>Ga0299906_10000123_pt1 | contig 74599 bp, 62 predicted proteins | sample RVTome_14_FD_200259 | JGI IMG/M metagenome (GOLD analysis project Ga0299906, IMG submission 200259) | Soil microbial communities from uranium-contaminated site in the Upper Colorado River Basin, Wyoming, United States - RVT145D125 (version 2) ...
GGTCGGGCGTCGTCCGACGACGCCCGACCCCATTACGATCTTGTCGGGCGTCAGCGCAGCGCGAAGGTGACGAGCGAGTTCCCGGAGATGACCGCCACGTACTGCGTGCCGTCCACCGCGTAGCTGATCGGGCCGTTGGCGATCTGGCCACCGAGGCTGGCCCTCCACAGCTCGGCGCCCGTCCGGGCATCGAGCGCGTAGAAGTACCCCTCACGACCGCCCGTGAACAGCAGATCGGTGGCCGTCGTCAGGATGCCACTGTCGGTGACGTCGAAGTGGTCGAAGGTCCAGCGCGTCTCCCCGGTCCCTGGATCGATGGCCAGGACGGCGCCGTGGCCGGCCGCGTCGGTCCAGGTGTTGATGGGTGAGGCGCGTCCCACGCGCACGCCAGGCGCTCCCTCGACTTCCGCGAAGGGCGTCCCGCCACCCCCGAGGAAGTTGCGCCCCGGCACGTACTCCGAGTACTCGGGGCGGAAGACCGACGCGTAGCCTTCCCACGCCGAGACGTACAGCAGCCCCGTTCGAGGACTGAAGGAGGGCGAGTACCAGTTGGTGCCCCCTTGAATGCCGGGTCGGGTGGGCTGTCCTTCCGGCTGCGGGGTGGGGATGGGCCTGCCCGCCTCGTCCAACCCGCTCGCCCAGTTCACCTCGACGAAGGGCTTGCCCAGGAGGAAGCGACCGCTGGTCCGGTCGAGCACGTAGAAGAAGCCGTTCCGGTTGGCCCAGAGGATCGCCTGTGTCGGCCGCCCCTGCCAGACGAGATCGGCGAGCACTCCGATCTGGACCGAGTCGTAGTCGTACGGGTCGCCCGGCGAGAACTGGAAGTGCCACGCGAGCTCGCCGGTGTCCGGATCGAGGGCCACGACCGAGTCGGTGTAGAGGTTGTCGCCAGGCCGCTGGGCTGGATTCCAGTCCGGTGCGGGATTGCCCACGCCCCAGTACGTGAGGTCGAGCCCGGGATCGTAGGTGGGCGTCAGCCAGATCGACCCGCCCCCCGTCCTCCAGGAGTCGCCGCCCCACGTGTCGTGCCCCGCCTCCCCGGGCCCCGGAATCGTGTGGAAGCGCCAGACCTCCTCGCCGCTCCCGGCGTCGAAGGCGGCAATGAAGCCGCGGATGCCGTATTCCCCGCCTCCCGAGCCGACCAGCACCTTGTCCTTGACGACGAGCGGCGCCATCGTGATCGAGTACCCGAGCGCGGGATCGCCCACGGGGACGTCCCAGAGCGACCGTCCGGTCGTCCGATCGATGGCCACCAGATGCGCGTCGAGCGTGCCCATGTAGAGGGTGTCGCCCAGGATGGCCACACCGCGGTTGTTGGCGCCGCAGCAGACGCGCGCCTCCGGTGAGTTGGTATAGCGGTACTGCCAGAACAGCCGTCCCGTCCGGGCGTCGACGGCCAGGACGTCGTTGGGCCGCTCGGTGACGTACATGATGCCGTCGACCACGAGCGGCGTGGCCTGCCAGGCGCCGAACACCTGATTCGGCAGAATCCACTGCAGTGCCAGGTCGCCCACGTTGGCCGGCGTGATCTGCTCGAGCAGGCTGTGCCGGTGACCCGTGTAGCCGCCGGAGTAGGTCAGCCAGTTCTGCGGCTCGTCGGCCGCGCGCACGAGGCGGTCGAAGCCCACCTGCGCCTCGATCGCCGCCGACGCGCCCCCGAGCACCGCCAACACCGCCAGTGCGGACCAGCGCCTGGTCATGGGTATCACCCTCCAGCCACCCTACTGCCGCTTGAGCGTCAGCAGGTAGGCAACCACGTCTGCGATCTCTTCGTCGGTCAGCACCCCGCCGTAGGCCGGCATCGCCGACTCGGTCGTGACGTCGAAGGAGCGCAGGTCGGCCTTCATCAACGACAGCAACTGCGCGCGCTCGTCGATGACCTGCACGGTGTGCGTGTCTTCGTTGAGCCGACGCCCACGGATCGTGCGGCCGTCACGCGTGACGATCCGGACGGGGCGGTTGATCGGCATCAGGGCCGAGGAGGGATCGCGCACCGTGCGCTCGAGCACGGCCGGGGCGCGGGCGAGACCGGTGTCGCTCAGATCCGGCGCGACGCGCGGGCCCGAGCCGGCCACTCGGTGACACGTGGCGCACTCCCCCTTCCCCTCGAAGATGGCGCGTCCGCTGGCGGCGTCCCCGATTCGCACCGAGGCGCTCGTATCGAATCCGGCACGGAGATAGGCGACGATGCCGGTGAGCTCGGCGGGATCGAGCGCGAACGGCGGCATTCCGCCGGGCGTGCCTCGCGTGATCGTCTCCGCGAGATCCTCGTCGGACTGCGCCCGCCGAAACGTCCCACGCCGGAGATCGACGCCGGACACCTCATCACCGAACCGGCCATGACACTGGCCGCACTGCGCGACGTAGAGCAGGCCGCCCCTGGCGATGTCTTCCTGCGTGTACTGACCGGGGTGGTCGAGCGTCAGGAGCTGCGCGTCGGCCGGCGCGACAGGCAGGACCAGCGCGACGAGCCCGAGCAGGACGGCCCGTCCCGTCATCGCGGCGCCGTCGCGGCGTCGTCGGCCCGCGCCGCGCTGAGAATGTTGCGCATCGCGTAGTTCCCTTCGTGACACGCGTACTCGTACAGGTCCGGCTCGTCTCCGCGCGTGAGGACGATGCGCAGGGTCCACGGCCCGGTCCACGTCTGCGGGTCGTCAACCGTCGCTTCGTACTCGAGCGTGCTCTCGCCCGTCCGCGTGAAGCGCTCCGTCAGGCGCAGCGCCTCGCTGTGGTAGCCGGGATCACCGGGATAGCCGGCGCCGTTGGAGCCGATGGCGACCCGGTCGGTCAGGTTGGTCGTCTCGACGACCAGCGTGTCGCCCTCCCATCGCCCCCGCGAATCGCCCATGTACATGCGAATGGCCGCGTCCGGATGCGGGCGTCCGTCGAGCGGGATGACGCGTGTTTCGTGGATCATCTCGTGACGGAGGACGACATGGCCTGGCGCCTGGACGATCTCGTTGCCGTTGCCGTAGATGACCGGAATGACCGAGCCAAGGACGCCGCGTGTCACGCAGCGGTAGTAGATGTTCAGGTCCTCGAAGGAATCGGCCTCCCCCTCCCACGCGCCGGGGAGACCACGGCCGCCTCTGGCCTCGTCGCGGCGTCTCACCGCTTCCGGCGTCAGGTCCGGCAATCTCCCGTCGGGCGGATCGACGATGAGCGAGGTCTGCCTGGTCGGCTGGCCACGCTCCACCCAGTGGGACGGACCACCGAGCCCGCCTCGCCCGCCGGGCTGCACGAAGCGCTCGGCGTCGGCCGCGGCCTGCGCGGCGGCCTGGGCCTCGCGCCTGGCGAACTCCTCGTCGGTGAGCCGTGTCCGCTCGCCGAGCTCCTCCGGGCGCTGCATCGGCACACCCATGTTGCCGGGCCACATGCCCTGCAGATCCGGATCGCCCCATGGCGTTCGGGGAGGCGAATAGGACTGACTCGTTGCGGGGACTCCCAGCCCGACGACCGCGACGAGCGTGGCGCCGAGCGAAACGACGAACAGCCGGACGCCTCGACCTGCCATTCCGACCTCCGATCAGAACTTCTGCGCCGGGTCCCAGTGCTCGACGATCTTGCCGTCCGCGATCCGGAACATGTCGAACCAGGTCGTCGTGTAGGTCTCGCCCGGGATGCCAGGATCGTCGTACTCGCGCACGAAGGACAGCGTCACCAGATCGCCCTCGGCCTGGACGGCCACGAGCCCGTCGAGCGTCTCGGGGACTTCCTGGGACCCGCCGCCGAACTCCCTGAAGTACGCGAGGAATCCGGCCAGGCCCGTGTCGGCGTTGGGATTGTGCTGGATGTAGCCCTCGGCCATGAACTCCGCAGCCCGGTCGAGCTGCTGCCCCCGGAGGATGACCCGGAAGAAGTCGTAGGCCAGCCTCTTGCTGGCGGCCAGCTGCGGGTCGTCGCTCGCAAGCAGCGCGGCCTGATCACCGGGCGCCGCGGTCACCGGCACCGCCGTCGTCACACGCGGCTCCGGTGCGTCGGCCCCGGTCTCGGTCGCGGGGCCCTCCGCAACGGGCTCGGGCGCCGCGCACCCGAACGCCGCGAAGACGCCCACTGCGGTCACGGCCAGGAGTACTCGCTGCCCCAGGGGCACCATCGTCGGTCGCGCCATGCTCACCTCCCGATCCGGGCGCATTATACGGGTCTCGCGAGCGGGGCCGCAGCGAGAGGGCCCGAAAGGGCGATCCCGGGACGCCAGGCCCCGGCCGGGCGCTCACTGTGGCAGAATCTGCCAAGTTGACCTCGTCCGGAGGCTGAACCACGGAGGGAAGGATGCGCACGTCTCGGATCGGTCCGCTCGCTCGCGCCGTCCTGGGCCTGGCCGCGATCCTGCTGGCGGCACCCGCGGTGCCTGCGCAGCAGCTCAGTGCCCTGGCGCCGGAGAACCTGGCACGTCCACGGCCCGCGCCGCCGTTCGATCTGACCGGCATGTGGCTGCACTCGGGGAACGAGCGGTTCGATCCGCCCGAGGGCTTCGTGCTGACGCCCGAGGCCCAGGTCCACTACGACGCGGCGCAGCGAGCCACCGCCGAGAACAAGATCTACCGGAACGACATCGGCCTGTGCTGGCCGGCCGGTATGCCGATCATGATGACGCGGGTCTGGCCGGTCGCGATGATGCAGTACCCGACGGCGATCTACATGATCAGCGAGCTGATGAACAGCCTGCGGGTGGTGTACCTCGACGGGCGGACGCACACCGATCCCGACATCGCCGTGCCGAGCTTCAACGGCGAGTCCATCGGCCGCTGGGAGGGAGACAGCCTGGTGATCGACACGCGCCATTTCGTCGATCACCACCACTGGATCCACGACCGGCTGGGGATTCCGGCGAGCGACGCGTTGCGCATCGTCGAGCGCATCCGGATGCTCGAAGGCGGCAACCGGCTGGAGATCGAGTTCACCCTGATCGATCCGAAGGTCTTCGAGGGCGAGTGGGTGATGACGAAGTTCTGGAATCGGGTCACCGACCGGGACATCGCCGAGGTGGAATGCCTGCCCGAGCTCAACGAGCACATGCCAACCGTCCACTCTGAGTTCCAGGTCCGAGACCTGGAGGAGATCCAGCCATGAACTGGTCGATCGCAAGGCGGTCCCGGGCGCTGGGCGTTGCGCCGTTGCTGGCCGCAGCGCTGGCCCTGGTCGAGGTCGCTCCCGTAGATGCGCATCACTCCTCGGCCGGCATCGACCGCTCGAAGACCGTCTCGGTGGAGGGCACGGTCAAGACGTTCCGCTGGGCGAACCCACACTCCTGGATCGAGATGGAGGTGGTCAACGCCGCCGGCGAGACCGAGATCTGGAATTTCGAGATGCTGCCACCGACGTACCTGATCCGCGCAGGATGGACACGCTCGTCGGTCAAGGCTGGCGATCGGATCAGGGTCGAGGCGAACGGTTTCGTCAACGGGGACCCCGGCGGCCTCTTCGTCTCGGTCACGCTCGCCGATGGCACGGTGCTCACCCAGCGCCCCCCTGGCAGGGGACGGGGCGGGCGCGGCAACTGAGCGACCTGGCGACGCGAGGGCGTCATAGTACGCCTGCCACGAGGGGAACGTCGGCCTCGAGCCCGTCCTGTCGGCGGCCCGGGCCGAGGATCGCCGGTAAGCGTGGTGCCGCGTCAGCGACCTACGGCGCGTCGCGACAGTTCCCGCCCTCGCAGCGGTTGTTCTCATTGCAGACCATCTCGTAGAGGCCGGTCTGGTCCCACTCGCGATGGCGCTTCATCTCCCACTCGACCGTCCAGGGCTCGGCGAAGATCTTCGGGTCGTCCACGGTGAAGAAGTACTCGATCGTGTCGGCGTCCTTGCGGCGCAGGCGCTCGATGGTGTGGAACGCGTCGGAGTGCATCCGGTACTCCTGCGGATTCTGGTAGTACCAGTCGTCGAGCGACCAGCGCCGGTAGTTCCGGCCGTCGATCACGAGGGTGTCCCCCTCCCAGCGGCCCACGGGCTCCCCGTAGAAGGTCGGCTCGATGTCCGTCTTGTGAGGACGCCCGTCGAGCGGAATGATGCGCGTGACGTTCATGAACTCGGTGGCCATCACAAGATGCGCGTCGGTCTGGATGATCTGCACGGGATACGGTCCAAGAAACGCCGACGGGAACCCCGAGGGCATGCAGAAGGCGCGCGGCTCGTCGTGACGTGGATCGCCCGTCCGGGGCTCGTAGAAGAGGGCCTCGCCGCCGGGCGCGAACGGGGCCATCTGCTCCCGGCGGAAGACCGTCACCACGCTCTGCTGGCCGGGCTCCTTCGGGTTGTCCCACATGCCCGACAGATCCGGCCTGCCGTCGGGTCGGCGCGGAATCTCGCCCGAGGGCGCCTGGGCGCCGAGGGCCGCAAGCAAGCCGACGAGCGCCACCAGGGCGACGGCCACGAGCGGCCCGCGGGGCACGTCCCCGCGTGTGTCGTTGTGTGACATCGAGGCCTCCTACTCGGGCGTCCGATCCTCGTTCGAGGCGGTGAAGACGCTGCGACCGTCCGAGAAGGTCACGCGGCCGCCCGACGCGTTGTTCGACCCGTCGCGCGCACGGAACCCCTCGACGACCACGACGTCCCCCTTCTTCAGCACGTTCTTCGTGATGCCCCGGCGCTGGAGCACGCCGGGCGGTCCGGCGGAGAAGCCCCAAGTCGTCACCTGGCCCTGCTCGTCGGTCACGTCGACGTAGAACCAGATGTGAGGATTGGTCCACTCCACGCGGTTCAACGTTCCCGTGACCTTCACCGGCTGGCCGGCGTCGTACTCGGCGGCGAACGAATGGTGAGCCGACACGAGCGGTCCTGCCACCAGACAGGCACCGACCACGGCGAGCACGCGGATCAGCATGGCGCTCCTCCCCGATCCGAAGCTCCCGGGCCGACGCCGGCCCGGGGCCTCACGACGTCTCAGTTCGACGCCTGCTTGTCTGCCGCCATCCGGGCCTGCACGGCCGCCAGGAACTCCTTCCTGGTCTGCGGCTCAGCCGACGCGTGCACGTTGATGTAGCGCTCGAAGTCCAGCCCCAGTTCCTCGAGCACGGGCGCCAGCGCCTTGACGTGATCGTTGGCGGGCTCCCCGGGCGCGGGCAGCGAGAAGTCGCCCTGGAACAGGACCTTCTCCTCCGGGAAGTACGCGACGAGCAGGCCGTTCGAGTGCGGCACGGGCCAGGCGTGGTACATCTCGACGGTGCGCGTCCCGTCGGTGTAGACCTTCATGTCCCCCACCGGATCGACGGTCGCCGGCATCGGATTCTGCGCGAGCCTGTCGTCGAGCAGCGTCCTCGGCGTGTTGAGCGCCCGCTCGAAGAACTCCGCGTTGTTCTCGTGCGTGATGATCGTGGCGCCCTCGGCCACCATCGCCGGCAGCCCTCGCGTGTGGTCGGAGTGCGGGTGCGTGTTCATGATGTAGCGGATCGGCTTGTCCGACATGAGCCGCTTCGCCTCGGCGATGTAAGCCAGCATCCCCGCCTCGCTCTGCCCCGCCTCGAGCATCATGATGTGGTCGTCGAACTCCACGATCAGGGAGTCGTAGCTGCCACCTCCCGTCGTGAGGCGGTACACCCCGTCACCGAGCTGCTCGGCCGTCACCGTGATCTCAGGCGCCCCGCCGCCGGGACCGCCACCGCGACCGCCGCCGCGTCCACCGCCCGGGCCGCCCCCCCGGCCGCCGCCGGCGGCAGGCGCGGGCGCGATCGAGGCCAGGTCCGCAGGGTTCGCCTGCGCCGACGTCACGTCGACCTCGAAGAACGGCCACCCGCCCCGCGTCTGGACGATCGTCGATGGCGCGATCACGCCGTCGAAGTCCCGGTATCCGGAGTAGTCGGCCACGATGTGCACGTCGCCCATGATGTTGTCGCCGAGCCACGTCTCGACACGCTCGACGAGATTGTCGTCGTTCAGATAGCCGTTGATCACGTAGCTCGCGCCGGACGGCGCCGTGACCGTCGGACTCCACGACAGGACCGTCAGGTCCCGACCGTCGATGGTCTGCGTGCTCATGGTCGCGTCGTGCTCGGCGGCGCCCGTCAGAAAGCCCCACGGCGTGATGTACAGCTCCAACGAGCCGGCCCACGGCTGCGAGACGTCCGCCTGCTCGGCCGTGACCTGCTGGAAGAACGTACCGGGCGTGATCGTCGTGGAGCCGCCAGGCCCGATGTTGTTCTGCGTCCCGGTGTGGCGGGAGGTCGGCCCCGACAGGTCGATCACGCGGACGTAGTCGGTAATCGGCCGCATCGGATCGTGCGTCCCCCGGCACTGCATGTCGGCGGCGCTGGCCCCGCACTGCTGGAAGGCGACGTCCCTGGCCGACCCGGCGTAGGTGATGGCGGTCACGCCTCCCAGCGCCTGTTGCGCGTCGGCGATGACCGTGGAGGTGTCCCGCGCGCAGCCGGTTCCGATGAGCACCGCGGTGCACACTGTGAGTCGAGTAAGCATTCTCAACACGTGTTTCTCCTTATGCGCGCGACCCGTCGCACGCCACGAGCGCACTCTCGGCGCGCGGTTCATTTCCGGGCACCAACCCCGGGGTTAGCCTACGCCAACGACCGGGGGCCGGTCACCCCCTTTCGCGCACCGCCGCCGGAACGTCGCGGGGCATGGCGACACAGGCGTCAGGCGGGTACCGGCACGCGCCGCCGGAGCCAGACATACACCGGCAGCCCGGCCAGGAGCAGGATGAATCCGAGGTAGACCGTCTCCTGGCCGGCGCCGATCACCGCCCACATCGCATACAGGAAGGCGCCGGACGGAATCACCAGGGCGCCCATGGCCCTTGGCATCGCTCCCGCCCCCGGCTCGCTCCCCTGCGCCAGCGCCATGCGCAGCTCGGTCATGGCGCCGAACAGGTACGGCACCACCGCGGTCAGCGTGGCGAGCAGCACGGTCTTGGTGTAGAGCTCCACCAGGGTCCCGGTGAAGCTCGAGACGAGCAGCACGGTGGCGAGTCCGCTGGAGATGACGAGCGCGATCGCAGGGGTGCCGTCGGCACGCGTGCGCGCGAAGAGGGCCGGGAACAGGCCGTCCCGCGCCATCGCCATGGGGATCTGCCCCTGCACCAGGATCCACCCGTTGAGACAGCCGACGCACGACACGATGGCCCCCAGACCCATGAAGACACCGGCCCAGCCTCCCCAGATCGCGCGCCCGGCGTCGGCAAACGGCGCCGCGGAGCCGGCGAGCGTCCCGGCGGACAGGATGCCCATGACGGCCACCGTGCTGGCGATGTAGACGACCGCCGTGACGATCGTGCCGAGCACCGTGGCTCGCGGGATCGTGCGGTCGGGATCGACCACGTTGTCGGCCGGGATGCCGGCGGACTCGAACCCGAGGAACGCGAACAGCGTGAGCGCCACGGCGGCGTTGACCGCGCCGATCGGCGTCTCGCCGGCGGGCGGCTCGAAGGCGAACGCGCCAGGCTGGATGTAGAAGAGGCCGAGCGTGCCGATGAGCACCAGCGGCACCAGCTTCATCACCACCGTCACGAGCTGCATGAGCCCGCCGTTGCGGACGCCGCTCGCGTTGAGCGCGGTGAGCACCCAGATCGTGCCGATCGTGACCGTGGCGGCCAGCCCCGTGCTCTGCCCGACGGCCGGCCAGAAGGCGCTGACGTAGCTGACCGAGGCCGAGGCGATCGCCGAATTGGTGGCGATGCACGAGATCCAGTAGCCCCAGCCCATGAAGAAGCCCGCGAACTCGCCGAAGCCCGCGCGAGCGTAGACGTACGGCCCTCCGGCGTGCGGAATGCGACGCGCCAGTCGCGCGAAGGTCACCGCGAGCAGCAGAGTGCCTCCGGCAGAGACGACCCACGACGCGACGGCATAGCCCTGATAGGGCGCGAGTGCCGCCGGCAGCAGGAAGATCCCCGAGCCGATCTGATTGCCGATGACGAGCGAGGTCGCCATCCACAGGCCGAGCTGCCGGGTGCCGCGCGAAGACGCCGCGCTCGGTGAGTCGGCCATCAGATGCCCGCGTACCAGGAGTAGCCGGCCTCGGCGGCACCGCTGCCGAGACCCCGGCCGATGCCGTCCACCGTGTCGGTGACGGTCATGCGCGCGAGGTACTTCAGATTCTTGTAGCCGAGCTGCCGGGGCACCTTCAGGCGCGCGGGCGCGCCGTGGTCGAGCGGCAGGTCGCGGCCGTTCATGCCGTAGGCGAGGAGCGTCTGCGGGTGCAGCGCATCGGCCATGTCGAGGCTGTCGAACCAGCCGTCGAGCGTGAAGAAGAAGACGTACCTGGCCCGCGGCGCAACGCCGACCGAATCCAGCACGGCGGCGAGCTGCGCTCCGGTCCACTCCGCGATGAACGACCACCCCTCCTCGCAGGCCTGCATCGTGATCTGGCTGTGCGCCGGCAGCCGCGTCAGGTCGTCGAGCGACAGGGCCGTCGGCCGCTCGATCAGGCCATCGACCTGCAGCCGCCAGTCGGCGAATCCGCCGTCGCGCAGGCGGGCGTAGTCGCCTCCCGTCGGCGCGGGGCCGTTGACCGGCGCCACCGGTGAGATGTCGCTCCGAGCGAACTCGCGCGCGCGCGAGCGGCCCGAGGTCAGGAGACGCTGCGTCGCGTAGGTCAGCGTCTCGCCGGCGCCGTAGAGTCCGTGGTAGTCGGGCGGAATCAGGCCGAACCGGCCGGCCAGCCCGACCGCGCCCACCCCCCCGGCCGCCGCGGCCGCGGTCGTCAGCCACCCCCGGCGTGTCAGTCGGCGTGTCATGAACGCTCCTCTCGATCACCGGCGATGATGGCCGCGAGTCGTGCACGTGGGCCGGTCAACGACACCATCAGCAGATGCACCAGCACGAACAGCGTGACCGCGCACGCGGCGACGAAGTGCACCGTGCGCGCGGACTGGTGTCCGCCGAACATCTCGACGATCACCGGCAGCGTGGAGGTCACCATCGGCGACATCGCGAGCCCCGTCAGAATCGCCAGCGGAAACAGGATGAATACGACGGCCAGGTAGGCGAGCCGCTGAAACACGTTGTAGGGCGCCCGTGCGTCCTCGAGCGCCGAGAGACGGAGATGTCGTGCGAAGGTACCCGCGAGAGACGACCATGACAGATCGCCTCGCGCCGGGAGCAGATGCCGCCGGAAGTGTCCCGCCGCGAGACCCGACGTCACGTAGACCAGCCCCGCCAGGACGCAGGCCCATGCCGAGGCGAAGTGCAGGTACCGCCCCCAGCCCGAGTGACCGAGCGTCAACGTCAGCGGGAGATCGATGAGCGAGGCCGTCTCGAGCGATCCCGTCTCGCCCCAGTAGAGCCGCGGGTGGGCGATCAGGATGGCGATGCCGCTCACGAGCAGGCCGGCGTAGCCGAGCACCGTGACCCAGTGCGTGACGCGCACGACGAGGCTGTGCCGTGGCGCGGACGCGACCTCGGCACGGGTGGCTGCGAGCGCCGGCATGTGCGCGACTTCCGCCATGCTGCTGCGCTCAGCGGGCGGGACCCGGGATGTCGCCGACGATCTCGCGCCGGCGGAACTTCCAGGCGCCGTCCTCGACGGCCAGCTCGTCGTGATAGGTGGCGTAGATCGCCGTGCGGGGCCTGCCGTCCTCGGCCAGCACGACCCACGCCCCGCGACTTGTCGCCGTCGCCGTTTCGCCGTCCACCTCGATCTTCTCGTTGGTGAAGACGTGGAGATCGGGGCCGGCCGCCCGGGAGAGCGAGCTCTCGAGCGACGCGGCAATCGCCTCTGGACCGATGGCCGGACCAGTGCCGCCGACGAACTCGGCGTCCGCGGTGAACAGCCGGCCGAAGGCGGCGAAGTCGCGCTCGTCGAGCGTGCGGCCGTAGTCGGCGTACAGCGCACGGATCGCTTCCCGGGCGCGAAGCTCGGCGACTTCCGCACGAAGCTCGGCGATGGCGGCCGCCGTTTCGGCGTCGGTCGCGGCGGTGCAGCCGTAGCCCGCCGTCCCCAGCACTCCCAGCACGACGAGGGTAGCCAGCCGTCTCGTTCTTCTCACGATGCCTCCTCCAGCAGCCCGTATGCTACAGCGGGACGACGGGGCGCGTGCGGACCTTCCCATGGCGGACGGGCGAGCCGTCGCGCCGCCGCGCGCACCGCGGGAGGGCCAGATGACGGACAGGCTGCGATTCGACAACCCCGACGGCGTTCACCGGCCGCTCGGGCCGTACAGCCACACGGTGGTCGTGCCACGGGGCGCGGAACTGGTGTGGACTGCCGGGCAGATCGGCATGCGGCCCGACGGCACGGTGGGCGAGACGATGGCAGCGCAGGCCGATCAGGCCTTTGCCAACGTCGTGGCCCTGCTCGACGCGCACGGACTCGGCGTGTCGAGCATCGTCAGGCTCACCGTGTTCATCGTGGCGGGCCAGGACGGCGAGCCGGTCAGGGCGGCACGCGTGAAGCACCTTGGCGTCCACGAGCCGGTCTCGTCGACCGTCTATGTGTCGCAGCTCGTCAGACCCGAGTGGCTCGTCGAAGTGGAGGCGATCGCCGCCGCTACCTGAAATCGAAGACGTCCTCGTCCTGCGCTGGCCGCTCCATCCCCCTCTCGAGGAACTGCTCCCAGTTCGCCGCCCAGGGGCGTCCGAACATGTCCGGCACCTGATAGTCGATCACCGTACCCGGCGCCACGGGCGTCGGAAGCCCGTCGATGGGAAAGATCGTCTGGAGGCACTCGACGAACGTGAACGGCTCGGCCGCATCGAAATCGCCGATTCTCGTGAGGTTGCGCACGATCCGGATCGGCTCGACGAGCGCCTCGGGGTCGTAGAAAATCGCTTCGTGGGTGAGGCCGGCGAAGCCGCCGCCGGCATCGCGGTTCGGCGTGTAGATCTCGATCGCCTGCAGCCGGCTCGAGAACTCGAACGCGCTGTGCACGATCCAGCCCTGGATGTTCGACGTCCAGGTGACGAGGGCATCGCCGTCCCAGAAGCCGACCGTCTCGCCGTACCAGCGCGGCACGTCGGCACCGAGCCGCGGCACCGCGCCGTCCATGTCGAACTCGCGCCCGATGTAGATGTTGGTGACGAAGTTGTCGGCCACCGAGGTCATGATCTGCACGAGCTTCGGCGTGACCGTGATGTGGTGCTCACTGGTCGCGGCGCCGTGCCAGCGCCGCATGAAGCCTTCCGGCCAGCAGTACTGGGCGGGCCACTGCGGGGCGTTCGTGACGCCTTCGTGGAACGTCTGCTGGACGTAGCGCGTCTGGTACTCCTCGGTCAGGAGCGAGAGGATCGTCGGGATCTGGCTGTAGAGCATCCCGTACCAGTTTCCGAGAAACATCTCGAGCTGGACGTCCCCGTACACGCCCGACCACTCCCCGGGGAGCGTCGCCTGGGTGTACACCGTCGGCCCGCCACGGGCCCGGGCCTCGTCGAGCAACGCCGTGTAGTGCGTGTCCGCCGTATCGAAGGCGTATGGGCTGACGATGGCCTCGCGCGGATAGTCGGCATCGCAGCGGCCCCACGCGGCGCTGCGTGGGGGATCGTCCCCTATCGTCGGCGAGCTGACCGGCGTGGATCCATGCTGCTGCTCGATCGCGAAGCCGCTGTTGCAGCGGAAGTACCGCGGGTCGCTCCAGAGCGCGCGATCCTGATAGAAGTCGTCCGTCGTGAAGAGATCCACGGGCAGGGGCTCGACGCCCTCCGGAGGCCCGTCGAGCGTGCCGACGACGAGCCGCTCGGTCAGTGTGCCGGTCGGCCCCGGCGGCTCGAACAGGAGCGGTCCGACGACGCCTCCGTTCTCGATCGCCTCGAAGAAGACGGCGGGCAGCCCGGCGGGATCGGTCGGGACCTGAGGCAGTGACGCCGCAAGCGGCGCGCCGCGGCCAGCGCTGACGACCGTGACCTCGTTGGTGCTCTGCGCGCAGGCCGACAGGCCGACGATCGCGGCAAGGGCGAGCACGCGGGCAACCCGGCGCGTGAGATTCGACGGCCCTGACGAACGCTGTGACATGGGCAACTCCTGTTCGGGCGCGCGTGCGAGCGGCCAGACGCATATGGCTCCCTGACGCTCAGCTTCGATCGTCTCGTGGTCAGCGGGGAGGAACACGAGATCCGCGGCACGGCGACCGAAGTGTTCGAGAGCGGCGGCATCCGTGAGGACGTACCCGAAGCCGGCGTCGGCGCCGGCGTGGGAGGCGTCGTGGGTGGACTCATCGGCGGCGTGGAGGGTGCCATCCTGGGCGCGGTGATCGGCGCGGGCGGCGCGATCGTGGCGACCGACGGCACGGACGTCACGCTGCCGGCGGGGGCCATCGTGCGCGTGCGGATCGATTCTCCGGTGCAGCTGGGGTGAGGAGGCAAGGAAGGCCTGGATGATCACCGCCAGGCATCGATCGACACCGTCGCCCGGCGCGAGCCGCTGATCATCTTCCAGGTGCCCTGCGTCTCCCCACCGGCCACGACGATGTGGTACTCCTCCGGCTCGAAGATGCGGACGAGCTCGTCGGGCGCGGCCTTGAGCCTCGAGGCCCACGGCTCGACGCCGGCGACCGCGCGGGGCCGCATCAGGTACTGGATCCACTGATTGTCCCAGTACTCGCGCGCGGTCAGGCGCCCGTTGTCGGCGCACCACTCGATGAGCTCTTCCTTGGTGTCGAAGCCGAGGTCCACGAAGCCGCGTGCTGCGATGGGATCCATCACGATGAGCGGCGGGCTGTACTGCTCGACGGCCGTGAGGCAGTGCCGCATCTTCTCCTGCCAGGTCGCCCGCGGACCGTAGGCGATCTGCGTGTACCACCCGCCGAAGAAGATCGTGACCACGCTGTCGGCCGGCTTGAACCCCTGCTGTACGTGCAGCGGCCGCCACGGGCTGCGCTCCTCGGCTTCGGGCAGCACAGCGGTGTAGGCGTACCAGTTGCCGAGCGAGCCCATGTAGGTCTCGCCGGGGACGGACCCGCCCTGGAGGTTCTGCGACAGCAGGCCGTAGGCGCGCCCGATCGTGGCGTTCGCGTGGTTGTACGGTCCCATCACGCCGATGCCGGAGTCCATGTGGATCTCGTCCCGAATCGGGCCGTTGACGACCGAGATCGTCGCGAAGGAGTTGGTGCTGCTGGATCTGGCGCTGATGCCGCTGGCCGCGAGCGCGAGAATCACCGGGAAGTACTCGGGGCGCGCGCCGGCCATCACGGCGTTCACCGCCACCTTCTCCACGGTGAACTCCCAGAACTCGCGGAGGGCCGCCGGACGCAGCCGCCCGACGACCTGGTCGGGGCGATGACTCGTGCCCTTCAGCATCGCCTCCACGCGCGCCTCGGTCGGGAGCACGATCGGCAGGCAGTCGGTCCAGTGGCTCTCCTGGAACAGCCGGTGCAGGTCGTCCTCGGTGTCCGGCTCCACCAGGCGCGGCGTCGAGCGCTCGAACGACTGGCCCTGCAGGTCCTCTTCGTCCAGCGGACGCGTGAGCCCGTCGATCACCTCCTGCATGAAGGGACGACCGGACACGGGATCGGTCCCCTCGATGTAGGCGCGCAGATCGGCCGCCGAGCGATCGACGACCGGCTGCGGCACGTAGGCCTGCCGCAGGCGCGGCATGCCGTGAGAGAGCGCGGTCGCCTTCACGAGCCGGGCGAACACGTGCGTGTGCACGCCGACGCTGGGAACGCCGTCCTTCTCCAGCTCCACGGCCAGCCCGACGACCGTCGGGCTGCAGGTGCTTCAAAGACCGACGGCCAGGATGGCCGCGTCCCCGTCGGCGCGGATCCTGGCGCGCATCTCCTCGTCGTCGGACCACGTCTTGCTCGGCTGGATCGTGCGGGTGGTCACGCCGGGCAGGTGCTCGGCCAACCACAGCCGGAGCTGCTCGATGAAGACGTCCGAGTTGTCGAACAGGCAGTCGACCAGGTAGACGGTCTTCCGCTCGATCGACGGAGGCCTGGGCGCCAGGCGCTTGCCGACGACCTTCGGCGGATACCCGCGGGGATCGTGCACGGTGACACGCTGGCTCATCTCACGCTCCGCTCCCACACATGACAGGCAACGCGCTCACACCCGCCACGCGCCGTCCCTCAGATACCGATCCGCCGCGATGGCCGCCGTGGCCCCGTCGCCGGCGGCGCTCGCCGCCCGGCCTGCTGTCCCCGAGCGCACGGTCCCGGCGGCGAACAGGCCCGCCCGGCGCGTGCGCATCGCCTCGTCGGTCGGGATTCGTCCCGAGGGATCGAGCTCGAGCATGCTCTCGAGCCAGGCGGTCTCCGGCGTCAGGCCGATGTAGACGAACAGGCCGTCGAGCTCCACGTCGGCGACCGTGCCCTTGCCCGTCGTAGCCTTGGCGGAGGCGGACTGGTCCGTCCGCGTGCGGACGCCGGTCACCACGGTGTCGCCGCGCACTTCCTCGACGACCGTGCCCGTCCGCACCTCGATCTTCTCGTGCGCCTGGACCGGGTCGCGATACGCGGCCTGTCCCGAAAGCGCCGCGCCGCGGTGGAACAGGATCACCCGCGGGGCGAACCCGGCCAGCGTGAGCGCCTCCTGCAGGGCGGAATCCCCGCCCCCGACGACACCAACCGTCTTCGTCCGAAACAGCGGGCCGTCGCAGGTGGCGCAGTGGCTCACGCCCTTGCCGCGCAGCCGCTCCTCGCCCGGGATGCCGAGCTCGTTCGCCTTCGTGCCGGTCGCGATCACGACCGCCCCGGCCTGCACCTCCCCCTCGCCAGAGCTCACCGTCCATCGCCCATCATCGGCGGCCACCCGCTTCACCGCGGCCGCGCTGAACTGGGCGCCAGCCGCGACCCCCTGTTCCTGGACGATCGGGCACAGATCGTACCCCGGGATGCCGTCCGGAAATCCCGGGTAGCCGTCGACCCGTTCGATGTTGAGGAGCTGCCCCCCGAGCGCGGGGCCCGTCAGCACCCGCGTCCGCCGCCCGGCCCTGGCCGCGGTGAGCCCCGCGGTCAGCCCGGCGATACCGCCGCCGACGATCACGATGTCGTAGTCGCTGGTCGACATGCAGAAGTCCCGTCACCTCGGGTCCCGCGCCTCACCCGAGGGGTCCGAGGCGGGGACGATAGCGATATGTGGGAAACATTAGCAGGGTTCGTGGGCGGACGGGTCTTGTGCGACCTCGTGGGAGGCAGGCCACCCCAGCCACGCGGGTGGTTCTCATCCGCAGGGCGCCCGGGGGGACACGCTGCTAGTCCCCTGGAAACGTGATGACTCACATAAGTCCCGGGCGGGGCATCCCGGCGCGCTGCTAGCCGCCTGCCTGGAGCTGGAGCGTCGACCGCACGTCGACGACGCCGGACGTGCCGCGGGCGATCCTGATCGCCCGTTCGCGGGCTTCGGCCGAATCGACCGTTCCGGAGAGCGTGACGATGCCCCTCGTCGTGTCGACGTCGATGCTCAGCCCCGAGACTTCGGTGTCGTTCAGCAACGCCGTCTTCACTCGTGTGGTGATCGTGGCGTCATCGATCGTCTCGCCGACGGTCTTCCCGCAGGCGGCAACCGACAGCGACGCGGTCAGGACGACGGCGAGCGCAGTGCGTGCGGCATTCATGATCGCCCTCCTTCGGGCCTGCCGGAACTCGACACACGTGGCCCGACAGAACCATCAGCATCCCTCGTGCCAGACCCCGTGCGGGCGGCATCGGGCCGGACGCGTCGGACGACCTGTCCGAGCGCGCCGACGGTCGGCTCTCCGCGCGGTCGCGCCTGAACGCTTTACACGAGCCCCGCAGGAGTTACAGGACGCCCGGCCGCGGCGGCGGGCGCGATCCCTCGACGTTGGTCCGCAACTCGCCGGCGGCGTACGGCCTCGACGGGCGTGCGTGCGCGAGGGCGGTGGCACGCAACGTGAACTGGGAAGTACGGACGCATGAGACAGGTGCAACCGCGCGGCCGGGACGCCCGCTCCGCAGTCCTCCTGCGCGTGCGGCGCGGCGTTGCCGGAGGAGTCGTGCTCCTGCTCATGGCGCCCGGCATCTCCGTCCGGGCACAGGAGGACGATGAGCTGCTCGAGGTGGCGTCGCTGACCATCGAGGGCGCCATGGCCATCGAGGAGTCGACCCTCAAGGATCAGCTCGCCACGCGCGCCGGCAGCGGGCTGCCCTGGAGTGAGCCCCGGTATTTCGATCGCGATCGGTTCGATGCCGACCTGCAGCGGCTGGAGGCCTACTACGCCGACCGTGGCTATCCCGATGCCCGCATCCGCACCTTCCGCGTGGATCTCTCCGAGGACCAGCGCTCGGTGGCGATCGCGATCGTGGTCGACGAGGGCATGCCCGACGTGCTGCGCTCGGTGCGCGTCGACGGCCTGGACGTCCTGCCGGCGGGTTCGCGCGATCGGCTCGAGGGCGAGCTGCGCGCGACCGTCGGCCAGCCGTTCGATCGTCCCGCGCTCGACGCCTGGCGGGTCACCGTACAGCGCGAGCTCGGCGACCACGGGTACCCCCGCGCCGAGGTCTCGGTGTCGACCGACGAACCGGCCGAGCACGAGATCGCCGTCGGCGTCGACGTGGCGCCCGGTCCGCCGTCGGCGGTGGGGGACATCGTGATCGAGGGGAACGCCTCGGTGTCCGACACCGTCGTGCGCCGATCGCTGGACTTCCGCGAGGGCGATCGCTTCAGCCTGTCGGCAATCGGACGGAGCCAGCGGCGTCTCTACGATCTGGATCTCTTTCAGTTCGTCAACGTCGAGACACGGCTCGAGGAGGCCCGTGGCGACGCGATCCCCGTCCGCGTCACGCTGGCCGAGCAGAAGCACCGCCGGCTGGAGTTCAGGGTCGGCTACGGAAGCGAGGAGCGGCTGCGCGGCGAGGCGAGCTGGCGGCACGTCAACTTCTTCGGCGGCGCGCGCACCGCGGGGATCGAGGGGAAATGGTCGGCCCTCGATCGCGGCGCGCGCGCCACCTTCACCCAGCCGTACGTCCTCGGTCCCGCCGTGTCGCTCGCTCTCAGCGGCGAGCGCTGGTTCGCCGACGAGCCCGCCTACGAGCTGGACACGGTGGGCGGACGGATCGCGCTCACCTACGAGCGCGCGAGCCGCGGCCAGGCGGGCGACTTCAGCACGACGACGACCCTGACGGGCTCGGTCGTGTTCGAGAAGCAGGAGTTCGCGATCGTCACCGAGGCCCTGGCCGATCTCAGCTTCCGCGACGAGCTTATCGCGCTGGGACTGGATCCGCGAACCGGCGTCGGGCGCGGCCAGCTGATGTCCGTGGCGCTCGACTTCAGGCGAAGCACGACGAGCGACCTGCTCGACAGCCAGCAGGGATACGTGCTGATCGGCCACCTCGAGCAGGCCGGGTGGTGGCTGCCCGGGAACTATCGGTACGCGGAGGTGCGTGCGGAGGGTCGGTACTACCGGACCATCGCCGGGTGGGCCGTGGTGGCGGTCCGCGCGCGGGCCGGAACCCTTGCGACCGACGGCGAGCTCGCCACCAACGTGCCGTTCTTCAAGCGCTACTTCCTCGGCGGCTCCAGCAGTCTGCGCGGATGGGGCCGCTTCGAGGTGTCGCCGCTGAGCGCCGCGGGCCTCTCCCTCGGCGGTCACTCGTTGCTGGAGATGTCGACCGAGATCCGCGTGCCGGTCACGGGCAGTCTGAACGCGGTGGCGTTCGTGGACGCAGGCAACGTCTGGAGCGAGTCCTGGCGGTTCGAGCTGTCGTCGCTGCGGTACGACGCCGGCCCCGGCCTTCGGTACATGACGCCGATCGGGCCGATCCGCGCGGACCTGGCGTTCCAGCTGGCTCCGATCGACCGTCTGCTGGTGGACGGAGAGCCCGAAACGCGGCACTGGCGGCTCCACGTGAGCATCGGGCAGGCGTTCTGATGGCGACCACGATGCGACGGATCCTGCTGCGCCTGGCGATCGTCGTCGCCGTCCTGATCGTCGGGCTGGTCGGGGCCGGGCTCGTGCTGGTGCACACGGCCTGGTTCGCCGAGCGCGTGCGGGTGGTCGCCGAGGAGCAGGCGAACCGGTACGTGGAGGGAGACGTCACGCTCGGGCGGCTCTCCGGCAGCGTGCTGGGCCGGCTCTCGGTGGAAGACGTCCGGATCGAGCAGGACGGGCACACCGTGGTGTCCGTCGAGCGTCTGGAAGTGGGCTACCGCATCGCCGGCCTGTTCGGCCCGGAGGTCACGCTCGAGCGGCTCCGGGCCGTCCGTCCGGTGGTGCATGCCCGGCGGGACGGGGCGGGCTGGAACCTGGCGCGGCTCGTCCGCCCCCAGGGCCCGTCAGGCGGGAGCGCGCGTACCGTCCGGATTCACGCCCTCGAGCTCGTCGGGGGCGAAGCGACCATCGCGGTGTCCGGCGCCGCGGACACGGCCCTGGCCCGTCTGCCCCGGCGCATCGAGGCCCTCGACTCCCGACTCGCTCTCGAGATCGGGCCGGACGCGCTCGTGGCGGCGATCGACGCGCTCGACGTGCGTCTGCACGCGCCGGACCTCGAGGTGCGCGACTTGGCCGGCACCATCGCGCGGCGGGGCGACGTGCTCGAGGTGCGGGACCTGGCGTTCGCCACGGCCGAGAGCCGCGTGCGGGCCGATGTCACGTACGAGTCCGGCGTCTCGCCGGCCGTCGTCCGGGCCGACGTGCGGGCGGATCCCCTGTCGATGCACGACCTCGGCCTCTTCGTGCCGGAGGCCCGTGGCCGGAGGCTCGAGCCCCGCGTGCGGCTCTCGGCCAAGGGACCGCTCGATGCGCTGCGCGTCGAGGGCCGTGCGGACGACGCGCGCGCCGGGGCGATCGGGCTCGATCTCGAGATCGACGTGGACGGAACAGGGCGCGCCGCGCGGGGGACGATCGAGCTCGCCGGGCTCGATCTGGCGCCGCTGCTCGACGACGCCGGCCTGAGAAGCCGCCTGACGGGGACGGTGGAGGCCGACCTGCGGTTGCACGGCTCCCTGCAGCTCGAGCACCTCGAAGGCCGGGTCGAGGTCGAGGCGGACGAGCTCGCCGTCGCCGGGTACGCCGCGGACCGTCTCGCCGCCACGGCCGACGTGCACGGTCGGACCGTGGAGCTCGGCGCCTCCATGCGCGCGTACGCCGCCTCGCTCCAGGCCGCCGGCTCGGTCACGATCGACGAGGGCGCCCCGCGGTACGACCTTCGGGGACGGCTCGAGGGCCTGGATCTGCGGCGCCTGCCCGCCCGCCTGCGCGTTCCGGCGCTGTCCACGGAGCTGGCCGGCCGCGTGACCGCCCGGGGCGAGGGCGAGACGCTGGTCGCCACGGTCACCTTCGATCGCTCCGTCGTGGAGGGCACCGTGATCGCGCCCGGGGGAACGGCCGGCGCCGAGGTCGGCGCCGGGGAGACGATCGCCTACCGGTTCGACGGGGCGGTGTCGGCTCTCGATCTCCAGCGGCTCGGACGCGCCCTGGACGTCGAGGCGCTGTCGCGCGAGGAGGCGTCCACGGAGCTCGCCGGTCGACTGCGGGTGGACGGCTCGGGGGCGTCCCTCGAAACGCTCATGCTGACCGCGTCGGCCGACCTCGACGCGTCGACCGTGCTGGGTGCCTCGTTCGACGGGACCCGCATCGAGGCGACGGTCGGCGATCGACGGCTGCGCGCGACGGGCGCGGGGCGCTTTGACGGCCTGGATCCGGCCCGGCTCACGGATCGCGAAGGGGTGGCCGGCGCACTCGACGGCCGCTTCGACCTCGCCGCGGACGTGACCGGTCTCGGATCACCCGACGGCGTCGAGCTGGTGGCCGCCGGCGGCACGCTCGCGCTCGACGGGTCCTCGGTCGGTGATCTCGCCGTCGACACCGCCCGGCTCGAGGCCGAGTACGCGGATCGCGTCGTCCGGATCGGCACCCTCGTCGTCAACGGTCCGGCCATCGAGGTCCAGGCGCAGGGACCGCTCGCGCTCGGCGACACGGGCGACTCGCGGGTCGAGTACCAGCTATCGATCCTCCGCGCAGCCGATCTGTCGTCGCTCGTCGGCCGGGAGCTCGAAGGAAGCCTGTCCACCAGTGGCTCGGTGACCGGGAGGCGCGCCTCGCTGCGGACGGCCGGGACGCTCGAGGTGGCGGGCCTCCACGTCGGCGACCAGGTGGACGTGCTGAGCGGGCGGGCCGCGTACGACGTGGCCCTGGCGGATCTCGATCCCGGCACGATCGACGCGACCGTCGACTTCGAGTCCGTCCTGGTGCACATGGCCGGTCGGGATCTGCGCGGGATCAGCGGGTCGGTGGGATACGCCGACCCCGAGATGACGTTCGACGTCACCGTGATGGACGCCGGGCGGACGGCGACCGCCGTGGGGCGCGTCCTCCTGCACGCCGACCACCGGGAGGTGCACGTCGAGCGACTCGCGCTGGCGGCCGGCGAGGTGTCGTGGGCCAATCGCGAGGGTCGCGAGCTGACGTTCCGGTACGGCGACGGTCTGCTCACCGCCAACGACGTCCACCTGGTGGGTGGCGGCACGCAGGAGCTGGTCGCCGACGGCACGCTCGGGCTCGACGGCGCCGCGGAGGGCACGCTCGACGTCCGGCTCCAGGGAGACCTCGACGGCCTGGGCCAGCTGCTGCTGCTCGATCGCCAGCTCGCGGGACGTCTGGAAGCGACCGCGCAGGTCTCGAGCGGGCCGGGTGGCAGGCAGGTGGAGGGCACAGTGACGGTGGGCCCAGGCGCCGTCGACGAGTTCATGTTCCAGTCGATCGAAGGGACGGCGTCCTACACCGGCAACGCCGTGCGGATCGACGCGACGATGGTTCCGGCCGCGGGCGCCAGCCTGACGGTGGAGGGTGACGTGCCAACCGCCGTGGACGGCGCGATGGATCTAAGCGTGACGTCGACGCCGATGGCGCTCTCCCTCGTCAGCGCCCTGACGCCGGCCCTCACCGAGGTGGAGGGCCAGATGCAGGTCGAGCTGGATCTGTCGGGCACACGCGACGCGCCCCTCGTCTCCGGGATGCTGGCGATCGCCGACGGCGCGTTCACGGTGGAGCCGACCGGCGTCCGGTACGACAGCCTCGACGTGACCATGTTGTTCGGCGGCAACTCCGCGACGATCGACCAGCTCCGGCTGGCCACCGGCGGCGACACGCTCGACGTGTCGGGACGGCTCATGGCCGAGGGGCTCGCGCTGCGCGACGTCGAGCTGGTGGCGACGGCCGACGACTTCCAGGTGCTCGACAACGACCTGGGCAGCGTCGAGGTCAGCGGAGAGCTCGAGGTGCGCGGGACGATTCAGGCGCCCACCGTCGGCGGCCGGGTCTACGTGGACAGCGGAACGCTCGAGGTGGACACGCTGCTCGAGCGGTTCACCTCCGACGCGTACGCGGCCGAGCCGGACGGCGCCGAGGAGACGGACCGGACGGGTCCGTACGACGAGCTGACCCTCGACGTCGCCATCGAGATCCCCGACAACCTCCTGCTGCGGGGCACGGACCTGCGCGGCTCGTCGTCCAGGCTGGCGCTCGGGGACGTGAACATGACCGTCGGCGGCGAGTTCGATCTGGACAAGGAGCCCGGCGGCGAGCTCGTGCTGCGGGGCCGGATGAACACCGTCCGCGGGACGTACGACTTCCAGGGGCGGCGCTTCACCGTGCAGCGCGGCGGCACCGTCGTATTCGCGGGAGAGCGGCCCATCGACCCGGCGCTCGACGTGCGGGCCGATCGCGAGATCACGGGCGTCGTCGCGCATGTGGACGTGTCGGGCACTCCCCGCCGGCCGCAGGTCAGCCTGTCGAGCGACCCGCCGCTCGACCAGGCCGACATCCTGTCGCTCATCGTCTTCAACCGTCCCGCCAACCAGCTCGGAGCCGGTGAGCAGGTGTCGCTCGAGGAGCGCGCCGCGTCGTTCGCGAGCGGGCTGGCGGTGTCTCCGCTCGCCGAGTCGCTCGGGCGGGCGCTCGACGTGGACCTCCTCGAGTTGGAAGCCGTGACCGAGGGCGGCGGCCCCGCGGTCACCGTCGAGGAGCAGGTCGGCGAGCGGGCGTTCGTGCGATTCCGACAGCGGTTCGGCAGCCAGGACGTCAGCGAGTTCATGCTGGACTACCGGCTGGCCGACTTCCTGCGCCTGCAAGGCTCGATCGCCGAGGGGCAGGGGACCTCGGACCGGTCCTTCACGCGGCGCGTCGAGCGCGGCGGGATCGACCTGATCGTCTTCTTCTCGTATTGACGGACCGGAGGCCGCCGGCCGGCCCGAGGTCTGTCGAGGCCCGCCGGTGTGGTGCCAGCCCGAGCAGGGCTACACCGCTCGACCGCTCGAAAAGACGAACACAAGGCGAACATCTGGGGGGCGGACCGGGTTCACCTTCCCGGGCGGACGGTCGACCGCCCTCTTGCCGTCGGGTGTGCACGTTGCTACGATCCGACAGCCATTCCGGCATAGGGAGTAACAGTCATGTATACACGAACCGCTGGACTGGTCGTACTGTGCGGATTCCTGGCGGCCGGCGTCATGCTCGCCGGTGGCGTCCTGCAGGCCCACCACGCCGTGGCGGGCATCTACGACCTGAACACGGAGGTGGTCCTGGAGGGCCGTCTCAAGAAGTTGAACTTCACGAACCCGCACGCGAGCATCGAGCTCACAGTGCCGAACCCGGATGGCACGACCACGGACTGGGTGCTGACCACCGCCTCCGTGCAGAACCTGACGCGGCAGGGGTTCAACAAGCAGTCGATCAAGCCAGGCGAGCCCCTCAAGGCCACGATCCTTCCGGCCAGGAACGGGAACCCGGCGGGATTCATCAGGCGTCTCGAGCTCAGCGACAAAGAGTTCAGTTTCGAAATCGACTAGCTGCATACCCTGGAGTTGGCCATGCTTGATCGACGAGCTCTCGCGATAGGTCTGTTCGCCGCTCTCATCGCGTTGAGCCAGGTAGAGTCCGGATTCGCCCAGGGCGGCCGTGGGCAGGGTGGCGCCCCGCCACAGGGGCGTGGAGGCGGGCGCGGCGGTGGTGGTGGCGGGCGCGGCGACGCAGGGGCGTTCACGCCCGATCCTGGAGCCAAGGACTTCAAGTCCGTGCTCTTCAACTGGACGTGGTCCATGGGGATGCTGCGCAGCGGCGCGGAGTCCGAGCTGGTCAAGACGCTCGACTACCACGCCGAAGGCGGCACCATCCAGGTGGACGGCCAGCCCTGCACGCTGACGACCTACCGGGTCCAGGCCAACTACCAGATTCCCGGATACCGGACGCAGATCGAATGCACGCGCGCCAACGGACAGAGGTATTCGAACGTCGAAACGATGAGCGGCGACTATGCCTGGGACGAGACCATTCCGGGCGCCGAGCTCGTGCCCGGCGAGGGGAAGGCCACGCCGCGGCCCGGCGCGCTCCTGGAGCGGCGGATCCGCCTGTGGGCCAGCCCGCAGGGCGCGCCCAAGGCCGCCATCGCCGCCGCGGCGGGCCTGCATCCGTTGCAGTCCTTCGGCCACAACCCGGCCGTCCTGCTCGATGAGCGGGCCGCCGCCGGGGCGAAGGGCACGGCGACGCTGCGGTGGGAGGGCGACAAGCCCGTCATCACGTATCCAATCCCTGACGTCCCCGGTGCGACGGCCACGGCCACGCTGGATCAGCGCTACCTGCCGGAGCGCGTCGTAGTGACGCACGGGGCGAACAGGACCGAGTTCGTCTACAGCAACTGGGCCGACTGGAACAATCCGCTGTTCAAGATCGAGGCGCTGTACGCCGGCACGATCGTCGAGCGGCAGAATGACACCGTGGTCCGCACGGTGAATGCGCGGGTCACCGAGGTCGGCCAGATATACGTCGTCGTCCCGGTGCCGGAGAGTGTGCTCCGGGCCGGAAAGTGAGGATTGCGATGAGCAGGCAGCGAATGACCCAGGCGCGGCTTCTCGCGTGCACGGCGGCAATCCTTGCCGTCGTCGGTTCGTCCCTGGTGGCGCAGGGCGGACGGGGCGGCCGCGGCGGCGGGGCTCCGGCGGGCGACCCGGCGGCAGCGCCGACGCCCAGGCTGGCCAGTGGGAAGCCGGACCTGACGGGCTCGTGGGCCGGAGGCAGGAGCTACACGGGCTCCGGCTACGAGGGCCTGACCGTGGGCGGCATGTTCCGGCGGTGCACGCCGTTCCAGAACGATCAGTGCATGGAGTGGACCAATCAGAGCCAGGACTGGCCGTTCATGTCCACGGCGCGGCTCGGTACGGAGGTGCCGCTCTACAAGCCCGAGCACTGGGACAAGGTCATCGAGCTCGATCAGTGGACGAACCGGGATGACCCGGTCATGGGCTGCCTCCCGCTCGGCGTTCCGAGACAGGGCCCGCCCGCGCGCATCTTCCACACCGAGGACGACATCACGATGATCTACCGGGGCGGCGTGGACGGCGCCGGCGGATACCCGGAGTTCCGCATGGTCTCGCTCGACGGCGAGCCGCACGATCCGCGGCGGGCGCTCCAGTACACCTACATGGGGTACACGGTGGGACGCTGGGAAGGCGACACGCTGGTCCTCGACTCGATCGGGTTCTCCGACGAAACCTGGATCGCGCGCGGCGGCTACTTCCACTCCGACCAGATGCGCGTGGTCGAGAAGTTCACCAGGACCGGGAACGAGATGCTCTACGAGGTCACCGTCGAGGACCCGGAAGTGCTCGTCGAGCCCTTTGTGATGCCCTCCCGGGCCCTCCGGCTCTCCAACGGCAACACGGTCATCGCGGAGCGGGGAAGCTGCTCGGACGTCGAGCTGGGAGAGGTCAGCACGCAGATGCGGCACTGATTCGCAGATCGGATTCGCGTGCTCTCCTGGCTTGAATCGACTTCGGTCGCCGTGTGGGTGGGGGAATCGCCTTCCATGTGGGCGTTCCCGGCCGTGCTGACACTTCACACGGCCGGCATGGCGGTACTGGTCGGCGCGAGCTGGGTGCTCGATCTGCGCCTGCTCGGCCTGAACCGGCACGTGCCCCTGTCCTCGTTCCGCTGGGTCTTTCCTGCCGTGGCGATTGGCCTGATCGTCAATCTCAGCACCGGTATCGTGCTCTTCATGAAGAACGCGACGACCTGGGGCACGTCGATACCGTTTCTCGTCAAGATGACCCTCGTCATCGCCAGCGTCGCCATGCTGGTGCCGTTGCGTTCGCTCGTCCTTGGCGGAGAGGCGCGTGAGGTCCCCGACAGCGCTCGTGGACTGGCCATTGCCTCGATCCTGGCGTGGGCCGGTGCCGTGACCGTGGGTCGTCTCCTCGCCTATGTCTGACCCGTGAACGTCGCCCACCTGCACCTGCTGCTGAACCACGTGCCGACCGTCGGCTCGGTGGTGGCCCTCGGCCTGCTGCTCCTGGCCCTGGTCCGGCGCGACGAGGGGCTGAAGCATGCCGGGCTGGAAGTGCTCTTCGCGATCGCGGTCCTCACGCTGCCGGTCTACGTCAGCGGCGTGGCCGCCTATCGCGAGCTGCGCGAGCAGCCGGGCATGTCCGAGCTCGCCGTCCTGCTCCATCAGGACGCGGCGCTCGCCGGCTTCGCGCTCACCGAGCTTGCCGGGTTCGTCGCATGGGTCGGCCTGTGGCAGACGCGGCGCCGCGGCCGCGCGGCACCTGGCATCGTCCCCGTGGTGGTCGTGCTGCTGACCGTCTCGGTTGCCGTCATGGCTCGAGCCGCGACCCTGGGAGGCGAGATTCGGCATCCGGAGATTCGGGCCGCGGCCTCCTCTGCCGCCGTGGCGCCCGACCCCGATCAGTTCGTGGTGACGGCCATCAGCACGGTGGCGGTGTACAGCACCTGGTTGTGGCCGGCCGCCGAGGCGGTGCACTTCCTCGGGCTTGCGCTGGTGTTCGGCGTGCTCCTGGCGGTGAATCTGCGGATACTCGGCGTCGCGAAGCAGGTCGCGTTCGCAGACGTCCATCGCCTGCTGCCCTGGGGCATGCTGGGCTTCGGCGCCAATCTCATCACCGGGATGTTCTTCTTCATCGGGCAGCCGGGGCAGTATGTCGGGAGCAGCCCCTTCTACTTGAAGATCGCCTTCCTGATGATCGCCGGCGGCAACTTCCTGTACCTGACGGTGCTCAAGAGGCCGTGGGCTGCGGACCGGCCGGAGCCCGGTCTCGCCGACAAGGCCATGGCCGTCGTGTCCATTGTCGCGTGGCTCGGCGTGCTGTACGGGGGGCGCATGCTGCCGTTCCTCGGGCAGGCCTTCTGAGGCTGCGGGATGGTGGCCCTTGCCGTCGGCGCGGTCGTTGTCGTCACCATGGCGATCGTCGCCGCCGTCGGATATCTGCTCGACCGCAGCGGCTGACACGCCGTGCAGGGCGGTGGCCGTGCTGCCGGGCCGCCTCGGCCGTGGGCCCTAACCCCAAGGATTCACGTGGGTTGATTCGGCGTGGGCCAGCGTGCCGGAACCCGGGATCGGCAGGCACGTGAGGGGAACGGGGCTCGCGTTCTCGGCCGTCACGGTCGAATGTCGATCGGCGTCCTGTCGTCTCGTGCTCGAGCACGGGAGAGTGCCGCTCCCGGAGCACCAGCGCATGCTGGCCACCGTTCAACGCGCGCTCGAGTCCTTCATCGACGCGCATCCGTCGAGCTTCGATCCCGTCTTCCTGATTGCCGCCTACGACCAGCTCCTCGAGACCCCTTCGATCACGGTGTACCTTCGGCGATCGGGGCGCGCGGGGCCGCCACGTCGAGCGGGTCAGTAGTCCCAGTAGCCGAGGAACGTCACGACGTGATCGTGCCCGGCGTTGATGGACGACGTCCTGATGACGCCTGCCCCGCTGTCGAGGTCGATCACGTCTTCGGCGCTCAGGTCCAACGTATGAGAGTGATCGGCGTCTCCCTGGATGTCCAGCCGCATGGCCGCATGGCTGAGCAACTGGTCTACGGTGAGGACCACCGTGTGGCCATGGTTCGCGCTGATGACCGTCCTGACGGCGCTGGTGGCGCTGACGGCCTGGGCCACCGGGGCACTGCCGGGGCTGTCCGTTCGTCCCAACGGGCCGGTCGGCGCGGCGTTACAGCCGGCAGTCATCACGAGGCAGACCGCGGTCGCCAGAGCCGCCGCGAGATCAGAGCGTGCGACGCAACGGGTCCAGTCCACAACGCCTCCTGCGCCGTGTCGACGAGTCTTCGGCCGAACTAGTGTCCCGGACCTGAAGTTCGCTGACGAAACGTCGGGCGGGGCATCCCGCCTGGCGGCGTTGCTCATCGCTCACATATGCCCCAATATGCTCGCTCTTCGCGCCTTGCTAGTCGGGCGCCGCGCTCCGAGGTTTCGTCACCGAACTTCAGGTCCGGGACACTAGCTAGCCGGCTGTCCGCCTGAGTCTCGTACCGGTCGAACTGACGATGAACGGCCCGCGTCAATGGCCGCGAGCGCGGCACGAATCATGCGCCTCCACCAGCGCGCCTGTCAACGGGCCGGGTGCTCGACCGCGCGGGCGGGTCAGCGCACCTTCATCACGATGAAGGTGAGATCGTCGTACTGCTCCGCATCGCGAATCCAGCTCTTCATCTCTGCCGAAATCCTCGCGCTGATCTCGTCGGCCGGCAGGTGAGCGATCCGGCGGAGCAGTTGCTGCAGCCGCTCCTCGCCGAACTCTTCGTTTTCGGGATTGTGCGCCTCGGGGACGCCGTCGGTGAAGGCGAGGAGGACATCGCCGGGGCGCAGCTCGACGGTCGCCTCTTCGTAGCCCGTCTCCGGGAACATGCCGACGACCGTGCCGCCCACGGACAATTGCTCGATCTCGGGTGACGCGGCCTGTGCTGTGGATGTCCGGCCGGCTCGCAGCAGGTACGGCGCGTTGTGGCCGGCGTTGACGTAGCGCAGCTCGCGACGCTGCTGGTCGAACTGTGCGTAAAAGAAGGTGGCGTACTTGCTGGCCGGTGTCGACCGGTAGACGAACTCGTTCATGCGCGCGACCAGTCGTGGCGGCGGAACGTCGCCCTCGGACGAGATGATCCGCAGCGACGCCTGCACGACGGACATGATCAAGGCGGCGGCGACGCCCTTTCCCGACACGTCGGCCAGCGCGATGCCGAGCTGGCGGTCGCGCAGCTCGACGAAATCGTAGTAGTCGCCGCCGATGCGGCGGGCCGGAACGCTGACCGCGGCGAAGTCGGCCGATTCGACACGTGGCGGGGCATCGGGCAGCAGACGGCGCTGGACGTCGGAGGCCAGGGCGATGTCGCGCCGCAACGTTTCCTGTTCGACGACCCGATCGGTCAGTCGCGCGTTCTCGATCATCAACGCGAACTGATCGCCGCACGCGCGCAGCACCTGTCTCTCGTGCGCGCCGAAGCCATCGCGCTGCGGCCGTTCACCGAGCAGCAGGACGCCGAGGATCTCGCTGCGTGTGCGCAGCGGCACGGCCAGGCGGACGCCGGTGGCGGCGAGCGCACGAATCTCGTCGAGCCGCTCCGGACGATGCGCCGCGGCCCATTCGGCGAGCGCCTCCAGTTCATTCTGCGCAAACGGCAGCGGCAGCGGATAGGCGCGCAGCCGCGTGATCAGGAATCCGTCGGCGGGAATGACCAGCGCGGCGGCTTCGAGCGCGCCGGCGGCGACGAGGCAGCGGTACTCCATCGTCGAGCCGTCCCGCCGCTCCAGCAGCGCGGCCGATTCGACGTGCAGCCTGTCGCACACGCTGGTGAGCACGGCGCGCAGGGCGCCGTCGTACGAGTCGGCGCCTCGTGCGGCCTCGACGAACGCCGTCAGCACGTCTGCCGCCGACACGTCCGAGCCGCGGCCGTCCCCGCCGACGACCGCCTCCCGCACGTCGCGAACGGTGCGCGCCATCCCCTGACGCGCCCATCGCCAGACCGACGGGGGCTGTTCGCGGATGGCGGCCATCGGCGAGAGGAACGTGGTGCGCCACGCCGGCACCGAGGCGGCGGCCGCCGAGACGAGCGCCACGACCGCGATGGACGAGGCAAACGGCGGCCATCCGAAGCTGGCGACGTCGAGAAACCGTGCCAGCAGCCAGACGCCCCCGACGAGCGCGATCGAGCCCAGCCCCATGCCCATCAACGAGAGCTTCAGGCCGCCAGCCAGGACGAGCGCCACGAGGTCGTGGTTGACCGCGCCGAGGGCCATCCGCGTGCCCAGCTCCATCGTCCGCTGGCGGACGAAGTACGACACCACGCCGAAGATGCCGAGCGTCGCCAGCAGCAGCGCCGCCAGGCCGAAGAACGTCATGACGAGCGAGCTGAGCCGCTCGAGCTGCAGCGCGCCGCGGATGCGATCGCGCATCGTGCTGACGCCGCTCATCGCCAGGGTCGGGTCGGTCTGCTGCAGAGTGCGGCGCACGGCGCCGACCACCTGATCCGTCGGCAGGTCCGAGCGGACCACGACGTTCATCGGATTGACCCGCAGGAAGGGCGCCGAGAGATAGACCTCGGGTTCTGCCGGTCTCTTCAGTCCGTTGTTGCGGACGTCGCCGACGACGCCGATGACGGTGAGCGGGTCGTTGTCGGGCTGGCTGAGACGCGCGGATGCACCGATCGGATCGCGGCCGGGCCAGAACAGGCGCGCGGCGGTCTCGTTGACCACGACGGTCCCATCGGCCGCCTGGCTGTCGAACGCGTTCAGGACCCCGCCGGCACGGAGCGGAATCCGCAGCGTTGCAAAGAAGTCCGGCGTGGTCAGGACGATGCACGCCCGCGGCGCGGGGCCGTCCGGCGGCCGGTCATCCAGGTAGAGGCCGGTGGCCCCGCACGGGCCGCCGGTCGGTAACTGGTTTGCGAACGTGGCGTTCGACACGCCGGGCGTCTGCCGTACTGCCTCTATCACGCGCTCCTGTTCGGCGCGCCACCTGTCGGACGCCATGACACGTTGCGGCAGGGTGATCTCGAACGCGACCAGACCGTCGGCGTCGTAGCCCATCGGCACGCGGCCGAGGTCGCGCAACTGGACGATGAGGATCGCCGACAGGGCGAGCAACGTGAAGGCGAGGGCGATCTCGGCCACGACGAACGCCTGCGACAGGCGGCGCGCGGGTGCGGCGGCCGAGGCGCGGATACCGTCGGTGAGCACCGCGTTGGGAGCCGTGCGGGTCGCCTGCCACAGCGGAGCCAGGCCGGCGAGCACGCCGGTCGCGATCGCCACCGCCGCGCTGAAGCCGAGCACCTTCCAGTCGATCGCGATCAGGTCGACACGGGGGATGAATGCCGACGCGGCGATCAGAATCTGCCGGACGAAGATGGCGCTGAGACCGACGCCGGCGGCGGCGCCGGCGACGGAGACGAGCGCGCCTTCGGCGAAGTAGCGCAGGGCGAGATGGCGCCGCGACGCGCCCAGCGCGACGCGGATCGCCGTCTCGCGGGCGCGGACGACGGCTCGCGCGAGCAGGAGCGTGGCGACGTTGGCGCAGGCGATGAGCAGCAGGAGCCCGGCGCTGGCGAGCAGGATCAGCAGCGTGGGGCGGAGGCCCGTTTCCTCGCGCAGCGGCACCACCTCCGCGGCGTAGAACTGGTGCCGGTCCGGATCCTTCTCGACGATGGTGGCGGCCACGCGCCTCGCGTCGGCCTGCGCCTGCTCGAGCGAGACCCCGGGCTTGCGGCGGGCGTAGGCGGAGTAGATGCCACTGCCGGGGTTCGGGTCGGGCGGCGACGGGTCGAGCGGAATCCACACCTCGGTGTCGCCGCGGCTCATGCCCAGGGTGACGATCGGCAGTCGGAACGCCGGCGGCATCACGCCGGTGACGCTGTAGCGGCGATCGTCGAGCGTGATCCCGCTGCCGATGATGTCCCGGGAGCCGCCGAGGCGCTGCCACAGCGAGCTCGAGATGACGGCGCTCGTGTCGTCGGCGAACCATTGGCCGAGGAGCGGCGGACCGAGCTCCCGCGCCAGGGCCGGCGTCACCGCCACGCCCGGGACGAATTGCGGCTCGCCCGGTGCGGTCAAGCTGAAGCGGCCCATGCGGAACCAGCCGAAGGCGTCGAAGGTCGTCGTCTGCTGCTCGTAGTCCTGCAGGTCGGGAACCGAGTTCTGGAAGGAAATACCCGGCTGAGTCGTCCTCGTGTTCCACAGCGCCACGAAGCGCTCGCTGTCGGGGTACGGCAGGGGCCGCAGCAGCACGCCGTTGATCACGGCGAAGATGGCCGTGGTCGCGCCGATGCCGATCGCAAAGGCGACCACGGCCAGCAGCGCGATGCCCGGGGTTGTCTTCCATGACGCCCAGGCTTGGGAGAGGGCCGACAGCACGGTGCTGGGACTGTAGCGCGAAGTCGCCCGGCCCTCCAACAGGCATGGGCCGTTCGGCGTCCCGGCCGGAAGTCGGCGGGCGAGCTCATTCTGCGGACGTTTTCGAGGTGGCGTCGGTCCGCCCGAGCAGGTCGGGAGAACCAGGCGGGAGTCTCCGGCGCCAACCAGGTGGTCGTGTGACTGCCGTGAACATGCCCCTCGAGAGGCTGATCACATTTGCGTATCAAGTACAGCCGTTCAGACTCGTGGGCGGCCCGGATTGGATCGCAAACGATCGGTTCGACATCGTCGCGAAGTTCGACGGTGACCCACCTCCGGCCTTGCCAGGCTCGGACTTTGACGCACTGAGGCTGGCCATGCAGGCCCTGTTGGCCGATCGCTTCCGGCTCAGGGTTCACCAAGAAACACGCGAGCGCGGTATCTATGCGCTCGTGATAGCGCGAGCAGACGGCGCGTTCGGCTCCTCACTGCGATCCTCTGCGCAGGACTGCTCGCCTGAGGCGCTCCGGGCTCGCGCCGTCACGCCGCCAACAACAGAAGGTGGGGACGTGTTGTGCGGCATGCAGGGTGGTCCTGGTCGACTCCAGGTCGGAGGTCTGCCGATTTCCTTCCTCGCCAACGCTCTGACCGCATTGGTCGAACGGGTCGTCATCGATCGGACGGGACTGACGGGCTCGTGGGATGTCGAGTTGAGCTTCGAGCCGGTTCCCATGCAGAGGCCAGGACAGCACTTCGCGAGCAACTGGGACTCGAGCTCCAGGCGACGCGAGGCCCGGTCGACATGCTCGTAGTCGACCACATCGAACACCCGCTGCCGGACTGATCTCGGGGCTACGACAAACGGAGATTGGCGAGGGCGCATGGTCGCCGAGCCGAACACGCGGTCATGGAACGATGGACGAGCTCCCAACTCCGCGCAGCAGATCCACCACCGGATTGGCCTGGAGGGCCTACCGCCACGCGTCGATGTGGACGATGTTGAGCCGCGGCCCGCCGCCGACCATCTTCCACATGGCGCCGGTCTCGCCGCCGACCACCACCACGTGGATGTCCTCGGGAGCGAAGATGCGAATGAGCTCGTCGGGCGCCGCCTTCAGGCGCGAGGCGTAGGGCTCGATGCCGGCGAGCGCTTTCGGGTGATGCAGCGTCTGGATCCACTGGTTGTCCCAGTACTCCCGCGCCGGCAGGCGCGCGTGCTCGACGCACCAGTCGACGAGCTTCTGCTTCGTGTCGAACCCTCGGTCGACGAAGCCCCTGGCCACGAGCGGATCGAGCGCGATGATGGGACCGGTATACGGATCGCAGGCCTGCAGCGAGCGCGTGAACTTCGCCTCCCACGTCTCGCGCGGGCCGCCGCCGAACACGGTGTACCAGCCGCCGAGGAACAGGCTGACCGTGCTGTCCTCGGGCTTGAAGCCGTGCTGGACGTGGAACGGCTCCCAGGGGCTCGCCTGCTCGTTCTCGGCGAACATCGCGTTGTAGTTCAGGAAGTTGCCCTGCGAGCCCATGTAGGTTTCCTGGGGCACGGAGCCGCCCTGCAGGTTCTGCGACGCCAGTCCGAAGGCGCGCCCGATCGTCACGTTCGCGTGGCTGTACGGGCCCATCGCGCCGATCCCGTAGTGCATGCCGATCTCGTCGCGGATCGGGCCGTTGACGAGCGCCACGGTCGCCTGAGACGTCGTGGAGCTCGAGCGACCGGAGACGCCGCTCGCGGCCATGGCGAGGATGACCGGCATGTAGTGCGGGCTCGCGCCCGCCATGACGGCGTTGACGGCGACCTTCTCGACCGTGAACTCCCAGAACTCGCGATACCGTGTCGGCGCCAGGCGGCCGACCACCTCGTCGGGCTTGCGGCTCGTCCCGGCGAGCATCGCGGCGACGCGATCCTCGGTCGGCAGCACGATGGGCGCGTAGTCGGTCCAGCGGTTTTCCTGGAACTGCCGCTGGAGGTCGTCCTCGGTATCGGCGTCGAGCAGCCGGGCCGTCGTCCGGGCGTACGACACGGCCCGGTCCTTGTCGCCGAGGGGGCGCGTGAGCCCGCCGATCACCGACTCGACGAACGAGCGGTCGTTCACCGGATCGGCACCGTCGATGTACGCGCGGAGCTCGGCGGCCGACCGGCCGACGACCGGCTGCGGCACGAACGCCTGCCGCATCGTCGGCATGCCGTTGGCCTGGGCCACCGCGCGCGCCAGGCGCGCGAAGACGTGGGTGTGCACGGCGACGGTGGGCACACCGGCCCCTTCGAGCGCCGCGGCGAGCCCAACGACCGTTGGGCTACAGGTGCTTCAAAGCCCGACCCCCAGGATGGCCGCGTCGGCGCCTGCCTCGACGCGGGCGCGCAGCTCGGGGTCGTCCACCCAGCTTTCCTTTGGACGATCCAGGCGGATGTCGGTGCGCGGGAAGTGCTCGCCGAACCACTGACGCAACTGCTCGATGAACACCTCGGAGTTGTCGAACAGGCAATCGACGAGGTACAGCGTCTTGCCGTCGAGGTCCTCGAGGCGAGGCGCCAGTTGCTTCCCGACGATCTCGGGCGGGTAGCCGCGTGGGTCGTGTACGCGAATCGCGCTGCTCATGGATGAATCACAGATCTGTAAGGGGGTCGGGCGTCATCATATCACCCGGCTTCACGCCGTCTGCTCGCCCAGCTTCTCGGAGTCGGCGAGATCCGCCAGCAGAAAGCGGGCGCCACGGAAGTAGTGGAACGCGGACCACACGTTGACCAGTCCGACGATCACGACCCCCCAGCGCAGCGAGTCCAGCCCCTGGCCGACGACGCCCAGCAGCGGCAGGCTCATGCCGGCCGGCTCGAGCCAGTCGCTGATCGCGCCGGTCGCCAACGGTCCGATGCCGAAGCCTATCAGCGTCTGGACGAACAGGAGCACGGATGTCGCGACCGACCGCATACGCAGGGCGGCGAGCGATTGCGTCATCGCGAACGAGGGGCCGAAGAACACCGCGGCGAGGAGCATCGTGGCGCAGAAGGCCGGGAAGGCGACCGTCAGTGACGGGTTCAGGTACGTCACCCAGTGGATCGGCACCATGACGAGCGTGGCGATCCCGGGCACCCACATGTACCACCGTCGATCGTTCGTCCTGGCACTCAGGCGGTCGGCCGCGACGCCGCCCAGGAAGGTGCCGATCCCGGCGACGATGGCGATGACGCCGAGATAGAAGCCGGCCTCGGTCGCCGCCAGGCCGTGCGACCGGCTCAGAAAGAGCGCGTTGTAGACGCTGCCCGAGTACCAGGCAACGGAGTGTAGGGCCGCCGCCAGGCACAGGTGGCGGAACGAGGCCTTGCCCATGAGGAACCAGAAGACGTCCAGAACGGGCGGCGGCGCCGTCTTCTTCGGCGGCGGCACGTCGGCCGGCGCCACCGGCTCGCCGGTCGGGGTCAGGTACCGGTCCGCGTAGCCGCGGGGCGTCTCTACGATCGTCATCCGGACGAGGAGCGCCAGCAGCAGGCCAGGCAGGCCCACGACCAGAAACGTCCCCCTCCAGCCGAACGTGTCGTTGCTCCAGCCGCCGATGAAGTTGCCGGCCGCCGTGCCGAACGGCACGCCGAGGGCGAAGACCGCGAACGCGGTGCCGCGCAGGCTCTTCGGAAAGTAGTCGGAGATCAGCGAGTGCGACGGAGGGCTGCCTCCGGCCTCGCCGACAGCCACGCCCACGCGGGCGAAAAACAGCGTCGCGAAGTTCACCGCCGCGCCGCACAGGGCCGTCATCGCGCTCCACATCGCCACGGCGAAGGTCAGCACCGTGCGGCGGCTCGACTGATCCGCCCACCGGGCCATCGGAATGCCCAGGAACGCATAGAAGAACGCGAACGGAATCCCGCTCAGCAGGCCGAGCTGCGTGTCGCTCAGGCCGAACTCCGCCTCGATGTCGTCGAGCAGCAGCGAGAGCACCGAGTTGCGATCGATGGTGTTGAGGACGTAGGTGAGGAACAGGAGGCCCAGCACGTAGGACCGGTACGAGGGCCTCGCGAGGATCCCGGGCGCAGACTCCGGCTCGGTGCGCGTGTCGTCCATGACGTCAGGGTCCCTTCCGCCGGGCGCGGCGGGCGCCCGGCAATCGGGCGATAGGTTACGACGAATCAGGACGATCGCGGGTGTCGGTAGGGAATCACGCGCCTCTTCGCCGCTTCTGGTGCGCCAGCCACTCTGCGCTGACGGGCCCGAGGCTCGGTGCCCCTCTGCGAGCGGTAGCGCGACGTACGGACCGTGCCAGCGCCGCCGCACACGCGACGCCCCCGGCCGCCACGAGGATTCCGAGTAACACGCCCGTGTGGATACCCCCGGTCCAGCATGGCATGTTTCGTGCCGGCGCCCTTGCTCCCTGGAATCTCATCGCACGTCAGGCGCGGTCGTGCGCGCGATGACGAGAATGCTACCTGCGCTTACGGGCCTGTGCTGGCAGCCCGTTACCGCTCGAGTCGGGGCGACCCGTCGGGCCGGCAGGAGTCCCGCCGGACGGGTCCAGCCCGGAGACCCTTCCCCAGGGACTCGCCGTCGTAGCAAACTGGGTCGATTCCCCCGACTGAGTGGAGAGCTCGGATGCCGACGTCCGACTTGAGGCAGCTCCGCGACGAGGACCTGCGACCCGCACTGTTCGATGCGCTGGTCGCGCGCCTGGACGCCAGGGTCCAGGACGATGCATCTCTCACGGTGGTGAATCGGATGCCGACCGTCTTCGCCGTCAGCAGACGAGGCACGCTGCTGACGCTGTCGCAAGGCCTGGGCCGATCGCTGCTGCGCGGCGACCTGAAGTGGAAGAATCGCCTCGAGAAGCCGCGCTGCTTCAACGTGATGCCGACGACGCTGTCCAAGCTCGCCATCATGCCCGACCGCATCGAAGGCACACCGGACGAGATCGTGGACCGTATCGTGACGATGTTCCTCGACTGGACCGCCACTGGAGAGGACGTCCAGCCAGCGGCCGGCGAGGAACGCCCGCGGGCACATCCACCGGCCATCGCCGGTAGCGGCCCGGAGGCGCCCATCGGCGGCGCTCCCGGCACCAGGGGGAAGCCGCCCGTCGTCGCATCCCCTCCCGCAGCGAAGTCGACCGGGGCATCGCCCGCCGAAACACTGCCAGCTCCGACCGAAGGGGCCGCGACGTCCGCCCGCTCGACGGACGAACGAGATCGTCCGAGACTCGAAGGTCGAGGGCAGCCAGCGTCTCGGCCGGCGGACGAGCCGAACCGGGCAGCCGTCGTCCCGCCTCGTCTGGAGGAGCGACAGGAACCGACGACGCCGGCCCTGCGAACCTACGAGCTGCTTCTCGACACGGCGCTGCGGGAACTGGACCAGGCGAAAGAGCTGCCGGTCAGCAGCAACTATCGCCTGCTCAGCGCGGGAGTCTTCGTGGCCCTGAGCGCCGAAGCGTTCCTGAACGATCTCGGAGCGCGCGTCATTCCATCGTGGTCCGCGTTGCATCGCCTCGACGCGCGTGAGAAGGCCGAAGTGCTCGCTCTCGAGCTGTTCAACGACAAGGTAGCCTGGAACGGCCGTCCCTTTCAGAGCGTTGCGGAGGCCTTCGACTTTAGGCGCGCGCTTGCGCATGCGCATTCCGAGACGCTTCCGTTCGGTCGGTCGGGGTCGGCCGACCGCCCGGAGAGCGAGGCGCAGCGAACGCGGGAAACAGACTGGTTCCGACGCTGCAATGTCGCAACCATTCAGCGGTGGGTTGCCGACCTTCGCTTCGTGATCGCACGCTTCTCCAAGGCGCACGATCCGGCCTGATGGTTCCCGGCGGTACAATCCCTCCCATCGTGCTCCGCGCCATGCCCTCGGTGGACCGGCTGCTGCAGTCGGATGCCGCCCGGACCCTCGTGCAGGAGCACGGCCGGGAGCTCGTGACCACGGCGGTGCGCGAGGTCCTGGCCACGACGCGCGCAGCACTCACCGCCGGGCAGGCGATCGCGAGCGACGAGCCCGCGCTCCTGGCGGCCGTGGCCTCGCGTGTGGCCCTTCACGTCGCGCCCTCACTCGGTCGCGTCTTCAACCTCACCGGCATCGTGCTGCACACCAATCTGGGCCGCGCGCCGCTCCCCGAGGAGGCCATCGAGGCGGTGGCGGCGGCCGCCCGGCAGCCCGTCAACCTCGAGCTCGACCTCGCGACCGGCCGCCGCGGCGATCGCGACGCGCACGTGGAGGCGGCGCTGTGCCGGCTCACCGGCGCGGCAGCCGCAACGGTGGTGAACAACAACGCCGCGGCCGTCCTGCTGGTGCTCAACACGCTCGCGGCGCGCAAGGAGGTGCCCACCTCGCGCGGCGAGCTGATCGAGATCGGCGGGTCGTTCCGGATGCCCGACGTCATGAAGCGGTCCGGGTGCCGCCTGGTCGAGGTCGGCACCACCAACCGCGTGCACCTGCGCGACTACGAGGAGGCCATCGGCCCGAAGACCGGCGCCGTGCTGAAGGTGCACACGAGCAACTACGAGGTGGTCGGCTTCACGGCGACCGTCCCGGAGGCGGAGCTGGCGGAGCTGTGCCGGGCGCGCGGCGTTCCCTTCGTGGTGGACCTCGGCAGCGGCACGCTGGTCGACCTCGAGCGCTTCGGTCTGCCACACGAGCCGACGCCGATGGACGCGCTCGCGCATGGCGCCGACGTGGTGACCTTCAGCGGCGACAAGCTGCTAGGAGGCCCCCAGGCGGGGATCGTCGTCGGTCGCGCGGATCTCGTCCGGGCCATCGCCCGCAACCCGCTCAAGCGGGCCCTCCGCGTGGACAAGATGACCGTGGCCGCGCTGGCCACGGTGCTCGCGAGCTACCGCGACCCCGACCGACTGCAGGAGCGCCTGCCCGTCGTCCGGCTGCTCGCGCGTCCTGCCGACGAGATCCGTGCCGCCGCCGAGCGGCTGGCGCCGGCCGTCCGGACGGCCGTGGGTGATGGGGTCAGCGTCGAGGTCGTGGCCTGCGACAGCCAGATCGGGAGCGGCGCGCTGCCCACGCGCACGATCCCCAGCGCCGGCCTCATGGTCCGCCCGCGCACCGGCCGCCGCGGCGCCGGCGGCGCCGCACAGCGACTGGCTGCCGCGTTCCGGTCGCTGCCGACGCCGACGATCGGACGCGTGCAGGACGATGCGCTCATTCTGGATTTACGGTGCCTCGACGACGAGCAGGCCTTCGCGGAGAACGTGTCACACCTCGCGACGAGAGCGTGACCGTCTCCGGACTGCCGCCGCGGGGCGTGACGACGCCGATATCAGCGGCCGCGTAGCCGAGCGCCAGCAGGTCGCGCACGCACGACTCGGCCGCCGCAGCCGGGACGCCGGCCAGCAAGCCACCTGACGTCTGTGGATCGAAGATCAGCGCGAACCGTGGCGCCGTTGCCGCGTCGGGCGGATCGGCCACCGCGCGGCGCAGGCGCAGGTTCTCGGCCTGCAGCGAGCTGAAGATCCCCGCGCGCACCGTGTCCTCGGCGCCCTCGAGCAACGGGAGCGCGTCGAGATCGAGCCTGGCGTCGACATCCGATGCGCGCAGCATCTCGACCAGGTGGCCGAGCAGGCCGAAGCCGGTGACGTCGGTGCATGCCGTGGCGCCGTGGGCTCGCAGACAGGCGGCGGCCTGCTGGTTCGACTGCGTCATCGACCGGATGGCACCGGCCACCCACCGGCCCCGCGCTCGGTGCCGCATGTCGGCTGCCAGCAACGTGCCGGTCCCGAGCGCCTTGGTGAGGATCAGCCGCTCGCCGGCGCCCAGACCGCTCTTGCGCAGCACGCCCGTCGGGTCCACCTGACCGTGCACGGCGAACCCGAGCGCGAGCTCGGCGCCCTCGCTGGTGTGGCCCCCGACCAGCGTGGCCCCCGACTCTCGGAGCGCCGCGGTGGCGCCGGCCAGCACCTGCGTCAGCGTGTCCTCCACCTTCGCCTCTGGACCGTGCGGCACGGTGACGATCGCCAGCGCCGAGTGCGGCTCGCCGCCCATGGCGTAGACATCGCCGAGCGCGTGCGTGGCGGCAATCCGGCCGAAGACCCACGGGTCGTCGACCATCGCGCGGAAGAAGTCCACCGTGTGCACGACCGCGCCACCGTCCGCCGTCTGGATCACCGCGGCGTCGTCGGGCGCGTCGAGCCCAACGAGAACGTCGCGACCCTCAGTGTGTGACAGGCGCCCGAGCACGCGGGACAGCACGGAGGCACCGACCTTGGCGCCACATCCGCCACACCGCATGGCCATGGCCGACACTGCTGCCAGCGCCTCGCCGTCGGCCAGTCCTGCCGGCACCGCGGGCACGGGCGGCTGTGCCATCTCCGGCAGCTCCTGGTACCGGCGCATGAACGCCCGATCGATCCAGTCCTTCCAGCGCCACACCCAGGCGCCCTCCAAGGCGAAGGGGCCGCGCGAGGCCACCGCGTACCGGTCGCCGGTGGAGATCAGGCTGAGGAACTGCCGCTGCGGGCGGTAGCCCTCGAGCGGCTGCCCGAGCAGCCGGCGCCGGAGGTTTCGGGCGAGCGGCGGTCCTTGCCGGACGGCAAAGACGCCCGACTTGGGCCTCGGGTGCGCGACCATCGCCGCGATGTCGCCCGCGGCGAAGACGTCGGGATGCGACACCGACCGCAGCGAGGCGAGCACGCGCACGAAGCCGCCCTCGTCGACCTCCAGACCGGATTCGCGCAGCCAGGGCGCGGCAGCCGCCTCGGTGGTCCATAGCACGTCGTCGGCCGCGTGCTCGCGCCCGTCAGCGGTGTGCAGTGCGCCCGCCGTCGCGCGGACCACCCCCTGACCGGTATGCACGGCGATGTGCCGCTCCCGGAGGACTCGCTCGAAGCGGGCGCGAACCGACGCGTTGTGCCCGGGAAGAATGCGGTCGCTGTCGGTGAACAGCGCGTACTCGACGGCCGTGATCCCCAGGGCCTGCAGGCGGTGCCGCGCGGCCAGGAGCAGTTCCACCCCGCCCGCGCCACCGCCGACGACCGCCAGCCGCCGGGGCCCGGCGGCGGCGCCCAGCCGCTCGCACAGGGCGGTCCAGCGCTCCAGGAAGCGATCGATCGGCTTCACCGGCACGGCGTGCTCGGCGGCGCCCGGCACGCGCACGTTCGGCGTCGAGCCGATGTCGATCGACAGCACGTCGTACGGGATCGGCGGGCGATCGCCGACCCGGACCTGCCGTACGTCCAGGTTCAGCCCGGTGGCCTCGGCCGCAATCAGGCGCGCGCCGGCGAACCGGGCGAGCACCTGCAGGTCGATGTACGTCTCGTCGCGCGTGTAGTGTCCCGCGACGAGCCCTGGCAGCATGCCGGAGTACGGCGTGTCGACACCACGCGTGAGGAGCGTCAGGCGCACGCCCGGAAGCGGCCGCATGCCGAAGTGCTTCAGGACGGCGACGTGGCTGTGGCCGCCGCCGAGCAACACCAGGTCCTTGAGGACCGGAAGGGAGCCGGAAGACGCGTTCACAGGATCTTCCTCTTGTCCCCCATGCGCCGGGTGACCCGCTCACGGTCCAGGTACTCGAGCAGCGGGATGGCGTGCTTGCGTGTCACCTGGAAGCGCGTCTTGAAGGTCCCCACGTCGATGAGATCGACGCCGGAGGACTTGAGCGCCTCGATCTGCTCGCGAAGCCGGCGCAGGGGGTCGGCGTGAAAGACCAGGTCGCCGGCGCGGGCAGCCACCTCCTGGCGCACCAGAACCGCGAGCATGCGATCCACCACCGCCTGAGCGGCGCCAACCTGCCCGGCCAGCGTGCCGGGGTCCGGGGGCGTCAGCCCGGCGGCCTCGAGCGCCGCCGCCACCGACGCCCGCACCCGCGCCTCCTCCTCGCTCAGCTCGAGCCGGTGTCCGGCCCGGGCGACGCGGTCGCGCGCCACGATCGTCCGTTCCTCCACGAGCTGTCGCAGCGCCGCCTCGAACACTGCCGGCGGCGCGCCGGCGAACACACGCTCGCGCAGCTCCTCCCGCGGGATCCCGTCGTCGAGCGAATGGGCCGCGTGGTGCTGATCGACGATCTCGAGGAGCCGCTGCCGGGCCTCACGCAGGTGGGACGTGGCCACGAGGCTGTCGCCGACGCGCGCGGCCCTTCCCGACGCCTCGAGCCCTGCGAGCACTTCCTCGCGCGCCTGCCAGGGCACTCCGGCGCGGCTGACGAGCCGGGAGGCCGGCAACCCGGCGAGCCCCGCCTCCTCCACCATCGTCATCACGGCGTCCGTGTGACCGCGATCGGCCGCCAGCTTCTCGAACCGGGCGACGCCGGCAGCCGTGCGGACGCCCCGCCGGGGCGGGAGCGGGTCGAGCACCGTGCCTCCGGCAATCGTCGCGAGTGGCGAGTACGCCCGCAGGATGAACCGGTCGCCCCGCACGAGGACCGCCGGCGATTCGAGGTGCAGGCGTGCGACGGCCCTCGTCCCGGGCTCCACCTCGGCCGCCTCGGGAAGAACCACGCGCCCCAGCAGCTCGCGCGTGCCCTGGTGAAAGCGGACGCGGGCGCCATGCCGGAGCGGCCGCGCCGATTCCAGCAGCTCCAGGTGGACATCCGCTCGGCGCGTAATCGTCGCCGCCTCGTCCAGGGTGAGCGTCTCACCGCGGCTCACGTCGGCCAGATCGACGCCGGCGAGATTGACGGCCACCCGCTGGCCCGCGTCGGCCCGGGCGCAGGCCGTGCCGTGGACCTGCAGGCCGCGGACCTTCGCGGCCCGTCCGGAGGGCTGCAGCCGCACGTCCTGGTCCTGCTCGACGCACCCGGTCAGCAGCGTGCCGGTGACCACCGTGCCGAACCCCTTCATGGTGAACACGCGGTCCACCGGGAGGCGCGGCGGGCCAGTCGACGGGCGTCGCCGCACGCCTGCAGCCAGTGACGCCAGCGTGCGGCGAAGCTCGTCGAGTCCCTCGCCGGTCCGTGCCGAGACCGGGACCACAGGGGCGCCCTCCAGGAACGACCCGGCGACCAGTTCCTGGACCTCGAGACGAACGACGTCGAGCGTGGCGGGATCGGCGAGGTCCGTCTTGGTGATTGCCACCATGCCCGCCGGCACGCCCAGCAGGCGGCAGATCTCGAAGTGCTCGCGCGTCTGCGGCATGACCGACTCGTCGGCCGCGACGTGCAGCATCACGAGGTCCATGCCGCCCACGCCGGCCAGCATGTTCCGAACGAAGCGCTCGTGCCCGGGCACGTCCACGAACGAGAGCTCCGTGTCGCCCTCGACGGCGTGCGCGAAGCCCAGATCGATGGTGATGCCGCGCGCCTTCTCCTCGCGCAGCCGGTCCGGGTCGGTGCCGGTCAGCGCCAGCACCAGCGAGCTCTTGCCGTGATCGATGTGTCCGGCCGTCCCGACGACGACGTGCGGCATGCGGTGCAGGGTCCCGCAGGAACCATATCACCGGGGTTAGACTTCCTGACGGCACGGAAGCGAATGGGGCCCGGTGGCCCTCCCGGTCTTCAAAACCGGTCGCTCGCCGCTTTGCGGGGAGGCTGGGTTCGACTCCCAGGCGCTTCCGCCAGACTCACGGACCGGGATTCGCTCCTCGCGAACGTGGCGGCCGCCTGCGTCGTGCGCTGTTCCGCCTCGTGCAGCACGTCCTGGAATCCCGGCAGCGCGCGTACGGGCTCCAGGTACGGGTCGTGTCGCAGTCCCGGGACGCACCAGAATCCGCCACGCACGGCCCGGTCCAACGAATGGCGCGGCCAGCGGTGTCCCCCAACCGGGTTCGCGCGGCGCGCCGGGAGTCTACATCAGATGCCATACTACGCGGGTCACGGTACGCTGGAGAGCCTGCATGGTTGAGCTTCGCTTGCGAGGACGGCATCTGGCGGCAGGCGTGCTGCTCTTCGCCTGTGCGGTCATCGACGCGGACCCACGTGCGCAGTCCCCTGCCGATGCCCCTCGACGCACGTTCGAGGTCGCCTCGGTCAAGCCGACGCTCTCGTCCTACGAGGCAGGGTATGCAGCGGGGCGTGCAGCGGCGCTTGGGGAGCCCGCACCGCCGGCGCCCAGGTACGGCATACAGACCTACCCGGGCGGCAGGCTGACGGCCGCCGCCTCGCTTCGAGCGCTGATCGCGCGTGCCTACGAGGTCGAGGACTACCAGATCGTCGACGGGCCGGCCTGGATCGGCGGGGAGTACTTCGCGATCGACGCCAGGGCGGGGGGCGAGACGACGGAGACCCGCTTCAACCAGATGCTGCAGTCACTGCTGGTGGATCGGTTCGGGCTCCGCGTGCATCGCGCGACCCGCCCAGGACGAGTGCACAGCCTGATGCTGGCCCGCCCCGACGGGCAGCTCGGACCGGGGCTCAGCCCCACGTCCCCAGCATGCCTGGCCGAGATCGAGGCAAGACGCGACTCGACCGCTCGGGCCACTCCCCCGGCTCCCGCTCCTCGCGTGCGCGACGGACGGCCCGACATGACGCCGTCGTGCGGGAGCTGGAGAAGCATGGGCGGTCCGTCCAACGGCATGACCTTGAGCGTGAGCGCGCAGCCGCTTTCGGTTCTGGTGGAGCGTCTGGAGTCGGAGCTCGGCGCGACGGTCGTCGATGGCACCGAGCTCGAGGGCCCGTTCGACTTCGTCGTGGAGTTCCAGATGGAGAGGCCGATCGGCCCCGGGGCCGGCGGCCTCGACCCGAACAGCACGGAATCGCCGACGCCGCCGCTGCGCATCGCGATCGAGCGCCAGCTCGGGCTGAAGCTGGAGTCGGTGGACGGGCAGGCGCCGGTCCTCGTCGTCGATGCCGTGGAACGGCCGACGCCGGACTAGCGCGCCGGCTCGTTCCTCGTTTCGGTGTTGCCGAGGACGACTCCTTCGCGACGACGACGAATGACGATGCCTCAACCACGTTCGCTCCGCCATCGGCGGCTGACCCTCGCCGGTGTCGCCGTCTCGGTACCGATCCTGCTGCCGGGCCTCTTCCTGCCCGTGCTGACTGTGCGCGGGACGCTGGAACCCGACGGCGTCGGGGACCTCGCGTATCGGATCCTCGACCAGGGGATGACCGACGCGGCGGTCGACAGCTTCCGCCCCCTGATCAATCCCGCCATGCTTCCTCTGCTCGAAGCCCGCCAGGGGGGGCTCAGGGGCACGCTCGTGACCGCGATCGGCGATCAACTGTCGTCAGAGCTCCAGTCGGGCGTCCCGATCGAAGTCTACTCCCAGACCCGCAGCATCGTGGGCTCGGTAAGGCACCTCTACAGCGTGGGGAGTCACACGGCGGCGACGCTCATCCTGCTCTTCAGCGTCGTCGTGCCGCTCGTCAAGTCCCTGCTCGTGCCGTGGGCCGTCCTGCAGTCGAGCGCCGGGCGCCGCCGGCGCACGCTCTTCCTCGTCGAGATGATCGCGAAGTGGTCGATGGCCGACGTGTTCGCCGTCGCGGTGATCATCGCGTACCTGGCGGCGCAGGCCAGCCAGACGGCAGGTGGCGCGGCGACGGTCGGATTCGAGGCATCGTTCGGCGCCGGCTTCTACTGGTTCGCCGGATACTGCCTGAGCTCGCTGGCGATTCAGCAGATGTCGGCCCGTCTGCCTACGAGCGACGCGCCGCTGGCGTCTCCTGCCACCGTCGGCCCCTGACTCCCTCGAGCGCTACTCCACCGCCTCGCGAAACGACCGCTCCGTCATGTCGCGCGGATCGAGCGAGACCGGCTGGTCGCGCCACAGCCAGCGCATCATCTCCGGCAATATCGCTCCGCCCATGTCGTGACTGTGCACGCCGATGCCCCACGAGTAGTTGACGTCGTAGCCCCTCTCGACCAGCGCGTCCTTGAGCCGGACGTTCTGGTAGAACCAGTCGCGCGTCGGATCGTATGCACCGTCCTCGCTCAGGCCACGGCTGTCGTTGCGGCCGTCGATCATGAAGATCCGGATCGGTTTCCGCTCGGCGGCCCGGATCTTCTCCGGGTAGACGTGCCCGCCGTCGAGGTCCACGAAGGTGCCGATGCCGTTCAGCACCTTGCGGAAGTGGTCGGGGCGCTCCCAGGCCACCGTGAACGCGGCAGTCGCGCCAGAGCTCCAGCCGGCGATGCCGTGCCGGTCCGGATCGCGCGAGATGCGGTACGCCGCGTAGAGCCGTGGCAGCAGCCCGTCGACGATGATTCGCGCATACCGGTCGTCGAGCGGGTCGTACTGCTCCTGGCGAATCGAGGTGCGGTCGGCCGTCAACCTGCCTGGATCGATGAAGGCCGCGATCATGACGGGGATCTCGCCGCGGTAGATCAGGTTGTCCAGCACGTTGACGGCGCGGTAGTAGCCATCCGGCTGCAGGTACGTGGCCCCGTCGTTGAAGACCATGAGGCTCACCTCGGTCTTCCCGTCGTACTGCGCCGGCACGTAGACCCAGTAGTCGTGCTCCGCGCCCGGGAACACGTCGGTGGGAAGCGTGAACGGGCCCTCGATCGCGCCCTTGGGCACGCCACGCCGTACGAGGGAATCCGGCCCGAGCTCGTAGAACGCATCGTAGTCGGGCTGCGCGGGTCGACGAGGCTGGGCATCGGCCGTGCCGATCGCACCCGCCACCAGAAGCGTGGCCAACGCCACCACGACGCAACGCCGGGAACGACTCCTCATCGGGACACCCCCTCCTCGACCGACCAGAGCGCCTTCCGTTGGCGTGCGCCCTCAGAACCCCGACATCGGGTCCCAGCCGCGCCTGAGGATGCGGAATCGGACCGTCCGGCGTCCGAATTCGACCGCGTCGTCGCAATCCGGAACGTAGACGTCCAGGATCTCGCCCACGATCGCGCCACCGGTATCCAGGACGCTGTAGACACCCGCGTGGCTGGCTGGCTCCTCGATATGCAGGACCGAACCGAGCGGCAGCACCTCGGGATCGGCCGCGACGATGCCAGGCTGCACCCGAACGCCCGCTCGCGTGATGCCCCGGACACAGTAGGCGGTTGCCGTGAACTCGTGGAGCCCCGCGCCCGAGGGTTGCCGGACCAGGCCACCGGTGAGCCACGCGACGGAGCCGAGGAGCACGACCGCCGCCAGTGCGGAGACGGCGCCTCCGCGACCGAGAACCTCTCGCATGTCCTTCATGATCGCCTCGTGACCGTCCGAGGGATGCAGTATTACACACGCCGGCTCGACGGGCGCGAGGACGCCGGTCGCCACCACGGATGTCCAACACGGCGAGGCGGAGCGGCAGGTATGTTGGCCGCGTGACGATACACCTCGTCGACGGCACGTACGAGCTGTTCCGGCACTTCTACGCCATGCCGTCGGCCAGGAACAGCGACGGAGAGGAGGTCGCGGCCGTCCGGGGCGTGATGTACTCGCTTCGCGGGCTCGTGCGGGACGGCGCGACGCACATCGGCATCGCGACCGATCACGTCATCGAGTCGTTTCGCAACGACCTGTGGCCCGGCTACAAGACGGGAGACGGCATCGACCCGGCGCTTTGGGCGCAGTTCCCGCTGCTCGAGGACGCGTTGCGGGCCTGGGGTCTCACGGTGTGGCCCATGGTGGAGGTCGAGGCCGACGACGCGCTGGCGTCGGCCGCGGCGACGGCGGCGCTCGACCCTCGCGTGGACCAGGTGATCATCTGCACGCCGGACAAGGACCTCGCCCAGTGCGTGCGCGGCACACGGGTGGTGCAGCGCGATCGCGTGCGGAAGACCACGCGGGACGAGGCGGGGGTTGTCGCGAAGTTCGGCGTGCCGCCGGCGTCGATTCCGGACTATCTGGGCCTGGTGGGCGATGCGGCCGATGGCTTCCCGGGGCTGCGGGGCTGGGGACCGAAGTCGACAGCCACCGTGCTCGCCAGGTTTCACCACATCGAGGCCATTCCCGAAGACCATCACGCCTGGGATCTCGACGTGGCCCGTGCCGCGTCGCTTGCGGCGACGCTCAGCCGCGACCGCGAGCGGGCGCTGCTCTTCAAGCAGCTCGCCACGCTGCGGACGGACGTGCCGCTGTTCGAGACCGTCGACGAGCTGGCCTGGCAGGGGCCGACTCCGGCCCTCGCAGGGCTTCGCCGCCGGCTCGCGATCGAAGACTGACTCCCGAACCGGGGTCGGCTCGGCTAGACTTGCGCGCGAGGAGGTCTTCGTGGAGCACGATCGCCGACGCTTTCTCCAGGCCCTCGGGGTCACCGGCGCGACCGTGATGGCAGGGTGCGCGGACGAGCCGGCCGGGGACGCGCCGTCGCTGCTCGGCCGGGGCATCAGCCCCTACGGCGAGCGCTCCCCCTTCGAGCAGGCGGCACGCCGCCTGCCCGACACGACGACACTCGAGGAGGCCTCCAGTCGCACGCCGTTGCAGGACCTCGACGGGATGATCACGCCGAGCTCGCTGCATTTCGAGCGCCATCACGCGGGTGTGCCGCGGATCGACCCGGCGCAGCACGAGCTGCTGATCCACGGTCTCGTGGAGCGACCGCTCGTGTTCACCGTGACCGAGCTGAGGCGCCTGCCGTCGATATCGCGCATCTACTTCCTGGAATGCTCCGGCAACAGCAGCTCGATGTGGCGTCCGGCGCCGCAGCCGTCGGTACAGGCCGGCCACGGCCTGACGAGCTGCAGCAACTGGATCGGCGTGCCGCTCTCCGTGCTGCTGGGTGAGGTGGGCGTGCGGCCGGAGGGACGCTGGTTCATTGCCGAGGGCGCCGACGCCTGCCGCATGTCGCGCAGTATCCCGATCGAGAAGGCGTGGGACGACGCGCTGGTGGCCTACGGGCAGAACGGCGAGGCGCTGCGGCCCGAGCAGGGCTACCCGATCCGGCTCCTGCTGCCGGGCTGGGAGGGGAACACGTCGGTGAAGTGGCTGCGCCGCATCAAAGTGGTCGACCAGCCGGTGATGGCGCGCGACGAGACGTCGAAGTACACCGACCTGATGCCGGATGGCCGCGCGCGACAGTTCACGTTTCTGATGGAGCCCAAGTCGCTGATCACCCGACCCTCGGCCGGCCGGATGCTGACGGCGCCGGGCTTCCACGAGATTTCGGGCATTGCCTGGTCCGGCTCGGGCATCATCGCGCGCGTCGAGGTCTCCGTGGACGGCGGGGCCACCTGGACCGACGCCACGCTGCAGGAACCGGTGCTTCCGAAAGCGCATACGCGTTTCACGCTGCCCTGGCGCTGGGACGGGAGCGAGCGGGTGATCGCGTCGCGCTGCACCGACGGGACCGGGCACGTGCAGCCGACCCGCGAGGCGCTGGTGGCCGCGCGCGGCCTCAACTCCAACTATCACTGCCACGCGATCCAGGCGTGGCGGATCACGGCCGACGGGCGGGTGGTCGATGCTGTCGCGTAGCGCCGGCCGGGCCACCGCCGTCACCCTGGGCGTCTGGTTCCTGGCGCTGGCAGCCTCGCCGAGCGCCCGCGCCCAGGAGTTCGGTCTCGGGCGCACGCCGAGGCCGGAGGAGATCCGCCGGGTGGACATCTCGATTCCGCCGTCCGGGGAGGGACTTCCGCGGGGACGCGGAACAGCCGAGCAGGGCGCCCGGATCTACGAGACACAATGTGCGCGCTGCCACGGCGCCACCGGTGTCGAGGGCCCCGAGGACGTGCTCGTCGGCGGCGCGGGGTCGCTCGCCACGGCGCAGCCGATCAAGACGGTCGGCAGCTACTGGCCGTACGCCGCGACGCTCTGGGACTACGTGAATCGGGCCATGCCGTTCGACCGCCCGGGGACGCTGCCGGCCGACGACGTCTACGCCGTCGTCGCCTACATGCTGGCGCTCAACGGGATCGTCACCGATACGGAGATCCTCGACGCCACCACCCTTCCCCGGATCCACATGCCGAACCGCGACGGCTTCGACTCGGCGCAGGACTGAGGCGCGCCCCCCGGGAAGCGCGCGCCGTCAGAAGGCGAGCGCGCCGTGGACGGTCATCTCCTTCGGCTTGAACTTCCGTCTCACGTTGTAGGTGCCGATCACGGTCTTCAGCTCCACGTCGCCGTCGTCGACCGTGATCGCGTCGTGCCTGGGAAAGCCGATGAAGATCGTGGCCGAGATGCCCGAGTTGTCCTGACCGAACCCGCCGCCTCGCCCAGGCACGCCGGCGCCGGGGGCCGGCGGTGGCGGCGCCTCCACCTGGTTGCCGTCCTTGTCGAACAGCAGGATGCGCACGTCGGTCGCCTTCAGGGGATCCCTGTCGGAGCGCTCGAGCGTCGCCGCCTGCGCGATGCTGGCCGCCTGCGCCGCGAACGTCTGGGGGATGCCGCTGATGGCGAAGACGTAGAGCGGCTCATCCATGGTGAGCACGGCGGCCTGTTCGGGCGTGGCCGTGCCACCCTGCCCGAGGCGCTTGCGAAGCTGCGCCTCCTTGTACGGGCGCGCGCTGCGCACGCTCACGATCAGCGACCAGTCCGGCACCGGGCCCAGGTTGGCACCCGCTCTGGCGTGGGTGAGCGACGCCTTGCCCGCCCAGGGCGAGTCGTCGTGGTCAACTGGACGGCGGGACTCGCCAACCAGCCGTGACCCCCAGAGGCCTGACCAGGTTCGGGCTCGACGCCGCGCTCCATTCCAGTCCTGCCGCCGCCGCGACCGCGAATCGGGCCGGTCCGGCTGACCCTGCTTGGCCTGGAATTCGCCTCCAACAATCCGAACGAAATCCATGCCATTGGATAGGAGCGTCAACCATCGTCGTTGATTGATCCCAAACCCCACGTCTAAGTAACTGAAAACAATCAACACTGTAACGTCCAGACTGCCAGGGCGGTTCTGGCGCCTGTCTTGCTCGGAATAACTCATTCGTGGTATCCGTCCACTCCGCCGACGTCGGACACCGACGCCCTGGACCGCCTGAACTCGTGAGGAGGAATCACCTCATGCGCTTTGTGAAGCTCGTCGTCGCAACGCTTGTCGTCGTTGCCGTTCCCGCGCTGACCCACGCCCAGACGCTCGCAGGCACCGTTCGCGACGCGTCGGGAGGCGTGCTGCCGGGCGCGACCATCGAAGCGGACTCGGACGCTCTGCTCGAGGCCCGCATCGCGGTCAGCGATGGCACCGGGCAGTACACCATCACCGCGCTGCCTCCCGGGACCTACACCGTGACGTTCAGCCTGCCGGGATTCACCACCGTGGTCCGCGAGAACGTACTGCTCAGCGGCGGCGGCACGACGACGATCAACACCGACATGCGCGTCGGCGGCGTCCAGGAGACGATCACGGTCACGGGCGAGACACCGGTCGTCGACGTCCGCACGACGCGGCGTGAGACGGTGATCGACGACGACGTCGTCGAGGCGCTCCCTGCCTCGCGCGGTGTCGGCAACCTCCTGCAGGCCGTGCCCGGCATCATCGTCAACCAGTTCGACTCGGGCACCGACCCGCGCATGACGTTCTTCAGCGCGCGCGGTGGCAACGGCAACGAGGGCACCGTACAGATCGACGGCATGAACGTCGGCGCCGTGTTCAACGGCGGCGGCACGTCCGAGTTCGGGTACGACACGGCGGCGGCCGAAGAAATCCAGGTCACGGTCGGCGGCGCGACCGCCGAGGCCGATCGCGGCGGTCCGAGCCTCAACCTGATCCCGAAGACGGGCGGCAACACCTTCAGCGGAACGGCCTTCTACAGCACGGCCGGCTCCTGGTCGCAGGGCAGCAACATCGACGCCGACCTGATCGCGGCCGGCCTCGACGCCGACCCGGAACTGCACAAGATGTGGGACGCCAGCTACGCGATGGGCGGCCCGATCTTGCGCGATCGCCTCTGGTTCTACGGCACGGTCCGCAGCCGCGGTCAGCAGACCGCCGTACCGGGATTGCACGCCAACGCGAATGCGGGCGACGCCAGTCGATGGGACTACATCGAGGATTCCTCGATCGACGTCCGGGACGCGAACTCCAAGAGAATCGGGCAGATCCGCCTCACGGGGCAGGTCACGCCCCGCAACAAGCTCGGCTTCTTCATGGACTACCAGAAGGCCTGCGAAGACGGCAGCCTGACGTCCGGCGGCGGCTGTCTCGAGCCTGGGGACGACTGGGTGGCGCTCGGTGCGCTCGGGGGCTTCGCCTCGAACTCGCCGGAATCGTCCACCAACTGGGACGACCGCGAGAAGATCCTTCAGGCCAACTGGAGCTCGCCCGCTACCAACCGCCTGCTTCTGGAGGCAGGCTATTCGGCGCTCAACAGCCGATGGGGCGGCCAGCTTCCCCACGGCGCGCTCACGAACATGATTCCGGTCACCGAGCTCATCTCGAACGGCGCAACCGGCACGCCGATCGGCGGGTTCACCTATCACGGGCTGGGCACGTCGCCGACGCTGGACCAGCAGCACAACTCGTATCGCGCGTCGGCCTCGTACGTCACCGGCTCGCACACCATGAAGCTCGGGTACCAGGGTGAGTACCTGGTCCATCACCAGTGGAACAACGGGTACGGGCCGCACATCGCCTACCGTTCGTTCGGACTGTTCGGGTTCAACCCCGACCAGGCGACGATCCGTGCCACGCAGGCTCAGAGCAACCGCACGATGTACAACGCGTTCTACGCCCAGGACTCGTGGACGGCGGGCCGGGTCACGCTGCAGGGTGCGCTGCGATTCGACCGTGCGACGAGCTGGTCGCCGGGCGGCGAGAACCGGATTCACGCCTCGCCGTATCTGCCCAACGGGGTCACCTACGATCGCGTCGATGGCGTGACGGGCTTCAACGACCTCTCGCCGCGCGTCGGGGCCGCGATCGACGTGTTCGGCGACGGCAAGACGTCCGTCCGCGTGAACTGGGGCAAGTACCTCCGGGCGGCCAACAACGAGGAGGTCTACACCATCAACAACCCCGCCGTGACGTACCAGTTCTCTACCAGCGTGAACTGGAACGACGTGGACGGCGACCGAGTGGTGGACTGCGACCTGCTCCAGTCGAACACGCCCTCCACCGGCGACATCTGCGGCGGCTGGAACAACCCCGACTTCGGGTCGAACCTGAGCACCACCGAGGTCGATCCCGCCGTGCTGTCCGGGTGGGGCGTCCGGCCCTTCGACCGGCAGTTCAACATCTCGGTCCAGCAGGAGATCCTCCCGCGCGTCTCGGTCGAGGTGGGGTACGCCCGCCGGTCGTGGTCCAACCTCTTCTACACCAACGACCGCGATCTGACCGGCGCGCACTACGAGGTGATCGACTTCCCGATTCCGGTCGATTCCAGGCTGCCGGGCGGCGGCGGCGGCACGCGCCAGTACCAGATCATCACGCAGGCCGGTGCCAGCCAGTTCGGTGACGACTACTTCACGGTGGCCCCTGCCGACGACACCACCTACTGGCACGGCGTCGACTTCAACTTCAACGCCCGCATGGAGAACGGGCTGACGATCCAGGGCGGCACCGCCACGGGCAAGGGCGTCCGGAACTTCTGCGAGGTGTGGGAGGCGTTCCCATCGCTCGTGGGGAACAACCCGTTGGATGCGTGCGACATCGACGAGCAGTGGAACACGAACCTCCGGATGCTCGCCACGTACGTGATTCCGAAGGCGGACGTGCAGGTGAGCTTCATCGGGCGGTCGACGCTCAACGCGTCGGCCGGCGCGGGCTTCGGTGGCTTCGGCTCCAACGGCGGCTCGCTCTCTGCGAACTATCAGGTGCCGGAGGCGATCATCGAGCCGATCCTCGGACGGCCCCTGGCCAACAACGGCACGTCGCAGACCCTCAACCTGGTGAAGCAGGGCGAAGTGTACGGCCCGCGCGTGAACTCGTTCGACTTCCGCTTCGCGAAGATTCTCCGGTTCGGCGGCCATCGCGCGAACGTCGGCGTCGACCTCTACAACGCGTTCAACGCCAACACGCCGATCGGGTTTGCCACCGGCTTCAACCCGAACGTGCCGACCAGCTACCTGCAGCCGACCAACGTGCTGGATCCGCGCTTCGTCCGGGTCCAGTTGCAGTACGACTTCTAGTCCGTCGCGACATCCGACATCCAGGGCGGGCCCGGGCTTCCGGGTCCGCCCTTCGTGTGTACACGAGCGACCGGGCCGTGTTGTACGCTCACGCTGGATGCGCCAGAGACTCCTGCCGGCCGCCGTGGCGATGGTCGCCGCCTCGTGCGGGGGCCCGTCCCCTTCGGAGCCGCCGGCCGCGGACGGAGCCGACCCGGACTGGTTCGTCGAACGGGCCGTACAGACCGGGCTCGCCTTCACGCACTTCAACGGGATGTCCGGCGAGTTCTACTACCCCGAGATCATGGCCCCCGGTGTGGGTCTGTTCGACTACGACAGCGACGGCGACCTCGATGTCTACGTCGTGCAGGGGCAGATGCTCGGCCCCGGGAAGACGCTCGACGACGCCCTCTACCCGCCCGCCGGACCGCTCCGCGACCGCCTGTTCCGGAACGACCTCTCGGTGGCCGCCGACGGCACGCCGACGCTCCGGTTCACCGACGTCACCGACGAGAGCGGCATCGACATCCGCACGTACGGGATGGGAGTCGCTGCCGGCGATCTGGACAACGACGGCTTCGTGGACCTGTATCGCACGGGGCTCTCCGGGGGCGTACTGCTGCACAACGACGGCGACGGGACCTTCAGCGACGTCACGGCACGGAGCGGGACCGGCAACCACGGCGGGTGGGGCGTCTCGGCGGCCTGGGTCGACATCGACCGGGACGGCTGGCTCGACCTGTACGTGGGCAACTACCTGCGCTACGACATCGAGGGCGACGTCGACTGCCTCGCCGTCACGGGCCGCAGCGACTACTGCCCGCCGAACAGCTATCGTGCGCAGCCGGACCGCCTCTTCCGAAACGGCGGGGACGGCACCTTCTCCGACGTGACCGCCCAGGCCCTGCTCGGTGGCGCCTTCGGTCCCGCCCTGGGCGTCTCGACGGCGGACTTCGACGGCGACGGCTGGATCGACATCTACGTGGGCAACGACGGCGAGGCCAACCAGCTCTGGATCAACCAGCGGAACGGCACCTTCCGGGACACGGCGTTCCTGGCCGGCGCCGCGGTCAACGGCGCGGGCAACGCCGAGGCGAGCATGGGCATCGACGCCGGCGACTTCGACAACGACGGGGACGAGGACCTGTTCATCACGAACTGGCTGTCCCAGATGAACGTCCTCTACCGGAACACGGGCGACGGCACCTTCGAGGATCGGACGGCCGCCACACGCCTGGGCACGCCCAGTCTCGCCAGGACCGGATTCGGCATGGCCTGGCTCGACTACGACAACGACGCGTGGCTCGACCTGCTCGTGGTCAACGGCAGCGTGTCGAGCATCGAGGCACAGGCGGCCGCGGGCGATCCATTCCCGCTGAAGATGCAGGACCAGCTCTTTCGCAACCGGGGAGACGGTACCTTCGAGGACGTGTCGAGCCGGGCGGGCGAGCCGTTCGCCCTGCTCGACGTGAGCCGCGGCGCCGCCTTCGGCGACGTGGACAACGACGGCGATCCCGACGTCGTCGTCGGCGTCACGGCGGGACCGCTGCGGCTGTTCATCAACGAGGCCGGCACACGCAACCACTGGCTCGGCCTCCGCCTCCTCGACCGGCACGGCCGCGACGCGCTCGGCGCACGGGTCACCGTGGCGCGGGCCGGCGGCCCCTCGCTGCTGCGACGGGTCCGGTCCGACGGCAGCTACGCGTCGGCGAACGACCCGCGTATCCTGGTAGGTCTCGGCGACCAGGCTGGCCCGGTCGCCGTGCGGGTGGCGTGGCCGGGCGGCGGGGCCGACTCGTGGAGCGACCTGACCGCCGACAGCTGGCACGAGCTGGTGGAGGGCTCGACCCGGTGAGAGAATCGGCCATGCGCCTCGCCGTCATGCTGTGCCTCGCCACCCTGGCCGGCGCCTGCGGCTCCGGCGACGGGCAGGCCCCTGCCGCCGTGGCGCCGCGCGAGGTGACGCTGCCCGACCTGTCCTCCATGGACCAGGTGGTCCGCGCGCAGGTGCAGCAGCGCTACGACGAGATGCGTGCGGCGCGCGGGGCGGGCACGCCGACGGCCGCACGGGCCGGAGCCTACGGCGCGCTCGGGATGGCCCTGCATGCTGGCGAGTACTACGCAGCCGCCGAGCCGGCATACCTCAACGCCGGCGATCTGGCGCCCCGGGATCGCCGATGGCCGTACTACCTGGGACACCTCTACCAGGCGGTCGGGGATACCGACGCGTCTCTGGCGGCGTTCGAGCGCGCGCTCGAGTTGAAGCCCGACGACGTGCCCACGCTGGTCTGGCTGGGGCGGACGCATCTGAATCGCGGCGAAGCCGAGCGGGCCTTGCCCTACTTCGAGCGCGCCCACGAGACGGCCCCGCAAACCGTCGCCGTCCTCGCGGGCCTCGGGCAGGTGGCGCTGTCGCGGCGGGACTTCTCCACGGCCGTCACCCGGTTCGAGGAGGCGCTCGCCATCGATCCCCAGGCGTCCAGCATCCACTCACCGCTGGCACAGGCCTACCAGCAGCTCGGCGAGGACGACCGGGCCCGGTCCCATCTCGCTCTCTGGCGGAACACGGAACTTCTGGTCCCCGATCCGCTCGGACAGGAGTTGGAGCTCGCGCTCGAGAGCGGGCTCTCCTACGAGCTGCGTGGCGTCCGTGCGCTGGAGCAGGAGCGCTACGCGATGGCCGCCGAGCTCTTCGAACGCGGCGTGACGCTGACGACGCCCGATACCAGCATCGGCCGATCGCTCCGTCACAAGCTGGGCACTGCCCTGTACATGTCCGGCGACGTTCCCGGTGCCGTTCGATGGTTCGAGGAGGCCCTCAGCGCCGCGCCCGGAACCGACGAGCAGGACGAGGCGGTCGCCAAGGCCCAGTACAGCCTTGGCGTGTTGATGGCCTCGGCCGGCCGCGGCGAGGACGCGATCCGGTACCTGTCGGCCGCCGTGCGCTCCAGCGCCAGCTATCGCGAGGCGTACCAGGCGCTCGGCGACGCGTTGCGCCGTCTCGGTGAGGTCGAACGCTCGCTGGCGGCGTACCAGCACGCGCTCGACGTGGACCCCCTGTCGGGCGACGCACGCTTCGGCTACGGGATGGCGCTCGTGGAGCTCGACCGCCACCAGGAGGCGCGCGACTGGTTCGAGGAGGCGATCGGACGCCTGCCGGATCGACCCGACCTTCCTGCCGAGGAGCGGTCGAGGCGCCAGCAGTTCCCACATGCGCTGGCGCGGCTGCTGGCGGCCGCGCCCGTCGCTCAGGTGCGCGACGGTCGGCGCGCGCTCGCCATCACCAACACCCTCCTCCAGACGACGGGCCGGACGTCCATCCTCGGCGAGACGATGGCGATGGCGTACGCCGAGGTGGGCGATTTCGGCCAGGCGGTGGCCATTCAGCGTAGCGTGACGGAGGCTGCCCGTCGCGCAGGCCTGACGCAGGACGTCGAGCGGCTGTCGCGCAACCTGCGTCTCTACGAGCAGGGCCGGCCGTGCCGCGAGCCCTGGGCGGCCGACGACCCGGTGCACTCGCCTGGGCCCGCCATCGACCCGCAGCTTCGCCGGCAGCTTGCATCCTCTGACTGACTGAGGACCCTGAAGGACCCTGGCGCGAGACGCCCCAATCGTTCCGCACGTTTCTTGACGTCTATTGAGTCGATTTGGTTATGAATCGACTTTTTTCTTGCGCCTCGCGCGTCCATTGCTACAATTTCGCCTTCTTTCGACGTGGCAGGGCGTTCTGCGGTCGTCTGAGGCGGCAACGATCAGGGATTCTGGATCAGGGGAGAGAGGGGACACATATGCGTCTAGTCACGAAGGCCGGTCTGCTGGCAGCGGTCGTCCTACTTCTTCCCGGGGCTGCCTTCGCGCAGTCGCTGGCCGGGACGGTGCGGGACGCGTCCGGCGGTGTCCTGCCGGGCGTAACGGTCGAGGCGGCGAGCCCGGTCCTGATCGAAAGGGCGCGGGCGACCGTGAGCGACGGCACCGGCCAGTACCGCATCATCGACCTCCAGCCTGGTGTGTACCAGGTGACGTTCACGCTGCCCGGCTTCACGACCGTCGTGCGCGAGGGTGTCAACCTGAGCGGCGACGTCGTCGTGACGATCAACGCCGACATGCGCGTCGGCGGGGTCCAGGAAACCATCACGGTCACGGGCGAGACGCCCACGGTGGACGTCCAGACGAGCACGGTGCGACAGCAGGTGCTCACCGACGACGTCATCCAGGCGCTGCCCGCCTCGCGCGGGTACGGCAACCTGCTGGCCGTCGTACCCTCCATCCAGACCACCGGCGCCGACAACGTGGGCGGCAACCCGAACATGTCGTTCTTCACCGCGATGGGTGGCCGCAGCAACGAGGGCACGGTCCAGATCGACGGCATGAACGTCGGCTCCGCGTTCAACGGCGGCGGCGTGGCCGGGTTCGGCTACGACATGGTGACGGCCGAGGAAGTCCAGTTGACGGTCACGGGCGGCCTCGGGGAAGTGGACCGCGGCGGCCCTGCCTTCAACATGATTCCCCGAACCGGCGGCAATTCGTTCTCGGGCACGGCGTTCGCGAGCTACGCCGGCGAGTGGGCGCAGAGCGACAACCTGACGCCCGAGCTCGAGGACCTGGGTCTGGCCGGCGTGCCCGGCCTGATCAAGAGCTGGGATACCAACGGCTCGGTCGGAGGCCCGATCGTCCGCGACCGGCTCTGGTTCTTCGGCAACGTCCGTACATTCGGCAACCACACCAACCGCGTCAACATCGGGTGGAACGCGGCGGCCGGCGACCCGAATCGCTGGGACTACGAGCCCGACTTCACCAGGTCGGTTCGGCAGGCGCAGAACAAGAAGACCGGGGCCATCCGGCTCACCGCCCAGGCGACGCCGCGGAACAAGGTCGGCTTCTACTTCGACTATCAGCGTCAGTGCGACGGCTCGTCCTACACGACTGAGGGCCAGTGGTGCCGGCAGCGCGGCGACGACTGGACGGCGCTCGGCAACGCCGGCGGGTTCGGATCCGTGTCGCCCGAGTCGGCCGACGGCTGGGACGACCGCGAGAAGATCGTGCAGGCGAGCTGGTCCTCGCCGGCCACCAACCAGTTGCTGCTCGAGGCGGGGTTCTCGTCCTTCAACAGCCGCTGGGGGGGGCAGGTCCCGGGCGGGCAGATCACCGACCTCATTCAGGTGACGCAGTTCACGCAGAACGCGACGACCCGGGTACCCGTGCCGGGCTTCTCCTACCGCGGATTCGGTGACTCGACGACCAACGACCAGCAGCACAACGTCTGGCGCGCGTCGGCGTCGTACGTCACCGGCTCGCACAACTTCAAGGTGGGCTACCAGGCCGCGTATCAGGTGATCCACTTCGAGCAGCTCTCGGGCGACAGCTTCACGAGCTACAACTTCTTCGGCGACCCGAACGACCCGAACGGGTTCAAGCAGGTCAACTACCGGCTGCCGCTCTACCAGAGCAACCGGACGCGGTACGACGCGCTGTACGTCCAGGATCAGTGGACGGTCGACCGGCTGACGCTCCAGGGCGGCCTCCGCTACGAGCACGCGTCGAGCTGGGGCCCGGCGGGCGAAAACGGCATCCACGAGGGACACCCCTACTCGTCGTTCATCCCGGGGTTCAGCTACGACCGCACGCAGGGTGTTGAAGGCTTCAACGACTGGTCGCCGCGGTTCGGTGCCGCCTACGACCTGTTCGGCGACGGCAGGACTTCGTTGAAGATGCACTGGAGCCACTACCTGCAGTCGGCGTCCAACGACGGCATCTACACCTCGTCGAATCCCTCGTACACCTACCAGTGGAACACGTCGCGGACCTGGTTCGACTGGGACGGCGACCACGTCGTGGACTGCGACGCGGCCAACCCGGCCCAGCAGATCGGGGCGGACCTCTGCGGTCCGTGGGGCAACGCGAACTTCGGGCAGGTCTTCAGCTCCACGGAGATCGACCCGGCCCTGCTGTCGGGCACGCAGAACCGGCCGTACGACACGCAGATCGGCTTCGCCGTGCAGCAGGAGATCCTGCCGCGCCTGTCAGTGGAGCTCGCGTACAACCGCCGCTCCTGGGGCAACTTCCAGGTGGTGGACAACCGGGCCGTGGGCCCAGACGACTTCGACGTCGTGACGCTCACCGCGCCGGTGGACTCGCGATTCCCCGACGGCATCTCGGGTCAGCCGTACTCCTTCTACGTGCCCACGGAGGCCGCCTTCAACCTGGAGGACAACTACCAGACCTACTCGGACAACTTCGGATCCCGGACCGACTACTGGCACGGAGTCGACCTGACCGTCAACGGACGGCTCCAGAACGGACTGACGCTGCAGGCCGGCACCAACACCGGGCGCGGCGTGCGGAACGACTGCGAGATCCAAGCCGCGCTGCCCGAGACCTACGCAGGGACGCCGCCGGGTGGGCGCCCGCGAATCGACTCGTGCGACGTGACCGAGGACTGGCTGACAACGTTCCGCGGACTGGCCACCTACGTCATCCCGAAGGCGGACGTCCTGGTAAGCGCCGTCTTCCGGAGCAACCCGAACACGGCCCCGAGCGGGACGCCGGCCTCGACGGGGTCGTCGCTCGCTGCGTCGATCCAGGTCACGAGCGCCGAGGTGCAGCAGGCCATCGGACGCCCGCTACCAGGGAATGCTGCCACTCAGCAGGTGAACCTGCTGCTACCGAACACGCTCTACGGCGACCGGCTGAACGCGATGGACATGCGGTTCGGGAAGATCCTCCGCTTCGGCGGCGCGCGCTTCAACATCGGAATCGACCTGTACAACATCTTCAACGCGAACACGGCGACCGGCTACAACCAGGGATACTTCGTGGCCGACCCGACCACGTGGCTCGCGCCGACGGGTGTGCTGAATCCACGGTTCGCTCGATTCAACGTCACGATCGACTACTGACCACGCGTCACACGCGGTCACCAGCGGGGGGCAGGCCTTCGGGCCTGCCTCTCTTTCTTTCAGCGAAGGGGCCGCACGCCGCCACCCTGGCGGACGGAGTAGAACTCGTCGACCGCGAGGCCGCTCAGGGTCTCGACCGTGCCGTCGGGCCAGCGTATCTCGACGCGTTCGACCTCTGTGGCGTCGCCAAGCCCGACATGCACCCGCGTATCGTTGTGCGAGAGATAGCTGCCGCCGCTCCTGACCTCCGACACATGGATGCGTCCGGCCGCTTCCACGCTCACGCGCGCGCCGATCGCGTCGCGATTCCCGACCGTGCCCTCGAGCCCGAGGGCGATCCAGTGTCCGGCCAAAGGCGTGTCGTTCCGCAGGAGTGAGGGGCGATCGTCCATGTGCACGACCAGCACGTCGATGTCGCCATCGTCGTCGTAGTCGCCGAACGCCGCGCCGCGGCTGGATCGCTCGCCGGCGAGCCCCGGTCCGGCCAGCGCACCGACGTCCTCGAATCGGCCCGTGCCGAGGTTCCGAAAGAGCTGCTCCCGCTGCAGGTAGGTCGTGCCGAGTCCGCTGCGATCCGCCGCGGGATGGACGTGGCCGTTGGCGGTGAAGACGTCGAGCCAGCCATCGTTGTCGAAGTCGCGTAGCCCGACGCCCCAGGCCAGGAACGGAAACGTCGTCAGGCCCAGCCCCACCGCGTTGCTCACGTCGGTGAAGAACCCCTCACCGCTGTTCTCGTAGAGGGTGTTGTAGTCGTCCGAGAAGTTGGTCACCAGCAGATCGAGACGCCCGTCGCCGTTGTAGTCTCCGGCGTCGGCCCCCATGCCGGCCTGCGCCCGGCCGTCGCCGCTCAGTGCCAGCCCGGTCAGGAGCGCTTCCTCCACGAACGTGCCGTCCCGCTGGTTGCGAAAGAACAGGTTCGGCACCGAGTCGTCCGCCACGAAGATGTCCAGCCACGCGTCGCCGTCGAGGTCCGAGAAGAGCACGCCGAACCCGTAGCGCCCGGGATCATCGATGCCGGCCTCCTCTGTGACGTCCGTGAACGTGCCGTCGCCCTCGTTGCGGTAGAGGACGTCGGGCTCGCCGGGGAGCCCTCGGGGACCGCACATGACGGGGAGCGTGCCGAAGCGGCACGTGGGCAGGGTGCCCGGCGCTGGAATGGTCGCCTCGTCGAACGCGACGTAGTTGGCCACGTACAGGTCGAGATCACCGTCCCGGTCGTAGTCGCCGAACGCGCAGTTCGTGCTCCAACGGGTGTCACCCACGCCGGCGGTATCCGTCACGTCGGCAAAGGTGCCGTCGCCCCGGTTCCGGAGCAGCCGATTGGGCCCGAACGCCGTGAGGTACACGTCGCGGAGGCCGTCACCGTCCACGTCGGCCACGCACACGCCCATGCCCCACCCACGGACGTCGAGACCGGCTATGGCGGTCACGTCCTCGAACCGGCCCCGGCCGTCGCCGCGGTACAGGGCCGCCATGGGACTGCCCCCGGCCCGCATGCGCTCCCGCGTGGAGCCGTTGACGATGAGGGCGTCGAGGTCGCCGTCGCCGTCGTAGTCGAACCAGGCGGCGCCGTTTCCGTTGGTGTCGAGGATGTAGTCCTTCGCCGCGTCGCCGTGCACGTTGACGAGCGTGAGACCGGCCTCCGCCGCGACGTCGACGAACCGGATCGGCCCGGTCGCGGGCGTCCGGCCCTGCGCGCCCAGCGCCGCCCCGCAGGCCGCGATCAGCAGACACGCCCTCGGCGAAACCCCGTGCATCACACCGCGATCATAGCGTTCGGCTCCGGCCGCTCGTCTATCGTCCGGCGAGCGGAAGGCGACCGGTGACCCCCTGTCCTTCGGTGACGGTGACGATGGCGTTGGCGGCCTGCCCCTCGACGACCTCGGTGCCGCCGGACGGCCAGCGGATCTCCAGTCGGTCGATGATGGTGGCGTCGCCGAGGCCAACGTGCACGCGGAGGTCGTGCTGTCCCAGATAGCTCGAGCCGGCCCGGACTTCCCGGATCTGGGTGATTCCGCCGGCCGTGAGCCGCACGCGCGTCCCGATCGCGTCCCGGTTGCTCCTGGTTCCGATCAGTCGCAGCAGCACGGCACCACCCCGAGCTCCCGAGTTGCGCAGGAGCGCCGGTGCGCCACCGTTGTCGGTGACGAGCAGGTCGAGATCGCCGTCGCTGTCGATATCGGCCGAGACCAGCGCACGGCTGATGCCCTCGAGGGCCAGTCCAACACCGGCGTCGGCGGTCGCGTCCTCGAACCGTCCCTGGCCAGTGTTCCGCAGCACGAGATTCCGCTGCGCTTCGGTGGCACCGGGACGGAAGTGTTCCGGGCTGTTCATCACGTTCCCGTTGACGATCGCGAGGTCGAGGTCGCGGTCGTTGTCCAGATCCAGGAACTGCGCGCCGAAGCCGACGTACGGGAGCGTCGCCGGCCCGACCCCGCTCGGGAACGTCACGTCCTCGAAGAGCCCGTCGCCGATATTGCGGAAGAGCGTGTGCGCCTCGAACTCGTGGTTCGTCACGAAGAGATCCAGGTCGCCGTCGCCATCGTAGTCGCCGAAGTCGGTGCCCATGCCGGCCCGCGGCATGCCGTCGCTGGCGACGGCAACGCCGGACACGAGCGCCATCTCGGTGAACGTCCCGTCGCCGTCGTTGCGGAACAGAAAGTTCGGCGTGCTGTCGTTGGCCACGAACAGGTCGATCCAGCCATCGTCGTCGTAGTCCCCGAAGACGGCGCCGAGACCGTTACCCCGGTGCGGCGCGATGCCTGCCTCGGTGGTCACGTCCGTGAACGTGCCGCCGCCCTCGTTGCGGTACAGCACGTCCTGCAGCGGGTCGAAGGTGACCGGGTGGCAGTAGATCCGGAGCCCCGTTGCCGCGTCGCCGCAGAAGACCGCGTTGTTGGCGCGGGCGTCGACGTAGTTGACGACGAACAGATCGACGTCGCCGTCTCGATCGATGTCCGCGAAGGCGCAACTCGCGCTGAAGGCATCGCCGGCCACGCCGGCCTCGCCGGTGACGTCCGCGAACGAGCCGTCGGCCTGGTTGCGATAGAGGACGTTCGGGCCCAGGCTGGTCACGTAGATGTCGGTGCGCCCGTCGTTGTCGTAGTCGGCCGCGCAGGCGCCGACACCGTAGGCGCGGTGAGCAAGGCCAGCGCGCGCCGAGACGTCCTCGAACGTGCCATCGCCACGGTTCAGGTAGAGGCGGTGAGCGGCCTGGACCGTGGGATCGACGAGCGAGCCGCCGTCGACCAGGAACACGTCGGGCCAGCTATCCCCGTTGGCGTCGAGAAAGAGCCCGCCCCCGCTCATGATCTCCACGAGGTGGCGCTCCTCGGAGCTGCCGCGCTCGTGACGGAAGTCGAGGCCAGCCGCCCCCGCGACGTCGTCGAACCGGACGAACGCCCCGTTCGCTTGCCGCCCACCGGCCGTCTGACCGAGGGCCAGCAGGACGACGGCCGACGCCGTCGCCCATGTCGGGGCGCTCACCGGCGCCCGTCCTCCCGGATCGCCTGCTGTTTCAGACGGGCGTACTCGGCGCGTGCCCGTGCGGCATCGTCGGTACGCCCCAGGGCATCGTAGGCCTCGGCCAGCTCGAGGTACGTCTCGATGGGCCCACCCAGCCCCGTCGCCATGTCGAGCCGCTGGACGGCCTCGGCCGCTCGACCGGCGGCCAGCAGCGCCAGACCCAGTTCGCGATGGGACCGTGACGCACGCGGGTCCAGGAGGAACGCCTGGTGCAGCAGCTCGGCGGCTCGCGCGTGTTCGCCGTCGGCGGTCGCCAGCTCGGCGTCACGGCGCAAGGCCCCCAGCCGCAGTGCGCCATCGCGGCGTGCGGCGTCCTCGGCCTGCAATCGCTCGTAGATCTCCATCTCGCGCCGTCCTTCATCGGCGCGCCCCAGGCGGATCAGCGTCGTGGCGTAGACGTATCGCGCCTCGCGGACCTGTGCGTCGAGCCGCAGGGCCCGGAGGGACGTCGCCAGCGCCTCGTCGTACCGCCGCTCCCGCAAGTGGACCTGCGACATCGCTGTCCAGGCGGCGACACTCGTGGGGGCCAGCCTCGTGGCCACCCAGAACTCTGCGAACGCCTCGGTCTGTCGCCCCTGGTCGTAGTAGACCTTGCCGAGACTCAGGTGGGCACCGGGATCGTCGGGAACGAGTGCCACCGCCGCCTCGTACGCGGAGGCTGCGCCCTCGAAGTCCTGTCGATCGCGCTCGAGCCCGCCGATCGTGTTGTGGATCGTGTTGGCACCGAGCAACGGGCCCAGCCTCAGCGTCGCTTCCAGCTCGCCAATCGCCTCGGCCCGCGCACCCTGCCGCTGGTATGCGTCGGCCAGTGCCAAGTGAGCTCCCGCCGAATCCGGAAGAATCTCGATCGTCGCCCTGAGTGACTCCACGGCGGCGTCCAGGTCGCCGGCATCGATCCGTGCCTCGGCGACGGCAAGGCGGGCGCGCTCGTCGTTCGGGTTCAGCAGCACGGCACGGCCGAGGAGCTCCACCGCCTCTGTCAGGCGTCCGTCGGCCGTTTCCACCAGGCCCAGCACGCGAGTCGCCTCCGCGCTCCCTGGATCGACGGCGAGCGCCTCCTCGAGCAACGCACGCGCGTCGGCCGCCCGGCCGTCCCTGAAGGCCGTGGCGGCCCTCGCGCGCGGTGACCCATCGACGGGCGCGTCGGTCACGAGCGGGTCGGTCCGGAGCGCCTCCCGGAACGCCGCGATCGCGCCGCCGAGGTCACCCTGTCGCAGCAGCGCGAAGCCGCGGGCGTACCGGACGGGCGGGAGAAACGGCGTGACGCCCGGCGTCTCGCGCAGAAGGCCGAGCCGGATCAACGGCGCGCGGGCGGTCGTCGGGGTGTCGCTGGCGGCGCGTGCGAAGCGACTCCATGCGGCGGCGGCCGGCTCCGCGTCGCCGACGGCAGCCAGTTCGCGTGCCAGCAGATACGCGCTCGTCGGCTCCTGCGGCTCGGCATCCGACACGACCCGGAGCGCGGCGGCCGCACGGGCGGGGCTGCCGAGCAGTTGCGCGAACGCGAGGCCGAGGAGCAGCGGGGGCTCGAGGGCGGCCGGATCGACGGTGCGCGCCGCTTCGAGCTCCTCGACGGCCTGCGCGACGAGACTCCGATCGAGCAGCTCGGCGGCGAGCGCAACGTGCATCTGGGCCGCCCGCGCCGGAGCCGCGACGGCGATCTCGGCGTCCATCGCACGCTCGTAGCCCGCGATCGCCGCGTCCCATCGCGCGAGTGCCGCCGCCATCTGATCCAGGCTGACGGCAAGACGGGCACCCTCGTCACCGTGACGGCCCGCCAGCGCGAGACTGAACTCTCCGAGGCTTCCGAGGAACTGTCCCTTGAGCGCAGGGTCCTGCGCCCGCACGGATGCCGGCTGGATGGGAAGCAGCACCAGCAGCATCAGCCACCGGCAGACCGGCACCCGGCGTGCCGAAGTGGCCGCCAGTCCGCACGGCATCGCAGAACAGGCCGGCATCAGCGGATGCGGCCATCCCTCGACAGGCTCCTGACGATCCGTCCGCCCGTCGCGCCGGCGCCCATCTGCCCCAGATCCCCGGACTTGCCCTCCGGGCGCTCGACATCGAGCCGGTACTGGCGGCTCGAGAGCCTATGGCTCTCGGCGATCTGCGCGCCGAGCTCCGCGAGCAGACCGGGAAGCCGGTTGGCAATGGCGATGTTCTCGTAGCGGCCCCCCGTGCCGCCGGTCACGGCAATGCCGATCCTGGTCGTATTCGCGCCGCCGCTCGCGGAATTGCTCGTCCCCCCCAGCATGACCACGTGCACCTGGATCGGCTTCTCCACCAGGCGCGCGAAGATGCGATTGACGTCGCGCTCGCGCACGTTGGCGTCGCCGATACTGGTGGCTACCGACATGATCACCGGGAAGTGCGGGCTCTCGTCACGCTCGGTCCGCTCAGTGGCCTCGACCAGCGACTCGGTGAACCGGCCCGCACCGTTGTCGGGCGCCAGCCGCGAGAGCCCATCCATGAGCTCGGCCCGGTCCGTGGTTGCCCGTGTCAGGAACCGCGGCTGTGGCGATGTCGACACGAGGGTTACCTCGACGTCCTCCGGCAACGTCTCGATCAGATTCGTGAGACCGTCCTTCAGGAGCTGAATGTTGGTCGAGCCGAGCCCCTGGCCGTTGTCCACGAGCACCTGGAGCTTCACCGGCCAGTTCGTCGGCTCCACGGCCACGACCCTGGCGGCTTGCCCGTCTTCCTGAACGACCAGGTCCCCCGGCGCCAGCGTCTGGACCGGGTCACGCGTGGTCCCGTCGAGCACCACCGCGTAGAGCTCGATGTGTTCCTGCGCTGGAACGCTCGTCGCGCCCGGCGCCACCACGAGCAGAACCACGCCGATAGCTGCCTGCAGCCGCATGTACCTTCTCCCGGGAAAACACCACCGGCCGCGGGCGCGCGACCTCCCGTGCGGGCCGGGGCGCCCCCTACCCACGATCAGCCAACCGATTCCATCTGCCGCTTCAGGCGCATCTCTGCGAGACCATCTCGTCGCGGATCAGCGAGATCATGCCCGCCGCGGCCGGTGTCCGGTAGCGACCGCGTGCGGTAATCAGGCCCACGAAGACCGAGAGCGATGGCTCCATGAGCTGCGCCGCGTGGAGTCCCTCGCCCCACTGGATCGGAGGAATGCAGCCGGACGGCAGAATGCCGATGCCGACACCGGCCGAGACGTGATGGAGGATGCTCACCAACCGGTCCACCGTGACGGCGTGCTGCAGCGAGAAGCCCGCCGACAGCGCCGCGGCGTCGGTGAGGCGGCGCAGGTGCGAGTCGCTCGGGGCGCAAATCAGCACCTGGTCGCGCAGCTCGGCCAGGTGGATGCTGGCCGGCCGGCCCTGTGCCAGCGGATGCGAGAGCGGGATCAGGGCGTACAGCGCCTCCTCGCGCAGGAGCGACCCGTCGAGCGCCTCCGGCAGGTGGTCGATGTAGCCGACGCCGAAGTCGGCCGACCCGCTCCTGACGTCCTCGATGATCTCGTGCTGACGACCCTCGCGAACTCGCACCTCGATGCGCGGCCTCGTCTTGCGATAGCGCCGGACCAGCCCCGGCAGCGGGTTGATCGCGAACGCCGAGTAGGTCGCAATCGTGATCCGACCGCGTTGCTCGGTGGTGACCGCCCTCAGGCTGTGAACGGTGAGCTGGAGCTCGCCGATCATTCGCTCCGCGACCGCCACGAACTCCCGGCCGGCCGGTGTGATCTCGACACGCCTGGTACTGCGCGCGAACAGCGTGATCCCCAGAACGCGCTCCACGCGCTTGAGAGCCCTCGTCAGCGCCGGCTGTGAGGTGTTCAGATACGCGGCGGCCGCCACGAAGCTCCCGTGCTCGGCCAGAGCCATGACGGTGAGCAGCTCACGCGTCCGAAGGTCGGGGATGTCCGACGGCTGCATCGCTACCGCCCCGTTTCATTCATCCCAGTCGAGCGGATTGTCGCGCTGCTCGAAGGTCTGGTCGAAGCGATCCGGCAGGCCGCTGTCGGAGCTGATGTAGCGACGCGTGATCAGCCACCTGCCATCGACCTTGACGAGCTCGGTGTCCTCACGACCCTGCTCGTAGATCGAGGGCGGCTTGCCGACACCGGAGTTCGAGATGCCGGTCCAGACGACGTGGGCAAGGGCCCGGCTGCCTCGCACCTCGATGACCGGGTTGGTCAGCAGCATGTGGTTCTGCGGGCGCGGCGCCGCATCCGCCTGGCGCGAGCGACCTCCGCCATACAGTTTCGCGATCTCGTCCCGGCCGCGGGCGATCGTCCCGTCGACGTCGAGCATCGCGTCCTCGGTGAAGTACTCCGACAGCTCGTGGGCCTTGCCCTGGGCGAGATCGTAATAGTACCGCGTGAGCAGATCCTCGATCTGGATGCGGTCGAGCAGCGTTTCCGCGGTGACCTGCTGCGCCCGTGCGGGCGTGGCCACCGTGGGCAGCAGAAGAGCCGCGGCGGCGATCGCGCAGGCGGTACGCAGGAACGACTCGTGAACACGGTGTCGCGGGCTCATTCGACCCCCTCTCGTTGATAGAAGCCTGCCACAAGGCTACCGCTTCTTCACGACCGCGATCTCTCGGTAGTTCCCCTGCATCTCCCAGGTTCCGGTGTACCCGACCGGCAGCACCAGGGAGTCACCCGGGCGGTACTCGTGCACGGTGCCGTTCGGCTCGGTCAGGATCAACTTGCCGCTGAGCACGTAGACGAACTCGTCGACCTCGGTCGGCCGGGTGCGATGGTCCGTCTTGGCCGGCGACGACTCGAAGATCTGCACGGTGAGCTCGGCGCCGCTGAACAGGGTCGCGACCCGCATGTGGAGCTCGCCGGCCACGAGGATATCCTGGAAGGCATCCGGTGGAATGCTGGTCAGGTCGAGACCGGCCACCTTGTCCGGGTCCAGACGGACCGGTGACGGGCTCTCCTGGGCCTGCGCGACGCCGCCCATCGCGAGGGCGGTGAGCAGGAGCGTCGCTGATGCTGCGTGTCCGGGGCGTCGAGCAACGAGCATGTCCTGAATCTCCCGTGAGACCGCCCTGTCGGGACCATCCTGTTTCGACGGACGGTGCGGTCGCAGGATCCGGATTGTAGCAGCCCGCGCGAGCGGGCAACATGGACCGTGCCGCTATCGCGCGTAGAAGGTGATCATCCGCCCGCAGACGATGACGCCCGCCCAGAGCGCCAGCGAGACACACCCGACGGCCATCGAGCCCCAGGTCACCTCCTCGGTCTCGACCAGATGGCTCAGACGCCACTGATAGAGGCCCGCATTCAGGCCGGCAGCCGCGATCAGGGCCAGCTTGAGCTCGAAGGCCGGATTGCCGACGTACTTGAACGTGTTGCCGAAGACGAACAGCACGCCGGTCGCCAGATTGACCGCAAATGCCAGCAGCGCGAGCCGGGCGAGCACGCGGATCGTCGACGCGCACCGTTCGCGGTAGAAGCCGACCAGCCGCAGATCGATGACCAGGAGGCTGCCCATCAGCACGCAGAGGCTGATGAAGTGGATGGTTTCCAGCGTCGGCCAGATCAGGGCGGACGAATTGACCCATGCCCCGAGCGTCGAGTCCGCGATCCGCTGAAAGACGCTCGCGCTCATCAGTAGAGATCGGACAGATACGCGATCAGGCGTCCGGCGACGACGGCGCCGAACCACGCGAGCGTCGCCCCAAGGGACACGGCCTTTGCCACCCCGTCAACTGCGGGCACGCCGGCCGCCCGCGTCGGCGGCCCGAGGCGGCTCCAGAGCCATACCGTCAGCCCCGCGCCGACGACGACCAGCGCCATCTTCGCCAGGAAGATCCCGCTGACGATGTACTCGGGTCCCCTGGTGATGAAGACCCCGAGACCGGTCACGAGGTTCAGGACGAATCCCCAGCCCGCCAGCGTCAGGAGCCTGGGAATCAGCTCGAGCCGCGGTCCCGGCAGGATCCGATGCAGGCGCAGCGTGATCATCAGGGACAGGCCCACGACCACGGCCATCCCGACCGAGTGCAGGGCCAGCAACGTCGGACCGCCCGCCATCGAGATCGACATCCACTGCGAGAGCGCCGACGCCTCGAGAGACTCCAGCAGGTGCAAACGCGTCGAATGCTAGCACGCAGGTCCCCGTGATGACGGGCTCCTGGACGAGGTGGCACGACGGAGCGACTGAGGGACGTGGCGACGTCCGTGCCCCCCCTCACTGCTCGCCGTCGAGCGTGAAGCTCACCTTCAGGGTGACCTGCCAGTGTGCGATCCGTCCGTCCTCGATGTGCCCCCGCACCTGGGTCACCTCGAACCAGCGCAGGTTGTGCAGCGTCTTCCCCGCGCGGGCGATGGCGTTCCGGACGGCATCGTCGGTGCCGGCGGTGGATGATCCGGTGAGCTCTACCGTCTTGTACACGTGGTTCGACATGCGGCCCCCTCACGTCCGATGGCTGCGCAGGCTCTCGCGGACGGGCGCCATCGACTCGGCAACTATGCCACCGCCTGCGACGCCGGCGAGCACCCCTTCGACCTTCGGCTCGAGAAAGCCGTCGAGGTCGTTCCACACCATCGGCCGCGCGGGATCGGGAGCCCCGCCGGCCGCGCGGCGGACGGCCGCGTAGAGCGCTCGCGTGGCCGGTGAGAGGGCGTCGCTCGCGTCGTAGCTGGCCGCGATCGACGCCGCGCGCAGCTCCACGGCCTGCACGCTCATCACGAGCGCGGCGGCCACCAGGTGCGCGAGCACGTCGAGCGACTCCCGGGCCAGGTTGGCGGCGTTCATCGCCTGGCTGTTGATGTTCTGATTGAACTGCTCGGCGTGCGTGGGGTACCGGTCGGCCATGGCGTGACCGTAGAAGCCCACGAGCGGCGCCAGCGCGTTGCACGCGACCTGCACCGACTTCAGCCCGACGTTGATCCCCGCCTCGGTGTTGCCGACGAGCGAGGGCGCGAGCCCGCCGCTGAACTCGGGCGCGACGAGCAGTGCGAGCTGCGCGTCGAGGTGGCTGGCCAGCATCGCGAGGTGATACCGCAGCCGGTCCATCGCCACGGCCGTGTACTCGGCCAGGAAGTTGCCGGTATGGAAGATCTCGCCCGTGTCGGGATCGACGAGCGGGTTGTCGCTCGCCGAGTTCGCCTCGACCTCCACCTGCCGAGCAAGGCCGGCCAGCCCGTCGACGATCGGCCCTGCGTACTGCGGCAGGCAGCGGAGCGAGTAGCGGTCCTGAATCAGGACGCCTCCTCCTGGCGTCCAGCGCTCCAACGCCTGCTCCCTGAGCAGCGACGAGCCGTCGAGCAGGGCGCGCATCTCGGCCGCTGCCCACCGCTGCCCGGGGTGCGGCTTCGCCTCGTGGACGAGGGGCGCGAACGACTGCGTCGTGGCCAGCAGCGCCTGGAAGCAGAGCGCGTGCGCCCCGAAGACGAGCGCCGTCAGCTCGAAGGCGCGCTCGACGCAGTTGGCGGCCACGCCGGTCGACGCCGCCGTGCCGTTGTTGAGCGCGAGCCCTTCCTTCGGCTGCAGGGCGAGCGGCTCGAGCCCCAGGCGGCGCAGCGCCGCATGCCCGTCGAGCGTCTCGCCGTCGAGATCCACGAGAAACGCCGGATCGAGCCCGACGAGCGCCCCCCCGATGTAGGACAGCGGTGTCAGGTCTCCGCTCGCGCCGATCGAGCCGCGCGCGAAGACGTGCGGCGTCGCGCCCGCGTTCAGGAAGGTCACGAAGCGCTCGATGAGCTCGAGGCGCACGCCGGAGACGCCCTTCAGCAGCGAGTTGGCGCGCAGCAGCATCGCGGCGCGGATGTCGGCGGAAGCCAGCCGGGGACCGGTGGCCGACTTGTGGTGCCACAGCGCGAGGCGCTGCAGCTCCTCCAGCCTGTCGCGCGGCACGGCCGTGTCGGCCATGCCGCCGTAGAGCGTGGTGACGCCGTAGATCTGCCGGCCCTGGGCGACGGCCTCGGCGATCCGGTCACGGGAGGCCCCGACGCGGGCCAGCACGGCGGGGTCCCGGGTGAGTTCCACCCGCGCGCCACGGGCGACGGCTGCGATGTCGCCGATAGTGAGCCCTTCTCCGCTGATCGTGACCATCGCCGCCGATCGTCGCACAGGTCGATGGCCCCCGCGGCGCCACCCGGAGACCGGCGTGAACCGCTCTCGTGGGACCACGCCGCCGGGTGTTGCCCGATCCGCATAGTCTCCATTCGCTTTCGGCATAAGGGACGGCGCGATCTACCCTCACGCGCGATCCATCCATGCCGTTCATTCGCCTGCTCCCTTCAGGCCGACTTGCAGAGAGAGACGAGACATGACACCTGACCGCAGATCGATGATGACGACGGCCCTCGTCGGGCTGGCGGCGTTCGCCCTGAACCTCTACGCTGCGCCGGCTCTCGCGCAACCGGGCCAGGGACGCGGCGGCTTCGGCCTCGATCCGCGGGCCGAGGATCGCACCTATCACTTCGCCGATACCGACGAGGATCTGCCCTATTGCGTCTTCGCCTCGTCGAAGGTCTCGAGGGACACGCCTGCGCCGCTCATCATCTCGCTGCACGGCCTCGGCGCCCCCCCGCAGATCATGTGCAACTCGACGGCCGTCGACTTCGCCGAGGACGGCGGCTACGTCCTCGCGGCGCCGATGGGCTACAACGTGGGCGGGTGGTACGGCTCGCCGGTCATGCGATTCGAGGGCCGGGGCCGCGGTCGGGGAGGCGATGCCCAGGCGGCCGAGGGTCGTGGCGGCCGGGGTCGCGGCGATGGCCAGGCGGCCGAGGGTCGTGGCGGCCGGGGCCGAGGATTCGACGTCGGCGAGCAGCCGGAGAATCTCGCGGAGCTCAGCGAGAAGGACGTCATGAACGTGCTCGCGATGGTGCGCGAGGAGTTCAACATCGACCCCGACCGGATCTACCTGACGGGCCATTCGATGGGTGGCGCGGGCACCTATTTCCTGGGCTCGAAGCATGCCGCCATCTGGGCCGCGATCGCCCCCGTGGCGCCTGCCGCGTTCCTGATGAACGGGACCCGCAACGAGATCCTGCAGCGCCTCGAGGACGGCGGCGTCCCGGTGATGGTGGTGCACGGCGACGAGGACGAGGCTGTGCCGGTCGACGAGTCACGCACCTGGACCGCTGCGATGAAGGAGCTGGGACTCGAGTTCGAGTACGTCGAGCTCCCGGGTGTGACCCACGGGCCGGTCATCACCGCCAGCCAGGAGCACATCCACGAGTTCTTCGCGAAGCACTCGAAGTAGCCGGCACCTCTGGGCGTCAGGATGTCTCCTGACGCCCCTCCCGACTCGTTCGGGGAGCGCCACCGCCCCGTGATGGTCGTGCGGCCCTGCCCGGCTACTCCGTCAGCTCCGTCGTGAGCGTGCCGCCGCCCAACTGCGGACCGGTCGTGACGGTCTTGACGACCCGCCTGGAGTCCTTGGCCACCCAGAACGTGGTCCTGTTCCCGTCGTCCGGCGAGGTGACTTCCACCGTGAAGGCGTCGAACGTGCCGGCAGGCACGGTGACGCTCTCGCTTCCGA
>Ga0299906_10000124_pt1 | contig 74443 bp, 55 predicted proteins | sample RVTome_14_FD_200259 | JGI IMG/M metagenome (GOLD analysis project Ga0299906, IMG submission 200259) | Soil microbial communities from uranium-contaminated site in the Upper Colorado River Basin, Wyoming, United States - RVT145D125 (version 2) ...
AATTCGACCCCTGCGGGGTCGTGGTCAACGAATGTCGGGTGCTACCGGCGGCGGCGCTGCGCTTGGCCGCCGGCTACTGAATGTCAGCCCTTTCGGGCTGAGCACCGCGTCCGATTTGGAACACGCGCAAAGGCCACAACTCCAGACGATGCGCATCACCGCCGGCGCAGGTCGCGGCGTTCGATCGCCGGCTGCGCGCCGTCAAGATCGTGCTCATCGTCTTCGGCATCGTCGGCTGCCTGGGGGCGGCCGCGCCTTATTACGACAGCGTGGCACGGGCACTGGGCTTGCCGTTGCTGTTCGCCGGCAGGTGAGGGGCGGCCGCACGGGCGTCACACGGGATTTGGCAAGGGGCGGCGAAACGGCCGCATGACGGGAAAGGCGATCGCCGGATGGCGCGCGGCAGGCGGCGAATCGGTCGCGGCGGCCTGCGGCGCGGAGGCGCCGGGCCGGTCGATGTCGTGGATCAGGCGCCGCTGCCGCAGTTCGCGGGCAATCGCCACCTTCAGCGCGATATGAAGGGCGATCATCGCAAACGTCAACTCGAGATACTCCTCATTGTGGAACATGCCGTGGATGCAGTAGGCGGCCATGCCGAGGCACAATCCGCGCGAGAGGTGATACCCCCAGCGCAAATCGGGCGGCAGTCCCCGGGCCCGGCGCATGTATCGAAACATGCTCAGAAGCGATCCGAGAATCAGGACGAGCCAGATGGGGTGGCCCAGCAGGCCGAGTTCGGCGAGATTCTGAAGATAGATGTTGTGGGCGGCCTTGCCCCCGCCCTCGAGGTCCCGGTTGGCGGTTTCAAAGTTGGCGAAGCCGACGCCGATGGCCGGGCTGTGGGCCAGCAGTTGCCGGGCGGATTGCCAGGTCCAGAATCGTGACCTGGCGGAGCGGTCCTGGCGGTAGTCGATGATCGATTCGATGCGTTCGCGGATTTCCCCGGCGGACGTCGCCAGGGCGACCGTTGCAACGAGCAGGACCGCGAGCATGGCGCGCAGCCGGTAACGGCTGGTCCAGGCCATTCCCGCCAGGACGAACACGAACGCGACGAATCCGGCGCGCGAGCGGGACCCGATGATGGCCAGGCACATCAGGGCGGCGCAGAGGATGAGCAGGTTGCGCCATCGGCCCTGTCTGAGAGAGAGCCCGAAGTAAAATACCATCGGCAGCGTCATGGCGCTGGTCAGGGCGAAGAGGTTGTTGTCGTACGATTTGCCGTAGACCTGGTGGGGGCCCAGGAGGATGACTTTCAGCCCGCCCTTGATGGCCCAGAAGGCGACGGCCAGGGCAACGACGGCATAGAGAATCCGGATTCGCTTGACGTCGGAGGCCATGCCGGTGACGAGAATGGCGACGATGAGAATCTTGACCAACGACCGAAACTGATAGGACGTATCGGTCAGGGGATAGGGGGCGAGCAGTCGGGTGGCGGCGATGTAAAGGACGAGCGCGGCGAACAGCGCCAGGGGCCACGCAAACTCGAACAGCGGCGCTGCGACGGTTCGCGGCTCGGTTTTGACGACGCGCCCGGAGACGGCGTCGGTCCGGACGGCGACCTGCCGCCGACGGACGCCGATGACGATGGCCCCGATCATCAGGGGCACGCCGACCAGCAGGGCGTCCTGAAACTCCGGCCTCCAGCACAGGAGCTTCGGCTGCATCAGCGACACGACGTAATAGACGCACAGACCGAAGAAGGGCCTGATCAGCACGACGGGCAGGATCGCCAGCAGGATGGCGGCATAAACGGCAAATCGCATGACTAATTCTCGCTCATCCCGATTGGGCGCGGGCCCGCGGGGAGCATCGGTTCATCGGGATCGCGACTTGCGGTCAGGCGCGCGAGCCGGGCCAGCAGGTGCGCCAGTTGCCGTCCTCCCGACCGCCAGGTGAAGCGCTCCTCGACGCGCCGGCGGGCGGCTCGGCCGAGGCGGCTGCGCCGGGACGGGTCGCGGCGCAGGTCGCGCAAGGATTGCGCCATGGCCGCGGGCGCAGGGTCGACGATCAGGCCGCTGACGCCGTCGTCGATCATCTCCGGCGAGGCGTTCACGACGCCATTGCCGTCGGGCCGGACCGCCACGCAGGGCAGCTCGCACGCCATGGCTTCGATCAGTGATCCGCCGAATGACTCACCGCGAGACGGAAAGACGAAGACGTCCGCCGCGTGGAGAAACGGCCGGACGTCGTCCCGCAACCCGGCGAGTGTGACGACGGAGCCCAGTCGGGCATCGCGTATGCGCCGTTGCAGGCGATCGTCGTCGGGCCCCTCTCCGACGAGAATCAACCGATCGGCGGTGGCGCGATCGCGGGCCAGTGCGTCGATAAGCAGATCGAGGTTTTTCTCGGGTGCGACGCGCCCGGTCCAGACGGCGACGAATTCCTGGGGCTTCAATCCCAGGAGGCGGCGTGCGTCGCGGCGGCCGGCCGGCGTCGGTGGTTTCCATTCGTCCGGATCGACGCCGCCGAGAATGGCGCGACATTTCTTCGGGTCGAGGCGGTATCGCTCCACGACGAGGTGGCGGGTGGTGCGGCTGTCGAAGACAACCGCGTCGGCGCGGCGAAAGGCGGCGCGTTCGTTTCGGAGCTTCAGACGCCCATCGAGAGCGAAGGCGCAGCGGTTGAGGATTGGCCCCTGCGCCCAGGCGGCGCGCTCGGCGACCCGGTGCAGCAGCGTCGTTCCGCCGCAGACGAAGACAATCGGCCGCCGGCGGTCCAGCGCGGCACGGGCCGCGACGAATTCGGGTTGGCACGACAGCAAGACGTCGTGATCATTGTCGCAGGTTTGTGCCAATCGTCCGGCGGCGCGGCGACGAGCCGTCGCCTGAAGCGCCCAGTGGATCGGCCGTTCACGCCGCCCGAACGCTTTGCGAATCGCCATGCCGTCCAACTCGTGGCCATCGACATCGGTGTTTCGGGCGTCAACGAGAAACGCGACGGCGTGTCCGGCCTCTTGCAACTCGAGGGCCAGCCGACGGGCGCGCATGGACAGGCCGCAGCCGGCTCGGCGAAGCGTCGGCATGTGCCAGAGTAGGTTCATGCGCCAGCCACTCCGACCCGCGTCGCGGCGGGCGACGGGCGGGCGTCCGTGACGCAATCTTCGAGAATCCTGGCGAGTGACGCGGCCTGGACGTCGCGCCGCAGGGCGGACAACACCGACAAGCGATTCGGTCTGGCCGGCGGCCCGTCATGCCATTGGTCATAGGTCGTCTCGATCGCACGCCTCCAGGCATCGGGCGACGGATTGTCAACCCGTGTGCAGCCGCCGGCGCGGCGCAGCAATTGTTCAAGATACGTCCCGGCGTGAACGGAGGCGATGACGTGTCCGCCGAAGGCCAGGTACTCGTAGGTCTTCGCCGGGATGCAAAAGCGGCCGCCCTCGACGGTGGGCGTGGTGAGGACCAGCGCGTCGGCATCGGCCATTTCACGAACGGCGTCGGCATGCGTGCGATAGCCGACAACGTCCAGGAATCGGCGGTCTTCGGGGCGCATATGGATTTTCTGCCCGGCGGAAAGACTGCCGACGACGCGAAGGCGAATACGCCGGGCGACGTCCGGGCGACAGCCGCGGAGCATGCGAACGCCGCCGAGGATCGGCTCGATCGTTTGCCCACGGTAGAAGCTGCCGACGTAGGTGAGTGTGAATGGACTAGCGTCCCGACGGCTGCGCGCGGCAGAGGTGAGAGTCATGCATTGATCATTCAGCGCCCCGACCGTCAGGGAGGGGTCGGCGCGCGACGGCGACGGCTCTCGCATTCGCGAGGCGAGCGCTCCCTGACGGTCGCGGCTCAGATCGCCGCCGAGTTCGCCTGGGATGAAACACGCGGAAGGCGCGTCGGTGGGATCGTAACCGTTGGGAATGACGACGACCTTCGCCGCGTACCGCTCTCCGTACCGTTCTCGCAGCCGGTCGGCCAGCTCGGGGCAGGTGACGACGACGCGATCGGCGCATCGGACGATCGCCGATTCCAGCCGAAGTCTTCGGTCGGCGGCACGGCGGTCCTCGCGGTCGTCGGCGAAGTTGTCGACGATCGGGTCGCGCAGGTCGGCGATCCAGGGCAGGCGGTATCGCCTTTGCAGCGCCAGGCCGACGCGATGGGTCTCGTGCGGCGGCGAGGTGGTGATGACGGCGTCGATCGAATCGCGAACGAGCCGTCGCGCCGCGGCCCGTGTCGCGGCGCCGGTCCAGAGAAAATGCGGATCGGCGATCGGCAGCCATCGCGTCCAACGCTGCAACCGCCAACAGAGACGACGTTCGAGTTTTCCCGATTGCCGGCCATCGACGCGCGACGCCGTCGCCGCGCCGGTGCACAGCCAGGTGGCGATCGCCTCCGGCTCCCATCCGAGGACGCGATCGACCTGGACGTCGTCGGGCAGCTCGGCTGCCAGGGCGGAGTCGGTCAGGGGATAGTGGCGGTGGCCGGCGCAAACAACGTGGCACTGCCATCCGTAGCGCGGCAGATACTTGACCAGCTTCACGGCGCGCTGCACCCCGCTGCCGCCCATCGGCGGAAAGTGATAGGAAACCAGCAGGGCGCTTCGGTCGCTCAAGTTACTCCGCCTCTTCGCCGCGGGGTCGCCGCCGTCAGACGAGTCGCTCGCGCACGAGTTGTTGCAGCCGCCACGGCCACGCGAATCTGCCGCGCGCCGGCGCCAGACAACGCGTGAGTTGTCGCCTGACGTGCCATCGGGCGCGCCATCGATGTTGCCGAAGCGCGCCGGCCGACAACCCGATCGTTTCAAGGGCACCGCGAATGCCGGCGATGACGTGGGCCATGTCCGGCCGCCAGCCGCATTCGTCGTACACGCAGGGCGTTCCCAACGGATTCCAGAGCGTCTCGTATCGCTGGCGGTTGGTGATGCCCAGGCCGGTCCAGCGGCGCTCGGCCCCGCAGCCCCAGACGTAATGCGGGCATCGGCACAGGCACGCCAGATGCAGGCCGCCGGTCGACGCCCCCGCGGCCAATCGGGCGCGCGACAGCAAGCCGATCGCGCGATCGAGCGGGCCTTCATACGTTTCGACGGTGAGCCCGATCGATGCCAGTCGCCGGGCCAGTTCGGCCCACCACTGATCGGAAGCGTTTCGCTCGGCGGCGACGTCGCGGCGGCGCGGCACGAGCACGACGTCGATCGAGACCCGCTCATTGCGGCGCAGCGACTGAAACTGCTGTGCGGGCGACCTGGCGGCCCAGACGTGACCGCGGTAGTCGGGCTGCAACCATTCCGCGCCGGCGACGTCGATGCCGTACCGGCGGCAGGCGTCCGACGTCCGCAGGCGAACGACTTCGCCCAGTTCGCCGGGATCAAAGCGCGAACCGTCGGGCCGAATGCGATGGTCTTCGTTCGGCGCGCCGGGCAGATCATCGATGCTGGCCGGGCAGAACAGGAGGCGCGCGTCGCCGTGAGCGGCAGGGCATCCGTTGGCATACAGCAAGTGGCGATCGGGCGGCGCGCCAAGGACGATCCGTTCGGCGGGCGATCGGGCGATTTCGCGGCGCACGCGTCCCTGCCAGTTCATCAGCTCCCAGCCGAACTCGCCAATGTAGGGCGGGATGATTAACGGTCGCCGGGTCGCGTTCATCGCCGGACACTCGGGGCGATGATCTCGGTGTTGGCGGGCCAGTCCTCGACGATCCGCTCGAATTCGGATTGCGTCCCCGACGGGGCCGGCTTGCGGCTGAGGGACAATGGGTCAACGTCGCGATGGTTGACTCTGCGGCGCAGATCGAGCACGGCCTGATGTCCCGTTTCGACGGCCAGGCGTCGCGAATCCTCGCCGATGTGCCGCTTGAGGCCGAAGGGATAGGCCAGCGCGAGGGGCGCTCGTCCGACGATGGCGTCGATGCAATCCCGGGCGCTTTCCATTTCGCGGCGTTGCTGGCCCTCAGTCAGCGCCGAGAGGATGACGTGGCGATGCGTGTGATTGCCGAACTCGATCAGGTCGGGGTCGGCGGCCGCCATTTCCTCCGGCTCGACGTAGGGTCGATACCGCGCCGCCAGCGCCGCGCCGGTCGTGCCCGCGTCGCGCGCGACCGATTCGAGAATATCCGGCAGGTCGGCGCGGAAAGATTGGCGGGCATGCTCCGCGACGGATCGGTCGAGCGACGGCGGCGCGATCCCGGCGGCCGACATGGCGTGGATCACGCGATCGCCGTGGCCCTCGCTGATGAGCCACGCCAGCTTGTGCTGCCATATGAGATCCGCGTTTCCGATGACCGACGTGACGGGAAAAATCGTGATCGGTATTCCTCGCCGCGCCGTGATGAGCGCCGCCTCGCTGAGCGAGTCCGCCCAGCCGTCGTCCAGGGTCACGACGACGGCGCGGCGCAGGGATTCGCCGTCCCGCGCCGCCTGCACGACGCGCCGCAGCCCGACCGGCTGGAAACAGGCGGCCAGGTAATCCATGTGCCGCTCGAATTCGGCGGGCGCGTGGACGGGCGCGCCCGGCGGGCACAGAGCGCTGCGGCGATTGGCGATTCGGTGATACGCCAGGATGTTGATGCAATGGTCGTTATAGCGCCGTCGAATCCTGCGGACCCAGTTGCCCGGCCAGGAGTCGAATCCCGTGCGTTGGAAAATCGTATTCATCGGCAGCGCTCCACTAGATGACGGGCCCGGATCGCGGCGTCCAGCAAGTCCGCGAGCTTGCGGGTCTGCACGTGGCGCGTGAGCGGGGCGAGCGACTCGGCGGACCGATCGCCGTCCAGCCGTCCTGCGAGCCACGCGGCGTACATCTCGCCCAGGGCGGCGCTCAATCCCTCTATGTCATCGGGGTCGCGGCGCCAGACGCCCGGGTACGGGCGCAATTCGCGGGCCGCGGCGCCGTCGAGAGGCACGGCGGCGAGAATGGCGCGGCGGCTGCCGAGACACTCGTAGACCTTCGCGGTCGTGTCGTTCTCGCTGCCGGGAAGGTTGGGGAGCAGGATCACGTTGGCATCGGCCTGGACCATGCGGGCCAGGGCCTCGCGGTGCGTCAGCAGGCCGAGGCGGCCGATCGTCTCGCCGTCCCCGGGCCGGATCAGTTCATCGAAGCTTGGCCCGGCCCGGCCGGCGAAATCAAGTCGGACGTGGGCGGCGGCGCCGGGCGTCGCGTCAATGAAGCGACGAAAGGCGTCGAGGAGATTGGCGGGGCTTCGCGTCGCGTAGAGTGATCCGGCGTAGAGCAGATGAAAGCGACTGGACGGCTGCTCGCGGCGGTGTTCGGGGAAGTCGGCCGGGTCGAATCCATTCGGCAGGGTGACGAACTTGGTGGCCGGCACGCGCCGGTAGCGAAGGCCAAAGCGTTCCGTCATGTGATCGTTGACGCTAATGACGAATGATGCCCGTCGGACGACGACGCGCTCGGCGGCCCGCGTCAATTTCAACCCCGGCGTCGAGCGCCATTGCTTCCAGTGAATGTATTCGACCCAGGGATCGCGAAAATCCGCCAGCCAGGGAAGGCGCAGGTGATTTTGCAGCACGAGGGCGATGAGGTGATCGCTGAACGGCATTCCGGACGAGAGCATGGCGTCGAAGGGACGCGCCCGGTGCAGGCGGCAGGCCAACGCGACGGCCTGCGGCAGGCGAAAGACGCCGCGATCGGGAAACGCCAGCGCGTTGTGGATTCTGTCGAAGCGCCATCGGAGCTTCGCGGTCCAGTAGGATTCGTGACAGCCGACGAACTGCGTGATGGCCGCCAGCCGGGCGGCGGCGTAGCGCGCGGCGAAGGCGGGCCAGGCGTCGACCACGGGGCTGAGCCGGTGGACGGCGGTCGACGGGGGAATGTCCGCCAGACTCTCGAAGTCGCTGGCGCGGCGGGCATCGTGCGAGCGCGTGGGGCGCCGCCGCATCGCCCCGGTGATGACCGTGGCGTGCCAGCCGTCATGCTCCAGATACTTGACGAACTTGCGGACGCGGGTCGCGCCAACCGATGCCACGGGGGGGAATCGACTGGCGATGACCAGCAAACGCCGCGGCTGGCGTTGGGCATCGGGAGCGGATGCGTCGTGCCCTCGCCGCGCTTCGGAAACGGCTTGCCCGACGCCGGCGCGGTCATCGACGCCGTGCGCAGGCGCATGGCGATCGTCAAGGTCGTGCCGGCCGCGCCGGAGCGATTTCGTTTGTGCCGCGCGGGTCATGGGTCGCCAAAGTCCGTTGACGGGTCGTTCGCGTCGGAAGAGCGGATCGATGTCGCTGTTGTTGTATCGAACGACGATCGGGCCGACTGAAACGCGCAAATGATCGACCCACGGGGGCTTATCGGACGAGACGCGGCACCGCCGGCCGAGTCGATTCACGCAGCGGATCGGCGCTCTTCCGCACCGCGCGAGGCCCGTGGCGGGCTGCCTGACGCGGTCGGAGCAATTCTTCGAATCGCCTCTGCACGTCCTGCCAACAGTGGTATGCCGCGGCGTAACGGTACCCTCCGCGGCCGATCAGGTCGCATAGGCGATCTTCGCGGCATAGGCGAACGACGCAGTCGGCAAAATCTGCCGGCTCGTCGGCGACCGAGAGGTGTCGCCCCGACTCGGCCGCCAGGCAGGCGGCGACGTTCGAAGTGGCGACGACCGGTCGGCCGACGGCCATGGCCTCCAGCACCTTGTTTTGCAGGCCGCGGGCGATTTGCAGCGGCGCGGCGACGATCCGCGATTCGCGCAATAGCGCGGAGACGTCCGGCACGTCGGGGTGAACCGAAACGCCGTCGACCGAGGCCAGCCGCCGCACCGAAGCGATCGGCCGTCGGCCGAGGATGCGCAGCTGCGCCGTCGGGACGCCCTGGCGAACGGCGGGCCAGACGCGGCGGACCAACCATTTGGCCGCGCGAACGTTTGGCTCGTAGTCCAGCGTACCGACGAACGTCACGACCGGAGGGCGGCTTGACGGGAGAGCGACATTGGCCCCTGGGAGATGGACGCCGTTGGTCAGTACGCAAAGCCGGCGGTTTCGCTTCGAGGGATCGAGCACGCGTCGCTCGCGGTCGGTGATGACGGTCGTGGCGTCGAATCGCGACGCGAGGTCGAGCTCGAGCTGCCTGAGGCGAACCGCCTCGGCCCGATAGATCATGGACCACGGCATCAAGGACACGCGGGCGTATTCGAGCCATTTTTCGCTGTCGGCATCGCACAGGTCCAGGACGCGCCGCCGGGCGCGAACCACCAGGGCGTACGGTGCCATGCACGCGGAGAAGGCAACGACGGCGTCGTATGGGCGACGGCCGAGGTCGGCGACGTGCCGCGACATCCGTGCGTCGCGATAGGCGCCGATGGTCAAGCAATCGCCGCACGCCCAACGCCAGGCGGCCATCGCCAGAGCGGGACCGCGGCTCCACGGGACGGTGACAACGCTATTGCACCATTGCTGCAACGCCGCGACGGCCTGCCGGTCGCTCGAATCATCGCTGAAGCACGCCAGGTCGACGTCGTGATGGTGCGCGAGATGGCTCAGCAGGTGATACGATCGAATCTTCTCGCCCTTGTCGGGCGGATAGGGAAGGCGATGGGCAAGAAAGAGAATCCTCATGCGGCACGTCGTCTGCGCGGAGGGATGCGACTATCCCGTTATCGACCGCGCCACGGCTGCCCCCAGAGGTCGGGTGATCGGCAGCGGCAATCGTCGCCAGATGCGCCGCGCCAGGGCCCACCGGGGCGAGGTCGGCGACAAATCTGGCGCCTGGCGACCCGGCGGCGTGTAGTCCTGGTACTCCAGCGCGCGGGGCTCGAATCCGCAGAGCCGCTTGAATTCAAAGGGTCCCGGGTTGTCGAATCGCGTCCGGCCGAAATCGTAGCGCTCGTAGCCGTTCTGAACGCCCCATTGCATGGACCGGGCATAAAGAAATTGCGAGAGCCCGTAGATATCGCGGCGCTCGTCGACGCCCACGAAGTAGGGCATGACCGTGCGGCGGTGGAGAAACGTCAACAGGCCGGCGACGGGCACGCTGCCGCATCGGACGAGCTGGGCGACGGCGCCCTTCGGACCGGCGGCGTCGAGGATGGCGCGAAAGAACCGCAGCGGATAATTCGGAGACGCCAGGCGGCGCATCGAACGGGCGTAGAGCCGCCAGACCTCCTCGACGAGGTTCGTCCCGAAATCGACGGTCAGCGCGTGTTTCTCGAGGGCCCGACGGGCGGCGGCGCGGGCCTTGCGGGGCAGCATGTCCGCCACGTCGCCGACGTTCGACGGCAGCGATTTTTGGAACATCGCGTGCGACCGCCGTGCGGGCAGGGTCGGATCGCCGGCGGTGATGGACCGCAGTTCGAGCAGGCGGGCGCCCAGCACGCGGCAGCGGCGGCGGGCCTCATTGAGCAGCGTGGCGCGGGCCTCGTCGTCGTCGGCGAGCGCGCCGCCGTAGGTCGCGTAGGGAAGACTGATCAGGATGCGCCCGGCGAGCACGCTCTTGATCAGGAACATGGGCAGCACGCCGACGGCGGCGGATCCCCGGCAGGCGATGAGATAATGCGGCTCGTGCCCGAACGCGGATTGGACCGCCCGCTTCCATGGCAGTTCGTGAAAGAAGGTCGCGTCCTGCCGGCGGGCGACGAAATCGGCCCAGGCGAATTCGGACGCCGCCTCGAGGGGCGCGATCCGGATGCCCCGCGACGGTGCGCCGCGCAGGCCGGCGTACAGCGATGCCGCTGGGCTCGCCGCCGGGGCGAAGCGCGCAGCTATGCGCCGTCGAGGCCGGGCCGGTAGGTGTAGATCGTGTCTCGCTGGCTGCATGCCGTGGCGATACATCCCATCACGTTGAGGTTGTTCGACTGTAGCCAGTGAAGCGACTGGCGAACGAGGTGCGACGCGGTCCTGTGCATGCGGACGACGAACAGGACGCCCGAGCACAGGGGGCCGATGACGCCGACGTCCGACACGCGCTGCACCGGGGGTGTATCGACGAGGCAGACGTGGTACCTGTCGCGGATCTCGCCGAACGACCGGGCGGCCGACGCGGAGTTCAACAGCTCGGTCGGATTGATGCCGGCGCAGTGCCCGGCGGGGAGGATATCGAGATTGCGGATCGGCGAGCGAATGATGGCCCCGTCCAGTTCCGCGCGGCCGGCCAGGACGTCGGCCAGGCCGGGGGATTGTTCGATGCGCAGCAGCCGGGCCAGCGACCCCTGTCGCATGTCGCCGTCGACGACCAGCACTCGTAGGCGCCGCACTTCGGTCATCACGATTGCCAGGTTGGCCGTCGTGACGCTCTTGCCTTCGCGCGGCACGCTGCTGGTGATCGCCAGGGCCGAATGCTTGGCGTTCTGCGAGCGGACCAGGAGCCACGTCCGCACCGCGCGGTACTGTTCGGCGAGCGAGGATTCGCTTTGCCGGCCGGCCACGACCGAGGGGTCCACGTCCCAGGACACGGGGGCGGACGGCGCGGCGTCCGCGGACTCGATGTCCGCGGCGCAGGTCTGGCCGCCGGCGGCCCCATCGAGCCAATGCAGGCGGCCGCCAACGCCGGAGATCCGTGGCCGCAGGGCGTCGGAAGCGGCTGCGCCGCCGGGGGGACAGACGCGCTGCCGTTGGTCGGCCTGGGCCCTGGCTTTTTTCAATGCTTCGGCAATATGCCCCATGGTGTCACCTGCGGGCGGCGTTCGATCAACTTTGTTCCATTAGGATTTCGGCGGCCGATAGCGGCGATGCCTTCAGCGTTTCATAGAGGGCCGGATCGTTCAAGCTCAGATAGGCAAAAAAACCCGAGACGGTCATGCACGCGAACAGCAGGGCCGCCGTGGCGGGAAGCAAAAGCAGGTGCCGCATCAGCCATTTCCTGCGCGCCGGCTCGGTGAGAATCTCGTTGATGCTTTCGATCACGGGAATGCCCAGCGACGTGTGGAGTTGCTTGACCGTGCGGAACGAGCGGTCGCCCAATTCGCATCCGAGCACCGACAGGGACCCGGCGGCCGCGCCGATGGCGAGGCAGATCAACAGGACGGTCAGCGCGACCGGCGCGCTGGGCTGGCCGGGATCGCCGGCGGCCTGGACCTTGGTGAAATGAATGGCGCGGTTGTTATCCTCGACGGTCAGGATTCGATTGATCGGTCCGATGTTGGCCTGCCAGGTATCGAGTTCTTCGCGTAGCCGGTCGGAGCGTTGTCGCAGGTTCAGATACGCCTCGCGCTGGTTGGCGGTATCGAAGCGGATGCGTTCGATCTCGGCGATCCGGTCGGCGATCGTTGCGAGCCGCGCATCGGCGCCGGCGATCAGCGCGCCGGTACGGGTCAACTGAAACTCCGTGCGGATTTGCCGTCCGGCGAGTTCCTCCGACCCGTCCGCAAGGAGGCCCGACGCGCCGCGCGTGACCCACCGCGGAAGCGACTCCAGTTCGGCGCGGCGAATCGCGATTTCCTGACGCAGCGACACGACCTTCGGGTGGCGGTCGGTCATCATGCGCAGTAGCCGGTTGTCCTTGATCTCCTTTTGCAGGGCGCGGATTTCATCGTGGAGCTGCACGTAGCGCGGATTGGGCTCCAGGTCCTCGGGATCATCCGCCGCCGCCGCCCGTTCGTCCTCGCCGTCGCAGCCGTTCAACAGGTCGTGCAATCGCGCCTGCTCGTCCAGCCACTCGCCTCGCTGCCGCACCAGGTCGAGACGTTCGACGAGCAGGGCCGACTGTTCGGCCTGGGTGGGGTCCTTCGTATCGGGATCGATGCCGGGATACCTGACCTCCAGCTCGGCCAACGACTCTTGCAGGCCGCCGAGTTCGGATCGACAGCGCTGGGACTCGGCCAGGAAAAACGAGCGCACGCCCTCGAGGACCCGGACGGACTTCTTTCGCGTCTGATCGATATAATGGTCGCGCAGGGCGTTGACGATCGCGGGAACCCATTGCGGGTTTTCGAGCGACAACTCGATCGAGACGATGTCGCGATGCGAGGAGCTCTCGATCAGGCGAAGCGACAGGCCCTCCTTGATGCGTGTCTCCAGCTCGCTCCGGCGTCGGACGATGTCGGGGGCGTGCGCCCTGTCGCTCGTCGGATCGGAGCCCGGCGGGAGGTCCAATTCGTCGAGCACGCGTCCGATCAGGTCCGGGTCCGCGAGGTCGGAGGCCATGTGCTTGCGCATTTCGTCGTATGAGCCGGTCCACGTTCGTCCCATGAGACTGGCGAGGACGGGATCGTTTTCGCGCTTGATGACCGTCGCCGCGGTGAACGTCCGCGGCACCCAGAGGGAACAGACGAAGGCGATCGTCGTCACGGCGCCAAATGGCAGGACGAAAAACCACCGGCGGCCGGAGACGATGCGCCACGCTTCGGCGAGCGTGTAGCGAATGTCGGTCATCGAGAATTCGTCGATCTGGTGCTGCATGACTGGGCCGTTCCCGTTAGTCGGCAATCGCCGACGGGCTAGTTCGTGTCAAACGTATCGACGGAATTCTTCGTGTTGGCCGGCGCGTTAAAGGTCTGCGAGACCGCCGAGGCCGGGAACAGGATTTCCTGTATTCGCAGCCCGATCCAGCCGGCGACGGTCGGCGGCACGTAGATGATGTCGCCTTCCTGAAGCAGAATGTTGCTCTCGAGATTGCCTTCTTCGACCATCGCGAACGTGTTGACCGTCATGACGTGCCGGCGATCCGGCTGGTGGCTGGGACGGATCACCTTGACCATTTCCTTGGCCGCAATGAACGTCGGCTGCGCCATGGCCAGGGCATTGATCAGCGTGTCGCGCCCGGTGTACGGATAAGGTCCCGGCCGCGAGACCTGCCCGAACACGAAGAAGTTCTTGCTGCCCGAGTCGTTGACGCGCACGTTGACGTTCGGATCGAGGTAATACTTGCGAAGGAGGGATTCGAGCTTTCGGGCGATCTCGACCGGCGTCATGCCGGCGACCTTGACCTCGCCGAGCAGCCGCAGCGTGATCTTCCCGTCCTGGCGGATGGTCTGCACCTCGCCGTCGATTTCCGGCGCTTCGGCGGAGCTGATCTCCAGCGTATCGGGCGGCTGCACGCGATAATCGGCGGCGGAGACCGACGCCTGCCAGTCGTGAACGAACGCCGTGACGTCCGCGTCGGATTGGCTGCATCCGCCGGCCGCCATCATCGCCAACGCGAAGACGGATGCGGCCGCCGGCAGTCGCCGGGGAACAACCGCGTCCGCGCGTCCTGCGCGGCGGTGGTCGGCTCGACACTCCGTTGTCGGGGCGAAGTTCATCCTTGAATTTCCGAGGCGCCCGGCCGGCCGACGATGGGGGGCCGAACGCGTTTCGACATCTATTCCGTGCCGTTTATCGGGATTGAGGGCGGGCGACTGAATATATGACCAAGACTTGATTCGCTCCGCGCGGCAGCTTCCACCTCTTGACGTAAAGACAAACAGCGCAGTTCTTGCCGTTCGACGGTCATGCGCCGGCGCGCCGGCGCCGGCACGTTCCACGCATTTCGCGCCGAACGCGCCCGTCGGTCGCACAAACTGCGCGGCGCGATCCGTTTGCATGGCGGGACGCCGCATCGACCGGCCGGGGGTCGTTGTTTTTTCGGACACGGGCGGCGCGTCGCGCCGGCGTTGCCCAGGGCGATGATCGCCGTCAAGCGTCGCGGCGCACGATTCCGATAACCCCATCACCAGTTGCGCCAATGCCGTGCGCCCTTGCGCACGGCATGGTCGGCGCAATGTTCGCCGCTGCCGGGTGGCGCCGGCGGCACGCGATCTGGAGAAAAGGGATGTATCACGATTTCTTCGGGCTCTCGACGGCGCCCTTTAACAACACGCCTGATCCGCGGTTTTTTTTCGACACGCCGGACCACGAGGAGGCGCTGGCGTCGCTCGTCTACGCGGCACGCCACCGAAAGGGATTTGCCCTGGTGACCGGAGAGGTGGGGGCGGGCAAGACGCTGCTAAGCCGCCTGCTGATGGAACGCCTGGGTGAAGGCGTGCGGACCGCCGTCGTCACCCACACGCGGCTATGCGGTGGCGAACTCTTGCCCGCCGTTTGTCGGGAATTCGAAATACCCCTGCAGCGCGACGCCGGACATGCGGAGATCCATCGGGCCCTGGAAGACTATCTGCTCGAACAATACGGCCGCGGCGGACTGGCGGTGTTGATCCTGGACGAAGCCCAGAATCTCTCGGCGGAGTCGTTCGAGGAGCTTCGCCTGCTGAGCAATCTGGAGGCCGACGATGCCAAGCTGCTCCAGGTGCTGATCCTCGGCCAGCCCGAATTGCAGGACCTGTTCCGCCGGCCGACGATGCGCCAACTCTACCAACGGGTCTTCCGCAGTTTTCACTTGCGGGCGCTGAGCGCCGGGCAAACGGCGGGTTACATCGCGCACCGACTTCAGGTCGCCGGATGGCGCACGGGCGACGCGATCTTCGACCCGGACGCCATCGAAGCGGTCTTTCGGCTCTCCGAGGGTGTGCCGCGGGTGATCAACCAGATCTGTGACAACGCGATGCTGGCCGCCTTTTCCAGGGAGTTGCGAAGCATCGGCGAGGCGCTGGTCAACGAAGTCGCGGACGAGTTGATGGCGCTGCGTATCCAGCCGGCGGGCCGCCCGATCGCCGACGCGGTGGTCCGAAGTCTGCCGCATCCGAACGGGGGCGACGCCGGTGGACAACGGCCGGGCACGGCGAGGGTCGAATGGGCGGCGTACATTCAGCAGGTGTCGCAGCGTGACGAGGCGGCGACGGCCAAGCTCTACGAACTGGATCGCCTGGCGCGCCGCATGGCCGATCGACTGGCGGCGTCGGAGGCGGCCCTCGAGGACGTCCGACGGGAGAAGATCGACGCGGCGAGCACGGCGCAGCAGGCGGCGGCGGCGCTTCAGGACGTCGAGCGCATCAGGAATGAGGCCGGCCGCGGGCTGGAAACGGTGCGGGAAGCGGCGCGATCCGTCGAGTCGGAAGGCGAGCGGGCCTCGCGCCAGAAGGCGACGTTGCAGCAGCACGTGGCCGAGCTGATCACGGTGGAAAAGGCAGAGCTCGACGCCGCGCGCCAGATGCGCGAGCGAGCCGCGGAGATGCTCGTCGACGTGCAGGCCGCGGTGCGGGAGGCCGAGCGCCATGGCGCCCGCATCCAGGAATCCGCGCAGACCGCGGCGGACCGGCTCAAGGACCAGGCCGACGTCGCCGCCGAGCGCCACGCCAAGCAGGCGGCGATTGTGCAGCGGCAGGTGCGGCAATCCCTTCAGGAGCTTCACGCCTATACGCGCACCCAGCGGCAGAACCTGGCGAAGTTGGCGTCCGAAGAGCGAGTCGGCATCCAATCGGCCCGCGAGATGCGCAAGGAGGCGCAGGCGATTCTCCGAGCGGCCCTGGCGACGGCGGAGGAACTCAAGAAGCGGTCGGCGGACAGTCCCGGCGTGTCTGGCGGTGCGGCGGGCGACGCGGCGGCGGCCCGGCGCGTCGAGGATCTGATCGCGGACTTTCACGACGGCCGCAGGCAGATGGGAGAACTGCTGCAACAGGCGCGCGACATCTGCGAATCGACCCGGGCGCAGTCGATCGAACTGCTCCAGCGACTGCGCGAAGAAATCTCCGCGCAATCCAGCCGCGATCAGGAGGTCTGGCGCGGCGCCATTTCGGAATCGCAGGAGTCGGTCACGTCGCTGGAGTCGCGGATTGCGGCGGCCCGGCGCGACGCCGAGGTGACCCGCCGCCGGCTCGAAGAATTCGTGACCGGCGCGGCCGACACCCGGGAGGCGATCAGCGCGACCGTCGAGGAGGGCCGGCGCGTCGTGGCCGAGGTCAAGGAAGAGATCGGCAAGGCGACGTCCGATGCGATGGCCACGGCGGACGCCGCCTCGCGGCGCCTTTGCGCCGATTCGCAGGCAGTGGGACACTCGGTGCAGCACGCCGAGAAGACGATGCGAATCCTGAATCGCGAGTGCGACGCGGCGGTCGAGCGCGTCCGCGGCGGGCTATTACAAATGCTCGATCGGGCGGCGGCGGCCAAGCGCGAGATCGTCGACATCGGCGACCACGTCACGGCCGATGCCGGACAGGCGCTGTCGCGGTTGCAGGGCGACGCCGACAAGCTGCTGACGCGATTGGAGTCGCTCAAGCACGATACGACGATGCAGGAGCGGAGGATCTCGGCGCTGCGCGACGGCGCGGAGACCGCGGCGACGGCGATTCGCGATCATGCGTCGAAGGTCCTCGAGCAAGCGCAGGTTCAGGCCGCGGCGCTGGCGCGGCAGTCCCATGAATTGCACACGCAGGCCGATCAGCGCGCCGACGAGCAGCGGCGCGAGGCGGAGCGCCTCGTCGCGTTGACCGCTGAGGCCCGCGAAAAGGCCGACGACACGGCGGAGCGGATTCTCGGCGAGGTCCGCGGCGTCCGCGACGGGGCGGTGCGCGAGGCCGAGGAGATGCGCGAGCAACTCGTGCTGGCCCGGCTGAAGCTGGTCGAAACGCGGGAGGATTCCGCCCGGCTCTTGCGCGAGCTTTCCGCCATGCACGATGCGTCGCGCCAAAGGACCGACGCCCTGGTCCGCGAGGCCGAGGCGGTTCGCAAGAAGACCGAGGAGGTGCTGGCGATACCGCAGGCCCTGATCGACGACGCGGCGAAGAACGCCGGTTCGCTGGCGCACATGTCGCGCAAGACCTCGTCGATCGTCGAGTATCTCTCGAAGGCCGGGCAGGAGGCGGATCGCCATCGACAGCAGATCAGCGAGGCAACCGCCGAGGCGGACGAGAAGCTCGACATGCTCAAGCGGCAGACGTCCCGCGTCGGCCAGTTGATCGGCATCGTGCGACAGCTATACGGATCGATGGACGCTCGGGCGAAGATCGAGCGCATTCGGTCGCGGCTGGACCAGGCGGACGACCTTTGTCGCGAGGTGATGCCGCGCGAACTGGAGAACCTCCGCAACATCCTCGCCGACCAGGTCGTGGCGTATTCGGGGGCCGATGGTCCGAGCGCCGCGGGCAGCACATCACCATCGCCGGCCCCCGGGACATCGGGCAAGATCGTCGCTTCGCGCAAGCGGTCCGACGCGGTCGCGCCGAATAAATCGCCGCCGGCGAAGGGCCAGGCAGCGCTGGGACAGATCGTCACCCGCAATCAGAAACTCAATCAGTGGCTGCGCGACGCGCTGCGGGAGGCCGACGAGACGCCGTCCGGCGCCGGCGCGGTTTCCGCGGATCGAATGACCACCGACGCTGTATCGACGAAGAAGTAACCCGACGCGCGACGGCAGGATCGGTCGCCCATCCTTGCGTTGGGGCGGTCTCTGCGCCACACTCCATTGCTTCCATCCGGGTCACGACCCACGTTGTCCGGGCCGGGGCGTCGCCCTGTGGAGCGAAGGGGACATGATGAAGGCCACCGAATTGTCGATGCCGCGCGCCTGGATCTGGTTGCTGGTCATGGCGGCGTGCCCGATGGCGCCTGCGACGGGCCTCGGCGATGAATCCGAGCCGGGTTCGCGCGAATTGGTCGTCGGCGCCGAGGACCTTCGCGAGGGGCTCCGGGCGATCGTGCAGTCCGCCCGTGACAAGGTGTTTCCCGCGCTGGTCAACATTCACGTCGTGACGGTGGACTACTGGGGCGGCAAGGAGCAAAAGGGCAGCGCCGTCGGCAGCGGGACGATCATCTCGCCGGAAGGGCACGTCATCACCAACCAGCACGTGACGAACAACGGCAAGAAATTCAACTGCACGCTCGCGGACAAGCAGGAGATTCCCGCCGACCTCGTCGGCGAGGACCCCCTGACGGACCTGGCCGTGCTCAAGCTCAAACTGTCGGCGCTGAAGGGCGGCGGATCGTTGCCCGTGGCGAGCTTCGGCGATTCGGATCAACTGGGCGTCGGTGACTACGTCCTGGCGATGGGCTCGCCGCTGGCCCTGTCGCGAAGCGTGACGCTGGGGATCGTCTCGAATTGCGAGCGCGTCTTCGTCGGCCGAACGGACGACGACCTGGAGGAAATGGAGCTCGAGAGCGGGCAGCGCACCGGACTGTTCACGCAGTGGATCCAGCACGACGCGCTGATCCACCCCGGCAACAGCGGCGGCCCCCTCGTCAATCTCAAGGGGGAAATCATCGGCATCAACGAACTCGGAGGAGCGGCCATCGGGTTTGCCATTCCGTCGAACCTGGCGAAAAGCGTCAGTCGGGCGCTGATGGCCGACGGGGAGGTGGAGCGCAGTTGGATCGGTTTGTCGCTGAAGCCCATAGAAAAGACGGGGCTGGACCGCGGGGTGCTGATCAACTCGGTCGTGGACGAGAGCCCCGCCGCCACGGCGGGAATCCAGGCCGGCGACGTGGTGGTGAGCATCGACGGCGAGTCGGTCACGGTGCGATTTCCCGAGCAGGTGCCGCCGCTGATGCGGCGCCTGGCGGACATTCCCATCGGCGCGACCGTCGTGCTCGGGTACGAGCGAGACGGCCGGCAGAGCCAGTGCCGCGTGACGACGGCGAAGCTCGAGAAGGACCGCGGCGAAGAGACGGCGCTTCGTGCCTGGGGGCTGACGGCCGAGGAGATTTCGTCGAAGCTCGCGCGGGACAGACGTCTGCCGGATACCAAGGGGGCATTCGTCAGCAGTGTCCGGTCCGGGGGGCCGGCGCAACTGGCGGAGCCGCCGGTGGATTACGGCGACGTCATTCGCAGGATCGAGGGCGCGCCGATCGATTCGCTCGAGGACCTGGTCGATTGCTACGATCGCATCATGTCGCAGGAGGAGATTCCCGAGTACCTGTTGATGCAGTTCGATCGCGGTGGAAAGGACCACGTCACGTTATTGAAGCCAAAGCCCGAGGACGAGGAAGACCCGCCGCGCGAAGTCCCCAAGGCGTGGGTCGGCGTGGCGACACAACCGATCATCGACAGACTGGCCGACAAGCTGGGCCATCCCGACGTGCTTGGCTATCGCGTCACGCGGATCTACCCGCGAACGCGCGCGGCGCAATCGACGCTTCAGGTCGGCGACATCATCACCTCGCTGAACGGTGAGACGCTTCGGCCGCGCGGCATGCAGGACGCGGGGCTCTTCCATCGGCAGCTCCGCAAGCTGGACATCGGCGGGAATGCGACGCTCGGCGTCCTCCGCGGCGGTCAGCGTCTTGAGATCGAGGTGCCGCTGGAGCGCACGCAGATCACGCCGCAGGAAGCCCGCCGCGACCGCAATGAAGATTTCGAGATATCGGTGCGCGAGGTGACCTTTTTCGACCGCGACGAGCAGCGGTGGGACGAGTCGGTCAAGGGCGTCCTCGTCGAACAGGTGGAATCGGCCGGGTGGGCCGGGCTGGGCGGCATCGACTCGGGAGACTTGATTCAGGAGATCGACGGCCGGCCCATCAAGGGGCTCAAGAGCTATCGCCGTGCGATGAAGAAGATCGCCGAGGATCAACCGCAGCGCGTCGTGTTCGTCGTGCTTCGCGGCGTGCAGACGCGGTACGAGTTTCTTGAGCCCGATTGGAAGCCGGCGCTGAGGGACGGGGCCGCCAACGCCGCGGAGGATTAGCTTCATGATGTATCGTCTTCGAACCAATTCCATCGCGGGCGTCATGGCGCTCGTCCTGGCCGCGTCGCTGTCGGCGGACGAGGGCGTCGATCTCTATGGTCGGCTGATCGAGGAAAAGGCCCCCGCCCTGGTGACCGTCAAGTTCCTGCTTCGCCTCGAGGGACAATTCGGCAAGCGCGAAGTGGAAAGCGAGATCACCGGCATGATGATCGATCCGAAGGGCATGGTGCTCTGCGCCAATTCGCGGCTCGGCGGGGGGCGACGGTTCGGCTCGGCGCGGCCGACTGACATCAAGATTCTGATCGGCGACGACATCGAGGGAATCGACGCGACGCTGATCGCCCGCGACACCGAGCTGGACCTTTCCTGGGTCCGGGTCAAGGAGCCGCCGGCAAAACCCTTCGCCTACATCGACCTGTCCGCGTCCGCGAATGCCCGGGCCGGCGAGGCGTTGTACACCGTGCGCCGAATGGCCAAATTCTTCGATCGCGCCACGACCGTCACCCAGGGGTTCCTTTCCGGGCGCACCAGCAAGCCCCGCGATCTGCTGATCCCCGGCGGCGGCCTGAACCTCGAACAGGGCCAACCGGTCTTCACGGCCGGCGGGGCGCTCGTCGGCGTCGTCGTGCTTCAGTTGCCCGAGGACGAGGAGATGCAGTCCAACCCGATGGCTGTCATGGCGATGCGCAACGATATCGTCAACGGCCTGATCCTCCCCGCCAGCCGCGTCCTGGAGGCCACGGATCGCGCCAGGCAGTCCGCCGCCGAGGACGAGGAGGAAGGCGACGACGACGACGGAGCGAACGACGAATCCGACGACGACGCCGAGGGCGCCAAAGACGTTGAGAAGGAAAGTGACGACGGCGACGAGGAGTGATTCACGCCTTTCAGCGACGGACGGGCCTTCAGCCACTGTCTCAAACCTTGTGGAACCGACTCACTATGTGCTTAGCGTGCCGCGCGTGGATCGGATCCCCGACCGTCATGGAGGGCTCAGCGCGGAATGGCGAGAGTCCTTGGGTTCGCGCGCCGACCGCTTCCTGACAATCGCGGCTCCGAAAAATCACCATATGCCAAACGCGCAGTCGGGGTCTAAATGTAGGCGGGCGCTTCCATGCACAGGGGCGGCGCCTTGCCTACTGACTTTCAGCCCTTCGGGCTGGTGTGTTGGGGGGGGCGGTTTTTCAAACAGGGGCGGTGCCCCTGCCTACTGACTTTCAGCCCTTCGGGCTGACTTGGACTTCAGCCCTTCGGGCTGACTTGGACTTCAACCCTTCGGGCTGACTTGTACTTCAGCCCGAAGGGCTGAGCGTCAGTAGCCGGTGGCCAGCGCAGCGCCGCCACCGGTCGCGGGGGCGTCCCGTCTCTCCACCGAACCCGAAGGGGCCGAATAATTTTTTCTCCGCCGGGACTGCCGGCGGCGCCTTGCCTACTGACTTTCAGCCCTTCGGGCTGGTGTGTTGGGGGGGGCGGATTTTCAAACAGGGGCGGTGCCCCTGCCTACTGACTTTCAGCCCTTCGGGCTGACTTGGACTTCAACCCTTCGGGCTGACTTGCACTTCAACCCTTTGGGCTGACTTGCACTTCAGCCCGAAGGGCTGAGCGTCAGTAGCCGGTGGCCAGCGCAGCGCCGCCACCGGTCGCGGGGGCGTCCCGACTCTCCACCGAACCCGAAGGGGCCGAATAATTTTTTCTCCGCCGGGACTGCCGGCGGCGCCCCTGCCTACTGACTTTCAGCCCTTCGGGCTGGTGTGTTGGGGGGGGCGGTTTTTCAAACAGGGGCGATGCCCCTGCCTACTGACTTTCAGCCCTTCGGGCTGATTAGGTCTTCAGCCCTTCGGGCTGACTTGCACTTCAACCCTTCGGGCTGACTTGCACTTCAACCCTTCGGGCTGACTTGTACTTCAGCCCGGAGGGCTGAGCGTCAGTAGCCGGTGGCCAGCGCAGCGCCGCCACCGGTCGCGGGGGCGTCCCGTCTCTCCACCGAACCCGAAGGGGTCGAATAATTTTTGCTCCGCCGCGATTTCCTACCTACCTATGCCGTGATCCACTCAAACGGCGCCGTCAGCACCGGCGGCTTGGGCGTTTCGATTCGCACGCGGATCATGGCGGCAAACTGCGAAGCGTCGCCACAGGCGTCCGCGATTGACGTCCCATCTTTCAGCGATTCGACCGGTATAAGCCGCGAGTGGGTGCCGCCGCCCGAAGCGATTTCGACGAATCGATCCACGACCGTATCGTCGAAGTCGCCTCCGCGCAGAATGACGGCCCGTCCCGCTTCGTCCATCAGGCGGCGGAACGTTTCCCGCAGGGACGCCGATTCCGACGGTCCCTGAGGCAACTCGCGACGAAACGTCAGCACGGCGTCCAGCAGCAGGAGCCCGACGGCACTGAGGTCGGCGGCATGTGGCGGAATGAGCGTCAGCGGGATCTCAGCGGCGCGTGCAACCGCGTCGGCGATCTCAGGACCGTGCATGCCGAAGGCGATCAGCGTCGTCGGGCCGGCCGTGCCGGGAAATCGAGTTTCGCGCGGGACGTCGAGAATTTCCCCCAGGAGTTCCGTCGCCGCGCTGGTCCGGGCGATATCGTCCCTTCCCTCGAGCCGCCGCCGCCGCGCCGCGGTCACGACGCCGCGCTCGATCGAGGCGCATTGGACGACCGTACCATTGCATTCCAGGGTCATCGCGGCTGCCAGGCGGTGCATCCGCATGACCTCGACGGCGGCGGCGAGGCCGGGATCGCCGTCCACTGCCGGGTCGATCACGCGACATTCCGCGACTTTCCGCGCCCGGGCCGCGGCGAAAAGCTGATCGAGGTCTTGGGCCCATGGGCGGCGCAGGGAGCGACAGATCATCGCATCCCCCGCGCCCGGGGCGATCAACGCAGGCCATTGATTCCATTCATGGCGAGCGATCCCAGCCGCAAGGCGGGCGATTTGCAGGCGACTCCCGTCCCAGCGACACACGCGGGAGTAGTCCGGGTCCAGATCGATGGCCACCGTCGCCATGGGCTTGTGCCTCGGCCGGCCATCTTATGCTGTATTGCAGGATGCGTGCTGCCCGCGAAGATACAAATCCATGTTCTCCACGACGGCGCATTCGCCGAACACCTTGTCGGGCATGACGACGTCCCCGGCATCGGGTGCGCGGCCGTGGGATCGCCACGCGCGGCTGGCGCTGGGGCTCACGTCGATCGGTTTCCTTGCTTCGGTGATCTGCCTGGTGTTGGCCGGCGAGGGCGTTCATCATTTCGACGACCTGACGCATTACCTGTATGCCGAGTGGGCATGGGCCGAGCCGAGGTTTCTCCTCGACGCCTGGGGCAGACCGGGTTTTACCGCGTTGTATTTCCTTCCTTCCGGTCTCGGCTGGACCGCCTGTCGCTTGCTTTCGGCGTTCTTGACCGCGGCGTCGGCTTGGCTCGCATTCGCCATCGCCCGACAGGGAAAGGTTCCCGCGCCATGGGTGGTCGTCCCGCTGGCGTACGCCCAGCCGCTGTTCTTTCAGCTCTCGCAGACGACGCTGACCGAGACGCCGCTGGCGTTCTATCTGACTCTCGCCGTCTATCTCGCGGGGCGCGGCGCCTGGGGCCGCTCGTGCGTTTTCATCTCTCTGGCGACGGTCACCCGGCATGAGGCGATCCTGTTCATTCCACTTTGGTTCTGGGCGGCAAGCCGGCAGCGCGTTTCCATGCTCCGATTGTGGCCGTTGGTGATCGCGCCGGTAGCGCTCAACGTGCTGACGCCGATCGCGGGGATGACGCCGCCAATCCTGATGCTGCTGGCGCCGTCTGCGTCCGGTCAGTACGGCAGCGGGGGGTGGCTGACGTTCTTCTGCCGCTCGCTGGAGGCGTGGGGGCCGGCGACGACCGTGTTGGCGATCGTCGGCGTCACTACGTGGCGGCGACAGGGCACGGTCGTCCGCCTGAGTTTCGCCTGCGCAGCGATCTGGTTCGGCGCCCAGACCGCCGTTCGGGCGCTGGGGCTGTACGATTCCGGCGGCTATTCACGTTTTCTCGTGCCGATCGGCCCGCTGGTGGCGATCGCGGCCCTGGCCGGATGGCACGAGTTGCAATCCGCCGATCGCCGGCGGCGCCGGCGCGCGGTCCTCCTTGTCGGCGGTGCGATGCTGTTGTTGTGCGCGGCGATGGAGCGACAACTCGTGCTGCACGCCCGCGGCGCGGACTACGCCGCCGAGTTGCCGGAGCTACATCAGGCGCGTTTCGCGATGCAGGTGGCGACGGCGGCGGTCGTCGGGGTCGGCCTGGGCGCCCTTTGGCTTGACCGGACACGACGCTTCGACCGCGTGGCGCGACGCGCGTTGCCCCTCGTGATGGTCGCGCTCGCGATCCTGGCCGGGTACGGGCTGTCCGGCCCACTTCGCGTCCCCGAAAAGGCGCGCGTCGTGGAAGAAACGCTCGCGGCGCTCGATCGCCGCGGGCTCGGCGGCCGAGAGATTCTCTCGGCGCATATCTGGATCGACTACAGAACGGGCCGGATGCGACGGCCGGGGGAGCCCTCGCTGCGCGAACGGCTGGAACGGGCGGCAGTCGGAAGCATCTTCATCTGGGAGCGTCAATTCGCCGGGTCCGCGGACTATGACATCGGCCTGGACGAGACACGCTCGAACGCGGCGCTGCGGCTGGCCTTTCAGTCGCGACCGCTCGCCTATCGCGACGAGCCGTACCTGTGGGTTTTCGAAAAAATCGCGCCGTGGCCCGCGCCCGGCGAGCTCCCCGACGGCCGGCCGGCACGGGATTTCACTCACCGGTGAACATCGTCCCGCGATCGACGAAGCAAATCGGATTGCCGAACGGATCGTCGGCGTAAAATGACCGTTCGCCCCAGGGGCGCGTGACGATCTTGCCCATGGGGCCGTGGATTTCATCGTCGGACAATGCGCCGCCGGCTTTCCGGACCGCCTCGTAGGCGGCTTCGAGGTCGTCGACGGCGAAGTACACGTGCTCGGGGGTCGGGCGAGGGGCCATCGCGTCGCCGTCGGCCCGGGGATCGAAACAGGCGAGAATCGTCCCGTCGCAGTTGAAATAATGCCGGCCGGGAGATATCCGCCGACCGGCCATGCCGAGCACGGTCTCGTAGAATCGGGCGGCGCGATCGATATCGGAGACCATCAGGATGACTCGAAATAGTTTGGGTGTCACGATCGGCTCCTATCTTGCCGTTGATTCAACAAGACTCACGATCAGCATACGATCTCCACGGCGCCGAATAAAGTAGGCGCCGAAAGGTAACGCAGTCACTTGCAGGTAACCCTCATGAACGATCGGGGCGACGACCAAGCTGGTCTCTATGACCCGGACAATTGCCCTTTCACCGCGACTTGGCGCGTGATCGGCGGCAAATGGAAGGGCGTCATCTGGTGGCGCCTGAGCGGCGGGGTCGGCCGGTTCGGCGAATTGCAGCGCGCCATCCCGCAGGTCAGCAGGAAAATGCTGACGCAGCATCTCCGCGAGATGGAAAGCGACGGCGTCGTGGCCAGGAGCGTCTATCCCCAGGTACCGCCGCGCGTGGAATACTCGCTCACCGAATATGGCCGCAGTCTCGCGCCGATCATCGGCGCGATCTGTGAATGGGGGCAGGGGCATTTGGATCGCCGCCGCGGGCACGTCAACCCCCGCGCGTCATGAAGCAATGTGGACCGCGAAGCTCCGGCGAGGTCAGAACTCCGCTTCGACCAGAAGTTGACCTCGCCTGCCCATACCCCGTTCCTCAAAGCTGACGGCTCCCGCCGAACGACCTCTCGTTGCAGCCCATCCGCCTGCCGGATAGCATATCGGGCCGCTTGAGAGTCGGCGCGGAGACCCCGTCGGAGCCCGGTTCATTCGCCTTTCCGCGCCCACCTGCCCCAAGGAGACCGCTGTTGATCACCCACGGCCATGCAGAGAGCGACCGGCCGGGGGCGCCGTTCTCGCGCGTGCTGCTCGTCGGCTTGGACGGGGCGACGTTCGACGTGATCGGGCCGCTGATGTCGCAGGGCCTCATGCCGAACCTGCGGGCGATGATGGATGGCGGGGCGTCCGGCCCGCTGGAGTCGACCCGCCCGCCGATCACGCCGGCGGCGTGGACCACGTTCATGACCGGCAAGTGCCCCGGCAAGCACGGCATCATCGACTTCCTCCGTTACGACCCCGAAGCCAATCGCCTGGTCTTCAACAACAATCAAAAGATCAGCCAGAAGACGATCTGGGAGATCCTCAGCGAAAAGGGCTATCGCGTCGGATCGATCCACGTGCCCATGACCTTTCCACCGGAGGAAGTCAACGGCTTTGTCATCAGCGGTTTCGACACCCCGAGCGGCAAGGCCTTCACCTACCCACGTGAGTTGCAGGCGGAGATCCTCGAGCGCTATCCTGACTACACGCACGAGAAGAAGTGGGAGCGCCGGGCCCTGGGCGGCGACGAAGTATTCGCCGACAACCTGCGCTACATCCGCGAGAGTTTCGACCGCGGCTACGAGCTGGCCCGCTTTTGCGGCGACAAGTACGGATGGGACGTGCTGATGGTCCTGTTCAAGCTCGTCGACAATCTCCAGCACAAGTGCTGGCGATATCTCGACGCCAGAACACGGGATGCCGATCCCGAACGACGGCGGATGACCATCGACTGCTTCTCGCATCTGGACGTCGTCCTCGGAAGGTTGCGGACGCTCGCCGAAGAGCGGGACGCGACGATTCTCATCATGTCCGACCACGGCCACGGCAGTCTCGACGGCAAGGCCCAGCCCAACCTCCTCCTGGCCAACTGGGGCTTTCTGAAACTGCGCAGCGGCCTGTCCCGGGCGTCGAACCGCGGATCGCTCTGGTGGCGGCGGTTGACGCGGAGCCGCGGCTCGATGCCCACTGACGGCGGAACGATCGATTCCGATCTCGCTTTCGACTGGTCGCGGACCAGGGCCTGCGTGCTGCACGCCGGGATCTACGGCTTTCTCTATATCAATCTCAAGGGCCGCCAACCCGCGGGGATCGTCGATCCGGCGGATTACGATTCGCTGCGACACACGCTGCGCCGCCGATTGATGGCCGCGACCTGTCGTGACCGCGACGGTCGCGAGATGAAGATCTTCCCCGAGGTCCACCTGACCGACGAACTCTATGGGTGCCGTCGCGAGGATTATCCGTGGATGCCCGATCTGCTGTTGGCGCCGGCCGACGGCCTGGCAGTCGTCAAGAAGATTCGTGGCCGATCGCCGGTGCGCTGGGTGCCCTTCGATCGGCTCGAGGGCACCCACCGGCTGGACGGCGTGTTCGTGGCCCACGGGCCGGCTATCGCGGCGGGGCGGACCCTCCGCGGGCACATCGAAGACATCGCCCCGACGATCCTGGCGGCGCTGGGGGAACGCGTGCCGAAGGACATGGACGGAACCGTCCTCACGGACATGTTCGAGACGGCGCCAAACGTTTGCTACGAGCCGCCGACCGAACGCAAAGTCGAGGAGACCGAGGAGCGCGCCCTGTCCGACCGCCAGATGCAGGAAGTCGCCAACCGCCTCAGCGACCTGGGCTATCTCGACTAAGCGTAGGGTGCGTCCACAGTCGCACCGAATTGACCTGGTGCGTCTCCAAGACGCACCCTACAGGGCGGCGTCGGTCTGCCCATTCCATTGTTGATTCAAATCATCGAGTCGCGCCTTGACGGCTTCATATTCCTCGGACAGCGACTTCGCCGCATCAGCGTCCTTCATCGTCGCCGGGTCGGAGAACGACGCCTCGATCTGTCTGATCCGCACCTCGCACTCGTTGATCTGCGCTTCGAGCGCTTCCAGCCGGGCGGCGGCGTATTTGGACCGCGACTTCGACCCCGACGCAGCTTGCTTCTTCGCCGCCCGCCGCGATTGCTCGGCACGCTCCTGCTTCTCCGCCGCCAGCTCCTTCTGACGCGCCGCCTCGCGCCGCCCCACGAGTTCGGCGTACGCCGTCCAATTCCCGAGAACGATTTCGTGCCGGCCCCGCTCCGGCAGCACCAGCAGCCGATCGACGACGCGGTCGAGAAAATAGCGGTCGTGGCTGACGATCAGGATGCCGCCGGGGTAGCTCTTCAACGCTGCTTCCAGGGCCTCGCTGGCGGGGATGTCGAGGTGATTAGTGGGCTCGTCGAGGATCAGCAGGTTCGGCTGCCTGGCGACGAGCATGGCCAGCACGACGCGCGAGCGCTCCCCGCCGGATAGCGTGCCGACCGGCTTGAAGACGTCGTCGCCCCGGAAGAGAAACAACGCCAGAAACGACCGCGCTTCCGCCTCGCCCAGCGGCGGATGCGCCTGCCGGATCGTCTCGATGACGCTTCGATCCGGGTCGAGCTCCTGCTGGTCCTGGTCCAGGTAGCCGAAGCGGACGTTCTCGAAAAGGCGAACGGCCCCGGCGGTCGGCTCGCTCCGCCCGAGCAGCATGCGCAACAGCGTCGTCTTGCCCACGCCGTTCGGCCCGATGATGCCCACGCGCTCGCCGCGCGTCATCTCGAAGTCGAGGTCTTTGATGAGGACCACGTCACCGAAGGCCTTGCTGGCCTGCTCGCAGCGAATCAGCATCTCGCCGCCGCGCTCGGCGGCCGTAAAGCGCAGGGCAATTCCGTCGGCGTCCGCCGCGGGCCTGTCGAGGATCTCTCCGCCGGCGGCCATCCGATCGAGCATCTTCTGTCGGGCCCGGGCCTGCTTGGCGGAATCCTTGGCGTAGCGCGTGCGGTCGATGTAATCGCGCTGATGGGCCAGCCACTGCCGCTGACGCGCGTATTCGCGGCGCGCCTGGAGCATGCGGATGCGCTTGGCCTCGGCGTAGTGCGTGTAATTCGTCGGATAGACGGATGCCTTCGTCCCTTCGATCTCGACGATCTTCGTGACCACGCGGTCGAGCAGGTAGCGGTCGTGAGAGATGATCACCACGCCGCCGTGAAAATTGGCCAGGTACTTTTCCAGCCATTGCGTCGCCGTGATGTCGAGATGATTCGTCGGCTCGTCGAGCAAGAGGTAGTCCGCGTCCGCCAGCAGCAAACACGCCAGCGCCGCCCGGCACTGCTGCCCGCCGGACAGCCGCCCGACCGGAATCTGCTCGTCCTGCGGCGCGAAACCGAGCCCGCCGAGCACCTCGCGGATGCGCACTTCGTAGTCGTAGCCGCCGCCGGCGTCGAATCGCGCCCGGAGGCGGTCGTATTTGTCGAGCAGTTGCGATTGCTTGTCGTCGTCGTCGGTGCGCGAGATTCGTTGTGACAGATCGTGGAGCTCCGCTTCGACCGCGTGGTGTTCGTCGTACACGCGGCGGACCGCGTCGATCAGCGGCAGGTCGCCCGGCAGCTCGGGCCGCTGCGGGAGGTAGCCGAGTTGCAGGCCGGCGGCGGTGGTGACGCGGCCGCGGTCGGGCGATTCGGCCCCGATGATCGTCCGCAGGAGCGTGGTCTTGCCGCAGCCGTTGGCCCCGATGAGACCGACGTGCTCGCCTTTGTGAAACGAAAGCGTCACGCCGTCGAGGACTGTTTGTCCGGCGTAGCTCTTGGTGAGGTCACGGATCGTAATGGCGGCCATGCCCTAATGTAACGGTGGCGGCCCGCGACTCAAATAACGCCGCGCAATAGGCGCTCCCAGGCGATAGCCCGGGCGGCCCTCCGAAAAAAGCGGCGCCCCGGATTCGACAACACCCATTCAATACGGTTCCCATGTCCGTGGCCTATCCGAGCCGCGACTGTTAGGAAGCGGGTTCTGTCGTTGCAGGCGCTTGGTAATTCGTGAAATCAGCCAATGATTTGGGAACTGCTGTAGGTTGATTGCGGTTGGGAAGCCGCGACCACCGGCGAACGGGGGCCGTGAACCGCCGCGGCGCGGCGACGGCGCGGCGCGAAGACGACGAATGCCGCGATGAGCAGACCGCCGGCCATCAGCAGGAAAACGGGGCGAAGCCGCTCGTCGAGAAACAGCCGCGTCAGGCCCCGCTGCGTGAACCATCCCTCGGCCCGGTGCGACCAGGCGGGCCAGTCGGCGGGTAGGACGATCGACGCGGCGGCCGCGTCCGCGGGCGGGCGCGAACCGGACGGCTCGTCCAGCGCCTCCACATTGACCGCCGGTATCGGCACGACGACCTCGTTGGGATTCGTATAGCGAAGGTCGAGAACCGCCAGACGCTCATTGATGATCGCGTCGTATTCAAAGGCGTATGCAAGATCGGACCGCCGGGCGACTTCCTCCTCCAGCCGGGCGATGTATGCCGCCAGCCGCCGCTCCTCTTCGCGAAGCTGACAATGGTCGCGAAGGACCGGCAGGATGACCGATGGCGCGAAGAGGCCGAAGGCGATCGTGACCAGCACCAGGAACATCATGCGATGGCCCAGCGGCGAGAAAGGGGCGCCAGCGTCGTGATGGCCGCCTTGTCGTGATTCAGTCGTCAAATGTTCGGACTCGTCTGGTGCGTATTCCGGATTCGTCGTTTCGTCATCGCGCCCGGGCGATGGCCGGCGCGACGCCCGTGCTATCCCTTGTTCCATAACGCCGACCCGTAGACGGCCTCGTCGCCCAGGTGTTCTTCGATCCGGAGCAACTGGTTGTATTTCGCCAGGCGGTCGGTTCGCGACATGCTCCCGGTCTTGATCTGCCCGGCGTTCGTCGCCACCGCCAGGTCGGCGATCGTCGTGTCCTCGGTCTCGCCGCTTCGATGACTGATGACGGACGTCCAGCCACTGCGCATCGCCAGGTGGATGGCCTTCATGGTCTCGGTCAGCGTGCCGATCTGATTGACCTTGATCAGGATGCTGTTCGCGGATTTCTCGCGGATGCCCCGCGCGAGGCGATCGGTATTCGTGACGAACAGGTCGTCGCCGACGAGTTGCACCGTCTCGCCGAGCTGCTTGGTCAAGGCGGCCCAACCGGTCCAGTCGTCCTGTGCGAGTCCGTCCTCGATGCTGCGGATGGGCCACTGCCTGCACTTCTCCGCCCAGTACGCCGTCATCGCCGCCGCGTCGACCACCCGCTCGGGATGGCTCTTGTAGAACCGGTAACGGTCCTTGGCCCCCGCCTCGCTTGCCATCTCGCTGGCGGCCGGATCGAGGGCGAAGAACACTTGCTCGCCCAGCTTGTACCCCGCCTTCTCGACCGCCGTCGCGATAACCTCGAACGCCTCGTCGTTGGATTTCAAACTCGGCGCGTAACCGCCCTCGTCGCCGACGGCCGTGCCGTACCCCTTGTCCTTCAGCACCTTCTTGAGCGTGTGGAAGATCTCCGCCCCCCAGCGCAGCGCCTCGCAAAAACTCGGCGCGCCCCACGGCTGGATCATGAACTCCTGGAAATCCACCGTGCTGTCGGCATGCTTCCCGCCGTTGAGGATGTTCATCATCGGCACGGGCATGACATGGGCGTGGCACCCGCCGAGGTAGCGGAACAGCGGCATGCCGCACGATTCGGCGGCGGCGCGGGCCGTCGCCAGCGAGACGGCGAGAATGGCATTGGCCCCGAGGTTCGCCTTGTTGGGAGAATCGTCGAGTTCGATCAGGGCGGCGTCCACCGATTCCTGGTCCGTCGCGTCCATGCCGATGACGCACTCGGCGATCTTCGTCCGGACGTTTTCGACGGCCTTCAGTGTCCCCTTGCCGAGGTAGCGCGTCCTATCGCCGTCGCGCAGCTCGACGGCCTCGTGCTCGCCCGTCGACGCCCCGCTGGGCACGATCGCCTGGCCGCTGGCCCCGTCCTCGAGGACCACGACCGCCTCGACCGTGGGGTTCCCGCGGGAGTCGAGCACTTCGCGGCCGTGAACGTGGATGATTTCGCTGCCCATTCCTTACCTTCCGTGCGCGCCGAAAGTCAGTGGTTTATCGACGCCCGCGAAGCGCGCCCTCTACGGCGAGCCGGCGCGGCATTCGCCGACCCCACCTGCACGCGGCCAATGTAGAGCCCCGCGCCGCAGCTTACAACCCACGCGCAATTCCTGCGGGCCGCCTGCAAACCCCTGCGAGCCGGACTCACGCGAGCCGGACTCACGCGAGCCGCACTCGTCCCCGCCCCGGTCCCCGTGCGATCCCCGCTGCGCCCGATCCACGCCGCGCCCGATCCGAGCCGCGCGCCCAACCGCGCCGCGCCCAACCGAGCCGCGACCGTGAGGGAGCGGGTTCCAACCTCCGCGCAGCGGATGTCACAGGGTCAGGAAGCGGGTTCTTGCATTCAACCCCGACAGACGCAATAAACCCCCTCCCTCTCGGGCGCGGCTCGGGAAGGAATGTGAACCCGCCTGCTGATCCCGATCTTCATCGGGACGGCTCGGTGATGCGCCGTTCGGGATACAACCCGCTTTGACGAGCGCGAACGCCGGGCAAGTGTTGGACTATTGGCCATGACTCGGTACGCAGACAAACTTCCGTCGAATGCAACGCGCGACGCAAGTTTGCCCAAATTGCCCAACCGCTACAACCAGCACCCGATGTTTAGGGAAGTTTAGGCAGTTTTAACTTGCAAAGAGCTATCTTGAAATTCAACCCGGCGCCGCCGGCGCCGGGCACGCGGCGGATTTCGATTTTCGCGGAGGCGCCTGCCAGGATATTCTCAAAAAAAGTCGGGCCGGGTTTCACTCGCCTGGTTTCGCTACGAGAACTCACGTCGAAATGTCGATTGGCGCAGGCGGCCGCGACCCGCCACACGACTTTCCCGCGTCGCCCGGTTTTGATACGCTCCCCACGAATGGATGGCGAAGATGGGCAGCGGAATGAAGCCACACAGGGGCAAATCGTCGCGACTCGTATCCCGTCGCGTCTTCCTGACGCGGGCCGGGACCCTGACGCTCACCCTCGGCGGAATGGGGTACTGGCTGCCGCGCATCGCCTGGGGCCGCGACCCTTACGCCGCCGGCGTCTGGCTCGCCGGCGATCATCACATTCACACCAAGTACAGCCCCGACGGTCAATACGAAATTCTCGAACAGGTCAGACAGGCCCGGCAACACGGCCTGTCTTGGTGCGTCATCACCGATCACGGCGGCCCGCGGCACGACAAGGTGGCGCTGGAGAAAGTCTATCCCGAGCTTGTCGCGGCGCGGGAGCAATTCCCCGGCATGTCGATCTTCCAGGGCCTGGAGTGGAACGTGCCCGCCGCCGAGCACGGCAGCGTGATCCTGCCGCAGACCGCCGACGAGGCGGAAGTGATCGCCGAATTCGAGGCCCGATACGACTCGAAGAATTTTTCACGGGCCGGCACGGCGGCGGACAGCGAAGAGGACGCCGTGCAGGGCGTGAAGTATCTGCAATCGCTGAAGTCCAGGCCGCTTTTTTTCGCGAATCATCCGGCGCGGACCGGGCGCGTGAGCCCGATGGAACTGCGCGCCTGGGGCGACGCCGGTCCCGACGTGACGCGCGGCTTCGAAGGCGCCGCGGGGCACCAGGCCGCGACGCTCGTCGGCTCGGCCCGCGGTCACTACTACAAGGAACCGTCACCGGCGTCGTGGTCGGGTTTTCCGTCGCATGCCTATCGCACCTGGGGCGGCTACGACTGGTTCGTCGCCGAAGTCGGCGGTCTGTGGGACAGCTTGCTGGCCGAAGGGCGTCCCTGGTACATCACCGCCAACTCCGACAGTCATCGCCATTGGACCGACACGCGCTACGTGGACCCCACGTCGTACCTGATCACCGGGTCGGTGACGGTCACGACGCAGCCGGCTTCGGGCGGGGGCCGTCGGGGGAACATCGACTTCTGGCCGGGAGAATATGCCAAGACCTGGGTGTATGCAGCGTCGGCGGACGGCGCGGCGGTTCTCGCGGCGCTGCGCAACGGGAGCATGTTCACGGTGATGGGCGACCTGATCGATCGCCTCGAGTTGACGGCGATCAGCGAAGACGCCGCGGCGCCGATGGGCGGCACGTTGATCGTCGATCGGCGGGGGATGGACGTGAACGTGCGCCTGCGGCTGCGCGAGGCGGCCGGGGAGAATTTCGCCAACCGGCGGCCCAGGGTTCACCACGTCGATCTGATCGCGGGAGACATCACCGCGTCGGCTGCCAAGCGCGAAGGTGTGAAGAATGCCTCGGCGCGCATCGTGCGGCGGTTTGAGGCCGACGATCTGCGCGGCGACGGGCGTTGGCTGACCGCTACGCACGAGTTTCGCAACATTCGCGGTGATTTCTATGTCCGCCTGCGGGGAACGAATCGCGACGTCGCCGCGCCGGAGATGGACGAGTTGAGCGTCAACCCTTGGGACGATCTGTGGTTCTACAGCAACCCGGTCATGGTGCGAATCAAGACGTAGGTCGCGATTCCGCGCCCGATGACGGGCGAATCCGCGCGACGGCCCAATCCTCGTTGACGTAAACCGGTTCGGCGCTTTCCAACAACGTCGGGGGCACGACGATGTAATCGATGCCCTCGTCGTCGGCGACGGATCGCAGCAGGGCCCAATCGATTTTGTTCATCGGCAGATCGTGAAAGCCCAGCCGGCCGGCAAGCTCATGCCGGCGGATTAGTTCATCGCTCAAATCGGCGCGCCAAAAAATGGCGTCAAGGTCATTGCCGAACCACAGCGTTCGCCGTGCACCGACGCGAAAACCCAATTGCTGCGTCGGCGCCATGAATCGGGCGTCGCGCGGCGTGTTCTGACGCGCCCAATGCTGCACGTCACGCCATGCCGCCGGCTGCGTGCGAAAAATGACGCCGTCGTATTTCTCGTGCCGGCCCTTGCGAACGGCGGCGTGGATGAAAAGCCCCAGTGATACGGCCGCCGCGATCGGCACGGCGATCAGCGCGGCGCGCTGTCGCCGGGTGTGAAGCCAGCTTCGATCGGTCAGCGTAGCGGCGGTCACCGCCAGGCCAAGGAGAATCGCAGCCCCGGTCCGCCCGTGCGAGAGGCCGAAGCCGATGAGCAGCCCCGCGATGGCCGCGATGTCGGCGAATCGTCGGCCCTGCCAGGCGCGCCAGGCCGCGTTGGCCGCGAGGGGCAGCGAAAGGATGACCGCGATCGTCGCCGACCGGCCGAGCTGCAGGCGCAAGAGCGGCATGAACCAGTCAATGCGGGCTGCGACGACCGCGCCGATCCACGTGATGACGATGACGACCAGCGTGGCCGTCAGCGAACGGTCGAATGTCGAGCGCGACTTGTAGATGATGCCAATGGTCAGACATACGAGAAGACCGACGAGCGCAAGATACACCGGCGCCGTCCACGCCAGCGGATCGAGGTGGTACCAGAAAATTTCGCAGATCTGTCGGGCATGACCGACGGGGTCGCCGGAGGTCGGCGCGCGCCACGCCCAGCGCAGCACCGGGGCGGTGGCGGCGAGCCAGATGACGCCGGCAATGAGCGTGCGCGGGAGGTTGTCCAGGCGCCAGTGCGCGGCGAGGTATCCGACGGCGACGATCATCGCTGCCGGCAGGCCGATCATCACGTTGCAGTTGCACGCCGCCGCAAGCAGCAGGGCGGCGACGATCGCACGGCCGCGCCACGCCAGCAGCAGCCCCCACGCGATCAGGGCGAAGGCAAACGTCGTGTGCGTGGGCAATGCGGCGAACAAGACCTCCCCGGCCAGGATGGCCCGAAGGCGAAGTGCGCATGCAGCCAAGGCGATGTATCGCACCGGTCGCGCCGGAAACCAGCGGGCCGTCAGCTCGAAGATGGCGGCGATCAGCAGAAATCTCGACAGCAGGTGCGTCGCCATCAGCAGAGGCAGCGGTCCGATCCAATGCGAGCAGCCGGCGACGGCGACCCAGAAGTATGAGCAGTATTGTTCGAGCGAATCGACGAACAAGTCGCCGGGATAGAGGCCGGGGTCGGCGAGGCGGAAGACGCGCGGCAGTTGAATGGCGTGAGCCCGGATGCCGTACTCGATGCCGGTATAGACGTGGCTGGCGAGTGACACGGCGGCGACAAGCAGCCAGTCGCGCCGTCGCCAACGAAAGGCGTCTGTCGCCGGCGTGACGTTCGGCCGATCAGTTCGCGCGCCGGACGACGGCTGATGGGACGACCTTGCAAGCACGGCCCGGATCGTAGGGTCCGCCGGCCGGTCAGGGTAGGGCCCGCATTGCCCGGCGCGAACTGTCGTCACGACACATCGCACCCCGGCGCGTGGCCGGCGACTGCGCAGATCGAGCGACCCTGACGGCCGGAAATGTCTCGGCCTACAAGGGCGGAGTGAGAAGGGGCATCGCGCCCGGCAGGATTCGAACCTGCGACCTGCGGTTTAGGAAACCGCTGCTCTATCCAACTGAGCTACGGGCGCCGGTCATGAATGATACCCGTGATAGGGACCGGGCGAAGGGCCAAGGGCGACCGAGACGATGAAACGACCCCCGTGAGCAGGCGACGCGGCCCGTCGCGAATTCGCTTGTCCGACGGCGCACTGAGCGGGTCCACCCCGTCAGGAGCGCCGTTTTTATGGGTCAAATGCTGGGATCGAGGGCGCTTGTCTGCATACAATGAGGGGACCAGCCGGGCGCGGACGCGGCTGCACGGCCGCGGATAGCCCCCTGGGGACCAGCGGTCTGCGCCCCCGAAAGGCCCGCGGCTGATTCATCGCGAGGAGAGGATGAAGCCACCGAGTACAAGCCGTTGTGCCGGATTTTCCCGTCGCCGCAAACCGAGTTGCACTCAAGCGTTCGGGCTTCTGGGCATTTTGAGCATCTGGACAGCGGCGGGAGTTGTGCGCGGCGACATGACCGAATCGCAGGTGATCGTTGTTTACAACTCGGCGGCGGCGGAGGCGACGGCGCTGAAAGATGCCTATCTGGCCGCGCACCCGGGGATCGGCGCCGCGCAGGTGCTGGACTTGAGCAGCAAGGTCCTGGTCGACAATCCCGCGGATTTGACCTACGCCGATTTCAAGCAGGAGGTCCGTGACCCGGTTCGCGCGTTTCTCGCCGGGGGCGTGGGGTTCTCGCCGCAGAGCATCGTCTGCATCGTGCTGATTCGCCCGATGCCGCATCGGATTCAGGATTCCGATCAGCCGACGGCGGGCGACTTTCCCAGCCCTTCCGCGAACAATTTCAACTCGGGCGATGCGACGTTCGCCTCCGTCGACGCCGAGCTGGTTCTGCTGTGGCAGGACCTGGACAACGGGGAAGCCGGCGGGACAATGGACAGCCATACCGACAACACAATCGACAACCCCTATCACACGCGGACCGAGGGCATCGTCGGCTGCGCGGACTGCGACCGCTCGAACATCACAACGGCCAAGACGTTCACGCCGCGTCTGAACCTGGTGTGGGAACTCGGCGGAATCGGCGCCACCCTGCTGACGCCGGGCGATATGTATCTCGTCTGCCGGATCGACGGGACGACGCTGGCGGATGCGGAGGCCGTGATTGACCGGGCGCAGGATGTCCGGCTCAATCAGGCGACAACGATCTGCGTGCTCGACGAATTCGACGTGGACGGCGGCGCCGACGATCTCGACGACGACCAGTTGTTTCTGCTCAATGATCCGTTTATTGCCGGTAACGACTTCGAGGAGGCGACCGCGGCGCTGGAGGGCGCAGGGTGGACGGTTCGCTACGACGGAACGACCGATTTCATCGAGGGCTTTGAAGAGACCCGCCCGATCGCCGCGTACGCCTCCTACGGTGAAAACCACTCTCAGAATGGCCAGAATCCGCAGGGATCCGGCATCTATATCGAAGGATTTCTTTTTCCGCGCGGCGCGATGTTCAACACCGCGGAGTCTTATAACGGACGAGCGCTCAACGGGCTGGAGACGCTCCTGGGACAGGAGCAGATCGCGGACTTCATCACGGCAGGGGGGACCTTCGGCGTCGGATACGTCTGGGAGCCGTTCACGATCACGTTGTTCGACAATGAATTCCTTTTCGTCAACTTCCTCGTCAACGACCTCACCTTCGCCGAGGCCGCCTACTCGGCAATGCCCGCGTTGAGCTGGCAACACGTCGTCGTTGGCGATCCGCTGGCGAAGGCGTCGATCGTCAACGATCCGGGGCTGCCGCCGGGCGATCTCAACGGCGACGGTTTCGCCAACGGGCTCGATCTACCCTGGTTCATCGATCTGTTGCGCAACGGGCCGGCAAACTATCACGCGGCATTTCCCGCGCTCGACCCGATCGCCCGCGCCGACTTCAACGGCGATCAGTCGGTGTCGCTCGATGATCTTGACGCATTCGTGGCCGCGCTGCTCGAGGGCTAGGGGCCGGGACATCTCCGCGAGATCGGTCACCTTCCCGGTCGGGCCTTTCCTCTCTCCGTGCGATTGTGATCCCATCGGAATCTGATACAGTGCCCTGGCAGCGGGCCGCCGGGAGCCCGGCAAACTACGCGAGGAACTTCGTCGCCATGGCGATTCAATTCTTCTGTACGTCCTGCCGACAGCCCATCGAGATAGACGACGAATTCGCCAAGCAGGCCGTGACCTGCCCCTATTGCCGCAAGGTCGTGACGGCGCCGGCCGCGTCGGAAGGCGGTCTATCGACGGCCGCCACCGTGGCGCGGCCTCCGGAATCCCGTTTCCAGGGACCCGGCGGTCTTCCGCATAAGCCGCCGATGCCTCCGATGCCAACTGTGCGTGGCGGAAACACGCCGGGCTGGATCGCGCTGGGTTGCATGAGTGCGAGTCTGGTTCTGCTGGCGATTGCCTGCGGGGGCGTCGTCTCGTTCTCCGGAAAGATCGTCAACGAAATCGGGCCGAACCCGACGATGGAGCAGCAGCAGGAATACACGATGAAAGAGATGCAGAATTGGAGGCGGCCCCTGTCGATCCTGGGCGTCATCTCCTTCCTGGTCGCCTTCGTGGGGATCCCGGCGGCCATTGTTTCGCTGGTGCAGCGCCGCGAGCCACGGTGGCCGGCGATCGTGAGTCTGGTGATTCTTCCGCTCTTCCTGTGTACGTGCAGTCTGTCGCTCGTCAGCATCATTGCGAGTGCGGGGCAGTTGCAGCCGGCGCCGTAATTCGATGGACCCTGTCGCCGTCGGCGAATGATGGGAATCATCGGCACGGCGCGATGTCCGGTAATTATCTGATCATTGGATAGCGGATCGCCATTAGCGCGGCGCACAGTCGTTGCATCGTCTTTGACGATCTACCATTGTGCTCGCCGCGTTTCCTTCTCGAAGGATTTCCACCGGCACACAGCTTATTAACGGACGGTCACCGGCCGCCTGCCCCGCGGAAATTTGTATAGCATTCGTCGGTCCAAAGAGTTGCACGCGCCATTGGGTTGATCGGCATCCCGTGCGCGCGACGTGATTGCGACTTCACGCCGACATATCGGTCGTGCGGTGAACAAGTGCGCGAAACATCGCCCGGAATTCGTTGACACTGCGATACAAGGTCGTTAATTTCGAGGTAGCGGAAACGGCGGCGAGGGGTCAGTGGCGACTCCCGGGGGAAGGTCGGCGATGTTTTGGCCTGTCGCTCATCCATGCGAGGCGCAAATGAAAGTCTATGATCCACCCGAGGCGACGACCTTTTGCGGCACGGCCCCGCGGCAGAAAATTTTCACCGTCGAGCATGCCAATCGCACGCTTCCGCTCGTGAGCCGCATCGTTCACGACATGGTGCGACAATTCAAGCGCGTCTGCGCCCTGGAGGAGCGATGCCATATTCGCAGGCCGTCGGTCAGCCGGGAGCATCGGGCGGAACTTCGCCGGCGATACGGCGTGGAACTCGATCGCCTGCGCGAGTTGTCCGACGAACTCGGCGCCGTCGGGTGCCAGCTCAAGGACTGGCGGACCGGCCTTGTCAATTTTCCGGCGATCCACCGCGGCCGAATGATTGAGCTCTGTTGGCGGCCGGGAGAGAGCCGCGTGACCCACTGGCGCGAGGTCGGCGCCGGCGTCGATGGACGCAAGCCGCTGGAGGCGGCGGCGCCCGAACAGCCGGTCATCGCTTGATCGTTCCTGCCCAATCTCATTCAACGACCTTGCAGATTGCCGACGGCGGCGCGGGTTGGAGTACAAACGCGCATCGGTTGGGCGCATTGCGTTTTTCCGCCGGCCGCTTATCTTGAAGTCGTCGCCGCGGGATCATCCGGGCCCTGATCAGTAGGCGCCCGCGGGCTTGCTCCGGTACATCGCATGTCCAACGCCGCAGTCGCCAGTCCGGTCGCGGAGAAGTACCTCCGACTGCACCTGTGCCATGACGTCGGCCCGATTCGCATCGGGCATATGCTCCGGGAGTTGGGCGGAATCGACGCCGTCCTCGGTGCGGGCGTCGCGCTGCTCTCATCCGTCGAGCGGATAGGAGGTAAGACCGCCGAACAGATCGCCCGCGGGCGAGACGGCGGCGCGGCGGCAGCGGAGTTGGCGCGGGCGGGCCGGCGCGGCGTTCGCGTTCTCTGCCTGGAAGACGCGGAATATCCCGCGGCGCTCAAGAAAATCCCCGACGCGCCGGCGTGTCTCTACGTTCGCGGGCGACTGGTTCGGCAGGACGCGTTGGCGCTGGCCATCGTCGGAGCACGGCGATGCACGCGCTACGGCGCGGAACAGGCCGAACGGTTCGGCGCGCTGGCGGGCAGCGCGGGCATGACCATCGTCTCCGGGATGGCGCGGGGCATCGACGGCTGCGCGCATCGCGGCGCGCTGGCGGCGGGGGCCAGGACGATCGCCGTGCTGGGCTGCGGCCTGAATCATCTGTATCCCCCGGACGCACACGACCTGTCCCTCGAGATCGTCGAACACGGGGCGCTGCTGAGTGAATTGCCAATGGACGTGGCGCCCGACGCGAAGAATTTTCCGCCGCGCAATCGCATCATCAGCGGACTGTCCATGGGGGTCCTGGTGATCGAGGCGGCGCGGCGTAGCGGCGCGTTGATCACGGCGCGGCTGGCGGTGGAATACGATCGAGAGTCCTTTGCCCTGCCGGGACGCGTGGACAGCGCGGCGTCGCAGGGGTGTCACGAGTTGATCCAGACCGGCGGGGCCAAGCTGGTTTGGTGCCTGGAGGATATCCTCGACGAATTCGGGGCGACCGGCCGACACCTGCTGGCCGCGGCCGAGCCGCAAGAGGCGGCGCAGCCGGACGGACCGGCGCTGAAGCTGGACGCGCCGGAGCAGGCGATTGTCGGCGCGCTGCAAACGGATCCGATGTCCGTCGAAGCGCTATGCGACGTCACGGGGATGGCGCCGGCGAAAGTCGCGGCGGCGTTGACCGGTCTGCAACTCAAGGGCGTCGTCCGGCGGGAAGCCGGCGACGTGTACTCGCTGCGGCGCAGGGGATAAGAAGCGGTCGCCCGGATGGCGGCCGCTTCGTCACTATTCCCACCCCCAATTCCAACTGGTTTGTTTTTCCTGCATCGATTCGGGAGTCGCACCGGCGCGCTCGAACGGATCGTCGGTGGACTCGAGCCAGGCCCGCCAGCGCCGGGAATCGTAATCGTGCGTCATGCCGGTCAGATCGACGAGCGACATCTCGGCCGCGTGCCTGAAGGCGAAGTCCTCCTCGTCCAGCACGTCGATCAGCGCCTGGGGAACGGGCGCCTCGGCGAAATACGCGAGTGTGCCGATGGCCGATAGTCGCACCTGGCGGTCAGGGTCGCGCGAAAGGCAGTCGAGCAGTGTGCGGACGATGAGCGGCCGCTGCGATTCTTGATAGTCGTACCGGGCGACGATGGCGTCCAGGAGCTTGGCCGCCTCCCAACGCACGGACGCCGGGGCCATCCGCGTCTCGGGGGCGGTCACGTCCTTGCTGCTGAGCAGCTTCAGCGCCGTCGGCACTTGCCGCGGGCCGCCGCGCGGGGTCATCGCCGCAATAGCGGCGCAGCGGACCACGGCGCTGCGATCGGTTCGGGCAATGGTGTCGTAGACCTTCATGGCCCAATCCGTGCCGCCGTCCGCGCAGTCGGACAGACCGATGACGCCTTGCCGACGATCGTCGGCGTGTTCACTCTCCAGGGCCATGTTCAGCCAGTCCTGACCGGAACGGGTCCGCCACGACCAACCCTGATGGCGCGATGACTGGCACGCCGGGGGGAACAACGCGGCCAGCGCGATCAGCGCAAGGGCGGCGCGACACTCATGTCGGCGAGGGCCCGACATACGCGGGGGCCGAGGAATGGAATTGATCTTGCGAGACCCAGGTGACATCGACGATGGGCTCATTCAAAAATCGTTGACCGAGTTCGCGGAATCGTTGCGGATTGTCGCTCACATAGCAAGTCAGGCCGCCCGCCGCGCCCGCCGCGGCCAGCGCGCCGCTCTTCGTCAGCCGCTCGACGACCGTGGCCGCCGTTTGCTCGCCGGAATCGACGATCTGCACGCTGGGCCCGACGAATTCGGCGATGGCCGGCTTCAGCAGCGGGTAGTGCGTGCAGCCGAGGACCAGCACCTTCGGATCGAGCGACATCAAGGGCCCGAGATAGTCGCGAACCAGGGCCAGCACGATCGGGTCGTCGCAGGTGCGCCCCTCCTCGACGACGGGCACAAACAGTGGGCAGGGCTTCTGAATGACGCGGCCGGCCGGCTGGTATTTGGTGATGGCCCGGCGGTAGGCATCGGAGCCGATGGTGGCCTCGGTGGCCACGACGGCGATCGTGTGCCCTTTCGACAGTAAGACGGCCTGCTTCGCGCCCGGATCGACGACGCCGCAGAGCGGGACCATCAGTTGCGTCGTCAGGTCGCCCAGGGCGATGGCGCTGGCCGTGTTGCAGGCGACGACGATCAATTTGGGATCGAAGCCGAGCAGGAAATCGCAGTCCTCGCGGGCGAAGCGGGTGACGGTCTGGGTGCTCTTGATTCCGTAGGGGACGCGGGCGGTGTCGCCGAAATAGACGATGTTCTCCGCCGGCAGACGCCGACGTATTTCGCGAACGACGGTCAGGCCGCCGATGCCGGAATCAAAAACGCCGATACAACGGGAGTCGCCGGTCATGCGTCGCGTCCCTGCGTAGGGGAGCCCCGGCGCGCCGGGGTCGTCCATGCGAATCGATCATGGTTAGTATCGGCATGTTGGCGCCGCGTCACAAGGGGGCGGCGATCCGATCGATACGGCGACCGGCGACGGCTTCCAACGGGGGGACGGGGCCCGTATGATCGGCGCGGAAACACATCAATACGGAGAGGTTGGCCATGGAAGGCGCATCCGCCACAATTGACGAAATGAACGACACCGCGGCAGACGAACCCCAATCGGAGGCGGTCGAGGGGCTCGATTCGCCGGACGCGACGATGGAGATCCAGCCGCGGCGCGTCGTGGAGGCGATCCTCTTCGCGACGGATGCGCCGATTCCCGCCGCGAAGGTCGCGTCGATCCTCGGCCTGGGGGATGCCCGCGACGTTCGCAAGCACGTGGCGGCGCTCAACGAGCAGTACCAGTCGCTCGGGCTGTCGTTTCGCATCGAGGAGATTGCGGGGGGCTATCAGATGCTGACGCTGCCGGCGTATCACACCTGGCTGGCGAAGCTGCTGCGTGCCCGGCAGGACAGCAAGCTGTCCGGAGCGGCGCTGGAGACGCTGGCCATCGTGGCCTACAAGCAGCCCTGCACGCGGGCCGACGTGGAGGCGATCCGCGGGGTGGCGGCGGGTGACATGCTCAATCGGCTGCGGGAGATGAACCTGGTCAAGATCGTGGGCCGCGGCGAGGACCTGGGGCGGCCGTTGCTGTACGGGACGACGAAGCGGTTCCTGGAGGTCTTCGGGCTGCCGTCGCTGGAGGACCTTCCGCAGGTGGCGGCGCTGAGCAGCGGTGCGAAGGCGGCGGCGGCCGATGCATCCTCGACTGTTTCGGATGCGAAAGGAAGCGATGGGGCCCCCGACGACGACGGCGGGTCGCAGGACTAGCGGGCCGCCGCGGCGACAACATCGCGGGGTTTCGCTCAATTTTTCGATTCCGTTTCTTGCGGCATATGCACCGGCAGGCGTGTCGGATTCGCGGGCGGATTTTTTCGAATCGGCCGAAATATTTTTCTTCCGCGGGGGCGGGTGGATTGCGGAAGTCGGAATGCGGAATGAAAGGGCTGCGGCGGGGGTCAGCGGGATCGCGGGCGACGGCTTCTTCGTCGGAGGCGGGCGAAATCGCCGGGTATTCTCGGAATCGTGATTGCTTTGCGGGGCGCAGTGGGATACAATTGCGGCGGCGAGTGGTGAGGAGGGGTCGATGATCGCTTGCGTGGCAGAGTCGAGCCGAGACGCGGGTACCAAGTTGAACAGATTCCGCATCAATGCCTTGCTCATCGCCGCGGCCATGATTCTGGCGGCAACGTCGCCGCTGCGGGCGGAGATCGTCGTCGATCATCAGCCGCACAATACCGGCGGGCTCGCGTCGGACACATCCTTTCAATTTCCCGGTTTTCCAAACGAATTATGGCAGCGGGTCGCAGACGATTTCACGCTCTCGGAAACCACCATACTGCGCAGGGTTCATTGGTGGGCGTTCTACGACTCTGACAGCCCGCCGCTCAGCGAGACTATCCGCCTGCGCTTCTACGAATCGCGGCCGTCCGACGGGCTGCCCGACGAAAGTCGGATCGTTCGTGAAGAGACGGTCGTCGATCCCTTGCGCGAGTGGACGGGTCGCTTGGTCGGCGTCGGCATCTTGCCGCGGGAGTATTTCTTCACAATGGATCTAAGCAGCGAGCTGCAGCTTGAGTCGGAGACTCAGTATTGGCTGGAGATCGTTCAACTCGGAGATATCGGAAACCATTATCGTTGGGAGTTTGCACTCGCGGATCTGAACGGACAGGCGTTCATCAACAATGGTGGTGCGGTAGATTGGGTTTCCTCGCTTCCTGGGATTTTCGGAGATACCGCATTCCAGCTATCAATGGTTCCAGAGCCCAATAGCATGATTCTCTACTGCACGGTCTTAGCGTGCTGCATCCTAAGGCGACGCTCTTTGAAACGAGGTCTTAGCAGCCCCGCGACACATCGATGATCGCATTTCGACGAATAGGCCCATTGCGGTTCACACAACTTGGGGGAAGGAGAACATACCATGATGAAGAACAATCCAGGGATCATCCGCGCGCTGACATTTGCCTCGATTCTACTGCCGCTATTGATGATATCCATGATTCGTTCCGCGAACGCCCAGTGTCCGCCGGTGGGCCTACTTACTTATGACGATTACCTCGTCGCCACCGGCCAGTTGACCGGCGGGACGGTGGGCATCGACCAGTGCGGTCAGTTCATCGTGGCTTACTCAACCGTCGACTTCGAGGGCACGCAGGTCTTCGCCCGGCGCTTTTTGCCGAACGGCGATCCGATCGGCCTCAGCGCATTTCCCATCACCGTCCGCGACACGGACCTGTACGACCTCAATGTGCAACAGAATGATCAGGCCTCGCTGGTGATGACGCCGGCGGGCCGGGTCCACGTCGCCTGGGTGACGCACTGCATCGAATGCCGCTATCCGCACCCGGACGACTGCCCGGAGCCGCCGGAGAATTGTCCGGAGCCGAACGACGCCGACTTGATTCGGCAGTTGGATTTCCCCTTCGACACCCCGCCGAGCCCGCTGAGTGTTCCGATCGAGCCGAGCGACTTCCGCGTCAACCGCACGCCGTCCGTGGGGCGGGCCGACGGTTTCGCGGGCCGCATCGCCTGGGCCAATTCGGACAGTAATAGCTGCCCTCCGATGTCTGACGAGGGCGCCCTGCATGGTCCCAACCGCGACACGGGGGCGCTGCTGGATTTGTGCGACTGTGACGATCTTCAACTTGAGTGCAAGCGGCTGCGTGACTACCAGCCGTGCATGGCCATGCGGTCGGATGGAGCATATGTAGTCGCTTGGGTCGATCCTGAGAATCCTTTGGCTTTCAATAGCCCAACCAACATCGGAGCAACAATGTTCAATTCTGGCGGGGCTTCAATTGGAACTGAATTTCAAGTCAACGACTCTGCCTCGGAACTCGCGCTAAGCGATCAGCTATCACCGGGGGTCGCCATCGACGATGACGGAAACATCGTGGTGGTCTGGGTCGGATTGAACCTCGATGGCTGCAACTTCGCAGCCCACGTTTATTTCCGCCGCTTCAAGTTCGATCCGGTCAACGGCCTGCGCGATCCCGATCCGCTCGCCGGCGAGGGGCCGGCCGGACCGTTCGTCGTCGACAACGAGAGCGAATTTGCTCCCATGCCGCTTAACCTTATCGACGCCAACCCGACGGTGGCCATCTCCCGCGATCCCGATCACGTCGGGCGCTTCATCGTCCTGTGGAATTCCAACAGCACGAACTCCGAGGTGGACGCCGAGGTCCGCGGCCAATACTTCGAGGGCGACGGCCGGCCCATGGGCCGCGAGTTCCGCGCCAACGCCATCACCGGGCCGTCCGGCTTTTTCCGGGGCGACCGGCGCATGACCGAAAGCGGCCAACACGCCGCCGTGTACGGCGAACAGGATCAGGTCGTCGTCGTCTATCGAAGCCACGATAAGTCGTTTCCGTTCCCTGCGGATGACGAGCTTCGGGCCACGCTGCTGCCCGGCGGATTCGCGGAGTTGCAGGAATCCCTCGCCCCGTGCAATAAGGGCGACGTAAATCGCGATGGGCTCGTCGACGGGCGCGACATTCAACCGTTCATCGGCGTGTTGCTTTCCGATACGACGTGCCTGAACATCGTCGAGCTGTGCCCGCCGGACATGAATAATGATGCCGCGGTGACGATCGACGACGCTCCCTGCTTTGTCGACGCGGTTATCGCCGGCCTCCCGCTTAGCTGCGCCGAAGCTGCGGCGATGCGCGGCCTGCCGCCGGGAGCGGATTGCAACGGCAACGGCGTGGCCGACGCGACGGACGTGTTCCTCGGCGCCAGCGAGGATTGCAATAACAACGGCGTTCCCGACGAATGTGAAATCGATGAGTCCAGCACGGCGCCCGGCGGGCCGTTCTATTGCCAGCAGGATTGCGCCCAGGACTTGAACGACAACGGCGTTCCGGACGATTGCGAGCCGGACTGCAACGATAATGGCCGACCCGACGATTTCGACATCGCGAGCCAGTCGAGCGGCGACGTGAACGGCAACGGGGTGCCCGACGAATGCGAGAGCGATTGTAACACGAATGGCACGCCGGACGACTGGGATATCGCCCAGGCGACCAGCGCGGACTGCAATACCAACGGTTCGCCGGACGAGTGCGAGCAGGACTGCAACTCCAACGGCGTGCCGGATGACTGCGACGTCGATCCGGCCGACCCGGACGGCGACTTACTCGTCAGCACCGATTGTAACGCCAACGGCAACCCCGACGAGTGCGACATCGCCCTGCCCCCGGGCTTCGGCAGTTTGGACTGCAACACGAACGGGATTCCCGACGAGTGCGACATCGCTGCCTGCGAAAGCGATCCGGCGTGCGAGGACTGCAACGCCAACGGCATCCCCGACGGCTGCGACATCGCCGCGCAGATCAGCGAGGACACCAACAGCAACGGCATCCCCGACGAATGCGAGGGCCAGCAGGCCCAAGGCGGCGGCGGCGGCAGCGGCGGCGGTGAGTCATCGGCGATGAGCGGCAGTGAGGGAACGACCGGCGAGACGCCGGCACCACAGGAATCCACCGGCGGCGGCGATGAGACGACCGGCGGGACGCCGATGCTCCCCGACGACGACGCGGCGTGGGATGCGTTCTGGGAGTGGAGTTGCGACCCCGCGCAAGGCGCAAACCCGACGCTGCCCGCCGACCAAAAGTTCGCGGCGATGGTCGCCAAGTTCCGGGAACTCGGCCTGCCGCTGATCAACCCGCCGATCGCCGCAGCCCGAAGGGCTGACATTCAATAGGCAGGGGCATCGCCCCTGCACGCGGGCGTTGCGCCACGATCCCCGACCCCGCAGGGGTCGCATTGGGCAATCGGTTGGTGCAGGCCCGCGGCGAATTCGAACCCCGCGGGGTCGGGTACCATACCGGTCGATCGCGACCGGCGGCGGCGCTGCGCTTGAGCCGCCGGCTACTGACGGTCAGCCCTGTCGGGCTGAAAGTCATTGACGACGCCGCTGATTCCCGACTGCCGGCGCAAACTCCGATTACGCCGTCACACCACCACGTGCTTGGCACGTGTTCCAGCTGCGCGTTTGCTTTCAAGTTCCCGCCGCCCCGCCGGGGCGGAATACTGAAAACGTCTCAGTTTCCACGGGTTCCGCTCCGCTGGCTGCGCCGCGCGTCGCTCCACCCGTGGCTACCATCCTCCGCCCCTTGGGGGCTACAGCAGAGGCAGGTTTACGAGTTGTCGGAAAACACAGCGTTGTCGTACTGGCCCGGCGCCTCATGGCGACGTCATGAACGTCCAGACGATACCGGTCGTCGTGCCCGCTTCGTTTTTGGAGTCGATGCGCCAGAGGTACATCGTGCCAGCCGAAAGCGGCGGCGAGAAGGTTCGCGTCATCTGCGTGCCCTGGAAGGCGGGGCTGGTGTCGTCGGCGACGGCGATTTTCTGCGGGGCCGGCAGGGCGTCGTTGTCGGCCTGGGAGATGAAATACACGTCGTATTCATCGGCGCCGGTGGCGGCGGCCCAGTTCAGCGACGAGCCGGTGGACACGCCGGTGCTGCCATTGGTCGGGTTGGGTCCGGAGGCCTGGGACGGGGGGGCCTGCGTTCGATAGCGCCAGACGTCGCCCTTGGTGACCGGCATGCCGCCGTCGGCGACGGTGTCGATGCGCCAGAAATACTGGGTATCGGCCATGATCGTTTCGACGGAGGTCGGGTCGAAGAGCGCGTTGGCCTGCTGACCGCGATACTCGGCATCCGCCGTCGTCGCGTTGCTCACGTCGGCCAAGTTCGTGCCGAAGTACACGTCGTGCATGTCGGCGCCGTCGCCCGCGGTCCATTCCAGGAATGTATCGAGCGGAACGTCGGTGGCATTGTTGGCGGGGACCGGATCGGTGGCCTTGCCCAGGCGGGTCATGAAGGTCCAGACGTCGCCGGTGGTTCGCGTGACGCCGTCGGCGGCCACTTCGTCGATCCGCCAGTAATAGGCGGTGTTGGCGTCGAGATCGGTCGGCGGATTGAAGGTCGTCGATCCCTGGTTGCCGCGGAAGATGCCGGTAGACGCGAGCGTGGCCATTTCGACGGCCGACTCGTCGGTGCCGAGATACACGTCGTGGGTCGAGGCGCCGGCGCCGGCGGTCCAAACGAGATTGGTCGTCGGATCGACGTCCTCGGCGCCGTCGGCCGGCTGGGGCGAAACGGCCTTGCCGGGGCCGGTGCGGAAGTTCCAGATGGTGCCCTTGCGGGTTCCGCCGATGCCGAGCTCGTCGATGCGCCAGAAGAACTGCGTATTCGGCGCGAGGGAGCCGGCCACGCCGTCGGGCGGACTGAACGTCTCGTCGCCGAGAAGCTGATTGCCTTTGAATTCGGCCTCGTCGGTGGTGGCGTTGTTCACGGAGCTCTGACTGGTGCCGAAGTACACGTCGTGGCTCATGGCGTTGGTGCCCGCGGTCCACGATAGCATGACATCGGGCTCCACGGCGGTGTCGTTATTCGGCGGCATGGGCATCGTGGCGAGGTCCGGCAGGGCGCCGGTGCGAAACGTCATGGCCGGCGTCGGATCGGAAACGCCGCCGGGACCGACCGCATCGACGGCCCAGAAGAAGTCCGTACTGGCGGCGATCGGGTCGTCGGGCGTGAAGGTGGTCATCCCCGCGTCGACGTTGTCAACCAGCGCCGAATTCTGGCGGTTATTCACCGCGGTTTGCGACGTGCTGAGATAGACGTTGTAGCTTTCGACGGGTCCGCCGCCGGCGGGGGCATTCCATTCCAGCATGGTCTCGACGTTGACATTGAGCGTGTTATTCGCCGGCGTGAACGGGCCGGTCACCTGCCCGGGCCGCTCGGCCGTCAGGAACGTCAGTACGAGGCCGAGGGACGTGCCGCCGGCGCCGACGGTGTCGATTCGCCAGAAGAAGTCGGTGTTCTCCAGGAGGATGCCGGGATCGAACAGCTTCGCCGTTTGATTGCCCATGAATTCGGGGCTGGAATGTTCGGCGAGGCCGACGTCGATGGCATCGGTGCCGACGTACACGTCGAAACTCTCGACGCTCGACGGAGCGGACCAGGTCAGAATCTGATCGACCGGAATGTCCGTCGACACGTCCGGCGGATTGGGGGCGGAGATCGGCGGCGGCGGGGCGCGGGTCGTGAAGCTCCAGAGGTCCCCCTTCGTCGTTCCGCCGGGGCCGACCTCGTCGATCCGCCAATAATAGGTCGTCGAAGCGAGCAGTTCGCCCGGAAGCGAGGCCGCCTCGTCCTCGGGATCGAACGTCGTGGCAGTCTGATTTCCCTGGAAGACGTCGTCGGTCTCCGTATCGGCGTCGGCCACGGCGCTCATGTCCTTGCCGAAATACACGTCGTGGCTGTCGGCGTTGTCGCCGGCCGACCAGGCCAGCAACTGATCCACGCGGGCGCTGTTCGAGCCGTTGGAGGGGACGGGCGTCTCGGCCTCTTCGGGGGCGACGGCGGTGGTGAAGTCCATCACGGCGCCCTTGGTGATGCCGGCGGCATTGACCTCGTCGATGCGCCAGAAATACTGCGCATCCGGCAGAAGTCCGCCGGGATCGAAAGCGGTCTCCTCCTGGTTGCCCTTGAAGTTGACGGCGTCGGCATCCGTCGCGGCGTCGACGTCGCCCTCGTCGGAACCGAGATAAACGTCGTGGCTGGTGGCGTTGGCGCCGGAGGTCCAGGTCAACATCGTGGCGACGTCCACGTTGGTCGCGCCGTCGCTCGGATTGGCGCCGGCGATGGTTCCCGGCAGGTCGGTCGGGGTTGGCGGGGGCTGCGTGCCGTCGGATACGACATCGACGAGCGACGTGATCTGATCGACGAGGCCGTTGGCGTCGAAAATGTAGGCGGTGACCTCGAAGGTGCCGGTCGCATCGTATCGATGCGTGATGCTCACGCGATCCGCCTGGCCTTCGACGAAACCGCCGCCGTCACCGAATACCCAGTTGACCTTGGTGACGCCGTCGGGATTGGTGACGGCCGTATCGACGCTGAACGCGACGGTGAATGGGGGCTCGTCGAAAAGCTGCACGCTGGTGATGACGCCGAACGGCGTCAGGGCGACGCCCCCGAGCAGGTCACATCCGACAATCGGCGCGGCGGCGATGATCGCGGCGCACAGGCCATAGGCGGCACGGTTGTACTTTGAGTGCTTTGTCATGTCTTGTCCCTCCCGCGGGCGGGGCGCCGGGCGTCCATCTGTCGCATGCGGTCGTCGCGCCGTCGGCGTCGCCGAATCTCGCCGCCTTCAGGCGGCCAAGCGGCCCTGAAGAACGCGGCGGCCGGGAACCGATTGGTGGACTGCGAGAATCCCTCTGTTCCCCCCAAATTCGTCTGGGCCCCGGGCCTCGCCGAGATGCGATACTCGGGGTACAGGTGCAGCGCCCTCGCCGTTGGGCGAGACCGCGATACGCATCAGTCTACGTCTGCTGCGGATGCCGATCAAGGAACGCTCGCCGCCGAACAAGTCGCGGGCCGCTCCGAAAACAACGATCGGAGCACGGTCCTGATGGATTTCAGGCACGGGGGCCGCCGACGCGACTTTCGGTACCGGACAACAGTCGACCGATATTGGCGGCGTGCCGGATCAGGACGAGGCCCGCGATGGCGATGGTCAGGGCGAGAAGGGGATAGTGATCGGCCAGCGGCCAGGATGCGGCGCGCGACAGTCCGAGAAAGGAAATCGGAAGCGATGCGGCGGCGATCATCGACGCCAGCGAGACGTAGCGACTGAGCTTCACGACGACGGCCCAGATCGCCAGCGCCATCAGGCCGGGCCCGGTGAGATACGGATAGATACCGAGTATGACGCCCGCCCCGGTCGCGACGCCCTTGCCGCCGCGGAAGCCGAGGTACACGGGAAAGAGGTTTCCGACGATGCAGCCGAGTCCGGCGCCCAGCCAGATCCAATCGGGCGCAATGGCGTCCGTCGACGTGCCCCACGCCGAGGCCAGCGGCGGCGCCGCCAGCGCCGTGGACGCGCCCTTGGCGAGGTCGAGCGCGAAGACCCCGATGCCATAGGGCTTGCCGAGAACGCGGCCGACGTTCGTCGCGCCGACGTTGCCGCTGCCGTGTTTGCGAATGTCGATGCCCTTGACCCGGGCGACGATCCAACCGAACGGAATCCCACCGATCAGGTAGGCGCCGACGAGTATCAACAATCCGTCCGCCGCCACCATCGAGACTCCGCGCTACGCTGCGGGTTTACGTCGCCAATTGTCCCTGCGGACGACGAGCCGCCCGGCACTGCTCGTACAACTCACAGAGCCCCTCGACGTGGCGTTGCATCGAAAGCCGCGGGCGCAGGGCCAGCGCCCGCTCGGAGATGCGGCGGCGCAGTTCGGGGTCCGCCAGTTCCTGGATGCGACGGGCCCAGAGCCCGACGTCGTCGGGGGTATCGATGACGAAGCCGTCGTGGCCGTCGGTGATCAGCTCGGAAGCGCCGTTGTACCGGGTCGTGATGCAGGGAAGCCCCCGCGCCAGCGCTTCAAGGACGACCCGGCTGCACGGGTCGTAATAGGTGGGGTGAACGAGGGCGTCGGCGGCGAAGTAGAAAAGCGACGTCCGCTTGGTGGGCCCGGTGAAGGTGACGTGGGTTTGCAGCCCCAGCGATTGAATCCGTCGCCAATAGCCGACGGCATTGTCGCGGCCGACGACCAGCAGATGAAACCGATCGAAGCCGCCCACGACCAGGCGCGAGAGCGTTTCGATCAGGGGGGCCAGGCCCTTGAGTCGGAAATTGTGTCCGACGAACAGGAGCAGCATCGTGTCGTCGGGCACGTGGTACTGCCGCCGCACCGACTGCCGATGCGCGGGCGCGTCTTTCCTATCGTGCTCGGCGATGTGTACGCCGTTATAAATGACCCGGACGCGGGGCGCCTCGGCGGCATAGATCCGCCGGCACTGATCGGCGACGTATTGCGACACGGCCGCGATGGTCGGGCCGTCGGGCCGGAAAATCTCCCGCTCGAGCTCGAGCAGCGCGCGTTTCTTGACGTTGACCGCCTGAAGGGCCTGCTTGAGCATCTGCCGGGGTCTGGATGATCGGGTGGCCACGTTGCGGGCCAGCGTTTCGGCGACGAGTCCGCCGCGTGGCTGATAGACGGTCGCCGACGGGAGCGGGGCTACGGCGTGGACGACGTCGAACTCGTTCTTTCGCAGGAACCGGGCGGTCCGGCGAATGAACGAGCCCAATCGCAAGGGGCGCAGGAGCCGGGCGGCGGGGATCTGATGCACCGTCAGGTGCGGCGGCGAAGGCATCGTGCTGGTGGTGATCACGTGGACGTCGTGGCCACGTTCGGCGAGCAGGCGAGTGATCTCGTTCGTGGACGTCTCCGCGCCGCCTCTCCAGGGCTCGAACCTCTCGATGACGATGGCGATCTTCAAGTCGTCGTTGCCCTTTCCGTTTTTGCGCGGCGTGCGTCGTGCAGGGCCATCCGTCGCGCCCGTCGGCGGACGCCGGCTGCCAGCGCGCGGATCGACCCGCGATGTACGGTTCGGTAAACGATCCGATGGTAATCGTACAGGAATCGCATCCGGTCCGCGCGGGTGACAAGCGGGGCCGGTGCGCTGTAGTCCAGGGCGGCCAGGTCCTTGACCACCCAGCGTCGAGCCGATGGTGCCCGGGATATCATCCGCGCCAGGTCAATGACCGACACGACGATGCCCCCGTCGGCGTTGCGGCTGAAGAAAAGGTGGCTCAAGTAAAAGTCGCGATGAAAGAGGCCGTCCGCATGCAGTCGGGCGGCGATGCAGGACAACTGTCGAATGATCTCCTTGCGTTCCGGCCAGGTCGGCTGCCCGGAAGTATCGGCGGCAGCGCGGGCCGCGAGACGCTCGAGCGACTCGCCGGGCACTTCTTCCAAGATGCAGTAGCTCATGCGCTCCCAGATACCCGTCATGCGTTGCCCGGCGGCGATGCAGCGGATCGTCGGGACACCGAGTTGCGCCAATCGCTCGCCGTAATACGCCTCGCGCTGGGCGGTGCCGGCGGCAAGTCGAAACTCGCGCATCCGTCGAAGCTGTTCCGATAGTGGCGGGCAAAAGAAACGCTTGATATAGACGACGCGGGGCGATTCGGCGTTGCCGGCGAGCTTGGCGCGGAACCTCTGACGGTGCCGCGACAGGCCGGGTTTATCGAGCTTCTGACCGTCGGCGTACGTGAAGGCGCCGTCGATCGTGTCGAGGCCGGCGCTTTGCAGGGCGGAGGCGTGACGGCGGCTCAACATCACGCCGCGGCGCCGTACCATGATGTCGCTTCGCGGATGCTCGAAGGCGTCGGGAAGGCGCGGGGAGGTCGCGTCGTCGATTGCGCCGATGACGTCGGCGTGATCCTCGATTCGAAGGCCCTGCGCACGCCACGCCTTCCGCGGGTCGGCAAAGAGCGACTTGATCCAGTATCCGGAGAGGAATGCAAGAATCTCGGTCCTGGATACGGCGCGGGGGGCTGCGCTGGCGAGAATGCGCCGGAGCATCTGGCGCAACGGGTTGTCGCCAAGCTCGTTGGTTGTCATGGGGGCCAAGGAGCCACCGGTCATGCGCTCGACGTCGATGAGCCAGAATTGCCAGTGACCGTCGGCCATGGGAGGTTCGGCGAAGATGTGCTTGGCGCTGATGTCCGGCCAGTCGAAGTCGGCGGCGCGGAGGTCATGGAAGAGGCGGCCGAGATCGCGAAACAGCGAGTGGCGAAGTCGATGCGTCAACGGCGTGAGGGGGCGAGGAAAGCCGGGAACGAGCCAATCTTCCAGGGCGTGCTCCGCAGGGACGGCTTCGACCAGCAGGAACGCGGCGGTCGGGCAGCCGAACGCCCGCCGCTCACCGACAGCGACGCGCTTCATGGCCGGGATTCCGGCTTCGGCAAGCTTCCCCAGCGCGGTCCACTCGAGCCACGGCTGCGAGAATCCCGGGCGACCTTTCAGCCACGGCGCGATCGCGTGGCGCGGCGGGACCTTGAAGATACGCTTGAGATAGAACCACCGCGGCGCGCCGTCGATCGACAGTTCCAGCGGCACCGTTTCGCGATGTTTGTGTCGACTCGTCGGCGCCCCGGCGGCGACATGAAGAAACGCGTCGACATCGCTCAGGCCGGCGGCGGCGAGGGGCTCACGATATGGAGGTTCGATGATGAGCGAGGTCTTCATTCGCCGGGCGGTGCGTCCTTGATGGCGCGATCGTGGATGATGGTGCGGGCCATGGCGCGCTGTTCGTCTCGGAGGCGGGCCGCGCCCAGGTAGGCCTTGAACCATCGCATCAGCTCGGTGCGGCCGAGATGGCGGCGGGCGTCCTTGTACAGTCCGGCCAGGTCACGGAGCCGCCCATGATGCCGGCCGAGGGTCCATGCCCGCACGCCTCCGCGCGGCGAGTCAATCACGACGACGCGCGGCCGCGCGGGACCGTCCTGCGACACCAACAGATTGCGCCATTGTAGATCGACGTGAAAAAAACCGGAATCGTGCATCCGCCGGACCATGCGGGCCGTTCGAAACATCAGCTCGCGCCGCGCCGACGGATCGCCGGAAATCTGCCGCCAATACGCCGTTAGTGGCTCGGCGCCGTCGACGGCCCGCGTCACGATGAATCCATCCTGGAGCAGGCCCCATCGGCGGCGGGCCCCGAAAGCGACGACGTCCGGCACGTCAATGCCCCGCCGGCGCATGGCGGCGTAGTTGTCGGCCTCGCGGCGCGCCTTGTCGCGATGGATCCGCGCCGCCATCGCCCGGTCGCGATAGCGATACTGCTTGAGGAAGAACGATCCGCCGCCGTCGTTCGCCGAAAGGTCGATGCGCCAGGTCCGCGACGATCTGCCGGAGCTGACCGCGGCGTCGCCCCGCCATTGGAGGAAGTCCTCGTATCGGCCGAGTCCGAAGGCGGCCATGGTCTTCGCCGCCGGGGCGTCAACGATCGTCAGGCAACTGGACATCGGCGGCGGACTCTCCGGTGAAGTCAATGGGCCTCGGCGGCTTCGCCGATCGGCTGATCGAACACGGTGCCGCGCTCCCAGCGCAACAGCTCGGCGCCGCGGTATTCGGCCGACCGGCTTTGAACGCGGCGGAGCCACCGACGATCGTCGGGCGCGAGCCGATCGGTGTTGAGGTATTCCAGGAGAAAGCGTAGCTGGTCCGTCCGGGTGCAAAAGTCCGGCGCCAAAACGCCGAGCGCCGCCACGTCGCGCACGATACTCTCCTGGCGGCGCTGCGGGATGCGAATGCGCCGTCCGACCGAGGCGTCGATGAAATAAAACTCGAATCGCTCGTCCGGGACCGGGCGAATCAGCACGTTGCGCCAGAAAAGATCGCGGTGCACGAAGCCGGCCTCGTGCATGTGCCGGACCTGGCGGGCCAGGGCGGTCAGGATGTCGAGCCGGGCCTGCCGCACGCGCCGGGCGTCGGGATGTTCGCAGAAGGTCTTGATGAACGCCGTCAGCGACATCGCGCCGGGGACCGCCTCGGTGATCAGAAAGCAACTGCGAACGAAGTGCAGAACGCGGCGCTCGCCATAGGCCACCGGGCGGACGGCCTGGATGCCGAGCGAACGCATCGCCGCCAGGGCGCGATACTCGCTTCGTGCCCTGCTGGCGCGGAAAAACGTGCCGCGCAGGGCCCCGCGCAATCGATGCCGCCAGCGGGGGTAATGATAGCGCTTGACGTAGATCGCCCCCTGGCGATCGGGCAGCCGACACCAGATCGAGTCGGTCGTCCGGCTCCACGCCGCCAGCCGGTCGCCGAAACAGTCGAGCACGGCGCCGACGCGGTTCAGGCCCGCTGCCGCGAGCCGCCCGCGAAACGGCGGGGCGATCAGCATTCGATCGGTTATCCACATTGCAGACGATTCTCGCTGGCGGGAGATTCGCATCCGGCCGCCGGGCACGCATCCGATTCCGCGGCCAGGATCCGTTCCGCTTCGGTCGCCACCAGGTCCGGGTGCAGCCGGTTCATGCAATCGTGATGTCCGAGGGGACACGTGCGTTTCATGCAGGGTTGACAATCCAGATCGAGCTTGACGGCGCGCTCGAGGCGAAAGCGGGTATCGGTCCACGCCGGATCGCTGGAACCGAAGATCGTGATCACGGGCACGCCGAAGGCGGCGGCGAAATGGCGGGGACCGGTGTCGTTGGTGATCAGCAGCCGGCAGCGCCGGACCAGCGCTTTGAGCGGACCCAGGCCCAGCGGCGGGTCCACGAAGACCTCGATCGGCCGGCGCGCCGAGGCGATGAGCCGGTCGGCGATGGGCCGCTCGCGCGGCGCCAAGCTGGCGACGACCCGGGCGCGGCAGGCATCGTGGAGGCGATCGGCGACGGCGGCGTATTTCTCGGCCGGCCAGCACTTGGCGGAGCCGAAATTGGCCCCCGGATTGAGCACGACGAGGGGCCGGTCCGCCTCGATGTCGCCGAGGCGATCGTCGACGGCCGATTCGTCGCCAGGCGTCGTGGCCAGCACCAACCGATCGCCGACACGGTCGCAGCCGAGATGTCGGGCGACGTCGTTGTAATAGTCCAATGCCGGGATCGGCGTGAAGCGGCCGTTGAGCTTCGGCGGCGAGAGTCGGTCCGTCAGCAGCCAGCCGCGACCGTCGCGTGCGTAGCCGACGCGGCGCGGGATGCCCGCAAGTCGGGCCGCCAGGGCCGACCGAAATGAATTCGTCAACAGAACGGCGGCGTCAAAGGCCCCGTCGCGGATCCGGCGGATGAAGCGCCAAGTCGATTCCTTGTGTCGGCCGGTTCCGGTGGGCCAGAATATGCGGTCGTTGCACAGCTCGGTTCCGTCGAGCACGTCGGCGACGTAGGGCCGCATCAGGTGAACGATGTGGGCCGCGGCGAAACGGCGCCGCATCGCATCGAGCGCCGCGGTCGCCATCACCACGTCTCCGACCCAATTGGGCGTGCAGATCAGGATTCGTCTGGGTTGCATCATTTCAGATCCACGTCGTCGGACGGCGGACAAGTATAGCTTCGCCATGATCTTGCGAGAATCACGGCGGCCCCATCGGGCGACGTTTCGAGCGATATCGCCCTGCTGGACTTTCGTCACCGGGGGCCATAGATTACTGCGGTTTTTACCGAGGATCGCCCAGCGGGGGTCAAAAGGCAACGAAGTCTCGACGAGGGTTCTTTCGCATGGGTTTGATGTCCGGCAAACGCGGCGTCGTCTTCGGCGTGGCCAACGATCATAGTCTCGCGTGGTTCATCGCCGAGCAGCTTCATCGCGAAGGCGCCGAGATGGCGTTCAACCATCTGCCCGGCGAGAAGATGGAGCGGCGGGTCCGCAAGCTGGCCGAACCGACGGGAGCGAAGCTGATCCTGCCCTGCGACGTGAGCAAGGATTCGGATATCGAGGCCTTCTTCGAGCAGGTCAAGAACGCGTACGACCAGATCGACTTCATCGTCCATGCCGTGGCGTTCGCCAATCGCGAGTGCCTCATGAACCGGTTCTGGGAGACGAGCCGCGAGGACTTCAAGCTCGCCATGGATATCAGTTGCTATTCGCTGATCGGCATCTGCCAGAAGGCGTTTCACATGTTTCGCGAGGGCGCCTCGGTCCTGACGCTCAGCTACCTCGGCGCCGTGCGCTTCGTCCCCGGCTACAACGTCATGGGCGTCTGCAAGGCCGCCCTGGAGAGCACGGTTCGCTACCTTTCCGCCGATCTGGGAGACCTTCGCCGCGTTCGCGTCAACGCGATCAGCGCCGGGCCCTGTCGCACGCTGAGTTCGGCCGGGATCAGCGGCTTCGACCGCATCCTCGAGCACTATCCCACCAAGACGCCGCTGCGCCGCAACGTCGAGTCGGACGAGGTCGGCAAGGCGGGGCTTTACCTGTGCAGCGACATGTCCAGCGGCGTCACCGGCGAGATCCACTACGTCGACGTCGGCTACAACATGGTCGGCTGGTAGGCCGCCCATTGGCCGAAATATCCGAATCGCTGCGCGTTATTCCGCGTCGCTGTCGACGATGACCTGGTAGAGGGCTTCCGCCGACTCGGCGCTCTTGAGCCGGTCGATGGTCTGCGGGTTGTTCACCAGCCGCGTGAGCTTCGCCAGCGCATGGATATGAAGACTCGTCGCCTGCACCGGGCTCGCCAGCAGGGCGATCAAGTCCACGGGCCTTCCATCCACGGCCTGAAACTCGATGGGCGACGCGCAGCGGCCCAGGGCGATCAGCAGTTGGCCGACGGCGTCGGTCTTGGCATGGGGAATGGCGAAGCCCTTGCCGATTCCCGTCGAGCGCTGCGATTCCCGCTCCAGAACCGCGGTCAGGAGCTTATCGCGGTTGATGCGCGAATCCGACGCGGCGATCAGGTTGACCAGCTCGGTGATCGCGCCGGTCTTGTCAGTGGCGTCCAGCGGCGCCTTGATCATGGCGGCGCTCATGTGTTCAATCAGTTTCATCACTGAAGCGTCCCATTCCTCGGATGAATCGGGGGATGCTAACCCGGCATCGGGCATAGCACAATCCGCCGCAGGCGACGAGTCGCCCCCGCCGCAGCGCCACAACGAGAACGGCGCCATTGAATGGACGAAACGGCCGGCAGGGGGGTCAGTTGAGGATCGCCTGAATGAACTCCTGAATGTCCCCCGCGTTGGGCCCGTCGGCGTCGTTCATGTCCGCGGCGCAAACGTGACGCGGGTCGACATCCAGACCCAATAGCACCTGCGTGAAATCCGGGATGTCGCCCGTCGTGACCTGCCGGTCGCCGTTGACGTCGCCCTTGAGATCGACGTTGACGCGGCCGGGGTCGCCGACGACGGCCATTTCGATCGGGGCGCTCATGCCGGTGGCGACCCACAGGTCGTAGGCGACCTGCCCGCGATTGTTCGGATTGGCCTGAAATGGGTTGTTGTCGCGGAGGAATTCGATGTATTCCTTGCTGGTGCTCTGGTAGCAGAGCGTGACCTTCGCGCCGACGGCGTATCCAGGGACGTCGAAGAACGTGTCGTCCCAGTATTGGCCATCGGCGTAGGCGTGGGCGACGGGGCTGGCCTGAATGGCGGCGAAGTTCACGTTGGAAAATCCGCGGGGCGGAATGCGGTTGTCTTTGAAGATGGCGTTGGTCAGGACGAAATGCGACGCCGGCCCGGCCGGTCGATTCAGCGCCGCGGCGAGGGCCGAATCGAGCCCGCCGAGCATCTCATAGACCGTCGTCGTGGCGTCGTCGAGGTCCGCCGTGCCGACGTCGTATCCACCGTGCTGCGCGAACGGGTTCATCGCGTCGGTGCAATCGAAGTATTGCACCGTGATCCACATCCGCCGGCCCTCGGGATAGCCGCTCGGCAGCTTATGCCCGGTCTGATTGACGACGCGCACCTTGAGCTGGTCGATTCCCGGCGTCTGGGAATCGTCGAGCGAGACCACCAGATCGGCGGCGGCCTGTAGCATGGCGATATTTCGCGCCTTGGCAGCGGCGATATCGGCGACGACGGCCGCGCTGAGTTCGCCGGTGCCGGCCGGTCCGTATTGCATGACGATGGCGTCGAGCTGCCAGTTTCCTGCGCCGCTGAAGTAATGCCGGGGCAGATCGGGCCGCGAATCGTCGACGAAGCGGCAGCCGAAATCGTCGGCGTACGGCATGTGGCAGTCCTGGCACTGCGAAACGAACGTGGCCCCGGGCCCGCCGAACCGCCCGCCCATGTCGACGCCCATGCCGGAGGCGAAGTCGCTCTTGAGCCATTCGCTGTAGGTGCGCTCGATGGGCGCCATGTCGTACTTGTTGAAGCTCGGGTGGGGGTTGCCGGTGCCGTTGAAGATGAACGACGTGCCCATCGCGTCGTATTGGAAGTGCGGCAGACTGACGTCGTGGCAGGTCGAGCACATCTGCGACCGCCGGTGCAGCGGCGACTCCAGCGCCGCGTGATAAAGATCGCACTCCGCCTCGGGCCAGACGGCCGGCATCCCGTCCGGCGGAAGCGGAAACGGTCCCCTGCGGCGGTCCAGCGGGTCCACGACGTAGTTGGCGTTGCCGTTGTCGCCCGGTTGCGAGGGCATCCCGCGGTCGGCGCTTTGCATCGGGGCGTCGGCGCCGAGGTCCATGAGTATCTGGGCGTCGACGGCCGGGGCGTCGCCGAGGGTGTTGAAGGGATCCACCAGCCGGTGGCAGAAGTGGCAGGTGATTCCGTCGCGGTCCGCCGCGGTGATCGCCGAGCCGTCGGTCGGCGTGCTGCGGCCCTCCAGCCAGGCCTTGGGCACGTGGCAGCGTATGCAGATATCGCCCGAGCCGGGCGCGTCCTGCTCGGCAATATCGAGACAGGCGTAGAACAGCGGATCGCGCGCCGCCTGGGCCATCAGACTGCCGGACCAGTCGCCGCCGAGGGGCACCGGGTCGCCGCCGAAGGTCATGCCGGCGTGGCAGGTCGTGCATTGGTCGGACGTTTGGATGCCGTCGGTGAGCCCGCCGGGCTGGGTGCCGGGCATGTGGAAGTTCGCCGGCGTGGTGTCCAGCGGCAGTTCGCCGCCGGCGCGGAGGGCGGACGTTGCGGCGGACAGGACGACCAGCGCGACAACGTGCGCGCGGAATGATGGGAAGGCGGCTCGCTTCATGATGCCAAATCCGTCGGCCATTCAAAGAAGGGAAAAGCGATGGGAGACCCACGCCCGATCGTCGATAGACGACGAACTTGGATCACCGGGTCCGGTATGCCTTCCCCTCCGCTTGACTGCCTGACGATCGACCTAACTGACAATCGGCTCGTTCAATCCAACTCGACACCCATCATAGCCGCATGGGGCGGCGTCGATCAACGATTTCCCGGTCGGCGATGCCGATAGTGTGGGCGATTGCGGACGGGTATCGACGCTTGCCCGTGCGACACGGCTTGTTGCGGACCGTCGGCGTCATCGGAAATGGCGTGCCGGCGGCGATCCGCCATCCTGTCAATGGAGCCGCCGGCGCCTTCGACGAGCTTGACTATTGACGTGTCGGAACGGCGGTCGGGGACAGTGTCGAAAAGCCGGGCGCGGGTTTGCTGTCTTGGCTTGCGAATCCACCTGATCGGGCTAGAGTATCTTCGTGGCCAACCGAGCAGGAGACTGGCTGCGTCAGGCCGAGAAGAATCCGGAGCAGGCCGCGGAGAGTGCTTCTTCGGGCCGCCATGAGTGGGGTTGTCTTGCGGCGCAACAGGCCGCGGAGATGGCCGTCAAGGCATTGCATCTCGGCCGCGGGCAGGAGGCCTGGGGCCGCGTCGTTCGGGAGCTTCTGGAGAAACTGCCCGAGCCCCTGGCAGTGGATGCGGACATGTTGGATGCCGCCGGAACCGTATTTTTCACGCCCAACGAGCGTCGCGTCGCCGAGGATCGACGGGACTGCTATTGGCTATATGTTGTAACGAATTGCGACGCCGAGCCGAAGCTCGCAGCAATCAAGGACCCGGCACGGTTCGATTGGCAAGAGGTGATCAAGGTCCAACATTATTCGCTGTCCACAACCACGCTTGCTCAACAATCCGGAGGCAACTAAGTATGAAGCTGTCAGCTTTTTGTGTTCGGAATTACCGACCAATTCTCGACTCCGGGTGGGTTGACCTCTCCGACATCACCGTGATTGTGGGCAAGAACGAGAGCGGAAAGACGGCCCTTTTGAAGGCGCTTCACAAATTCAACCCGTTCAAACCAGAACCGTACAACCTTGACCGCGAATGGCCACGAGGCAGGCGGACCGAACGGTCGGAAGACGCGCCCGTTGTTGAAACTCGCTTCAGTCTTGGCGACCCCGAAAAGGAGCAGATTTCCGCAGGGGATTTGGGGAATGCTCGCGTCGATGGCGTTGAGATTTCTAAGAGTTATAAGGGCGACCTTCGGTTCAAGTTTCTACCGACAGACCTGCCGAACACCCATGACCCAATTGCATTCGAGAAACGACTCTCACAATGCTTTGACTCAATTCCAGCCACGATCTCGCCGCAGCTAAAAACCGCCACAGACTCCGCCCGTGACGCCGCGGATGCCGCCCTCCGGAACGGAGGAATTGCCAAGTATCAGGCCGAGCACGCACAATTCGCTCAACAAATCGAGCAGGCCGTTCAGGCGGAAAACGGAGCAGACAAGCAGACCGCTGACACGCTAAAGAGTAGCCTCGTGGACCTAAATCGGATTGCATCGACGCCGTCCCCGAAGCAACAAGCCGAGACTCTTGTCAAGTCGTGGCTACCGACCTTCATCTACATGGATGACCACAAGCCGTTCTCCGGCATCGCGTATCTCGATCAGATCAAACAACGGAAGGAGGCCGGAACTGTCAAAGATGAGGACAGGACCTTCCTGATGATCTTGGAAATGGCCGGAATCAACTTCGACCAAGAACACGCCCGCGCCACAACGCAAGACAAAGAACAGCGTATGCTCGACATGAATGATGCGTCTTTGGCATTGACATCCAAGATCGCCGACCACTGGTCCCAGAGGAAGTACCAGGTCCGGTTCGAGGCGGACGGCTTCCACATGATTGCGTTTGTCAGCGATGAGCTTCAACCGGCTTTGGTGCCATTGAATGAGCGTTCAAAGGGGTTCCAGTGGTTCTTCTCCTTCGATATGACTTTCCTCTACGAGACGAAGGGCACTTTTGAGAACGCCATATTGCTTTTGGACGAACCCGGTCTTCACCTTCATGCCGCCGCCCAACGAGACTTGCTGACGCGGATGAAGGCGTATGCGCAAGGTAATCAACTTATCTACAGCACGCACATGCCGTTCATGATCGAAATGCAGAGGCTCGACAACATCCGCGTCTGCGTCGAAAACAAGAAGGAAGGCACAAAGGTAACCTCTGACTTCTACGCGGCCGACGAACATGCTCGATTCCCGCTTCAAGCCGCACTCGGCCTCTCTATCAGCCAGAGCCTCTTCGTTGGTCCATTTAATGTCGTCGTTGAGGGAGTGACCGATTTTTGGTTCCTTTCCACGATCGCCGCGATGCTTCGAGACGCGGGCAGACCCTCATACGACGAGCGCATCGTCATTACGCCGTCGGGTGGTGCCACGAAAGCAGCGTACGTGGGGACGATGCTTCAGGGACAGCAACTCAACGTCGTCGTACTCTTGGACTCCGACCCGGAGGGACGCAACGTAGCAGATGGATTGATTAAGCAATGGATCATGAAGGATCGACACGTCTTGTTACTCGGTCAGGCGATCGGGAAAAACAGTGACACGACAATCGAGGATTTGTTTCCTCTCGACTTTTATCTCGGGTACGTGAACCAGGCATACAACCAGGAATTTGGCGGTCGTCCCATCACGACGGTGGAGATCAACGCACGCCACGAACCGCTCGTCGTCCAACGCATTGATGAAGTAATGGTTGCTCGTGGTTTGCCACGCAATAGCGAAGGTCTCGCCTTCAATAAGGGCCGGCCGGCAAAAGTGATGTTGCGCGATTGGGCAGCGAAGAGTCTTAGCGACCTGCCGCCTAATGCGTTCGCCGCGTTCGAGCAACTCTTTCAAGCAATTAACTCTGCAATGCCGGCGCTGTCGGCGGAGAGCGCCGGAGGCCCAGCAGCATGATCCCCAAGGAATGCAAGCGGCTGGCTGAAGTGGATTTTCCGATTGCTGTTGTGTCGAAGCACGCGGCGAAGGAAAAGTCCATTCGCCACGGGCATCCGAGCACGCTGCATCTTTGGTGGGCGCGTCGCCCGCTTTCGGCTTGCCGGGCGGCGGCGTAAGGGGCGCTGGTGCTCGGCGTGTTGTCGATCGGCTAGAATCCTGGCGGAGCGTCGCCATGCCACAGCCCCGGATTGACACACCGCGCGAGCGAATTGCCGAGCTTTGCCGCCGACACCACATCCGCAAGCTCTCGTTGTTCGGATCGGTTCTGCGCGACGACTTCGGCCCCGACAGCGACGTGGACGTTTTGGTCGAGTTCGATCCGGCGATCCCCATCGGCTTCCGCATCTTTCGCGTCGAAGAGGAACTCTCCGATTTGTTCGGCGGCCGCCGCGTCGATCTGGTCGACCCCCAGTACGTGAACCGCTACATTCGGGACCGCGTCCTCGGCAGCGCGCAAGTCGAATACGAGGAAGAGAATGAAGCGGGATGACGGCGTCTACATCCGCCAGATGATCGACCACGCCGGCAAGGCCGTCGCCCGGGCCGAGCGGCGAACCCGTCAGGACGTAGACCTGGACGAGGATTTCCGATATGTGCTCCTGCACCTCGTGCAGATCATCGGAGAGGCCGCGCGACGCGTCAGCCCTGACTTTCAACGTGCCCATCCGGAGATCCCCTGGGGGGACGTGATCGGCATTCGCCACAAGATCGTCCACGACTACATGGATGTCAACCATCGCATTCTCTGGGAAGTCGTGACCCTCGAACTTCCCGGACTTCTGGCGAAGCTCATTCGGCTGTCGCCAACGGAGGGATCTTGAAAGTGAATCCTCGCGCACCCATCCGCGCTCCGCGGGGGAAGGAGATTTCCTGCAAGGGCTGGCATCAGGAAGCGGCGCTGCGGATGCTGTGCAACAACCTCGACCCGGAGGTCGCCGAGAAGCCGGACGAGCTGATCGTCTATGGCGGGACCGGCAAGGCGGCGCGGAGTTGGGCGGACTTTGACCGCATCGTTCGGGCCCTGCGGGTCCTGGGCAACGACGAGACGCTGCTGGTGCAGAGCGGGCGGGCCGTCGGCGTCATCCAGACGCACGAGGCGGCGCCGCGGGTGCTGATCGCCAACTCGCTGCTGGTGCCGCACTGGGCGACCTGGGACGAGTTTCGCCGGCTCGAGGCGATGGGCCTGACCATGTACGGCCAGATGACCGCCGGCAGTTGGATCTACATCGGCACGCAGGGAATCCTCCAGGGCACCTACGAGACGTTTGGCGCCGCGGCGCGGACGCACTTCGGCGGAAACCTGTCGGGGCGACTGGTCATCACGGCCGGACTCGGCGGCATGGGCGGGGCGCAGCCGCTGGCGGCGACGATGCAGGGGGCGGTGTGCCTGGTCGTCGAGGTCGATCAACATCGCATCGACCGCCGACTGGCGACGCGCTATCTCGACGAGGCGACGGACGATCTCGACGCGGCGCTGGCGAAGGTGCAAGAGGCGAAAGCGGCCGGGCGTGCGCTATCCGTCGGGCTGTTGGGCAATGCCGCGAGCGTATTGCCGGAGTTGGTTCGGCGGGGCGTGACGCCGGACCTGCTGACCGACCAGACCAGCGCCCACGACCCGCTCGGGGGGTACGTGCCGCATCAGCTCCCGTACGACGAGGCCCTCGCGCTGCGCAAGTCAGACCCGGATCGCCACGTGAAGCTGTCGATGGAGTCGATGGCCGAGCACGTCCGGGCGATGCTCGCCATGCAGAAAGCCGGGGCGATCGCCTTCGACTACGGAAACAATATCCGCGCATTCGCCAAAGACGCGGGCGTCGAGAATGCCTTCGACATTCCCGGCTTTGTCCCGGCGTATATCCGTCCGCTTTTCTGCGAGGGGCAGGGTCCGTTTCGATGGTGCGCGCTCTCCGGCGACCCGGCGGACATTGCCGCGACCGACCGCGTGATCCTGGAGCTTTTTCCGGAAAACGAACACCTGGCGCGATGGATTCGGCTGGCCGGCGAGCGCGTGGCGTTTCAGGGATTGCCGGCGCGGATCTGCTGGCTCAGCTATGGCGAGCGTGCACAAGCGGGGCTGGCTTTCAACCGACTGGTGCGCGAGGGGAAGGTGGCGGGCCCGATCGTCATCGGCCGGGACCACCTCGACTGCGGCTCGGTCGCCTCGCCGAACCGCGAGACGGAGGGCATGAAGGACGGGTCGGACGCCATCGCCGACTGGCCGATCCTCAACGCGCTGGCGAATACCGCCTGCGGGGCGAGCTGGGTCAGCGTGCATCACGGCGGCGGCGTGGGGATCGGGTATTCGCTGCACGCGGGGATGGTCTGCGTCGCCGACGGCACCAAGCTGGCCGACGAGCGCCTCCAGCGCGTCCTGACCGCCGACCCGGCCACCGGCATCTTCCGCCACGTCGACGCCGGCTACGACCGGGCGGAGCAGATCGCGCGGGAGCGGGGGATTTCGCTTGCAAAATGAGAAAAAGAAATATGATAGGAGTTGCTTGACAACTAGTTAGGTATATGTTAGGATAGTCGTCGGTGCAGCAGATGGCGGGTTCTTGGCCGAAATTCATCCGCGACTCGGTTCATGGACTTATCCGCTTCGATGAAAAGAACTTCGATCAGTTGCTTTTGGCACTCGTCGATTGCCGGGAATTCCAGCGGCTACGTCGGATTAAGCAGTTGGGATTTGCCCATTTTGTATTCCCGGCAGCCACGCATACTCGATTCAGCCATTCTCTGGGCGTGATGTGGAATGCCCGACAATTCGTCGATCGGTTGCGCCAATTGGATACAACGCTGGTCGACGAGGCCCAAGAAGCGGTCATTGTGGTCGGTGCCTTGCTGCACGATCTTGGGCACGGCCCGTTCTCCCACGCCTTTGAAAAGGTCACGGATGTCAAACATGAACGCCGGACCGTTGAGATTCTGCTCGACCCTACCACGGAGATTCGTGACGTCCTCAGCAAGTATTCCCCTGTCGGCGATCTTCCGCGCCGTGTTGCATCGCTCTTTGCTGAAGGGATGGACTTGGTTGAAGAAGCCGGGGGCGAGGAAGAATTTCCAAGGCACCTTGCCGACGTGGTCTCGAGTCAGCTCGACGCGGATCGATTCGATTACCTCATTCGCGACAGCCAATGCTGTGGAATCGAATACGGTCGTTTTGATTTTATATGGCTATTGAGCCATTTGTTCTTCGACTCTGAAAAGAGGCGATTCTACCTATCGCGCAAGGCCCATCACGCAGCAGAACAATATGTCTTCGCGCGGCATCACATGTACCAATCGGTCTATTTTCACAAGACAATCCGGGCAGCGGAAGTGATGCTTCGGCAATTGATGGGGCGAATCAAGAACCTATTGGGCGATTCAGGATGCCCGCCTGGTATTGACAGATTCCCACCGCATCTTGAGCGTGTTTTGCAAGGCGATGGATCCCTTGATGACTTTTTGTTGCTTGACGACGATGCTCTGCTTGAATTTATCAAGTCCTGCGTCAGGGCCGAGGACAAGACGCTTGCCTGCCTTGCAAACGGTCTTATCGATCGGCGGTTGTACAAGTGCGTAGACATGACGGATCTCAGCGCCAATGATCCGAGTGCATTGGGTCGCTTCAATCGTGAGGTCGGTCAGTACTTGGAATCGCAGCGTGAGACTTTGCCCGTTGAGCAGGATTGTGCGTTCGTAGATGATACGCCGGAGGACACGCCGTACAAAATTTACGATCCGGATTCCGAGAACCCGGCGACTCAGATTTACATTGAACTTGATACGGGAGAAATGGCTGAACTCAGTCGGACATCTGGCATCGTCAGTGCTTTGAAGGAGAAGGTTGCTCTTCTTCGGTATTATTTTCCCGAAGAGATAAGAGATGACGTCAAAAAGGTCGCAAGGGAGTTTGTCAGGGAGGACAGAAAATGAGAGCGGAACGATTTCGCTGGTTGGCGGGGCTCATCGCGGCCCATCCCGAGCGCAAACTCGTCGGGCGGACTCGCCTTCAGAAGGAGATGTGGATCCTCCAGCGCCTGGGAATGCCGTCGGGTTATAGCTTTCGGATGCATTACTACGGTCCCTACAGCGAGGGGATACAGGCCGAACTCAACCTCCTTGAGCGCTTCGGCTTGGTCAAAGAGGGAAGGGAACAGACCTGCCAAGAGAGCGGGTTTTGTTCCGTTTTTGTCGCTTCGAAAGAGGCGATTTTCGATCCTATCAGCGAGGATTATCGGCGTCAGGTGGACCAACTGGCGAGAGAGGATGCGATCGTGTTGGAACTCGCCGCAACGTATGACATGTATCGCAGTAGGGGCCTGCCTCACGAAAAGGCGATTGGGTTTCTGAAAGTCAAGAAGGGCGACAAGATCTCAGGTGGACGAGATACGAACGCACTTGCACTCCTGGGCGAATTGGGACTACCGAGTTCCCCGTAGCGAGTTTCCACTTGTCAGGCGCTGCAAGCACCGGAAGCATGCTCGTTACTTCACCTTCGCCACCAAGAGCGTCCGGTCGTCGTCTGCCGGGGCGCCGGCGGTGAAGGCGGCGAGCGTCGAGAGGACGGCGTCGATCAGCGGGGCGGCCGAGACGCGGCAGTCCTCCAGCACGGCGTCCAGACGCTCGACGCCGAACATCTCGCCGGCGGGGTTGCGGGCCTCGGTGATGCCGTCGGTGTAGAAGATGATCTGATCGCCGGGGCGCAGGGCGTGCGTCGCCTCGGCGTATGATTCATTCTTTTCGATCCCGAGGGGAAGTCCGAGCGTCCCATCGAGACTGGTCATCGTTCCGTCTTCGCAGCGCTTCAGCCGCGGGGCGTTGTGGCCGGCACAAGAGTAGCTGAGTTTCCGCGTGCGCGGGTCGAAGATGCCGTAGAAGGCGGTGACGAAGCTGCCGCGCTGGGCGGTGTAGCGGCAGGTGAGCTGGCGGTTGAGATAGTCGAGCATGCGGCTCGGCGGGGTCGGTTCGGCGGGCTGGGTGTGGGCGATGCTGTGGGTGATGGCCATGACGACGGCGGCCGGCGTGCCGTGTCCGCTGACGTCGGCGATGAGAATCCCGCAGCGGCCGTCCTTGAGCGGAAAGAAGTCGTAATAATCGCCGCCGGCGCGATGCGACGTTTCGTAATGCGCGGCGAGGTCGAGATTCTCGATCTTCGGCAGAGTCGGCGGCAGGAGCGACCGCTGCATGTCCTCGACCTGGCGAAGCTCGAAATCCATCGCGTCGTAGGCGTCCTGCAATTGCTGGTGCAGGACAAGGGTCGTGGCGGCGCGGCCGAAGAGACTCGACGTCCATACCAGGTCCGGCAACTGGGCACGGCTGAACGCCGCCGGCGCCTCGCGCATCAAAATGACCATGTTGATCGCCAAGCCGTGGTCGTAGAGCGGCAGGGCGACGAGCGATTGCTGGCCGGCGAAGTATTCGGCGGCTGGGTCGTTCGGGGCGACGTCGATCTTGTCGATGATCCTCGGCTCGTCGCCGTACAGCAGCTCGCCAAGCAGGCCGCGGTCGAAAAGGGGCAGCTTCTCCGGATGCTTCCAGGGGTTGACCGGCTCGGTCCACAGACTGCTTCGCGTGATGCGGTAATGCGGCGGCTCCAGATCGCGGCGGCTGAGTGAGACCATGCGGTCGGTCGGCAGGATCTTTTTCATGCGGACGCGATAGGCGTCCACCATCTTCTGCGGGTCGGTCTGAAGACTCATCTCGCGCATCGTGTCCACGATGTGCCGCGTACGCTGGCGCCAATGTTCGTCGTGGTTGTGCGATTCATCCGGGGATGGCTTCATCGACGGGCCTCCTGCGGTCGCGCGGGGTCGATTCGGATTTCCCTATGATAGTGCGGCGGGGCGATTTTCGCCGCAGGGCACGACGCGGCGAGTGGTGCGGCTTTTTTTGACCCGCGGCGCGCGGTGCGGATAACATCGGCCATATGCCCGACGCCGTATACTTGAGGTGCATCGATCCGGCGTGCGAGAAGACGAGCGACCTCTCGTCTACGGCATACGCCTGTGGCGCCTGCGGCGCGCTGTTGGACGTCGCCTACGATTGGGACCGTCTGCCGGTGCCGGGGACGCTGCGGTTCTTCGCGGAGCGCTGGGCCGGGCGCCATCAGCCGCTGGATTTCTCCGGCGTCTGGCGGTTTCGCGAGTTTCTTCCGTTCGCCGCTCCGGACGAGATGGTGACGATCGGCGAGGGACAGACGGTCCTTCAATCGCCCGACCCGGCGGCCCTGGGCCTTGCGCTGCGCCGCGGGCACCTTCACTTTCAATACGAGGGGCTCAATCCGTCCGGCAGCTTCAAGGACAACGGCATGGCCGCGGCGCTGACGATGGCCCGCCGATTGGGCCGGCGCCGGGTCGCGTGCGCATCGACCGGCAACACCAGCGCGAGTCTGGCGATGTTCGCGTCGCTCACGCGGTCCGCCGACGATCGGCCGATGCAGGGGATCGTCTTCGTCGGGGCCGGAAAGATCGCCTACGGCAAGCTCTCGCAGGCGCTGGATCATGGGGCGCTGACCCTTCAGATCGACGGGGACTTCGACGCCTGCATGAAACGCATTCGCGAGGCGGCGGATCGGCTCGGACTCTACATCGTCAATTCGATCAATCCGTTTCGCCTCGAAGGCCAGAAAGCGATCATGTACCGCGTGCTCGAAGGCCTGGGCTGGGAGCCGCCGGACTGGATCGTCGTGCCGGGCGGAAACCTCGGTAACACCAGCGCGTTCGGCAAGGCGTTCATCGAGCTGGCCGAATTGGGACTGATTCAGCGGCTGCCGCAGATCGCGGTGGTCAACGCCGCGGGCGCGAACACCCTCAGCGAGCTGGTCACGCATCGAGGGCTGTCCTGGAACCGCGGCTATTGGGAGAAGGCGGCGGTTCAGTCGTATTACGACGAACTGTCGGCCAGCGGCAGGACCGCCCATACGGTCGCCACGGCGATCGAAATCGCGCGGCCCGTGAATCTGCCCAAGGCCCTGCGCACGCTGGAGGCGATGGACGGCGTGGTCTGCGAGGTGACCGACGAGGAGATACTGGATGACAAGGCGCGGATCGGCCGTGTCGGCTTCGGTTGCGAGCCGGCGAGCGCCGCCGCCCTGGCGGGGCTGCGGCAACTCCTGCGGCGGGGCGTGATCGATTCTTCGGCGCGCGTCGCCTGCGTGCTGACCGGACATGCGCTGAAGGACTCCGCCGCGACGGTGGCGTACCATACGGGCGAAACGATGGAGACAATGGCGGGGCGGCGCCCGACCGACTTGCCGCCGCTGGCGAATCGGCCGATCCGCGTCGCCGACGACCTCGACGCCATCTGCGCCGCCATCGACGCGCGGACCGAAAAGGACTGACGAACCATGGCCATAGAACTGGCGATCACCGGCGCGGCGGGGCGAATGGGCAGGCGTCTGATCGCGCTGGCGGCCGCCGATGCCGACATCGCCGTCGTCGGCGCGATGGAATCGTCGGGGCACCACGAGACCGGGCGCGACGCGGGGGACCTGGCGGGGTTGGGCCCGATCGGCGTGCCGATCAGCGACGAGCCGCCGGATTCGTTCGACGTGCTGCTCGAGTTTTCCATCGCGGCGGCGACGCAGAAGTGGGTCGACATCTGCTACGAGCGGCGGCGGCCGATCGTCATCGGTACGACCGGGCATGATGAACGCCAAGTGGCCGGGTTTGGCGCCGCGTCGAAGGTGATTCCCGTTCTCCGAGCGGCCAATATGAGCGTGGGCGTCAACGTCCTGCTCCGCCTGGTACGCCAACTGGGGGCGACGCTCGATGAAAGCTACGACGTGGAGATCGTGGAGACTCACCACCGCCACAAGGTCGACGCTCCCAGCGGAACGGCGCTGGCGCTGCGCGACGCGATTGACGCGGGCCGGACCGAGGCGGGCCGCGGCGGTTCGAAGACGACGTTCGGTCGACGGGGGGCCGTCGGTGCGCGGCCGACCGGCGAGATCGGCGTCCACGCGGTGCGGATGGGCGACATCGTCGGGGAGCACGTCGTGCGCTTCGGCGCGGCGGGCGAGACGGTCAGCATTCAACACGCGGCGCACTCGCGCGACACCTTCGCGGCCGGCGCCCTGCGCGCCGCCAGGTGGATCGCGGGAAAGCCGGCGGGGCTGTACGGAATGGACGACGTGCTGTTCGGCGGGGCGAATCGCCGGCGCTAAGGACGCGGGAGCTTGCCGAGCGCCGGGCCGCGAGTCGGCGCGGGCGCGGCGCGGAGCACGCGACGCATGAACTCTTCCAGCGCCCGGGTCGTCGGGCACGAAGGACACGCCTCGAGTTCCTTTTGGAGGAATTCGCCGCGGCGACGGGTGAAACGCCGCCGGCGAAGGGCCTCGACGATTTCCGGTTGCACATCCTGAAAGCTCCGCGTGGAGGCCGGCTCGATCCTGCCGACCTTGACGATGAAGAACGCATCCGCGTCCGGTTCCGTGATGATCTCGCTGGACCGGCCTTCGTCGAGTTCGAAGAGCCGGCGGGAGACCTTTTCCCAGCGGCCGCGGAGGGGCGGCTCCGAAGGGTCGGCCGGCGCCGTGATCCACCCCCAGGCGCCGCCCTCGCCGCGATGCGGGCCGTGGGAGAATTGCTGCGCGACGTCCTCGAACGGTGTCCCGTCGGCCAGGGCGGCGGCCGCTTCTTCGGCGGCGGCGCGGGCCTTGCGAGCGGCTTCCTCGCGCTCGTGGGCCCGGGGGGCGTAAAAACTGCGGCCGTCGAGAAAGGCGCGGCACGGAATATCGATGAGGAACATCTCGCGTCGCTGCGGACTCGAATAATCACTGATGTGCGCGTCGTAGTATTCGCGCAGCTCCCGCTTTCGCGGCGGGGGGATCAATTCCAGAAGGCGGTCGCGAAGGTAGGTGTCGATGACGATGGACCGTTCCAGCCGGCTGCGCACGTCCGAGCGATTCATCCCGTGGCTCGCCAGGAAGACTTCGTACTCCGTTTCGCGGCCGTTGAACTCGCGGTTGATCCGGTCCTTCTCCATCTTGTCCACCGCGGTATCGAGCCGCGGCTGAATCTCATCGGTGATCAGGGATTTCGCGCGGTTCCAGATCAGGTGCTGGGCGATGGTCTCGACGATCTGCATGCGCACGATCTGGGCCGCCTGGCGATAATAGGCCTCGGGGGGCAGCTCGGCGGCCAGGGCACGGAGTCGGGCTTCGACCGGCTCGAGGACGTCGCCGACCGTGATGACCTCGTCATGAACCGTCAGTCCGGCGGCGGTCACCGCGTCGCGCGGCGGAGCAGACGGCGTCGGCTTGCGGTCGGGCTCATGCCCGATGTCGGTGTCGCCCGGTTGCTCCTCGGACGGCTCCGATTCAGGGCTGGATGCCGTTGGAGCCGGCGTTGCCGCGCCGGAGTCGGCGGCGGCCGTCTGCCGGTTCTGCTCTCTCGTCTGGGCGAGCCGGGCGTCGGTCACCTCTTCATTGTGGCTGCCCCAGTTCGACTCGAACCAACGCTGCATCGTCACGCGGTTGCCGTCGCTGTCGGTGCAAGCGCCGGCGGGGGCCACAAAGAGAATCAGAATGGGGCAGAGGCGGCGGAACATGACGGGGGTGAATCTAAAGCGCGGAAAGCAAGGTTGCCAGAGGGGGCGGAGAGCCAACGGGTTAGGGCGCGCCGATAAATAAAGTAAACAAATTGATGCCCGGACTGCCGATACGAGTTGAATGCAGGATGCACCGGTTGTCGAATGGATTCGACAGAAGTACGAGAGAATGCTCCCGTCGCTGAAC
>Ga0299906_10000125_pt1 | contig 74277 bp, 64 predicted proteins | sample RVTome_14_FD_200259 | JGI IMG/M metagenome (GOLD analysis project Ga0299906, IMG submission 200259) | Soil microbial communities from uranium-contaminated site in the Upper Colorado River Basin, Wyoming, United States - RVT145D125 (version 2) ...
GGGTTTCGCCGCCGCCGCCACCGCCGCCGCCCCCCGCATGACAACAGCGCTCACCGTCCGGGCCGACGGTCCGGAACAGGCGGGCCGGCCGGCCGCCAGCCTCGCCGACGGGCGCCCATAGGCCCTCGAGCTCGCCGAGCGCGACAAGCTCCTCGAGCGCCTTGTCGGCGCGCTTCGCCCCCCCGGGCCCCCGGAACCTGCGCGGCCCCTTCGTAACTTCGCGAGCCGTTACCCCCTCGGGGCCGCGGCGCTCGACCCACTCCGCGAGCTCCCGCCGGTCGCGGTCGTCGGTGCTCTCGGCCCCGAGCTTCGCGAGCCGCTCGCCGTGGTTCAGGAAGTAGCGCGTCCAGGCGATCCCGCGCTCCACGTCGAGGCGCTGGACGGCGCGTGCTGCCGGGTCGCGCATGAGGCAGAGAACCCCCGCCAGCCGCAAGATGCGGCCGCGAGCGTGCCCGAGCACGCCGGCCCTCTCGTCGTCCGCGCCCGCGTACAGGGCCTCGAGGCGCTCGAGCTCCTCCGCCCACAAGGTCTCCGCCTCGGGCTCGAGCCGGAGCCAGCTCGGCCGAGGCGTGCCGTTGTCATCGAGCGCGAGCGGCAACGCGTAGAGGCGCTCGAACAACTCCGAAAGCGTCGAGAGCACCTCCGGTCCCGGCTCCGGCGGGGGCGTCATGTAGCGCCGCTCGCCCTGGAGCGCGCGCGGCTCATGTACCGGCAGGCGCGCCGTGAGTCCGGACACCCGGTCCTCGGCCGCGAAGAGGGTGCGCAAGACGCCCGGCTGCACGTCGAAGTCGAGCGCGAGGAACGGGCAGCGCAGCAGCCGGAGCGGCGAGGCGTTGCTCCTGCCGCGATGCGCTTCGACGGGCGCGCCGTCCATGAGCTTGCGGAGGCGCGCCGCATCGAGTGAGCGCCGGCCTTCGGCGTAGCCGCCGATCATCCCGACGGCCTCGTGCGCCTCGTCGCTCGCCCACAGCACCCCGCGCGGCGAGTCCATCAGAGTCTCGACGATTCCTTCCAGGCTTCCCTCGGACAGCGTGAAGGTCACGCGCGGTCCGCCCAGCGGCGAGGGCGGCGGCGGCTCGGGTCGCGGGCCGGCGGTCTCGCGCGCCTTCGCGCTCCTGCGCGCGGCTCGCCACTCGTCGAGCTCGTCGGCGTAGGCCTGGGCTTCGCGCGCGGCCTGCTCGCGCCGCGCGACGATCTTGTCCTCGATGGCCGCCGTCGCGCGGCGCAGGTAGCGCCGGATCACGCTCTTCCCGGAACCGCTCGGGAGGCTGGTCACGAAGTGCACCGACACGGGCACGCGGAGCCCGCGCACCTCGACCCAACGCGTGTTACCGGTCGCGGCGCTCGCGTGCGCGAGCGTGCACGTGGCGACGGCCTCGGGGGCAATCTGGATCCAGCGCGCGATTGCGCAGCACGCGTCCGCGAGCTTGGGCGGCAGCGCCGCCTTGAGATCGAGAGCCGGGATCGGGAGCCTAAGCCCCTGGGCGCCGCTCTCGCCCGCGTCTCGGCGAGTCACGGCCGACCCCCCCGCCGATAGCGAAGCGCGTCCGCCGCCATTGCGCGGATGCACGCGCTGAGAAACGCGGGGTTGCCGCCGACGCGCAAGAGCCGGCAGAGCTCCGCCGCGGCGCGGGTCCCGGCGCGCGTGTGCGGGATCGACTTGTGCACGTCGCACGGCTCGCATCGGGCGCCGTGCCGCACGCGGGCGGTTATCGCTCTCCAAATAAGTGTGCGGGCCGGGTCGGCGAACGGCTCGTCGCCGAGCGCGTCGGTGACCGTCGCGACGGTCTCGCGCGCGCGCTCGGGAAACATGAGCAGGGCGCCGAGCAGCTCGCGCTCCGCTTCAGCGCGGGGCCAGCGGTAGACGAGCTCGGCCGGCCCTCGGGCGGCGCTCACGGGCGCCCCTCCCAGTGCTCACGGGACGGCGCGCCAGCCGCGAGCCAGCCGCGCAGCTCCTCGAGCGGCCACACGCGCCGGCGCCCGAGTCGGACCCCAGCCGGCGCCCGGCCCCGCGCGACGAGCCCCGCCCAGTGCCGCGCCGAGACGTTGACGAGCCGCGCGGCCTCGCGCGCGGAGACCGCGAGAGGGGCGGGCGCCGGGGGCTCGACTCCGGGCAGGCCGTCGCCGATGATGTCCGCCCCCTGTCGCGCCCCGTCGCCCGCCTCGCCGCGGGGGCGGGGTTGCGCGCTATCCGGGGGGCACATGGCGCGCCTCCTTCCGAGGGGCCGGGCGGGCCGAGACGTGCCAGCCGAGCCGATCAAGCTCCCGGTCCGCCTCCGCGGCCGCCGAGTAGTCGCGCTCGCGGAGCGCGCGGTCCAGGGCTCCCAGCCACCACGCGGCGCAGTCGCGCAGCGCGGGCGGGAGATCCGGCAGCGTCGGCCAGGCGGCGCGAGCACGGGTTCTGTGAAGGTCCATGAAAGGCACCCCCGCAGTCCGCACGAGTCCGCGGACCACTCCGCGGACCGCCATTCCTCGGGCCTCCAAGGCCGTTTTTTGGCGGCGGGGCGCGCACCGAAAGTCCGCGGACCGCTCGCGGACCGCGACTCGCTACGCCTCGTCGCCCCGCTCGTCGAGAGAGCCGCGGTGCGGCAGGTCCGCGAGCCGCCGCCGCCGCTCCTCTCGCTCGGCCACGATCCGTTCCTCGACCGTGTTGAGCTTCGGCGTCTTCTTGCGATCGTAGAGCCGCTGCTTGTGCTTGCCGAGCCGCCGAGCGAGGTCCGCCCGCGTCAAGTCGGGGTTCGCCGCGAGCAACGCGGCTGCCGCCGCGTCGAGGGCGTCGGCCGTAAGCGGACTCCGCTTCCGGGGTTTGCTGGGCTCCGTGTCCGCCCGAGGTTGTGACGCCGCGTCCGCATCCTTCTTGGCGTCTTTGATGCCTTGCTGAAGATGCTTCAGGAAGTCGTCCAGCCGCAAGAATGTATTCGCCACCGTTTCGTCCAACCGGGCCCGCGACGACGCAAGCTCCGCCATTTCCTTCGGGCTCCACTCCGATGCGCGCGTATCCTCAAGCTTGTCCAACGCCAACCCGCTCTCGATCCAAGGCGGCGGTTCGAACACCTTTGCGTCGCCCAGCGCGTCGAACGCGGCCTCGAACGATCTCAGATCTAGGCCCTCCACAAAGTCGAGAATCCGCGTCAGCGACGCGATCGCCTCGAAGGCAGCGTTCCCGAGGTCAAACAGCTCCTTCTTGGCGCTCGCGACGGTGCGCCCGCGATGCCAGCAGCCATACGTTTCGAGATCCAAGGCGCGCCGGAAGGCGAGCGTGCACTCTTCGACGCGCCGAGCCGCGTCGAGGATCTCCTGCGGACTGGCGGCGGCCGGCCATTCGTCCACGGCCGGCAGAGCGGTATGCTTTCCCTCGCTCTCCTCCATGACACCCGAGAGCATCGCGCGGCGCCCCGTCCAGGTCCAGTGCCCGGCGGGGCGCGGCCTTCGGTGATGGTCCGCCCGGTCGCCAACCCCCCCCCTTGGTCCCCGGGCAGTAGGGCGGAAAGGGGGCTCCGAGAATTGCGTAGGTAATTACCCGGACGCGGGCTGCGCATCGTGCCGTAGGGCCGCCGGGGCGCCTCCCTTCGGGCGTTCGATCCGCGCCCGGCCGCGTCGGCCGCCGTCACTCGCGGGCGGCCGTGCGCGCTCTCCGGGGCGCGGCCCCGACCTGGTGCCGAGGCGGATCCGAGACCAGCACGCCAGCTCGGCGAAGTCCCGATGCGAGCTTTCCGAGTCTCGGGTACGGTCGACGACCGAAGGAGAGTTCTCATGACGGTCAGTATCCGTTCCGGGCAGTACGGAGTGCTCGTTCTTCTTGTCCTGGGCGGCGCAGTCGGCGTCGCCTGTATCACGCGGGCAGGGCGCGACAGTTCGTCGACCACCCAACGCAGTGTCGAAGCGACTGATCGCACAGAGCAGGCGCTGGACAACGCTTCGACCGAGGGTCCCGTTGGAGAGTTGGAACCTGTCACCCAGCGATCAGGGCAAGAACAGGACCAGGTGGGCCAGCCGCAGAACGACGGCGACGAGTCGGAGGGGTACCAGGTCGTTCACGAGACTTCATACCAGGTCGTTCACGAGTACCACTCGACCAAGCCTACTCGCGTTCACCAATGGTCCATCCAAGTCCCCGCCTACAGAACCGGCGACGCCCTCGCAGCAACGCTTCGAAGGGCCGCGATTGATGCGCACGCGAAACACAGCGACGGATCCGTGAACATCTTGGCGTTCCCCCCGGGTGCAGATCCGGAAGGGTTCGGGCATGTCGGGCAAGCGTTCTATGCGCCCAGCGAGGGTTCGCCCGGGATGGAGTTCAAGTTCGTCGAGGTAGACATCAAGCCTGCACGGGAGGGGCCGCGTGGGGCTCAGGCCGCAGGGCCGGCAAGCATCGGCAAGCAGGTGCAGCGGCCAGTAGAGCGACCGAACCTCACCCACGAGCGCCCGGGTATCGGCAATATTGCCTACACGCGCACAGGGCCTGTGTTCGTAGCCGCAAGCCGGGAAGCCTACAAGCGACTCGACGACTTGGCCTTGGCTCGTGATGAGACGGGGATCCAAGAGCTCGTGCTGCTTGGCCTGGTTTGGACCGCACCGGCGTACCAGAAGTGCCGAGTCATCAAGGTTCACGGTTTCTTGGACCTGTACTGCGAGGTTCGCTTGCTTGACGGCCCCCACTCCGGTTCAACCGGGTTCACTTCGCTAGAAGTTCTCCGCACGGCGCGGGAGTAGGTATGGAGCTCGGCGGCGCGGGCGGCCAGTCAGGCATTCGTTGTCGCGTCTCACGCTCTTCGGACCTCGCGTCTCACGCTTTGGCACTCGAACTCGGCGGTTCATCCCGTCCTTGCCATCCGAACCCTCTACACGTGCCCGCGGGCACACCTCGGGTAGCGGGGCAGCCCGTCGCGGTCCCATCCTGGATGAGACGCCAGTGCCAAAGAGCGTGCGACACGACAGGCATTCGTAGTGCGCGCGGCTGGCACTGGGTGTGCCTGGACCTACGGATGTCTGCCTGTTCTTCTTGTTGTCGTGCTCAGGCAGCTTGGTCTTCGAGGATGAGTGTGAAGGTCCTTGTCGGGAGGGCGTCCGCCCGCATCGTCCGTTGCGCGCCCCCGACTTCCCTAAAGATGATATCGAACGTGCCCGACGCTTGCCGCTCGTGATGTGTCACCCGCCAGCGTTGGCCGTCAAACTCGACCAGGCTTCCCTTCTTGACGCATGAGCCCAAGTCTTCGGGGCCGTGCAGATCGCCGGCCGTGACTTGCTTAGTCTTTTAGTCTGCATCCCTACTCCTCCGGATCGGCGGGCAGTGGCGCGGAGTCCTCGACCTGGCGGAGCATCTCCGACGGGTCGAGGACATGGACGAGCGACTCTCCACGGAACCAGCAATGGTAGAGTTGCGTGCCAGTGTAGCCCCCGTAGCCGTTCTTGGCGTTGACTCCCGTGGGCACGAGCCAGCCGTACTTGATCTCTCGCGGGCCAGCGAGGTTCGAGAGCGTCTTCCCGTAGTAGCCCTTCACCGGCTCGCCGAACTCGTACCGGGCCGACTCGGGGTCCTTGAGCACGCGATCGAAGTACGCCCGGATCGCCGGCTCGGGGTTCGTGGGACGCGCGCCGAAGTCAGCGGCTGCGATCTCGGCTCGGGTCGGGGGAGTGCCGACGCAGGAGGTCAGGCCAAGGACCGAGAGCATCGCGGCAAGAGCAAGGTGCTTCATGGGGATTCCTCTCTCTCCGACACCGGGGCTGGCGCGGGGACGGGACGGACTGGACGGACCAAGGAGTTCTCGGCACTTTTTTCCCGAATCTTGAATCCGGCCGCAGGCGGCACCCGGCTGCGACGACCTCGGCCACGCGCGGCGACGGTTGCTCGCGCATGGGCTCCATGCCCACGCGGCAACGCTCGAGGAGCCCCCACATGTCGAGGGCCGCGGGGCGCCCGGAACTCGCGCCCGGCCAGCGGTCGCTCGGCTCGCCCGCGTCCTGTTCCTCCGGGCGCCTCACGTCGTCGGGGTAGAGTAGGCCCCAGCGAGGTAGCAAGGCTTGCAGAGGGGCCGCGACCGCCGCCCATGCCGCCAGTGCGGCGAGTCGGGGCCCTGCGGGGTCGCTCCCCCGTGGAGCTTGCAGCGTCTCCGGCCCTTCGCCGGCCGCCGCCGGCACGGTGCGCCCGCCCGGGTCCGCGCGCCGCAGCAAGCGGGGCGGCGCTCCTGAGCGGCCCGCTCGCGCTCCAGGATCCGCGCACGCGCGCGGGAGAGGGCCGCCGCGGCCTCGCGCCCGGCTTCTTGCCCGAGCTCCTTGAGGCGCGCGAGAGCGGCCCGGTCCCGGGCGGCTTTCCGCGCGTCCAATGCGGCCCCCGGGGGAACCCCATGGAGCGGGCGCAACCCCATGGACGCCCCGCCCCGCGCACGTTCCCAGCCGCGGACGGTGCTCTCCGCGACCCCCGCCGCTCGGGCGGCAGCGCGACGGGAGGAGCCGCTCAGGACGGCCCGGGCGATCCGGCGCGCGCGGCGCGCGTCGAAGGTCGAGGGCCGGCCGGGGCGGCGCCTCAAGTCCGCGCGCTCCCCTCCGCGAGCTCGGCCAGGCTTCGCCTCACGCTCGGCGGGAGCGCTGGCCAGGCCGCGACGAGCCGCGCGAGGTCCGGGTCCTCGGGGGTCGGCTTCGCGCCCGCGAACGAGCCGGAAACGCCACATTCTCCGCCACGCGTTTTTTCGGGCTCGCGCCCGCCGGTGTCAGAATCGCCGTTCTCGGCCCCAAGACCCGCGCTTTCGGACGTGGTGCGCGATGCGTTGGTCAGGGGTTCAAGTCCCCTATCCTCCACCAATCCCGCGGCGGTTCCGGCGAGACGGCACTGCGGACGTCCGGCGCCCGCGCGAGACCGCTGAAGAACGCGGGAACCGGGGAGAAGACGGCCTCCGGGCGGGTTTTCCATTGGGGGCTTCTCGGAGCTCGGGTAGCCTCCGATCGCTCGACGACCGTGATGACCGAGCTCGCGCATCCCGACCGATTGGCCAAGGTCGCCGCCCTGCGGGCGGAGGGCGAGGATCCCTATCCGCCGCGCGGGGTGGCGGGGACGCCGCTCGCGGACGTCCTCGCCGGGGCGGGCGCTCCCGACGCCCCCGGGCCGCTCGTGGGGGAGCGCGTCGAGGTGGCGGGGCGTCTGCTCGGGCTGCGCGACTTCGGCAAGCTGATCTTCGCCCCGCTCCAGGATCGCACGGGGCGCATCCAGATCGGGCTGCAGAAGGACCGGCTGGGCGCGTGGTGGCCCAGGCGCAAGCAGCTCGACGGCGGCGACATCGTGGGCGTCGCGGGCGAGCTCGGGCACACCCAGAAGGGCGAGCCCACGGTCTGGGCGGACGAGGTGCGGCTGCTCGCCAAGGCCGTCGCCCCGCCGCCGGAGAAGTGGCACGGGCTCGCCGACAAGGAGCTGCGCTACCGCCGGCGCTACGTCGACCTCTGGGCCTCGGAGGGCGTGCGCGAGGTCTTCGTGCGCCGCAGCCGGATCCTCTCGGTCATCCGCCGCTACCTCGAGGGCGAGGGCTACCTCGAGGTGGAGACGCCCACGCTGCACCCCATCGCCGGCGGCGCGGCGGCGAAGCCCTTCGTCACGCACTACAACGCGCTGGGCCACGACTTCTACCTGCGCATCGCGCCGGAGCTGTACCTGAAGCGGCTGATCGTCGGCGGTCTCGAGCGCGTCTTCGAGGTCGCGCGCAACTTCCGCAACGAGGGTCTGTCCCTGCGCCACAACCCCGAGTTCACGATGCTCGAGCTGTACGAGGCGCAGGCGGACTACCGCCGGATGATGGAGATCAGCGAGGGCCTCGTCGAGACGCTCGCGCGCGAGCTGCACGGCAGCCCGCGCGCGACGTTCCGCGGCAGGGAGTACGACCTCGCGGCGCCGTTCGCGCGCAAGCCCTACATCGAGCTCTTCCGCGAGCACGCCGGCTGCGAGTTCGACGACGAGCCCGCCGTGCGCGCGAAAGCCGCCGAGCTCGGGCTCGCGGAGACCATGGGCTACTGGAAGCTCATGAGCGACGTCTTCGACGAGACCGTCGAGCCGAGCCTGGAGGGGCCGGTGTTCGTCGTCGACTACCCGGTACAGATCTGCCCGCTGGCCAAGACGAGCCCCGCGGACCCGCGGCTCGCCGAGCGCTTCGAGCTCTTCGTCGCCTGCATGGAGATCGGCAACGCCTTCACCGAGCTCAACGACCCCGCCGAGCAGGAGCGGCGCTTCGCCGAGCAGGTCGCGAGCCTCGACCCGGAGGCTCCCGGCGAGGTCGACCTCGACTACGTGCAGGCCCTCGAGTACGGCATGCCGCCGGCCGGCGGGCTGGGCATCGGCGTCGACCGCCTGACGATGGTGCTGACCGGGCAGGAGTCGATCCGCGACGTGCTGCTCTTCCCCGCGATGCGCCCGCAGCCCGGCCCGCAGCCGGCCGGCGAAGAAAAGGCCGCTCCCTCCCCATGATGGCGCCCGCCCGGCGTAGTCGGGCCGTCCCCCGCACCTCCCCTTGTTCAAGACCTTCCTGAGCCTGCGCTACCTGCGGACGCGCCGCACCAACTGGATCGGCGTGTCGGGCATCTTCGTCGCCGTGGCGGCCCTGATCATGATCCTCTCGATCATGGCCGGGTTCCTGCAGGAGAGCCGCGACACGCTGCGCGGGAGCCTCTCCGACCTGATCGTCCAGCCGCGCTTCGACACGCCGGGCAGGGACGGCCGCCCGCTCCTCAAGGACGGCGCCAAGACCCTGGAGATCGTGCGCGCGGACCCGCGCGTCGCCGCCGCCTGCCTCGAGCTCCAGTGGTTCGGGCTGCTGACGATGGAGGGGCGCCAGATGATCCTCTCCGACCCGATGATGGCGGGCATGAGCGGCGTGCACCTGGTCGGGATCGACGTCGAGGACGAGCTGGCGACGACGGACCTGCGCGCGGCGCTCGAGGCGCCCCCGCGCGTCGCCGTCCAGCGCGTCGTCGACGTCGAGGATCCCTTCCGGGCGCCGCCCACCTTCGACCCGGGCGACGACGTCCCGCGCCCGCGGGTCGTCGTCGGGGAGCAGCTCGCCAGCCGCTGGGGCATGTCCTGGGGCGACGAGATCACGATCGGCACCGCCGTCTTCGACCCTCAGACGGGCGAGCCATCCGACTACAACTCGATGGACTTCCAGGTCGCGGGCACGTTCCGCTCCAAGGAGAACGAGGCCGACCTGGGCCGCATCTACCTCGACCGCCGCGACCTCGCGGACCTGCTCGGCCTCGACGCGGACTACAACACGGTCCTCGTGCGGCTGCACGACTACGAGCGCCACAAGCGGGCCGTCGTCGCGGACCTCCGGGAACGCCTCGCGGCCGCGAACTTGTTGCACCCGCCCGATTCGAGCGTCGGGCGCTGGGAGGTGCTGACCTGGGAGGACTTTCGCCGCAACCTCCTGGCCGCGATCCAGAACGAGAAAGCCCTGATGGGCGTGATGCTGAGCCTGGTCCTGGTCGTCGCCGGCTTCACGGTGTTCGCGATCCTCTCGATGATGGTGAGCGAGAAGCGCCGCGACATCGGCATCCTCTGTGCCCTGGGGAGCACGTCGCGCGGCGTGCTCGCGCTCTTCCTGATGATCGGCGCATGGGAGGCCGTCGTCGGCGCCGGCCTGGGCACGCTCGCCGGAATCCTCGGTGCGACGTACATCGACTCGATCGAGCTGTGGCTGTCGAGCACGTTCGGGATCCAGATCTTCGACCGCGGCGTGTACCTGTTCGACCACATCCCGCACGTGATCGATCCGCTGGGCGTCGCGCTGATCGTCCTCGGCGCGGTCGTGTGCACCCTGGCCTTCGCCGCGCTGCCGGCCTGGCGCGCCTCGCGCCTCAACCCCATCGACGCGCTGCGCTATGAGTGAGGCCCAGCAAACCGCCGCTCCCTCTCCGAAGTCGGGCGCGGCGCCGTCGCCCCGGCGTGCAGACGCCATCCTGCGCGCGACGGCCATCCGCAAGTCCTTCCGCGCGGGCGAGCGCAGGCTGGAGGTGCTGCACGGCATCGACCTCGCCCTCGAGCGCGGGGAGCTCCTGGGGCTGATGGGCGCGTCCGGCGCGGGCAAGACGACGCTGCTCAACATCCTCGGCCTGCTCGACTCGCCCTCGTCCGGGGAGGTGCACCTCGACGGCCAGAGCGCCTGGCGCCTGCCGCCCACCGAGCGCGCGCGGCTGCGCAACGCCAAGATCGGCTTCGTGTTCCAGTTCTACCACCTGCTCTCCGAGCTCGACGCCGTCGAGAACGTCCTCCTGCCGGCGATGATCGCCCACTCGCGGCGCGACTACCAGCAGCGCAAGGCCGCGTACGTGCAGAAGGCGCGCGACATGCTGGCGAGCTTCGGCCTCTCCGAGCGGCTCGACCACCGCCCGACGCAGCTCTCGGGCGGCGAGCAGCAGCGCGTCGCGATCGCGCGCGCCCTCCTGCGCGATCCGGACGTGCTCATCGCCGACGAGCCGACCGGCAACCTCGACAGCGCCACCGGCGAACGCGTGCTCGAGCTGCTGCTCGAGGAGCAGCGCCGGCGCGGGATCTCGATGCTCCTCGTGACCCACGACGAGCGCCTCGCGGCGCGCTGCGAGCGGGTCGTCTACATCGAGGACGGCCTCGTGCAGGCGGACTCGCGCACTCCGATCCCGCAATGAGGCCCGTCCAGAGGCCGGGCCTCCCGCTGCCCGAGCCCCTTTCCCCCTACAACACCTCCCCCTGCCCCACCCCCGGCCCATCCGGCTCCGGCGGATGGTCGAGCACCTGGTGCGGCTCGAGGCTCCCGCGCCAGCCCAGACGCTCGCGCAGCCGCTTCCACGGGTCGAGGTTGGGCCGCGTCAGCAGCGGGTACGGTCGCGCGTGCCGGCGAATCGACAGGCAGTCTCCCACCTCGAGCGGATGGAAGCCGTGCCCGTCGACGGCCAGCGTGACCAGCCCCGAGGCGCGCTCCACCCGCACGAGGATCGCGCTGTCGGGGTGCAGCACGAGCGGGCGGTGCGAGAGGGCGTGCGGGCAGATCGGCGTGACGATGATGCCGGTCATCGAGGGTGCGAGGATCGGCCCGCCGGCCGCCAGCGAGTGCGCGGTCGACCCGCTCGGGGTCGCGAAGATGAGCCCGTCGGCGCGGTACTCGCTGACCCATTGCTCGCCGACGGACAGCGACAGCGTCACGAGCCCCTGGACGGCCCCGCGCGAGACGACGAGGTCGTTGAGCGCGACGAGCGGGGGCCCCGCCTTGCCGCGCGGCCGCTGCAGCTCGGCCACGAGCCGCATGCGCGGCTCGACGACCGCGCGCCCCTCGAGGACCTCGCGCAGCCCGTCGCGCCACTCGCGCGCCGGGACCGGGGCCAGGAAGCCGACGCGGCCGTAGTTGATGCCCAGGATCGGAACCGGGTGCGCGGCGAACGCGCGCACCGCGCTGAGGATGCTGCCGTCCCCGCCGACGACGACGACGAGGTCCAGGCGCGGCTCGTCCGGGTCCCGCGAGCGCTTGGAGAACTCGCGCAGGTCGCGCTCCACGCTGACGCTCTCGACCTGCTCGACGAGGAAGCGCTCCATCGCGGGCAGGATGTCGCCGACCTCCGCCTTGCGCAGGTCGGCGAGCAGGAGGACCCGGCGGATCGATCCTGCAGAGGGTCCGGAGCTCGGCCCTGACGTCGACGGACGCGGCGAGCTGGACGGCACGTGGGCGCCCTCAGACGCGCGTCGTCTGGACGAGCGAGCGTACCGCGCGCTCGAGCGAGCCCGCGTCGATGCCGACTTCGACTTGCTGCTCGGCCGGCGAGCTCATGTGCTCGACGAAGCGGTCGGGGATGCCCATCACGCGGATGCGCGCCGTCGCGCCGGGGATCCGGTTCCACGTCTCGAGGACGGCCGAGCCGAATCCGCCGGCGCGCTGGTGGTCCTCGAGCGTCACGATCGTCCGGTAGTGCCGCGAGTGCCTGGCGAGGAGTTGCTCGTCGAGCGGCTTGGCGAAGCGCGCGTCGACCACGCCGATGCCGATCCCCTCGCCGCGCATCTTCTCGGCCACGCCTAGCGCCACGTGCACCATGTGCCCGTAGGCCCAGACGACGACGACCTCCCCGTCGACGAGGACCTCGGCGGTTCCGGGCCGCATGCTGCGGCGCTCCCGCGCGTGGAAGACCTCCTGCACCGGGCAGTTCCCGCGCGGGTAGCGCAGCGCCACGGGGCCGTTCTCGCGCAGCGCCATCTCGAGCATGCGCAGCATGTCGGTGTCGTCGCGCGGCGCGCACAGCGTGAAGTTCGGCAGCGTCCGCAGATAAGCGATGTCGAAGACGCCGTTGTGCGTCGGGCCGTCCTGTCCGACTACGCCCGCCCGGTCGAGCGCGAGGACCACGGGCAGGTTCTGCAGCGCGACCTCCTGGAAGACCTGGTCGTAGCCGCGCTGGAGGAAGGTCGAGTAGATCGCGGCGACGGGCCGCATGCCCCCCTTGGCGAGCCCCGCGGCCATCGCCACGGCGTGCTGCTCGGTGATGCCCGTGTCGTGGAAACGGGCGGGGAAGCGCTCGGCGAATGCGTCCAGCCCGGTTCCCGAGGGCATCGCCGCCGTGATCGCCCGGATGCGCACGTCGCGCTCCGCGAGACGGATCAGCGCGTTGGCGAAGGACTGCGTGAAGGCCAGCGGCTCGGGCGCTCGGACCTCGAGCTTCGCCTTGTCGGCGCTCGGCGGCGGCGACGCGGCCTTGACCGCGTGCACGCGCTCGGGATGGTCGGGGGCCTTGGGGTGCCCCTTGCCCTTCTCCGTGAGGATGTGCAGCAGCACGACGCCTTCCAGCTCGTCGACCCTCCCGAGGGTCTCGACGAGGCCCGTGACGTCGTGGCCGTCGATGGGGCCGACGTAGGTCACTCCGAGCTCCTCGAAGACGTGGCCGGGCACGACGGCGTGGCGCATCACCTCGCCGATCTGCTCGAGCGTGCGGTCGACGCGCGGCCCGATCACCGGGATCGCGTTGATCAGGTTCTTGGTCTCCTGGCTCGCGCGCTGGACGAGGCGGTTCGAGCGGATGCGCGAGAGGTAGCGCGCCATCGCCCCGACGGTCTTGGAGATCGACCACTCGTTGTCGTTCAGGACCACGAGCAGGTTCTGACCGACGGCGCCCGCGTAGTTGAGCGCCTCGAACGCCACGCCCGCGCCGAGGCTCGCGTCGCCGATCACGGCGACGGTCTTCGGCGGGTTCGGCTCGTGCGCGGAGCCGATTGCGAGGCCCAGCGCCAGGCTGACGCTGGTCCCGGCGTGCCCGGTGTGGAAGAGGTCGTACTCCGACTCGCGCGGGTTCGTGAATCCGCACATGCCGTCGGTGCGGCGCAGCTTCGAGAAGCCCGCGCGGCGACCCGTGAGCACCTTGTGCGGATAGCACTGGTGCGACACGTCCCACACGAGCCTGTCGCGCCGGAAGTCGAAGAGGTAGTGCAGCGCCGTGGTCAGCTCGACCACGCCGAGGCCGGACCCGAGGTGACCGCCCGTGTTCTGAACGCTGCTCAAGAGGAACGCGCGGACTTCCGAGCAAAGCGCGGGGAGCTGATCGACGGAGAGACGCTTGAGGTCCTCCGGAGAGTGGACGGTCTCGAGCAGCGGCAGCGATTCTTCGACGGGGGGGCAGGATTGGCTCATATCGGTCTCGGGTGGGGCTCTCCGGCGCGAGATCAGTCCGGAAAAGATGGCTCACGCAAAGCTGCGTGCAAGGGCTTTTTGACTTTCGGGCCCCGTTCGCGGCGCTCTCGGGGTCATTTCGCGAAGACCGCGCCCGTTCCGCGAGTTCGTCTCGGAATCCTGGTTTCGTTCGTGACCGCGCCGCTCAGCTCGAACGCTCGACGACCCGGTCGACGAGCGCCCAGGGTAGCGAATCCGGCCCGGCTCCGAGCGATTCGAGCGCCGCGCGGGCCTCGGCGCCCAGCCGCCGAGCCTCCCGCCGGGCCCCCTCGAAACCGAGGGCCGCGACGAGCGTCGCCTTGTCGTCGGCCGCGTCCTTGCCCGGGGTCTTGCCCAGGGCCTCGGCGCTCCCGGTGACGTCGAGCAGATCGTCGACCGCCTGGAAGGCGAGGCCGAGGCTCTTCCCGAACGCGGCGAGCGTCCGCCGGGCCGCCGCGTCGACTCCGGCGGCGATGCCGCCCAGCTCGGCCGAAGCCGACATGAGCGCGGCCGTCTTCAAGGCATGGATCGAGCGCACGCCATCCGCCCCGACGGTGTCGGCGGCGGAGCGCATGTCGAGCACCTGGCCGCCGACCATCCCGCCCGATCCCGCGCCGCGCGCGAGCACGTCGACCATCTCGGCGACACGTTCGGCGGCTCGTCGCGCTCCGCTCCCCTCGCGCCGCGCGCCGCGCGCGAGCCAGCCGAAGGCCAGCCCCTGGAGCGCGTCGCCCACCAGCACCGCCAGCGCTTCGCCGTACACCTTGTGGCAGGTCGGGCGGCCGCGGCGCAGGTCGTCGTCGTCCATGCACGGCAGGTCGTCGTGCACGAGGCTGTAGGTGTGGATCAGCTCGACGGCGGCGGCGGGGGCCGCGGCCGCGGCGTCGTCGCCTCCGAGGGTCGCGCACGTCGCGCGCACCAGGCCCGAGCGCACGCGCTTGCCGCCCGCGAACAGGGCGTAGCGCAGCGCCTCCTCGAGGATCTCGGGGACCGCGTCCTCCGAGGCGAGCGCGCGCTCGAGCTCGGCGTCCACCCACGTCCGGGTCTCGGCGAGCCACGCGCCGAGCCGTCCCTCGTCCTTGACCCGCGCGCTCACCGGTCCCCCTCGTTCACGCCGGCCCTCTCGCCGCGCTTGACGTCCGGATCGCCGGCGTACGCCGCGAGCCCGGCGTCGGCGTCGCGCGTCAGCTCCTCGACCTGCCGCTGGAAGCGCCCGAGGATCTCGCGGCAGCCCTTGAGCAGCTCCACCCCCTCCTTGTAGCGCTCGATCGAGTCCTCGAGATCGAGCCCGCCTTCCTCCAGCGCGGCCACGATCTTCTCGAGGCGCTCGAGACGGGAATCGAAGCCGCCGGCCTGCTCGGCCGCGTCCTCGGTGGGGTCGGCGTCACCCATCGGGCCGATCTTAACGGGCGGCGCGCGCGGATTCGCGCGGCGGGCCCGAAACCGCGCGGGCGACCCGCGGGCCGCCCGCCGGACCGGCTTGCCGCCTTCCCGGGGGCGGGATACGATTCGCGGGAGCCTCTCCGGCCGTCCGCGCGGCGAAGGCTCCCAGCGCGCGGGACCCGCTCCTCTCCAGGCATCGCTCCATGGCTCGCAAGGTCGTTCTCATCTACGCCAAGAGTCAGGCGGTCCGCGAGCTCGCAGGCGACCTCTTCGCCGACCGCTCCAAGACCAAGGGCGAGCTCGCCCGCGACGAGATCTACCCCCCGCTCGGCATCACCACCCTCGCCGCCTGGCTGGAGGGCGCGGGCCACGAGGTGCGCCTGCTCGACGATTCGATCCGCACGCTCGCCGAGCTCGAGGAGGGCATGCGCTGGGCCGACCTCGTCGGGATCTCGGCCCTGACGCCCAACGCGCGCCGGGCGCGCGAGCTGGGCAAGCTGGCGCGCAACGAGGCCCGAAAGTTCGTCGTCATGGGCGGGCCGCACCCGACGACCAACCCCGAGTTCTTCCTCGAGTCCGGGGCCGCCGACATCTGCGCCCAGGGCGAGGGCGACCTCACGCTGCTCGAGGTCGTCGAGCACTTCGAGGAGCGCGAGAAGTGGAAGGAGATCCAGGGGATCACCTTCCTCCAGGACGGCGAGCTCTTCGCGACGCCGCGCCGCCCGCTCATCCGCGACATGGAGTCGATCCCCACGCCGGCCTACCACCTGTGGGACATCGACGAGTACATGCACCTGATGGTCAACCCGGGCGTGACCGCGATCACCAGCCGCGGGTGCCCGTACGCCTGCACCTTCTGCGACGCCGAGATGACGCCGCGCCAGTACCGCTCGCTGAGCGTCGACAGGACCGTCGACCTCCTCGAGCACATCATGCGCACGTACGATCCGCCGCAGATCATCCTGTTCGACGACCTGTTCACGATCCAGCGCAAGCGCGTCATCGCCATCTGCAAGGAGATCGTGCGCCGCCACCTGTCGTTCGAGTGGCTGTGCGAGTCGCGCGTCGACACGATGGACTACGAGATGCTGCGCTGGATGCGCAAGGCGGGCTGCGTGAAGATCGCCTACGGGCTCGAGTCCGGCTCGCCCGACATGCTCGTGACCATGAAGAAGGGGGTCACCCCCGAGAAAGTCCTGCGCGGCGCGAAGCTGAACCGCGAGCTCGGGATGTACTTCAAGATGTTCCTGATGTACGGCTTCCCGGAGGAGACCGAGAAGGACCACCGCATCACGGAGGACATCGTGCGCCGCACGCGGCCCGATGCGGTCTGCGTCAGCATCATCCAGCCGATCCCCGGGACGGCCTTCTACGAGCAGGTCAAGCCCATGCTCAAGAAGGACGTCGCGGAGATGGAGTTCCACTACTGGCACTCCGTCGAGTCCTTCGAGCACCCGGTCTTCAGCCACGAGGAGCTGCACTCCGAGCGCGAGAAGCTGATCCGCATCCACCACGAGAGCACCGCCAGCCTGCGCGCGCGCCTCTTGCGCAAGCTCGAGCGCGCCTGGGCGATGGTCAAGCACCCCGAGCTGATCGGCGACTGGTTCGAGATCAGGAGGCGCCGGAAGCGCCACCTGCAGCGCGTTGCGAAGACGCAGTGGGCCTACATCTACGAGCCCGGCGGCAAGGACCTGGTCGGCCAGCAGGTGCCGACGGTCGGAGTGGAGGCCTGATGCAGTTCCCGAATGGCCCTCAGCGCAACCGGTGCAGCGCCTCGGCCTCGTCGAACCCGAAGAGCAGGTCCGGCACGTCTCGCGCGTCCCGCCGGCGCAGCCAGAGCCGAGCGGCGTCGGGACGCAGGGTCGTGCGGCCGTCGCTGTAGGTGCCCAGGACGTTGCGGCGGTAGAAGCGGTAGCCGACGCCGCGCAGGTAGGCGCCGCGCTCCTGGAACTCCTCGAGCGGGGGCAGGGCGGCGAGCTCGGCGGCGATCTCCTCGGGGCGCGCCGCGTAGCGCACGCCCACGCGGCCGAGCCCCTCGACGAGGCGGCCGCGCACCGGGTCCTCGTACTCGCGCGCGACGCGCAGCGCGTTCGCGAGGCTGCGCTCGCCGTGGAGCCGCCGGCCCTGGTACAGGGCGTAGTCGCCCAGGCCGCGCGCCCACTCGAGCACCGCGTCGGGGTCGGCCTCGAGCAGGGCGTCGATCAGCTCCGCCTTCTCGCCGGCGCGCTTGAACGCCTCGGCGGCGAGGTCGGCGTACAGGAGCGGCGGGGTGGGCTCGCGGAAGCCGAGCAGCGCGCGCACGCGCTCGGCGGTGGTGCCCGCGAGGCGCGGCCACACCTTGGCGATGTAGCCGCCGTAGTCGTAGCCCTTGGTGCGCGCGAGGGTCTCGAGGTTGCGACCCGGAGTCCCGGGCCGGCCGGCCGCGCAGAGCCCGGCGGTCTGGGCGAGGCCGAACGCGAGGAGCGCGGCGCTCGCGGCGTACGCGAACCGGCGCTCGAGCCGGTCGGCGGCGCGCCAGCCGCGCCCCCAGCCCACGGCGAGGACGAGCGTCGCGAGCGCCCACACCGGGGCGAAGCGCATGTACGCGAAGTCGTGGTCGACGCGCTCGACGACGAACGCGCTGTTCAGGTAGACGACGAACCAGAAGGCGACGAAGCCGCCCAGCCACAGGAGCATGCGGCGCTGGGAGCGCGTCGAGGACTGCCACGCGGCCCACGCGCCGAGCGCCCAGGCGAGCGGCCACAGCACCTCGCCGGGCGCGACGTGCGCGTAGACCGCGGCTAGGAAGGCGCCGAAGCGCGCGAGCCTGCTGCCGCTCTCGGTGAGCTCGGTCCCGTGGATGTCGAGCACGCCGCGGCCGACGTGCCAGGCCATCCAGAAGAGCGGGAGGAGGCCGAGCGCGAGGCCGCCGAGGCCGGCCAGCGACTCGCGCCGCAGGCACGCGCCGCGCCGCGCGACGAGCAGCGACACCCCCGCGTAGGCGGCGACGAGCACGAGCTGGTACGAGAAGTAGATCCCGAAGCCCGCCGCGAGGCCGAGCGTGAAGAGCTCGCGCGGGCGGAATACCGCGTCCGGGGCCAGGAGGCGCGCCGTGCGGTCGAGGACGACCAGCGCGAAGAACGTCGCCTCGAAGTGGATGCCGAGGCCCAGCAGCGAGAGCTTCTGCACGCTCGCCGGCGCGAGCAAGAAGAAGAGCCCGAAGCAGAAGGCCGCCTCGTCGCCGAAGTGCCGGCGCGCCAGGGTCCAGCCGGCGACGAGCACGAGCAGGACGAAGACGAGCGCCGCCAGCTTGTGCGCGAGGACGCTCTGCCCGACGGCGAGGAACGCCAGCGCCTTCAGGTGGCTCACGACGAACCCGCCGCCCTCGTAGGGGTGGTAGACCTTGGCGTGGTAGGGAACGTCGAGGCCGTCGATCAGCGCCTTGGCCGCGGCGCCCTTCTCGAGCTCCTCGCCGTAGAAGAAGACGTCCGCGAGGGACAGGACCAGCGCCGCTTTGACCAGCAGGGCGAGGAGGAGCAGCAGGGCGAGTCGAGCTCGCGGCGAGGAGAAGAGCGCGGGCATGCGTCCGGGCGCTACGGTACTCAGAAGCCGCGGGCCCTCCCAGCCCGCGCACGCATGCAAGCGAGACGCGTTTCGCCCCTCGTCGCGGCCCTGCTCCTCGGCTTCCTCGCCTGGTCGCCCACGGTGTGGACCGGCGGCTTCTCGTACGATGACCGCGAGGTGCTCGAGGACAACCCGGTCGTGGCCGGAACGCTGCCGCTCTCCGCCGCCTTCGACCGCGACTACTGGCATCACCGCGGCGACGCGGGTCACTGGCGCCCACTGGCGACGCTGTCGCTGCGGCTCGACTTCGCGATGTGGACGGGCGCGGCGGGCTACCACGCGACGAACGTGCTGCTGCACCTCGGCGCCGTCCTGCTCCTGGGCCTCCTGCTGCGCGAGCTCCGGCCCGCGGACGAGCGCCTGCTCTGGCCGGGGCTGGCGCTCTTCGCCGTGCACCCCGCGCTGGCGGACTCGGTCGCGTGGATCTCCGGGCGCACGTAGATGCTGTCGGCGATCGGCGGCCTCGTCGGCGCTCTCGGGATCGCGCGCAGCCGCGCGTCCGTTCGAGCGTCCCACTGGAGGGCCGGTGCGTGCGCGGGCCTGGGCCTGGCGCTCGCCTTGATGGGCAAGGAGGACGGGCTCGCCTTCGCCCCGCTCTTCGTACTGCTCGCGGCGCGGCGCTCGCGCGCGCACGCGCTCGCCGCCGCGCTGGGATCGGCCGCCGCGGTCGCCCTCTGGCTCGCGGCGCGCAAGGTCGCCCTCGGCGTGGCCCTGCCGGCTGCGCCCTGGGCGCCGCTGGGCGCGGCGCCGCTCCTCGAGCGCCTGCACGCGTCGGGCAAGGCGATCCTCGAGATGCTGCGGATCGCGGTCTTCCCCGTCGGGTACGCGCCGTCGTACGACGCAGGCGATCTGCCGCCGGTCGGCGCCGCAGCGCGCGTCGCCGGCGTGCTCGGCTGGTCGCTCCTCGCGCTCGCCCTCGGGGCGGGCCTCGCCGGGCTGCGCGGCGCGGCACCCGGCCGGCGGATCGCGAGCGGCTCCCTCCTGCTCGCCGCGGCCGCCGTCCTGCCGCACGCGCAGCTCGTGCCGAGCGGCGAGGTCCTCGCCCCGCGCTTCCTGTACCTGCCGCTGCTCTTCGGCGCGCCGTTCGCCGACGCGCTCGCGCCGCGCCGTGGCCGTGGCCGCGGCCGCGCCGTCGCGCTCGCGCTGCTCCTGGCGTGCGTCCCGCTCGCCTGGGCGAGCGCGCGCACGTACGCGAGCCGCGCCTCGTTCTGGCGCGCGGTCCTCGCCGCCAGCCCGCACGACGCGCGGGCCTGGCACGGCCTGGGGATGGCGCACTGGGAGGCGGGCGAGCGGGCGCAGGCCGAGGAGGCCTGGCAGCGCGCGCTCGAGCTACGCCCGGCCTACAGCCGCCCGCTCTCGATGCTGGCGGCGGCGCGGATGGAGGCGGGCCGGCTCGACGAGGCCGAGCCGCTCTTCGCGCGCGCCGTCGCCCTCGGCCCCGAGAACGCCGTCGCGCGCGCGAACTACGGCAAGCTCCTGCTCGAGCTCCACCGCGTCGACGAGGCGCTCGCGATGTACGCGCGCGCCGCGCAGCTCGAGCCCGGGCGCGGCGCCATCTGGCGCGGCCTCGGCGCCGCCCTTTCCGCGGCGGGCGACGAGGAGCGCGCGCGCGCGGCTTTCCAGCGCGCGCTCGAGCTGGACCCGGCGGACGATCTCGCGCGAAAGCACCTCTCGCGGTTGCCCGCGCCGGACCCGCCCCGGTAGGGTCTCGCGCATGCGCGCGCTCTCCGTCCCTCGCCTCTCCGGCCTCTTCGGCCTCTTCGCGCTCGCCGTCGGATCGCTCGCGTGTGGCGAAGGCCCGAGCCGCGGCTCCGCCGCCTCGACGGGTAGCGGTGCGGCGCTCTTCGCCACGCACTGCTCTCCGTGCCACGGCAAGGCGGGCGAGGGCACGCTGCTCGGAAACGACCTGCGCGGGACGGCGCAGCACTGGGACGCGGCGCGACTCCTCGAGTACATCGACGACCCCAAGGCGTTCGCCGAGAAGGACCCGCGGCTCGGAGCGCGCCCGATGACAGCGGTCGCGCGGGACGTGACGCCGCAGGAACGCGCGCAGATCGTCGAGCACGCGCTGACCTTGATGGAGTAGCTCGGGGCAGCCGTACGTGCGCGGGGTCTCGACATGACGCGTGCGCGGGCGGCGCGGGCCGTCAGTGCCGCACCCCGACCCACAGCCCGTCGCCGATGGGCACGATGATGCTCGACAGCCCTTCGACCCCCGGCACCTCTTCGTTGAACGCGCGCACCGCGCCGACCTCGCGGTCGCTGGGGCGCTCGTCGAAGAGCTGCCCGAACGCGAACGCGTTGTCGACCATGACGAGGCCGCGCGGCCGCAGGATGCGCAGGCTCTCGCGCAGGTAGAGCGGGTAGCTCGCCTTGTCCGCGTCGAGGAAGGTCGCATCGGCGGAGCCGTCCGCGAAGCGCGGCAGGACGTCGGCGCCCTTGCCGCGGTGCACCTCGATGCGCTCGGCGACGTCCGAGCGCTCGATCCAGCTCTCGGCGAAGTCGGCGTGCTTCTCGGAGAGCTCGATCGTGCGCACGCGCCCGCCATCGGGCAGGGCGCGGGCCATCGCGATCGCGGAGTAGCCGGCGAGCGTGCCCACCTCGACCACCTCGCGCGCCCCGCGCAGCTCGAGCAGGATCTGCATCAGGCTCGCCTGCTCGGGCGAGATCCAGATGGCCGGGATGCCGGCAGCCGCCGCGGCGGTCTTGAGCTCGCGCAGGAAGTCGTCGTCGCCGCGGGTGTGGGCTGCGATGTACTCGAAGTGCTCGCGCGTGACCAGCGTGGAGGAGCTCGACATGGCTCAGACGACGGGTGCGCCCCACTCGAAGCGCAAGGGAAGGTTCACGTCGGGCGCGAGGGTCTTGTGGACCGGGCAGGTGTGCGCGGTGTGCTCGAGGACGTCGCGCGTCGTCTCGTCGAACTCGTGCGGCACGCGCACGACCACCTCGAGCTCGCCGATGCGCCGCACGGGATCGGCGACCATCCTCTTCTCGACGACGACCTCGGTCCCCGCGAGGTCCCAGTCGTGTTGCCGGGCGACGATGCCCATCGTCGTCACGATGCACGTTCCGAGCGCCGTGGCGACGAGGTCGGTCGGCGAGAAGCTCTCGCCCTTGCCCTGGTTGTCGATGGGGGCGTCGGTCGTGAGCTCGCGCGCCGACGGACCGTGGACGGCCGTGCAGTGCAGCTCGCCCTCGTAGCGGATCTTGATCTGGACCATTGCCGAGAGGGTATCCGGCCGCTCTCGCGCGCGCCTCCGAGCGAGTACATTGTCGGCCATGAAACCCCTGCAGGACCGCGTGGCCTTCGTGACCGGGGCCTCCGCGGGCATCGGCGCGGCGACGGCCCGCGCGCTCTCGGCCGCCGGCGCGCGGGTCGTGCTCGCGGCGCGCCGCAAGGAGCGCCTGGACGCGCTCGCCGCCGAGCTCGAGGGCGCGAGCGCCGTGCAGCTCGACGTGACCGACCACGAGGCGGTCGCGCGGGCGCTCGAGCCCTTCGACGTCGACCTCCTCGTCGCGGGCGCCGGGCTCGCCCTCGGCACCGAGCCGCTCCAGGCCGGGAACCCCGCGGACTGGTCGCACGTCGTCGACGTGAACGTCAAGGGCGTGCTGTACGCGGTGCGCGCCGCGCTCCCGCGCATGATCGAGCGCGGCCGCGGGGACGTCGTCTTCCTGGGCAGCGTCGCCGGCCGCCAGGTGTACCCGGGCGGAGCCGTGTACAACGCGACCAAGTACGCGCTGCAGGGCCTCTACCAGGCGCTGCGCCTGGACGCCGCCGGGACCGGCGTGCGCCTGACGACGGTCGACCCGGCGATGGTCGAGACGGACTTCAGCCTCGTCCGCTTCCGCGGCGACGTCCAGCGCGCCCGGGCCGTCTACCGCGGGATGACGCCGCTGTCACCCGCCGACGTGGCGGACGCCGTGGTCTGGGCCGTCACCCGCCCCCCGCACGTCAACGTGGGCGAGATCGTCCTCTGGCCCACCGATCAGGCCAGCACCACCGTCGTCCGGCGCGACACGGAGCGGGTAGACTAGCGCGCCCTTTTCTTGGCAGAGAGAACGATGAGCCGAGGTGACGAGGAACTGGATCGGGAGATCGACGCCGCGCTCGAGGGCGTCGATCTGCAGGAGATCGGCGGCCCGAGCCGGCCGAGCGCCGAAAAGCGGACGAGCGGCGGCGACCGGCTGTACGTCGGCGTCGTCGAGGGCCTCAGCGGCGACGACGTGATCGTCGAGCTCGGCCCGCGCATGCAGGGTGTCGCCTCGCTGCAGGAGTTCGACGAGCCCCCGCAGGTCGGCGATCGCTTCCAGTTCATGCTGCGCGGTCGCGAGGACGAGCTCTGGATCCTCTCGCGGCGCGACGCGGTGGCGCTGGCGACCTGGGATGAGCTCGAGGTCGGCTCGCAGGTCAAGGCGCGCGTCAGCGGCCAGAACAAGGGCGGGCTCGAGCTCAAGATCGGCGGGCACGACGCGTTCATGCCGGCGAGCCAGGCGGCGCTCGAGCGCGTCGAGGACCTGTCCGGCATGATCGGGCAGACGCTCGTCTGCCAGGTGATGGAGATCGACCGCCAGCGCAGGCGCGTCGTCCTGACGCGCCGCGCGGTCCTCGAACAGGAGCGCCGCGCCGCCCTCGAGGAGTCGGTCGGCAAGCTCCACGCGGGGCTCGTCCTGCGCGGCAAGGTCACGCGCATCGAGTCGTTCGGCGCGTTCGTGGACATGGGCGGCGGGCTCGAGGGGCTCGTGCACCTCTCCAACCTCTCGCGGCGGCGCGTCGAGCGCGCGGGCGACGTCGTGCAGGTCGGCCAGGAGGTGCAGGTCCAGGTGCTCGAGATCAAGGAGGGCGGCAAGCGCGTCGGCCTCTCCATGAAGGCGCTCGAGCCCGACCCGTGGGACGACGTCGATCTGCGCTACGCGGTCGACTCGATCGTGCAGGGCAAGGTGACGCGCCTCTTGGAGTTCGGCGCCTTCGTCGAGCTCGAGCCGGGGCTCGAGGGGCTGCTGCACGTCTCGCAGATGTCGGCGGCGCGCCTGCGCCGGCCGTCGGAAGCGGTCAAGCCCGGAGAAGAGCTCAGCGTGCGCATCCAGGCGATCGACCCCTCGGCCCGCCGCCTCTCGCTCTCGCGACTCGACGCGCGCGGAGCCGTCATCGGCTCAGAGGACGCTATCGACGAGGGCGAGCTGAGCCGCGTCCTCGACTCCTCGCCCGCGGCGCCCTTGGGCACGAACCTCGGCGCGCTGTTCAAGAAAGCGCTGGAGGAGCGGCAGGGAAGCGGCGGAGCGTAGACGGTCACGGCCAGGTGACGAGCACCCGCGCGAGGTCCGTCCGGCCCTCGAAGCGCGGGCCCGGTCCGCCCCCGACGCCGAGGCGCCCGGGGGCGGCGGCCTGCACCGCCGACTGGCGCACGCGCACTCGAAGCGTGCGCTCCAGCGGGTCGACGTAGTCCGCGGGATGCTCCAGGTCCTCGAGCGTCACGCTCTGGTCGCGCCTGCCGAGCGCGCGCTCGTCGAGCGAGCGCCAGCTCGCGCTCGGCCGGTGCCAGAGCTCGATCCGCTGCCGGGCGCCGGGCACGCTCGCGTGGCTCTCGAGGACCACGTCGATCCGCGCGGGCACGCCACGGTTCAGCGCGAACGTCGCCACCCAGGCGGCGGCGACCTCCGGCCGCCCGCCCGCGCGCTCGCCCGTGAGGGCCAGGTACCGCTCGTCGCTGCGCTCGAGCTCCGCGAGGCCGCCGGCTGCGAGAGCGCCGCGCTCGACCTCGACCGCGCTCGGCTCGACGAGGTCGACCCGCGGCCGGATGCGCCGCAGCCGGCCGCCGTAGTAGTCGGTCAGGTAGAGCCACCCGTCCGGCCCGACCTGCATGTCCGTCACGACGCCGAAGCCCTGGCCGAAGCGCGCGAGGTCGCGCTCGGCCGGCGAGTCGGCGACGCCGTCCGCCAGCGGCCCGCCGAGGACGAGCCCGGTGCGCGCGGCCTCGAGCTCGAGCCGGTACAGCTGGAAGTTGTTGAAGTCGGCCAGGAGGAGGTCGCCCTGCAGGTCCTCGGGGAAGCGCTTCGAGCCGAGGAAGCACACCGCCGTCAGCCCGATGCACTCCGCCCAGCTCAGCTCGGGGTCGCGGTAGAAGGCGCCGGGAAGGAACACGAGGTCGCCCGCGTCGAACGCCGTGTCGCCGTTCTCGGAGTAGGTCGCGTCGCGCGCGTCGGGGCCCATGATCTTGAGCCAGCCGCCGTTCATGCCCGCTCCCGCGCGGTTGAGCTCGTCATAGCTCGTCGATCCGTTGTCCCCGAACCACAGCGCGCCCGTCAGCGGGTCGAAGTCCATCCCGAGCGAGTTGCGGAAGCCGACGACGAACCACGGGCGCAGCGCCGGATCGAGCTCTGCCGCGAAAGGGTTGTCGGACGGGATCCCTCCGTCCGGCCGGATGCGGAAGATCCCGCCGGCGCGCGCGGAGCCCGCGCTCGCCGTGTTCTGCTCGACGCGCGGGTTCGCGAACCGCCCGCGGTGCTTGTCTCCCACTTGCCCGTAGAGCATCCCGTCGGGGCCGAAGCGCAGGAGGCCCGAGTCGTGGTCGGGCGGATTGGCCTGCGCCGGGTCGAAGGGGACCTCGAGCAGCGGGCCGCGCGGGTCGACGAGCGCCGCGCCGTCGAACGTGTAGCGCACGAGCCGGTTCCCGCCCCACCCCCCGCCGTCGCCCCCGCCCGCGCTCGCGCCGTAGTAGAGGAAGACGTGACCGCTCGCGGCGAAGTCGGGGGCGCGCACGATCCCTAGCCCGCCCTGCGCGGCGACCGCGAGATCGAGCACCGCCCCCGTGACCACCCCGCCCTGGACGCGCACGACGCGCCCCGTGTCGTTCTCGACGACGAGCAGGTCTGCTTCGCCGAGGAACGTGAAGCAGGTCGGACGCGCGAGGCCCGTCGCGACCGTCTCGGCGAGGAGCCGCGCGTCCTCGAGCGTCTGGGCCGCCGCCGTGCCGCAGAGGCCCAGGACACCGAGCCCTCCTGCCAGCTTCGTTCCGCGTGCCATCGCCTTCCTCCTTCTCGACGTAGCGTCGAGTCGAGGAGGGTAGCATCCGCGAGCTCGGCGCCCAGCCGCGGCGTCTACGCGATCTCCGGAATCAGGACGAGCATCGGGAACGGCGGGAAGTCGTGCAGCCGAGCGATCGCCCGCCCCACGAGCAGCACCTCTCCGTCCCGGTACTCGAGCGCGGGGCGCACGTCCGCCCGCACCCCCTGGCACCCGTCGCTGCGCACGGTGACGTCCAGACCCGCGCCGTGCAGCGCTTCCTCGACGGCCGTCGAGGCGAAGGTCCCGAGCTCGAGCATCGCGTCCTTGGTCGTGCTGTCCAGCGAGTCGAGCGCGCGCTTCGACGCCACGGCGTCGTCGGGGAACATCATCAGGTACGAGGCGAGCGCGATCGCGTCGGGCAGCGGCACGAGCACGCAGCCCTGCTTGCGGCCCGCCGGGCCCTCGAATCCGAGCTTGAACGAGACGTGGACCTGCGCCTGGCCCGCCGGGCGCGCCGTCGCGCGCTCGACCTCGACCGACTGGATCTCGATGGGTCGGTCGATGATCGCCGCGAGGTCGGTCGTGATGCGCTCGACGATCGCCTCGACGAGCTGGACGTCGGAATCGCTGGAGACGGCTTCGGTCAAGAGGGGAACGCTCCGCGGGCCCCTTCGGCGCACGGCCCGGCCGCGCTTGAAGGAGAGCGGCCCCTTACGGGCGCCGAACGCTCGTCGCGAGGCGTCGCCCCACCTCGTCCAGCGCGCCGGAGGGCGCGTCGCTCTCGAGGCGCGGGAAGAGGACGCGCTCCTCCCACCGGATGTGAGCGTGGAGCAGGGACGAGAAGGCAACGAGGCAGCGCTCGTCCCGCCGCCCCTCGAGCAGATCCGCGCAGAGCCGGCGCAGCTCGGCGTGGTCGCTCGCGAGCCGCTCGGCCTCGCCCGCCTCCATCAGCGGTGCGAGCCACTCCTCCTCCTCCCGGAAGTGGATCTCGAGGACTTCCGTCCAGGCGCGGCGCAAGAGCGCCAAGGGATCGCGCGGCGCGCGCGCGTGGCCGCGGGCCGCCCAGCGCAGCGCACGGGCCAGGACCAGAGCGTGGTGGTGGTCGCGGGAGAGGGGCTCGAGGCGTGGGTCGCGCTTCATCGCCGCTCGAGCTCGGGCCCTCTCGCTCGGGCTAGTAGCTCTCGTCCGCCGTCGGGAACTCCGCGCCCTTGACGTCCCCCACGTAGCGCCGGAAGGCGTCGGTCATCGCCTCGCCCAGCACGGCGTAGCGGCGCACGAAGCGCGGCTTGAAGCGCGTGTAGATGCCGAGCATGTCGTGCGTCACGAGCACCTGGCCGTCGCACCCCGGCCCGGCGCCGATGCCCACCACGGGCACCTTCACCGACGCCGAGACCTCGGTCGCGAGCTCGGCGGGGATCTTCTCGAGCACGATCCCGAAGACGCCCGCCTGCTCGAGGGCCAGCGCGTCGCGGCGCACCTCGTCGGCCTCCTCGTCGGTCGTCGCGCGCACCTGGTACGTGCCGAACTTGTGGATCGACTGGGGCGTGAGGCCCAGATGGCCCATCACCGGGATCCCGGCGTCGACGATGCGCCGCACGGTCTCGCAGATGAACTTGCCGCCTTCGAGCTTGACCGCCTCGACGCCCGCTTCCTTGACCATGCGGCCCGAGTTGCGCAGCGCCTCGTCGCTGTTGACCTGGTACGACATGAACGGCAGGTCGCCCACGACGAGCGCGCGCTCGACGGCGCGGCTGACGAGGCGCGCGTGGTACAGCATCTCGTCCATCGTCACGGTGACCGTCGTGTGCAGCCCCTTGACGACCATCGAGAGCGAGTCCCCGACGAGGATGAGGTCCATCCCGGCCTGGTCCAGGAGCTCGGCCATCAGGTAGTCGTAAGCGGTCAGCGCGGCGATCTTCTCGCCGCGCTGCTTCATGCGCAGGAGGCTCTTGGTCGTGACCTTGCGCTTGCTCTGGTGCCGATTCTCGCCCGGCTCGCCGCTCTTCATCGAGGCTCAATGTAGCCCGTGCGTGGGCGCCCTGCGAGCCGCCGATCCGCGGAGCAGGGCGAGGGCGCTCCGGGCGCCGTCGATGGCGGCGCTCGTGATGCCCCCCGCGTAGCCGGCGCCCTCCCCGACCGGGAACAGGTTGGCGAAGCCGCGCGCCCGGCGCCGCTCGTCGCGCGGGATGCGCACAGGTCCCGAGCTGCGCGACTCGATCCCGACGAAGAGCCCCTGCGGGCCGGCGAAGCCCGGGATCCGCCGCTCGAACGCCGAAAGCGCGGCGCGCAGCGCCGCGGTCACGCGGCCGGGAAGGAGCTTGTCGAGCCGCGCCGGCCGCGCGCCGAAGATGTAGCTCGAGGCCAGATCGCCGCCGCTCTCGCGGCCGGCGAGGAAGTCGGCGACGCGCTGCGCGGGCGCGGTGTAGTCGCCGCCGCCGGCCTCGAAGAAGCGCGCCTCGAGCTCGCGCTGGAGCTCGACGCCCGCGAACGGGCTTGAACCGCGGGCGGCGAAGTCGTCGGGCCCGAGCGTCGTCACGAGCGCGGCGTTGGCCCAGCGCGAGGAGTGCCTCGAGTTGCTCATGCCGTTCGTGCAGAGGGCGCCGGGCTCGTTCACGCTGGCGACGATGCGGCCGCCGGGGCACATGCAGAAGGAGTGCGCGGCGGCGTGCCCGGCCCCGGCGCGGTGCGCCAGGCTGTAGGCGGCGGCGCCCAGCACCTGCGCCTCGGGGCCCGTCCCGTAGCAGGCCCGCGTGACGAGCTCCTGGGGGTGCTCGACGCGCGAGCCGAGCTGGAACGGCTTCGCCTCGAAGGGCACGCCCTGGGCAGCGAGCGCGCGCCACGTGTCGCGCGCGCTGTGGCCGGTCGCGAGCACGAGCGCGTCGCACGCGATCTCGCCGCGCGACGTGCGCAGCGCCCGCACGCGCGCCGGCGGCCCCGCCTCGAGCACCAGGCCCTCGAGCCGCGTCTCCCACAGGAACTCGACGCCGAGCTCCTCGAGCCGCGCGCGCAGCCGCGGCAGCAAGCGATGCAGGCGGTCGGTCCCGATGTGCGCGCGGCCGTCGAACAGGATCTCGGGCGGCGCGCCGCACGCGACGAGCTCCTCGAGGATCGGCACCTCGAGCGGGTCGTCGACGCGCGTGTAGAGCTTCCCGTCGGAGTACGTGCCGGCGCCGCCCTCGCCGAAGAGCAGGTTCGTCTCCGGGTCCGGCTCGCGCCGGCGGTGGAAGCGCACGACCCGCCGCCCGCGCTCCTCGAGGCGCGCGCCGCGCTCGAGCACCTGCACGCGCGCCCCGGCGCCGGCGAGCACGCGCGCCGCGAAGACCCCCGCCGGCCCGGAGCCCACGACGGCCACGCGCGCCCCGCGCAGCGCCGGATCGACCTCGGTCGCGTCGAGCGAGGCGGGCGGCGCGACCGGCCGCAGGCGGCCCGAGCGCTCGGCGCGCCGCATCGCCGGCGTCGGCCGCCCGGCGAGCGCGACGTCGACGTGGCACACGAAGCGCAGCCCCCCGCGCTCGCGCCGCGCGTCGAGCGCGCGCCGCGCGATGCGCACGCCCAGGACGTCGCCGCGCTCGAGGCCCAGCCGCTCGAGAGCGCGCGCGTGGAGCTGCGCGTCGGGCTCGTCGAGGGCTTGCTCGACGCCCAGGAGGCGCCAGGTCTGCATGCCCCCAAGGAAAGCAGGAAGGCGGAAGGAATGGACAAGGGAAAAGGCAGCGGCGGCTTCCAGTGCCCGGCCCACACGCGCCCACACGCGCCCCGAGGGAGCAGGTTCGCAAGGGGGGGGGGGGGCGCGTCCTCGGTCGCTCTTCTCTTCTTCTTTCTCTTCCTGCCCTTCCTGTCTTCCTGAGCGGCTTTCCTGGCGACCCCCAAGGCGCAACTAGGGACAGAACGCGATCGCCAGCCCGTCCGACGCGTTGAACCCCGTCCCTCCGGGCCCCGCCGGATCGCGATACAGGAACTGGAAGTTCCACACCGACCCGGCCGTGATCTCCCCCGCCGGAGGTCGTGGAGCGGTCAGGTCGAGCCAGTAGGCCGCCGTCCCGTCGGCCCCGGTCATCAGCAGGCCGAGCCGGAAGAAGCCGCCTCCGGCGCAGCGCCGGCCGTCGCCGAAGGGGATGTCGATGCGGCTCGGCGCGTAGTAGAAGAGCCCGAACTGGCCCGGCGGAGCGCCCCCGACGCGCAGCTCGAGGTCGTTGCGCGCGAGGCTCGAGCTGCCGCCGTGGTGCATCCACGCGCCGTCGCCCGCCGAGCTGGGCGCCCCCGAGCAGTAGCTCTCCGCCGGGCCGCAGGGGTTCGCGGAGTAGATGGCGAGCTTGCCCGCGTCCGCCCCGGCCTCGTCGTCGAGCGGGATCCCGATCGCGACGTCCGAGAGCCCGTCGCCGTCGAAGTCGCCGACGTCGTGGATCGCGGCAGCGAACGCGTCCGCGCTGGAGGGCCAGGTGATGCGCTGCAGAACGGCGGCGCTGAGCGCCGAGTACACGACGACCTCGTTCGCGTGCTGCCGGATGGCGAGGTCGCGGACGCCGTCGCCGTCGGTATCCCCGACCCCCGCCATCGAGAGCGGCTCCCAGACGGTGACGTTCGGGTAGTCGCGGATCGCGGTGAACGTCGCGCCGGAGTACAGCACCGCGTGCGGATCCGACCAGAGGTTGCCGAAGCCGACCACGTAGTCCGCGCGCTCGTCGCCGTCGACGTCCCCGACGCCCGTGATCCCCAGGCCCTGGTTCTCGCTGAACCCGTGGCCCCAGTCGACCCCCTCCTCGTACGCGAGGAGCGAGCCGTCGAGGCCCGAGTGGATCGTGTACACCCCGGGCACCCACCACTCGCCGAACTCGGGCGAGGCGGCGAAGACGTCGTCGTGGCCGTCGGCGTCCACGTCGCCGATCCAGCCGACGAACGTCCCGTAGCGGATCTGGACGCCCGTCGGGTTCTGGATCACGAAGAGCCGCGCTTGCGTGCGCCCCGAGTACACCCACACCTCGCCGTGGCCGAACTGCGTGCCGCCGGCCTCGCGCCTGCCGGGCACGCCGATCACGTAATCGTCGTAGCCGTCGGCGTCCACGTCGCCGGCCCGGTCCATCGACAGCGCGTAGTCCTCGCCCGCGCGCAGCCCGCGTTGGAAGTGGATCAGGGAGCCGTCGGCGCCCGAGCACAACCACATCGCGCCGTTGCCGCCGTTGGCGGTGGGCGAGCCGAACATGAAGTCCTCGACGCCGTCGGCGTCGACGTCGCCGGCGTCGCTGACGCTGGTGCCGATGCGGTCGCCCGCCTGCTCGCCGTCGTAGACGTAGAGCGTCGAGCCCTCCGCAGTCGAGAAGACGACGACGCGGCCCGCGTCCTCCGCGGCGGTGTCGTCGCCCGGATAGCCGGCGATCAGCTCCGGAAGGCCGTCGCCGTCGAGGTCGGGCAGCGTGTCGAACGCCTGGCCGAGCCGCGCGCCGGGCGCGGGACCGTCGAAGCTGCCCGAGAGGTGCTGCGCGGAGAGCGGAGTCCCCGCGAGGGCGATCCAGCCCAGCGGGGCGAGCGAGAGCTTCATGACTCCTCCTTTGCCGAGGGGGCCGAGGGGGCCGAGGGGGCCGAGGGGGCCGAGGACTTCGAGCATAGCCGGTTGCCCTTTGCCACCAGGGCCCGGAGCGTTGGAGAATCGCCGGTCCCCCGCCCGCGCCCCGCGGCGGCCGTCCCCCGCGCTCGATGCCCGACCCCTCGCTCTTCGAGGAGATCCTCCTCGCCCCCGACCGCGACCACTGCCCGGGCGCCGCGCCGGTCGTCTCCTACCGCCCGGACGACGACCCCGTTTACCTCGCCGCGATCGAGCGCAATGCGCGCGCGCGCGTCGAGCTGCGACGGCGCGGGCGCTGGCACGGGCACCTCGCCGAGCTGGACGAGGGCGTCCTCGGCCGGCGCCCCGAAGCGCCGCGGCTCGCCGTCTGGTCCCAGCGCTGGCACACCGCGCGCCCGATCGTCTGGCGCGGCCTCGTGCCGCCCGAGCAGCGCGACGGCGCCGAGCTCGGCGCGCGCCGGCGGCTGCACGACGAGCTCAAGCAGGAAGGCGGCTTGCGGCGCTTCGTCAACGCGCGCCGCGCCGAGCTGGAGCCGCACTTCCGGGTGTCCGGGCGAACAGGGCGCGCGCACGACCCCGAGCGCGACATCGAGCGCGTCGGCCTCACGTGGGTGCTCGACCCCGAGAAGGCCCACTCTCCGCGCGTGAAGGACCTGTGGCTCAAGAGCGCCTGGCTCTCGACCCACGACGCCGACGAGTCGCTGCGCATGCGCCTCTCGTTCGGCCGCGAGCCGGACGACGACGCGAGCCCCGACCTGCGGCGCCACCTGCGCGTGAGCGAGCTCGCCGCGATCCTCCTGCCCGAGGTGGAGCTCGTGCACGAGCACCCCGACCTCGCGGGCGTGCTGGCGGACTTCGTCGGGGGCGACGTCTTCTTCACGCAGCACATCGCGTACTGGAACGCGCCCGAGGGCGGCGCGCTCTTCCACCACGACGCCTTCCACGAGGACGTGCTCGGCGGCCAGCGCGGCGTGTGCTACGTGCAGTGGACGGGCGCGAGTGCGTGGCTGGCCCTCTCGATCGAGGACCTCGCGCGGCGCGTGATCGAGCTCGCCGAGCTGCTCTCCGCGGGCGACCTGCCCGACATGCGCCGGGAGCTCTTCCCCGCGGAGCAGGACTTCCTGGAACTCGAGCGCGTGTGCGGCAAGCTCGAGCGCGTGCTCGGCGAGCTCGCGCGCCCCGGCTGCGGGCGCCTCGCGCCCGTCGTGAACCGCGGCCCCGAGTTCACCGCGCTCCTGGCCGATGCCGGCCACGCGTGCCTCTTGCACCCCGGCGACGCGCTGATCCTGCCCAACCACGGTCCCCTGCGCACGGCGATGCACGCGGTGTTCTGCGCCGGACAGGAGCCGGGCTACGGCATCTCCATGGCGATCCGCGAGCGCCACCCGCCCGAGATCGAGGCCCCGCCGCCGCCCGGCGCCCAGTGGGGCCCGGGCAAGCGGCCGCCGCAGCGGCACAAGAAGCGGCGCAGGCTCGGCCGCGAGGACCGCCGGCGGCGCGGTCGGCGGGGCGAGCGCTGACGCGCGGCGAGGCGACTGAATCGAACGATCGATTGAAACCTAGGCCGCGGGCCCCTACCGTCTCGGCCCCCGTGGACCCGCGCACCGCCAAGACCCGCCAGGCGCTCCTCGACGCCGCCGAGGAGCTCTTCGCCGAGCGCGGCTTCGCCGCCGTGGGCAACCGCGAGCTCGTCGCGTGCGCCGGGGTGAACCTGGCCGCGATCCAGTACCACTTCGGCTCCAAGCTCGAGCTGTACCTCGAGACGGTCCGCCGCGCGGTGCAGCGACCTCAGATCCAGGCGCCCTGGAACGCCCTGTGCGAGAGCGCGCCGACGCGCCTGGGCGCGGCGCGCGCGCTCGCGCGCTTCGTGCGCCAGCTGACCGCCAGCTTGCTCTCGAAGAGCGAGCTGAACGCCTGCGCGCGGCTGATGCTGCGCGAGGCGATGCACCCCAGCGACGCCCTGCCGGACGTCGTGCGCAGCTTCACGCGGCCGCACGAGGACCTCCTGGCGAGCGTGATCGCGCGCATCGTCCCCGGCGCGCCGCCCGAGGAGACGCGCCTCGCCGCGCGCGGGGTGCTCGGGCAGGTCTTCCACCATCACCTGTTCCGGCCCTTCTTCCAGGAGCGCCCGGACGAGAGCTACGGCCCTGCGGCGCTCGCCGCGATCGCCGACTACATCGTTCGCTTCTCCCTGCGCGGCCTCGGGTGCTCGCCGCGCCTGATCGCGCGCGCTCTCGCTCCCGAGGACGTCCAACGCTCCCATCCATGAAACGACCTCCCGTTCTCGCGGCCATCCTGTGCGCGGCCTCCGCTCTTCCGCTCGCGGGCGCCGGCGCACGCCAGGACGGTCCCCCGCCGCCGACGCCGGTGCGCGTCGACGCGGTGCTCCTGGAGGAAGTCCAGCAGAAACGGCGCGTCACGGGCGAGGTCCGCGCGGCGCGCCGTTCGCTCGTCGCCTCGCGCGAGCCCGGCCTCGTCGACGAGCTGCTCGTGCGCGAGGGGACGCGCGTCGAGGCGGGAGAGGTGCTCGCCCGCCTGGACTCCGCGCACCTCGAGCTCGAGATCGCAGTGGTGGCGGCGCAGGAGACGCTCGCCGCGGTCGTCGTCGACGAGCACACCGCGTCCGCCGCCCAGGCGCGCCTCGACCTCGACGTGCTCGAGAAGCTCGCCGAGCGCGACGCCGTGAACCCCAAGGAGCTGGCGGACGCGCGCACCGCCGTGACCGTGGCCGAGGCGCGGCTGGGGCAGGCGGGCCACGAGATCCTCGTCCTCGCGGCCCGCCGCCGGCTGCTCGAGCGACGGGTGGCGGACATGCAGCCGCGGGCCCCGTTCGCGGGATTCGTCGCCGCGCGGCACACCGAGGCGGGCGAATGGGTGGACGCCGGAGGCGCGCTCGTCGAGCTGATGTCGGCGCAGCACCTCGAGGCGTGGCTCGACGTCCCCCAGGCGCACTTCGCCGCCGTGTCCCGCTCCTCCGGGCCGTTCTGGATCGACGTCGACGCCGGCGGCAGCCTGAAGATCGAGGAATGGCGCCTCGTGCCCTCGGTCGAGTCGCGCGGCCGCAGCTTCCCGTTGATCGTCACGCTGCCGGCGGACTCGGGCCTGGCGCCGGGGATGTCGCTGACCGCCGCCCTCCCGACGGAGGAGCGGCGCGAGCACCTCACGCTCGCGCGCGACGCCCTGCTCCTCGGCGAAGCGGGCTCCTACGTCTACGTCGCCCAGGCGACGGCGGAGGGCGCGCCGCCCGTCGCGACGATCTCGCCCGTGGAGGTCCTCTTCTCCACCTCGCCCGAGCGCGTCGCCGTGCGCGCCCCGCGGCTCACGCCCGGTGCGCTCGTCGTCGTCGAGGGCAACGAGCGGCTCTACCCGGGGGCCGCGCTCGCGCCGCAGGAGCGAGAGTCGCGATGAACCTCGTCAGGCTCGCGGTGCGCCAGCCGGTCACGGTGCTGGTCGGGATCGTCCTCGTGCTGCTCGCCGGCATCGTCGCCCTGCGCCGGATCCCGATCCAGCTCACGCCCAACGTCGAGGACACGATCGTCGCCGTGACGACGCTCTGGGAGGGCGCCAGCCCCGTCGAGATCGAGCGCGAGATCGTCGACCGCCAGGAGGAGAAGCTGCAGGGCATCGCGAACCTGCGCAGCATCACGAGCACGAGCCAGACGGGCCGGGGCGTCGTGCGCCTCGAGTTCGTCGTCGGTACGTCGAAGGAAGCCGCGCTGCGCGAGGTCAGCGACAAGCTGCGCCAGGTGCCGCGCTACCCGGACAACGTCGACGAGCCCGTCATCGAGGCCTCCGACCCCGAGAACCGCGACTTCATCGCGTGGGTGATCCTCGGCACCGACGACCCCGGCTTCGACGTGCGCACGCTCCAGGACTTCGCCGAGGACCGCATCAAGCCGGTGCTCGAGCGGATCCCGGGCATGTCGGAGGTCAACGTGCTCGGCGGCCGCGAGCGCGAGGTGCAGGTGCGCTACGACCCGCTGCTCCTGGCGAGCAAGGGCATCTCGCCCAGCGCCTTCGTGCAGGCGCTGCAGAGCGACAACCGCGACGTCTCGGCAGGCGCCCTCGAGGTCTCGAAGGCCGACGTGCGCGTGCGGCTCGCCGGACAGTTCGAGCGCCTCGTCGACGTCGAGGAGACGATCGTCGCCCAGACTCCCGGCGGACCGGTCTTCGTGCGCGACGTCGCGGACGCCGTCGAGACGTTCAAGGAGCCGCGGACCTTCGTGCGCTCCCGCGGCGAGAGCGTGCTCGCGATCAACGCCCAGAAGGAGGTCGGCGCGAACGTGATGTCGGTGATGCGCGCCCTGCAAGAAGGCATCGGCGCCCTCAACGCCCCGGGCGGGCTGCTCGAGGTCCAGGCGCGCAAGCTCGGCCTCGATGGCGGGCTCTCCCTGAATCAGGTGTACGACCAGACCATCTACATCGAGGACGCTCTGGCCCTGGTCCAGGACAACATCTGGATCGGAGGAGCGCTCGCGGTCCTGGTGCTGCTGCTCTTCCTGCGGACGCTGCGCACCGTCGGGATCGTCGCGCTGGCGATCCCGATCTCCGTCGTCGGCGCGATCGTCGCCATGGTCGCCATGGGGCGCTCGATCAACGTGATCAGCCTGGCGGGCATGGCCTTCGCCGTAGGGATGGTCGTCGACAACGCGATCGTCGTGCTCGAGAACGTCTACCGCCACATCGAGATGGGCAAGCCGCCGATGCGCGCGGCCGTCGACGGCGGCAAGGAGGTCTTCGGAGCGGTGCTCGCCTCGACCTTGACCACCGCCGCCGTCTTCATCCCGATCCTCTTGGTCGAGGAGGAGGCGGGCCAGCTCTTCCGCGACATCTCGCTGGCGATCGTCGCCGCCGTCGTCCTGAGCCTGCTCGTCTCGCTGACCGTCATCCCGACCAGCGCCGCGCGCATCCTGCGGCCGAGGACGAGGGCCTCGGGGGTCCGGCGCGGGCTCTTCGCGAGGATTCCGGACGGGATCGCCGGTCTCGTGCACTGGCTGAACGGCAGCGTGCTGGCGCGGATCTCGATCGTCGCCGGGCTCGCGGGCGCCTCGGTGGCCGGGACGCTCTGGCTCGCGCCGCCCACCGATTACCTCCCGCAGGGCAACCGCAACCTCGTCTTCGGGCTCCTCATCCCGCCTCCGGGCTACAACCAGGAGCAACAGACGCGCCTCGCCGAGCGCATCGAGGAGACGGTGCGGCCCTTCTGGGAAGCGTCGCGCGCCCGCGCGGGCGAGGCGCGCCCCGAGCTTCCCGCGATCCCCGCGCTCGACGTGCTCACCGGGCAGACGCGGGAGGTGGTGCCGCCGCCGCTCGTCAACTACTTCCTCGTCAGCTTCGACGGGATCCTGTTCCACGGCGGGATCTGCGACGATCCCAGGCGGGTCGTCGACATGCTGCCGCTGTTCCAGCACGCCACGCGTCCCAGGGTCGCGCCCGGCGTGCTCGCGTTCGCCTTCCAGGTACCGCTCTTCCGGCTGGGCGGCAGCACCGGATCGGCGATCAAGATCAACTTCGCCGGCGACGACCTCGACCAGGTGGCGCATTCCGCGCTGGCCGTCTTCATGGAGCTGACGCAGCGCTACTCGCCCTTCAGCGTCCAGCCCGCTCCGGCCAACTTCAACGTCGGCACGCCCGAGCTGCGCATCGAGCCCGACCGGCGCCGGCTGGCCGAGGCCGGGCTCGCCTTCGAGGACGTCGCTCTGGCGGTGCAGGCGCTGGGCGACGGCGCGATCGTCGGCGAGTTCCGCAAGGAGGGCGACGCGATCGATCTGAAGGTGATCTCGAAGTACGCCGTCCAGACCGGTGCGCTGGACCGCGTCCCCGACAGCCCGATCGCGACGCCGATGGGGAAGAGCGTACCGCTCTCGAGCGTGACGCGGCTCGCGCGGGTGAACGCGGCCGAGCAGATCAACCGCGTCGGCCGGCAGCGCGCGATCACCCTGCAGTTCACCCCCCCGCGCGGGCTGGCGCTGGAGCAGGCCGTCGAGGAGATCGCCGCCGTCCTCGCCGCGAAGCGCGGGTCGGGGCAGATCCCGCCCGACGTCGACACGAGCTTCACCGGGTCCGCGAGCAAGCTCGCGGCGGTGCAGCGGGCGCTGCTCGGCGACGGGACCCTCGCGGGCACGCTCGGCAGCTCGCTCCTCCTCGCGCTGCTGGTCGTCTACCTCCTCCTGTGCGTGCTGTTCCAGAGCTTCGTGCACCCCGTGGTGATCATGTTCAGCGTGCCGCTCGCGACGCTGGGCGGATTCGCCGCGCTGCGCGGCGTCTACCTCTGGAGCGTCCTCGACCCCTACATGCCCGTCCAGCAGCTCGACGTCCTGACGATGCTCGGCTTCGTGATCCTGATCGGGGTCGTCGTCAACAACGCCATCCTGATCGTCCACCAGGCGCTGAACTTCATGCGGCCGGCCGAGGACGACGAGTCGCCCGGAGGTCTGGCGCCGCGCGCCGCGATCACCGAGGCCGTGCGCACGCGCGTGCGACCGATCTTCATGAGCACGCTGACGTCGGTCGGCGGGATGGCGCCGCTGGTCTTCATGCCCGGCTCGGGCTCCGAGCTCTACCGCGGGCTCGGCAGCGTGGTCGTCGGCGGACTGCTCGTGTCGACGATCTTCACGCTCGTGCTGGTGCCGCTGCTGATGAGCCTGGTGATGGACGCGCAGGCGCGGCTGCGCACGCTCGCTGGCCGCGAGGCCGCGCCGGGCGCCACTCTCGGCGGGGCCGCGGCCCTGCTGCTCGCGCTCGTCGGCATGGCGACCCTCGGCTCCTGCGCCGGGCGGCGCCAGCCCGCGCCGCGCTTCGAGGACCTCGCGACGCGCATCGCGACCGACGTGGTGCGGGCGATCCCGCCCACCGAGCCGCACGCGACGCGCTTTCCCGAGTCGAAGGTCGAGACGGTGCTCGCGAACCGGATGGCGGAGCTCGAGGAGCTCGGCGGGTACGGCTCGTGGCTCTCGTTCGCGCCGGACTACGGCACCGACCTATTCGACCAGGCAGCGCCGCCCGAGGACATCACGCTCGAAGCGGCGCTCGCCGCGGCGCTCGAGAACAACCTCGGGCTGCGCTTCGCGCGCCTCGGCCCGCAAGCGCAGCGCGAGGCCGTCGTGGCCGAGCAGGCGGCCTTCGACTTCGTCCTCTTCTCCGACCTCGCCTACGAGCAGGTCGACGAGCCGCGGCCCGTCCCGTTCATCGACGATCCCGTCCTCGGCCCGGTCCGCCTGGGCACGGCGGTGAGCGCGCACGACCGCGGCCGCGTCCAGGCCGGCGTCCGCAAGCTCCTGCACACGGGAGGGACGGTGAGCGCTGTCACCTTCCTCGAGCGCTTCGAGAACCAGTCCACGGGGATCGACTTCGACCCGAACCCCGCGTACCGGGCGGGGGTCGCGGTCGAGATCACCCAACCCTTGCTGCGCGGGTTCGGCGAGGACTTCAACACGGCGCAGCTCGAGCTCGCACGCCGCCAGACGCGGCGCTCGGAGGAGGACGTTCGCGCCGAGGCGCTGACCCTCGTCGCCCTCGTCGAGCAGGCGTACTGGGACCTGCGCGAGGCCCACGCGCGCCTCCTGATCCAGCAGCGCCTGACGGCCGAGGGGGAGGAAGTGGAGCGCGTGCTGGCCGAGCGCCGCGAGTTCGACGCCCAGCCCGCCCAGTACGCGGACGCGCTGGCGACGGTCGAGCAGCGCCGCGCGAACCTCATCCGGGCGCGCTTCCTCGTGCGACAGGCGTCCGACTCGCTGAAGGCGCTCCTGGACTGGGGCGGTGCGTCGCTCGCCACGGAGTCGTTGCTCATGCCGATGAGCGAGTTCGACTGGGCGCCGGTGCCGATCGACTTCCGCTCCTCGGTCGTCCTGGCGGTCGGCAAGCGGCCCGAGCTGCGCGCGGCGCTGCTCGACATCGAGGACGCGGAGCTGCGCACGCGGCTCGCGGACAACCTCCACCAGCCCCAGCTCGACGTGCTGGGGCGGGTCCGCTCCGTGACCGAGCAGGGCGACTTCGCCAGCTCCGCCGACGCGGTCGCCGAGAACGACTTCCTCAGCGGTTTCTTCGGGCTCGTGTTCGAGCTCCCGGTCGGCAACCGCGCCGCCTCGGCGGACGCGCGGCGCGCGCGCATCGAGGGACGCGCGTCGCTCCTGCGCTACGAGGAGCTCCTGCGCGACGTCGTGCTCGAGGTGAAGGACGTCCTGCGCGACCTGCGCACGAGCTTCGAGCTCCTGGGCGCGACGCGCGCCTTCCGCATCGCGCAGACCGAGAACCTGCGCGCGCTGCTGCTCGAGCAGGAGCGCCGCAGCAGCCTGACGCCGGAGTTCCTGCGCCTGATGTTCGATCGGCAGGAGCGCCTGGCGCGCGCGCAGCTCGAGGAGGTGCAGTCCCTCGCCAACTTCAACCGCGCGCTGGCGGCGTACCGGCGGGCCGTCGGCACCGGGCCCGTGCTGGAGGCGCTCTCCGAGGTCGCCGAGGAGCCCCCGCCGCGCTAACCTCGCGGGCGGCCGGATCCGCGCCGACCGGCGAAAGGGCCCCCTTGACGCTCAAGGATTCGCTCGCTCCGGTCGATAGGCCCTGCGCACCCTGGCCCTCCCCCGGAGCGCCCGAACCCCATCCGAGACCCGAGAGCGAGATCCCATGAACGGTACGCAAACCAACTCCCGCGGCAGGGCGCTGGCGCTCGTCGCACTCACGCTCGGCCTTGGCAGCGCCTCGTGCCAGGACGTGCACGCCTTCGTGACCGGCGAGAAGTTCTTCAAGGCTCCGAAGGGCTCGCCGCGGGTCGAGGTCGAGCTCGTCGTCAAGGTCCAGGACTCCTTCTACCAGTCGCTGGAGGTTCCCGGCGGCACGGCGGAGCTCGACCGCGCGATCGCCGATCGGGTGCTCGCGCTGGCGGACGTCGGCATGCGCTTCTACCCGATCCTCTCCTCGGAGTACGGGAAGAAGGCCGGCCGGCCGGAGCACATAATGCTGGTCACGGTCGAGGACCTCGTCGTCAACACCCAGAACCGGATGGTCGAGGAGAAGGGCGCCGAGCCGCGCATCGACTCGTCGGTCCAGAGCCTCGACTGCACCGCCAGCACCTCGGTCGAGAAGCGCCGCGGCGAGGGACCCCCGCTGGTCGTCGGCGCGAGCCCGGGCACCGGGCACAGCCGCGTCAAGAGCGGCTCCGAGGGCGCAGAGACCTCGACCACCTATCGGCTGAAGCGCGATTCGGCGGAAGGCCCGGACCTCTACGTCTCCAAGGAAGACATCCTCGCCAGCGTCGAGAAGGCCGTCGTCAGCGGCCTGCGCGAGGTCGTCGAGGCCGTCGACCGCGACCTCGGGGCCGAAGACGCTCCCTGAGCGAGCGTTCGTCGGCCCGCTCCGCCTCGCCCGCGGCCGCCCGCAGGTTCGTTCGGGGTCAGACTCCCGCGGAGTCGCTGCCTGCGGCGCGGCGGTCCGCGGGGGGCGGGCCTGCGGCGCCGGGCGGCCTGACCAGGGCCTCCAGCCCCGAGCGCACGTGGATGTCGCGCTGCGGGAACGCGATCTCGATCCCGGCCTCGCGGAAGGCGCGGTCGATCCCGGTGTGCAGGTCGTGGATCACGCCCGGCCAGACGTCGCGGTTGGGGATGTACACGCGTAGCTCCATGTTCAGGGAGCTGTCGCCGAAGCCGCGGAAGATCGCGCTCGGCGGGGGCTCGGCGAGGACGTTGGCGACCCCTCGCCCGACCTCCTGCAGCAGCTCGCGCGCCAGCTCGGTGTCCGAGCCGTAGGCCACGCCGACGGGTACGACCAGGCGCGTCGTGGGGTCGGTCAGGGTCCAGTTGATCAGCTGCCCGGTGATGAACTCCTTGTTCGGGACGAGGAGCTCGCGCATGTCCCAGTCCATGATGGTCGTCGCGCGCATGCGAATGCGGCTGACCTTCCCGTCCACCCCGGCGACCGTCACGACGTCGCCGATCCGGATCGGGCGCTCGGCGAGGATGATCAGCCCCGAGATGAAGTTCGCGAAGATCTCCTGCAGTCCGAACGCCAGCCCGAAGGTGAGCGCGGCCACCAGCCACTGCACCTTGGACCAGCCGATGCCGATCGCGCCGAACGCGAGGGTCGCGCCGACGAGCACCACGAGGTAGCGCGCCAGGTTGCTGAGCGCGTAGCGCGCCCCGGCGTCGAGCGGCAGGCGCTGCAGCAACAGGATCTCGAGGAGCGCGGGCAGGTTGCGCGCCGCCGCCAGCGTGAGCACCACGAGCAAGAGCGCGCCGGCGATCTCGTTCAGCGTCACGGCATCCGGCGCGCCGGGCGCCTCGTCGGCCCCCTCGCGCGGAGCGCCGGCGCCGAGGGCGCGCTGCTGGGGCAGGGCCGGCGCCGCGGCGGGGTCGGTCGATCCGCTCGGACCGGCTGCGACGGCGAGCGTCGGCGGCGGCTCGAGCGGCGCCGGCCGCGCCGGCGCGAGCGCTTCGTCCGCGGAAACGACGCGCACCCGCGGCCAGACCTCGATCCGCTCGAGCACGCGCAGCGCCGGGAGCACCGGCTTCCAGGCGACGTAGAGGCCCGCCGCCAGCGCGAGGGCGAAGAAGGTGCGGAACAGCCGGCGGATCTGGACCTGGATCGCCGGCAGGTCGATGCGATCCTCCTCGAGCAGCGTCGGCTCCACGTCGGGGCTCGCCTCCGCGGCGCCCTCCGCGCGCGCCTGCGCCCGCTGCCGGGCCTGGTCGATCGCCACCTGCCGCCGGGCGATGAAGAGCCAGCGCAGGAGCAGGCCGTGCAAGAGCCCCACGCCCAGGATCAGGACGATGCTGACGACGAGGCGCCTGCCGAGCGTGTAGGCCGTGTAGTAGTAGCCGGCGATCGCGAGCGCGGCGAGCACGGCGAACGTCCCGCAGGTGACGGCGAGACGCGCGCGGTGCGCCCTGAAGAACAGGCCCAGGTGACGCCGCTTGCCGAGCTCGGTCACGAGCGGGCTGCCGCGGCGGAAGATCCGCGCGCAGAACACCGCCGCGGCGACCATGCCGGCGACGAACGCGAGGCGGCTTAGCGTCTCGTCCGCCCCGCTGTGACTGGCCGCGCTCGCGAAAAAGGAGGCGAGCGCCGTCGGCGAGAACCAGCGCAGGTTGCGACGCACCGTGGCGACGCCTTGCGCCGGCCAGCGCAGGTGCGCGGCCCCGAGCCCGCCCACCGCGACCGATACGCGCAGGAGCGCGAGCGCGTAGAAGAGGAGCGCGGTCGTGCGCAGCGCCTGTCCGACCGTCACTCCCACGGACTGCTGCTCGGGGATCGCGGAGAGGGCCCAGCCCAGCGACCACACGGCGAGCGGCGCCGGGAGCGCGACCGCGAACGTGGCCACCAGCGCTTGGAGCGTGAAGGCGAAGCGGTCGGTCTTGTAGTTCCCGACGAGCTCCGCCGTGTCGCGGATCCTCTGCCGCATTCGCCGCCGCACCGGGAGCGCGAGCAGCAGCAGGAGCGCGAGCCCGAGGGCCTTGCCCAGGTACTCGTCGGACTCCGCTCTCACGCTCCAGACGACCTTCTCCCACTCCTCGGCGCCGACCAGCTTCGCGAGGTCCGCGCGCAGCGCACCTCGCCGCGGCACGAGCGCGCGCCAGTCCCCCGTGGTGCTGCGCACCCACAGGATGCGCTCCTCGATGAACTCGCGGTAGGCGGCCGTCTCGACCATCCGCTGCTGGATGGCCACGTCGAGCTCCAGCAGGAGGTCGACGTGGCTGCGCGAGTCCGCCTGCATCGCCTCGACGAGCGCGCGCCGCGCCTCGAGCAGCTCGCGCGCGGCCTGCGCGAGGTCGGCGAGCAGGCTCGCGTCGAGCGCACCCACCTTCGCGCGGAACCGCTCAAGCTCGTCGTCCAGGTCTCCGAGCTCCGCGCGGCGCTCCTCGAGCCCGATCGCCCGCAGCTGCTCCGCGGCGAGACGCCCGCGGACGAGGCGCGCGTCCCCGCGCAGATCGCGCGGGCGCGGCAGCTCCTCGTACTGCGTCCTCAGCACCGCACCCAGGGCCCCGGTCAAGCCGGCGACGCGCAGCTTCGCGCGCACGCCGCGCTCCTGCTCGCGCAGGTGGCCGAGCTCCGCGCGGGCGCGCGTGAGCTGCTCCTGCGTGTCGGTGATCGCCTCGACAAGACCCGCGGGGCCGGAGCGCTCCAGCGCGAGCGCCTCGTTCTCGGCGGCGAGCGCCTCGACCTCATCGTGCTGGAGCGCGGCGCGGCGGCGGCGGCGGGCCGCGTCCTCGGAGTCCTGCCGCGCGTCGTCCTCGCGCCGCGTCGCGACCGCCTGGCGCAGCGCCGCCTCGAGCGCCTGCGCCTCCGAGAGGCCCCGCTCGGCCAGGTCGCGCCGCGCCGGCAGCAGCTCGGCGCGCCGCTCGGACGCGGCCGTCTCGGCGTCGAGCGCCCGGATGCGCGCGCTCAGGGCGGCGTGGCGCGCCGCCAGGCTCGCGCGCCGCGCGCGTCCGCGCAGCTCGTCCGGCGCGTCGCCGCGCAGCGCTTCGGCGGAGAGCTGCTCCTGGACGCTCGCGAGCTCGTGCGCGGCCGTCGCCCGCTCGCTCGCGATGCGCGCGCGGTGCTCGCCCCGTCCGGCTGCCTCGCGCGCCAGCTCGTCCAGCGCGCCGCGCGCCGCCTGCAGGGTCGCCTCCGCCTCCGCGCGCAGCCGCTCGAGCTCCTGGAGCGTCGCGCCCGCCGGCGCCGCCGGCGCCGCGGCCGGCGGCTGCGCGAGCTGCTCGCGGATGCTCGCGGAGAGCGCCGGCGCGCCCTCGACCTCGGCCTGGAACCGCGCCGCCTCGGCGTCCGATCGGGCCGCCTGCTCGAACGCTTCGAGAGCGCTCGAGCAGAGCTCGAGCACCTCCGCCCTGAGCGCCTCGTCCAGCTCCGGGTCGCCCCTCGCCGACTCGGCGAGCTCGCGCACCGAATCCGCGTCGAGCTCCTGCGGGGCGCTCCTTTCCTGGCTCGCGGCCGAAGGATCGTACCCGCCGGCCGCGGCGAGCGCGCTGAGGAAGAGGAGTGCGAGGTGCGGCATCTCTCGGGAGCCGTCTCGGCCCCGGCTCAGGATTCCGCCGCGCCCCGGCCCGCAGCGCAAGCGCCGGCCCTTCCGAGTTGGGATACCCTACGCAGAAGGGCCCATGACCCAGCGAGACGGCGAGCCGGACCAGGACCCACGGCATCGGCCGAGCGGCGACCGGATCGTCGAGCTCACCTACGAGGCGCTGCGCGGGATCGCCGAGCCGCCGGGCGCGGCGGCGATGCCGCGCGCGAGCTCGTAGCCGGACGTGCTCTCGAGCGCTCTCGACCCGAGCAGCACTCCGCCGGGACCGACCCGCGCGATCCAGGTCGATTGGCTGCCGGGACCCGGGACGCCGCCCAGGGTGCCGGCGAACATCAGGTTTCCCCCGTCGAGCTCGGTCAGCGCCCTGGCGTAAATCGGTATGGACGCCGCCGAACATCCGCGCGAACGCGAGCGTGCCGTCGCTCTCCACCGCGACGAGGATCGCGTTGGCGTGGTCGATGGTCGCCGTCGCCACCGGTCCGTCGGCGTAGTTTCGCCTGGCCGCAGAGCACCAGGCGCCCGGCGGACGTCTCGATCAGCGGGCTCGTCTCGCAGGCCGTGACGGCGGGATCGAGCTCGAGCTCGCTCGCCCATTGGAAGCCGCCCAGCGGGTCGAGCTTCACGATGAGCGGGTGCTTGTCGAGCGAGCGGCGCACGCTCCCGCCGAAGGCGAAGCCGCCGTCGGCAGTCGGGACGAGGCTCGTGAGCTGGATGGTGTCGCCGGCCGCGTCGACGTAGTTCTGCGCCCAGATCGGCGTGCCGTTCGGCTCGAAGACGCCGAGCCGCGCGCCCACGTTAGCCCCGGTCGTACCCCCCACTGCGATGTCGCCGCTCGGGAGCACGTGGACGTCGGTCGGACGGCCAAGGGCCGGCCCGGTGAACTGCGCGCGCTGCTCCCACTGGATCAGGCCCGCGCCGTCGACGCGCGCCATCCAGCTCCGGGTTCCCGGCGTGCTGCCGACGACGACGAAGCCGTCGTCCAGCTCGGCGACCGACGCGATGTCCTCTCCCGCCGGCTCGAGGTCGTACGCGCGCGACCAGCGCGTCGAGGCGGAGCCCGAGCCCGCGAACGGGCCGCCGGCGTCCGCGAGGTCCCAGGTCAGGCGGTGCGGCAGGCGCGTGAGCGCGACCCCGGGGACCAGTCTGAAGTCCCACCCGCCGGTGGGCTGCAGGTAGCCGTCGGCGTCCCACCAGGGGTCGGCCGCGGGGTCGACGGCGAGCTCGACGCCGGTGCGCACCGAGAGGTACGGCGCGGCGATGGGCACGCCCGCACGGCCACGCGGCCCTCGACAGCGACCTCGAAGTCGAGCGCAGCCGCACCCGAGAGGTCGGGCGGAGAGAACTCGAGGATCCGGTCGCGCGGGCGGTCGAAGCTGGCCGTGCGGCGCCCGAAGGCGCTCGCTTCGCCGTCGGCCGTGAACTGTCCGACGAGCGATGCCCGCATCCCGGCCTCGACCTCGCCCGCGATGGCGAGCTGCGCGTCGATCACGATCGTGCCGGTGATGTCGGGGAACCCGGGAAAGGTGAACGTCGCGACGTCGACCGCGAAGAGCGGCAGGTCGGTCGCGATGGGCCCGCCCGCGTCCGCGGCGAGCTCGAGCGCGAACCCGCCGTCAGCGTGAGGTCGAACTCCGCGCCGCCCGGGCACGAGGTCGGGGCCGAGGGGTTGATCCCGAGGCAGATGCCGATCTCGGGCGCGTCGAGGAACAGGTTCCCGTTGAGCATCACCGTCGGGCCGGTCCCGTCCGTGACCAGGACGTCGTTGAACGGAACGTAGAAGGGAGTGCCGGTCGACTCGATGTCGGGCGTTCCCTGCGCGGCGGCGAGGGGTGAGGACGCGAGCATGACGAGGACTGCGGTCACGAGGGGCTTCGGCATGGCATGTCTCCTGGAAGGCTTTCCCTGGCAGCGCGAAGCACCGGCCGCGGGGGAAACGGAATCGGGGATTCCGCGAGCTCCCGCGAGCCCTACCATGCGGGGCCGCCATGCCTCCCGAGCCCGCGAACCGCGCTGCACGGCGCGCCCAGAAACCTCCCAAGCTCGCCTTCCGCCCGCTCACGCCGGGCCTCCTGGACGAGCTCGGTGAGGTCCTGAGCGGGACCTGGGGCCGCGGCTGCTGGTGCATGCATCCGCGCCTCACCGCGGCCCTCGAGCGCGGGCTCCCCGGCCCGGGCTCGGTCTCGCAGCGCCGCCGCGTCGCGCTCGAGAAGCTCGCGCGCAAGCGCCGCGCGCCGGGCCTGCTCGCCTTCGAGGGCGAGCAGGCCGTGGGCTGGATCGCGGTCGCGCCGCGCACCGAGCTCGCGCGCGTCGAGGCGTCGCGCGCGACGCCGCGCGTCGACGACGAGGACGTCTGGGTCATCCCGTGCATCACCGTGCGCAGGACGGCGCGCGGCCGCGGGATCGCCCTCGCGCTCATTCGCGCGGCCGTCGCGTACGCGGCCGAGCACGGCGCGCCGGCCGTCGAGGCCTACCCGCGCGCGGGCGACGCGCGAACGGCCGACGACAACGCCTACCACGGAACCGAGCCGCTCTTCCGGCGCGCGGGCTTCCGCGTCGTCCGCGAGCCGCTCGCGGGCCTGCCGCGCAACTGGGCACCGCGCACGACGATGCGCATCGCGTGCAAGGCCGCCCGACGAGCCCGCTGAGCGGCGCGCGCCCGGGGAGCCCGGGCAGCTCCGCGAGAACCGGCCCGCTGCGCGCGCACCTAGCGCTCTTCCTCGTCGCGCTCGCCGTGCGCCTCGCCGTCCTCTCGGGGCTGGCGGCGAGCCCGGGCTTCGCCCACCCGTTCCTCGACGCGGCGGACTACGACGAGCTCGCGCGCGCGCTGCTCACCGGCCGGCCGTCCTCGACGCCCCTGTTCTGGCAGCCGGTGCTCTACCCGCTCGTCCTCGCCGCGATCTACGCGCTCTCGGGCGGCTCGATCCTCGCGGCGCGCGTGTGCCAGGCCCTCGTCGGCGCGCTCGCCTGCGTCCTGACCCGGCGCTTGACCGCGAGCGTCTTCGACGAGCGCGCGGGCAAGCTCGCCGGGTACCTGCAGGCCTTCTACGGGCCGCTGGTCTACTTCGAGCTCGAGCTCGTCGCCGCGGGCTGGACCGCGTTCTGGGCGACGCTCTTCCTCGTGCTGCTGGTCCGCCGCGGTCCGCCGCGGCGGGGCGCCGACGTGGCGCTCGGCGCGACCGGCGCGCTGGCGCTCCTCGCGCGCCCCGTCTTCCTTCCGGTGCTCGCCCTGGCCCTCGCCGTCTTCGCCTGGCGCCGCGCCCGCGCGGGCATGGCGGCGCGGCTCGCCGCGGCGGCCGCCGGCCTCGTCCTCGTGCTCGTGCCGGCCGGCTTCCTGCGCTCGCGCTCGACCGGCAGCTTCGGCGTGCTGCCCGCGACGGGCGGGATCAACTTCTACATCGGCAACAACCCGGACTGGCGCGACACCGTGGCGCTGCGCGCGGGGGACGGGTGGACGGAGCTCGCGACGCGGCCGAAGCGCGCGGGCGCCGCCGGCGGCATGTGGGGCGAAGAGGCCTACTTCTACGAGTGCGGCCTCGCGTACGCCCGCGGCGAGCCGGGCGCGTTCGCCTCCGGCCTGGTCGCGAAGGCCGTTCAGTTCTTCTCGCCGCGCGAGCTCCCGCGCTCCTACGACGTGTACACCTACCGCGAGTGGTCGCCGCTGCTCGGCGCCCTCGTCTTCCGCGTCGGGGGCTTCGGCGCGCCGTTCGGCCTCTTGCTGGCGCTGGCGACGATCGGGCTCGTGCGCCGCGGCCGCGAGGTCCCGCCCGAGATGTGGAGCCTCGCGCTGTACCCCCTGCTCGTGATCCTGTACTTCCCCGCGGCGCGCTACCGCGTGCCGGTCCTGCCCGTCTTCCTCATGCTCGGCGCGGCAGGCGTGCTCGAGCTCGCCGGGTCGTGGCGCGGGTGCGGCCGCAGGAAGGGCGCGCTGCTCGCGGCGGCGCTCGCGCCGCCCCTGCTCCTCGCCCGCGCGGGACCGTTCCCGCAGGAGCGCGGCGACTTCCGCGCGGAGCTGCACTCGCTCGTGGGCAGCAAGCTCTGGCGCCAGGGCCGGCCGGACGAGGCGCGCGCGATCTTCGAGGCCGGTCTCGAGAAGTCGCCGGAGGACCCCGACCTCCTCGCCAAGCTCGGCGAGTGCTTCGTCGCGCGCGGGGACCTCGCGCGCGCGATCGCCACCTACGAGCGCGCGGTCCGCGCGGCACCCGGGCGAGCCGACGTCCACGGGCAGCTCGGGGCCGCCCTGCTCGCGCGCGGCGACGTCGACGCCGCGCTGCGCCACCTCGCGACCGCGGTCGAGCTCGACGCCCATTCGTTCGAGGCGTGGCTCGACCTCGGAGTCGCCCGCCAGCGCTCCGGCGATCCCGCGCGGGCGATCGAGTGCTACGAGCGCGCGTGCGCGCTCCGCCCGGGCGACCCGAGCGCGCTGCAGAACCTCACCGTCGCCCTGGTCGAGGCGGGGCGGCTCGCGGATGCGATCGCGCGGCTCGAGCGGGCCGTCGCCGAGCGTCCCGAGCATGCCCAGCTCCGGTACCTGCTCGCGCACGCGCGCGCGCAGGGCGGCGACGTCGCGGGAGCGCGCGCGGAGCTCGAACGTCTGCTCGAGCTCGAGCCCGCCCACGCGCGGGCGCGGCAGCTCCTGCGCCAGCTCGAGCCGCCGCGCTGACGGCCCCGGGTCTAGAATGAGTCGGACAGGGCCGGCAGGGTGAAGGGCTGGAAGGGCGCTCCGGCCACCTTCCTCGCCTACGTGATCGCCCACGAGGCCCACCACCGCGGGCTGGCGATGGTCGCGATGCGCGTGGCGGGCCACAAGCTGCCCAAAGAGGTGGTCTACGGCCAGTGGGACTGGGGCAAGCGCGCCAGCGCCCGTTGACGTTCAGCGACGTTCAGCGACGTTCAGCGACCCCCGGCGATGCTCGGCCGCCTCGATCCTGGCCCCGGGGAGCGACGGGCAAAGGGATCGTAGCCGCCCCCGGGTCGGGCTACTCGCGCTGCGCCGCCGCGTGCATCATGTCGCCCATCATGCTTGCAAGAGAACTCTCGCCCGTCCTCCTTGCGGTGCTCCTGCCGGGCGCCGCCTTCGCGCAGGAGCCGAGCCCGGCGGTCCCCGTCTTCGAGGGCGGCCAGGCCCAGGTGGTCGGGGCCTTCCGCGACCCGGAGCGCTGGATCCGGCACGACCTGTGGGTCGAGACGGAGTTCGACTCCGATGGAGACGGCGCGCCCGACCGCGTGCACGTCGACGTCACGCGCCAGGAGCAGACGGAGTCCGAGGGGCTGAAGGTCGCGGTGATCTACGAGACGAGCCCCTACTTCGCGGGCACCGGATCGACGGCTCCCGAGCACTTCTGGAACCCGCGCCAGGAGGTCGGGGACGCGCCGCCGCTGCGCAACCTCATGCCGCCGATCCCCTACCAGGGGCAGCGCTCGGTCATCTCGGGCTCGCTGGTCGAGCGCTGGGTGCCGCGCGGCTTCGCCGTCGTCCACTCCGAGTCGCCCGGCACGGGCGCTTCGCAGGGGTGCCCGACGGTCGGCGGCGGCAACGAGTCGCTGGCCCCCAAGGCCGTGATCGACTGGCTCAACGGGCGGGCGGCGGGGTACTCGACGGTCGACGGCGACGAGGAGGTGGCGGCGTTCTGGTGCACCGGCAAGGTGGGGATGACCGGCACCTCCTACAACGGGACGCTCCCGGTCGCCGCCGCCACGACCGGCGTGGAAGGGCTCGAGGCGATCATCCCCGTCGCGCCGAACACCTCCTACTACCACTACTACCGCTCCAACGGCCTCGTCCGGCACCCGGGCGGCTACATGGGCGAGGACATCGACGTCCTCTACGACTTCATCAACAGCGGCGACCCCGAGCGGCGCGAGTACTGCGACGCGAGCATCCGCGACGGGCTCATGCTCGACGGCTTCGATCGGGTCAGCGGCGACTACAACGACTTCTGGGCGAGCCGCGACTACCTCGCTCGACTGGAGGGCTGGAAGGCGGCGACGCTCGTGGCGCACGCGTTCAACGACTGGAACGTCATGCCCGAGCACAGCGTCCGCCTCTACCTGGCCCTCGCGGCCAAGGGCGTCCCCGTGCAGGCGTACTTCCATCAGGGCGGCCACGGCGGGGATCCGCCGATGGCCCTGATGAACCGCTGGTTCTCGCGCTACCTCTACGGGGTCGAGAACGGCGTCGAGAAGGACCCGCGCGCGTGGATCGTCCGCGAGGACTCGAGGCGCCGGGACCCGACCCCGTACGCCGACTACCCCAACCCGGACGCGTCCGCGGTGGCGCTCTACCCGGCGGCCGGCGGTGCCGGGGCGGGCGGCCTGGGGCTCGCGCGGGTCGCCGGGCAGGGCGTCGAGACCCTGGTCGACGACGTCGCGCAGAGCGGCGCCGACCTCGCCCAGGCCGAGCGCTCCGAGCACCGGCTACTCTACGCGACCGCGGAGCTGAAGGAGCCGCTGCACCTGTCGGGGACGCCGCGGATCACGCTGCGGCTCGCGTCCAGCCTGCCCGCCGCGAACCTCTCCGTCTGGGTCGTCTCCCTGCCCTGGACCCCGGGGGCCGAGACGAACGCCAATCTCGTCACCCGCGGCTGGGCGGACCCGCAGAACCACCGCTCGCTCACCGACGGCGAGCCGCTGGTGCCCGGAGAGCTCTACGACCTGAGCTTCGACCTGCAACCCGACGACCAGATCGTCCCCGTCGGACAGCGGATCGGCTTGATGATCTTCTCCAGCGACCGCGATTTCACGCTCTGGCCGCCGCCGGGCACCGAGCTCACGCTCGACCTCGACGCGACCTCGCTCGAGCTGCCGGTCGTGGGCGGGAGCGCGGCCCTGCGGCGCGCGGTCGGCGCAGAGTAGCGAAGATCCTTCCGGACACGGCTCAAGGGCGCGCGCGCCGCTGGCCGAAGGGTCGGCGGCGCCCATGAGCGAGCCCGTCGATCTGCGCTGCCCGCATTGCCGGGGGGCGATGAAGCCCGTCCTCCTGGGCGAGCTCCAGGACAAGCACCTCGAGTGCGAGTACTGCGGCGGCGTCCTCGACGTGGCCGACCTTTCGAGCGTCACGCACGAGGAGGTCGAGGAGCACACCCGCGCCGACGGCACGCGCGTGCGGCGCGTGAAGCGCGTCACGCGCACGCGCACCGACCCCGGCGCCGATCCGAGCATCGAGGCGAGCTTCGTGGGTAGCATCCGAGCGGGCGCGACCGCCGAGCCGCAGCCCTGCTTCGATCCGAGCCTCTCGAAGCGGGCCGTCTTCCAGCGGCTCGACGGCCGGACCGTCCGCGTCGACCTGCGCGACCCGGAGCAGGCCCGCGAGCTGCTCGGGCGCGAGCTCGACTGGGAGATCACCGACGAGATGTTCGCCGGCGTGCTGGAGCGGGTCGAGCGCCACGCCGCGCAGGTAGAGGCGCGGTGCGCGGACGCGACGGGCCGCGGGACCGCGAGCTTCGACGACGCGAGCCTCGACGAGCTCTTGCGCGCGGGAGCGTTCGAGGTGGGAGACCGCGCGCTCGCGGACGGCGCCCGCCGCGCCGAGCCGGAGGCGGCGCGCCTCCTCGCGCCCGCGGGCCTCGCCCCGACACCGCTCCACGACCCGACGCCGCACGAGACGGTCCACGGCTGGCCCGTCCGCGCGCGGCCGGCCCCGACATGGCACCCCCCCGGCTGGCCCGCCAGCGGAGACGGCCCGCGGCCGCGGATCCCGCTGCGCGGCTTCGGCCTCGGCGCCGCGGCCGCGCTCCTGACGCTGGGCTTCCTCCAGACCCCGCTCCTCGCCGCGCTCCTGGTCGGCGTCGGTCTCCTGGGCTGGGCCGTGAAGCGCCTCGGCTCCCACTCCTGACCCCGCGTGGAGCCGAGGGCAGCGCGCCGCCGTGCGCCTTGCCCAGGCTGCTCGCCGCTGCTAATCTCGAAGTCCGAGTGGCGCCACGAACCCTTGGAGGCGCGCGACTTCGGAAACGAGGGGCCGCCTCCGCAGCCGAGGCCAAGCCATGTTGCCGGTCAGCGTCTTGATCCGAGACCGCCCCGAGCCGTACCTCCTCGACGCGGATCTCTGCGTCCTGGATGCGGCGCGCTTCCTGCGCAAGCATCGGATAGGGGGAGCTCCGGTGCAGCGCAACGGCCGCCTGGTCGGCTTCGCGTCCGAGCGCGACATCGTCTTCCGCGTCGTGGCCGAGCAGCGGGACCCGGCGACCACCAAGGTGGCCGACATCATGAGCCGGCCCGTGCTGACCGCGAACGTCGGCGCGACCGTGTCGGAGTGCGAGCAGGAGATGCGGCGCGCCCACGTGCGCCACCTCCCCATCATCCATCAGGGCAAGGTCATCGCGTGCCTCTCCCTGCGCGACCTCTTGCAGTCCGAGCTGCGCCAGGCCGAGGTCGAGGTGCGCTGCTTGAGCGAGTACGTCCGGGGGACGACCGGGTAAGCTGACGCCCCACGCGAGCCCGCCACCGCGCGAACGTCCACGCCCGCGCCAGGTCGGCTCACACCTGCCGCAATCCCCCAGCTCACGCGCGCACCGGCCGAAATGACCTTGCTCTCCGCCCAGGCGGCCTTCTATTACCTGGCCGCCGCCAGCATCGCGAGCGCGCTGCTCGCCGTGACGCGGAAGAACCCGGTCCACAGCATGCTCTGGGTGCTCTCGCTCTTCCTGCACGTCGCCGGCATCTTCCTCTTGCTGGGCGCGGAGTTCCTCGCCGCGGTGCAGGTCATCGTGTACGCGGGCGCCATCCTCATCTTCTACCTCTTCGTCCTCATGCTGCTCGACCTGCCGGGCGAGGAGGCTCGGCCGCGCTTCGGCAGGCACTGGCCGTTCGCTGCCGCCGCGGCTCTCTCGCTCGCGGCCCTCGCCTGGCTCGCCGGCGCGCGCACTCTGGACCTCGGCGGGCCCGAAGCGGCCGCAATCGCGCCGCCGGAGCTCGTCGAGGGCGCTGCCGCCGAGCCCCCCCGGGGAAGCGTCGCGGAGATCGGCGCTGCTCTCTTCGGTCCGTTCGCTCTGCCGTTCGAGATCGCCTCGCTCTTGCTCCTCGCCGCCATCGTCGGCGCCGTCGTCCTCGCGCGGAGGAAGGCGGCCACTCCGTGATCGTGCCGCTCGGTGCGGTCCTGGGGCTCAGCGCGGTCCTCTTCGGGATTGGCGTCTTCGGATTCCTGGCGCGGCGCAACATCATCCTGATGTTCGTCTCGGTCGAGGTCATGCTCAACGCGGTGAACCTCAGCCTGGTCGGGTTCAGCTGGCGCCTCGACGACCCGCGCGGCCAGGTCCTGGCCCTGTTCGTCATCGCCGTCGCGGCCGCGGAGGCGGGGGTCGGCCTGGGGCTCGTGATCGCGCTCAACCGCAACAAGCCCGGGGCGGGCATAGCGGAACTGACCGAGCTCCGATGGTGACCTTCTCCGTCCTCCCGGCGCTCGCGGTCGCCGTCCCGGCCCTGGGAGCGCTGCTCGTAGCGTCCACGGGCGAGCGCCGCGCCAACCTGCGGGAGGCCTGGTCGGTCGCCGCCGGCGTCGCGCTGTGCGCGCTCGTGGCGGCCTTGATCCCGGCCGTCCTGGCGGGCGACGCGCCCGGCTGCGTACTGTTCCGCGTCCTGCCCGGCATCGAGCTCGCCTTGCGCGTCGACGCGTTCGGCCTGCTCTTCGCCTGCGGGGCGGCGGCCCTGTGGGTCCTGACCTCGTTCTACTCCATCGGCTACATGCGCTCGCTCGAGGAGCACGCGCAGACGCGCTACTTCGCCTGCTTCGCCCTCGCGCTCACCGCGACCATCGGGGTGGCGTTCGCCGCCAACCTCTTCACGCTGTTCGTGTTCTACGAGGGGCTGACCCTGGTCACCTACCCCCTCGTGGCGCACAAGGAGACCGACGAGGCCCGGGCGGGCGCGCGCAAGTACCTCGTCTACCTGCTGGGCGCCGCCAAGCTCCTGCTCCTCGCCGCGATCGTCCTGACCTACGACGTCGCGGGGACGCTCGAGTTCCGCGCCGGCGGGATCCTCCCCGCGTCGCTCGTCGGGCGAGAGCCCGCGCTGCTCCTCGCGATCTCGGTCCTCTTCCTGTTCGGGTTCGCCAAGAACGCGCTGATGCCGCTGCACGGCTGGCTGCCGGCCGCGATGGTCGCCCCCACGCCGGTCAGCGCCCTGCTGCACGCGGTGGCGGTGGTCAAGACGGGCGTCTTCTCCACGCTGCGCGTCTTCCTCTTCGTCGTCGGTCCCGCGGCCATGCGCGAGCTCGGCGCGGACCAGGTCGCCCTCGTCGCCGCATCGGTCACGATCGTCGTCGGCTCGCTCCTGGCGCTCGCCCAGGACAACCTCAAGGCGCGGCTCGCGTACTCGACCGTCAGCCAGCTCTCCTACATCATCGTCGGAGCTGCGCTGCTGAGCTCGAGCGGCGTGCAGGGCGGCGTCGCCCACATCACCAACCACGCGGTGTCGAAGATCACCCTCTTCCTGTGCGCGGGCTCGATCTACGCGTCGACGGGCAAGACCGAGATCAGCCAGATGTCGGGCCTGGCGAAGCGCATGCCGTGGACGATGGCCGCGTTCGCGCTCGCCTCGCTGAGCATCGTCGGCATCCCCCCGACTTGCGGGTTCGTGTCCAAGTGGAACCTCGTGCTCGGCGCGACGGGCAGCCTCCCGGTCCTGGCAGTGCTGCTCGGCAGCTCGCTGCTCAGCGCGGCCTACCTCGGCCCGATCGTCTACAAGGCCTACTTCGAGGAGGAGCCCGCGGACATGGCCGGCGGCGCGGACGGCGAGGGCGGGCCGGTCCGCGAGGTGCCCTGGATGGTCGCGCCGCTCGTGGTCAGCGCCGCCGCGAGCCTGCTCCTGGGGATCTTCCCCGGCGGCGTGCTGGACCTCGCCGGGAGGGCGCTGCAGTGAGCTTCCTCGAGAAGCAGCTCGAGGACCCCGCGCGCTTCGCGAAGATCAAGCGCGGGCTCTACGTCGGCCTGGCGCTCGTGCTCGCCGCCGAGATCGTCCTGCCGCTCGTGTTCCACGGCCACCACCACTTCTCGTTCGAGGGCTTCCCCGGCTGGGGCTCGCTCTACGGCTTCCTCTCCTGCGTCGCGATCATCGTCGTGTCCAAGGTGATCGGGAAGGCGTGGCTCATGCGCAGCGAGGACTACTATGAGTCTTGAGTGGGTGCACCCCGGGCTCCTGCTCATCGCCGGCGCGTGGGCGCTCCCGTTCCTTCCGGGCCGCGTCAAGCGCGCGGCGATGCTCGCCCTGCCCGCCGCGGCGGTGCTCCTCTGCCTCTCCATGACGCCCGGCACGCACGGCGTCGTGCGCTTTCTCGGCGCGGAGCTCGTGTTCGGCCGCGTGGACGCGACGAGCCTGGTCTTCTCCTACGTCTTCTCGATCATGGCCTTCCTGGGCATGGTCTTCGCGCTGCACGTCGAGGACGACGCCCAGCACGTGGCCGCTCTGACCTACGCGGGCGGCGCGCTCGGGGTGACGTTCGCCGGCGACTTCCTCTCGCTCTACGTGTTCTGGGAGCTCATGGCGATCTCGTCCGCGCTGCTCGTGTGGCGCGGCCGCGGCCCGCGCGCCACGGCGGCCGGGTTCCGCTACCTGCTCGTCCACGTCTTCGGCGGGCTCCTGCTCCTGGCCGGCATCGTCCTGCACTGGTCCGAGACCGGCTCGCTCGCCTTCGGCGACATGGGCGCCTTCTCAGGCGGCCTTTCCTGGGCGCTGATCCTCGTCGCGTTCCTGGTCAACGCGGCGGTGCCGCCGCTCGGGGCGTGGCTGCCCGACGCGTACCCCGAGGCGAGCGTCACGGGCGCGGTCTTCATGACCGCCTTCACGACCAAGTCCGCGGTCTACGCCTTGATCCGCGGCTTCCCCGGGACGGAGCTCCTGGTGTGGCTCGGGGCGGCGATGGCGATCTACGGCGTCGTCTACGCCGTGCTCGAGAACGACGCGCGCCGGCTGCTCGCCTACCACATCATCAGCCAGGTCGGCTACATGGTGTGCGGCGTGGGCATCGGCACCGCGCTCGCGATCAACGGCGCCGCGGCGCACGCCTTCGCGCACATCCTCTACAAGGCGCTGCTCTTCATGGGCGCCGGCGCCGTGCTGCAGACGACGGGCCTGCGCAAGCTGAGCGACATGGGCGGGCTGTACAGGACGATGCCGATCACCCTGGGTCTCTACATGGTCGGCGCCTTCGCCATCTCGGCCGTGCCGCTCTTCAGCGGCTTCGTCAGCAAGTCGATGGTGGTCTCGGCGGCGGGCGAGGCGCACCTCGCCGCCGTGTTCCTCATGCTCACGCTGGCCTCGGCCGGGACCTTCCTGCACACCGGCCTCAAGCTGCCCTACTACATGTTCTTCGGTAGGCCCGTGAACGGGCGGCGCGGAGCGGAGCCGCCGCGGAACATGCTCGTCGCCATGACCCTCGCCGCGGCCGCCTGCGTGCTGATCGGGGTCTTCCCCGGTCTCCTCTACCGCCACCTGCCGAGCCCGGTCGACTACGCCCCCTACACCGTGGCGCACGTCACGAGCACGCTCGGGATGCTGGGCTTCACGGCGCTGGGCTTCTTCCTCTTGCTGAAGCACCTCGATCCCGAGCCGACGGTCAGCCTCGACACCGACTGGTTCTACCGCAAGGGCGCGCGCGGCTTGATGGTGCTCGTCCGCGGGCCGCTGCAGCGGCTCGAGGGCCTCGTCGGAGGGATCTGGGAGCTCGTGCTCCGCCGGCCCGTGCTGGGCGCGGCGAACCTGCTGCGGCGCTTCGACAGCGGCGTGGTCGACGCCGCCCTCGTGGGCGTGGGAAGCGCGACGCAGGCGCTGAGCCGGTTCCTCAAGACCGCGGTGAGCGGCCACGCCCAGCACTACGGGCTCTTCATGGCGCTCGGCTTCCTGGCACTCGTGGCCCTGGTCATGCTCGCACGATGAGCGCCTTCCCGATCCTCAGCGCCACCACGTTCCTGCCCCTCGTGGGCGCCGCGGTCGTGGTGCTCCTCGGCAGCGAGCGGCTCGCGCGCTGGATCGCCCTCGCCACGACCGTGGCGACGGTCGCCGTCTCGGCGCCGCTGTACTGGCGCTTCGACAAGACCTCGAGCGCCCTCCAGTTCGTCGAGTCCGCCGACTGGATCCCGGCCTGGAACGTCGGCTACGGCATGGGCGTGGACGGGATCAGCCTGCCCTTCGTCTTCCTCGCCGCGCTGCTGAGCGTCCTGTGCGTCGGCGTCTCGTGGACGGCCGTCCAGACGCGGGTGCGCGAGTTCTACGTCGCGCTGCTCGTCGCGGAGACGGCGATGATCGGGCTCTTCGCCGCGTCGAACCTGCTGCTCTTCTTCGTCTTCTGGGAGCTCATGGTCGTCCCGGTCTTCCTCCTCATCGGCGTCTTCGGAGGTCCCGGGCGCGTCTACGCGGCGGTCAAGTTCCTGCTCTTCACGCTGGCGGGCAGCGTCTTGATGCTGGTGGGCATCATCGCCCTGTACCGCTCCTGCGGGACGCTCGACTTCAAGGCGCTGGCGCTCGCGCGCGCGAGCCTCGCGCCGGGCGAGCAGGCGTGGCTCTTCGCCGCCTTCCTCGCGGCGTTCGCGGTCAAGGTGCCGATGTTCCCGCTGCACACCTGGCTCCCGGACGCCCACACCGAGGCCCCGACGGCGGGGAGCGTGATCCTGGCCGGGATCCTCCTGAAGATGGGCGCCTACGGGTTCCTGCGCGTCTCGCTCCCGATCCTGCCGGACGGCGTGCGGCTGTTCCTGGGGCCGATGCTCGTCGTCTCCGCGGTGGCCATCGTGTACGGCGCGTACGTGACGCTGGCCCAGACCGACGTCAAGCGCCTGATCGCCTTCTCGAGCGTCAGCCACATGGGCTTCGTCACGCTCGGCATCTTCACCCTCGACCAGAGGGGCGTCGAGGGCGCGATCCTGCAGATGATCAACCACGGGATCCTCTCGGCCGCGCTGTTCCTCTGCGTCGGGATGATCTACGAGCGCACGCACACGCGCGAGATCGCCGACTACGGCGGCGTCGCGCGCGCCGCGCCGGTCTACGCCACTTTCCTGGCTCTCTTCTGCCTGGCGGCGACCGGCATGCCGGGGCTGAACTCGTTCATCGGGGAGTTCCTCATCCTCGGAGGCGCGTTCGAGACCCGCGCCTGGCTCGGGGCGATGGGCGTCCTCGGCGTGACGCTGGGAACGATCTACATGGTCTGGCTCTTCTACCGGGTCGTCATGGGCCGTTTGAACCCGGGGCTCGAAGGGCGCAAGCTCGAGCTCGGCGCACGCGAGGTCGCGACGCTGGCGCCGCTGGCGCTGCTCGCGGTGGTCCTCGGCGTCTACCCCGAGGCCGTCCTCTCCTACCTGCGCGTGCCCGTCGCGGAGCTCCTCGCCGGAGGGATGCCGTGAGCGCGGCCGCCGACCTCGCTCTCCTGGTGCCGGAGCTGATCCTCGTCGGCGCGGCCCTGGCGCTCCTGCTCACGGCGCGCCGGATCCGGCGCGCGCGGCTGGCGGCGCTCGGCACGGTGCTCGCGGCGCTGGCCGCGGCCGTCGCCACCGTCTGGGCCCGCGGCCCGGGCGCCGCGACCGGCTTCGGCGGGATGTTCGCGGTGGACGGCTACTCGCAGTTCTTCAAGGTCCTCATCGCCGCGACCCTGGCCCTGTCCGCGCTGCTCGCCGCCGACCGCATCGACCGGGAGCGGGTCCCGCGCGCCGAGTACCACGTCCTGCTCCTGCTCGCCGCGACCGGGATGATGCTCGCCGTCTCGGCCCAGGACCTCCTGATCCTCTACCTGGGCCTCGAGATCATGACGCTGTGCTCGAACATCCTGGTCGGGATCACCGTGGAGCGGCCGCGCTCGAACGAGGCCGCCATCAAGTACTTCCTGCTCGCCTCGTTCGCGTCGGGCCTCTTGCTCTACGGGATCAGCCTGACCTACGGCGTCACCGGGTCCACCGGGTTCGCGGACATCGCCGCGGCGCTCGCCGAGCGCGGCCCCGGCAGCAACCCGTTCCTGCTCGTGCCGCTGGGGCTCGTGGCGACGGGGCTCGCCTTCAAGATCGCGGCGGTGCCGTTCCACGCGTGGGCACCCGACGCCTATCAGGGCGCGATCGCCCCGGTCGCGGCGTTCCTCGCGGCCGGCGCCAAGGCCGCGGGGCTGGCGGTCCTGGGCCGGGTCTGCCTCGTGGCCTTCGGGTCCCAGGCCCACGTCCTCTCCGGGCTCCTGGTGGGGCTCGCCGCCCTCTCCATCCTCGTGGGGAGCGTCATCGCCCTGCCGCAGACCGACATGAAGCGGCTGCTCGCGTACTCCTCGATCGCGCACGCGGGCTACGCGCTCCTGGGTCTGGTCGCGGGCACTCCCGAGGGGACGTCGGCGACCATGACCTACGCCTTCTTCTACGTCTTCATGACGCTCGGCGCGTTCGGCGTGGTCATCGCCCTCGGCGAGCGCGGCAGGGACCTGGACGGCTACCGCGGGCTCGCGACGCAGCGGCCGGGCACCGCCGCGCTGATGCTGCTCTTCCTGCTCTCCTTGACCGGGATCCCCCCCACCGGCGGGTTCGTGGCGAAGTTCGTCGTGATCCTGAGCGCTCTGCGCGCGGGCCACGTCGCGCTCGCGGTCCTCGCCGTCGCCTGCAGCGTGGTGTCCGCGTTCGTCTACATGCGCGTGGCGGTGCTGATGTTCATGCGGGACCCCGAGCGCGAGGCCCCGTCGCGCTCGCCGGTGGCCGTGTCCGCGGCCCTCGCGGTGGCAGCGCTCGTCACGCTGCTGGGCGGGGTCCTGCCCGAGAGTCTCGTGCGCTGGGCCGTGTCGCCGTGATTCCGGCGATCCTGTACACTGCCGGCGAGGTCGTGGAACCTTGAACGAGTACCTCGGGATCGCAATCGTCTTCTTGATGGCCGGAGGGATCGCGGCCGCGATGGTCGTGCTCAGCTCCACCCTGGGGAAGAAGAACCCCACGCCCCACAAGCTGGAGCCGTTCGAGTGCGGCATGGAGCCCTTCGCCCTCCCGGTGGGGAAGCTGGCGGTCAGGTTCTACCTGATCGCGATCCTCTTCATCCTGTTCGACGTCGAGCTCGTCTTCCTCTACCCGTGGGCCGTGATCTACCGCCAGCTCGGTGTCCTGGGACTCGTCGAGATGGGCATCTTCCTCTTGGTCCTGATGACGGGCTTCGTCTACGCCTGGGACAACGGCGCCCTGGACTGGCAGTGAAGGTGGTCGCTGCGCCATGCCTCTCGACACATCGTTCCTGACCAGCCGCCTCGACGCGGCCATCGGATGGGCCCGCAAGTACTCGATCTTCCAGTACCCCTTCGTGACGGCCTGCTGCGGGATGGAGTACATGGCGACGGCCTGCTCGCACTACGACGTCGACCGTTTCGGGGCCGGCTTCCCCAGGTTCTCCCCGCGCCAGGCCGACGTGCTCTTCGTCGTGGGCACGATCAGCCACAAGATGGCGCCGGTCCTGAAGCGCATCCACGAGCAGATGGCCGACCCCAAGTGGGTGGTCGCCTTCGGCGTCTGCACGTGCACGGGCGGCTTCTACGACAACTACGCGACGGTGATGGGCATCGACACGATCCTGCCGGTGGACGTCTACATACCGGGGTGCCCGCCGCGACCGGAGATGGTCCTCGACGGCCTGATGAAGCTCCAGGACAAGATCCAGGCGCAGCGGACGACCGGTGAGCGGGCGGCCCCCGAGGCACGCCCGGACATCCTGGCGCGATGAACGACGCGTCCCTGATCGAGTCGGTGGAGGCCCGCTTCCCCGAGGCGGTGTCGACCGCGCACCGCTTCAGGGGCGACGCCACGCTGGTCCTGCGCCGCGAGTCGCTGCTCGACGTCGCGCGGTTCCTCGAGCAGGACCCCGCCTTCTCGATGGACCTGCTCGTGGACATCACCGCGGTGGACTACTCGGCGTTCGGCAAGGGACCGGCGCGGGCCTTCTTCCGCTCCTCCGGAGTGGCGCTGGGTCCCGCGGCGCAGATCCCCGACGAGGACCCCTGGCCGGGACCGCCGGACGCGAGGCGCTTCGCGGTCGTGTACCACTTCTACTCGATGGTCCACCGGCACCGGCTGCGGCTCGTGGTCCCCGTGGGAGAAGTCGAGGGCGCGACCGAGGAAGTCGACTCGCTCGTCGAGCTCTGGCCCGGAGCCAACTGGCTCGAGCGCGAGGTCTGGGACATGTTCGGCATCCGCTTCCGCGGGCACCCGGACCTGCGCAGGATCCTCATGTACGACGGGTTCGAGGGCCACCCGCTGCGCAAGGACTACCCCGTCAACAAGCGCCAGCCCCTGATCGGGCCGGTCAACTGATGCAGACGACTCGCAGCGACCCCGCCGAGCTCGAGACGCGGGACATGCTCCTCAACATCGGCCCGGCCCACCCGGCCATGCACGGGATCATCCGGGTCGTCGCGCAGCTCGACGGGGAGCAGATCGAGGATGCCGACGTCGAGATCGGCTACCTGCACCGCGGCTTCGAGAAGATGTCGGAGGTGGTCGACTACAACGGGGTCATCCCCTACACGGACCGCCTCAACTACGTCTCGCCGCTCATCAACAACATGGGCTACTGCATGACGGTGGAGAAGCTGCTCGGGATCTCGGTCCCCGAGCGCTGCCACTACGTGCGCGTGATCCTCGCGGAGATCTCGCGGATCACCGACCACCTCACGTGCGTGGGCGCGACGGCCATGGAGCTGGGGGCCTTCACCGTCTTCCTCTACATGATCAAGGCGCGCGAGTACCTGTGGGAGCTCGTCGAGAAGGTCACGGGGGCGCGCCTGACGGTCACCTACTGCCGCGTGGGCGGCGTGAAGGCCGACCTCCCGGACGATTTCGCCGAGCCTTGCCGCAAGGCCTTCGAGGAGACGCGCAAGGTCCTTTCCGAGGCGGACGGGCTGCTCACCCGCAACCGCATCTTCGTCGACCGCATGAGCGGGACGGGCGTCATCTCGGCGGAGGAAGCGATCGGCTACGGGATCACGGGCCCGTTCCTGCGCGGCAGCGGCGCCGACTACGACGTGCGCAAGGACTGCCCGTACGCGGTCTACGACCGGCTGCCCTTCGACGTGCCGATCGGCAGCCGGGGCGACAACATGGACCGCTACCTCGTGCGCATGGAGGAGATGGAGCAGTCGATGCGCATCGTCGAGGCGGCGCTGCGCGACCTGCCGCCCGGCCCGGTGCAGGTGGACCCCGGGACAGGCAGGCCGATCCCGGCGGCGGAGATGGTCGACCTCGCCAAGGCGGGGGATATCGGGGCCATCGCGGGCGGCTGCGCCGTCGTGGGCCCGACCCTCGAGGGCTCGGGCAAGGCGCGGCATGCGTCGATCGCGGCGGACGAGAAGCGCGTCTTCCTCCCGCCCAAGGAGGACGCCTACGGCAACATCGAGGGGCTCATGCAGCAGTTCAAGCTGGTGATGCACGGCCACGGAGTGCGGCCGCCGTCCGGCGAGGTCTATTTCCCCGTCGAGGGCGCGAACGGCGAGCTCGGCTTCTACGTGGTCAGCGACGGCGCCGGACGCCCGTACCGCGTGCGCGTGCGGCCGCCGTGCTTCGCGATCATGTCGGCCCTGTCCAGGCTCCTCACCGGGGACTCGATCGCCGACATGACGCCCACGTTCGGGTCGGTCAACATGATCGGCGGGGAGCTCGACCGTTGAGCTTCGCGGAGCTCGAAGGCCGGGCCGCGGACATCGTGCGGCTCTACGAGCATCCCAAGGCGGCCATGCTGCCGCTCCTGTGGCTCGTCCAGGAGCACCACGGCCACGTCTCGCCGGACGCGGAGGCCTGGGTCGGGCGCCTCGTCGGAGTGTCGATCGCGCACGTGCGCGAGGTCGTCTCCTTCTACAACATGTTCCACACGGCGCCTGTCGGAAGGCGCGAGCTGCGCGTGTGCACGAGCCTGCCCTGCCGCCTGCGCGGGGCCGGGGAGCTCTTGGAGCAGCTCCGGTCGAGCCTGGAGATCGCGCCCGGCGGGACCACGCCCGGCGCGGAGGTCACGCTCACGGAGGTCGAGTGCCTGTGCGCCTGCGAGATGGCGCCCATGGCGCAGCTCGACGAGCGCTTCGTCGGGCCGATCGCCCCCGGCGATCGGGAAGCCGTCGAGCGGCTCGTGCGCGATGCGCTCGGCGAACCCGGCGCCCCGCAGTCGACGCCCGAGCCCGAGCCCTACCTCACCACCGAAGGGCCGGTGCTCTCGACGCGCTTCGGCGATCCGGAGGGCACGTGGCTGGAGGCCTACGTCGCCGGAGGCGGGTACGCGGCGGCGCGGAAGGCGCTCACCTCGATGACTCCCGCGCAGGTGATCGAGGCGGTCTCGGGCGCCAACCTGCGCGGTCTCGGCGGGGCGGGATTCCCCGCCGGCAGGAAGTGGTCGTTCGTCCCCAAGGAGACGGACCGGCCGAAGTACCTGGTGGTCAACGCGGACGAGGGCGAGCCCGGCACGTTCAAGGACCGCTACATCCTCGAGCGCGATCCGCACGCCCTGCTGGAGGGCATGATCCTCGCGGCGTACGCCATCGGCAGCCACAAGGCCTACGTCTACGTCCGCGGCGAGTACTTCCGGCCCGCCCAGCGCCTGCAGCGCGCGATCGACGAGGCCCGCGCGAACGGCTGGCTGGGCGCGGACATCGCCGGCACCGGCTTCTCTCTGGACGTGGTCGTCCACCGCGGAGCGGGCGCGTACATCTGCGGCGAGGAGACGGCGCTGCTCACCTCGCTCGAGGGCGGGAAGGGATTCCCGCGCCTGAAGCCCCCGTTCCCCGCGATCTCGGGCCTCTTCGCCTGCCCCACGATCGTCAACAACGTCGAGACCCTCGCCTGCGTGCCGTTCATCCTGCGCCACGGAGCCGAGCGCTTCGCCGCGATCGGCACCGAGAGCCAGGGCGGAACGCGGCTCTTCTGCGTGAGCGGGCACGTGGTCCGGCCCGGCGTGTACGAGGCGCCCGTCGGCGTGAGCCTGCGCGAGCTGATCGAGGACGCTGCTGGCGGCGTGCGCGACGGCAAGCGGCTCAAGGCCGTCATCCCCGGGGGCATCTCGGCCAAGGTCCTGACGGCCGACGAGATCGACGTGGCGATGGACTTCGACTCTTTGCGCGACGCGGGCAGCATGGCCGGCTCCGGGGGCGTGATCGTGATGGACGAGAGCACGTGCATGGTCGCGGCGCTCGACTCCGCCGCGCGCTTCTTCGCCGACGAGTCCTGCGGCCAGTGCTCGCCCTGTCGCGAGGGGACCGGCTGGATCCATCGCATCATCCAGCGCATCACGCGGGGGAAGGGGCGCCTCGAGGACCTCGACGACCTCCTCGCCATCGCCGGCGACATGGAGGGCAACACGATCTGCGTCTTCGCGGACGCCGCCGCCTGGCCGGTGCAGTCCTACGTCACGAAGTTCCGGGCCGAGTTCGAGGACTACATCCGCTCGGGGCGCGGCGCGCACCGGGCGGCGACGGAGGAGGCCGCCGCATGCCGAGCGTGACCATCGACGGCCGCGCGGTGAGCGTCGCCGAAGGGACGACGGTGATCCAGGCCGCGGAGCAGCTCGGGGTGTTCATCCCGCGCTACTGCTACCACCCCGCGCTCTCCATCGCGGGCAACTGCCGCATCTGCCTCGTGGAGGTCGAGAAGTTCCCCAAGCTGCAGATCGCCTGCAACACGCCCGTGACCGAGGGGATGGTCGTCCACACGAAGAGCGCCAAGGCCGAGGACGGCCGGCGCGCGGTGCTGGAGTTCCTCCTGGCCAACCACCCGCTCGACTGCCCGGTCTGCGACCAGTCCGGCGAGTGCGACCTGCAGAACTTCTACATGAGCTTCGGGCTCTACGACCCGCGCTTCCGCGAGCACAAGGTCAAGAAGCACAAGGCCGTGACGCTCGGGCCGCACGTGGTCCTCGATCAGGAGCGCTGCATCCTGTGCTCGCGCTGCGTGCGCTTCACCGACGAGATCACGAAGACCGGGGAGTTCGGGATCTTCAACCGCGGCGACCGCGCCGAGCTGGGGATCTACCCCGGCACCCGGCTCGACAACCCGTACTCGGCCAACGTCGTCGACATCTGCCCCGTGGGCGCGCTGACCGAGCGCGACTTCCGCTTCAAGGCCCGGGTCTGGTACCTCTCCAGCGCTCCCACGGTCTGCAACGGGTGCAGCCAGGGGTGCAACATGGACCTGCACTTCGTGCTCGACCGGCCGCACCTCAACGACGGGGCGCGCGTCGTGCGCGTCAAGCCGCGCGAGAACCCCGACGTCAATCAGTGGTGGCTGTGCGACGAGGGGCGCTTCGGGTTCGGCTGGATCGACCGCGGGCGGCTCGTCGAGGTGCGCGGCCCGGTCCCCGGCGCCACCTGGGACCAGGCTCTCGCGGCGATCGCGGCGGCCCTGGCCGCGCCGGGCGAGGACGGGGGGGCGCGCCTCGGCGTGCTCGCCTCCGCGCAGCTCACGAGCGAGGAGCTCTTCCTCGTCCGCGAGGTCCTCGGCGGCACCCTCGGCGCGCGCGTCAGCGCCGCGGTGCCGGAGGAACCTGGCGCAGCGGACGGTTTCCTGCTGAAGGCGGACAAGAACCCCAACACGCGCGGGGCGACCCTGCTGGGGCTCTCGGGCCCGGGCGCGCCGGACGCCGCGGGAATCGTCGGCGACGCGCTCGCCGGGAGGCTCTCGGTCCTGTGGGTCTTCAACCACGACCTCGCCGCGCTCTTCGGCGAGGAGCAGGCCCGGCGCCTCGCCGAGAGCGTCGAGCTGCTCGTCTTCTCGGGGACCAACGAGAACGCGAGCGCCGCGCTGGCGCACTGGGTCCTGCCGAGCGCGGCGTACGTCGAGAAGGACGGCACGTTCGTCAACTGCCACGGCCGCGTGCAGCGCGTCGGCCGGGCCTTCCCTGCGCTGGGCGACTCGCGCGAGGACTGGCGCGTCCTGCTCGAGCTGGCCGGCCGCGTCGGCGCGCCGCGCGCGTGGCGCAGCCCGCGCGAGGTGTTCCTCGAGCTCGCCCGGTCGGAAGCGCCGTTCGCGGGCCTCTCCTACGAGACGCTCGGCGAGCGCGGCGCCCCCCTCGCGTCGACCGAGCCCGCGGCGGGAGCGCGCGTGCCGTGATCGAAGACCTGCTCATCAAGGTCGCGCTGGCGGGGATCGTGCTCTTCGCGGTGCTGAACCTGGCGGGGTTCCACACCTGGGTGGAGCGCAAGCAGTCGGCGCTCATCCAGGACCGCATCGGGGCCAACCGCGCCCCGATCTTCGGCTTCCGCATGCTGGGGATGTTCCACGGTTTGGCCGACGTCGTGAAGATGTTCACCAAGGAGGACATCGTCCCGGCCCGCGCGGACAAGGCGCTCCACGCCCTCGCGCCGTTCTTCTCGGTCTTCTTCGCGCTGGTGGCCTTCGCGGCGATCCCCTTCGGCGACCGCCTCATCATCGGCGACCGGGTGATCGACCTGCAGGTCGCCAAGATCGACGCGGCCCTGCTCTACGTCTTCGCCATGCTCTCGCTGGGCGTCTACGGCGTGATCCTCGCCGGCTTCGCCTCGCGCAACAACTACGCCATCCTCGGCGGCTTGCGCGCCACGGCGCAGATGATCTCGTACGAGATTGCGCTGGGCATCGCGATCATCGGCGTGGTGATGGTGTACGGGACCCTCGACCTGGCGGAGCTGGTGCGGCGCCAGGGGCAGCTGATCGGCGGCTGGATCCCGTTCTGGGGCATCCTCGCCCAGCCCGTGGCCTTCATCGTCTTCGTGACCGCGGCCCTGGCCGAGACCAAGCGCATCCCCTTCGACTTGCCGGAGGGCGAGTCGGAGATCATCGGGTACTTCGTCGAGTACAGCGGGATGAAGTTCGGGATGTTCTTCCTCACGGACTTCCTGGAGACGATCGTCGTGGCGGCCCTCGCCACGACGCTCTTCTTCGGCGGCTGGCAGGTGCCCTACCTCATGCCGGACGGCTTCCACTTCCCGTGGGGCGGCGAGCTCCCCGTCTCGAACTGGGTCTACGCCCTGCTGGGCGTCGCCAGCTTCTCGATCAAGGGCCTCGCCTTCTGCTTCCTCTTCATGCAGGTGCGCTGGACCCTGCCGCGCTTCCGCTACGACCAGCTCATGCGCCTGGGCTGGAAGGGGCTCTTCCCGATCGCCGTGGCGAACGTCGTCGTGACGGCCGTGGTGCTGGTCTTCGTCGGGGAGCCTTCCTGATGGCCGTCACGCCCGTCCGCCGGCGCGAGCTGACGTTCTGGGAGAAGACCTACCTCCCGCAGATCCTGTGCGGCCTCAGGATCACCTTCAGGCACTTCTTCAGGAACCTCTTCCTGCACGCCGCCCACCGCCTGGGCCGGCTCACGCATCTGCGCGCCGCGGCCACGATCCAGTACCCCGAGGAGCTGCGGCCCCTGATGTCGCGCTACCGCAGCCGCCACCGGCTGACCGTGCGCGACGACGGGACGCCGCGCTGCGTGGGCTGCATGCTGTGCGAGACGGTCTGCCCCGCGCGCTGCATCACGATCGTGCCCGGCGAGCACCCCGACCCCGACGTCGAGAAGTACCCGATCCGCTTCGACATCGACCTGGGGGTCTGCGTCTACTGCGGCTACTGCGTCGAGGTCTGTCCCGAGGACGCGATCCGCATGGACACCGGGATCCTCGACGTGGCGGCCTACTCGCGCGAGGCCATGCGGCTCGACATCCACGAGCTGATGGACCCCGCGCTGCGCAAGCCCGTCTGCGAGTGCAAGCTGGACTTCCCCCACGAGTGCGCGGTCAGCGGCGGGGAGATGAAGGGCAGCTGGGAGGCGGTGCGCGGCGAGCCGCGGGACCTGACGCGGGGAACGGCGTGACGCCCGGGAATCGCTCGCTCGCCGCGCGCTCCCGCCCGAAGGCCGCGATCTCCGTCCTCGCGCTCCTCGCGGCCTGCGCGCCGGCCCGCGAGCCGGCGACTGCCGTCGAGCTCGACGGCTACGAGCCGGCGCGGGCCGAGCTGCTGCGCGCCGCGGGATGGAAGACGGACTTCAGCCGCACGAGCGTGCCGCTCGACGCCCTGCGCGCGAGCGACCTCGCACGCGACGCCTTCGTCCCCATCGCGGCTCCGCGCTTCGCGCCGGCCGCGGAGGTCGAGCTCGACCCCGCCGAGCCCGTCCTGGTGCACCGTGTCACGGGGGGCCCCGGGGGCGCGGGCGGCGTGCGCGGGTGGCCGCTCGCGCACCTGTTGCGGCGCGAGCTCGCGCGCGACTCGGTGGACGGGGCGCCCGTGGCCGTGACCCTGTGCTCGCTGTGCGCGAGCGCGCGCGCCTTCGACCTGCGGCTGGACGGCGAGGTGCTCGATCTCGCCGTCAGCGCGCTCTTGCTGGACGGCAACGCGCTGCTCTACGACCGGCGGACGGAGAGCCTCTGGCGCCAGCGGGACGGCGAGGCCGTCGCCGGTGCGCACGCCGGCAGGCGCCTGCGGGCGCTCCCCACGTTCACGGTGTCGTTCGGCGCGCTGCGCGCCGCCCATCCCGAGGCGGCCGTGATGCTCGCGCCCGAGCGCAGCCGCGAGCCCCCGATCGCGCGGCTCTCGGCCGACGACGTGGCGCGCGGCGTCCCGCCAACCTGGCTGCGGACGGCGTGCGCCGATCCGCTCGCGCTCGTGCTGTCGCTCGATTCCGGCGCGGGCGACGCGCTCGTGCTCCGCGACGCGCGGACGTCGGCTCCGCACCGTGCCGGCGGCGGCGGTCCCGGGCCGGCGCTGGGCTCGGAGGCGGCGTTCCGGACCGAGGTCGGCGGCCGCGCGCTCACGTTCGACCTCTCGACCCAGAGCGCGGGCGCGCGCGACCGCGAGACGGGCTCGCGCTGGAACGTGCTCGGCGAGGCGGTCGCCGGCCCGCTGCGCGGCACGTGGCTCGCTCCGCTGCCGCAGGTGCAGGGCTTCCGCTTCGCGCTCGGAGCAGCACGGTAGCTGCCGCCGACTCGGGCTAGCCGACCGTCGGAACGATCGGAGCCTCGGTGCACACCGTGTCCACGGGGACGGGCTGCGGCGGCTCCTCGGTGACCGCCGGCGTCCAATCGCCGGTCGGCGTCTGCTCCCAGTTCTTGACGTTGATATGGACCCGCTTGACGCCCGGCGTGCGCCGCATGGACTGCTCCAGCTCGTTCACGTTGCCGGGGCGAATGGGCCTGTCCCGGCGCGCCGCGAGCAGCTCGCCGAGCACGCGCACGATGCCCCCCGCACAGATCAGGGAGGCGTGCTCGGGATCGATCCCGGCCTCGATCAGGAGGGTCCGGAGGTCCGCGCGGATCTGCGTATCACTGAGGTCGGCCATGCTGAGAGATCCTCTCTTCTCCTCGACTCGAATGCGGGCAGGCAGATCGAGCGCGCGCCGCCGGATACTTGAAGGAACTCGTCCCTTTGTCGGACGGGGGGCGGCGTCCGCCCGGCGCAGGGCCCCGCGCCCGTCCTTCCGGAAAAAAGAGCCGCCGCTCCCGGCCCCGGCCCGGGAGCTTGCAAGAACCACGAGGACTGCCGATCCTGCACCGCCGGACGCGACGCGATGAGCCAGCTCAGCCCCGCCCGAGAGTCGAGAGCCCCCGAGGCGCCCGGGTCCGCCGCATCCCCCGAGTCTGCCGGGGCTGCGCGGCTCGCCCGGGACGAGATCCCGCCTTTCGCTCGGCGCGAGGTCGTGCCTCAGCTCGTCGGCGCGCACGCGACCGAGTCGCTGGTCTGCCACCCGTACACCGTCGAGCAGTGCCGCACTGCGATCGAGTTCTGCCGCCGGCGGGGCCTCACGCTCTGCCCGCGCGGCAGCGGCCACAGCTACGGCGACATGCCGCTGAACGACGGAGAGGTCCTGCTCGACGTCCGCGGCATGAACCGCATCCTCGACTTCGACCCGCGAACGGGGCGGATGGTCGTCGAGCCTGGCGTGCAGATCATCGACGTGTACCGGGCGGCCCATCCGCACATGTTCATGCTGCCCGCCAGCCCGAGCGAGGGCACGATCACGGTCGGCGGCGCGATCGCGAACAACGTCAACGGCAAGGACTCCTGGAGGGCGGGCAACTTCGGGGACCAGGTGCTCGGCCTGAAGCTCCTGACGGCCAGCGGCGAGGTCCTCGAAGTCGACCGCTCGCGGGAGCCCGAGCTGTTCTCCGCGGTCAACGGCGGCATGGGGATGCTCGGCATCGTCGTCGAGGCGACGCTCCAGCTCGTCAAGATCACGACGCCGTACGTCCAGACCTCGCGCGTCGAGGCGCGCAACGTGCGCGAGATGCTCGCGCTGGTGGAGCACACCGAGCGTGACGCCGACTTCGCGGTCGGCTGGATCGACGTCTACGCCCACCACCGCGGCCGGGGCCGCTCGGTGATCCACTCGACGAAGTGGCTCGAGAGGCCCGAACGCGCGGAGCACTACGACCGCGACGTGACGCAGACCCTCGAGCGGCTGGCGACGAGCCGCCACAAGGCTCTGATCGCCCACGGCCTGCTCAACTACGTGACGTCGGCCCTGCTGCAGTTCCAGCGGGTGACGGTGCGCCTGTTCAACAAGGCCTACTTCGTGTTCTGCACGCTGCGCAACCGCTCGCCGATGAGCCAGGCGGAGCTGTTCATCGAGTACAACTTCTTCCCGAACCTGCAGATCCCCCCGGCGGCGATGGTGTGCGGACCGCACGGCTACGCCATCCAGGTGGTCTTCCCCAGGGACGACGCCGAGCGCGCGATCACCGAGATGATCCGGATCTGCCAGTCATGGCCGTGCCCGCCCGTGACGACGGTCCTGCGCCTGCACAAGAAGGACGACAACGTGCTCTCGTTCTCGGCGGACGGCTACAGCCTGAACTTCGAGATCCACCCCAAGCGGCGCCACGTCGAGCGCATGCGCGCCGGCGTCGACGCGCTCGTCGAGTGTGCCATCCGCTTCGGCGGCAAGGTGCACCTGGCGAAGGACCACGTGCTGCGAGCCGAGCAGTTCCGCGAGCTGTTCCCGCGGCACGCCGAGTTCCTGGCGTTCAAGCGCCGGGTCGACCCCGAGGGGTTGTTCTCCTCGAACCTGTTCCGGAGACTGTTCCCGGACTTTTCCAGCTCCTGACGCTCGCGCGACCCCATCTCGACGAGGCGACCGCCCATGCGACCGAGCACCACGCCCTTCTACCTGGCGGCCCCGCTCCTCCTGCCGCTCTTCGCCGGCCAGCAGCCCGCGGGCCGTCGACCGCCTCGGATCGACCAGACGTACGCGCTCCTGCGAGCGCGCGCCGAGAGCGAGGTCAGGATCGGCCCGCTCCCGGGGATCCGCTTCGGCGCCGTCGGCGCCGGCAACCGCCTCTTCCACATGGTCGGCGCCGACAACGCCGAATGCGTGCGCGCGACGCCCGACGTCAACGGCGACGGCCTCGACGAGATCCTCGTCGGCATCGGCGCCTCGGGAACGGCCAACGTCTTCTGCCTGGACGGCGCGAGCCGCGGCGCCGCGACCGTCGTCTGGAGCCTGCAGACCGCGGGCGGCGTGTCGGGCGGCTCGTGCTACGGCGACCAGTCGATCGTCACGGTGTCGGACGCCGAGTCGAGCGGACACGCGAACGTCCTCGTGGGGACGGCGTGGGGCGGACGCACGGCCTACGACCTCGACTCGCTCGCCGGGACCGAGCTCTGGAGGTTCGACACCTATCTCGACACGGCATCCGGCTGGGTCTACTCGCTGTGCGAGGTCTCCGACGTCACGCTGGACGGCGTCCCCGAGTACGCCTTCGGCGCAGGCTCCGACGCGAACGCCCTGTACCTGGTCGACGGCGCCAGCTCGGGGCCGCAGGCCAGCGTGCTCTGGAAGTTCGCCGCGGGCGACGCCGTCTACTCGGTGCGCAACCTCGGCGACGCCAACGGCGACGGCACGGACGACGTGCTGGCCGCGGTCGGCGACGACGTGGACCGCGTCGTGTGCCTGGAAGGCGACAGCGTCTCCCCCGCAGGCCGCGTCCTCTGGTCGCACACGCCGGGCGTCACCGTCTTCGCGTGCGGCGTCCTCGGCGACGTGACCGGCGACGGGGTGGCCGAGGCGCTCGCCGTGCTCTGGACGAGCGATGGGACAGCGATCCGCTGCCTCGACGGCACCGACGGCGCGCTCGTGTGGGCGAGCTCCCAGGTGCCGCGCTACGGGATGATGGTCGACGAGCTCGCGGACGTCACGGGAGACGGGAGGAGCGAGGTGATCGTCGGCTCCTGGGAGAACGCCGCGCTCGTGCTCGACGGCTCCGACGGAACGCTCGTCTGGAGGACGCCCGTCGGCGTGCTGCGCGGCGGCGACGTCTGGACGGCGCGCGCGATCGACGACCTGAACCGCGACGGCCGCCAGGACGTCGTCGCGGGCTCCTTCGACGGCCACGTCTACGCGCTCGACGGCGCCACGGGCAGGACCTTCTGGGCCTACGACACCGGCAACCGCGTGTTCAGCGTCGCTCCCGTCGGCGACCTCGACGGCGACGGCCGGCCCGAGGTGGTCGCGGGCACCCAGGACACGACCTCGAGCACGGTCGTCCACGTGCTCGAGGGCGGCGCCGGGATCCCCTGACCCCCGCCTTCCGTGGCGCGGCGCGCTCGAAATCCGCTCCCTGCGGTCCGATCCGGGCCGCAGCTTCGTAGCCTGCAGGCATGCGTCCGCCCTCATCGCACCGCCTCGCGGCCACGCTGCTCCTCGCCGGCGCCCTCGTCGCCGGCTCCGGCTGCGGCACGGCCAAGTCCTCGCCCCCCGGGTCGATTCCTGCCGATCCCGCCCCCTCCGATTCCGGCCTCGGCGGGGACGGCCCTCCCGCGGCCACGCCGGCCGAGAGCCGAACCATGATCTCCGTACACGTCTTCGACGCGGCCGGCGAGCTCGTCGGCCCGATCTCCATGCCGCAGGTCGAGCGCAGCGACCAGCAATGGCGCGAGCTCCTCAGCGAGGAGCAGTTCCGCGTCCTGCGCTCCTCCGGCACCGAGCGCCCGTTCTGCGGGGCGCTGCTCGACAACAAGAAGGCGGGCGTCTACACCTGCGCCGGCTGCGGCCTGCCGCTCTTCGCGAGCAACGCCAAGTTCGAATCGGGCACGGGCTGGCCGAGCTTCTTCCAGCCGATCGCGCCGGGCAACGTCGCCGAGCGCACCGACAGGAGCCACGGGATGGTGCGCACCGAGGTCAACTGCGCGCGCTGCGACGGCCACCTGGGCCACGCCTTCGACGACGGCCCGCGCCCCACAGGGCTGCGCTTCTGCCTCAACTCGGAATCGCTCGCCTTCACGGACGCCGAGCACCTGGCGGACCTCGCCGACCCCGCGGCGTCGGCGAGCCCGCGCGACGCGAAGCAGGCAGCCGATGCCCCCGGCGAGACCCGCACGGCGGTGTTCGCGGGCGGCTGCTTCTGGTGCGTGGAAGCCGTGTTCGAGGAGCTCGAGGGCGTCGTCGAGGCCGTCTCCGGCTACTCCGGCGGGGACGCCGCGACGGCGGACTACGAGGCTGTGTGCTCGGGCGACACAGGCCACGCCGAGGCGGTCCGGATCGAGTACGAGCCCGCGAAGATCACCTTCGAGGACCTCTTGCGTGTCCACCTTGCGACCCACGACCCGACGACCCTGAACCGCCAGGGTGCCGACGTCGGCCCGCAGTACCGCTCGGCCGTCTTCTACGCGGACGAGGACGAGAGGGCGCGCGCCGAGCGCGTGCTCGCGGAGGCCGCCGAGTCCGGCGCGTTCCGCGGTCCCATCGTGACGACCCTCGAGCCGCTGGGAGCCTTCTACCCGGCGGAGCCCTACCACCAGAACTACGTCTGCCTGAACCCCAACCAGGGCTACGTGCGCAGCGTGGCCTGGCCGAAGATCAAGAAGGTGCGCGAGAAGTTCGCAGAGAAGCTGAAACAGGAGTCGCCGCTCGAGCGGTGACCCGACCGCGTTGCGGCAGGTGTCCCCCATTCCAACGAGTCTCTTCAGGATTTCAGGAGTTTCAGGAGGGCCAACATGTTCCACAATCGCTCCGAAACTCGCCGGCTTATACTCGTGGGGGCCTGCATTGCGATGTTAGGTCGCGATGGAGCGCCGGCGCAAGTGGCTTTGACGGTGACAGGGTCTCCAGCCCGCTTGCAGGCCGTCGAGGTTACTAGACGGAAGTTCCCTGACCTGAGGTGACATAAACCCCCGTGGCCCATGATGTTGGGCGCGATCAGGGGTGTCACGTTCGTGGCTACTGCCTGAGGGGGACT
>Ga0299906_10000127_pt1 | contig 74056 bp, 60 predicted proteins | sample RVTome_14_FD_200259 | JGI IMG/M metagenome (GOLD analysis project Ga0299906, IMG submission 200259) | Soil microbial communities from uranium-contaminated site in the Upper Colorado River Basin, Wyoming, United States - RVT145D125 (version 2) ...
TGCTCCTCCGTGGCGGCGCCGAACCGCGCTGGGCGCGCGGGCGAGTCATCGACGTATACGCACCGGTGGCGCCGGTCGAGGTCACCACCGCCGACAGCGATGGCGGCTTCTTCGACAAGGTGTACTCGCCGACCCGCGGGCCGGCGCCGGCCTGGCTCCGGAACCCGCCGCTGACCGACACCGCTCGCGAGAAGCGAGCCGCATACGATGCCGTGGTCGACGATCCCGTCCTCGGCTGCGTGAAGCCGGGCATGCCGCGCGTGCTGACGCGCAGCGGTCCCTACGCCATCCGCTTCCTCGAGCGCGACGGCGACATCATCCAGCAGAACGAATGGTTCGAGGTCGACCGCCTCATCCACATGGACGGCCGCCAGCCTCCGGCCGATCAGCCGTACACGCCGCTCGGTTACTCCGCCGGCCGCTGGGACGGCGACGCGCTCGTCGTCACGACGACGCACATCGACTGGCCCTACTTCCAGCTCTACGGCCTCGAGGGCGTCCCCCAGAGCCGCGAGATGCGCATCGTCGAGCGCTTCACCCCCAGCGAGCGCGGCACCGTCCTGGCGTACGACCTGACCGCCACGGACCCCCGGACCTTCACCGAGACCGTGACGTACCCCAGCTACGTGACCTTCCGCTGGGACCCGACGCTCGAGTTCCTGCCGTACGACTGCATCGAGGAGGACCGCCGCGCAAGGCCTCCACGATAGCGGACGGGGACCTCGGGCGGTCCCGTAAACCAGGCGCTGGTTCGTCCGTATACTGGGAGGAGTCGGGAGATCGAAGGGTGCAGCGGGCCTCCGCTGCAGGGCAACTGGATGGTCGGGCCGCCATCTTCCTGGTCGTCGCGAGACCGGGAGGATGCGGGTCGTGACGCTCGGTCCGGGACCATCCGGCCGTCGCCCCCTTCGGGACGGACGCGTTCCCGCGCATCCCTCCGTGCCCATCTCGAGGACAACGGGCATCTCGCTACGCCATGTCCCGCGGCCAGCCGATGGTTTCTCTCTCGGCGCTGGCCGCGCCTGGAGGCGCGATGCTGCTACGAAGCGCGTTCGTCCTGATGGCCGTGTGGCTGGCCGGCGTGGTCGGTCTCTATGAGATTGGAGACCTCGTTCACGCTCCCTTGCTCGCGGGCCTGACGCTGCTGCTGCTCGGCGTTCTCAGGGCTCGCGACGCCGCTGCCAGCCCCCCTGAGACAGGCTCCGGCTCGGACGATTCCGGCAAGAAGACGCGCCGGTAGGCGTTCGAGGCCCTGGGTGCGTCCGAAAAGCGCGCTGGAGGCTGGGGAGTGGCAGCAGCGGGATCTGCCCGCGCGATCGACAGCGCGGTCCCGCCCACGGTTGCGCGAACCATCGACGGGCAGTCGGGAGCGCTCACGGTGTGGGTCTACGGCTGCCGCAGCTTCAGCGAGGCGGACGCGCCGCGGACGCCCGCCCTGGCCGAGCGGCTTGCTCGCATGAGAACGTTCGACTATCTCATCGGCAATGTCGACCGCAACCTCGGGAACATCCTGGCGGATCCGGGCTGGGATCTCGTGCTGCTCGACCACACCAGGAGCTTCCCGACGGCCGGGACAAGCGCTCCCACGCTGCCGGGACAGCTCGACCGCCGACTCGTGGAGCGCCTCCGCGACCTCGACGAGGCAGCCCTGATTGGCCGCCTTGGAGACCTCCTGGGCGCAGAGGCAGTCGAAGCCATGCTGCAACGCCGGGAGGTGATCCTCGCCAGCGTCGGCTGAGCGGCCGCCGGGCAGGGACGAGCCACGATAGGTTGTGCCAGGGGTAGCTCCGACGAGTGCTTCTCAGCCTTCCGCGAGTGAGTAGCTCGTGCTCCTGCCGCCCCCGGAGTCTTTCTTCAACAGGCCGAGCTGGATCAATGTCTGGATATCTCTCAGCGCGGTGTCGTGGGAGCACTTCCCGAGCTTCGCCCACCTGGTTGTCGTGAGCTTGCCTTCGAAGCCATCGAGCAACCGGTTGACGAGGTCCCGCTGACGCTGGTTGATCGCCGCTCCGGCATGGCTTTCCCAGAAGCGTGCCTTGCGGAGCACCGCATGGAGTGCCGTCTCCGTTCCGTCGAACGCGCGTCCCAGGCAGCCAAGGAACCACTCCATCCACGGCGTCACATCGAGCGTTCCCCGTTGCGTGCGCTCCAGAATCCCGTAGTAGTCGTTCCTCTCGGCGCGGATCTGCGCCGACATGCTGTAGAAGCGCTGAGGGCTGTTCTCCGAGCGCGCGAGCTGCCAGTCGGCGATTGCGCGTGCAATGCGCCCATTGCCGTCGTCGAACGGATGAATCGTCACGAACCACAGATGCGCGAGCGCCGCACGCAAGACCGCATCGGTCCTGTCGCCTGCGCCATTGGCCCAGGCCAGGAAGGCAGACATCTCCCCGGGCAGCAGCGCGGCAGCGGGCGCTTCGTAGTGCACCTTCTCCTTCCCGACGGGACCCGAGACAACCTGCATGGGCCCTCGTGCATCGTCGCGCCACGCGCCGACGACGACCGTGCGCATGCCGGAGCGGCCTGTGGGGAACAGGCAGGAGTGCCAGCCGAACAGACGATCCTCGCTCAATGGACCGGCGAAGTTCTGTGTCGCATCGAGCATCATCTCCACGACGCCTTCGACCTCGTGCTCCGCAGGGTCGGTGCCGACCCTGTCCATGCCGAGGCGCCGGGCAATGGACGAGCGCACCTGATCGACCGGGAGCGTCTCGCCCTCGATCTCGCTGGACTTCATGACGTCCAGCGTCAGGGTCTCGAGCTCGGCCTCCCGTTGCAGCTTGAAGCCCAGCCCCTCCATCCGGCCCAGCAACCGGCCCTGCCGGTGCCGAATCTCCGCAAGCGCAGGAGCAAGAGCCGCCCGATCCCACTGAAAATCAGGCCATTCAGGCCGCTGATGGATGTACACGGCCACAATGCACGCATCCTATGCGTAGATTATGGCACGAAATACGCACCTGGTGCGTAGATTCATGGACGCCAGCGACGCGACTGAAGCCGGATATGCCGCGCATGCTGACGCCCCAGCCGAGCTCCACGGCTCGCAGCGCAAGACAACCGCGATAGTCTCCTCCTTGCCGTCGGTACACCGTCGGTCACAGAGACCACGTCATGAGTCTCACCAGGGTCCTCTATCGGGACAGCGTGTTCTTCTTCGCCTTCTTCCTGGCGAGCGCTGTCGTCGCGTTCTGGAGCGGGTACCTGTCCGTCATCGCGGACGAATCGCTCCATCACCACGTCCATGGCATCGTCATGACGCTCTGGCTGTCGATACTGATTTGCCAGGCGTTCCTGATTCGGAGCGGGCGCCGCGCACTCCACGCGCAAGTCGGGAGGCTTTCCTACGTGCTCGCGCCCCTGGTCCTCTTCTCGATCATCGTCATCGCCCACCTTCGGGCAGTAGCGCTTCCCGGGGCGGGTCGCGGGGACGAGCTCCTGGCACTGCAGCTCATCTCCGGCGTGCCGTTCTTTGCGCTCACCTACGGCCTCGCCATCCTCAAGCGAAGCGATACCGCGGCCCATGCGCGCTTCATGCTATGTACGCCGCTTCCCATGACCGGCCCGATCTTCAACCGGATTCTCAGCCAGTACTTCGGTGTTTCACCGGCAGGCACATTCACGTTGCCCGCGGTCGATCTGCTGCTGTTCGGCCTGTCCGTGTGGGACTGGAAGACGAATCGCCGGATGTCTTTCCCGTGCTTCTGGCGGCCAATGTGATCTCGAGGACCGTTGCCGTCAGCATCTACGAGACGCAAGCCTGGAACGCGTTCGTCGCCTGGTTCGTCAGCCTCCCACTGTCCTGAACGCGCCAAGGGCTTGCGCGCTCAGGTCCATCGAGTCCGGGACCATTGGTGGGGAAGAAAGGACTCTGACCCTCAAACTGGACGCGGGGCTCGGTCGTGTGGCGCTGCCGTGAGCCCTCGATGCGGCGCGACACGTGATAGTCCTAAAGACGCGCTGGAGGCTCACATACTGGCGACGGCGGTACTGGCAGCAAGGAAGATAAACGTGGGCCGTCGTCTTCGGCCGTAAGCGCGTCTTTACCGCGCCGAGGGCCGGGGCCCCCCGCGCGGACTGTGCGCTGTGGGGTGGCAGCAGCGGGATCACGGCAGCGCCACACGAGCGAGCACCGCGGGGGAGCAAACCCCCTCAGTGCTCCGTGGCCACCTGCCGCCGAGTGGTGCCGAAGAGCTTCGCGCCGAGCCAGTCGCGCGTGTCGGCGAGGATCTCGTAGACGGTCGGGATCACGAGCAGCGTGAGCAGCGTCGAGGTGATCACGCCGCCGATCACCGTGACGCCGAGCGGCGAGCGGAAGTCGCCCCCCTCGCCCGCGCCGATCGCCACCGGCGTCATGCCTGCCACGAGCGCGAAGGTCGTCATCAGAATCGGCCGCAGGCGCACGCGCCCCGCGCGGATGAGCGCCTCGCGCCGGTCGAGCCCCGCCTCCTCCGACCACTTCGCGAAGTCGATCAGCAGGATCGCGTTCTTGGCCACGATGCCGATGAGCAGGATGACGCCAATCATACTCATGATGTTGAGCGTCTCGCCCGTCACGAGCAGCGCGAGCATGACGCCGATGAGCGAGAGCGGCAGCGACAGCATGATCGCCAGCGGCTCCAGGAAGGAGCCGAACTGCACCACCAGCACGAAGTACATCAGCATGATCGCCACGCCGATCGCGACGAACATCTGCCCGAAGATCTCCTGCTGCTCCTCCGTCTCGCCACCCTGGGTGACCCGGTAGCCCGGCGGCATCGTCACCGACTGCGCCACGCGCGCCATCGTGTCGTCGACCACACCCGACAGCGCGCGGTCCTGCGTGTTCGCCTCCACATTGACCACCCGGTCCCGGTTCAGGTGATCGATGCGCGCCGGGCCGATCGACGGCGCCACCCGCGCCACCTGGCCCAGCGGGATCACCGAGCTCGGCCCACCGCCGCCACCGATGACGATCGGCAGCGACTCGAGGTCCGCCACGACCGAGCGCGACTCCGGCGCCAGCCGGATCGTCACGTCACGCGTCTCGCCCGACGGGTCGACCCAGTCGCCCACGTCGATGCCCGCGAAGGCCGGGCGCAGCGCCTGCGCCACCTGGCCCACCGTCACGCCCAGCGAGCCCGCCAGCCCGCGGTCGAGCTGCACGTCGAGCTCTGGCTTCTGGCCCTTGGTGGAGAGCCCCACGTCCACCGCCCCCGGCACCTGCCGCATCTCTCTGGCCACCTGGTCGGCCAACTCCGTCAGCAGCGTCGCGTCCGGGCCCAGGAGCTGCAACTGAATCTGCTTCTGCCCGGGCTCGAACCCCGCGCTGATCGAGGTCGTCGCGCCGCCCAGCCCGGCAAACGCGCTGCGCACGTCGCCCACGACCTCCGACTGGCTGCGCGACCGCTCGTGCTTCGGGAGCAGCTTGACGAACACCGTGCCCTCGTCCACCGTGTCCCCCTGGCCGCCCACCGAGATGTAGGTATAGGCCACCTCCGGCCGCTCGCGCGCCACCCGGGCCACCTCGCGCGCCTTCAGGCGTGTGTAGGCGAGGTTGGAGCCCGCCGGCGTCTCGAGGTCCACGGTGAACTGGGAGTCGTCCATGTCGGGCGTGAAGGCCGCGCCGATGACGCCGGTGGCCGGCAGGGCCAGCGCGCCGGCGAAGGTGCCCACCGCCAGGAACACCATCGCGAACCGGTGATCGAGCGCCCACGCGATCACCCCCTTGTAGTCGTCGGCCCGGCGGTCGAACCACAGGTTGAACCGGCCCAGGATGCGCGAGGGGAGCCAGCGCTGCTCGAGCGGGCGGTGCGGGTCGGGCCAGTAGGCCGAGAGCATCGGGTCGAGTGAAAACGACACGAACAGCGACACGAGCACCGAGCAGACGATCGTGAGGCCGAAGGGCTTGAACCACTGCCCCGCGATGCCGCCGAGGAAGGCGACCGGAATGAAGACCACGACGATCGACAGCGTCGTCGCCGTCACCGCCAGCCCGATCTCGTCGGTGCCGTCGAAGGCCGCCTTGTAGTGGGTCTTCCCCATCTCGACATGCCGCACGATGTTCTCGCGCACCACGATCGCGTCGTCGATGAGGATGCCGATCGAGAGCGACAGCCCCAGCAGCGACATCGTGTTGAGCGTGAAGCCGTAGGCCCACACCGCCACGAACGAGGCCAGCACCGACACCGGCAGCGCCAGGCCGGTGATGACCGTCGAGCGCCAGGAGTTGAGGAACAGGAAGACCACCGCCACCGTGAGGGCCGCGCCCTCGAGCAGCGCCTGCTGGACGCTGCGGACCGATTCGGCCACCCGGATGCCCGCGTCCTCGACGATCCGGAACGTGACGCCCGCCGGGAGCGTCGGCTGGATCTCGACCACGCGGCCGCGCACTTCCTCGGCCACCGCCGTCGTACTGAAGCCGGTGGACTTGAGGATCTGAATGCCGACGGCCTCCTCGTCGTCGTACGCCGCGAACGAGCGCGGCTCCTCGGTGGCGTCGCGGACGTCGGCGAGGTCGCCGAGCCGGACGACCCGTCCCCTGGCCTGCGACACGACGAGCTGCTGAAAATCGGCCGGGCCGTCGAGCCGGCCCTTGAGCCGGATCGTGCGCTCATCGAGGTCGCCCTCGAGGCGGCCGACCGGAGAAGCGAGGTTCTGCGCCTGGAGCGCCTGCACCAGTTGCCCCACGCTCACGCCGGCCGCCTGCAGGTCGCGCGGCCGGATCTCCACGACGAGCTCCCGCTCGATGGCGCCCACCAGGTCGACCGAGGCCACCCCGGGGATGCCGCGGAGCCGGCGCGTGATGTCCGGATCGGCGATCCGCGTGAGCTCGGCGCCGCTCAGCCCCGGCGACGACAGCGTGAGCGACATGATCGGCCGATCCGCCGGGTCGTACTGCGTGAGGATCGGCTCCTCCATCTCGAACGGCAGGTCGTTCCGGATCTCGGCAATCGCGTCGCGGACCTCCTGGCTGGCCAGCCGCGGGTCCTTCTGGAAGTCGAACTCGATGGTGATGTTCGCGAAGCCGTCGAGCGAGCTCGAGATCATGCGGTCCACGCCGCTGATGCCCGAGATCACCTCCTCCATCGGGTCCACGACCTCCCGCTCGACCACGTCGGGAGACGCGCCCGGGTAGGGGACCGCGATGACGACGACCGGCGCGTCGATCTCCGGATACTCGTCGGTGTCGAGCTGCAGCAGCGCCACCAGCCCGAATACGACGCAGATCAGCATCGCGACGATCGTCAGGACGGGGCGCGTGATGGCCGTGTCTGAGATGTACATCTGGAACCGACCCGCCTACCTGTCCGTTTCGAGCCGCAGTGGCGTGCCCGGCGTGATGCCCTGGGCCCCGCCCCGCAGCAGCGTGTCTCCGTCGCCGAGGCCGGCGGTGATCAGCACGCGCTCGGTCCGGGGATCCCGGAGGCCCAGGGTCACCGGCACGCGCTCGGCGCGACCGCCCTTCACGCGCAGGACCCACGGCTCCTCGTCCGCCTCGTTGACGGCGCCGATCGGGGCGACGACGCCCGACGCCTGATCGGAGGCCACCCGCCCCTCGGCGAAGAGCCCGGCCACCAGCTCGCCGCCCGGGTTCGGGATCGCCACGTAGATCGGCACCTGACGGGTGTCGGCATCCGCCTGCGGCGCCACGCGCTCGATGCGCCCCGTGAAGGCCCGGTCGTAGCCGCGGACGCGGAACTCGACGGCGGCCCCCGTCCGCAGGGCCGAGAGGTCTTCCGCGGGCACCGACGCCTCGAGCCGCATCGACGACGGGTCGATGATCCGGAACAGCTCCGTGCCGGGCGTCACGACGTCTCCGGCGTTCACTTCGCGGCCGGCGATGACGCCGGTGAACGGCGCGCGGATCTCGGTGTCGCCGAGCGAGCGCTCGGCCGCGGCCAGCCGCGCCTCGGCGTCGGCGACCAGCGCCTCGCCGGTCGTCACGTTGCTGCGGGCGATGTCCAGATCGCGCGCCGCCACGGCGCCGGCCTCGACGAGCCGCTCGGTTCGCTCGGCCTCACGCTGCGTCACGTCGAGCTGATTCTTCGCGGAGCGCAGGGCGGAGGCCGCCGACTGCCGCGCCGCCTCGAGCGTGCGCGTCTCGATCCGCCCGAGCAGCATCCCCCGCGTCACCGGCTGCGCTTCCTCGACGGCGACCTCGACGACCGCGCCCCCGATCTCGGCCCGCACGGTGGCCTCACGGGCGGGCGACAGCTCCCCCGACACGATGGGGCCCACGACGACCGTCCCGTGCTCGACGGTCACGATGTTCTCGCGGCCGATCTGCATCGTGACGGGCGCGGTCGCCCCCGGGTCCTCGCCGGCACCATCGCACCCGCCCGCGCCCCACGCCAGCCCGAGGACACACACCAACGCGAGCCCCCTCCGGGCCCCCACCCTCCCCACGATGTCGATCTCCTCTGTTGCCTCCATCATTGTGGCACCTGCGCCGACGCCGTCGTGAACTGCCCGGCCGCCTGCGGGGCCCGCGGCAGTGGGGGCGCCTGCGGGGAGGGGGCTGGAGCCGGCGCCTGCTGTGCGGGCGCGACCGATGCGGGACCGGCGCCCACCGCCCCGAGCGGCAGATCGGGGAGCAGGGCGACGCGGGCCCTCGCCACCTGCAGGTCGCGCGCGGCCTGGGCTCGGTTGACCTCGGCCTGCTGTCGCAGCAACCGGGCGTCGGTCAGCTCGAGCTGCGTGGACACGCCCGCGCCGTAGCGCACCTCGGCGATCTGATAGGCCCGGTCGGCCTGTTCGACCGTGCCCTGCGTCGCCTCCCACGCCGCGTGCGCGGCGCGCAGCTCGGCCCAGGCCGCCCGTGTCTCGAGACCGGCCAGCTCCTCGACCTGCTGTCGCTGCAGCCGCGACTGCTCGAGATCGGCGCGGGCCACCATCTCGTCGCCGCGCTGCCGCCCCCCGGTCAGGATCGGCAGGCTGAGGGTCGCGCCGATCGACCAGTTCGTCCGGTCGAACGTGGGCAGCGCGCCCGACGGATAGCCGACGCGGGTGTAGCTCGACGTCAGCGAGGCGCTCGGCATGCGCTGCGCGCGCGCGAGACGCAGCGACGCCTCGGCCAGGCGCACGGTGACGTCGGCTTCCGCAACCGCCGTACGGGCAGGCAGCTCGACGTCGAGCTGCAGCGAGGCGGCGACGGCACCATCGGCCCGCAGGGCACGCTCGACCGGCCCGACCCGCTCGACGAAGGCGGGCGACGGAGGCAGCGCCTCGTCGCCGAGCGCGTCGGCCAGGCGCAGGTCGTAGGAGGCCGGCAGGTCGAGGAGCTGCTTGAGGCGCAGCATCGCGATGTCGCGGCTGGCGCGCTGGCGGATGACGACGGCGCGCTGGCTGTCGCGGGTCACACCGGCCCGCAGCACCTCGAACTCGGGCTGGGCCCCGGCGCCGAAGCCGGCCTCGACCTGGCGCAGCGTCGCGCCGGCCTGCTCGAAAGTGGCCTCGGCAATCGCCGCGAGCCGCTCGCTGAGCACGGCGTCGTAGTACGCCTCGGTCACGTCGAGCAGCGCCTGGGCCCGGGCCGTCGTCAGCCCGAGCTCGGCCGAATCGCGCCCGGCCGCGGCCACCTGCGCCTGGGCGCCGAGGCGGCCGCCCGAGTAGAGGTTCTGCGACAGCGAGAGCGAGGCGCGCCAGGTGTTCTCGCGGCCGAAGGGCAGATCCTCGAAGCTCGTGTCGGTCTCCACGTCGTCGCTCCCGAAGAACCCGTCCTCGAAGACCCCCTCGAACTCGGAGGCCAGCGCCCGGTCGTAGCCGGCCGACGCCGACAGTTGCGGCAGCAGGCCGCTGCGGGCGCGGACCTGATCGCCCTCGGCGCGGCGCATGCCCTGCCGCGCCATCGACACGGCCTCGCTTCGCGACTCGGCGATGGCGAGCACCTGCTCGAGCGTCACCGGCCCCGGCGGCAGCGACGGTGAAGACGGAGGCGCCTGCGCCCGGGTCGTGCCGGGCAGCAGGACGGACAGGAGCCACAGCGCTGCCATGGCTCGCAGGCGGGTGTGTCGTCTATCGGGCATGAGCGTGAGAATCCTTCCGGCCAGAGAGCCGCACGGGAGCCGGAGCGGCGCCAGGTGGCCCCGCCGCGACTCCCCGGTGATGACGGATCACACAAGCATCGCAGACATCGCACGGCTTGCGCCAGAACCGGGCGCTGAGGTAAACGCAGGTCCCGGCCATTTGAGTATGATGGGCGCGGTTTCGGTACTGCCTGGAGGGAGCATGCGCGCCAGCACGTTCGCCCTTGCCGCGCTCGGCGGCGTCATCGTGGGCCTGACGGCCCTGGCCGGACAGGCGCCGGCGCCAGCAGGAGGCGCGCCGGTCACGCTGGCGGGACCGCCGGCGCCCTTTGCCCCGCACGACGTCGCCACCGGGCTGCGGGGTGGCTATCAGGTGGTGGCCGCGGACGTCAACGGCGACGGCCGGGTGGACCTGATCGGTCTCGGCAGCCAGATGGACGAGCTGCTCTGGTACGAGAACCCGGGCTGGACGCCCCACGTGATCACGCGAGGGGCGCCGGTGATGATCAACCTGGCGGCCGCCGACACGGATGGCGACGGCATTCCGGAGCTGGGCCTCGCGTACGGGTTCGGCATCAACCCGGCGCAGAGCGCGGGCAACCTGGCCCTGCTGCGCGCGAACGGCGACCCCCGTGAGCCATGGACGCGCACCGAGATCGACGCCATCCCCACGTCACACCGCGTACGGTTCGCCAGAATCGGCGACGAGACGATCCTGATCAACGCGCCCATCCTCGGCGCGGAGGTGACCGACGGGTTCGCCGATTCCGGCCGCCACTCCACTCCCCTGCGGGCCTATCGTGCGCCCGACTGGAAGGGGGAAACGATCACCGAGGCCAACCTCGGCGTTGTGCACGGCCTGTTCACCGGCGACTGGGACGGCGACGGGCGCGATGAGGTGCTGACGGCGGGCTACGTGGGCGTGTTCGCGCACGCGCTCGGCCGGGACGGACAGTGGAGCCGCACCGAGCTGGCCGCGGGCAATCCCGAGGAGTGGCCCCAGAGCGGCGCCAGCGACATCGCGGTCGGGACCCTCGGCGGCAAGCCCTTCTTCGTCACCAACGAGCCCTTCCACGGCAACCAGGTCGTGGTGTACCGCGACGCCGGCGCCGGGCGGAATGTCATCGAGACCGAGCTCGTCAACTCCCACTCGCTGACGCTCGTCGACGCCGACGGCGACGGCAGCGACGAGATCGTCTCCGGCGGCACGCGCGCCGCCACCGGCGGCCGGGGCGCCAAGCCGGGCGTGTACTTCTACAAGGCGCTCGACCCGGCCGGCGAGCGCTGGCAGCGCATGGTGCTGGACCCGGCCATCGCGGCCAACACGTGCGTCACGGCCGACATCGACGGCGATGGCCACGAGGACGTGGCCTGTATCGACAACACGCAACCGTGGACGCTCCGGTGGTACGAGAACCTGGCGGAGTGAAGGACTCGAGGAGGACGTGACATGCGCGCAACCCTTGCTGCTCTCGCCGTTTCCGTCGTCCTGATCGGCGGCGCGCTCGTCGTGCCGGTGGACGGATCGACCGGACCGATTCCGATCGACTGCGATCGGGCGTGCCTCGAGGGCGTGATCAATCAATACCTCCAGGCGCTCGTGGCGCACGACCCGTCGCGGCTGCCGCTCTCCGTGGACGTGATGTACACGGAGAACGCGCAGGTGGTCGACGTCGGCGACGGCTTCTGGAAGACGGTGGAAGGCATCGGCAACTACCGTCACGTCTTCGCCGATCCCGAGTTCGGGCAGGTCGCGATGATGGGCACGATGCGCGAGGCGGGCGCCCCGCTGCTGATGAGCCTCCGCCTGCGGATCGAGCTCGGGCGCATCACCGAGATCGAGACGGTCTACTTCAAGCCCGGCGGCGGCGGCCCCAACAACATCGCGGCCATGGACGAGGGGGGTCCGCCCGAGGACATCTGGTTCAAGTCGATCCCGCCGGAGGAGCGCCTGTCGCGCCAGGAGATGATCGCGATCGCCGACGCGTACTTCGAGAGCGTCGAGAAGAACGACGGCAAGGGGGTCAACGGCACGGGCGCCTATCCGTTCACCGACGACTGCCACCGCATCGAGAACGGCTCGCCCACGACCAACGTCCCCCGGCCGCCCAACGAGCCGGAGGGCACGCTGAACCTGTTCGCCATGGACTGCAAGTCCCAGTTCGAGATGGGCCTGTACTACGTCGTGCAGAACATCCACGGGCGGCGCTATCCGCTCGTCGACGCCGAGCGCGGCGTCGTCTGGGCGCACTGCGTCTTCGATCAGGGGACGGTCAACTCGGGTGTGCTCGCCGACGGCACGCCGCACAGCTACCGCGGCTTCAACCGCCCGAGCAGCATCCTGGTGACCGAGGCCTTCCTGATCGAGGACGGCAAGATCCGGCGGGTCGAGATGATCGGGCCCTCCGCCGTCTATCACATGAACCAGCCCTGGCCGGGAGGACTGAGCGGCAGGTAGCTGCTGAGGCTACGGCAGGACGGCAGGGTCCGCGGCGGCGGAGTGGATGCCGTTGAAGAGGAACTTGAACGTGCCGTGTGACTGGGCGCGGAACGCGATCCGCGGCCCGAACAGCAGCACGAGGCCGCGGCCAAGCGGGGCGTCCACGACGGCGACACCGTTTCGCAAGTAGCCCTGCCCGCGCGCCCAGCCGCTGCGCAGCGGCGTCGGGCTGTCGAACCAGGCCACGGGGTCCGGGCCGCCACGGGCCGGGAGCAGCCGGAACACGGGGCTGTTGTCGAAGAAGACGTCCACGTCCGGGGTGAACCCGTAGCCGAGCGGCGTGCGGTTGTCCACGCGCACGCGCAGCACCGACCCGGGCACGTCGTACCGCTCGGCCGACAGCGGCACGCCGTCCCTGCCGTCGACGAGCGCGCTCGACAGCGGCAGGCCGAGCGCGGCGCCGATGGCGGTGGCGCCGCCGATCGCCAGCAGGGTGCCGCCCCCCTCCACGAAGGCGTGCAGCCGCGGCAGCGTGCGCGCTGTCGTGATCGTCCCGGTACGACGGCGATACTCGGCCGGAAGCCGATCGGGCGACGGCTCGACGGTGGCGCGCGCCGCGTCGAGCCGTGCCTCGTCGCTCAGGATCAGCACGTCGAACCGGTCGGCCAGCCGCTCCTCCTCGAGGTCCTGCGCGTAGACCACCTCGAAGGGAAACTCGTAGCGTTCGAGCAGCCAGCGGATCCATCCACTCGAGCTCGATCCCCCGTACCGGTCCCACAACCCCACGCGCACGGGGGACAGACGAAGGGCGTCGCCGGCCGGCGCCTCGTGCACGCCGGTCACCGACAGGCCCAGCTCGGCGGCGGCCCGCTCGAGCACGCGCCGCGAGGACGGCTCCGCGGGCACATAGATCGCTCCGGTGTCGTCCGGCTGGCCGCCGATCGAGCGGTCGCGGGGCCAATAGACGTGCACGCCGGACGCGAGCAGCCGATTGACGGCCACCGCCGCGTCGTTGACGTGGTGACTCAGCAGGTACCCCGCCGGCGACGACGGTCCGGCCACCCGTCCGGGGGGCGGCGTCGCGGTCGAAAGCGGCACGAAGGGCCCGTCGAGGCCTTCAGAGACGCGGTCGAAGCGCACGCCCATCTGAAAGGCCAGCGTCCATCCGGCACTGTCGTACGGCGGCGTCAGCGGCTCCCCGGGTCGCGAACCCATGTCGGGATAGCGCTGCGGCTCGAACATGTCGCGTACGTGCGGGCCGAAGGCCTGCCCTGCGCGCACCACGTACGAGTCCGCCGGGTAGAGCCGACCGGCCACCGTGAACGGCGCGATCGCCCGGTGCACGACCACCCCCGACTTCAGCAGGGCCTCCACCAGTCGCGTGGCCGTCGGAAAGTCGGGCTGGTCGGACGGCAGCACGTAGCCGGCCGACCCGCCTCGCTCGACGGCGTTGCGCCCCATGCGGTAGACGCCGAGCAGCAGGTGCTCGCGGTGCCGGGAGGCGGCATCGAGGAGGGCCCGGTTGGCCGAAAGCGAGTAGTCGAGCGACTGCCGGAAGTGCCACGGCTGCGGCTGGATGGGCCGTGGCAGATCCGGGCTCACGTGCTGACGCTCGGCCACGAAGGGCACCTCATCCGGCGTCGGACCGCCCGTGGTCTCCGTCAGCAGCCCGATCTGGTTGTGGAAGTACGCCGTCGTCCGCAGCCCGCCGTTCCACCAGGTGGAATACGGCGAGGCGGCACGCGTGGTGACGCCGGCCTTCCCCTCGGCGGCGAAGCGCGCGTGCATGGCCGCGCCGAGCAGATCGATCGTGGCCGGTACGAGCGGGTCGAGCACCGGGTTGACCGGTCCGCCGAAGGGCGGCGCGAACATCACCGTGCCCGCCGGCGCGGTCTGATGGTGGTCGTAGACGATCTGCGGAAACCACTCGTGGTAGAGCACGCGGCTCATGTTGATCGTCTCGGCCTGGCTCGCCAGGTAGAAGTCACGGTTGAGATCGTGACCGACGTACTTCTGGTACAGCCGCGGCAGGCCTGCCAGCGTGCGGCGTGCGGGGTCCGGCTCGCGCATGTACCAGTCGGCCACGAGCTCGTGGCCGTCGGGATTGGCGGGCACCGCAAGGACGATGACGTCCCGCAGTATCCGCTGCGTCTCCGGATCCGAGCCGCCCACCAGCTGGTAGACGGTCTCGATCAGCTGCTGGGCGCCGAGGACTTCGGTCGCATGGAGGCCGCCGCTGATCCAGACAACGGCCTTGCCCTCGGCGGCGAGCCCGCTGGCCTCGTCGTCGGTGAGCCCCTCGGCCATGGCCAGGCGCCGGGAGATCTCGCGGTACCGCTCGAGCCGGCGGAGGTTCTCCGGCGCCGAGACGACCGCCATCCACTGCGTTCGCCCCTCCTCCGTGCGCCCGATGTCCACCAGCTCGAGCCGATCGGACTGGGCGTCGAGGCGCTTCCAGTACCGCTCGAGCTGCGTGTAGCTCGCGAGGAAGTCGTCGTCGCCAATCGAGGCACCGAAGGCATCGGCGGGCGGGGTGGGAGAGGAGGATCGGGCGCTGGCGCCCGCCAGGGCGAGCAGCAGCGCGGCCAGGACGACCGCGCGCCGGCGCGCGGGCAGACGGGCCACGGAACGGCTCCTGCCGGCCATGATAGCGTCGTTATCGGCTCCGGCCGCCGCACGCATGAAGGTCATCACCTGGAACGTCAACGGGATCAGGGCCAGGCAGGCGCAGCTCCAGGAGCTCGTCGACCGTGAGCAGCCCGACGTCCTGTGCCTGCAGGAGATCAAGGCCTCGGTCGAGCAACTGCCGCTGTGGCTGCTGGAGCTCGAGGGTTACTGGTGCCACTGGCACGGTGGTCCCGGCTATTCGGGCGTGGGGCTGCACGTGCGCCGGTCCGTCACGCCGGAGCCGCCGGCCTTCGCCCATCCGGCGTTCGACTTCGAGTACCGCATCGCCACGGCGCGCCTGCCCGGCGTCACGGTGGCCTCCGTCTACGTCCCCAACGGCGGCAAGGACTTCGCGGCCAAGATGCGATTCCTGGAAGCGCTCGACGGCCTTGCCGCCGAGCGCCGGCCGTCGGGCGACTGCCTCGTCCTCTGCGGCGACCTCAACGTCACCCGCACCGATCGCGACGTCCATCCGAAGGAGCGGCGGCCGGGTGTGGTCGGCCAGCGCCCCGACGAGCGGGCGCTCATCGAGCGCCTGCTGGGTCGCGGGCTCGTCGACGTGCACCGCGCGCTCGAGCCGGAGAGCGAGGAGATCTTCACCTGGTGGGCGCCGTGGCGGCGCCTGCGCGAGCGGAACATCGGCTGGCGGATCGACTACGTCCTGGCCAGCGAAGCGCTGGCCGCAAGTGCGTCGTCGTGCAGCTCGCTGCGCGAATTCGGCAGCAGCGATCACGCGCCCGTCGTGGCCGTCTTCGAGGACTGAGGAAGTCCCGCGCGCGGAACTCCACACCGGCACGCTCCGGGAATCGGCCCGGATGGCGCCACCTTGAGCCGAGCCGCGAGGCTCCGGCGGTTCAGGACGTCTGCTGCTCGGCGGCCGCCCAGCCCTCGGCCAGCTCCTCACCGACGGCCAGGTGATTCAGCGTGAAGTCCGCGCACCGGAAGGCGGCGAGGAGCAGATCCCCGTCGAGCGGGCGCCCGGCGTCGCGGCACTGCCGGGCCCCTTCGACACGGACCAGGGCGAGGGCGACCTCGAGGCCGCGGACGATGGTCGCCACACCGCGCCCCTGGTACGCCGTCCAGGAGGCAAAGGCCTTGGCCGCGAGATACCGGTTGACCGGCGCATGGAATCGCGGCCAGGCCGGCACGACCCACCTGGCGAACGCCGCCTCGAGCCCGGCCTCGTCCGGGTCCGGCCGCAAATCGTCCGGCACGGCCGCCATCGCCCCGGCATGGAAGCCCAGGCTCGCGCCGAGCGTCGCCTCCGCCGAGCCCTCCTCGCAGGCCGCGGGCAGGCCCCGCACGGCCGCGACCAGCGACTCCCCGCCCGGCCTCCACCGCCGCAGCAGGGCCGCGTCGCGGACGAGCGTGGCCATCACCGACTCGGGCCGCCGATCGACCTCGGCACAGCGCGCGACCATGTGCAGCTCCCAGGCCGAGTAGCCGGCCGGGTCCATCAGCGTCGCCGGAGCCAGCAGCGGCGGGAGCTCGTCGGGCCCCACCACGAGGCCCTCGTAGTCGGCCGGCGGAAACGCCCGCGGCGCGGCGACGACGGCGACGGGGACGTCGTCGCGAAACAGCATCCCCGCCGCCGTCGGGCAGAAGTGGGACAGCGTGATGAAGGTGCCCCGGACGTCGCGTACGGCCACGCGCGGAAAGTGGCGGCAGGTGGCCGGCAGCGCGGGCTCACCCAGGTCGCGGTGCACGAGGCAGAGGCGCGAGCCGGGCTCCAGGAACACGCAGGCGCCGTCGTCGGTCCGCTCCAGCATCGCGGCGGCCGCGTCGGGCAGATCGTCGCCGGCGATGAACGGATCCAGATGGGCCGACGGCGGCGGAGGCCGGAGTCGTCCGCCCGCCACGGCCTCCTGGAGCGACCGGTACACGGGCAGCTCCACGGGGACGTCCCAGTCGGCCGTGCAGCAGGCGCCGGAATGGCGGCACCGGTAGCCGTCGTGAAAGCTGAGAGCGTAGACCTGATTCGAACTCATTGACCTTCTGACACTTGCCGGCGCGTACAGAAGTATTACAGAGACGGGCCTCGAGCCCTGCTACCGTGAGGCGATTGTCCGGTCGACAACACTAGGTAGCGGGAGGCACCCTCGGCAATGGCGACCCCAATGGTCTTGTACGGCCGCAAGCATCAGACCGGCCTCAACTGGCTCACCGCCATCGCGATGACCGGCTTTCATGTCGGCGCGGTGGCGGCGCTCTTCTTCATCGACTACGGCGCCATGCTGGCGGCCCTGGTGCTCTACTACATGGCCGGCATGCTGGGCATCACCATGGCGTATCACCGCCTGCTGACCCATCGCGGCTACAAGACGCCGAAGTGGCTCGAGTACTTCCTCACCACCTGCGGCACGCTGGCGCTCGAGGGCGGGCCCATCTTCTGGGTGGCCACGCACCGGATCCACCACCAGAAGTCCGACCAGGAAGGCGACCCGCACACGCCGCGCGAGGGCGGGTTCTGGGCTCACATGGGCTGGATCCTCTTTGGCTCCGGCCTCCATCACGACGCGTCGGTCCTGGCGCGCTACGTGCCAGACCTGAGCCGCGACCGCTTCCACGTCTGGATCTCCAACTGGCACTGGATGAGCAACGTCGTGGTCGGCCTCGCGCTGCTGGCCTTCGGCGGGATCCCGTACGTCCTGTGGGGCATCTTCTTCCGCACTACCGTCGGCCTGCACGCCACCTGGCTCGTCAACTCGGCCACGCACATCTGGGGCTCGCGCCGGTTCAAGACCCGGGACGACTCGACGAACAACTGGTGGGTGGCGCTGCTGACCTTCGGCGAGGGCTGGCACAACAACCACCACGCGCACCCGACGAGCGCCCGCCACGGGCTGGCCTGGTACGAGCTCGACCAGAGCTGGATTGCCATCCGGACGCTGCAGATGCTGGGCCTGGCGTGGGACGTGAAGCTGGCCAGGATCAGGCAGCCGATGACCGAGGACCAGGTCGTCCCCGCGGACGAGGCGGTGGCCTGAGGGAACCCGACGGGCGCTGCGCACCGCGCGGCACCGGGCGGATTGCGACGGGGTGGAGCGAAGGCTTCACCCCGTTTTCACGTACGGCTCTCGTCTACGGCTGGCCTGCACGGCTAGAATCGACACGTGACGAGGCGCCGGCAAGCCATCACCTTCGTGGCGCTCTGCGTGCTGCTCGTGACCGCGGCGCTGCTGCTGAACATCAGCTGGATCATCACCAACGCCGGCAGCGTGCCGCCGCTCGTGTTCGGCGTCGTGACGTTCGGTCTCATCATCGCCGGCCTCATCGTCTACACCGTCTTCCTCGTGCTCGAGATCCGGCGCAACGAGGAGCACGACACGTTCATCAATGCCGTCACCCACGAGCTGAAGACACCCATCGCGTCGATCCGCCTGTATCTGGAGACGCTGCAGGCGCGCGAGGTGAGCGACGCCCGCCGGCGCGAGTTCTACGACGTGATGCTGGCCGACGCCGACCGCCTGCACCACACGGTGGATCAGGTGCTCAAGGCGGGCGCGGTCCGCGCGCGCCGGCACCCCGCGCGAGCACCGGTGGACGTCGGTGCCCTGGCCCGGGAGTGCGTGGAGCTGGCCGTGGCGCGACATCACCTGCAGCCTGGCGCCGTCGCCCTCGAGACGCCCGACAGCAGCGCGCTGCTCGTCAGCGGCGACACCGAGGAGCTGCGCACGGTGGTGACGAACCTGCTCGACAACGCCGTGAAGTATTCCGGCGAATCGCCGCGGGTGACGGTTGCGGTGGCGGCGCCGGCGCCCGACACGGTCTGGATCCGCGTGCAGGACCGTGGCATCGGCATCCCGAAGAAGCAGCTCAAGCGCATCTTCAACCGCTTCTACCGCGTGCAGGCGCGCGGACTCCGGCAGATCAAGGGCACGGGCCTCGGCCTCTACATCGTCCGGACGATCGCGCGCGCGCACGGTGGACGGGTCTTCGCGCAGAGCGAGGGCGAGGGGCGCGGCGCCACCTTCACGCTCGAGCTGCCCAGGCTGACGCCTCAATGAGCCGCGTCCTCATCGTCGAAGACGAGCAGCACATCGCCGACGGCCTGCGGTTCAACCTGGAGGCCGAGGGCGTCGACGCCACGGTGGCGCGCGACGGCGAGCAGGCGCTGGATCTGCTGCTCGGCGGCCACGACATCTTCGACGCCGTGATCCTCGATGTGATGCTGCCGGGCAAGGACGGCTTCACGGTGGCCGGCGAGTTGCGGGCCGCGGGCAAGTACGTCCCCATCCTGATGCTCACGGCTCGCGGACGCCCGGAGGACGTGCTCCGGGGCTTCGAGGCGGGCGCGGACGACTACCTGCCGAAGCCCTTCGAGCTGGCGATCCTGCTGGCGCGTTTGCGCGGCCTGCTGCGCCGGCGGCAATGGAACGAGCAGGCCGAGGCCGGCGAGACATCGCGGAACGACTCGTACAGCTTCGCGGGTCGCACGCTGGACTTCCGCGCCATGGAGGTCCACGCGCGCGGGAAGTCCCATCGGCTCACACAGATGGAAAGCGAACTGCTGCGCTACCTGGTGCGGCACGCGGGCGAGGCGGTCTCGCGCGGCACGATCCTGGAAGAAGTGTGGGGGCTGCACGAAGAGACCGATACGCGCGCGATCGACAACTTCATCGTGCGCCTGCGCCGGTACCTGGAGGATCGCCCGTCGTCACCGAAGATCCTGGTGACCGTTCGGGGTGTCGGCTACAAGTTCGTCCGGCCGGACGAGACGGCCTGAGCGTCTCTCCCCCCGACCGCCGGCGCCGGTCGGGAGGCCCGCGCCGGCGGGCGATCAGGCATCCACCGAAGGAGGGAGCCACCCAGCCGGCCACGAGCTCGACCTGAACTGCTCATGCGGTGGGCGACGCAGGCCGGTTGACCGCATCGCGGTGGATGCCGTACGTGTACACCGTCGCTCCGTCGACCACGTTCGTCGACTCCAGCCGTTGACCCAGTTTCTCCGCGATTCGAATGGACGGCGCGTTCTCGGCCCGGATGATGCTGATAATGCGGTCGACGGCAGTGCGTTGCCAGGCCCACTCGAGCGCGCCCCTCGCCGCTTCGGTTGCGTAGCCGCGCCCCCACGCCGACCTGCGCATCATCCAACCGAGCTCCACACCCGGTCCACCAGCGGCGTTCCAGAGACCCGCCCTGCCGAGTATCTGGCCGGTGTCCTTTCCCACGACCACCCACGGCCCGTACCCGAGCATCTGCCAGTGACCGATCGTCATCGCCACGTTGCGCCACGCCACACTGATGTCGCCGGACACACCGGCGCCGAGGTAGCGCATGACGTCCGGATCCTGATGGATCGACATCATCGTTTCCACGTCGGACGCCCACGGGAGCCTCAGGATCAGCCTCGGCGTTTCGATCACCCGCGTATCGGCTTGCGCCAACTTCGTCCCTTCAGCTCTGGCGCGGCATCCTAGCATGGCGACGCCGGCTCGACCGAGCAGCAACCTCGTGGTTCCGATCAGCGGCCCTCACGGCCGGCCGCGAAGGCATCGGACCACCTGTGTCCAGGCCTCCGAATGCGCCGCCGCGTCGTCGTGGGCGGTGCCTCCGAGATCCACGGGGTACGCCGGGAACATCGCATCCGATGGCCGGACGTACGGAAAGAGCATGTGGCCGGCCTGCGGGAAGTGCAGGTGCGTCACGTCCCCGCCTCGTCCATGTGTCGACATGCGGTCGACGATCATCCGGCACATTCGCCCAGTGGGCCAGACTCGATCGTCTCCGCCGGACACGAGCAGTACTGGACCATGCGCCCGCTCGATCGCAATCTCAGCCCGCTCGACGGCGTCGCGGTCGTCCACGGCCGCCTCGTGGAGCGGCAGGAACGAGAGGCCTCGCGCCGACTGCGCCGGAACCATGTTCGCCGGGAACGGGAGATACGGAATCGGCTGCCCCCGGTGACTCCATGTCGAACGCGCCACTCCGGCGGGTTGCGTGGGGTCGACGCCAACCCACACGACGCTGCTCGGCGTGTAGGCGACGACCGGTCCAACCAGATCGGGAAAGGTCGCCGCGCCCAGGAGCGCGAGCTCGCCACCGCGAGAGGCACCGACGACTGCGGCACGGCCGTCCACGGCGATCACGTCGTCCCGATCGAGCAGCCACCGGAGACCTCGCTCGACGCGCTCGAGCGGAATCTCGACCATCGTGGCCTGCGTGCCGTTCGTGCCCCAGTAAGCGAGAGCCAGGCAGGCGAAGCCCTCCGGTACGCACAGGTTCAGGAAGTACTCGGGTGTGCCTCCGTCGGAGCCGCCGAGTGCGAGCACGCCGGGGAAGGGACCAGGGCCTTCCGGCGTGCGAAACGTGCCGGCGAGGTCGCCCTCCTGAAGCCTGATCTCCATCAGCCGTTCGTGCGCAGCCCGATCAACCCGCGGATCTGCGAGCCGTCTTGACCGCCGCCGCTCTCACCTTTCCGTGCGTGGAAAGCCCAGCGTGATCTCGCCACGGCCATTGACCATCCAGCGACAGCGCTCCACGTCGCATTGGAAGCTGAGCGCCGGGAGCGTGTCCGTGGAGGGCCAGTCGCATCCGCGACTGCACACGACCCTGACATCCCCCCGTGGAGCCTCGATGCTGAGCTCGAAATCGGCGACCCGCGCCTGAGCCGTGACCCGGCCGGCCGACCAGGCGCCGACAGCCAGGACCACCGCAACGACGACGAGGAGCAGTTGACGCTTCATGGTGTGCCTCCTCTTCCTGCAACCGCAGGCCCCGCCACTCGCGTGCAGCGCAGTGTCAGACGACCCGTCCAGTCGACGACACGGATCGACCGTCTCGCCTTGACTCTCAGGAATGCCGGAAGCGAACGACACGGTCACCACCGCTATGACGGGTACGACTCCGAGGCCGTCGATCTCAACGGGATCATACTTCCACTGCGTGACTGTGCTTCGTGCCGCCTCGTAGAGAAGCGGATGCCGAAGGATCCTCTTGAGTCTGCAGCGGTGGCGAGGCGGGACGGTCAACCGGTCCCGCACAGCCGCATGTCAGCCAGACCAAGTAGAATGCCCATCATGCCAGTCACCGACACGATCGAGGCCGAAGGCCATCTGATCGACTCGGGCCTGCTCTCGGCGATTTTCGACAAGATCATCGAAGTCAAGGGCGCCTACGAGATCGTCACCTTCGACATCGGGCGCACCAACGACGACCCGTCACGGATCCAGATGCGCGTGACCGTCGCCGACGAGGCCACGCTCAAGGACCTGCTCCAGCAGCTCACCACCTTCGGCGCGCACGCCGCGGGCGAGGACGACGCCCGCATCGAACCGGCCGAGAAGGACCGGTGCGTGCCGGAGGACTTCTACTCCACCACCAACCACCGCACCCACATCCGGCACGGCGGGCGGTGGGTCGAAGTGGGACAGCAACGCATGGATGCCGTGATCGTCGTCAGCGACGGGCGCGCCGAGTGCCGCAAGCTGCGCGACGTGCGCGCCGGCGAGCGGATCGTGTGCGGCCACGACGGCATCCGCGTGACGCCCGAGTTCAAGGAACGCGACCGGCTCGGCTTCACCTTCATGAGCAACGACGTCTCGTCGGAGCGTCGCGTCGCCGGGAGCGTGGCCCGGATCGGCGAGATGATGCGCGAGGTGCATGCCGGCGGTGGCCGCATCGCCGTCGTGGCCGGCCCGGTGGTCGTCCACACCGGCGGCGCGGAGCACCTCGCCTCGCTCATCCGGCGCGGCTACGTGGACGTCGTGCTCGCCGGCAACGCGCTTGCGGTGCACGACATCGAGTTCGCGCTCTCGGGCACCTCGCTCGGCATCGACCTGATGAAGGGCGCGCCCGTCGAGCAGGGCCACCGCAATCACATGGCCGCGATCAACGCGATCAATCGCGCCGGTGGGATCGCGGCCGCCGTCGAGCAGGGCGTTCTGCGCTCCGGTGTGATGTACGAGTGCGTGAAGCGAGGCGTGGACTACGTCCTGGCCGGCAGCATTCGCGACGACGGCCCGCTGCCCGAGACGATCATGGACCTGATCGAGGCGCAGGAACGCTACGCTGCCGCCCTTGCCGACGTCCAGATGGTGCTGATGCTCTCGTCGATGCTCCACGGCATCGGCGTCGGCAACATGCTTCCCTCCTGGGTGCGCGTGGTGTGCGTGGACATCAACCCGGCCGTCGTCACCAAGCTGAGCGATCGCGGGTCGCAGCAGACCGTGGGCATCGTCACCGACGTCGGGCTGTTCCTGCACCGTCTGGCCGAGGCGCTCCAGTAGCCCGCATGGCCCACACCACGCTGGTCTCGACCGAACAGCTCGCCGCGCACCTGACCGACTGGGCCGTCGTCGACTGCCGCTGGAATCTGCAGGACCCGGTATGGGGACCGGCCTCCTACCGTGAGGGACACATCCCGGGCGCCGTGCACGCCGCGCTCGATGCCGACCTTGCCGGGCCGAAGACCGGCGGCGGTGGACGTCATCCGATTCCGTCGGCCGACGCACTCGAGGCGCAGTTCGGCCGGCTCGGCATCGGCCGTGGCACACAGGTGGCCGTCTACGACCAGGACATCGGGATGTTCGCCAGCCGCCTGTGGTGGATGCTCCGCTACGCGGGACACGACGCCGTGGCGCTCGTCGACGGTGGCTGGGCCAGGTGGAGCCGCGAGGGACGACCGGCCGGCACCGGCACGGAACGACGATCGGTCTGCACCTTCCGGGGAAACGTCCGGCCGGAGATGCGCGCCGGACTCGACGAGGTCGAGCGGCGGACGGGCGACGCGGACTGGCTGATCGTGGATGCGCGCGCGCCCGAACGCTTCGAAGGCCGGTCCGAGCCGATCGATCGCGCGGCGGGGCATATCCCCGGGGCCGTGAACCATCACTTCCGGACCAACGCCTCCGAGGACGGGGTGCTCCTGCCCCCCGACGTCCTCCGCCAGCGCTACGCCAGCCTCGCCGACGGGCGCGATCCGAAGCAGGTGGTGATGTACTGCGGCTCCGGCGTCACCGCCTGCCACAACCTGCTGGCCATGGAGCATGCGGGACTGCCTGGCGCCCGGCTCTTTCCCGGCTCCTGGTCCGAGTGGTCCGCCGATCCAGCGCGCCCCGTCGAAACCGGGCCGGCGAAGCCACGCTAGCCTGGAGCGCGAATGGACCTGCACACCTGGTCGTGGCTGTTCCTGGTCGTCTACATCTCCGCGATGATCGGCCTGGGATACCTCGGCAGCCGACGTGTGGCCGGTGCCGACGACTTCGCGACTGCCCGCAGCGGGTACGGTCCACTGCTGCTCGCGCTGGCCTTCGCCTCCACGGCGGCGAGCGGCGCGACCTTCCTGGGACTGCCCGGACTCACCTACCGCTACGGCATGTCCACCCTGTGGATCGCCTTCTGCTACCCGGTCGGCGTGTACCTCGGGGTCCTGATCTGCCAGCGGACGATCGGACGCTACGGCAACGCATCCGGCGCACGCTCGATGCCGGAGTTCCTCGGCGAGCGGTACCAGTCCGAGACGCTGCGAATCTCGTCGGCCCTCTTCTCGCTGATCCTGCTCTTCTACCTCGCCAGCCAGCTCGTCTCGGGGCTGGTGATGTTCGAGATGATGCTCGGCCTGTCGCAGTTCTGGGCCATGGCGATCACCACGCTCGTGCTGCTGGCGTACGTCACGCTCGGCGGGGCCCATGCCGACATCCTGACCGACGGCGCACAGGGGCTCCTGATGGTGGCGCTCGCCGCGGGCATCGTGCTGCTGTTCTTCCTGGGCGTGGGCACGGGCGGGTTCGGCGCGCTCCTCGACGGCCTGCAGGCCCGGGATCCGCAACTGCTCGACGTGTTCAACCCGGCCGATTCGACCACCGCCTCGATCTGGTCGGCCATCACGGTCACGATCGCGCACATCCCGCTGGGGCTGCTGCCGCACATCGGCAACAAGCTCTGGGCGCTCAAGGACGAGCGCGCGCGCACGCGCTTCCTGACCATGGCCTTCACCTTCGGCTTCCTGCTGCCGGCCATCACGCTGGCCGGCATGAACGCGCGCGTCGTGCTCGGCGACGCCCTGTTCGAGGCCTCGGGCGGCGCCAACAGCGCCCTGCCGGCGCTCTTCATCGAGATCTTCCCCACATGGCTCGCGGCACTGCTCGGCGTGGGGATCCTTTCGGCGGTGATGTCGACGGCCGACGGACTCGTGGTCTCCACCTCGCAGGTGTTCGCCAACGACATCTACCGCCGGAGCCTTGCGCCCCGGCTCCACCCCGAGCTGGACCAGGCGGCGCTCGACCACAACGTCCTGCGCATCAGCCGCGCGATGACCGCCGTGGGCATCGTCGGCGCGGCGGTGCTCGGCTGGATGACGATGGACATGAACGTCGTGCTGCTCATGTGGATCGGCGTGGGCGGCTTCGTCGCGGCGCTGATGGGACCGCTCGTCGTCGGCTCGGTGTGGTTCGGCGTGACGCGGACCGGCGCCATCGCCGGCTTCTGGGCCGGCGCGGTCACCTTCATCCTGATTCGCGGGGAAATCGTGTCGGGCCTGTGGCTCGTGGGGACGGGCCTCGAGAGCTTCGGCCGCTGGTTCGCCTTCTACGCCACCAACCCCTACTCCGCGGCCACCTTTGGCTCCGCGGCCTCGGTCCTGGTCACCGTTCTCGTGTCGCGCGTCACCGAGCCGATGCCGCGCGAGCACCTGGCCAGGATGGTGGCCGCCCGAGGGTAGCCGCATTCGCCGGTCGGCCGCGCCTTCTGACCGGCGTCGACCTCTTTCCACCTCGGCCACGTCAGTTGCCTTCGATGCAGGCTATGTCGGTCCGAACGAGGCAGCACGCGATGGCCGGCAACGAACCTGGGCATCGCTCACCCGAAAGCGCCGGCGAGCCTTCGCTGCGCACATGGCGGCTCTGCATCTCGAGGCCCGGACCTCGGGGGAGGAACCGCTCAGGCCACGCTGGCCACGTCCACCTTGCGGATGTCGTCGATGCCGTAGCGCAGCATCGCCAGCCGCTCGAGGCCGTAGCCCACGCCAACGGCCCGATGCCGGGCGGGGTCGCCGCCGAGATGTGCGACGATCCGGTCGGTGAACACCCCCCAGGCCAGCACCTCTGACCACCGGCCGTCCTCTTCCACCTCGAGCTCCCACGCCTGACTGCACATCGGGTACTCCGTGGGGACGATCTTCACCGTCCGCCCCGGCAGGACGCGATCGGCCGACTGGAGCACCCGGCCGCTCATCTGCCACGGGTCGAGGCTGGCCCGTTCGTCGAGCCACAGCGCCTCGGCCTGGTGGAACGCCTCGAGGTGCGTAGCGTCGGCCTGGCACACGCGATAGGCCTTGCCGCTGGCCCAGAGCCGTAGGGGCTGTCCGTCGTAGCGCACGGTGAGGAGCAGCGGCAGCGTGAGGTCGTACCGCAGGATGCGCCGGTCGTCGATGCGGTGCAGCTCGTGGGGCGCCACGTAGATCGCGTCAGTGACGACGCTCCGCTCCGCCGCGGTCAGGTCGACCACCTCCGGGACGGCGCGCTCGACGAGCTCCGGGAACGCCGAGCGCAGCAGCTCCAGCACCTTGCCCACCGGGTTCTCCGGCAGGTCGGTGAGCTGCGGGCGAGCCAGCAGCTCCACGACCTTGGCGGGAAGGTCCGGCTGCATCTCGCCGGGCTGGACGTCTCTCTGCTCTGCCATCTCGATCTCCTTCCGCAACCGGTCGCGGATGCGCTGCAGCCGCTTCCGCATCGCCGCCTCGTCCACGCCGGCCGTCGCCGCCAGCCGCGCGACGCTCCATCCGCCGTGGTACCGGCGGTCGCACGCCTGTCGCTCCTCGGGGCCGAGCGTGAGGAGCGCCGCCGCGAGCCGCCCCCGCTGGGCGTCGGTCCAGCGCGTCTCCGTCTCGTCGAGCATCGGCACGTCGGCGATCTCGTCGAGGCACAGCAGCGTGCGCCGGCGCGCGCGCCGCATGTTGAGCGCCACGGTGATCGTCACCCGACGGAGCCAGCCGGCGAAGGTGGCTGGTTCTCGCAGATCGCCGAGGCGCCGGAACGCGCGCAGGTAGGCGAGCTGCACGGCGTCCTGGGCCAGCGTTGGGTCCCGCAACACGCCCCGGGCCGCGCCGTAGACCATCGCCTGCGTGGCACGGACGAGCGCCTCGTACGCCTCGAGATCGCCTGCCTGGGCGCGCACGACGAGACGGGTGATCGGTGTCACCGTTGCTCTCTGGCCATCCCGTTCTACCAGGAAAGACACGCGGCCGCTCCGGGTGTGACCGGCGGCCGCGCCCGCGTCTCAGTCCAGGGCCCTCGCGACCAGCGTGACCGGGCCGAACGCCCGGATGAGCTGATCCGCCTTCATCCGCGCTTCAGCCGGAGACGACGGTAACGGTGAATCCGTCCTGGTTCGGGGCAGCGACCTGCCGGTGCCGTCGGATGCCGGCGTGGGGGATGGTCACGAGCGTGTCGAACTCGCCCTCGGGCTGGGGGTGAACCTGGAGGGTCATCTCCTCGGTCGCGGTGGAGAGCGCCCGGGCCGCGTCCGCGTTCGTGAAGCCGATCAGATAGACATCCCCGCCCGGCAGCTTGTGCGTCTCGTAGCTCCGGAACCGCCGGACGGCGAACAGGGGAGCGCCCGGCAGCCCGGGCGAATAGGTGAACCCGTAGACGCCTCCCGGGAGCCCGTTGACGCCGGTGCCCTCCTCGGACTCGGTCACGAGGCGCACCTGGTGCGTCTGGCGCAGCGCTTCCTGGTCGGCCGTGGTCGGAGTGGAGGTGTAGGTGACTCGAGACATCCGGGGGAATTATACAGGCCCGGTCTCACCGGCAGGTCACTCCGGTGCCGCCCATGCCGCAGTACCCCCCGGGATTCTTGTGGAGGTACTGCTGGTGGTACTCCTCGGCATAGTAAAAGGGCGGGGCGTCGGCGACCTCCGTGGTGACGCGCCCGTGACCGGCCGCCGTCAGGCGATCCTGGTACGCCGCGCGGGAGGCCTCGGCCGCCTCCCGCTGCGCTGCCGACGTGCAGTAGACGGCCGACCGGTACTGCGTGCCCACGTCGTTGCCCTGTCGCATGCCCTGCGTCGGGTCGTGGTTCTCCCAGAACAGGTCGAGCATCGCCCCGAGTGTGGTGCGTGCCGGATCGAACACCACGAGCACGACCTCGGTGTGCCCCGTCATGCCGGAGCACACCTCGCGGTACGAGGGATTCGGCGTGTGGCCGCCGGCGTAGCCGACCGCAGTGGTGTAGACCCCCGGCGCCTCCCAGAACTTCCGCTCGGCGCCCCAGAAGCACCCCATGCCGAACACGATCTGCTCGAGACCCGCCGGAAAGGGCGGCGTCAGCCGCGCCCCGTTCACCGCGTGCCGGTCGGGCACGGCCATCGCCTCGTCGCGGCCCGGGAGGGCCTGGTCCGGTCTCGGCAGCCGCAGATTGGTCGATCCGGCAAACAGCGCCATGGGCACCTCGTCCTCGTCAGGTAGGATGCCCGAAGTGCCAGGGCGGATTCAAACGAACGACACACGCAGGCGCCCCCAGCCGGAGAACGGTCCTCTCGCCGTCGTCTACGAGGACGACTCGGTCCTCGTCCTCGACAAGCCGGCGGGTCAGGTCGTGCATCCCACCTACCGGAACTGGTCCGGCACGCTGCTGAACGCCGTGCTCTGGCGTCTGCGCGATCGGCCCGGGACACAGCCCGGCATTCTGACCCGGCTCGACAAGGACACGTCCGGTCTCGTCGTCGTGGGGCTGACAGCCGAGGCGCACGCGCGGATGCAGAGGGACGGCTTGGCCGGACGCATCCGGAAGCAGTACCTGGCGGTGGTACACGGCACGCCCGAGCCCGCGGCCGGCCGCATCGTCCTGCCGCTCGGCCGCTCCCCCGAGGATCGACGGCGGGTCGTCGTGACGCGGGCGGGCGCACATGCCGAAACGGGCTACGAAGCGACGGCCACGGGCGGAGACATGACGCTCGTCCGCTGCGAACTGGTGACGGGCCGCACGCACCAGATCCGCGTGCACCTGGCCGCGCGCGGATGGCCGATCGTCGGCGACGCACAGTACGGCTGCCCGTCCGACCGCATCGCGCGACAGGCCCTCCACGCCTGGCGTGTGAGCCTGCCGCACCCCGTCACCCGTGAGCTCCTCGGCTTCGAATCTCCCCTCCCTGTCGACATGCAGCCGCTCGTTTCGCGCGTGCGCACGTATGGCCCCGACTCCACGCCAACACCGTAGCCCGTGGCCCGCGGCCGGCCTGGAGCCCGACTCAGAACTCCACCCGATAGAGCACCTTGAAGTTTCGCCCCATCTCCGGCACCACCTCCTTGATGAGCGACAGGTGGTTCCGGTACAGCTCGTTGGTCGCGTTGTCGAGCCGCGCGGTGATCGTGCTGACCGCGCCTCCCGATTCGAACGAGTAAGACGAGAACAGCCGCAGGAGCTGGTAGCCGTCGGTGCGGGTCTCCACGCCGGACACGCGATCCTGGGTCGCGACCGCCACGACTTCGCCTCCCACCTGGAACGCGTTCACGCGATACCGGAGCCCCACGCGGCCCCGGAACGGCGGCATCCGCGGCAGCGGGCTGTCATCGGTGCTCAGCACGCCGTGCACGTAGTCGAGCCCGAACTCGGCAGCCAGTCGCGAGGTGAGCTGGACGTCCGCGTGCAGCTCCACGCCCTGGAGCACGGCGTCGGCGCCCACGTGCTCGATGACGGCAACCTCCTCCTCGCCCTCCTCACCTTCCTCCTCCTCCCCGTGGCCCGCGGGCTCACGGCCGCCGAACCGGGCGATGAACTCTTCCTCCCGCGCCTCGAACTCCTCCTCGTCGATCGCGTTGCGGAAGATGAAGTCGCTGATGTCGTTGCGGAAATAGGTGACCTCGCCCGCGGCCCGCGGGCCGCGCCATCGCAGCGAGACGTCGAATCCCAGCGCGTGCTCCGAGGCCAGTCCCGGATTGCCGACCTCGATCGCGAAGTTGCCGGGGTGCAGCCCGAAGAAGAACAGCTCCTCGAGGGCCGGGTTCCGTGACGCGCGGGCCAGGCTGGCCGCGATCGTGACGTTGTCGTCGGCCGCCGCGGGCCGGAGCAGGAGGCCCACCGATCCCGAGGCGTTCGTGAAGTCGCGCTCCGGCTCGCCCGCGGGCGTGTACCGCGTGTGATCCACTCGGCCGCCGAACTGGAACGTCACGTGCGGCCAGGTCACCTCCTCGTAGAGGAACGCCGCGAAGCCGCGCTGGCCGACGGCGGGCGCGAGCGCCTCGGCCCCCTCGGCCGCGAAGTCGCGGTCGAGCACCCAGGCGCCGATGCTGCCCTTCATCCGGCCGACGCCGCGGTGAGACCCCATGAGCTCGAGCTCCGTCGTGTCGTTCGTGAACAGCGTGCCGACCTCGTCGCCCTCGAGCTCCTCGTGCCGGTAGCGCCGGTGGCCGAGCGTCGTCCGGAAGCCGTCGAAGGCGCCTTCGAGCCCCTCGGCGCCGGCCCGGAAGGTCAGCGCATGCCGTCGCGGCGTGAGCTGGATGACGCCGCCCTCGATGACGGGAATGCCGTACCGGCTGTCGTCGTAGCCGTAGCTGCCGCCGGCGTAGCCGCGCTCACCGGTCCAGGACAGGCCGACGCTGCCGAAGCCGTTGCGCGACTGCGAGTTCAGCACATCTCCCTCGGGCGTCGCCACGTCGCCCGACCGGCGGCCGCCGCCGCCCACGTGCAGCGCGAACGTGCCGTTGCCCACGTGCAGGTCGCCGGCCGCGCCCCCCTCGGCGGCCGCCGTGCCACCGTCGAAGGTGAACGTGCCGCCGACGCCGGTCTGTGGGCGGGTGGGAATCTCGTCGGTGATCACGTTGACGAGCCCGCCGATGGCGTTGGCGCCGTAGAGCAAGGTGGCCGGCCCGCGCACGACCTCGATGCTCTGGGCCGACGCCGGATTGACGCTCACACCGTGGTCGCCCGACTGGCTCGACAGGTCGCCCAGCCGCTGGCCGTCCTGCAGGATGAGCACGCGGTCGCCGTCGAGCCCGCGGACGACCGGGCGTGCGGGCGCGGGCCCGAAGCTCCGCGTGGACACGCCCGGCTGGCGCTCGAGCGTGGCGCCGAGCGACATCTCGAGCTGCTGCGTCAGCTCCTGCCCGGAGAGCACGGCGACGGGCTGGAAGGACTCGAACTGGCTGCGGGGCTCCGGGCCGACCGAGACCACCTCCTCGAAGTGGAGATCGAAGTCCACCAGCAGCTCGAGCGGCGGGGCTCCAGCCGCGGCGCGCACCTCGGTGCGCCGCGTCGAGTAGCCCTGGGCCAGGACGAACAGGTGGTACGAGCCGGGCGGGACGTCCTCGAACGTGAACGTCCCATCGGCGGCCGCAACCACCTCCCGGTCCAGTTCCTCGATCCGGACCGTGGCACCGCCGAGCGGCTCCTGCGTGAGCGAGCTCACGAGGCGCCCCGACAGCACGACACCGGATTGCGCCGACAGCACCGGCGCGAGCAGCACGGCGAGAAGCAGTACAGGCGCACAACGGCGCCAATTCATGCGCACGACACAACACCTCCAGAGACGACGGAACCGACCTCCCGCCCCGGGCGGAGTGCCCGGCCCCGGCGAGAACGGACGTGTGGCTAGAGGTGCGAGGGAGGCGCCCGCAGGGGGGGCTGCGCCGGCGCGTATCGGTGCAGCGGCTGGAACGGGGTGGCCGCGACGGGAGAGCCGGCCTGCGCGAGCGGGCCCGCGACGTGCGCCGTGCCCTCGGGACGGCGGGCCGAGCGCGTCAGGTGGCAGAAGACGCAGTGGAGCGAGTCGTCGGCCGACCCGGACTGGCTGCCGATGCCGTGGCCATCCGGATCGTGCGGCAGCAGGAGCTCGCAGGCCGCGTCGTGGCAGTCCTCCTGGTGCGGCGCAGCCGACGCGCCGACGAGGACGACGAACGCCGCGAGCGCCAGGGTCGAGAGCCGGCGCATCCTGGCGCGAAACCACGCGAGCATTGTTCCGCCAGCGTAGTCACCGCGTTCGGGGATGTCAAACGCGCCGTGGCGTCAGCGGGATCGCAGGATCGGTGTGACACCGACGGCGACGATCAGTCCCGCGATGGTCACCACGCCGGCCAGCGGACCGATCGGCCACAGAAGGGCGAGCGCCGCACGGGAGGCGGCCGGACCGTCGGTCCGCCACAGCCCGACGAGCGCTCCGGCCGCGTAAACGATCAGCGCCTCGCGCATCGACTCATGGTACCCGGATCCGGGGCGCTCCCGCGCGCGCGCAACCTTGCCCCGCCGAAGCGCGAAGCGCCGCGGAGGGCTTGCCCCGCCGAAGCGCGAAGCGCGAAGGCGGGCGGGACGGGATATGCTGTCGGCCGGCCGATGCCGTGTGACGCCCACTGCCACTTCTTCTCGAGCCAGTTCTTCGCGGCACTGGCCCGCCAGCGCGGCCGCGGCGAGGCGGCGTCGGACCTGTGCCGCGAGCTCGCGTGGGACGATCCCGGGACCGACGAGGCGCTGGCGGATCGTTGGGTGCAGGAGCTCGATCGCCACGGCGTGTCGCGCGCCGCGCTGATCGCGAGCGTGCCCGGCGACGAGGCGTCGGTGGGAACGGCCGTGACCCGGCATGCGGACCGGCTGGTCGGCTTCTTCATGACCGACCCGTCGGCCGACGGCGCGGTCGAACGCGCCTCGCACGCGCTCGACCGGCTCGGCCTGCGGGCCATCTGCCTGTTTCCGGCGATGCACCATGTGGCGCTGACCGATCCGCGGGTGGACGCCCTCGTGCACCTGGCCGCCGATCGGCCCGGGACCACCGTTTTCGTCCACTGCGGCGTGCTCTCGGTGGGTGTCCGCGGCAAGCTGGGACTGCCCAGCCGCTTCGATCTGCGGCTCGGCGATCCGCTCGCCGTGTCGCGGCTCGCACTCGACTATCCGCACGTGCCGTTCGTCGTCCCGCACTTCGGCGCCGGGCTCCTGCGCGAGACCCTCATGGCGGGCGAAGCCTGCGCGAACATCCACGTGGATTCCTCGAGCTCCAACAGGTGGATGGCTCACACGCCGGGACTCACGCTCGAAGCCGTGCTGCGATCGGCCGTCTCGGTGCTCGGACCGGCGCGCGTGCTCTTCGGCACCGACTCGTCGTTCTTTCCCCGCGGCTGGCAGAAGGGGGTCTACGAACAGCAGCTCGCCGCCGCCGAGGCGGCCGGACTCGACGAGCACGCCAGGAGCCAGATCTTCGGCGGCAACTTCAACCGTCTGTTTCCAGCGAAACCCGGAAGCCCGAAACCTTGAACACCGTGGCCTGTAGCCCGTACCCGGAGCTCTCATGAAGGCGATCGTGATTCGCACGTTCGGTGCGCCCCAGGAGATGAAACTCGAAGAGACGCCCGAACCGGTTCCCCGCGAGGGTCATGTCCTCCTCGACGTGCGTGCCGTCGGCGTCAATCCGGTGGACACGTACATCCGGGCCGGCATCTATCCACGGAAGCCACCACTGCCCTACACGCCGGGCACCGACGTGGGCGGCGTCGTGCAGGCTCTCGGCTCCGGCGTCACGGGACTGAGGGTGGGAGACCGCGTGTACGCCCACGGCGTGGCCGGTGCCTGTGCCGAGCGGGCGGTCTGCGACGCCTCGCGGGTGCACGCCCTGCCGGCGCGGCTCGACTTCGAGCAGGGAGCGGCGCTCGGCGTGCCCTACGGCACGGCCTGGCGGGCGCTGTTCCTCCGGGCGCGCGCCAGACCCGGCGAGACCGTGCTCGTCCACGGTGCGAGCGGCGGTGTGGGCGTGGCGGCGGTGCAGATCGCGCGGGCGCATGGCCTGCAGGTGATCGGCACGGCGGGGACCGCCGACGGGCTGGCCCTCGTCCGCAAGCAGGGGGCCCACCACACCCTCAACCATCGGGAGCCCGAGTATCTGGAGCAGGTGCTGCCGCTCACCGACGGACGCGGCGTGGACGTCGTGCTCGAGATGCTCGCCAACGTCAACCTCGACCGCGACCTCGACGTGCTGGCGCTCAACGGCCGCGTCGTCGTGATCGGCAATCGTGGTCCCGTGGAGATCGACGCGCGAAAGGCGATGTCACGGGACGGGGCCATCCTCGGCATGACGCTCTTCAACGCCACGCGGGAAGAGCTGCGCGAAATTCACGCGGGCCTGGGGGCGGGCCTCGACAACGGCACGCTGGCGCCGGTCGTCGCGCGGCGGTTTCCGCTGGCCGAGGCGCCGGCGGCGCACCAGGCCGTCATGAAGCCGGGCGCCCTCGGCAAGATCGTGCTGGTGCCGTGATCCGCTAGGGATTACAGGATCGTAAGGGGGTCGGGCGTCGTACCGACGCCCGACCCCCTTACGATCCTGTAATCCCTAGCGGCTGAGCTCCTCGTCGATCACGGCCGCAAAGAGCTCGTAGGGCTGCGCGCCCGAGATCAGACGGCCGTTGACGTAGACCGTCGGCGTCGACGAGACGCCGAGGCGGGTCCCCTGGGCCACGCCGTCGCGGACGCGCTCGGCGTACTTCGACGTGTCGAAGCAGGCGTCGAAGGCGGCCGTGTCGAGACCGAGCGCGACGGCATGCTCCCGGAGATCGTCCGGCTGGAGCCGCTCCTGGTTGGCGAAGAGCCGGTCGTGGAACTGCCAGAACCTGCCCTGCTCGCCCGCGCAGTGCGCGGCCTCGCCCGCCCTGAACGCCTGGGGATGAATCTGCGTGAGCGGGAAGTCCTTCCACACGATGCGGACCCGATCGCCATAGGCCTCGCGTAGACGCTTGAGGGTGGGCACCACGGCCCGGCAGAAGGGGCACTGCAGGTCCGAGAACTCCACCAGCGTGACCGGGGCCGACTCGGGACCGAGTGACGGATCGGTATCCGCGATCGCCACCTCGAACCGCGGCACGTCGAACAGGATCCGGACATCGGGACCGTCGCGCCGAAGATCGCCGACGAGCGCCAGGCGCGCGAGCTGCGCGCGTTGATCCCCGAGATACTGGCGGATCGCCGGGCCCATCACCTCGAGGGAGCGGCCCTGCATCTGGCCGATGTTCTCCTGATAGAACGCCGCGACGTCGGCCTCGGTGACCGGCTCGAGACGTGCCGCGACCTCCTCCTGCTCGAAAGCCTCCGGCGTCATCCCCCTGACCCCGGCGGCCTCGGCGATGAGCATGTCGGCCACGATGGCCTCGAGCGCGCTGCGTCGGCCCTCGTAGTACCGCTGCGTCGTCTCGGCCTGGCCAGCCGGATCGAGCTCACGCCATCGCTCGTCGAGCTCCAGGGTGGTGATCACCCGATCGCCCACGCGCGCGGCCGGCTCCGACCCGTCGGATCGCTGCTGTGCCGGCACCCCGGAGCAGGCCATCAGCAACAACACGCCGGCGAGCGCCGCCGTTCCCCTCATGTCTGGAAGCATAGCAGCCCGTGGTGGACGTCCCGTGTGGCACCGGCCCGACGAGCCGCTCTCGCCGGGCCGGGCGCGTGCGGCCTCACCTCACGGCAGGAAGAGCCGCACACCCACGCGCAGGGTCCGCGGCCACCCGATGTTGTCGGGTGAGGTGGCCACGAGGTAGTCCTTGTCGAAGAGGTTCTCGACGGCGACGAACCCGGTGACGCCGCGGCGGAGCTCCTGGCTGAGCGTGAGGTCGACGACGCCGAACGCGCCGAGCTCGGCCTCGTTCAGGTCGTCGTCGAACTGCGATCCGATCACTCGCGCCTGCAGAGCCCCGGTGAAGCCCCGTGGGTCCGTGTAGACGACCGACCCGCCGAGCTGAAAGGTCGGCACCTGCGGAATCCGGTTTCCCTCGATCTCCGGCTGCGTGGGGGTATCGGCGAAGGTGGAACGCGTCACGACGATGACCGCGTTGACGACCCACTGCGGATCGGGACGGACGTCGGCCTCGATCTCCACACCGCTCGCACGCACCGAGTTGGCGTTCTGACGCTGGCGAAGGATCGGGTCGGAATCGGGATCGATCGTCACGTTGGCGACCGCGTCCGCCAGCTCGTTGGTGAAGGCGGTGACGCGCAAGGCGCCCTTCGGGACGTTGAACAGCACACCTCCCTCCACGCCGGTCAACCGCTCCGGGTCGAGCTCTGGATTCGCGCTGGTCACGATGTTGCCCACACGAAAGCCGCGGTGCAGCTCGTTGAGCGTCGGCGTGCGGTACGCGCGATAGACGGACGCCTGCAACGAGGCGGTCTCGCTCACCGCCCAGGCCGCGGACAGTCGCGGACTCAGGAAGTTCGCCTCGTGCTCGGGCAGCAGCGCGTCGAGCGGCGTGGAGCGCCAGAAGTCGCCGCGCGCGCCGAACACGACGGTCACGTCCTCGCGCGGCTCGAGGCCCAGGCGCCCGAACACGGACGTCGACGTCTCCACGCCACCGAGGAACGTGGGGCCGATCACGGCACCACCCTGCAGAAAGCTGAACTGCTCGAGCTCGGAGTCGGTTCGTTTGCCTTCGACGCCGATCAGCAGCTCCGTATCGGTCCAGCTTCCCGCCCACTGCCCCGACGCGTTGAAGAAGGTGGTATCGGTCGTCTGCTCGGTGGTGAGGCGCTCGGCGGCACGCGCGACGCCGTCGGAGGCGAACACCGCACTGAAGGTCTGGAAGAAATCCTGCTTCCCACCAGAGGCTCGACCCTCCCAGACGCCGTTGCCGAACGCGCCGCCGACCTCACCCGCCAGCTGCGTCCACCCCGTGCTGTTTTCCTGGATGGGCGTGCCATTGCTGCGATCTTCCGAGAAGAAGCTGAGGCGCGCGGAGCCGCGCCAGGTACCGGCGTCGTAGCCGCCGCCCACGAAGCCGGAACCGTAGTCGCTGTCGGCTTCGACGTCCCGGGGACCGCGAGCCGATTCGGAGACGGTGATGTAGCCGTTCGTGCGCAGGAACTCGGCGGCAGCTTCGCCCGACCAGCCCTCGCGCTGCGTGCTACCGAAGCCCGAGAAGCGGCCAGTGCCGAGCGTTCCCCCCTCGACCGTGGCCCGAAGCTGCGTGCGAGTCGGCGCGAAGGTCAGTACCTGCACGACGCCACCGAGGGCGTCGGCGCCGTAGAGGTCGCCCGTGGCGCCGCGCACCACTTCCACGCGCTCGATGGCGGCCAGCGGCACGCGGTTCCAGTAGACCCAGCTGCCGAACGGGTCATTCAGCGGCAGTCCGTCGGCCAGCACGAGCGTCCGGCTCGCGCCCGAGCCCGACACGCCGCGCAGCGTCACCCCCTGCGTGGTGGGGTTGGCGACGCGCGACGACGTGCGCCGGAACAGGCTGAAGCCGGGTGTGCTCCGCAGCGCGTCGTCGAGCGCTCCGGCGGCCGAGTTGAGCAGCTCGGCCGACGTCACCACCGTGGTGGCCGCCGGCGTCGCGACCCGGTCCTCCCCGCGCGAGGCGGTGACGACGACGCGGTCGGTGAACGGTGCCGGGTACAGCACGAGCCTCGCCGTATCGATGGAGGCATTGACCGTCACCGACGAGGCGGCGAAGCCGGGTGCGATGGCCACGAGCGTCGTGCCCGTCGCGACGTTGGTGAGCTCGAACGTGCCGTCGTCGGCGGTGCTCACGGACGCGGTGCCGGCCGTGACGCTCGCCCCGGGCACGGCAGCACCCGAGGAGTCCACGACGACGCCGGCAACACGGTTGGCCTGCCCGGCTTCCAGAGTCGCCGCGATCAGGCAGAAGGCAACAACAAGGGCTGTGCGCATAGGGGGAGATATTAGCCGATCCCGCACGGGTCGAGGGGCCCAGTTTGCGGGGGCGAGCGCGGGTTGCTAAGCTGCCTGGATGCGGACCTGTCTGGCTCTTCTGGCGGTGGCGTTCCTGGCCGTGCCGGCGCCGGCCCAGCAGCCCACGTTCCGCACCGGGACCAGCATGGTGCCCGTGCTGACGACGGTGACGGACCGGGAGGGGCGGCTGCTGCCGAACCTCCAGCGCGACCAGTTCGCGGTGTTCGACGACGGGAAGGTGCAGGAGATCACGTTCTTCCAGAACGAGACTCAGCCGTTCACGGTCGTCGTGATGCTGGACTTCAGCGCGAGCATGACGGCCAACCTGGACCTGCTCAGGGCGGCCACCGAGCAGTTCCTCATCCGCATGCTGCCCGAGGACCAGGGCCAGGTGGGCGCTTTCAGCGACAAGATCTCGTTCAGCGGCGACTTCACGAACGACCGCGACGCGCTCATCGCCGCGCTCGACGATCTGCAGTTCGGCAACCCCACCCGCCTGTGGGACGCCATCGACGCCAGCATCGACCGGCTCGACGGCATCGAGGGTCGGAAGATCGTGGTCGCCTTCACCGACGGCGACGACACGGCGAGCGATCGCAACCGCGGCGACGTGCTGGACAAGGCCCAGGACCGGGAAGTCATGATCTACGCCATCGGGCTGACGGGGGAGTACTTCGACGGCCGCAGCCAACGGCGCACGCGTCCCGATCGCGGGCTGCGCAGCCTGGCGGACGAGACCGGCGGGGGCTACTTCGAGCTGCGACGGGCCGACGAGCTGGGGCCGACCTTCACGCGCGTCTCCCAGGAATTGCACAGCCTGTACATGATCGGCTTCTCGCCCGAAGTGCTCGACGGCAAGGAGCACGAGCTCCAGGTCCGGGTGGCCGTCGCTGGAGCCACCGCGCGGTCCCGTCGCAGCTACATCGCCTCCGAAGAGCGTCTCACCGCACAATGACGGAGCAGGAGTTCCGCCTCGAGGCCGACAGGGTGCTCGACGAGCTCGAGCGGACCCTCTCGCCCATGGCCGACGCCGACGACTTCGAGGTCGAGTCGCAGAACGGCGTGCTGCAGGTCGTCTTCGAGGAACCCGCACCCACGAAGTTCGTCGTGAGCCCGAACGCGCCGGTCCGGCAGATCTGGGTCTCGGCGCTGTCGCGCAGCTACAAGCTCGCGTGGTCGGACGAGGCGGGGACGTTCGCGCTCGACGGCGAACCGCTCGCGGCGCTCGTCACGCGGCTGGCCCGCCAGCACCTCTCGTCCTGACTTCTCACGCCTTCCGGTACGAACGTCCCAGCCGCCGGCCAGCCCAGGTGACCACGCCGAGGGGCAGGTGCCGGACGAGAAAGGCGAGGGTACGATTGACCCGGCCGTTGATGCAGATCGGCGTGCCGGCCATCACGGCCTCGAATCCCTGACGCGCCACGACGTCGGCGTCCATCCAGAGCCAGCCCGGCAGGCGGCTCACCTTCTCGCGCGTGCCGGTGACGTCGTGGAACTCGCTCCGGGTGAACCCGGGACACACCGCCGTCACGTGCACGCCGCGTGCGCCGACCTCGTGGGCGAGCGCCTCGGAGAACTTGATGACGAGCGCCTTGGAGGCCGCATAGAGCGTGTGTCCCGCGGGTGCCGGGACCAGTCCCGCCAGCGAGGCCACGTTGACGACGCGCCCGTACCCCCGCTCGAGCATGCCGGGCAGCAGCCGGTGCGTCAGCTCGGCGAGGCCGACGACCATCACCTGCAGCATCGCGCGGTGCGTGTCCCACGACGAGTCCACGTAGGCGCCCGGCACGCCGTAGCCCGCGTTGTTGACCAGCGCGTCGATGGTCAGGCCCCGCGCGTCGAGCTCGGCGCACACGTGGGCGGCGGCGTCCGGCGGTGAGAGATCGGCGACGAGGACGTGGGCGCGCCGGCCGTGGCGCCTCTCGAGCCCGGCCGCCAGGGCGCGAAGCCGGTCCTCGCGCCGCGCCAGGAGCACCACGTCGAAGCCGCCGGCGGCGAACGCCTCGGCGAAGGCAGCACCGATGCCCGAAGAGGCCCCGGTGACGAGAACGGTCCGCCTGGAGGCTCTGGGTTCAGGGTTCATGGTTCAGGGTGCGTGTTCAGGTTCGCTTCGGGGCTCGGGGTTCTGCGTGCCGCGCTGAACACGATAGCGGACCTGTAGAATCAACGCGAGACGATGGGTGCGCGGATCAGGCTGGCTACGGGATCCGATGCGGCGGCGGTGGCGGCTATCTACCGGCCGAACGTCGATGGATCCGTCGCGTCGTTCGAGACCGAAGCGCCCGACGCGCAGGAGATGGCGCGGCGGATCGAGGGCACGCTCCGGGGCTTTCCGTGGCTCGTCTGTGCGATCGACGACACGGTCGCCGGCTACGCGTACGCGGGTCGGCACCGGGAACGGGCGGCGTACCGGTGGTCGGCGGAGGTGTCGGTCTACATCGACACAGCCTTCCGGCGGCGTGGCGTGGGGCGAGGCCTGTACGAGTCGCTCTTCGCCGTCCTCGCCGCACAGGGCTACGTCAACGCGTTCGCCGGGGTCACCCTGCCGAATCCGGCGAGCGTCGGGCTGCACGAGTCGATGGGGTTCGAGCCGATCGGCGTCTTCCGCCGGATCGGGCACAAGTACGGCGGGTGGCACGACGTGGGCTGGTGGCAGGTGCCGCTCCGGCTGCACGAGGCGTCTCCGGCCGAGCCGCTCGATCTGTCGGCCGTGCAGCGCCGGCCTGACTTCGCTGTCCTGCTCGCCACCGGCGAGCGCCGCCTCAGGTAGCGGTAGAGCCGGCTCCTGCCCGGGCGTCCCGGCTGATCTCGATCGCGCCTCGTTGCGGTAAGCTCCCGGGAATCCTCAGCGGAGACATGGCCATGCCGCCCCCGATGCCCGTCGTCGCGACCGTTGCCTTGCTGCTCGCCCCCGGACAGGCCCCGCCCGCGCCCGTCACCGACGCCGTGGTCAGCGAGATCGTGGTCGACGCGCCGGTCGAGGTGGTGTGGGACGCGTACACCGACCCCGAGTCGATGCGCGCATGGCAGGTGCCCCGCGTCAGCCCGTTCGAGCTGCGCATCGGCGCGCGGTGGCGCACGAGCTACGACGCGAGCGCGAGCCTCGGCGACGACGACCCCACGGTGATCGAGAACGAGGTGCTGGCCTTCGACCCGGGGCGGATGCTGGCCGTAAGGACCGTGAAGGCGCCGGCCGACTTTCCGTTCCCCAGCGCGATCCTCGACGTGTGGATGGTGCTGTACCTCGAGCCGGTCGACTCGTCGCGCACGCGCGTCGTCACGCGCATGTTCGGCTTCACGGCCGGCGAGGAGTCGCAGGCCATGCGCGCGTTCTTCGAGCGCGGCAACGCCTACGAACTGGGCAAGCTCGCCGAGCACCTCTCGGGCCGGTGAGGGCGTCCCCCGGCGACGGCGCTACTCCAGCTCGATCGGCAGGACCGCCCGGACGCCGTCGCGCTCGATCACGAGGCTGTGGGTGCCGTCCTCCCACAGGCCGGTCGGCGACTCGAAGAACAGATCGCCGTACGTCACGTGATGCCGGATCGACACGAAGTTGGTGTCGACGGCGTCGCTCGACAGCGAGAAGAGCCTGAGAGGCTCAGGGCGATCCCGCTCGTTGAAGTAGGACAGCACGTCGTGCCGGCTCGCCGAGGCGCCGAGGACCACCGGACGGATCTGGCCCACGCCGCGCAGCACCCGCGCCTGCGTGGGCAGCGCGATCTCACGCCCCGACGGCGTCACCAGCCGGATGTCGTCACGGTGGATCACCAGGTTGCTGCTCGTCGTGAGCGCCGCCTGCACGAGAAGCCATCGCGTATCGTGGTTGTACTGCGAGTAGTAGTACGCGGCGACCGCATGAATGTCAGGGTCCCGGTACTCGACGGCTGCCCGACCGAGCCGCTTCGTGTTGGCGAAGTAATCGTCCTCCTGCGCGAGCGCGGCGGCGCCGAAGGCCGTGACAGCCATCACGGCGGCCGCAACCATGAGGCGGAGCTGAGCTGTCGGGCATCTCATGTTCGGTCCTCCAGGATCCATATTACCGGCACAACTCGTGCCGTCCCGTCCGGCCGCGCTTCGGGCGCGAAGGACCCGATCCCCCGGACTTCGTCCGCTCGCGCGGACGTCTGCCAATCGAAACAGGCCCCGGTCGTCCTCTCGCGCGGACGCCCGCGGGAAGGGCCGGGCAGCCACCCTGGAGATCTCGGATACCATTGCCACACGAACCGGAGCCCGGGGCCGAGACGGCCTCGGCGCGCAACTGCATGCGACCGGGCGGAGAAGAGCGATGCGGAACCCAGGCATGGCCGTTCTTGCCGTCGTCGCCACGCTCGCCATGAGCGTCACGACGGTGTCGGCCCAGACAGCACCGGGCGACTGGCCCCACTTCAATCGTGATTCGGGGAGTACTCGGTACGTCCCCCTCGATCAGATCGACACCACGAACGTCGGCCGCCTCCAGCAGGCCTGGACGTTCAATCCGGCCCCGCCCCCGCCCCCGGCGGCAGACGGCGGCCGTGGCGGGCGCGGCGGTGGCCGCGGTGGGCGTGGAGGCCGCGGGGGTGGCGGCGTGGGAGCCCAGGCCGTGCCGGTCGTCGTCAACGGCATCATGTACGTGCCGGCCGGCAACGTCGTCGTCGCCATCGACGGGGCCGCCGGCACCGAGGTCTGGCGGCACACGCTGACCGGCGGGGCGGCCTCGAGCCGCGGCGTCAACTACTGGCCGGGCAACGGCACCGTCGGGCCCCGGATCGTCTTCACGGCCGGGAATACCCTGGTCGCGCTCGATGCCGCGACCGGCCAGCCGGCCGCCGGGTTCGGCGACAACGGTGTTGCCGACATGGGCACGCGGTGGAGCGGCGTGCCGGTCGTCTTCCGCAACGTGCTGGCCGTGGGCGCCAGCACGCTCGAGACACCCCAGGATCCCGACGCGCCGCCCGACACGAGGGGCTTCGACGCGATCACCGGCGAGCTGAAGTGGACGTTCCACAACGTGCCACGCCCGGGCGAGGTCGGTCACGAGACGTGGCTCGACGACGGGTGGCGGGACCGGTCCGGCACCAACATCTGGAACCACCACATGACAGCCGACGAGGAGCTCGGGCTGCTCTACCTCCCGATCGACGGCCCGGCCTCGAACTACTACGGCGGCGACCGCCCGGGCGCCAATCTGTTCGGTAACTCGATCGTGGCCATCGACGGCGACACCGGCGAGTACCGCTGGCACTTCCAGCTCGTGCACCACGACATCTGGGACTTCGACAACCCGCCGGCGCCAGCGCTGGTGGACATCACGGTGGACGGGCGGCGGATTCCGGCGCTCGCGCAGATCGGCAAGTCCGGCTGGATGTTCATCCTCGATCGCCGGACGGGTGAGCCGGTCTTCGGCGTGGACGAGCGCCCGGTCGCGCAGGGGGACGTGCCCGGCGAGTGGTACTCGCCGACGCAGCCCTTCCCACGTAAGCCGGGGCCGCTCGCGCGCATGACGTTCAGCGTCGAGGACATGGTGACCGCCGAGGACACCACCCCGGAGCACGCGGCCAACTGCCGGGATCTCTACGAGCGCAGTGGTGGCTTCTACAACATGGGACCGTTCACGCCGTTCCTGGTCCACGAGGAGGGCACGCCGCCCCGCTCGTCGATCATCTTCCCCGGCGCGACCGGCGGGACCAACTGGGGCGGGATGGCCACCGACCAGGAGCGCGGGTGGGTGTTCGTGTACACGCAGAACCAGGGGCAGATCGGCTGGGTCGAAAAGAAGAAGGAGGGCGTGAGCTACGCCTTCGACGAGGCGCAGTCGCCGCTGGAGTACACGCGCGCCAGCGTGGACGGCCCCGGGCCGTTCTTCACCTTCTCTGCGTCGGCCGGCGAGGGCCTCGGCAGCTATCCCTGCCAGAAGCCACCGTGGGGGCAGCTCAACGCCGTGGACGCGAACACCGGCGACATCCTCTGGCAGGTGCCGGTCGGCGTGGCCGAGCGTCTGCCCGAGGGCAAGCAGAACACCGGGCTGTCGGGCGGCTTCGCCGGTCCGACGGCGACGGCCGGCGGGCTGGTCTTCTACGGCGCCGTGGCCGACGGGCGCCTGCGCGCGTTCGACTCGACGACCGGCGAGGAGCTGTGGAGCGCCGACACGGGTCGCATCACGATGCAGCCCATGAGCTATCTGGGCCGCGACGGGCGGCAGTACGTGGCGGTGGTCACGGGAGGAGCCGTCCAGACGTTCGCGCTGCCGCGCTGAGCAACGGCGCGGCCCACGCCTCGTTTGCTGCAGGCCGGCCATCATGCGCGGGAGCGGCAATGCCGCTCCCGCGCGCATTGCCTGAGGTAGCCATGCCCGAGTTCGTGATCGAGCGAGAGATGCCAGGCGTCGCCAACATGACGCCCGAGCAGGCCGCGGCAGCGGGGCGCGCGTCGCTCGAGGTTCTGCGCGAGCTCGGACCCGGTATCCGCTGGCTGCGCAGCTTCGTCACCAACGACAAGATCTATCTACTGTGTCTACTACGCCACGAGCGTCGACCTGATCCGGGAGCACGCCAGGAGGCTGGGCATTCCGGCCGACCGCATCGGGATGGTGCGGGGGATGCTCGACCCAGCGGACTTCGAGACGGTGTAGACCGGCACCTAGCCACCGGCGCCGGCCGACACGACCGAGCTCGCCAGCTCGAGCGCCGCATCCGGCGACATCCGGCGCCCCCTGTCCTGCGCCGAGTCCAGGCGCACCGTGGGCAGGCCAGCCGGCGGGGGGATCGGGAACACGCGCTCACCGACTCCCCAGATCTGCCGGCCGATGCTCCCGCGAAGCGCCTCGGCGAACGATGCCAGGGTGACGGCCTCCTCGGGTAGACCGGAGGAGGCCGCCAGATGGGCCACGGCCTCGCACACGCGAACCGTCCCCTGTCGATGCCCCCCGTCGCGGACCAGCGTCACTGCACGTCCGAATGCGCGCGCGGCGTCGGACAGGTCGCCCCGGTCCAGTGCGAGGTGCTCGAGGTCCGTCAGCGTCCGCGCCAGCCCCCAGTTGTCCTGGGCGGCCTCGAACGCGTCGACGGCCTCGAGGTACCGCGCCCGCGCGACCCGGTCGTCCCCGCCCGAGAGCGCAATGTCGGCGAGGTGACTGAGCGCCCACCCCGCGCTCGATCGATCGCCCTCCGCCTGGAACGTCGCGAGCGCCTCCTCGGCCAGTGACCGGGCCCGGTCGAGGTCGCCGAGCGCATGGACGACCGCCGCGAGGTTGCCGAGGGCGCCAGCCGTCTGCTTCGACAGGCCGAGCTCGCGGCACACCTGGACGCACTGCTCGAAGAACGGCCTGGCCTCGGCGTCCAGCCCCCGGATACGACGGTTGACGCCGAGGTCGTTCAGGCTCCCGGCCTCGCCCAGCCGGTCGCCCAGCTCCCGGCAGATATCGCGCGCCTCCAGCAGGAAGCCCAGGGAGGCCTCACCGCCCAGCAGGCCGGCGGCATGCCGCAGGATGCCCGCGCGATCGGCCGTGCGCCCGAGCACGGCCGACACCTCGAGGATCGGCCGCTGATAGGACCGACCTTCCGAGAAGAGCTCGCGCGAGTCCCAGAACTGGAACAGGGTGCGCCCCATACGAGCCGCCCACTCGGCCGAGCGGGTCGCGATCAGCCAGTCCAGCGCCGCGCGCAGGTTGTCGTGCTCGAGCTCACAGGCGTCCAGCCACGCCTCGAACTCGGCCGACGTGGGCGCGCTGGGCCCTTCTTCAGCACGGACGAGGAAATAGGCGGCGTGTGCCTTCCGGGCCGTGCGGGCCTCCCTGGACGCCTCGAGCCGCTCGGTCGCGTACTCGCGGATGGTCTCGAGCATCACGAAGCGCGGCTCGCCGTCGGGCTGCTCCCGCTGCTGCAGCACGCTCTTTTCCGTCAGCGACACCACGCCCTCGAGCACGCGATCGTCCAGGTCGCGCCAGGCATTGGCCACCGCCTCGGCAGCCTCGAGCGTGAAGCCGCCGGCGAACACCGCAAGCCGCCGGAAGAGACGCTGCTCGTGCTCCTCGAGCAGCTCGTGGCTCCAGTCGAGCGTCTTGCGGAGCGCCTGCTGCCTGTCCGGAGAGTCACGCGGGCCGCCGGTGAGGAGCGCCAGGCTGCTCGTGAGCCGCCTCCGCATGGTCGCCGGCGCAAAGAGCTTCACACGGGCTGCCGCCAGCTCGATGGCCAGCGGCAGGCCATCGAGCCGCGTGCAGATCCATCGCACGTCGGCCGCGTTCTGCTCGCTCAGCCTGAACGACGGGTGGACAGCAGTTGCCCGATCGATGAACAGCTTCACCGCCGGATTGGCTGCCAGCTCTGCCGGCGACAGCTCCGCGTCGAGCTGCGGCAGCGACAGCGGCGGTACCGGGAACTCCTGCTCGCCGTAGATGCGGAGGGGCGTCCGGCTGGTGACGAGGATCGCGAGCAGCGGGCAGGCATCCAGCAGTCCGGACACCATCGGAGCCGCCTCGAGCAGGTGCTCGAAGTTGTCGAGAATCAGGAGTGCCTCCGACTCGATCTCGTGCCCGAGCTGCAGGGCAAGCGCCTGACTGGCATCGTGATCGCGCGGCAGGCGCACCCCGAACGCCTGCGCGATGGCTGGAGCGACCGCCTCGGATGACCGCAGGCCGGCCAGCGAGGCGAACCGCACGCCGCCGGGAAACCGGCTCGCCATGTCGAGCCCGACCTGGATGGCGAGGCGCGTCTTGCCGCTGCCGCCCGGGCCGGTCAGCGTGACCAGCCTGGCCCGCCCTTCACCAAGGTGCGTGGCGACGTGCGCGAGCTCCGCGTCGCGCCCCACGAGCGACGTTCGCGGAACGGGCAACCCCGACGGCGGCTTCAATCTCTCGCCCGACGCCTCGGGCCGGCGCAGCTCTTCCCGTGCGTCGGCCGCGCGCTGCAATCGCTGATCGGCGGCCTTCTCCAGGCAGCGCTGGATCAGGGTCCGCAGTCGCGCCGGCGTCTCGGGTGGCAACCGGCGCCAGTCGGGGTCGCGCTCGAGGATCGCCGAGAACGTCTCGACGACGCTGGGTGCCGCGAACGGCGGCACGCCGGCCAGCAGCTCGAACAGCACGCAGCCCAGCGCCCAGAGATCCGCGCGATGATCGACCGGGCCGCCGCGTACCTGCTCGGGGCTCATGTAGGTCGGCGTCCCGAGCACACCGTTGACGGCGGTCACCAGGCCGGTGACCGCGGCGGTCCCCTCCGCCCTCGCGCCGGCGCGCGGCGCGAGCTCCTTGGCCAGCCCGAAGTCGAGCACCTTGACGCGCCCGTCCCCCGTGCACGCGATGTTGGCTGGCTTGATGTCGCGATGCGTGATGCCCTTGGCGTGAGCCGCTTCGAGCGCATCGACGATCTGCCCGGCCAGCGAGGCGACCTCGTCGCCTGGCAGCGCTCCCGGGCGCACGCGATCGGCCAGCGTCGGCCCCTCCACCAGCTCGAGGACCAGCGCGTACGTCCGGCCCATCTCCTCGAGACCGTAGACCGTGGCGATGTTCGGATGATTGAGCGAGGCCAGCAGCCGCGCCTCGCGCTCGAAGCGCGCCATCCGTTCCGCGTCGGCGGCAAGTGCCGCCGGGAGCGTCTTGATGGCCACCTCGCGGCCCAGTCGGGTATCGCGAGCCTTCCAGACCTCGCCCATCCCGCCCCGGCCCAGCAGGCTCACCAGCTCGTAGATGCCGATGCGGGAACCCTCGGCCATCCGGGCCTCGCGCAGGCCTGGCGCAGAGGCCAGGAACCGCTCCGGCGGCGCCTGCGCGAGGTAGTCGGCCACCTCGCCCGCGAGGCCGGCGTCACGGTCTCTGAGTACGGAGAGGTAGCGGGTCCGGCCGTCCGGATCCAGCTCCACCAGTACCTCGAGTGCGTCCCGAACCTGCCGCCACCGCTCTGGGGTCATGACGTCGGACCGGCCGCCGACCATTCTTCCGTGGGCCACCGGGCCGGTCAATGGTGCGAGATCGACGCCCTGACCGAGACCGCAACGGGATGACGCTGCTGGCCGTCACGTCGATGCAGGAGATAGGATGTCAGTAGAGAAGGAGTCTGCCATGCGCCCACGAACCTCCGCACTCCTCGTCGTGTTGGCCTGCGTTGCCGGTCTCGCCGGCGCCGCAGTTCGCGCTGCCGGCCAGTCGGCCCAGGCGGCGCGGGACGAGGTCGCGGACGAGCTGGCCGGAGCGCGCGATTTCCGTCCCATCACGGTGACGGTCGACGACGAGGGCCGGATCGTGCTCGGCGGCGAGGTCCAGCTCCTCTGGACCAAGCAGGAAGCCATCCGGCGGGCGACCGAGGCGGCGAGCGGGCGCGAGGTGGTGAGCGAGCTGACCGTCACGGCCAACGACGACGACACCGTCACGCTCGGCGGCGTGGAGCGCGCCATCCGCAACTACGAGTACCTGACGGTCTTCGACTACGTGAGCGGGTCGATCCGCAACGGCGTGGTGACGCTCACCGGCCAGGTGACCTCGGTCCGCGACAAGTCGGGCGATCTCGCCGAGCGCGTGTCGCGCGTGCGTGGTGTACAGGAGCTCCACAACGAGCTCGAGATACTCCCGCTGTTCAGAGCCGACGACGAGATCCGGGAGCGGCTGGCGCGGGCGATCTTCAGCCGCCCCAACTTCGAGCGGTTTGCCGGCATGTCCAACCCCCCCTTCCGCCTCATCGTCCGCAACGGCATCGTGACGCTCCTCGGCTACGTCCAGGGCCAGGCCGAGTACCTCGAGATGCAGCAGCTCGCCAGCCAGATCCCGGGGATCCTGCGGGTCGAGAACCGCCTACAGACGTTGAAGTGATTCCGCGGGCGCCGGATGGGGGCTCCTCCCTGGCGCCACCGGCAACGGTCACGGGGTCTCGGACCATCTGTTGTTCTCGTTGCAGTTGAACTCGAGCAGATCCGCGTCGGGCAACAGGCGCAGTCCGAGCGACGCCGTCCACGGCCGGGTGTAGGCACCCGGGTCGTCGATGGTCACCTCGTAATCGATGCTGCCCACGTCGCGGCGGCGGAATCGCTCGATGACGTGAAGCCTCTCCGTGTGTGGATGACCTCCGAGGTCGAGCCACGTCTCGTCGTTGAAGCCGCTCGTGTCGACCACGAACGTCTCGCCCTCCCAGCGCCCGACCGAGTACCCCATCCACGTCGGCTGGGGATCGGGAGGGAGCGCGCGACCGTCCGTGAAGATCTGCCTGAACGTGTTCATGGCCTCGTAGAGCACGATGGTGAGACCGGGCGTCTGCACGATCTTGTGCGGCAGCGGGGCCATCGTGATCATGGGCACGCCCGGAAGCTGACAGAAGCCGGTGGGCGACCCGGCGCCCTGGCTCGACTGACGCTCACGGTAGAGGCTGGCGGCCTCCGGCGTCATGGACACGCCGTCGGGCCCCAGGCCGGCGGCCAGGTTCAGCGCGTACTTCAGGCCGAAGGGCGGCGGGCCGAAGGGAGGACCTTCCGGCTGGTACCAGACGCCTGACAGATCCGGCCTGCCGGTCGCTGTCCGCGGCGCTGGCGCGGACAGGTCCGGTGTGCCGTCGGCAGTCCGGGGAACACCTGGAGTTGGATGGTCGAGCCACTGGGCGCCAACCGGAAACGACCAGAGGGCCAAGCTCATCAGCGTGACGGGGGCTGCTTTCGACATGGGACCTGCCTCCGCCGCGATGGTGCACCCGTCAACGGCCAGGATCAACCGCAGGCGGTCGAACCGGACGATCGCTGGAGCCAGGAATGCGGATTCACGAAGTCGAGGCCGGCAACCGTCCCGGAGATCGTGATGTCGCGGCGGGCGTCGAACGTGCCGAGCCCATGGTGCGCCGAAACGGGGCCCGCCACCCGGCTCACAAGGCGCGACGACCGGGAATATCGGCCATATTTGAAGGAGCAACGCAGCGCGCCGGGATGCCCCGCCCGGGAATCATGTGAGTCATCACGTTTCCAGGGGACTAGACGCCTTGAGGGGCCGGAATCCGTGTAGTTTGAGTCAAGTTTCTCCGGCCCCTCAAGGCGTCTCGCCCCGCGTTCCGCGGGGCTTAAGCCAACACTTAGCAGTGACGCGAAGCGTCACTGCGAGCGAGGCCCTGCCTCAGACGTTTCCTGACAACAGGCTCGACGGTCTGAGGCAGGGCCTCGCTAGTCGTCCCGCAACGCGACGGTCGGCTGAAGCCGCATGGCGCGGCGCGAGGGCAGATAGCTGGCCAGCGCCGCCGCCGCGACGAGGGTGACGGACACCGCCACGTAGGTGACCGGGTCCAGCGGACTCACGCCGAACAGCAGCACCGACATCCAGCGGGCGAGTCCGATGGCGCCGGCCAGCCCGACGACCACGCCGACGGCCGTCAATGCCAGGGCCTGCCGGAGGAACATCCCGCCGATCTCGCGCCGCTCCGCGCCGAGCGCCAGCCGGATTCCCACCTCCCGCGTCCGTTGTGACACGGCGTACGACACCACGCCGTAGATGCCGATCACACCCAGGAGCAGCGCCATCGAGCCGGCCACGGCCAGCAGCACCAGCGTGAGCGACGTCCGCGCCAGCGAGTCGCCGTAGTAGTCCCCCATCGTGCGCACGTCGGCCAGGGGCAGCTCCGGATCGACGGCCCACACGGCCCGCTGCACGTCGGCCAGGAAGCCCGGCGTGCCGGCGCGATCGCTCCGGATGACGTACGACACCGAGCGCGCGACGCCGGGCGGCTGACCCATAGTGAATTCGGTCAGGGCGGGCAGGTACACCGTCCTGCCGGCCGGCTCGTGCACGCCCTGGTTGTGCACGTTGCTCACGACACCGACAACCTCCCGCCAGGGCTGCTGGTTCGATCCGCCGCGCAGGTGCCTGCCGAGCGCCTCGGCCGGACTGCCCCATTCCCGTGTGGCGAGGTCTTCCGAGATCAGCGCGACGGCGCGCCTCTCGTACAGGTCGGCCGAGGTGAAGTCGCGTCCCGCCACGAGCGAGGTACCCATGGTGGCGAAGAACTCCGGAGACACCAGGTGGAAGGCGCGGTTCTGCGGCAGCTCGCCCTCGGCTTGCATCCTGCCCCCTTCCATGACGAGCAGGTCCATCTGGGTCACGCCGGGCTGCAGCGGGAGCGCCGAGGCGTACGCCGCCGACTCGACGCCTGGCAGCGCCGCCATGGCGTCCGCGATCGCCTGCTGGCGGCGCGCCGCCAGCTCCGCGTCCGGCTGTGACGAGGCCGGGATCGTGACCCGCAGCGTCTGGACCTCGTCCGGCCGGGTGAAGCCCGGGTCCACGCCGGCGAGCTCGCCGAACGTGCGGATCATCAGGCCGGCGCTGACGAGCAGCGCGAGCGCGAGCGCCACCTGCAGGATGACCAGGGCGCCTCGCGCCCGCAGGTGCTCGCGGCTCCCGCTCGAGCCACGCGACTCCGACCGCAGCGTCGCGGCCAGGCGCGGCCTGGCGTACCGGAGGACGGGCAGCGTGCCGAAGAGGAGCGCCGAGAGCACGGACACGGCGAGGGCGAACAGCAGAACCGATCCATCGATCGCGATCTCGTCCATCCGTGGCAGGCTGGAGGCGCCGAGCGTCAACAGGACCCGCAGGCCGGCGTACGCGACGGCCACTCCCAGAACGCCGCCCGCAACGCCGAGCACGATGCTCTCGGTGAGCAGCCCGCGGGCGATGCGGCCCCAGCTCGCGCCCAGAGCGGCCCGCACGGCGAGCTCCCGCTGGCGCCCCTCGGTCCGGACCAGGATCAGGTTCGCCACGTTGGCGCACGCCACGAGGAGCACGAGGCCGAGCGTGCCCATCACGACCCACAGGGTGTTGCCCGCGTCGCCCACGACGTCCTGCTTGAGCGGCAGCAGCAGCGGCTGCCACTCCCCGCCGTCGAGCATCTCCCTCGTGAACCCGGGCATGACCGGAAAGGCGTCGGCCGCAACCGGGAGCAGGCGGGCCAGGTCCGCCGCCGCCTGCTCGATCGTCACGCCCGGTTTCAGACGGGCAAGGCTCGGCGCGCCGAAGCCCCCGGCGAACACCCGGGCCGGATCGAGCTGCGCCGGCGCGATCAGATCCACGTCCTGATCGAGGAAGCGGAAGCGCGGCGGCATCACGCCGATGATGTCGTGCGGCGCCCCGTCCACGGTGACCGTCCGTCCCACCACCGCGCGGTCGCCGCCGAACTGGCGCTGCCAGTAGCCGTGCATGAGCACGGCCGTCGGCCGTCGGCCAGGCTCGTCGTCGGTGGGCGTGAAGTACCGACCGAGCAGCGGCTCGACGCCCAGTACCGGCAGGATGTCGGCCGTCGCGCGCAGGGCCATGACACGCTCCGGCTGCTCACGACCGGTGACGTTGACGGCCTGCAGGAACCACAGGCCGACGCCCTCGAGCGTGCGGCTCTGGTCGCGCTGGGTCAGGTACACGTAGGGGGCCGAGTCCAGGTCGGCGATCTGCATGACGGGGGACGCGAGCGAGATCGAGATCAGTCGGTCCGCCTCCGGATAGGGCAGGGGCCTGATCAGAACGGCGTTGACGACGCTGAAGATCGCGGTGTTGGCGCCGATGCCGATGGCGAGCGTCGCCAGCACGGCGAGCGTCACGACCGGCGCGCGCCGCATCGACCGGAGGCTCAGCCGGACGTCCCGCGCCAGCGTCTCGAGCGGCGGCAGGCCGCGCTGCTCGCGATGGTCCTCTCGTGTGCGGGACACGGCGCCGAAGTCGCGACGCGCCGCGAGGCGAGCATCCTCCGGAGTCAGCCCGCGCGCGCGGTGCTCGGCCTCGAGCGATTCCAGGTGGTGGCGCAGCTCGGCGTCCATCTCCCGGTCGAGCCGCCGGGTGCGCAGCAGGTTCCACAGCTTCGCCAGCATGGATGCCTCAGCGATCTTCTGGCGCGGGTGTGCGCAGGAACCGGTCCATCAGGGAGACCGTATGCGTCCAGCTCTCCGTCTCCTGGGCGATCTGGCGGCGCCCACGGGCCGTCAGCTCGTAGAACTTCGCCTTGCGGTTGTGGTCGGAGGTGCCCCACTTCGACCGGATCCAGCCGCGCTGCTCCAGGCGCAGCAGCGCCGGGTAGAGCGTCCCCTGGTTGAGGTCGAGGATGCCCTCGGAAATCTGGAGGATGCGCTTCGCCAGGCCGAAGCCGTGCTGCGGCCCCATGCTCTCGAGTGTCCGGAGGACCATGAGGTCGAGCGTGCCCTGGAGGACTTCTTTTGACATTCTACATGAGAATGGATCGTCCCGTTTAGAATGTCAACAGGAGCATGCCCGAACGTGCGCCTCATGGCGTGGCTCCCCTGAGGAAGGATGCGCCAGCCGCGGCACGGCCGAGTTCCAGTAGAATGACGCGCCATGAACGGTAGGCAACGGCACACGGCAGGCGCATGCCGAACGTGAGCCGGCGCCGCTTTCTCGAAGCTGGCGCGATCCTGTCGGCACTGGCCGTGGCTCCTCGAGTCGTCGCGGCACGGAACGGGCTGACGACGTTGCCGCTGCCGGAGCCATGGTTGCGGGCGGCGATCTCGGTCATCGAGCGCGGACTACCGGACGCGTCCGCGTTCCGGCGCGCCACGGCACACCTCCCGACCGTCATCGAAACGGGGCTCGACCTCGGCCAGGCGTGGATGCGCGTCATCGAGCCGGAGCTGCGCAGGCGACCCGCGGCCATCGTCGGCCTGACCTCCGCGGCCTCGCTGTTCAGCCTGCACCTGATGGCCCGGGACTTCGGGCTCGAGCTGGAGAGCCGGGTCGACGTGTCCCCTGCATCCGTCACCTGGCTCATCACGCCGCGCGCCGGCGCACGGGCGCCGCTCAAGCCGGCCGAGTCCGGCGTCTGGCTGCGAAGGAGCTGAACCGATGCCCAGCCCGCCTCCGAACCTGAGCGAGCGCGACTTCCGCGCCGCACTCGACCGTTTGCGTCAGGTCGTCGGCAGCGATTGGGTATTCGACACCGACGAAGACGTCGCGCTCTACCGCGACGCCTATTCACCCCTCTGGGGCGAAGCCGAGGAACGTCAGGCGTCGGCCGCGGTGGCGCCGACGTCGGTCGAGCAGATTCAGGACATTGTCGGGATCGCCAACGAATACCAGCTCCCGCTGTACCCGATCTCGACCGGCCGTAACCTGACGTACGGCGGCTCGGCGCCGGTCTACTCCGGCAGCGTCGTCGTCGACCTCAAGCGGATGAACCGCATCCTCGCCGTCGACGAGCGCGACAAGACCTGCCTCGTCGAGCCGGGTGTCAGCTACTTCGACATGTATCGCCACCTGCGCGACAACGGCATCCGGCTCTGGATCGACACGGCCGATCCCGGCTGGGGTGGACTGGTCGGCAACGCGCTCGATCGCGGCGGCGGCTACACCGCCCGCGACTACCGCGACCATTTCGATGCCCACTGCGGCATGGAGGTCGTGCTCGGCAACGGTGCCGTCGTGCGCACCGGCATGGGCGCGAGCCCCGACGCCAAGACCTGGCAACTGTTCAAGTACGGGCTCGGCCCGTGGGTGGACGGCATCTTCTCGCAGTCGAACTTCGGCATCGTGACGAAGATGGGCTTCTGGCTCATGGAGGAGCCCGAGGCGGCGGCGCTCGTCAACGTCACGGTGCCGCGGCGCCAGGACGTCGTGCCGCTGCTGGACGTGCTGCACAGCCTGATGTGCGAGCACACGATCCCGTCGCAGACGACTGTCGCGAGCCCGGTCATGAACGGCTCCGGCGACCCGGAGCTCGTGCGCCTGCGCTCCATGGGTGGCGCCTCCGACGCCGACTGGAACCGATACGCGCAGGGCCGGCCGTTCTGGTCGGCCACCTGGGCGTTCTACGGGGCGCGCCGGATCATCGACGCCCAGTGGGAGCATGCGCGCGATCGACTCGCCTCCATCGACGGCGTCCAGTTTCGCGAGACGGCGTCGTACACGTTTCCGCTCGGCGACGACGAGGTCGAGGCCGTGCCGGCCAAGAACAGGCTCGGCATCCCGTCGTTGAACCTGTTCGGTTCGCGCACGTCGCCCGGCGCCGCGCCGAGCGAGGGCCATCTCGACTTCTCGCCGATGATCCCGCCGCGCGGGGAGGAGCTCATCGCTTTGTCGGACGTGACGGGGAAGATCTACGCGGACTTGGGTCTCACGCCGTCGCCGGTCGCGGGTCTGATGTTTCATCCCCGAACGATGATCTGTTTTCACTCCGTGCCCACGTTCCGGAACGCCGCCGACAACCAGCGCACGCGCCGGCTGTTCGAGACGCTGGTACGGACCAGCGCCGCCAGCGGCTGGCCGATCTACCGCATCCACGCACACTTTCAGAGGCTCGGCATGGAACTGTTCGGCTACAACGACGGCGCCTTGCATCGCCTGCACGAGACGCTCAAGGACGCCATCGATCCGCGCGGCATTCTCTCCGCCGGCCGCTACGAGATCTGGCCGCGGCATCTGCGGGAGCAGCGCGGATGATCCGGGCAGGCTTCATCGTGCTGCTCGGCGTGGCCCTGGCGCTGCAGGCGGAGGCTCAGGACGCGGCGGAGGACCCGATCGCCTCGTGGAGCCGGACGCGCGCGATGTCGGAGACCGACGGCAGCCTCGAGGCGCGTGGCGAAGCGGTGTTCAACAACTGGTGTGACGCCTGTCATCGCGACAGCGACACGAACGCGCCCGGCACGCGCTCGCTCGAGTTCAAGTACCGGGGCAAGATTCCAGCAGCCCTCGAGGCGCGCGAGGACCTGACGGCGGAATCCATCGAGTTCTACGTCCGCAACGGCGTGGCGACGATGCCGTGGTTCCGCCCGACTGAAATCAGCGACGAGGACCTGGCTGCGCTCGCCGAGTACCTCGTCGGGCCCTGAGCGGCGCCGGGCCCGTCCCGTCGAGCGGCGGATTCATGTGGCATCAGCCGGTGACGTGGCCGGTAGAATCTCCTGGTCTCACGGGCTCGAGGTAGTCGCCTCCGATGTTCGAACTGCTCGTCCTCGTTGGCCTCGGCTGGCTGGGATGGAAGCTGACGCGCCACTTCTTCTCCTTCCCGGGACAGTTCGCCGGGCTGCTCGAGGCCCCCAGGCGCCGTGGAACGCTCCTCGGTCCGCTCTCGAGCCGGTCCGAGATCACGGGCTGGTTCAAGGGGCGGATGGTCACACTCCTCTATCAGCGACGCGAGGAGTACCAGCTCGGCTTCCTCGTGGTGGCCCTGCGCGCGGCCGCTCCCGACCAGTCCGTCATTCAGCTCCCGACCGACACCCGGGCCCGCAATCCTGAAGTCGAGCGGGCGCTGTATGCGCTGGAAGCCACGTACGAGCTCCGACTGCAGATGCAGGACGGCTGGCTTCAGGCCACCTGGGCGCCCGTGGGGTTCTTCATCTTTCCAGGCCGCTTCGAGCCCGCGAGATGGAAGGCCGTGCTCGAGCACCTCACGGTCATCGCGGCCCATCTGGAGCGCCCTGTCGGGGCCCCGGCGTCGGGACCTGAACCCGACACGGGCGTGCCTGGCGCTCCGCCGTCGGGCGGCCAGACCGCCGCGGCCGGGCAACCCGCGTTCGACGGGCGCGGTGCGTTCACGAGCGATCCCCATGCCGCCGAGCCCCCGCCCGATGATCTCCCGTACGCGGACCCGTTCGCAGACCGCCGACCGGCCATCCATCGGGGGCTCTTCATCACCAGGGCAACTGGCGTCCTGTGCGCGATCGGTGGCTTCTCGATGTTGACCGCGATGATCCCGTTCGTCCTCATGTCACGACCGCCCGGCCGTTTCTCGTGGACCGCCGGGCTGGTCGGTGTCACGTGGCTCGCAACCGGGCTGGCCACCGTCCTCGTGTCCACCCGCTCCGTGCCCGCCCTCGAGGGCGCGTGGCAGGCGCCTCCCGGCGACGGACGCACACCGCTCGGCGGCTGGCTGTGGCTGCTGGCCGCAGCCCTCGTCCTGCTTCCGCTCTGGATGATCGGTCGGCTCGTTCCGCTGATCGCACTCTGGCTGGACATGCTGGCGTTTCTCGACGCGCAAGACGTCTGGAGCATGCTCGAGAGCGGCCAGGAGCTGTCGGGCATCGTCGCCATCCCGGTGTTCGGCGTGCTCTCCGTTCCGGTGTTCGGGATGGCTGTGGCAATCAGCGTCGTCATCCACGCACTGCTGCTCTTCACCATGCTCGTGATGGCGCGCCCGCGGTTCCCACGCGCGTTCCTGGCGTTCGTCGTGCTCCACGTGGGCCTGGCGATCTCCATGCAGCTCGGGGTCTCCGCCGCGCTGAGTGCCGGGCAACTCGTCGAGTCGGCGCTCGAGGACTCGCCGGAGCGTGAAGAGGCGAGCGCAGCCATTGCCCGGTACGGGCAGGTGCTGGAGGGATCGTCCCGCATTCTGGCAGTGACGATCGCCGGCCTCGCAGTGTGGACGCCGGGGCTGTTCCTGTCCCGCCGCATCCCGGCGACATTCGCGGGCGCGAACTGACAACGAGCACTGCCTATTGGTCGAGACGCGAAACCGCCCCCGTGGTCGAGTTGTGTTGCGAAAGGAATATCCTTACACCAAGGATGTTCCTTACACTCGGATGGGCGGTACTGCATGATTACGAGCAGGCTCTCAACCAAGGCGCAGACGACGATTCCGCGGCCCGTTCGCATGGCCCTCCGATTGAAAGTAAGGTGACGAGCTCGTCTACGACATCCAGGACGGGCGGGTCATTCTCACCACGGCCCGACAGGGCACGGACGACGATCCGTTCCATGCCTTCAGCGAGTGGAGCTCGGGCGCGGACCGGAAGGCCTATGCCGACCTTTGAGCAGGGCGACGTCGTCAAGGTCCCGTTTCCGTACACGGACCGCACGCGTCGCCAGCACCGGCCGGCACTCGTCATCTCGACAGGCGGCATCGAAGACCGACACGGTCTTCTCTGGGTGGCCATGATCACCAGCGCCGAGAATCGTGGCTGGCCCGACGACGTCCCAGTCGAAGACCTGAAGCGCAGCGGTCTTCCGGCTCCGTCGATTGTCCGCCCGGAGAAGCTGACCACGATAGAAGCGAATGACGCCGGGAAGCTCGGCACGCTCGCGCCCGCCGATCTCGCGCCGGTCATCGACAGAATCAAGACGGAGATCGGAATCAGATCAGGCTCCGTCGAGGCCCGAGCCTTGGGGGATTGAGGCCGGCCTCAGTGATGCCGCAGCACCGAAAGCGGATCGGTGCGTGAGGCGCGCCACGCCGGCACGAAGGAAGCCGCAAGCGTCGTCGCCAGTACGGCCGCGGAGGCCGCGGCGAACGAGATCGTGTCGGTGGCGTCCACGCCGTACAGGAGGCTCGCCATCAGTCGCGTGAGCGCCAGCGCGCCGGCGACGCCGAGCGCGGCGCCGGCGATCCCCAGCCACAGCCCGCGGAGGACGAACCGTCCGACGATCCGCGGCCGCGACGCGCCGACGGCCATGCGGATGCCGGTGTCGTGGGCGCTCTGCCGCACGGTGTACGCCACCAGCCCGTAGATGCCGACGGCCATCAGGCCGATCCCGGCGAGCCCGACGATGCCCAGGACGCGCGCCGTGATGTCGTAGATGCCGAGACCCATGTTCGTCTGATCGGCCAGCATCCCCTCCTGCATGATGGGCATGGTCGGATCGAGCTCGCGCACGTGACGGCGGAGCGCGTCGAGCGCGGCCGTTTCCGAGCGGCCGCGCGCGAGGACGAACATGATGTCGTTGTCGGCCTGCGCGTGCGGCAGGTAGACGTAGGGCCGCGGCGGCTCGGTGAGCCGCGCGTACTTGCTGTCACGCGCCACCCCCACCACCGTGAGGAATCCGGACCCCCACGCCTCCGTCTGCAGCCGCTGGCCGATCGCGGCGGCGGGATCGCCCCAGAAGCGGCGCGCCAGCGTCTCGTTGACGACGGCGACGCGCTCGGCCGACGGGACGTCCCGCCCGTCGAACTCCCGGCCGGCGACGAGCGGCATCCGCAGCGTCTCGAAGTAGTCGGTCCCGACGACGTTGAGGCCGAACCGCACGTCCTCGTCGCGCGGGCGCTGCCCGTCCTCGGGCCTGAACTCGGCCGTGTTCATGTCGAAGAGCACCAGGAGCGGGTTCTTCATCAGGGTGGCGGCGACGATGGCCGGGTCGTCTCGCAGCTCGTCGAGAAGCGTGCGATAGAAGCCCGACAACTGCGTCCCGCCGTAGTCCGGGAACAGCCACGTGGACGCGACGCCGCTCGGGTCGAAGCCGGGACTGGCCTGTCTGGCGTACGCCAGGCTGCGGGTGACGAGCGCCGTGCCGACGAGCAGGACGAGCGCCATCGTGACCTGCGCGACGACCAGGCCGCTTCGCAGGCGGTTCTTTCCGGCGCCGCTCGGCGCCAGATCGTCCTTCATGGCAGACGCGAGATCGAGACCCGACGCCCTGAGCGCGGGCACCAGCCCTGCGGCCAGCGTGCTGACACACGCCAGAAGCACCGCGATACGAACGTCCGGCGCGTCTCCGACGTTGAAGAACAGTGGAAGCCCGATCACGCTCGGCTGCGCGGCAAAGAGGAACGGCGCCACGAGCCGGACCAGCCAGAGCCCCGCCAGCGCGCCCGGAACGGCCAGCAGGAGGTTCTCGACGAGCAGGAGCCGCATCACGCGGCCTCGGCTCGCGCCCAGGGCGAGACGCACGCCGATCTCCGCCCGCCTGCCGAGGCCACGCACGAGCACCAGGCCGGTGACGTTCGCGCAGACGACCAGCAACAGCAGCAGCGACATCGCGCCCATCAGCGAGACCGCGGGCAGCATGTAGGTCTGCGCGCCCTGCGGCGACCGCCAGATGGGAATCACGACGGCGCGGCGCGCGAAGGCCTCGGCCGGGTGCTCCCGCGCCAGCTCCATCGAGAGCGCGGCCGCCTCCGCACGCATCTGCGTCACGCCCACGCCTGGACGGGGACGGCCGAACGCGAACACCCAGGGCAGCTCTGCCTCGTCGAGCCGGTCGGATGCGTCGAGCTCGGGCTGCATGGCGTACGGCACGAACAGCGCCGTGTCCAGACCGGCAGCCGAGCCGTGGAACGCCGCATCGGCCACCCCCACGACGGTCAGTCGCGCACGCGCGACCTCGATCGTCGTCCCGATCACGGCGGGGTCGGCGTCGAAGTTCCGCCGCCAGACGCCGTCGGAGAGCACCACGACGGGATGACCGCGACGCACGACGTCGTCCGAGGGGCGCAACGTTCGGCCGAGCTGGGCGCCCACGCCGAGCACGTCGAAGTAGTTGCCGCTGACCAGCTCGCCGTACACGAGGCGTGAGTCCGCCCCGCGGCCGAGCGTCCATCCCTGGACGTAGGACCCGGCGAGCGCCTCGTAGGACTCGACGCGATCGCGGAGGTACTGGTAGTCGGGATACGGGAGCGCGACCTGCGCGTCCGACGTCGTCTGCGCCACCACGAACTGGAGCCGGGCGGAATCCGGCACACCGGCGAGGGGCGCGAGCGCCATCGACCGGAACAGGCCGAACGCCACGAGGTTCGAGCCGATGCCGAGCGCCAGCACGACGACGATCACGAGCGAGTAGGCCGGGCTGCGGACCAGCAGCCTGAGCGCATGGCGGGCGTCACGCGCCCAGTCGCCCACTTGGTCGAGCCAGGCCCCGCCCCACGCGCGCCGCGTGGCGTCGCGGACGAGCGGCACGTTGCCGAACTCCTTCCGCGCCGAGAGACGTGCCGACACCTCGTCCTCGCCGCCCGCGACGCGGTCACGAACCGCGATCGCCAGGTGGCTGGCGATCTCCTCCGGCAGGTCGTCCTCCTGCCGGCGGCGCCACGCAAGCCACTTCCAGGGACCCACGCGTCAGCCCTCCGCCGGATCGAGGACCGCCCCGATCGCGGCCACGAGCTGCGTCCAACGATCGCGCTCGCGCCCGAGCTGGCTTCGACCTGCCGGCGTCAGCCGGTAGAACTTCGCGCGCTGCCTGGCCTCGGTCTCGCCCCACTCGGACTTCACCCAGCCCTGCCGCTCCAGGCGGTGCAGCGCCGGGTAGAGCGAGCCTGTCTCCACCCGCAGCGCGTCGGCCGACCTGGCGCGGATCGCCTGGGTGACGGCGTAGCCGTGCTGCGGACCCCACTGCAGCGTCCGCAGGATCAGCATGTCCAGCGTGCCCTGCAGCAGCTCGAGGCGGGGGGTAGCGGCGCGATTGTCCACGGATGTAGACAATCTACACCCATAGGGTGTAGATTGTCTACTCCCTGCAGCAGGGGTGACCGTTCCGGCCTCCGGGTGACCGTGGCCACCACGGCGAGCGGCGCGCGACGGCTTGTGCGGTGGTGCACGATGCAACGCGCGCGAGGACGGCGCATGCCATGCACGGGAACCGCCTGCTGGGCGCGGGCGGCGCGCTGACGTACCTCGGGCTCTCGCCGTAACCCGGCTTCGAGCCGCGCGGCGTGATGACAGATCCGTAATGGGGTCGGGCGTCATTTCGGAATGACGCCCGACCCCATTACGGATCTGTCGTCACGTCGCTACCCGCGCGAGAAGGGCGCGATGCCGACGAGCAGCACGAGGCGCGAGCCGCCCCGGTTGCTCACACCGTGGGGAACGCCCGATGGCGCCCACACGACCGTTCCTTCGCCCGCCGTCCGGCGCTCGTCACCCACGAGGAAGTCGCCTTCTCCCTCGACGACGAAGTAGAACTTGTCCTGACCGGCGTGGTCGTGCAGCGCCTGCTCCTGCCCCGGCGCCAGGCAGTTGAGCCCCAGCATCAGGTTGTCGCTCCGGAAGAGCGTGGACTTGAAGAACTTCGTCGGGCTCGAGCCCGTGCGATCGCGATAGTGGGTGACATTGGACATGGGCGGTATCCCGATCTTAGGACCTTGGTCCTTTAGCCGCGCGGTACTTGCTACCGGGTGCAGACACGGGCAACCGCAGGCCAGCGAGATCGACCACAGTGTCTCGAAACGGACCTTGGCGATCACTCTCGAACGCACACCGCCCACGGGCGCCGGGACCGCCACATTCCTGGGAGTTTCTGCTCTACCGAGCCGTGAGGCACGCTCGTCCCTGTCCCGGGACGGAACATGGGTCGCAAACCACGATCTCGAGGCGCCTAGCCTCAAGTCGTTCCCCATGAACCAGTTGAAGACGGCCTCGGGCCGCCGGCCCGGGACTTGCCACTCCGGCCGGCGATGAACCTGCGCCGCGTACACCTCGCCCGCCAGGCCGCCACGAAGTGGGCCCGCACATCGCGGACCGCCGCGTGGCCCGCCCCGACGAGGAGGCCATGAGTCTGTTCTCCGGCCGTTGGGGCGAATCCCGCGAGCTGATCGAGGCGCTCGACGAGGGCGCAGCGCTGCTCGACCGCAAGGGGCGACTCACCTGCTGGAACACCGCGCTCGAGCGGATGCTGGGCTGCGAGACGGGTGCACAAGGTGAATCGCTCGTTGAGGCGCATCCGGCGCTGAAGAATGGCGAGATCAAACGGGCAATCGACAACGTCCTTGCGGGCCGGATCGCGAGCGCGTACACGCGCCTCGCGATCTCGACGTCGTCGGGCGCGCGTGTGCTGCAGGTCCGGACCGTGCCACACCGGCGCGGCGCGATGCTGCTCTGGCTCGACCTCACCGGGCCGATCCACGTCGAGAGCGTGCGGCGCCAGAGCGAGGATCGGTTCACCAGAATCGCCGCCGGCGCCAACGACGGCCTCTGGGAATGGGACGTCAAGGGCGACAGCGCCCACTTCTCCAAACGATGGGCCTCGACCGTCGGTCTTCCGGCCCGGGCGATCGACGGGACACCAGCCGACTGGCTCGACCGCGTTCACCCCGAGGATATCGGGGAGCTCAGGGCGGCCATCGATCGGCATCTCTCCGGCCAGACCGCGGATCTCAGGCATCGCCACCGGCTGCGACACGTGGACGGGACCTACCGATACGTACTGTGCCATGCGGTTGCCGTGTCGAACCTGGAGGGACGGGTCACGCATCTTGCGGGGTCGCTCTCCGACATCACCGAGCAGATGCGGACCCAGGAGGCCATCGCCACGGCCGGTCTTCGCGATCCGCTCACCGGGCTCTGCAACCGGACGGTGTTCGTCGAGGGGCTCGGCCGGCGACTGGCCGGGTACGCACAGCAGAAGAGCGGCCGGTTCGCGGTGCTCTACCTCGACCTGGACCGCTTCAAGCTGGTCAACGACAGTCTGGGGCACCTGGTGGGCGACGAGCTGCTCATCGCTGTGTCACGCCGCCTCGAGTCGTGCCTGCGCGAAGGCGACGTGCTCGCGCGGCTCGGCGGGGACGAGTTCGCCATCCTGCTCAGCGCCATCGGTGACGACGGCCAGGCCAACGCCATCGCGCTGCGCATCCAGGACACGCTCAAGGCACCCTTCGCCATCGGTGGTCGCGAGGTGTTCACGTCGGCCAGCATCGGCATCGCCTTCGCGGCCCGGGGATACGCCAACCCCGAAGAGCTCATGCATGACGCGGATACCGCCATGTATCACGCCAAGGGTCGCGGCAAGGCGAGGCACGAGCTCTTCGACGCCGACATGCACGCGAAGGCGCTGGATCGGCTCAGCCTGGAAAGCGACCTGCGCGCTGCGGTGAAGATGAGCGACTTCCAGGTGCACTACCAGCCGATCGTCGCGCTCTCCACCGGGCTCTGCGCAGGATTCGAGGCCCTGGTCCGCTGGACGCGCAACGGCAGCACCGTCTCGCCCGCCAGATTCGTGCCCATGGCGGAGGAGCTCGGGCTCGTCGAAGCGCTCGGCACGTGGGTGCTCCAGGAGGCCTGTCGCACCTTCGCCGACTGGCAGCGCCGCTTCCCCGACAACGGCCTCGAGTGCATCACCGTCAACGTCTCCACCCAGCAGCTCGCCCAGCCGAACTTCCTGCACGTCGTCGAGCAGGCGCTCGGGCGCGCCGGGCTGCAGCCGGGACACCTCCGACTGGAGATCACCGAGACGACGCTGATGCATGCTCCTGCACTGGCGGCCGAGGTGCTGCAGGAACTGCGCAACTTCGGCGTGAAGATCTACCTGGACGACTTCGGCACGGGATATTCGTCGCTCAGCCACCTGCACAAACTGCCGGTCGATGCCCTCAAGATCGATCGGTCCTTCGTGCGCAGCCTGCTGCTGCCGGATCGCCCGGCCATCGTCGAGAGCATCATGGCCCTGGCGCGAACGCTGGATACGGGGGTCGTCGCCGAAGGGGTCGAGAGCGACGTGCAGGCCCGCGAGCTCGAGCGCCTGGGCTGCCGCCATGCCCAGGGCTACTTCTTTTCCGTCCCCCTGGACCGCGAGGCGGTCGAGGCGGTCCTGCAGGCCAACCGTCCGCTGGGGCAGTCGGCGCCGGAGCTGCCCGCGTCGGAGGGTGGCAGCTTGGGACGCGATCCGAGCGTATTCGCCCCGACGACGGCAATCGAGTGGCCTGAAGACGTGCCCGCCCCGAGATCGCGAGACATGGAGCTCGTCTTCGGAGCGCTGGCCGGACGCCCCGTCCGCAGCGCGCTCGCGACCCCGTAGGGTCCCGCGCTCACTCCACGCGGCGGAGGATGAAGCACTTGAGGTAGTGGGTCTCGGGCACGCCCACGAGCACCGGATGGTCGCGGCCCTGCATGCGCTTCTCGACGATCGTCACCGGCACGTGGCTGTCGATCGACGCCTCGTGGAGCACCTCGGCAAAGAGCGATTCATTGACGTTGTACGAGCAGCTGCAGGTGATGAGGTACCCGCCGGGCCGGAGCAGGCGCATCGCCCGGAGATTGATCTCCTTGTAGCCGGCGACAGCGCCACCGACCGACGCCTTGTTCTTCGCGAAGGCCGGGGGATCCAGCACGATCGTCTCGTAGCGAGCCCCCTCCCGCTCGAGCCGACGCAGCTCGTCGAAGACGTTGGCTTCGCGCGCCTCCAGATCGACCACGCCGTTCCGCGCCGCGTTGGCCCGGAGCTGCGCCACGGCATCGGCAGACGCGTCGATCGCCTCGACCTGCTCGCACTGCCGCGCCAGACGCAGGGCGAAGCCGCCGTGGTAGCTGAAGCCGTCGAGCAGCCGCCCGCGCGCGTACCGGGCGGCCGCCTCGCGGTTCTCCCGCTGGTCGAGGAAGAGTCCGGTCTTCTGCCCCCGTCGCAGATCCACCTCGTACTCGATCGGCCCTTCGCGCACCACGACCGCGTCGGGGACCGTGCCGGCCAGCACCTCGACCTTCTGCTCGAGGCCCTCGAGCGTCCGCACTTTCGGGTCGTTGCGCGCGAGGATGCCCAGGGGCCGGGCGATCTCGGCAAGGGCGCCGACGATGACCGGCAACAGGCGATCCATGGCCTGTGAGAGCGCCTGCAGCACGAGGTGATCGCCGTAGCGATCCACCACGAGCGAGGGGAGCAGGTCGGCCTCGCCGTTGACCAGTCGGAAGGCGGTGGCGTCGAGCGCCAGCGTGTCGCGGAACGCGATGGCCCGCTCGAGACGCGTGCGGATGAGCGACTCGTCCACCGGGCCTTCCCCGCGCGTGAGCATCCGCACGGCGATCTGCGACCGATCGCTGAAGAGCGCCTGCCCCACCGTCCGGCGCCTTGGGCCGATCACCTGGACCACGTCGCCGCCGGTGGCCTCGACATCGACCACGTCCACCCGGTACACCCAGGGGTGACCCGAACGGACGCGCTGCTCGCCTCGCGCGCTGATGACGACGGTGGGCATGGGTGGAAGCGGCCGCGTCGCGCGCGGCCGGGCGACCATGGTACATGGGCCAGGGGCCAGGCGCCTTGACCGTCGTTCGCGGCGCGATGGAGACTCCTGGCTGGTGCCCCGACTCGCCGGTCTGGTCGTGTTGTGCGTCGCGGCGGCCTCCTGCACCCGCGTGGAGGAACCGGCGGAGATCCGGATTGGCGGTCCGACCATGGGGACGACGTGGTCGGTGGCGCTCGTGCCGGGATCGCAGCTGCTGGCACTTTCGCAGATCGAGGCGCTCCGCGAGGATATCGCCGCGGACCTGGAGCGGATCGACGCCCTCATGTCGACCTGGGACGCCGACTCGGAGCTGTCGCGGTTCAACCGGTCCACGAGCCTCGATCGCGTTCCGGTGTCGGCCGAAACCTTCGAGGTGTTCGAGTGGGCGGCCCGTCTGACGCGCGAGACCGGCGGCGCATTCGATGTCACCGTCGGGCCCCTGGTCGACGCGTGGGGATTCGGCGCCGACGGCGACGTGACGCCGCCGACGCCCGAGAGGCTGGCAACCCTCCGTGCCCATACCGGCATGGAGCAGCTCGAGCTCGACCCGGACACCCGATCCGTCCGGAAGCGTCACCCCGACGTGCGCGCCGATTTCTCGGCCCTGGCGCCCGGCTACGCCGCCGATCGCATCGCACGGCTGCTCCACGAGCGGGGGTTCGACGACGTGCTCGTCGATGTCGGCGGCGAGCTCGTCGCACGCGGTCTCAACGAGCACGGCCGATCGTGGCGCGTGGCCGTCGAGCTGCCCGAGGCCACGACCGAGGACGTCGCCACGACCGTCGGGATCACGGACGCGGGCATGGCCACGTCGGGCGACTACCGCAACTACCGGGAAGTGGACGGCGAGCGCCTGGCGCACATCATCGATCCACGCACCGGCCGGCCCATCGGGCATCGCCTCGCGTCGGCCACCGTCGTCGACCGGCTCTGCGTCCGGGCCGACGCCCTGGCCACGGCCCTGATGGTGCTGGGACCCGACGAGGGGCTCGCGCTGGCAGAACGGCTCGACGTTGCTGCCCTGCTGCTCGTGCGGCGCGGGGACGGCGGGTTCGAGACGCGGACGACGTCACGCTTCGACACGCTCGGCGCGACCGACTGACTCCCGCTACGAGATCGGCAGGCTCAGGAACCAGACCGCGAAGGCGTGCCAGGCGGGCACGAGATGCAGCGTCATCACCGAGACGTGGTAGACGAACAGCAGGCCCAGCGCCACGGGAAAGACGTCCAGGCGGTGGTTCCTGCGCCAGTCCCAGACGACGAGTGCCACGAGGATGACATCGGCAAGAAAGAAGCCCGCGAACGGCACCACCGGACCGCCGTCGATCTGGGGCATCAGGTTCCTGAGCGGCCGGAAGTGGAACGCGATCAGCCGGTCGGTCACCGGCGTGAAGAGCGGGAAGAGCGTGCACACCATGTAGCGCGCGTGGCGCTGCGAATCCCGGCGGAAGTACATCGCCAGCCCGTAGAGCACCCCGAACAGCACCGTTGCGTTCAGCATCAACGCCAGGTTGAGGAGGCTGCGCGGCGGAATCGTCTCGGCGCCGGCCAGCGAGCGCGAGAGCGTCTGGTGCACGAACATGATCGTGAAGACGACCACGGCCGGCGCCAGCACGTAGGAGAGCGTGCCGAGGCTCCGGTGCCTGGGGCGGCGCTGGGTCCGGATCAGCCGTGCCTGGGCGATCAGCATCACGACCCAGAGGAACATCGCGATCCCGTGGCCGTGCAGCAGCGGATCGAGCCGCGCCAGCGGCTGCGAGAGGTAGTTCGGCCAGAACGCCACGATCGCCAGGACCAGGAAGACGCCGAAGAACGTCCCGCTGTGGCGGTAGACCGGGTTCTCCCGCGACAGGGCCTGGGATCTGCTGCGGGCCATCGGGGGTGAGGATACCCCGAGCGCGCCCGGGACCTACCCTGGCGAGGCCCGCGGAACGCGGGGCTGGAGCGGCTCGGCCTCGTAGAGCGCCAGGGCGTTCCGGCAGGTCGACAGGACGAAGGTGACACCGAGCGCGACGATGCCGATCACCCCTCCGAGGTCGAGCAGCAGGACGGGCCCGACTCCGGCCATCTGGACGAGCGGGTCGCGCACCATGAGCGCGATCGCGCCAGCGGCCAGCAGGATCCGCAGCTCGGTCGGCCCGAACCCGAAGAACGACATCCGGAAGACGCCCCGGACGCTCGTGGCGAGGAAGACCTCGGCCATCACGGCGTAGTAGGCGGCCAGGAGCCCGATGGCGACCACCGGGCTCATCAACCCTCCGAGCGCCAGCCCACCGAAGAGGAAGAACGTCCCCAGGATGTCCAGCGTGTGGTCCAGGTAGTAGCCGTAACGCGGACGCTGCTGGTTCCGGACCCGCGCGAGGGTGCCATCGAGGCTGTCGCCGAACCAGTTCACCGCCAGTCCGACCACGGCGAGCGACAGCACCCAGCGATGACTCCCCCCGGCGGCAAAGGCGGCCCCGACCCCGGCCATGCCGGCCAGGCCCAGGGCCGACAGATGATCGGAATTGACGGCACGCGGCAGCCGGTGGGCAATCCAGACGAGCGTCCGCTTCTCGGCCGCGGCCAGCAGGCTTTCGTTGAGGCGCGTGTGGGTGGCGTGGGCTGTCATCGGCCGGCTCCTTCCTTCGTGCTGTCCCGTCGGACCGCTGCCACGCACCGGCCCTCGTCTGGACATGTGAGAAGGGACGGACGATCGGCTCAGGACCTGACAGGAGCGCCTGGTGCGGGAGGCCAATAGTAAGATCGACCCACGATGTCCACACCTGCCGCACAGCCGCCCGCCACGCGCTCGCTCCTCGACACCGACCCCGACGTCGCCCGCGCCATCGCGGACGAGACACGCAGACAGGCGGAGGGGCTGGAGCTGATCGCCTCGGAGAACTTCGTCAGCAACGCCGTGCTCGAGGCGGCCGGCTCGGTGATGACCAACAAGTACGCCGAGGGCTATCCGGGGCGGCGCTACTACGGCGGCTGCGAGTTCGTGGACGTGGCCGAGTCGCTCGCCATCGAGCGCGCAAAGGCGCTGTTCGGCGCCGAGCACGCCAACGTGCAGCCGCATTCCGGGGCCCAGGCCAACCTGGCCGCCTACTTCGCGCTCGTCAAGCCTGGCGACACCGTGCTCGGCATGAACCTGGCGCACGGCGGTCACCTCACGCACGGGCATCCGCTCAACTACTCGGGCCAGCTCTACCGGATCGTCCCCTACGGCGTCCGGAAGGACGACGAGCGCATCGACTACGACGAGCTCGATCGGCTCGCGCGCGAGCACCGGCCGGCGATGATCGTGGTGGGCGCGAGCGCCTATCCCCGCGTGATCGACTTCCCGCGGATCGCCGCCGTCGCCACCGAGGTCGGCGCGAAGGTGGTGGTGGACATGGCGCACGTCGCGGGCCTGGTCGCCACCGGCGCGCATCCCACGCCCGTGCCGCATGCGGACGTCGTGACCTCCACCACGCACAAGACGCTGCGCGGGCCGCGCGGAGGGCTCATCCTGTGTCGCGCGCAGTACGCCAAGGACGTGGATAAAGCCGTGTTCCCGGGCGCGCAGGGCGGGCCGCTCATGCACGTGATCGCCGCCAAGGCCGTCTGCTTCAAGGAAGCGATGGAGCCGACCTTCGCCGGCTACCAGCGGCAGATCCTCGCCAACGCGCAGGCGCTGGCGCGCGCGCTGTCGAGCCACGGCTTCCGGCTCGTCAGCGGCGGCACGGACAATCACCTGATGCTGGTGGACGTCTTCTCGAAGGGGGTGACCGGCAAGGCGGCCGAGGCGGCGCTCGGCAAGGCTGGCATCACGGTGAACAAGAACGCCATCCCGTTCGACCAGAACCCGCCGATGGTGGCCAGCGGCATTCGAGTGGGCACGCCCGCGCTCACAACCCGCGGCATGCGCGAGGCCGAGATGGAGCAGGTCGGCGCGCTCGTCGCGCGCGTGCTCGCCGCGCCCGATGACGATCGGGCGCTGGGCGCGGTGAAGGCTGAGGTCGAGCGGCTCTGCCGCCAGTTCCCGCTCTACGCCGACCGGCTGTAGCGGCAGCCGGACTTCAGCGCGGCCGGGCCTGCCAGTTCAGGAGGACCGTGAGCGGCTCGGATTCCTGGTTCTCCGACGCGACGAAGACGAATCTGTCGTAGGCCTCGGCGTACCGGACCTCGCGGCCCGCCGGGCCGAGCATGTGGGTGAAGAACAACTGTTCGGGTCTGCCGATGTCCGGGAGGTTGCCCCGCCCCTCGAGCGGCACGGCCATCAGCACGCCGTCCTCACCGAGGTAGAAGAGCTCTCTCCCATCGGGTGACCAGCGGGGCTGGCTCCCCCCGTCGATCGAGACCTGCCGCACGCCGTCGGTCTCCCCGAACGATCGCAGGAAGACCTCCGGACGCCCGGACTGGTTCGACTCGTACGCGATCCACCGCCCGTCCGGTGACAGTTGCCCGTCTCGCTCGTCGAACTCCGTGTCGACGATCGGCGTCGTCTCGCCGGTCTCCACGTCGAGCATCACGATTCCCCAGCCCGCGGGCTCGCGCCGCCCGGATGCCCGGCGGCCGCTCGAACGCGTGTGCGCCAGAATCAGCCGTCCGTCCGGCGACCAGTCCGTCGGCTCCAGGGCGGCGGGCGCTTCCGACAACGGCTCCGCGGAGCCGGCGCCGTTGGCCAGCTTCACGTACAGGCCCGGCCCGTCGCCCCGCTGCGAGCGGAACACGATGCGCTGCGCGTCCGGCGACCACAGGGGCCGGTCGTCCGCGGCTGGATCGAAGGTGAAGCGAGTCATCGCGGCGCGGCGGAGATCGAGAATCCAGATGTCGGCATTGCCGTTCACGGTCCGGCGAAACGCGAGCTGCGTACCGTCCGGGGACAGGGTGGGATCACCGACGTCAGTGGCCTCCCCCAGGATGACCTCGACGCTGCCGGCGCGGTCCACCCACACCAGTCTGCCCCCGGGGCGATAGGGTCCCGTCCGGAAGACGATGGGGCCGGCGGCCGATACCGAGAGCGCGGCGGCGCCGAGTCCGGGATCACTGGCCACGCCCTCGGCCACGAGGAAGGGCTCTCCGGTCTCCAACCGGTCGACGTCGAACGGCACGGCCAGCAGCCGACCGTCGCGGACGTACAGCACGTGGCCGGTGTGCGAGTACGAGGCACCGGAATCCGAAAGGAACAGGGATCGGCGCTCGCCGGTGCGTAGTGACATGACGTTGACGGAGCGGACGCCATCAACGCCCTGGGCAAGGAACAGGAAGTGCTCGGGATCGGGCAGAGCCGACGGAAACCGGTGACCCGACTCCCTCGCGGGCTCATCCAGATGCGTGAGCCACTCCACCTCTCCGGCCGCCCCGCCCGCGGCCGACACTCGAGCGATACCGCCTTCGCACTCCGGCACGAACAGGATCGTTCCATCGGGCTGCCAGACGCCCCCGCACGCGTCTGGCGCCTCCGCGAGAGTCTGCGCGGGATCTCCGCCAATGCCAATGCGCCTCAACGCACCGTCGGCGAAGAACGCGACGTGGCGCCCGTCGGGCGACCAGAACGGATAGGAGGCGCCTTCGGTGCCCGCGATCGGCGTCGCCACCGTGGAGGCCATCGGACGGATCCAGAGCGTCGACCGCCCTCCATCACTCGCCACGAAGACCACGAAGCGCCCGTCGGGCGACACGGCCAGCGACGGCGGATCACCCGTCCCGGGCGTGTCGATCGTCAGGCGGTATTCGGGCAGGCGCTGCGGCTCGGGTACGAGCAGGCCGATGACGGCACGCCCGAGCAACGTGACGACCACCACGGCGACCAGAATGACGAGTGCTCCGCGCAACACTCTCCACCCTGGACGGTTCCCGGCGGGGGCTTCCGGCATGGGCTGGGACGGGGGCTTCGGCGGGGGCGGAGGCGCGGCGTCCATCGGTTGGACCTCTACTTCCGGGTCGCCCGGGGCACTTGCGTCGGCGCCCTCCGGTTCCTCGGCCAGCGGCGGAATCGCGCCGCTGATGCCAAGCTTCATCAGACAGGCCCGACATGGCCGCGGAGGAGCGCCCTCGGCCAACTCGGCGCCGCATTCGGGACAACGGCCTCTCGACTCGCCGGATTCCTCGGGTGGCATGGCGACCTCCGTCCGGTACTACACCACCCCCGGAGGAAGGTTACCGTTCTCAGTCGCGGAGGACCGAGACCAGGTACCGGACCTCTCCGCCAACCTCCGCCTCGTGGCCGACGGTGAGCACGATCTCCTCGCGCAGGGACTGGTGGAAGCGCTCGCGCAGGCGATGGATGGCCACCTTGACGGCTCCCTCGCTCATCCCGAGCGACTCGCCCAGCTCCCGGTATGTCGTCGTGTCGCCGTCCCCGACCAGGTGCGCTCGCAGGCGCTCGAAGTGCGCCCCTCGGCCGCGCTGCTCGCAGTCGACGCGCAACCGCTCCATCGCGCGCGCCAGCACCTCCCGCGCCCACCCCTTCTCGAAGATCCGCTCGGGCGACTCGTCCCGACCCGGCTCGAGCCGGTACCTCGCCTCGGCGTCCTCGAGCTCCAGCGACACTGGCGGAACGCCCCCGCCGCGCTTGGCAGCGCCGGCACGGTGCCGCTCGTTGATCAGAAAATGCTTCGCGCAGGCCAGCATGAAGGATCGGAACCTGCCACGCTCGCGCTCGAACCGGCGCAGCGTCTCGCGCTCGACGACCTGCGTGAAGAAGGCCTGCGTGAGATCGCGCGCCTCTTCCGGATCGTGCACCTGGCGCCGGAAGAAGGCATAGAGCGGATACCAGTAGGTCCCGCACAACGCCTCGAGGGCCGCGCGGGACTTCGGCCCGTGCCCCGCCGCCGCCCAGACCATGCCCAGGCTCGTCGTCGGAAACTGGTGCCGGGCGGCCGGACCGGCTGCGCGCTCTCTGCTCATGACCCGCCGCCCGCAGTCTAGCAGTCCGACGGCGCGGTACACTGACGCTCGACCGTTCGGGACTCACCGGACGACACGCCATGCGCGAAACTCCAGACGCCGACCCGCCCGAGCCGCTGCCGACGACCGTCGGTGCGATCTTCACCGAGGGGACCCTGGGCCGCACGCTGCCTGGCTACGAGCCCCGCGACGGTCAGCGGCAGATGGCCGAGGCCGTAGCCGGTGTCGTCGAGAACGGCGGCACGCTGCTCGCCGAGGCCGGCACGGGAACGGGCAAGACGCTCGCCTATCTCGTCCCCGCCATCCTGAGCGGTCATCGCGTGCTCGTCTCCACGGGCACCAAGAACCTCCAGGAGCAGATCTGCTTCAAGGACGTTCCCGCCCTGCTCGACGCGCTCGACGTGCCGTTCACCGCCACGCTGATGAAGGGACGGGGCAACTACCTCTGCCTGCACCGGCTGTCGCAGCTCGAGGCCTCGGACAGCGCGACCCTGTTCGGCGGCGCCGAGGACCCGGTACGCGGGGTGTTCCTCCCGGTGATCCAGGACTGGGCGGAGCGCACCGAGACCGGCGACCGTGCCGAGCTCGCCGAGCTGCCCGAGGATCTGCCCCTCTGGCGGGAGATTGCCGCCGAAGCCGACGCCTGCCTCGGCGCCGACTGCCCGCAGTACGACGACTGCTTCCTCACGCGCATGCGGCGGCGCGCGGCCGAATCCGACGTCGTGATCGTCAACCATCACCTGCTCTGCGCGGACGCGTCGGTCCGGCACGGCGCCTTCGGCGAGGTGATCCCGTCGAGCCCGGTCCTGGTCGTGGACGAGGCCCATCAGCTCGAAGACGTCGTCACGCAGTACTTCGGCGTGTCTGTCGGCCAGCCGCGGCTCGACGACCTCGTGCGCGATGGCGAGCGCCTCCTGGGCACGTGGACGATCGAGGACCACCAGAAGGAGCAGGTCGCGCGCGCGCTGAGGCGCGTGGGTGATCTGGGGGGCGTCTTCTTCGCGGCCCTGCTGACGGCACGAACGGGCGCCGCCGAGTCACGGCAACGCTACACGACCGAAAGCGTGGCAGGAATCGCCGATGAAGCGGACCTCCTGGTCGGCGCGCTCGAGCGGCTCGAGACCGCCCTGGCCGCGGCGGCACCGTCCATCGGCACGCTCGAGGCGAACGAGGCGGCCGAGGCGATCCACCGCCGCGTGGGTGAGCTGCGATCGGCCCTGCGGTTCCTGATCCGCGCCGACGACGCCGACTTCGTCTACTACGTCGAGCCGCGCGGCCGCGGTCTCGTTCTGCGTGCGTCGCCGATCGACGTCTCGCGCATCGTGGGCGAGGCGCTGTTCGATCGTTTCCGGGCCGTGATCCTCACCTCCGCCACGCTCGCCGTCGACGGGTCGTTCGACTACGTGCGGGGACGGCTCGGGCTCCGGCAGGCCGAGGAGCTGCGCGTGGCCTCGGAGTTCGACTACACCCGCCAGGCGCTCGTCTATCTGCCGCGGCGAATGCCGCAACCGCGCGCGCCAGACTTCGCCGAGGCGGTCGCCCGCGAGGCCACAGCGCTCCTGACCCGTTCGCGCGGGCGGGCCTTCGTCCTCTTCACGAGCTATCGCGTCCTGCACGCCGCCCGGCCGTTCCTCGAGATGAGCCTGCCCTATCCTACGCTCGTGCAGGGAACGGCGCCCCGCTCAGCGCTCCTCGAGCGGTTCCGCTCCACGCCAAACGCGGTGCTGCTGGCGACGTCCAGCTTCTGGCAGGGCGTGGACGTGGCAGGCGACGCGCTGAGCTGCGTGGTCATCGACAAGCTGCCCTTCGCCTCGCCCGGCGATCCGGTTACGGCGGCCCGCATCGACGCCGTCGCGGCCCGTGGGGGTGACGCGTTCGGGGAGTACCAGGTCCCGCTCGCGATCCTGGCGCTGCAGCAGGGGCTCGG
>Ga0299906_10000128_pt1 | contig 74033 bp, 59 predicted proteins | sample RVTome_14_FD_200259 | JGI IMG/M metagenome (GOLD analysis project Ga0299906, IMG submission 200259) | Soil microbial communities from uranium-contaminated site in the Upper Colorado River Basin, Wyoming, United States - RVT145D125 (version 2) ...
GCCCGATCTCACGTCGATGAAGAGTGTTGTCCATACCACTTCAATCGGCGGAGCGGGCCGTGTGCTTGCCAGTGAAGTGCTCACGACATCACGCTACGCGGTCACTCGAAAACCCGCGAAAGGCCAGGTATGAGTTCAACCAGTCCATTACCGTATCGACGCTTAGCATCTTGCGTCCGGAGAAGCTCAAGTCTACTCGACCCTGCATGGCCTTGAGCGTAAACCTGTCATTCAGCAGGTCAAGGCACTTGCGGAAAGCGTGGTGTTCGAGCCTTCTCTTGAGAAGCTTCTTGATCTTATGGAAGTAGCACTCCTCATCGTTCAGGACAAACGGACGGAGCCTCAGCAACATCGCGCCCACTTCTTCAGTGTCGACCGGATTTGCGTTTGACCTAATGTGGCTCCCAGCTTCCCACTTCATGGCAATCTGACCACCCCGCCTGTTCTGCACGAACTTGGTCGACCGCAACCGTTCCACTTCGCCGTGAAACCGTTGAAGCCGTTCCCACTCGTCATCGTGAATCTCATACGAAATCGCCTCGACCTGAGATCCGTCGTCAGTGAGGAGTGTAAAGGCTAGGACGGCCACGGCGTGTCAGCTCGCTTGGTGAACATAACGTGTATTCGACAGACCTGCATGATCACCCCAAACGCGGCGAGGCGGTCTGCCTAATGTAGCCTCGAGCTCGCCGCGCGATCGACGCAAAGCAGCGCGGATCCGACGGTTGCGGCACGAGGCGCGTTCGGTGGTGCCTGGCGCTAGATGGGTCCGCCCAACAGCTCGCGCAGATCGTGTGCTGTCGCCGGCACGCCCGCAGCGGAGTGAGGGAGCACGGGGTATGGCGAAGCCTGGGTGCTTCACGGTCCACTCCGAGGAGTCGGTCGAGGGGAGACCGGACGCCGGCCGGCCCGCGGTTCAGGACGTGGGTGTAGATCATCGTCGTCGCCACGTCCTTGTGGCCTAGCAGCTCCTGCACGGTGCGGATGTCGCTGCCGTCCTCGAGAAGGTGCGTGGCGAAGGAGTGGCGGAAGGTGTGGCAGGTCGCACGCTTCGGGATGCCCGATGCCAAGACTGCGCGGCGGACCGCGTGCTGGACGACGGTCTCGTGCAGATGGTGGCGGCGCTTTTGCCCCGAGTCCCGTTCGATGTAGTGCCGGGTCGCGGGGAAAACCCACTGCCAGGCCCACTCGCGGCCGGCGTTGGGAAGCTTCCTCGATAGCGCGCCGGGGAGCTCGACCCAACCGGCGCCATGGTCGAGATCCCTTCGATGCTGTTCTCGAACATGCTCGAGGTGCGCGGTGAGTTCGGACCGGATCGAGAGCGGGAGCACCGTGACACGGTCCTTGTCGCCCTTGCCGCGTCGAACCGTGATCTGGTTGCGGCCGAAGTCGAGGTCCTTCACGCGCAGGCGGCAACACTCGAGCAGGCGCAGGCCGCAGCCGTAGAGCAAGGTCGCCATCAAGCGCGGAGCGCCGTTCATGTGCGAGAGGACGGCGCGGACCTCGTCGCGGGTCAGGACGACGGGCAGACGCGCGGGTGTCTTGGCATGGACGAGATCGTCGAGCCAGGGGAGTTCGATCCGGAGGACTTCACGGTAGAGGAAGAGGAGCGCGGCGAGCGCCTGGTTCTGCGTCGAGGCGGCGACGTTGCGGCGGCTGGCGAGCGCGTTCAGGAAGGCCGTCAAGTGCTCCTGGCCGAACAGCGCGGGATCCCGACGGCCATGGAACTCGTAGTAGCGGCGCATCCAGCCGAGGTAGGCATCCTCCGTGCGCGGGCTGAAGTGCCGCAAGCGCATGGCCTCGCGCGCACGCTCCGAGAGGCGCCGTCCATGGACGCTCGGGCGCGGCTCGCCCGGCCCCTCGCGCACCAAGCACCCCCCATCGATTCCAGGCGACGGGTCGAGCACGGCACGAGTGGCCCCTTGGAACCACCGCCGAGAGCCCCTCTCACGTGGTGGGTTGTTCTGAGCTTCGATTGCTACGAGCATCGGCCTTGGCTCGGGGCCGCCCGAGCGCCTCCCTCCACCTGCACGGAGCCAGTCTATCAAGGACGAAGCGAGCCCCGTCCGGTGACGGCCCTTGCAGCACGGTGCAGAGGGCCGGGTCCGGGAGCCACCCGACGAGAGCAGCTCGACCTCCCCCAGTCCCCTGCTTCGAACTCGAGATGCTGGCCGCCCGCGGTCTGGGACCGCAGGTCCAGGCCTCATCTCTTTTCCCGGCCACGCCTGCGGCCACGGCTGCGGGAACGGGGCCGGTGCACCACCTCGACCTCCCGTTCCCCGCCGGGATCGGCCGTCACCGCGAGGCGTCCCGAGCGTCCCCGGGAAAAAGGGGGTAGCCAGTCGACGACAGGTGTAGTACTACAGGTGTCGTCCAGCCGCGATCCGACTCGGAGACCCCCATGGACCCGCACTCGCCCTTCGCCCTGCTCTCCCGCCCGCTGCTCGCCTGGCTCGCCACGTTCGCCCTGCACAGCAGCGCCTGGCTCTCGCTCGCGTGGCTCCTCACCCGCGGCGTCCGGGTCGCGCGGCTGCGCGACCTCGCGTGGAAGGCCGCCGCGCTCGCGAGCGTCCTGACGCCCAGCCTCGCGCTCGCGGTCTCGCGCCAGCCGGCCTGGGAGCTTCGCGCGGCGACGGCCGGCGCCCCCGCCGCACCCGCCGCGACGCACGCCGGCGCGAGCGGCGGGCCGATCGCGCTCCGCGCCCAGACGGCCGCGAACCTCCGACGTGCGACGATCGGGGCGCCGCGTCCGGCGCAGAGCCCGTCCGCCGTGGAGAGCGGCTCCGTGCCCTGGACGCTCGGCCTCGCCGCCGCCTGGCTCCTCGGCGCGGGCCTGGGGGTGGCGCGCCTCTGCGCCGCTCGCCGGCGGCTCTTGCGCGCCATCGGGCCCCGCGCGCGCGTCACGCAAGGGCCGCTCCTCGAGACCTGGTGCGAGCTCGCGCGCGGGTACTCGCGGCGCGTGCGGCTGACGCGCAGCCGGGCCTTCCACTCGCCGATCACATTGATGCGCGAGGTGTGCCTCCCCGAACGCGCGGAAACCGAGCTCGGCGCGGACGAGCGCCGCGGGCTCCTGGCGCACGAGCTGGCCCACGTGGTCCGGCGCGACCCGCAGTGGCTGCTCGCGGTGCACGCGCTCGAGCGGGTGTTCTTCTTCCAGCCGCTCTTCGGCATCGCGCGCCGGCGGCTGCAGCACGAGATGGAGCTCGCGAGCGACGACTGGGCGGTGCGCCGGCTCGGGCGCCCGCTCCCCGTCGCGCGCTGCCTGGCGCGCGTCGCCGAGTGGCTCGAGGGCGAGGCTCTGCCCTCGCCCTCGCCGTTGATGGCGGCGCAGCGCTCGACGCTCGTCCTGCGCGTCGAGCGCCTGGTCCAGGGTCCCCCGGCCGTCGCGTCCCGGCGCTCGCTCGCGACGCTCGCGTTCATGACGGCGGCGGGCACCGGGGCGATGTCGATGGCCGGCCCGCGCGTCGAGCTGCCCGGGCCGGCGGGCGATCCGCGGACGGGCGAGGCCGCGGAGCTCGCCGAGGCGGCGTGGCAGGACGTGCTCGCCGGCCTGCAGGCGGAGCGCGCGGCGCGCCGGCACGCCGAGCGCGACGTCGCGACCTATCGCATCGCCTCCGGCGACCTCGTGCGCGTCGTCGACTTCCAGAACCGCGAGGGCATCGACGCGCGCGAGCTCGTCACAGGGCTGGGCACGGTCCTCCTGCCGCACGTGGGCGTCGTCGAGGTCGCCGGCCTGGCCCAGGAGGAGCTGCGCGCGAAGCTGAAGGAAGCCTACGCGCCCTTCTTCGCGAGCATGGACCTCCACGTCCAGGTGCTGCCGCGCGAGGAGCCGGCCGACTACTTCGTCCTCGGCGCGGTGGAGCGCAGGGGCCGGCACGCCTGGCGCGCCGACCTCACGCTGTTCGAGGCGCTGACCGACGCGTGCCCCGGCGCCGCGGCCGACCTCGCCCTCGTGCGGGTGATCCGCGCCGACCCCGTCGACCCGCTGCTCCTCACGTGCGACCTGCGGCGCATGGCCGAGACCGGCGACACGAGCCGGAACGTCCTGGTCGCGCGCGGCGACATCCTCTTCGTCCCGGAGAAGCCCGGTGCCGAGGCGCACAGCGAGGCCGCGCCGGGCCGCAACCTCGAGGGCCAAGGAGCCGTCCTGGACGAGAAGATCAGGAGCTTCGTGAGGGCAAAGGAGCGCGCGCGCGCCGGCGGCGCCGCGCCCATCCGCCTCGAGCTCGGCGCGGACGGCGCGATCCGCACGGCGGACGGGAAGGTGTTCGGCGCCGCGGGCGCGCTCGCGCTGGACGACGTCGAGGCCTGGCTCCTCGCCGAGCTCGGCCGCGAGCAACGCGCGCCGTTCGAGATGAGCGAGCGCCCGCTCGTCCTCGGCGGGACCGGCGTCTTCGAGTTCTCGCTCGTGCAGCGGCTGCTCGAGCTCTGCGGCCGCCACGGGGTCTACCGCTGGGAGTTCCAGCTCGGGACGAGTGCGCTCGGCGGCGCGCTGCCGAGCGACCTCGCCGAGATCGGGGAGCCGATCGAGGAGGGCGCGCCCGACACCGCCCGCGCGTGGAGCCAGCGCCCGATCGAGGTGAGCCTGCGGGTCGAGCGCGAAGGCCGCAAGGTCGACCCGGCGACCGGCGCGCCGTACGGCGGCGAGGGCCCGTTCGCGTACGACGCTTCGCGGCGCCTCGAGTGCGAGGTGGCGTGCCAGGTGGGTCGGGTCGGAGACGAGGACGTCACGAGCCGGGCGGTCTCGACGGGGACGATCGCGGACGCGGTCGGGGCCGCCGGCCGCGCGCTGGCGCAGCTGCACGAGCGCTACCCGGAGCGCGCCGTCGTGATCGACGCCCACCCCGGCAGCGTGTACTCCGACGTCGTCGCCGTGCTGGACGCCGTCGTCGCGGCCGGCTTCACCGACGTCCGCTTCGTCGGACCGCGCCGGTGAGCCGCGCGTCGAGGGCCCCGCGCCAGCTCAGCGAGCTCCAGCTCGCCATCCTGCGCGTCCTCTGGGAGACGGGCGAGGCGCGCGCCGCCGAGGTGCACGCGGCGCTCTCCCGCGACCGCGGCCTCGCCCAGACGACCGTGTCGACGCTGCTCGCGCGCCTCGAGAAGCGCGGCCTGATCGCGCACCGCAGCGAGGGCCGGCAGTTCGTCTACCGCGCGCTCGTCGGCGAGGAGGAGCTCAACCGCAAGATGGTCCACGAGCTCGCCGACCGCCTCTTCACGGGCGACGTCGCCGAGCTCGTCAACCACCTCCTCTGCGCCCGCGACGTGCGGCCCGGGGACCTCGCGCGCATCAAGGCGCTGATCGAGGAGCGCGAGCGCGAGCTCGGCGGCAGCTCGTAGGAAGGAGCCGCGATCGCGCTCAGCGCGCGCTGCAGAACGCGCCGACGCGCTCGGCGACCTCCTCGGCCCGATCCCACGCCATCCAGTGCTCGCCCGCGCGCACGAGCTCGAAGCGCGCCCCGGGCACGAGGCCCGCGAGCCGCTCGCCGTGGACCGGCGGGAAGTGCCGGTCGCGCTCGCCCCAGAGGACCAGGGTGGGCGCGCCGACGCGCTCGTAGCGCCGCGGCAGCTTCGGCAGCGCGCCCTGGTAGCCGGCGCACATGCGCGAGACGAACGCGCGCACCTCGGGCCGCCGGAAGCAGCGCCAGAGGTCGGCGCGCACCTGGGGGTCGAGCCGGGTCCCGCGCGGCAAGGACGTGCGCAGCGCGCGCGCGAACACGGCGCGCGGGAGATGGCGCAGCACGAGGCGGTTCCAGCCCAGCCGTCGCAGCAGCCGAATCTCGATCGAGGTCGCCTCGTCCCAGAGCACGAGCGAGTTCAGCACGACGAGCGAGCGCACGCGCGCGGGCCACTCGGCGGCGGCGACGAGCGCGGGCTGGCCGCCCATGTCGTGGCCGACGACGTGGGCGCGCTCGGCGCCGACGTGGTCGAGCACGGCGATCAGGCGCTCGGCCATCTGGTGGGGCGACGCGCCCCCGGGCCAGGCGGGGCTCTCCCCCATTCCGGGCCAGTCGAACGCGATCACCTCGAAGCGCCCTGCGAGCCGCGCGGCGAGCCGCGCGAAGAGCTGCAGGTTCTCGGGGTAGCCGTGCAAGAGGACGAGCGGCGGGCCGCTGCCGAGGCGCGCGACGCGCAGGCCGCGGCCCGGGCCAGGTCCATGGGCGAGGGTCTCGAACGTCGTCGTCAGCATGGTCGGCGCGCGGCGCTGCGCAGGTCGGCGGCGCAGAGGTCGGCGGCGTGCACGCCCGACACGGCGCAGAAGCTGACCCACTGCCCCGGGTGCGTCGAGCTCCCCGCGAGGTAGAGCCGCTCGAGGTGCGGGCTCCGGTGGGCGAGGCGCCCGCGGCGCATGAAGCGCGCCGTCATCGCGGGGTTCATGCTCTCGCGGTAGAGGTGGAAGTCGCGGCCGAAGGCGCGCGGGACGCGCGTCGCGAGCACCCGCACCTCCCCCGCGCCAGCGCGCCACCAGGGCTCGGCGAGCAGGCGCTCGAGCGCGCGCTCCTGCGCGTCCTCGTCCAGCGCGGCCGCCTCGGCGTGGCGCAGCGGCGCGATCAGGCGCGCGGGGTAGGCGCCGTCGCGTGCGGGGTGGCCGATCGCCGCGGGTTGCACGAAGAGCCGGCAGCCCGAGCTCGCGGGCAGGAAGAAGCGCAGGTACGCGTCGCCGCGCGCGCGGAGCTCGAGGTAGGCGCAGACGCCGGGCGACTGCAGGGGCAGCCGCGCGAGCCGCCGCGCGGCCGCCGCGCGGAGCCCTTCGATCCACTCGAGCGTCGTGCCGAGGCCGCTGTAGTTCGAGACGACCGCGTCCGCGCGCACCTCGCCGCCCTCCGCGAGGCGCACCCCGGCCGCCCGCCCGCCTTCGCACACGAGCCCCGCGACGCGGCATCCGGTGCGCAGCCGCACGCCGAGCTCGCGCGCGCGGTCCGCGAGCACCGCCGCGACGCGTCCGACGCCGCCCTCGGGGACGAACGCGCCCACGCCGTGGACGAGCGCCGGCACGAGCGCCAGGGGGCTCGGCGCGGCGCGCACGTCCCCGGCCGCGACGTGCGTCCAGATCGCGAGCGCGCGCCGCACGGGCTCCGGCAGCCCGCTGCGGGCGAGCACTCCCTCGAGGCTGCGCAGGAGGAACGGGACGTCGCGCCAGGCGCCGCTGCGCGCGAGATCGGAGAGGCGCGGCCGCGGGACGAACTGGAGCGGCCGCAGGCGCGCGTGCACGCGAGCGGTCCGGCGCACGAAGTCCGCGTACCTGCGCCCCGCGCCGGGCCACTCGCGCTCGAGCTCGTCGGCGGTGCGCCCGGCGTCGGAGTGGATGCGCACGCGCGCGCCGCCCTCGAGCTCGACCCGGTACACCTCCTCGAGGCGCACGAGGGAGAGGCGCTCGGCGAGGCCCGTTCCGAGCCGCTCGAAGGCCCACTCGAGGCCCGGGCGGTCGAGCAGCACGTAGGGACCCGCGTCGAAGGCGAGGCCGCCGTGCACGACGCTCGAGGCGAGGCCGCCCGGCGCATCGCGCGCCTCGAGCAGCTCCACCTCGTGCCCGAGGTGCGCGAGGCGCGCCGCGGCGGCGAGCCCTCCGACGCCGGCGCCGACCACGACGACGCGGCTCACCGCGGCACCGCGAGACCGAGGAGGCGCCGCACGAGGCGGCGCTGGAGGCGCAGCGCGAGGCTCGTTCGACCGCGCGGCGGGAAGGCGCGCTCGTCCATCGGGGGCACGAACGCCGCGCCGCGCCCGCCGCAGCTCCGGTAGACGGGATACGAGAGGTGGCTCAAGAGCGAGCGGAAGCCGCCGTCGTACGGGGTGCGCCAGCCCGCGATCGGCCGGTCGGGGCCGCGGACCTCGGTGCGCGGCAGCGGGTCTCCGAACCACTGGCACGCAGCGCGGTAGAAGCCGATGCGCCGCGGATCGGGGGCGCCCATGTGGCGCGTGGCGACGAGGTCGGCCGCGAGCGCGTCCTCGGCCGCGTAGAGCCGCCGCGGCGCGGGCGGGTCGGGGCACGCGATCACGCCCAGCATGCCGTCGGCCGCGCGCTCGTACCCTTCGATCAGCGCCAGGTGCGCCGGGAACTCCACCAGCGGCATGAAGAGCGCGGTCGTGCGCTCGGCCTGCCGCTCGCCGAAGAGGTAGTCCTCGAGGCGCGCCCCGACGCCCTGCATCCCGCCCAGGCACAGGTGCGAGAAGTCGGTCGGGTGGCTGCGCAGCTTCACGAGCACGACGCGCACGTCGGCCTCGCGCCAGGAGCGCGCGATCGTGTCCTGGGCGAGCCCGAAGGCGTAGCGGTGCGGCGCCTGGTCGTCGGTCAGGTCGACGACCCGGTAGCCGCCGTCGAGCCCGAGGTAGCGCGCGACCTCGAGGACGCTGCGGCGCGCGTAGAACTGGTCGTAGAGGTTGCGCCCGTCGCCGACGAGCACCGTGCGCACCCCGAGCTCCGCCAGGCGGCGCGCGAGGACGTCGAGGAGCTCGCGGTCGACTACCATCGAGCGGTCGCGCGCGTCGTAGGCGAGCATGAAGCTCGCCTTGACGGCGACGACGAGCTCGGCGGGCGGCTTGCCGGTCTCGGCGGCACGCCGCAGGACGATGCGCGCGAGGCCGACATCGTCCAGGATGCGCGCGAACGCGGCCTCCTTGGCGAGCCTCGGCTCGCCCTCCAGGACGTGTACCACGCCGCCGCGCCCGACGGGGCTCGCGGCGAGCGGGCTCGCGCGCAAGGGGCGCGGCAGGAAGAAGTCCCCGAGCGCGCCGAGCCGCTCGACGAGGTCCTGCTCGCGCACGCCTTCGCGCAGCGTCCCCGCGTCGTCGAGGCTCTCCGCGAGGATCTGGAAGACCTGACGGTGGCGGTCCTCGTCGCCCGCCATCCGCTCGAACTCGCCGCGCGTGCGCTCGTCGAGCCCGGGGTAGTCGAGCGCGAGGCGCGCGAGCCGCCGCCAGCAGGCCGCCGCGGTGCGCTCCGCGTCGACCTGCAGCGCGGCGAACGAGCGCAGGGAAGAGAGGCGCAGCTCGCCGCGCACGCCGCGCGGCACCTTGCCGGCGAGCCGCCCGACGAGCGTGACGAGCCGCGCGAGCGAGGCCGAGACGGGCGCGCGGCGCCAGCGCACGTGCTGCTGCTCCGCGCTCGCCCAGCCGCCGATCGAGCCCGCGATCTGGCCCGCCAGCGCGCCCAGGCGCGTCCACGGGCCGGCGACCTTGACGAGCAGGCCGCGCGTGAACACTGCGTGCATCTCCTCGTCCTTCCACGCCCAGACCAGGCTCTGGCGGAAGAGCTCGCGCACCCCCTCGGGGATCGCAAGCTCGTCGAGGCGGCGCCCGAGGACCTCCTCGCGGTACGCGACGGACACGAGCTGCTCGCGCTCGAGGGCGAGCAGCAGGAGGCGCGTGATCTCGAGCCGCGGGCGCGAGCGGTAGCGCGCCTCGAGGCCGTCCAGCGTGGCCTGGAACTCGTCGAACAGCTCGCCCATCGATCGCCCAGAGGGAATCCGGAGGGGTTTCCTTCGTCGAGCATCACACGCTGCTCGACGCGCAGCACACGATCCGCGCGAGCGGGCCGCGGGGGAAGCGCTCCCCTGGGTCGTCTGGGAGCGGCTGGCCGAGATCGAGTACCCGGCCGGGCGTAACCCCGCTCAGGAACACGGATTGCAACTGAATCGGCGGATCGAAAATCGAGTTTTCGATCCGCCTGGCGGCGCTTGAGCCTCTAGCCTGACAAGGTGCTGCCGCGCCATCTGCAAGCCTCGCTCGAGTCAGCGGCCGACCAGCTCCCCGTCGTCACGCTCACCGGCCCCCGTCAGTCCGGAAAGACGACCCTGGCCCGACACACGTTCCCCGATCACGCCTACGCCTCGCTGGAAGATCCGGAAACCAGGGAGTTCGCGTTGGAGGAGCCGCGGCGATTCCTCGCGAGCTTCTCGCGCGGCGTCGTGCTCGACGAGGTGCAGAGAACGCCGGGTCTTTTCTCGTTCATCCAGGTGATCGTCGACGAGGATCCCCGACCAGGTCGCTTCGTGCTGACGGGATCCGAGAACTTCCTTCTCGCCGAGCGTATCTCGCAGAGCCTGGCCGGCCGATGTGCGGTACTCCACTTGCTTCCCTTCAGCAGGGGAGAGCTCGAGCGCAGGCCGGCCATCGATCCGGCGCAGCTCGATGCCCCGGAACGGGACGAGGGGTGGCCCTCGAGTGCAGGGAAAGCCGAGCCTTCGCTCGACGAGGCCCTGTTTCGGGGCTCCTACCCCCGCGTCCACCACACGGGTGTCGATGCGCGCAGGTGGTTGTCGGGCTACGTCGCCACCTACGTCGAGCGGGATGTTCGCCAGGTCGTCAACGTCGGGCAGCTCGAGATCTTCCAGCGCTTCCTCCGTCTTTGTGCTGGTCGCAGCGGGCAGGTCCTCAACCTCGCTTCGCTGGCCAACGACGTCGGCGTGAGCCCGCCGACCGTGAGATCCTGGTTGTCCGTTCTCGAGGCGAGCTTCCTCGTTCTACGCCTCCCACCGCATCTCTCGAACTTCAACAAGCGCCTGATCAAGTCGCCCAAGATCCACTTCGTCGACTCGGGGTTGCTCTGCTTCCTGCTCGGGATTCGCAGTCCAGACGACCTCGCGAGCCATCCGTTGCGCGGCGCCGTCTTCGAGAGCTTCGTGATCTCCGAGTTCCTCAAGTCCTTCCAGCATGTCGGCGAAGAAGCTCCGCTCTACTTCTGGCGTGATCGAACGGGCAACGAGATCGACCTCCTCGTCGATCTGGGCCGCCGTCTCGTGCCCTGGGAGATCAAGTCGGCCGAGAGCGTGACGACCAAGGCCTTCGCCACGCTCTCGTGGTGGCAAGGGCTGGCCGGCAACCCCCATCGCGGCGGCGGTCTGGTCCACGGAGGTGAACGCAGCTATCGACGCAACAGTCTTGCGGTGAGGTCCTGGCGCCACTGCTCCTGAGGCCGCGCCGCTACATGCTCTGCAACCCAGGGAGCGAGCCGGCGCAGGACGCCCGGTCCCGCCCGGTTCACGAGCCCGACCCCGCTGGCGGGCGGTGGCCCGGTGAGTACTTCAGCACGCGCACCTTCTCGATCGTGACCAGCCCCTCGTGGACCATCTCGTCGAGGATCGGCACCAGGCGCTCCATCTGCTCCTCGCTGTCCACGACCTCGAGCACGACCGGAAGGTCTTCCGAGAGCCGCAGGATGTGGGTCGTGTGGATGACGCTCCGCGCCCCGAACCCGGCGGCGCCGCGCAGCACCGTCGCCCCCGCGAACCCCTCCGCCCGCAGCCGTTCGAGCAGGGCCGTCACGAGGGGGCGGTGGTGCCACTTGTCGCCCTCGCCGATGAAGACCCGGGCCAAGAGCTGTTCGCCATCGAGCACGCGCATCCCAATTCCTCCGCTTCATTGTCCGGGCCCGACAAGGAACCTGCCACAGGCCCACCCGAGAGCTCCGGCTGCGAGGCAGCCGGCGACGGTCGCCGCGATGTTCAGGGCGCAGAGGGCCCAGGCCCCGTCCTGCGCGAGCTGGAGCGTCTCGTAGTTGAAGGTCGAGTACGTGGTGAACCCGCCCATGACGCCGGTCGAGAGCGCGATGCGCACGGTCGGCGGGATGGCCTCCGTGCGCAGGCCGACGAACATCACGAGCGCGAGCAGGAACGACCCGAGGACGTTCACGGCGAGCGTCCCGAAGGGGAACTGCGGGCCGAGCCGCGCCTGCACCCAACCTTCGAGGTGGTAGCGCGCGACGCTGCCGATCGCTCCACCGATTCCGACGTAGAGGCTGTTCATTCTCGATCGTCTCCATGGCAGGAGGCGCCGCGGAGCTGCGAACGGGACACTCCCACGATGCCTCGCAGGAGTCATCGGCCGGCGCGTGCCGGCGGTCGATGGCGGACTCCACCGGCCGGGCTCGACGGTGTGTAGCACGGGCGGCCCGCCGGAGTACAGCGCGAGCCAGAAGGGCGCGGCGCCGCCCCCCCGCAACGGGGAGGCGGCGCCGCGTCGAAGGCCGCACCCGAGGCCGTCGGGCGCAACTAGGGGACGAAGATCACGTGCAGGCCGTCGGAGGTGTTGAAGAACGCGCCTCCCGCCGCGGGGTCGCGGTACCAGCACTGGAAGTTCTTGGCACCGGCCACCGTGATGCCGACCGAGGGCAGGTCGACCGCGCGGATCGCGATCTGGCCCGACGCGAGCCCCGGCGGCAGGATGCGCGTCAGGCCGCCGCCGGTGCACAGGAAACCGTTCCCGAAGGGCACCTGGATCTGGTTCGGTCCGAAGAAGAAGATGAACGGCTGGTTCGGCACCGGGCTGGAGCGCAGCGTCACGTCGTTGTCGGCGATGCTGGCGGAGCCGCTGGCCGAGATGAGCGCCGGGAAGCCGGTCGAGTTCGGGTTCGCGACGCAGTAGTTGTCGCCGAGGTCCCCTTCGCACTCGTCCGGGATGCCGTTGCCGTTCAGGTCCGTCGAGTTGCCCCTGAAGATGTCGTAGTCGTCAGGGACGCCGTTCTCGTTGCAGTCGGCGCCGCCCGAGAGGTAGAGCGCGACGCGGTAGTCCTCGTCGTCGCTCGTCGGGTCGCCGCCCGTGCCGGTCTGCAGGTCGAAGTCGCCGTCGTCGTCGGCGTCGTAGACGATCTGCACGTTGAGCAGGAGGCCGCCGAGCGTCCTGGAGTCGGCGGTGGCGAGGCTGGCCGGGTCGAGGTTGTTGAACGCGACCGAGCTGATGTTGCCCGAGAACGCCGTGCTGGAGGAGATCGAGTTCGAGTCCGCCAGGTCGATGAAGCGCACCTGGTAGTTGCGGCCGGAGTTGCGGCCCGGGAACACCCAGCCGACCTCGAGCACCTCTTCGAGCTGGTAGCTGAAGTCGGAGGGATCGAGCACGGCGCGCACGAGCGCGTTGTCGAAGTCGCTCGTGCCGCCGACGAGGAAGCGCTCGATCGCCGCCACGAAGTACACGTTGCCCGCGGAGTCGATCATCGGCGGACCGATCGAGGGACCCAGCGGCGTGCCGCCGGTGACGGTGGAGAGGCTCACGAGACGCCCGATCACGGCGCCGTCCTTGCCGTCGCGGATCGCCTTGCCCGTGCCCCCCACGCCGGTCGTGCCGTCGTTGTGCGCCGCGAGGGTCCACGCGACCCCGCCGGCCGTGACGCGCGCCACCGCGATGGCCTGCCGGTCGTGGTCGTCGTCGCCGACCGTGCTGAAGGGGCCCGTGCCATGGTCGATCACCGCCGCCGCCAGCATGGTCTCGGTCGCGACGTCGAGCCCGACGGCGACCTGACCGTTGCCGCCGCGGAAGGAGGTCTGGCTGCCGTGGTGCACGAACTCGATCGCCGGGGCGGCCGGCGTCGTCCAGCCGTCGTCCGGGTCCGTGATCGTCGCGGGCAGGGTCAGCGCGCGGTTGCCGGACACCCCGCCGGCGGCCGTGATGCCCCACACGATCATGTGGAAGACCTCGTCGGTGGACGAGTGCGCCGAGTCGATGCCGAGCTGGCCGGCGGTGCCGCGGGCCGAGGACGCGCCGAGGACGGAGGGGAAGTTCCGCTGGGTGTACGACACGTTGCCGCGCGTCTCGACGATGCCCGCTGGCAGGTGGGCGAAGGAGCTGCCCACCGTCTCGAGGAACCAGTCGCTCGCCCAGGACGAGCCGATGAGGCGCGGTCCCCCGAGGCCGGTGGGGAGGATCGTCGGAGTCGCCTGCACCGTCGGGTCGGCGCTGATGACGTGGACGCTGCAGGCCGCGTGGGACCCGCCCGCGGCGTCGATGACGTTGAGGACGCCGTTCGTACGGCAGAGGTTGCTGACCCGGAAGTAGTTGTTGTCGACGATGGCCGTCCGGCCGCACCCGTCGGTCGTGCCGAAGCTGTCGGCGCGGAACACAGCCTGACCGCTGGAGTCGATGCTGCCCGCGCCGAACTGCGAGAGGTTGCAGGTGTAATTGGGCGAGTTGACGGCGGTGACGACGCGCGACACGTACAGGCGCGAGGGCAGCGTCGTCTCGAAGTTGACCACTCCGGAGACGATGTTGTTCATGCTGTTCGCGGCCGTCCCGAAGTCGGAGATCACGAGCCCGAACTGGTTCCCGCGCTTGCCCGTCGTGTCGACCGGCGTGCCGGGGTCGTTCTTGGTCGGGTCGTGGTTGATGCCGAAGCCGGGCGCGCTCCAGAGGTCGTAGCTGGTGCGCACGAAGGGGACGCCCGAGCGCTGGTCCTTGCTCAAGGCCTGGGCGCTGATCAGGTTGTTGAAGAAGGACGGCGTCGAGGACTGCTCGGACGACTTGACGAGGGGCGCCATCCCGTACTTGTTGTCCCAGGACGAGCTCACGATCGTCTGGTCGACGATGAAGTCGTTGACCTGTTCGAGCGTGTCGTGTGAGTCGAGGGAATCGCCGGGAACCGCGCGCAGCTTCGAGACGCTGTCTTGCGCGGAGACGACTCCCGCGGTGGCCAAGAGGGCCAGGATCGCAAACGGTTCTCTCATGGGATCGAGCTTTCGATGACGGTTGCGAGGACGAGCCGAAAGGTGGAAGGCCGTCAGGATAGTCGCGCCGCGGCGCCGCGCGGTTTGAAGGTCCGGTGAACCTCGGGAATCGCCCGGGGAGAGCCGGATTGCGGGCGCGCTTCCCGCACGGCGCTCACTGCGCGGCGGGGCCGGGCGCGGACACCACCTCGGCCGGCCGGGGCTCGGAGGCCTCGTGCGCTCGCGCCCGGCCCTCCGGGCGCGCGGGCTCCTGCGCCGGCCGGACGGCGCTCGCGGGCACCGGCTCGGGCAGCGGCGCGAAGGCGTGCAGGCGTCGCGTGACGACGGCGCCGGACGGAGAGCGGAGGGCGCGCGGGCCGGCGGCGTGCAGGGCCGGCCTCCACGCGAGCCACGCGCCCAGCGCCGCGAGGCCGAGCAGCACGCTCCAGGTGGGGAAGCTCCACGCCCTCGGTCTCCGTCGTCCGCGCATCGATCGGGGCCTCGCCGTGCCCCGGGCCGAGCGATCGTAGGGATCTCGGCCGGTTTGGGAAGGCCCGCGGCGGCATTCGCGCGCGCCGACCCCTCCTGCGGGCCCGCTGCGGGCCCTCGGGGAGGGCCTCGGGGTACCGTACGCGCGTGAAGCCCGCCCACCGCTCGCCCGGGGCGCCGACCCTGCTGCTCGTGCCGACCGCCGAGGAGCTGGCGCGGCTGCGCCCGCTGCCCCCCGGGCTGGCCCTATGCGCGGTGTGCGGCTTCGGTCCCGTGGCCGCGGCGGCGCGCGCCGCCGAGCTGCTCGCGCGGCTCGAGCCGCGCCGCGCGCTGCTCGTCGGCATCGCCGGCACTTACGACGAGAACGAGCTCGCGATCGGTCGCGCGGCGTGCTTCGCGGAGGTCGCGCTCGACGGCGTCGGCGCGGGAAGCGGGGAGCGCTTCCAGGGGCCGCGCGAGCTCGGCCTGCCGCAGTGGACGGGCCCGCCGGCGATCGTCGATCGGCTGCCGCTCGCGACGCCCGCCGGCGTGCCGAGAAAGCCCCTGCTCCTGACCGCGTGCGCGGCGGCCGCTTCGAGCGCCGAGGCGCGGGCGCGCCGCGCGCGCTTTCCCGGGGCCCTCGCGGAGGACATGGAAGCGTTCGCCGTTGCGTTCGCGTGCGCGCGCGCCCGGGTGCCGCTCACGGTCGTGCGCGGAGCGTCCAACACGGCGGGCGATCGGGCCCGCGAGCGCTGGCGCGTCGACGATGCCCTCGCGGCGGCCCGCACACTGGCCGTCATGCTGCTCGCAAGGGGCGCGGAGGAAGAGCGGTGAGCGCGACCGTGCGGGTGGGCATCTCGACCTGTCCCAACGACACGTTCCTGTTCCACGCGATCCTCGAGCGTCGCGTCGACCTGCGCGGCCTCTCGTTCGAGGTCGAGCTGGCGGACGTCGAGGAGCTGAACCGGCGGCTCTTCGCGGGCGAGCTCGACGTCGCCAAGGCGAGCTTCCACGCGGGCCTCCTGCTCTCGCGCGAGCTCGGGGTGCTGCCGACGGGCTCGGCCCTCGGCTTCGGGGTCGGCCCCGTCTTGCTGGCGCGCGCCGGCGGTCCGCTCCCCGACGTCGCGACCGCGACCGTCCTGTGCCCGGGGGAGCACACGACCGCCCACCTGCTCTACCGGCTGTTCCACGGCGGCCGCGCGCGACAGGCGGTGTTCTCCGAGGTGCTCGACGCGCTCGCCGAGGGCCGGGCCGAGCTCGGAGTGTGCATCCACGAGGGGCGCTTCACGTTCCGCGAGCGCGGTCTGCGCCTCGTCGAGGACCTCGGCGAGCGCTGGGAGCGCGAGACCGGCGTCGCGCTCCCCCTGGGCGGCCTGCTCGCGCGGCACGCGCTCGGCCCCGAGCGCCTGCGGGCGGTGCAGGCGGTGCTCTGCGACTCGCTCGCGTACGCGCGCTCGCACCGCGCGGAGGCGCTCGCCACGATGCGGCGCCACGCACAGGAGCATTCCGACGACGTGCTCTGGGCGCACGTCGAGCTCTACGTGAACGAGCGCACGACCGACCTGGGGCGGCCGGGGCGCCGCGCGCTCGCGGAGCTCGCGCGGAGGGCGCGCGCCGCGGGCCTCGTGCCCGAGGGCCAGCCCGCGCTGCGCGTCGTCGGCGACTGGCGCCTCTACCACCTCGCCCCGCGCGAGGACTGGGCCGCGTTCCTCGCGCGCGGCGGCGAGTGGCGTCCGCCCTCGCTCGACACCGCGGGCTTCGTGCACCTCTCGTTCGCCGAGCAGCTCGAGGGCACGCTGGAGCTCCATTTCGGGCGCTCCACCGAGCTGGAGCTCGTCGAGGTCGCCGAGCCCGGGGTGCGCGCCGACCTCGCTCTCGAGCCCGCGCGCGGGGGAGCGCGCTTCCCCCACCTGCGGCGCGCGCTGCGGGTCGCGGACGTGGTCCGAACCTGGCCCGTCGTGCGGCGCGGCGGCGCGTGGCGACTCCCCGACCTCGACGACTAAGCCCGGGCCGGAGGCCGTCACGGGACGATACGCGGCCCCCTGCAACGCGCGCGGGCGCGCCCTCCTGGGACGCACCCGCGTCGATCCCGCGGCCGCGCTGGCCGGGACGGGGCTGCGGCCCGGCGATCCGGGCCCGCCGGTCAGGACGACCCGCCCGAATCGCGCAGCTCGAGCATCTCCTTGCGGATGTCCTGGGCGTGGTTCTTGATCTCCTGCATCGCCTTGCGGACGCGCGCGCAGGCGGCCTTGTTGCCCTGCTCGGCCTTCTCGACGTCGCCGCGGACGCCTTCGATGGCAGCGCAGAGGGCCTCGTAGTTCTGGCTCATCGTGAGTCGCTTCCGAGTGTTGGTTGCGGGGGAAGCCCGTGTGCGGGCCGTTGTTCGTCGTCGTTCACGTTCGGTCCGCGGGCGCCCGGAGGGGCCCGAGACCCCGCTAGGAGACACTCTGGACGGCCCGGATCAAGCGCGAACCCCCCCGCCAGAGGGCCAAAAACTGGGGGGTCCGACGGCATGGTCGCCCGCGCCGAGGGTCGTCCAGAGCTCCTATCCTGCTCGGGCAGAAGGACTTAGGCTCGCTCGTGGGCCGAGAGGCGAGGTCGGTCGGGGGGGACGCCCCCCATGCGGCAAACCTCCTCCCACTCCGCGCGCGTCACCGGCTGGACGGAGAGCCGCTGGCCGCGCTGCACGACCGCCATCGTCGCCAGCTTCGGGTTCGCCTTCAACTCGGCGAGGCTCACGAGGGCCTTCAGCCGGCGCGTCGCGCGGACGTCGACCCCGTACCAGCGCGGCGCCTGCGGATCCGAGCGCGGGTCGAAGTGCGGGTCGTTCGGATCGAACGCGCTGGCGTCGGGATAGCCCTCGCGCGCGACCTCTGCCAGCCCGGCGACGCCCGGCGGATCGGCGTTCGAGTGGTAGAAGAGGATGCCGTCGCCCTTCTTCATGACGTCGCGCATCGAGTTGCGCGCCGTGTAGTTGCGCACGCCGTCCCAGAACGTGCGCCGGTCCTCGGCCGCCCACAGGTCGTCGAAGGAGAAGACCTCGGGCTCGGACTTCATCAGCCAGTAGCGGCGCGTTCGCTCGGGCATGGCCTGTCGAGAACGGACGTCAGTGGCTCCAGCGGGGCTGGCGCGGATCGCTCTCGGACGAGCGCAGCCCGAGCGGCACTCCGAGCACCTCGCTCCACACGATCGCGCTCTGCAGGCGCCCGCGCGGGCGCCGCGACGCGGGGGCGAGCGGATCGCGCCGCTCCTCCTCGACCGCCGCGAGCGCCGGGAGCGCCGGGACCCGCACGGCGTCCCCGACGCCGCGCTCGGGCGCGGCCCCGAGGGCCGGCGGGACCTCGGCCGCAGCGCCCAGGTCCTCCTCGAGCGCGGACTCGGCGGGCAGCGGGGCGAGGTCGGCGGGCGGGACGAGCTGCGGTTGGTGCGGCGATCCCGGAGCGGCCTGCGCCGGCGCGGGCCCGAGCGCCGCTCGCGCGCCGGGTGCGGGCTCGACAGGTGCGGGCTCGACCGGTGGCGGCGGGGGCGCGCGGGGCGGCGGGACGTCGCCGCGCAAGAGGTCCTCCCAGGTGATCGGGCGCGGCCCGCGCGCCTCGGGCGTTGGGGCGGCGCCGCCCCCGGGCCGGCGCGCGGGCCGACGGGCGTCGCGCGGCGGCTGCTGCTGCGCCGTCTCGAGCACGCGCCGCAGGAGCGGCGCCAGGAGGAAGAGCGCCAGGAGGAGGTAGCCCTCGATGCCGGCGAGGAGGACGTTCGAGCTCGTCTCCATGGGGATCGCGACGCTCAGATGCCGTCCGGCGGCCGCGGCGTTCCCTCGCTCGCGATGCTCGCGCGCATCTGGGTGTCCGAGTCGATGTTGCGCATCCGGTACAGGTCCATCACGCCCAGGTTGCCCGAGCGCAGCGCCTCGGCCATCGCGAGCGGCACCTGCGCCTCGGCCAGGACGACCTTGGCGCGGTTCTCCTGGACGGTCGCCCTGAACTCCTGCTCGGCGGCGACGGCCATCGCGCGGCGCTTCTCGGCGAGGGCCTGGGCGACGCGCTTGTCGGCCTCGGCCTGGTCGGCCTGCAGGCGCGCGCCGATGTTGTGGCCGATGTCGACGTCGGCGATGTCGATCGACACGATCTCGAAGGCCGTCCCGGCGTCCAGCCCGCGCGCGAGGACGGTCTTCGAGATCTCGTCGGGGTTCTCGAGCACGTGCTTGTGCGTCTCCTTGGAGCCGATCGTCGAGACGATGCCCTCGCCGACGCGGGCGATGATCGTCTCCTCGCCGGCGCCGCCCACGAGGCGCTTGATGTTGGTCCGCACGGTCACGCGCGCCTTGGCGAGGACCTGGATGCCGTCCTTGGCGACGGCGGCGACCTCGCTCTTGCCCTTGGTCGGATCGGGGCAGTCGATGACCTTCGGCGTGACGCTCGCGCGCACGGCGTCCAGGACGTCGCGGCCGGCGAGGTCGATGCCGGTCGCGGTGCGGAAATCGAGGTCGAGGGCCGCGCGGTTCGCCGAGATGATCGCCTGTACGACGCGCATCACGTGTCCTCCCGCGAGGTAGTGCGCCTCGAGGTCGCGCGTCCCGATGCCGTCGATGCGCGCCTGCACGAGCATGACGCGGGCGTCGACGATCACCTTCGGCGCCACCTTCCTCAGGCTCATGGCGAACATGTCGAAGAGCCCGACGCCGGCCTTCGCGAAGAGCGAGCGCAGGTAGAGGTGCGCGTACTTCATGAAGACGAAGAGGACGACGAGGACGAAGACGCCGATCCCCACCATCAGGATCGTCGAGGCGACCTCCCAGAGCTGCGACTGGACCGGCGCGAAGAGCGCCACGTTTGCGAGTCTCATGTTTCCTCTCGACCTTCGTCAGCGCGCACGACGAGCACGCGGTTGCCCTGCACGTCGATGACGCGCACGGGGGCGCCGACCTCGATCAGCTCTCCCCTGCTGGTGACGTCGACCCGCCGGCCGGCGAGCCGCGCGGCGCCGACCGGGCGCAGCGGCGCCTCGACCGTGCCCACCTGTCCCATGAGCTCGCGGTCCCGCGCGTCGACCCCGACCCCGTCCTCGAACGTGAAGCCCCCGGCGATCAGCTTCTTCGCCAGCGGGCTCTTCGGCAGGAGCTTGAACGCGAGCATGAGGAACAGGGGAGCGAGCAGGCCCGCGCTCGCCAGCACGCCGATGCCGAGCGTCGTCGAGACGGCGAAGGCCCAGGCCACCGCACCGATGATGCACAGCGCGGCGAGGATCCCCAGGATGCCCATGCTCGGGACGAGGACCTCGGCGATGATCAGCACGAGGCCGAGGCCGAGGAGCAGGATGATCTTGATCAACGCGCTTCCTCTCCCGCGACGGGCTCGACGACCAGCCGGCCGCCGACCACCTCGACCACGCGCACGCGCGCCCCGCGCTCGAGGGCGTTGCCGCCCGAGCGGGCCTCGAACTCGAAGCCGGCGCTCGAATCGAGCACGATCTTCCCGACGGGACGCAGGTCGCTCGTCGCCTTCCCGAGCGCGCCGACGCGCGCCGCGCGGGCGGGCTCGCCGCGCGCTTCCGGAAGGGCCTCGCCCGCCGGCTCGAGGTTCCCCGGGTCGAGGACGAGCCGGCCGAGGATCGGGGTGTTCGGGAGGAAGCGCGAGAGGAGCCAGACGCCGGCGACGGACGCCAGGGCGGCGAGAGCGAGCTGCTGCGCGGCCGCGAGGACGAGCTTCTGGTCGAGCGGGTTCGCGAAGCTGAAGCCCGGGCCGAGCTGGCCGAGGACGAGCCCCGCGACGAGGAGCAGGCCGCCGAGGATCCCGACCCACAGGGTGCCCGGCACGACGAGCAGCTCGACGGCCACGAGCGCCACGCCGACCGCGGCCAGCACGATGTGCGGGACGTCGGCGAGCCCGAGCAGGTAGCGGCCGGTGAAGAAAGCGGCGAAGCACACGACCGACAGGATGCCAGGCAGCCCGAAGCCGGGCATCTTCAGCTCGACGAAGCCGAGCAGGAAGCCGAAGACGACGAGGACGAGCGCGAACCGGTTCCAGCGGCCGAGCAGCTCCTCGGAGCGCGTGCGCTCGATGCGCAGGAGCGGCGCGTCGTGCGCCCCGATCTTCTCGAGCACCTCGTCGACCGTCTCGGCGAGGCCGTCCGCGAAGCCGAGCGCCACCGCCTCGCGGCCCGTCAGCGAGAGCAGCTGACCCTCGCCGCTCACCTCGCGCACGAGCTCGGGCGGATCGCCGCCGATCCGGGCGTCCGCCCACTCGCGGCCGTTCAGGATGCGCAGCGCGCCGTGATCGCGTACCAGGATCGCCGCGGCCTCGGGGTCGACCATCGCCTGCGCGAGGGCGGGCGAGCGGGCGTGCGCCTCGGCGCACGCCCGCACCTGCGAGGTGAACGCCGCGACCTGCTTCTGGGGCGCGGGGGAGATCCCGAGCGGACCGACGAGGATCGGCTGCGCCGCGCCGATCACGCCGCCGGTGCTCATGTACACCTTCTCGCACGAGATGGCGACGAGCACACCGGCCGAGAGCGCGCGGTCGTGGACCCAGGCGACGGTCATCACACCCTGCTCGCGCGCGCTCTCGATCGCCTTGGCGATCTGCCACATGAGCTCGATCTCGCCGCCGGGCGTGTCGAGCTCGACGATCAGCCGCGCGTATCCGGAGCCGCGGGCCTCGCGGATGCTGCGCCGCAGGACGGCGAGCGTCCCGAGGTCGAGCTGGCCCTCGATCTCGAGCAGGGCGACGCCGCCCGCCACGGGGTCCTCCTGGGCGCCCGCGGGCGGCCCGAACATGCCCGCGACGAGCGCGGCGACCCACGCTGCCGCATGGCGACGAACTCGAGCTCCTTGCCAGCACGCCATCATGGCACATCGCCCGCCGGCCCCCGGTGAACGGCGGGATCGAGGGACAGATGATACAGAGCGGACCCCCGTCTTCGGTTGCCGTTCTCCCGGTCGGGACAGCCATGCCCGCCACCAGGATCCGCATCCTGCTCCCGGGGTCCAGCCAGCCGGCGCGGGCGGCCGCTTCCGGCGCGCCGCGCCGACCCGCCATCCATCGCGCCCCCGGCCGCGGGGGCGGATCGCGCCCGACTGCACCTGGAGCCGCCAGCTCGGGTACCGCGATCCGCTCGGCCCGGCCGGGAGCGGGCTCGACGTCACCGACGGTCTCGACGCCACCTTCTTCCGGGTGAAGCGGCCGCGCGCTAGTATCGAGAGCGGCTCGGCTCTCGTCTTCCAGGCCCGTCCCGGGCGTCATGTTCCGCCTCCCCACCTCTCCGCCCCTCTGGGTCGCGGTGCTCCTCTGTTCGAGCCCGCTGGCCCGCGCGCAGTGCAAGCTCGAGAGCTTGACCCCGAGCGACGCCCGCTCCGCGCAAAGCTTCGGTGCGTCGATCGCCGTCGCCGGTCGGTGGACCTTCGTGGGCGCGCCCGGCGACGACGAGGACGGGGTCGGCACCGGCGCCGCGTACGTGTTCGAGCAGACCCCCGCGGGCTGGCTCCAGGGCGCGAAGCTGCGCTCGAGCGACCATCAGCCGGGGGACGAGTTCGGGGGCCAGGTGGTCGCCTGGAACGACGTGTTCGTCGTCGGCGCGAGCCGCTTCACGCGCGACGCGCCGGGCGCCGCCTACGTCTTCGAGCGCGGCGCGACCTGGACCGAGAGCCAGCAGCTGGTCGCGTGGGACGGCAGCGAGCCCGACTCCTTCGGCGAGGCGCTCGCGCTCCAGGGGGACACCCTGATGGTCGGCGCGCTGCGCGGTCCGGGGCCGACGCCTCATACGGGTGCGGTGTACGTCTTCGAGCGCGGCGCAGACGGGTGGAGCGCCGCGCAGAAGCTCGTCGCCGGCGACGCCGGGGAATGGCACTACTTCGGAATGTCGGTCGCCCTCGACGGCGACCGGGCGCTCGTCGGCGCCGCCGGACACGACGGTCGCGGCGAACTGTCGGGAGCCGCCTACGTCTTCGAGCGCACGGGCTCGGGCTGGGTCGAGACCGCCAAGCTCGTCGGCTCCGGCGTGACGACGGAGAGCCGCTTCGGCGGCACCGTGGCCCTGTCGGGCAAGCGGCTGCTGGTCGGCGCGCGCGACGGGGTCACCCTCAGCGGCCGCGTGTTCGCCTACGAGCTCCGCGGGTCGACCTGGGTCGAGCTCGTGGAGGTCTCGGCGGGGCCCGACGCCGGCACGCTCGACTCCTTCGGCCGCAGCCTCGACCTGCGCGGAGACCGCGCGCTCGTCGGAGCCTACGGCGCGGGCGGCTTCAACCCGAACGGCGTCGTGCACCGCTTCCAGTGGCGCGAGCAGGGCTGGCAGCGCGAGGGCAAGCTGGAAGCGGTCGGCGCGGACGGAACGCAGTTCGGATTCGCGGTCGTCGGCGCCGGAGAGGTCGTCTGGGTCGGAGCGATCCTGGACGACGAGGGAGGCGCGGGCGCGGGGAAGATCTATCGCTTCCACAGCCCCGCGTTCGCGCTGCCCTTCTGCTTCGGCTTGGATTGCCCGTGCGGCAACGACGACCCGACGGCCGGCTGCGCGAACCTCTCGGGCAGGGGCGCCCGGATGACGAGCTGCGGGTCGTCGAGCGTGACGGCCGACGACCTGGTGCTGCGCATCACGAACGTCCCCATCGAGGGCGCGGCGCAGGTCCAGATGGGGCGCGTGCGCACGCGGGTCCCCTTCGGCGACGGCATCACGTGCCTCGCCGCGAGCGCCGGCACGCTCTACCGCTTCCCGCTGCGCCCCCCCGACTCGCTGGGGACGGTGATCGAGGGCCCGGGCATCGTCGCCTACTCGATCGCGAGCTTCCCGCCGAGCGGCCACATCAGCGCCGGACGCACCTGGGCGTTCCAGACGTGGTACGTCGGAGGGCGCGTCTGCAGCCCCTCGGGCCCGAACTTCTCGAATGCGCTGGCGGTGACATTCAGGCCGTAGGAAACAGGGTCCGCGCTATCCGCCGGACAGGGCCTGCGCGAGGCGCTCGTGGATCAGGTCCATCATCGCGATCCAGCTCTCGGCGCCCTCGACGCCGCCGACCATGTCGGGCAGCTCGACGACGCGCGCGCCGGACTTCCTGGCCACCTCGGCGACGGAGCGGTTGTTCGACCAGAACGCGGTCACGACGACCCCGATGCCCTCGCTCTGCATCCGCGTGATCAGGCGCGCGAGGTCGCGGGGAGTCGGCGGCACGCCGGGCTTGGGCTCGATCGAGCCCGCGATCTCGACGCCCAGCTCGAGCATCAGGTAGTCGAAGCTCGCGTGGTAGGCGACGACCTTCTCGCCCGCCACTCGAGCCGCCAGCGCGCGCCAGCGGGCCTCGGCCTCGTCCAAGCGCTTCGCGTAGCTCGCGTGGCGCGCCTCGAGCTCGGGCTTCGCGTCCGGCAGCAGGGTGCCGAGGGCATCGAGCACCGCCTGCGCCATGTGCCGGCCGCCGCGCGGGTCGAGGTTGATGTGCGGGTTGCCCTGGGGGTGCAGGTCGGTGCCCTGCCGGCGGCTCAGCGACTCGGGCACCTGGATCGGCTCCCAGCCCTCGGAAATATTGAGGAAACCCGGCATGCCGGGCTGGATGCGCTTGTTGCGCGAGGCTTGCAGGAGCGCGGGCACCCACGCGTGCTCGAGCGACAGTCCGACCTGCACGAAGAGGTCGGCCTTGTTCATCGCGACCACGTGCGAGGGCTTGATGCGCACGCTGTGGATGTTCTCGCGCCCCTTGGCGATGCTCTCGACGTCGACGAGGTCCCCGCCGACCTCGCGCACGATGTCGGCGAGGTCAGGGATCGTCGTGACGACGCGCAACGGCTCCACGCATGGGAGCGCTCTGGAGGACGCGCGGGGAAGCGCATGGACGCCCGCCAGGAGGAGCAGGGCCGCGACGCAGCGCAGGATCGAGTGCTTCATGGCTGGCATTACCAGGAGATGCCGTGGGCGTGGGGCCCGACGATGGCCGTGTACTGGAGGGTGAGCGCGACGGCGTCGGATTCCACGTCCGAGTCGAACCAGCCGAGCTGGAGACGCAGCCGATGGAACTCCGAGAGGTGCCGGGTGTAGTAGAGGGAGTACTCGGCATCCTCGGGCAGGCCGAGCTCGGGGCGCTCCGCCTTGCTGAAGAGGAAACCGGCTTCGTGCCACCTCGAGAGGTCGCGCTGGATCCACAGGTAGTATCCGAACGCGTCCTCGTCGAGCACGGAGAGGCTGTCGTCGCCAGGATCGCCGGGCGTTCCCCCGTCGTCCACCGCGGCCGACAGGTCGCCGGTGGAGAGCAGGCCTTCGGCCCCGAAGGTCCAGCCCGTGAGGCCCGTGACGTCGGTGATCCCGTAGGTCAGATCGACGCCCCACACGGCGTTCGACAGGCCCTCCTCGCTCAAGCCGTCCTCCGTCTCGAAGGAGAAGTCCGGGAGGAAACGCCCGGACGCGCCCATCTGCAGGACGCCCTGCGCTCCGACGTCCATGAAGCCCGTCAGGCGCCCGGTGAACGAGAGCTCGCCGAACTCGGTGCGGTCCTGCGTGGTCGGAAACGCGTCCGATTCCGTGCCCTCGCGCCCGAGCCCGACGGGGTTGGCGAGGCTGGCGAAGGCGCCGAGGGAGAAGCGGATCGCGCCCTCGCCGCCGGCCGCGAACCAGTCGTCGAACTGCACGCCCGTCCCGGCGAGCTCCTCGCCCAGGTACTCGCGCAGCACGAGCGGCCGGCCGACGTAGGGCAGCTCGTGGAGGTGCGCCTGCATCTGCTTGCCGAAGTCCACGAAGAACTGGCCCGCGCGCAGCGTCATGTTGTTGTCGAACCCCACGTAGTGCACGGCGGCCTCCTCGACCCCGAACTCGTCCTCGGCGGCGACGATGGTGGCGTAGGCCCAGGCGGAGGGGTCGATCCAAGCGCTCGCCTGGAACTCGACGGCGGCGAGCGAGAGGGTGGCGCCATCCTCCTCCGAGTCCTCGGCGAAGTCGACGTAGTCGATGAGCGCGTCGATCACGAAGGAGAAGGCCGGGTTGAACTCGTTGGAGAACTGGTCGGTCTGACCGGTCGGCGCGCTCCCGGGCATGCCGGGGGTCTGGAAGCCCTGGGCGTCGGCCGGAGCGCCGAGGGCCGGAACGAAGAGCAGCGCGATCGGGCGCGCGACGAGCAGCGTGTTCGGTGTATGCATCGGAAGAGCGGGGCGGTCTGGCGGGAGTCCCTCCGGACCCCGCTACGCCGCGAGGTCCGATCCGCGAATGCGCGAACGCGGCGGAGAATGGCCGCGGCACGCGGCGAGCGCGCGCCGGCCCGGACGCATCGGAACGTGCGCCGGAGCGCGCGTCGCTTCAGACCGCTCGCGGTGGCGAGTTCTTGGGCGCCAGCAAGAACAGCGGGACGTCGCTGCAGGCGGAGCGCGCGCGCGGGACCGGAGCGACCCTGCGCGGGGTCGCGTCCGTGCCATGCCCGACGACCCGCACGGGGACCGGCCCCTTCTTCGGCGTCGCCTGCGCGACCAGCGGGCAGCGCTCGTGGTTCCCGGGCTCCCCGGAGTCCCCTGGGTCGGAGGCGACCGGCGGCGCGCTCGCCGGGCCCCCTTCGTGCCGGCACACGCCGTGGCGCAGCTCGCCGTCCTGCGAGCACAGCTCGTGCGGAACGCTGGCGAGGTGCAGCAGGGGCGCGAGGAGCCCCACCGCGTACGCCACGAGCGCAGCCAGCGCCGCGCGGCGCGCGCGGGCGGCACGTGAATCGGAGCGCGTCCGGACCCCGGGCGTCACGGGGTGAAGGTAACCGAGAAGCCGTTGGACGTGTTGAAGAAAGCGCCGCCGGCGGCGGGGTCGCGGAACCAGCACTGGAAGTTGCGCGTGCCGGGGACGAAGCCCCCGCCGGCGAGGTCGAGCGTGCGCTCCGCCGGGTGTACGGCTGGTCGGGGACCGACTCCGCGATCAGGGTGAAGTCGTCGACCGCGATGGAGGCGGAGGCCTCCGCGCTGATGTGCGCCTCGGAGCCGGTGGAGTTCGGGTTCACCGCGCAGTACTTCTCGCCCAGGCCGGTGCCGCCCTCGCCGGAGATGCGCCACTCGCCGATCGCGAAATCCGCGCTGCACTCGATCCGGATCGTCGCGATCTGGGCGCCGTAGAAGCCGCAGTGGCTCGCGCCCCCGGCGCCGTCGGCCGAGAAGCTCGCCACCGTCGAGCCGCCCCCGGTGCAGGTGCCCGTCGCCGTGTAGGCGTGGACGGCGAACGGGTTCGGCTCGCTGTAGAGGTCGAACGCCGTCGCGCCGGCCGGCAGCGTGATCACGATCGAGCGGTGGCCCAGGGTCCAGAAGACCTCGCCGGCGTAGCCGTGGCTCCAGCTGCTCCAGGAGGAGCCGTTTACTCTCCTCCCCCTTTCGCAGTAGGAAGTTCTACTAGGCCACGAACGCGGTTACCCGCGCTGTGACCCACCCCCCCCCACGCGAGGCCCCAGCGCGGCCCGTTGTTGCCCAGGGCTCCCCGAGAACGCACGACCCTAACCCGTGGTCCTGGGCGAGGTTAGGCGGCGCCCCCGGGGTGAGCTGGCGGGAGTGCATGGGAATCGAACCCACCGGCCCCGCTGTTCACGAAGCCCAACCGGCTTTGAAGGCCGGGCGGCACACCAGCACCGATCCACTCCCAGCCGCGGCATTAGACGGGATGCGCCCCGGCTCCGCCAGCGGCACGGAACACGGAGCCGACGTCCTCCGGACCGACGGCTACGCGCGGCGCGGAACGAGGCGGCCGGGCTTGCCGTGCTCGATCCCCTCCGGGACGCCGCCGGCCCAGCGCCGGAACGCCGGCTTGCCGCCGCGCCGCCCCTCGATGCCGCAGCTGAACGCGACGCCCGCGGCGCGCTCCTCGAAGTCCTCGGGCAGGCGCAGGCGCAGGCCGCGCCCGCCGCGCGCCGTGTGGCCCGCGAGGTGCGCGAGGACGTGCGCGTCCTCGAGGTCGCCCGGGCTCTCGATCGACACGAGCAGATCGCGCCGGCTCTGCTGCACGATCATCGAGGCCGGGGGGTCGCCCGGGCGCTCGGCGAGCAGGCTCAGGCGCTGCGCGACGGCGTCCGAGCGCAGGAGCCGCACGCGCGTCAGCGGGGCGTCCAGGAGCAGGCGGCCCGCGCAGCGCCCCGGGCCCGCGCGCCAGAAGAGCTGCGCGGCGAAGAGCGGATCGGGGCCGGGGCTGCGCGAGCCGCCGACCACGCGCAGCGGCACGTCGCGCTCCTCGCCCGGCTCCAGCGGGAAGCGCTGCGGCAGGCCCTCGAACTCGAACGCGCCCCCGCGCAGGAACACGCTGCACGCAGAGACGACCGCGAAGGGCAGCGGGTTGCGCACCCGCGCCGCGCGCGACCAGCTGCCGTACCACTCGCCGCGCGCGCGCTCCTCGGCGCGCAGCCCTTCGGGCACGACGACGAGCTCGGGCGCCACCACGGGGTAGGGCCCGCGATCGCCGGGCGCGAGGCGCGTCAGCGCGCGCGTCGCCAGCGCGCGGCGCGGCTCGTTGGTGTTGAAGCCGAACAGCGGCACGCGGCAGGCCTCGAGCAGGTCGCCCGGGTCGTCGACCGACCACGACCAGCGCTCGCAGAAGGACCAGTCCGCGGCTCCGGCGGCGGCGCGCCAGCCGCCCGGACCGGTCGCGTACGCGTCGACGCGCTCGTCGCGCACGAAGCGCCGGTCGTCCTCCTCGGCGTTGACCGCGAGGAGCATGCTGGGCAGCCCGGCGTCGCGGGCCTCGAGGACGATCTCGCGCAGGAAGGAGGCGACGCGCGCGGAGCGCTCGAGCTCGAGGGCGCGCAGCTTGCCGGCGACGGAAGCGACGAGGCCCGGCTCCTTCAGCTCGATCATGTGCAGCGGCGCGCGGCCCGGCGTGTCGGCGACGATGTCGAGGGCCTCGTCCAGGAGCGGCACCGGCTCGCCGCGGAAGCGGCGCCCGAACCAGGCGCCCGCGTCGATCCCGAAGAGCTCGGGGACGGTGCGCCGGGCCAGCGGACCGCTGGCGTCGGTCGTGCGGTCGAGCGTCGCGTCGTGCATCAGCACGGCCTCGCCCGTGGCGCAGGCGCGCAGGTCGTACTCGAAGCCGTCGAGGCCGAGCTCGAGGGCGCGGCGCAGCCCGGCGAGCGTGTTCTCGGGCGCCTCGCGCGGAGCTCCGCGATGGCCGAGGATCCACGGCGGGCCGGCGACCTCGAAGCCGAGCGCGCCGACATCCTCGTGCAGCTCCAGCATGTCGTGCGTCGGCTCGTGCGTCGGCTCGCTCACGCTCGGCCGCTCGGCGCTTCGAGGGCGCGGGCGCGTCGCGCTCGCAGGCCGCTCATGCGAGCTCGAGCAGGACGCCGCCGCGCTCGAGCACCTCCCCCACGCGCCACACGGGTACGCCGCGCGCGACCAGCTCGCGTTCCAGACCGCCGGCGCGGTCCGCGGCGAGGAAGATCAACAAGCCCCCCGACGTCTCGGCGTCGTACACGAGGTCGACGAGCGCCGGCTCCAGCCCGGGCGCGACGTCGACCTCGCCGGCGAGCGCCGCCTTGCCGCGCTTCGTGCCGCCCGAGAAGACGCCGGCGCGCGCCTGCTCGAGGGCGCCGGGGAAGACCGGGAGGTCGGCCAGGCGCAAGCGCAGCGTCACCCCGCTCGCGCGCGCGACGTTGCTCGCGTGGCCCAGGAGACCGAAGCCGGTGACGTCGGTGCATGCGTGGGCCCTGGCGGCGATCATCGCCTCGGCGGCGGCGGCGTTGAGCTGCGCCATGCTGTGCGCCGCGGCGCGCATGTCGTCCCAAGGGATCCTGCCCTGCTTCGCCGCCGTGGTGAGCGAGCCCATGCCCAGCGGCTTGGTCAGGTAGACGGCGTCCCCGGGCCGCGCGCGGTCGTTCGCGGTGACGAGCTCGGGGTCGACCAGCCCCGTTACGGCGAACCCGAACAGCGGCTCGGCGCTCTCCACCGTGTGCCCCCCGGCGAGCACGGCGCCGGACTCGCGCACCTTCTCGAAGCCGCCGCGGAAGATCTCGGCGATCCACTCCGCCGGGAAGCCCTTCGGGAAGCCGGCGAGGTTCAGCGCGGAGAGCGGCCGCCCGCCCATCGCGTACACGTCCGAGAGCGCGTTGGCCGCGGCGATCGCGCCGTAGGCGCGCGGGTCGTCGACGATCGGCGGGAAGTAGTCGATCGTCTGGACGAGCGCGATGCGGCTCCCCGCGGGCAGACCCTCGGCCTCTCCCAGCCGGACGACGCCAGCGTCGTCGACGGTCTCTGGTCCCACGAGCAAGCGCTCGTCGCGAGCCCCCATGAACTCACGCAGCACCTGCGTGAGCTGCCCCATGGGCATCTTGGCGGCTCACCCGGCGCAGGCGGCGTAGTCGATCAGGCGTTTCATCCCGGTGGACACCATGGCGGCCGAGAGCATACCGAACCGCCGGCGCGTCCGTGACCGCGCTCACGCCAGCCGCTCGAACGCCCGCACGACGCCGTCCTCGTCGCCCTCGAGGAGCGTGCGCGGATCGAGCAGCAGGCCGCCGTCATGGATGCGCGCGAACACCGGCGGATCGCCCGCGCGCAGGCGCGTCGCCAGGGCCTCGACCGACCCCGCCTGCGGCCGCACGCGCACGACGAACGTGTCCAAGAAGACCCCCGGCGCGCTGCCGCTGCCCGGCTCCGACTGCCCGGGCTCGACGCCGACCGAGAGGCCCCCGAGCGACGCGAGCCGCTTGGCGAGCGCGCGCGCCCGGAGCTCGAGCTCGCGCGGCTCGAGGAGCAGCATGCGCCGCGCGGGGATCTCGTCGCCGCGCCCGCGGAGCAGCAGGAGCAGCGTCTCCTCGAGGCCAGAGAGCGCCACCTTGTCGAGCCGCATCGCGCGGTACATCGGGTTCGCGCGCAGCGCGGCGATCGCCTCGCGCTCACCCGCCGCGAGGCCGGCCTGCGGCGCTCCCAGGAGCTTGTCGCCCGAGAACGTGACCACGTCGACGCCGCTCGCCAGCGCATCGCGCACCAGCGTCTCGCCGCCGAGCATGTCCAGCGCCCGCGCGCCCGGCGCCTCGAGCCGCCCCGAGCCGAGGTCGAAGGCGGTCCTGATCCCGCGCTCGCGCCCGAGCGCGGCCAGCTCGCCGGGCTGGACCTCCGCGGTGAACCCGACCAGGCGGAAGTTGCTCGTGTGGACCTTCATGAGCAGCCCGGTCTCCGGGCCGATCGCGCGCGCGTAGTCGTCGATCCGGGTGCGGTTGGTGGTCCCTACCTCGACCAGGGTCACGTCGGCCCGCAGCATCACGTCCGGGACGCGGAAGGAGCCGCCGATCTCCACCAGCTCGCCGCGCGAGACGACGGCCTCGCGCTGCGCCGCGAAGGTCTGCAGCGTGAGGAAGACGGCGGCGGCGTTGTTGTTGACCGCGATCGCCGCCTCGGCTCCCGTGAGCCGGCAAAGGAGCTCGCTCAGCCGGTCGTCGCGCTGGTTGCGCTCGCCGCTGGAGCGATCGACCTCGAGCACGCAGTAGCCCGCCGCCGCGCGCGCCATCTGCGCCGCGACCTCGGGGTGGATCGGCGCGCGGCCGAGCCCGGTGTGCAGGACGACGCCGGTGGCGTTGATCGCGCGCACGACGCCGCGGCCCTCTTCCCGCTCGGCGAGCCGCTCGACGGCGCGCGCGAGCTCGCCGCGCGCGACGCGCGCCTCGACGGCTTCGGCCGCGAGGCCGGCGCGGATCTCCTCGCGCCACGCGTCCAGCGCGCTCTGGACGAAGCGCGCGAGCAGCTCGCGGCCCAGGCGCGGCTCGAGCGCCCGTACGGCCTCCGCGCGCAGGGCCTCGTCGACGGACGGCAACGAGCGGTAGGGGTTGCGCGTCTCCGCGGGCTCGGGCATGGGGAGAGTCTACTGCGCTAGCCGCGGGTGCCGAGTGTACCCGCCGCGCTGGAACACGTTCCGCGGCGAGACGAGCCTGGAGCTGGAGCTGCTCGATTTCCGGGTCGGGGAGTGTCCTCTGTAGGGCGCGGGGCGAGTCGCCGCGAAGGCTGTCGTGAGGGCCGGGATCCGGGGGGTTGCGGCATTCGCGGCCCTGTGGTACGCCCGAACGAGACCGAGGGACCTGGGCAAGGGACGAGAGGTGGAGTCATGAAGGAAGTTGCATTCTGGGTGCTGGGGGGGGTCCTTCTGAGTGAGGCTCCGTCGTTCGCGCAGTCGTGCGCGCCGACCCTGCCCATGCCCCCGTACGAGGAGGTGGCCGCGTACGGCGCGGTCGGTCAGCCCGACAACCGCGTCACGGAGACGGGCCGCGCACCGTGATGACGGTGTTCATCCACGACGATCGGGACGTCGGTAGCAACAACCGCATCGGGTACGCGTACCGCGATGCGACCGGCTCGTGGATCGAGGGGCTGACGCCGACCCTGGCGACGGACGGAGTGACGTGGTACGACGCGCACACGTTCGCGGACCCCTCGGTCGCGTACGACGCCGCGGGACAGACCGAGACCGCTGACGGGGGTTTCCTCTGCGCGGCCCTGGCCCGGAAGGGGGCCGGATCCGCGCTGCACAAGCTCGTGCTCGTCAGCCGCTACGATCCTGGCTCGGGGATGTGGAGCGATTGGCTCGAGCTGAAGGAAGGAGCCTCCGGCGTCCCCACGCAGGTCGACAAGCCCTTCCTCGTGGCCGGGGGGGACGACGAGTTCTACGTCGTCTGGTCGAACGGCCAGGGTGGCATGGGTGGGGAGGGGTACGGGTGCTCCCGAACGGTGAACGGCGGGCTCGCCTGGGTCGCCACCGACCCGATCGTCGACGTCGACACGAGCGTGACGGTCACCGGTCTCTTCGCCATGCAGCCCAGCGTCTTCGGGAACCGCGACCTGTACGTCGCGTATCACGCCGAACAAGACAAGTTCCGCTTCCTGCGCGGGACCGACGACAACTCGGGACCCTCGGGGAACAACGGCGTCGTCTTTCGCCACCTCCGCGGTCCGGGAACGCCCCTCGGCCCGGCCGTCGAGGTCCCGATCGACGCGTCGTTCTTCCAGTCCCTGCCGACGTATCTACCAGGGGTTACCGCTGGGGGCTCCACGATGCAGATCGCCGTGGACCCGACCAACATCCGGCGCCTCTACGTCGCCTACCACGACGAGCACCCCAATCAGGCCGGCAACTCCGAGGTGTACGTCCGCACGCTGGACGCCCGGGGCTTCGACTGGTTCCTGGGGCCCGAGAAGCTCGTCTACTGGCCGAGCGAGCCGAGCTCCGGCTGCCCCGAGGACGAGCACACGGATCAGTTCCTGCCGATGATCACGGTGGACGGGGAGGGCCGCGTGCACGTCCTCTACCTCGACGACGGCGGGATCTGCCAGGACGACTCCGTCGGGAACACCGCGCGATTCAACGTGACCTACGCCGTGAGCTGCGACGGCGCCCAGACGTTCTTCAACATCACCCTCGGCCCCGCTCCGGGGAGCCCGAACGCCGCGTACGTGGACTTCTTCTGGGAGACCGATGGGTGGAACCCGAGGGAGTACAACGGGTTCACGTTCGTGGAGGGGCTCTTCGGCGGGACGACGGTGTGGGCGACGTTCGGGGGGATGGATCAGAATGATCCGGACTCAGGGCCGCCTCCCGGCAACAAGTCGGTCATCTACGCGATCCCGTTCGGGTACTAGCCATGGCGATCGGAAGACTCAATGCTGCATGGACGGCCCTCTTCTGCAGCCTTGCATCGAATGCGCAAGCCGTCTCCCTCCAGCAACTGGAAACCCAGAAGCTGACGGCCGCCGACGCGTCTACGGGATCATTCCTTGGTTGGCCGATCGCTTGTGAGCGCGGGCGCGCGCTGATCGGGGCATGGGGGGACCCCGACCGCTCCGTCGTCGGCGCCGCGTACTACTGGGAGCACGACGGCACGGCATGGAGGGAGATCCAGAAGCTCGTCGCGAGTGACGCGGACGTGGGTGATGCGGTCGGAGTCGGAGTCGCGCTGTCGTCGTCGATCGCGTTGATCGGCGCTCCCGGAGCGATTTCGAGGGCGGCCTACGTCTTCGAGTGGGACGGGAGCGCCTGGAACGAAGTCCAGAAGCTCTTCTTGGGTGGGACCGCGGACTTCGGATCTCCGGTCGCGCTCTCAGGACAAGATCACGCTTTCGTGGCATCCCCCCACGACGACACGTACGGCGCGGTCTACGTGTTCGAGGGCGGGCCCGGCCTGCCGTGGGTCGAGACCGACCGCCTCCTGCCGAGCGGTCCGGACTACTTCTTCGGCTCGAGCCTGGCGGTCGTCGGCGACCGCCTCGTCGTCGGCGCGGGCCGCGGCCACTGCGGGGGCGTGTCGCAGTCGGGGATCGTCTACGTCTTCGAGAACACGGAATCGGGATGGGTCGAGCGGCAGAAGCTCTGCCCCGACGACCCGGTCCGGTGGATGGAATTCGGGGACTTCGGCACGACCGTCGCCCTCTCGGGCGAGCGGATCCTGGTCGGCGCCCCGGGCGACCCGGAAACGGGCGCCGCCTACGTCTTCGAGCGCGACGCCGCGGGCTGGACCCAGACCGCCAAGCTCCTCTCCGGCGACGCGGCGAGCGACCTCTTCGGCTGGTCGGTCGCGCTCGTGAACGACCGCGCCGTGATCGGCGACCGGCGCGGTCCCTCCGGCGCGATCGCTCCCGGCGCCCTCTACGTCCTCGAGGAGCGCGGCGGGGCCTGGTCGCGGGCCGCCAAGCTCCTCGCCTCCGACGGCGCGGAGAGCGACCACCTCGGCTACGCGCTCGCCTCCTCGGGCAACTTCGTCCTCGGCGGCGCGCCCGGCGACGCCCACGCCGGATTGATCGAGGCCGGCTCCGCCTACGCGTTCCTGGTGGGTGTCGGCGAGAACTACTGCACCTCGACCCCGAGCTCGATGGGCTCCCCCGCCGTGCTCTCGTCGACGGGCAGCGCGAGCGTCGCCGCGAACGACCTGCGCCTCACCGCGACCCCGGTCCCGAATCAACCCGGGATCTTCTTCCTCGGCACGAACCCGGTCCAGATTCCCTTCGGCAACGGCTTCCTCTGCGCAGCCACGGGCCTGGTGCGGCTGCGCGTGAGCGTCGCGCGCGCGCACGTGCTGTCCATGGCGCTCGACCTCGGCGCGCCGCCGCTCGCCGGCCGCCTCGTCGCGGGCAGCCGCTGGTACGCCCAGGCCTGGTTCCGCGACCCCGCCGCGGGCGGCGCCTTCTTCGACACGTCGGACGGGCTGTCGATCCTCTTCGAGCCGTAGGGCGCGACCCCTGGGGGCTGGGCCGCGGGTCGTGGCCTGCGTCGCCCCGGGCGCGCACCTGCGGCTCGAGGTCGCCGGGAGCGCGGGCTGCGCCGATCCCGTGCCGGCCTCGCTCGCGGGCACGAGCGCGTCGCGGAGTAGCGGTGTACCGCTACTCGAGGTCGAATTCGACGTCGAGCACGCTGCCGGCGCGCACGTCGACCTCGCGCTCGGCGAGCACCTGCGAGCTCACCGAGATGCGCACGAGGATGCGCCCCTCGGGGGCGAGCAGCTCGCGCGGCACGAGGCGCGTGATGTCGTGGGCGGCGACGGGTCGGCCCTCGCGCAGGAGTACGACGCGCTTCGTGCGGCTGCCGCCGCGCGCGAGGACGCGCACGTGGCCCCCGCGGTGCAGAGCGACCTGCCAGCCCTGGGCCGACGCGTCGCTCGAGAGCTCGGGCAGCTCGAGGAGGCCGATGCGCGAGTCCCCGGTCGTCGCGACCAAGTGGTAGGCGCCGCGCTCGACGTCGGCGAACAGGAACCGACCGTCGTCGCCGGCGAGCGCCGAGCACGCCCGTCGCGCGTAGCGCGAGGCGGGGAAGAGCTCGACGCGCGCCGCCGCCGGCTCGCCCGACTCCGCGTCGACGACGACCCCTCCGATCGTCGCGCCGGCGCAGAGGCGCAGCGCGTGGCCCTCGCTGCCGGCGGCGAACGGCCCGAAGGACTGCGCGGCGAAGCGCGGGTCGCCCTGGACCTCGAGATGGTAGCTCCCCGGGGTGAGCGGCCCGACGGCGAAGCCGCCGCCGGCCATGGTCGCCGCCTGGGCCGAGCGCGCCCCCAGGCCGTCGATCGCGGTGACCAGGAGGTCCTCGGGCCCCTCTCCGTGCGGGTCGAGCACGCGCCCGCGGATCGTGAGGTCGCGCCACACCTCGAGCACGAGCTCGTCCTGTTGCCGGCCGCGCTGGACTTCGAAGCGCACGGGCTCGGCGGCGATCTGCGCCGTGCCCGCGTCCGGCCCCTCGGCGATCCCCGCGGGAGCGCGCAGCTCCCAGGTCCCGTCGGGGACCTGGTCGAAGCGGAACGTCCCGCGCCTGTCGGTGCGCGCGACGACGACGCTCTCGGTCGCGGGTCTGAAGGCGCTCGGCGCCTCCGGGCGGACCAGCCACACGGCCGCGTCGGCGGCGGGCCTTCCGTACTGATCGACGACGCGCCCGTCGACGGCGACCGGCGCGGGCTCGCGCCAGTCGCGCTCGATCCGGTCGCCCGCGGCGAGCGCCACGCGCTCCACGAACGCCGCGACCGGCGAATCGCCTCCGGCGCCGGCCGCGGACGCCGGCCCGATCGACCGCTCGCCCCACTCCGCGCCGTCCGGGCTCGAGCGGCCGAACGAGAGCTCGACGATGCGCGCCGGAAGACCCTCGATCCGCCAGCCGCCCTCTCCGTCGGTCACGGCGCGCCAGAGCGGGTCCGCGAGGCGGAAGACGTCGGCCGCCGGAATGGCCTGGCCGTCCGTCTGCAGCAGCTCGTCGGCCGGGACGCGCGCGAGCACCGGGACGCCGGCGGCGCCGGAACCGTCGCCGCAGAGCACGCGGCCGCCGACGCTCGCGGCGGGGTCGAGCCGCAGCCTGTGCTCGCGGTCGTGCGCGCTGGCCGAGATCCACGTGTAGGCGACGCCGTACCCGTGCGCCTGGACGCTGACCATCAGCGGCAGGTCGCGGTGGTAGCGGACCTCGAAGCGCCCGGCGTGGTCGCTCGTGGCGATCGGGTCCTCGCCCTGCTTCACGACGGCCGAGGGCACGGGCGAGGCGTCGGCGGAGGAGACGACCAGGCCGACGAAGCGCTCCATCGGGTTGCCGATCCAGGACTCCTTGCCGTCCAAGAGCGGCGCGTTGCCCGAGAACGGGATGGCGAGGGCGCCGGTCTCGCCGGCGGCGAGCGGCTCGCTCGCCGGGGGCCAGGCCTCCTTCGCCTCGAGCGAGCCTGGCGCAGGGCGGAGGGGCTCGCCGACGCCCCCGAGGTCGAGCGCTTCGAGGCGCTCGGCAGTGAGGGGAGGCTCGGACTGGAAGACCCGCTCCTGGAGCCACTGCAGGCGGAACGCGAGGCCCATGAAGACGAAAGCGGCCAGGATGGCCATCACGATCAAGAACCGGCTCACCATGCGCGTCCTGCTCCCCTCTGCCGCCGTGGGCCCAACCAGCCCGTCGGAGCCCACCGAGCCCGTCGGACCATCGGCCCCGCGCCTCGCGGGCCTTGACAGGGACTGCGGTCTTTCGAGGCGCCGGCTCCGACGGGGGCCGAGCGGGTCTAAGCTGGCCCCATGCCGGAGCTGCCGGACGTCGAGGCCTACCTGTGTGCCCTGCGTAACCACACGGCCGGGCGCGAGCTCCTCGGGCTGCGGATCGAGAGCCCGTTCCTCGTCCGCAGCGTCGACCCGCCGCCCTCGGCGGCGGTCGGCCGCCGGGTGCGGAGCTTCGCGCGCCTGGGCAAGCGCATCGTCTTCGGCTTCGAGGGCGAGCTCTTCTTCGTCCTCCACCTCATGATCGCCGGCCGCCTGCGCTGGAAGACGCGCGGCGTGGGGCTCCCGGGCCGCATGGGCCTGGCGGCGTTCGACTTCGAGCACGGGACCTTGCTCCTGACCGAGGCGAGCCAGAAGAAACGCGCCTCGCTCTTCGCCGTGCAGGGCGCGGAGGCCCTCCGCGCGCACGACCCGGGCGGGGTCGAGCCGCTCGAGTGCGACCTTCCGACCTTCGAGGCGGCGCTCTGCCGCGAGAGCCACACGCTCAAGCGCGCGCTGACCGACCCGCGCCTCTTCAGCGGCATCGGCAACGCCTACTCCGACGAGATCCTGCACCGCGCCCGCACCTCGCCCTTCCGGCGCACGCGCGACCTCGCGCCGGAGGACGTCGCGATGCTGTACGCGGCGACGCGCGCGACGCTCGCGGAGTGGACCGGCCGGTTCGTCCGCGCGGCCGAGGAGCGATTTCCCGAGAAGGTGACCGCTTTCCACGCGGACATGGCCGTGCACGGCCGCTTCGGAGAGCCGTGTCCGGCCTGCGGCGCGCCGGTGCAGCGCGTCGTCTACGCCGAGAACGAGGCCAACTACTGCGCCCGCTGCCAGACCGGCGGCAAGCTGCTCGCGGACCGGGCCCTCTCGCGGCTGCTCAAGGACGACTGGCCGCGCACGCTCGAGGAGCTCGAGGCGGGAAGGGCTGGATCGCGCGCCGGCGGGCAGTAGACTCGCGCGCATGCCCTCGCAGCCCGCGCCCGCCGCCCTCGCTGACACGGACGCGCGGGACACGGACGCGCGGGCGCGCTGGGCGCTGCGCGGCGTCGCGCGCGAGGAGGTGAGCGCGCTCGTGCGCGCGCTCGGCGTCGACGAGCTGACCGCGCTCCTGCTCCTCGGCCGCGGCCACAAGGACCACGCGGCGGCGCGCGAGCACCTCCACCCCGAGCTCAAGCGCCTGCACGATCCGTTCCTCCTGCCCGGGATGCGCGCGGCCACCGAGCGCATCGCGCGCGCGCTCGAGCGCGGCGAGACGATCCTCGTCCACGGCGACTACGACGTCGACGGCGTCACTGGAACGGCGCTCCTGGTGCGCCTCTTCCGCCTGCTCGGCGCGCGTGCCGAGTGGCACATCCCGAGCCGCCTGGTCGACGGGTACTCCTTCGGCCCCCACTCGGTCGAGCGCGCGCGGGCCGTCGGCGCCACGCTCGTGATCAGCGTCGATAACGGCACGTCGGCGGCGCGGACGATCGCCGAGCTCGCCGCGCACGGGATCGACACGATCGTCACCGACCACCACGAGCCGCCGCAAGGCGAGCTGCCGCGCGCGGCGGCGATCGTGAACCCCAAGCTGGACGGCGCGCGCTACCCCTTCCGCGAGCTCTGCGGCGGCGCGGTGGCCTTCAAGCTGGCCTGGGGCATCTGCCAGGACGTCACGGGCGAGGCGCGCGTGCGCGACGACCTGCGCGCCTTCCTGATCGACGCCATGAGCTACGTCGCCATCGCCACGGTGTGCGACGTCGTGCCGCTCGTCGGCGAGAACCGCATCCTCGCGCGCTACGGGCTCAAGGCGCTCTCCGCCACGCGCGACCACGGGCTCTCGGCGCTGCTCGCGGTCGCGCGCCTCTCGGGACGCCTGTGCGCCGAGGACGTCGGCTACCAGATCGGCCCGCGCATCAACGCGTCCGGGCGCCTGGGGACGGCGCACTCCGCCGTCGAGCTGCTGCTCGCGCGCGATCCCGGCGCGGCGCTCGCCCTCGCGCGCGAGCTCGACGATCTGAACCACGAGCGCCGGGCGATCGAGCGCACGCTCTTCGAGCAGGCGCTCGAGGCGGCGCGGCCCTTCGCCGATCCCGGGCGCTTTCCGGTGCTCGTCGTCGCCGGCGAGGGCTGGCACCAGGGCGTCGTCGGCATCGTCGCCGCGCGCCTCGTCGAGCGCTTCGGGCGCCCGGCGCTCGTCGTCGGGCTCGACGGCGAGACCGGGCGCGGCAGCGCGCGCTCGGTGCCCGGCTTCAGCATCCTCGATGCCATGCACGGCGGCGCCGAGCACATGCTGCGCTACGGCGGCCACGCGCAGGCCGCCGGCTGCGAGATCCGCGCCGACCGCGTGGACGCGCTGCGCGATGCCGTCTGCGCGCGCGCCCGCGAGCAGCTCGCCGAGACCCCGCTCCCCGCGCGCGAGCTGCGCATCGACGCGCGCGTGCCCCTGGCGCGCATGAACCCCACGACGATGGGCCTGATCGAGCGCCTCGAGCCCTTCGGCGAGCGCAACGAGAAGCCCGTGCTCCTGGCGAGCGACGTGCGCCTCGGCGAGGAGCCGCGCCTCGTCGGGCGCGAGGACGCGCACCTGCTGCTGCGCCTGCGCTCGGGCGAGTGCGTGCACAAGGCCATGGGCTTCGGGCTCGGAGGGCGCGCGAGCGAGCTGCGCATGGGCGCGCCGCTGCACGTCGTGTACACGCCGCGCTGGAACACGTTCCGCGGCGAGACGCGGCTGGAGCTGGAGCTGCTCGATTTCCGGGTCGGGGAGTGTCCGGTGTAGGGCGCGGGGCGAGTTGCCGCGAAGGGGGTCGCGGAAAGCCCGGCGGAGATGGCGGCCTGCTCCTCACGAACCCTCGCTACGGGGCCAGTTACGCAGGTGCCGACGCGCTGGCGGCGAGCCGTCACGCCTACGTGCACCGAGGTAGGTCAGGAGGTCTGCGATCACGGCTGACGACCGGGGGGCCGGGAGGGGGGCGTTCGATGCAGCACACCGCCCGTGCGGAGTCGCACGCTGCGGGGGGGGGGCCGCCGCCACGGCTCTCGGGGTCGGTGGCGGCTGGCACAAAGGTTGCGGGGCGACATGGAACCCGCGAGAGGCCAGTTGCCAACAGAACCGTTTCACCTGAGGAGCGTGATGTCATGCTCAAGTTCGTCTGCCTCGTCTCACTCGCTCTTGGCTCGACCCCGCCGGCCCTGGCCCCTCTTGATGCAACGTGTGATGCAGCCTGCGTATGCAATATCGATCCGGGCATCATCGCACCGGCCTTGGATCCCCCGGACTGCTTTGACAGCGGCACGATCGGCATAACCGAAACCTGTGATGGCTGCTGCAACGACCCGCCCACTTGCAAGAACGACCCCGTGCCTTGCAAGTGCGACGTCCTAATTGCGGCTCGTGGAGAGGGTACGCAGGAGTGCGACTGGGAGATAAAGATACCTGGAGGGACATCCTACACGGAGACCACCAACTTCCTCTTCTGGTTCCCCAAGGACCACGCAGCGCAGGAGGTGAGTTGCGGAATGGGTGCAACTTGGATTCTGAAGGCAGACGGGGAAGAATGTCTTCGGCGTACCATCACATGCGAACATTGTGAGTGACATCCGGACAGGGCGCCACGGAGACCGACAAGCTCGCTCGAAGGGCCAGCGAGCTGGGTGGGTCATTGCCGGCCTCGCTGGCTCGGCGGTTCTTTCCATCTGGTTCCTTCCGGAGATCCACTGGACTGCGGGGACGATCCCCGCTCCGCCTGCAACCGAGGTGATGGGGAGCCCGTCTCGGACGGGCATGGTCTCGCCAGAGCTCGAAGGGGCCGCCCGGGAGCCGCCGACGGCGTCCGGGGCCACCACCGCCAACGTCGAGACGAGCGGGCTGCACGTTCCGTCGGAGCATGAGGACGGTGAGGCGTGCCGAGCGGACCAGCCCCGCCAAGCGCCGCTGGCTAGGCCCAAGCCCCTGTCCACGGCTGAGCAATACATGGGATGCCCATGCTCCAACCACAATTCAGAAGGCATTGCGCTGACGTCCAGTGATCGTGCCGCGCTCGAAGAGCTGATCACCGAAAGCAATCAGCGCATACAAGCTCTTGCGAAGTACTGTGTGAAAGCCAACCAGGAATGGGTGGAGGACAAGTTCAGCTTGGGAGACTACCTGCAGGAAGCCGACGCTAAAACCCATCCCGAGTGGGCGAAGCCCGGCGTCTGGTTCAATAGCTACCACAAGAAGGGTGTCGGAACGTTCCTCGTCGTAACGCGTCCGGGCGAGAACGCCGCGCTCGACGTCGCGTTCGACGACGCCTGGGAGGAAGTCGTGTCGGCGCGTGGCGCGGTGTCCGCCTTCATTGCAGCACGCCGCCGAGAATGAGGTCGACTCCCATTTCGGTTGCCGGCCGCGAGGGGCCGTGGACGATCGAGAGGTGGCGCCCTGATCCCACCGGTCCTCAAGGCGGATCCGCGTCACGTCCGAAATACGGAAACACGGGGCACACCGATCCCCCGAGCGGCCCCCGTCGCCCGCGCGGGTTTGCTTCCTCGGCCCCGACCTCGTAGCCTCGCGCCGCAGATGGCGAAGCTCCACGGAAGACGCCTCGTCCTCTTCCTCGCGCTGCTGCCCCAGCTCCTCGCGCTGGGGCTCGGCCGCGGGGTGGTCGTCTGCGTCGCCCCCGGCGGGCACCTGCGGCTCGAAGTCGCCGGGAGCGCGTGCTGCGCCGACCCTGCGCCGGCCGCGCACGCGGGAACGGTCGCGTCGCAGGACGAGTCCGATTGCGGCGCGTGCACCGACCTCGGGATCGCGCTGGACCCGCGCCTTTCCCGGCGCTCGAGCGCTGGCGGATCCGAGCTCGCCGGCGACGCGACCGCGGCGCTGCCGGTCGAGACCCGGACGCTCGCGGAGGCGGCGCATGCTGCGCGACACCTAGAGCCTCCTCCCGATCGCGGCTTCGCGCCGCCGCACCTGCTCCATCTGCGCAGCGTCGTGCGGCGCTGCTAGCGCGCCGCTTGCGCGCGTGCGGGGCGGTCCACCCGGACCCCCGCGGTACCAGCGTGGCGGCGTCGGCCGGGGCCGGCGCCCGTTCCCCGGCGGAGAGGTGTCTTCATGGCCCGACCGTTCTTCCGTGCTCGCGGGCCCACGGAATCGAGACGATCCCTCGCGACGACGCAGCTCGCCGCGCTCGCGCTCAGCGCGTGCGTGAGCTACGAGCCGGCGCCCGTCGACGTCTCGCGCGTCCTCGCGGAGCTCGAGGCGCGGCGCTGGCAGCCGTCCGCCGCCGCCGAACCGGCAGAGGTCGAAGGCGCGGGCCCCGAGCAGCTCGCCTCCTTCGCGGTCACGCACAACCCCGCGCTCCAGGCGCTGCGCGCCCAGATCGGCGTCGCCGAGGCGCTGCTCGTCGAGGCCGGGCTGCTCGCCGATCCCGAGATCGGCTGGGACGGCATGGACGCGCTCGCCACCGAGATCGTCGATGGGACGGTGCCGACGGTCGCCTGGGTCGCGGGCTTCGGGCTGTCGATCCCGCTGCCGCGTCCCGGCGAGCTCGGCGCGCGGAAGGGCGCGGCGCGCTGGCGCGTCGAGGAGGCGCGCCGGAGGGTCACCCAGGTGGAGTGGGCCCTCGCCCGCGAAGTCCACGTCGCGTGCGAGGACGTCGTCGAAGCCCGGCGCCTCTTGGACCAGAACCAGGATCTCGTGCGGGTCGCGGAGACGACGCGCGAGTACTTCGAGCGCGCCAAGGCGGCCGGCGCCGCGACCGCGATCCAGGCCAACCTCGCCTCGGGCGACCTCCTGGCGATCCGCGCCTGGCGGGTCCGTCTGGAAGCCCGGCTGCGCAACGCCCGGCAGCGGCTCAACGCGCTCCTGGGCCTGCCGCCCTCGACGGTGATCCCGCTCGCCCGCGCGTCCGTGCCCGAAGACGCCCCTGTCGACGAGCCGGCGGTCCCTGCGCAGACGCTCGCCGAGCGCTCGGTCACCCTGCGGCCGGACCTCGCGGCGCTGCTCGCGTCGTACCAGGCCGCCGAAGAGGACGTGCGCCTGGAGGTCGCGCGCCAGTTCCCGCAGGTCGCGATCGGGACGGGGATCTGGTTCGTGCCCGGCTTCTCCACGCGCTTCAACCGGCCGGCCATCGAAACGGCCATCGCCCGTCGCGCGGCGTTGCGGCAGGAGATCGACGCCCAGGTCCACGAGGTCCGCCGCGACGTCCACGACGCCTACGCCGCCGTCGAGGAAGCGCGCCGCGAGCTGCGCTTCCTCGAGTCCGAGCTGCTCCCCAACGCCGAGGAGAGCCTGCGCCTCGCCGGCGCCGCCTTCGACGCGGGGGAGGTCACGCTGCTCGAGATCCTGACCCTGCAGCGCGCCCTGGTCGACGCTCGCACGCACACGACCGAAGCCCGAGCCGAGCTGCGCAGGAGGCATTGGCGACTCCTCGCGGCGAGCGGGACGCTCCTCGCGACCGCCACCCCGCCACGTGACGACGAACCAGAGACTCCGGAGCGACGATGAACCACGGCGACGAATCCACCTCGGGGGCGCTCGGTGCCGCCCTCCTCTCCTGCTGGCTGCTCCTCGTGCCCGCGTGCTCCCGCGGAGGAGGGCCCGCCGAGACCCACGCCTCCCACCCTGGGGAAGGCGAGCACGACGAGCACGAAGGCGAGACCGTCGAGCTCACCGCGGCCCAGGTGGAGGCCGCCGGCATCCGCGTCGAGCCCGCCGCGGGCGGCGAGGTGACGCGCCATCTCACCCTGCCCGCGGTCGCCGCCGCGAACGCCGACGCGGTGACCCACGTCAATCCGAAGGCGCCGGGCATCGTGCGCTCCATCCACAAGCACCTGGGCGAGAACGTCGCCGAGGGCGAGCTCCTGTGCGTCATCGACTCGGTGGAGCTCGGGAGCGCGGTGGCGGCGTTCGTCCGGGCCCGGGCCCTCGTGGCGGCGGCCGAGACGACGCTCGAACGCGAGGGCCAGCTCTTCCAGGTGCGGCTCGAGACCACCGAGCGGGTCCTCCAGGGCGCGGTCGACGTCGACCGGCGCATCCACGAGCGGGAACAGGAGCTGCGCGAGCAGGCCGTGTCCACGATCCGACCGCTGCTCGAGGCGGAGAAGGCGCTGCAGAGCTCGGAGCTCGCGAAGGAGCGCGAGCTCACCGACCTGCGCGCGCAGCGCGACGCGCGGCTGCTCGCCCTGGAGGTCGACCTGCGCGAGCGCAGCATCGCGGAAGACGCCGCGCGGAACCAGCTCCTGGCGCTCGGCATCGACGCCGCGCTGCTCCGGGAGCTGGAGCCCGGATCCCCGCTGCTCGCGGGGACCTACGAGATCCGGGCCCGGCGCCGCGGCATCGTCTCGGGCAGGCACATCTCGACCGGCGAGTTCGTGGACGCCCAGACCAAGCTGTACACGCTGGAGGACCTCTCGCGCGTGTGGATCCTCGCCTCGGCCTTCGAGGGCCAGATCCAGTCGGTGCGCACGGGACAGACGGGGACCATCCACCTCGACGCGTTCCCGGGCCGCGGCTTCGAGGGGCAGGTGACCCTCGTCGGCTACGAGGTCGACCGCGCGAGCCGCGCGCTGGGTGTGCGCCTCGAGCTCGACAACCCGACGCTCCCCGATTGGCCCGAGGAGTTCCCGCTTCGTCCGGGCATGTTCGGCAGCGTCGACCTCGTGGTCGAGCGGACCCGCGCGCGCGTCGTGCTGCCCGAGGGCGCGGTCGTCCACGAGGACGCGGGCGAGTTCGTCTTCGTCCGCACCGCCCCCGGGACGTTCGAGCGCCGCCGCGTGGAGCTCGGTCCGCCGTCCGGCGACGTGGTCGAGGTGCGCGCGGGCGTCGAGCCCGGCGACGAGGTCGTCGTGGCCGGCACGTTCCCGCTCGAGTCCGCCCTGCGTAAGAGCGAGCTCGGCGCAGGCCACGCGCATTAGAAACGGGGAAGATCCGTGATCGATCGCGTCGTCGACTTCTCGCTGAACCACCGCTTCCTGGTCGTCGTGCTGTGGCTGCTCGCCGTCGTGATCGGCGTGCAGTCGATGCGCAGCCTGCCGGTCGACGCCGTCCCCGACGTCACGAACGTCCAGGTGCAGGTCCTGACCGACAGCCCGGGGCTCGCGCCCCAGGAGGTCGAGGCCTTCATCACCTTCCCCGTCGAGTCGGCGATGAGCGGGCTCCCGAAGGTCGAGGAGATCCGCTCGGTCTCGAAGTTCGGTCTCTCGGTGGTGACCGTCGTCTTCGAGGAAGGGACGGACGTCTACTGGGCGCGCCAGCTCGTCGGCGAGCGGCTCGTCGAGGCGCGCGAGGCGGTCCCCGAGGGCTACGGCGAGCCCGAGATGGGTCCGATCTCGACCGGCCTGGGGGAGATCTACCAGTTCGAGCTCCGGGGCGAGGGCCACTCCCCGATGGAGCTGCGCACGCTGCTCGACTGGGTCGTGAACTACCAGCTGCGGTCCGTCCCCGGCGTGGTCGAGGTCAACGCCTTCGGCGGCGAGCTGAAGACGTACCAGGCGACGCTCGATCCCAAGAAGCTCACCTCGTACGGCATCCCCCTGCACCAGGTCTTCGAGGCGGTCGAGGGCAACAACCGCAACGTCGGCGGCGGCTACATCGTGCACGCCGACGAGCAGTACCTCGTGCGCGGCGAGGGGCTGATCGAGGAGCTCGGCGACCTCGCCAAGGTCGTCGTCGCCAAGGACGAGCGCGGCACGCCGGTGTACCTCGAGAACCTGGGCCGCGTGGAGCTCGCGCCCATGATCCGCCAGGGGGCGGTGACGCGCGACGGGCGCGGCGAGGCGGTGGTCGGCATCGTGATGATGCTGATGGGTGCGAGCTCGCGCACGGTCGCCGAGGACGTGCACGCGAAGATCCAGGAGATCCAGAAGACGCTGCCCGCGGGCGTCACGATCGACACCTTCTACAACCGGACCGAGCTCGTGAACCGCACGATCCGGACGGTGATCACGAACCTGAGCGAGGGCGGCCTCTTGATCGTCGTCGTCCTCCTGCTCCTGCTCGGGAACCTGCGCGGCGGGCTGCTCGTCGCCTCGGCGATCCCGCTCTCGATGCTCGTCGCGCTGACGGCGATGCAGCGCTTCGGGATCTCGGGCAACCTGATGTCGCTCGGCGCCATCGACTTCGGCCTGATCGTCGACGGCTCGGTGGTGATGATCGAGAACGTCGTCCGCTACCTGCACGCCCACAGGGACGACCGCCGGACACCGCACCTCGAGAAGGTGCGCCGGGCCTGCCACGAGGTCGCGCGCCCGGTCGTCTTCGCCGTGGGCATCATCATGATCGTCTATCTGCCGATCCTCGCCCTGCGCGGGATCGAGGGGAAGATGTTCCGGCCGATGGCGTTCACGGTCGTCTTCGCGCTCGCCGGGTCGCTGGTCTGCGCGCTGACGCTGATGCCCGTGCTCGCGTCCTTCTTCCTGCGGCACGTGCGGGAGAAGGAGCCGGTCCTGTTCCGGCTCGCGAAGCGCGTCTACCCGCCGCTGCTCGGCCGGACCCTGGCGCACCCTGCGCGCACCGCGTGCCTGGCCGCGGCGGTCTTCCTCGGTAGCCTCGGCTTCATCCCCTTCCTCGGGGCGGAGTTCATCCCGCGCCTCGACGAGGGCGCGATCGCCATGCAGATCTGGCGCCTGCCGAGCATCTCGCTCGAGACGTCGAACCGGATCAGCACCGACGTCGAGGCGCTCGTGTTGGGCTTCCCCGAGGTCGAGACGGTCGTCTCGCGCACCGGCCGCGCCGAGATCGCGACCGACCCCATGGGGGTCGAGATCAGCGACACCTTCCTGATCCTCGAGCCCCAGAACACCTGGCGCTTCGCGACCAAGGAGGAGCTGATCGCGGCCCTGGACGGGGCCCTCGAGGAGCGCTTCCCGGGCGTGATGTTCAGCTACTCGCAGCCGATCGAGCTGCGCGTCGCCGAGCTCATCAGCGGCGTGCGCTCGGACGTCGGCATCCAGATCTACGCCGGCGGCGGGACGCTCGACGACATGCGCCGGGTCGCGGGCGAGATCGCGCGCGTCGTCGCGCGCGTGCCGGGGATGGAGGAGGTCAAGGCCGAGCAGATCCTCGGGCTGCCCACCTTGACCGTCGACGTCGACCGCCGCGCGATCGCGCGCCTGGGCCTGAACGCCGAGGACGTCCTGGACGTCGTCGAGACGATCGGAGGACGCGGAGTCGGCACGGTGATCGAGGGTCAGCGGCGCTTCGCGATCCAGGCGCGCTTCGATCCGGCCGTTCGCGCCGACCTGCACGCCCTGCGCGACCTGCCCGTCGCCCTGCGCGGCGCCGGCGACGGCCCGGCGCCCTGGGTGCCGCTCGAGCAGGTCGCGGACGTGCGCATCGCGACGGGGCCGGCCCAGATCAGCCGCGAGAAGATCCAGCGCAAGATCACCGTCGAGGCCAACGTGCGCGGCCGCGACCTCGCCTCGGCCGTGGCCGAGGCGCGCGCCGCGGTCGAGGCCGAGGTCGACCTTCCGCCGGGCTGGTACGTCGAGTGGGGCGGACAGTTCGAGAACCTCCAGGCTGCCTCGGCGCGGCTCACGCTGCTCGTGCCCCTGGCGCTGCTCCTGATCTTCGTGCTGCTCTACACCGCGTTCGGATCGACCCGCCTGGGGGCGCTGATCTTCCTTAATGTTCCCATGGCCACGACCGGCGGCGTCCTCGCCCTCGTGCTGCGCGGGTATCCCTTCTCGATCTCGGCCGGCGTGGGCTTCATCGCGCTGTTCGGCGTGGCCGTGCTGAACGGGGTCGTCCTGCTCGCCCACGTCGTGCAGCGGCGCGCGGAGGGCCTCGCGCCGCGCGAGGCGGCGCGCGAAGCCGCGCTGACGCGGCTGCGGCCCGTGCTGATGACGGCGATGGTCGCCGCGCTCGGCTTCGTTCCCATGGCCCTCGCGACGAGCGCCGGCGCCGAGGTGCAGCGCCCGCTCGCCACGGTGGTGATCGGCGGGCTCGTCACGTCCACCCTGCTCACGCTGCTCGTGCTCCCGGCGATGTACCCGTGGTTCGCGGAGCGCCGGCGACGCGATCCAGCGCAGACGGTTCCGACGTGACCGCACGGGAGGCCGGGCCCTTTCCGCGTCCCGAGTCGTACGCTGGAGCGAGGTCATGGGAATCGACGATCCCGCGCCCGTCGTCTCGCTGGCGCTCCTGGTCGCCTACGGCGCGCTCGCCGTCGGGTGGCGCGGTCGGCTCCAGCTCCGGCGGACGGGTGTCTGTTCGCCATGCAGCCCAGCGTCTTCGGGAACCGCGACCTGTACGTCGCCTATCACAGCGCACAAGACAAGTTCCGCTTCGGCATCGCGGCCTGCGCGTACGTGTATGCGAGACGACACGCCTCCGACGACCGACTCAGCTTCGGGACGGGCAAGGTCGACGCCCTCGCCGCATCGCTTTCGACCAGGCCATCGTCGTCGCGATCGCGGGCCTTCTCGTGAACCGAGCGAGCGTCGCCATCCTCGGGGGAGCGCAGGAGCACGACGCGCACCACGAGCACCGGGCGCACGGCCACGACCACAACCTGCGCTCGGCCTACCTGCACGTCCTCGCCGATGCGCGACCTCGATCCTGGCGATCCTCGCCCTCAGCGCCGGGAAATACCTCGGAGCAGCATGGCTGGACCCGTTCATGGGCATCGTCGGCGCCTTGCTCGTGGCCAGGTGGTCCTGGGGGCTCCTGCGACAGAGCTCGGCCGTCCTCCTCGACCGCCAGGCGCCGCCCGACCTGCGCGACGCGCTGATCGCGGCCATCGAGGGCCGCGGCGACGAGCGCGTCACGGACCTGCACGTCTGGACGATCGCCCCGGGAGTGCACGCGGCGGAGGTCGCGCTGGTGGCGAGCGATCCCCTCGAGCCCGACGCGTACAAGCGCCTGCTCGCGCCGTACCCGAGCCTCGCGCACGTCACGGTCGAGGTGGACCGCTGTCCCGAGCACGCGTGAGGTTCCGGCACAGCACGACGAGCGACAGCGCGGTCAGGCCCGCGGCCGAGAAGAAGGCGGCCGGCATCCCGAACGACTGCCACAGCGCGCCGAAGAGCACGGCGCCGGGCAGGGCCATGAGCCCGCTCACCATGTGGTAGAGGCCGAAGGCCGTGGCCCGCTCCTCTGCCGCGACCTCGTCGCCGATCAGCGCGCGCTCGGCGCCCTCGGTCAGCGCGAGGCTTGCCGCGTAGGCGAGGAAGAGGCCCCAGAGGCCGGCGTCGCCGCCGCGCGTGAGCCCCACCGACACGAGGAGCACGGCGCGCAGCCCCCAGCCGAGGAAGAGCACCGGCAGCCGGCCCAGGCGGTCGGACCAGTGGCCGCCGGGAAGCGACAGGACGGCCTTCGCGGCGCTTGCGGCCGACCACAGGAGCGGAACCCAGACGACGTCCAGGCCGCCGGCGCTGGCCCACAGCACGAGGAAGGCCTCGGGCGTCGTCCCGAGCGCCAGGACTCCGGAGGCGGCGATCAGCGTTCGCGTGCGCCGGTTCAGCGAGCGCCACGCGAGCGGCGCGCGCGCGCTGCGCGCGCCAGGGCGGGCGGGCGTCGCGGGCAGCCGGAAGGCGAGCAGCGCCAGGAGCGCGACGCCCGGCACGACGGACAGCACGAAGACGTGCCGCAGCTCCATGCCCGAGGCCAGGAGGGCGAAGGCGAGCAGCGGACCGACGACGGCCCCCGCGTGGTCGAGGGAGCGATGGAACCCGAACGCCTTCCCGAGCAGAGGCCGCGCCGTGCTCGCGGCGATCAGCGCGTCGCGCGGCGCCGAGCGGATGCCCTTGCCGACCCGGTCGCAGAAGCGCAAGAGGAGCACCCAGCCCCAGCCGAAGGCGAGGCCGATCAGAGGGCGGGCGGCGGTCGAGATCGAGTAGCCGCCGATCACGAGGCGCTTCGCGCTCCAGCCGCGGTCCGCCAGGCGGCCGGAGACGAGCTTCAGCACGCTGGACGTGGCCTCGGCGACGCCCTCCACGACGCCGACGGCGGCGGGACCCGCCCCCAGGGTCGCCGTGAGGAAGATCGGCAAGAGGGGCGCGATCATCTCGCTGCCGGCGTCCTGCAGGAACGAGACGGCGCCGAGAACCAGGACGGTGCGCGAGAGGAACGCGCCGCGGCCCGGTCGGCCGGCCGGATCCGCGACGTCCTTCAACGGCCGAAGCCGTACTCCGCCGGATCGTACTTCAGCTCCTCTTGCGGGAAGTCGCCGAGCAGCTCCTCGGCCCGGCGGATCAGCGTGTCCACTCCGGCGGCGAGGTCCTCGGGGTCGAGCTCGACCAGCTCCTGCGGCACCACGCCGATGCCCTCGATCCCCTCGCCGCCGTTGAAGCTCGAGCGGTTGGTGCCCACCGAGACGTACAGCGCGAACTTGCCCGAGGGCAGGTCGATCGTCTCCTTCTGCGACGACATGCCGGCCGTCGCACTCTCGCCGATCATGTACGCGCGCCCGTCCTCCATGAACATGCCCGCGGTCGTCTCGCCCGCGCTCACCACGGTGCCGTCGACGATCACGACCAGCGGACCGCCGTAGGGCGCGGGGCCGGCGCTCGCGAGCGGCGCGCGCGCCAGGCGCGGCAGCGTGGCGCCGGCGGGGACGAAGCGCGCCTCGAGCGCGTCGTGGTCGCAGCCGCCGCCGGTGTTGCCGCGGAAGTCGAGGATCATCCCGGGCACGCCGGCGAGCGCCGCGAGCGCCGTGTCGATCTCCTCCAGGAGCTTCTCGCGGATGCGCCGCACGTGGACGTAGCCGTAGCCCTTCTCCGTGCGCGTGTAGCGCACGCTGTCCCCCACCCACTCGAGCCCCGGCAACAGCACGGCCGGCCCTTCGTTGAAGGCGCTGGCCTTGTGGTAGGTGATCGTCGCCTTCTTCTTCTTGCGCTTCTCCGGCCCCGCGAGCTCGAGCTTGAGCCGCTCGCCGGGCTCGCCCATGAAGCCCCACATGCAGGTCGCGAACACCGCGTGCTGCTCGGTCGAGAGGCTCGCGTGCTCGCGGTACTCCGCGAGGCGCTCCTCGAACCACTTCGCGGCGGGGACGCCGTCGGCCTCGACGAGCTGCATCCCGGGCTCGATCCCGACCTCGTCCGCCGTCGACCACACGCTCTTCACGTAGAGCTTGCCGCCGGAGCGGCACAGGAAGAAGCCCGGGCCGACCTTCGGCTTGCGCCACTCCTCGGGCACCGGCAGCTCGCCGCCCGCGCGCCCGGGCCGCACCTCGGCGTGGCCGTCGCGCAGCCGCGCGAGCAATCGCACGAGGAGCACGAAGAGCTGCTCGTCGTCCTCGACGGACTTCGCCTCCTTCGTGAACTCCCTCTCGACCACGTTCCAGTCGATGTCCTTGCGGCGGAAGAAGTGCCCGCAGCGCTTCTCGAGCTCGTCGAGCGCGAAGGCGACGTCCTTCTGGTAGACGTCGTCGCGGGGGGGCGCCGCGGAGCGCGGCGCGGGCGCGAGCAGGGCGGAGAGGACGAGCAGGGCGAGGTGGGCGATCATGGATCGCGCATGCTAACCCGCTCGACCGTCAGCGCTCCTCCAGCCCCCCGAGCCGCGGCTCCCGGTAGTAGACCTCGAGGCACAGCGCCATCAACGCCGTCGAGTAGACGCGCCCGCCCTCGAAGCCCCACGGTCCGACCGGGTCCCACGAGCCCGCGCGGTCGCCGTCCTTGCGCTGCGAATCGAGCACCGCCTTCCTCAGCGCCTCGTTCCAAGCGGTCCAGTGGCGCCCGCCCATCTGGTACATGGCGTAGGAGCCGTAGTACCAGTAGTACATGTCGCAGCCGAAGCCTTCGGGGTCCCATTCGGGGAGGGTCTTCAGGATCAGGTCGGCGTGCTTGCCCAGGATCGCCTCCTGCTCCGGACGCTGTCCGAGGAGGAGGCGGCTCAGAAGGGCGGCGGCGGTCATCGCCTCGCCCTTCTCGACCGGGTAATGGTCGTTCTTGCCGATGACGCGCGAGGAGAACGAGCCGATCACGTCGTAGCCGACGCGGCCCGTCGCGTGGTCGGTGGCCTCGCCGATCCACGCCAGCGCGCCGGCGAAGGCGTTCGAGTCGGTCTCGAGGCCCACTCGATCGGCGGCGTTCAAGGCCCCGACCGCCCACCCGGTGACGCTCGTGTCGTTGGAGCCGTTGGCCGGGATGGCGTAGCGCCACGCACCGTAAGGGTTGCGCGCCCTCTGGATCTCGTTCACCGCCAGCTGCGCGGCGAAGAAGAGGCTCGGGCTGCGCGAGGAGGCGTAGGCCTCGCACAGCGCGCGGGTCGCGATCGCGTGCCCGTAGAGGAAGGCGGGGTCGCCCTCCGCCCCGCGGCGCGGCCGGTAGCGGACGGCGCCCGACTCGGGATCCTGGCGCCCGAGCAGCCAGCGGGCGCCGGCGACGACGGCGTCGCGGTAAGGGCCGTGCGCGAAGGTGTTTCCGTCGCCGAGGAGGGCGAGCAAGGCGAGACCGGTGACGCCGACGTCGAAGCGCTCGTTCCCGGGCATGTCGCACTCGCCCGCGCCGAGCGCGCCGCAGTTGCGTTGGAAGCCGTCCGCATCCCAGGACCCGTCCGCCGACTGGTGGCGACTCAGCCACTCGAGCGCGCTCGCCAGCGCCTGCTCGGTACCCTGGCCTCCGGCGGTCCGCAAGCCGCGAGCGGCGTCCCGGCGCCCGCGCCAGGGATCGAGCGTCGCGTCCTCCACCTCGCCCCCGGTGAGCGCGCCGACTTCGATCGGCAGGGAGTGGAGCAGGTCCCGGTCCGGGCTCGGCGGCAGGCGCAGGTCGAAGCGCCAGACGCTCTCGCGGCTCGGGTGCAGCACGCAGAAACCGTACGCGCGCAGGAAGGCCAGCCGGTTGGCGACCCAGGCGTCCTCCCCGTCGGACCACCGCCAATCGAACGACCGTCCGCCGAAGATCGGCAGCAAGACCCCCTGGACGAGGGGTCGCGCGTCCGTGGGCCCGCCCGGAGCTCGCCAGTCCGCGCGCTTCAGGCGATGGAGCAGCGCGGGGAGGGTCGCCGGTCCCCACTCGATCAAACGCGCGGCCTCGGCCTCGCGGGTCGCGCCGTCCTCGAGCTCGAGGTACGAGTCGATGGAGACCTCGATCCTCGCGTGCTCGAGCCGGTCCACGGCGGGCGGCAGGTCGGGGATGTCGCCGAGCGCCGCGGGGAGCCTCGAGGGATCGAGCCCGGTCGGCGGTTCGCCGCGGTCCTCGTCGGGGAGGGCCGGTGGCTCGAAGAACCCCTCGAGCTGCAGCCCGTCCTCGAAGTCCTGCGACACGAACCCGGGGTCGAAGCACCCGCCGAGGTGGTAGAAGCGCCAGGCGCCCGCCGGTCGGCCGCGCTCGTAACCGGCCTCGAGCATCGGCGTGCCGTCCGGCCAGTAGAACGTCCACCGACCGTGGGGACGGCCGTCGAGCGTGAGACCCTCGTAGCGGGTCTCCCCGCCCTCGAAGTCCGCGCGGACGTGCCGGTACTCGCCCGTGTGCCGAGGGTCGAGCTCGCCCTCGGCCGTCCAGAACTGCCAGCTGCCCGAGGGCCAGCCCGCGTCGTAGTCGCCCTTGGCGCGCGTCTCGCCGCCGGGGTGACGGAACTCCCAGGTGCCGCTGCGGCGGCCCGCCGAGTAGGCGCCGACGATCCGGATCTCCCCGTCCGGGTAGCGGTGTCGCCAGCGTCCCTTGCGCACGCCCCCCTCGAACTCGCCGCTGACGATCGTCTCGTCCTCCGGGCTCCACGCCTCGTACGCCCCATGCCGCACGGGCTCGCCGGCGGCGCCGAGCGCACGCTCGCAGCGGATACGCGTCCCGTCCTCGAGCGCGACCTCTTCGGGCGCGACGTCCTGCGCCGCCACGAGGAGCGCGGCGGAGCGCGGGCTTGGCGCGAGCAGGGCGGTGAGGACGAGCGAGGCGAGGCGGGCGGTCATGGCTCGCGCATGCTAATCCCCGCGGCCCGAGGCCGCAGCTTCGCTGCGCCCCTCGCCGCGGCCGATCAGGCGCGTGATCCCGATCCCCAGGACGAGCAGCGCGAGGGCGCTCGCCACCTGCTTCGCGCTCGGCGCGAAGCGGCGCAGCTCCTCGCCCGCCTCCTTCAGCTGCGCCGGGGTGTGCCCCTCCCACTTCTTGGCGAGCGCCGCGAGCCGCGCGTCGTCGAACTCGGCGCCGTGCTTGGCGCGCACCGCCGGGCCGGGCTCGCCGACGAGCGCCATGATCGTCGCCTTGCGCACGGGCTTGCTCGCCATGTCCGCGTGCACGGGCTCCTGGAACGGCCAGAGCCCGATCACCGACCCCAGGAGCAGGCCCAGGAGCACGCCGTGCGACGCGCGCGAGAAGCGCCCGAGCAGCACCTTCAAGAGGTTGCTCAGGACTCCGATGCCCAGGCCCGCGCCGAGGACGACCGGCGCGATCACGCGCAGCGAGCCGGCGAAGTCCTCGCGCAGCGCGCCGGCGCTCAGGGAGCCGATGACGAGGTCGTACAGGCCCAGGATCAGGAGCACGTACGAGCCGCTGATCCCCGGCAGGATCATGCTCGCGGCGGCGGCCGCGCCGGCGATGACGAGCACGAGCGCGCTCGGGTCGAGCTCCGCGCCGCCGAGCCCGGCGGCGAACGCGACCATCACCGCGATCCCGGCGGCGACCGCGACCCCGGCCCCGATCGACAGGGGCCGGATCTGGCGCACCAGGAGCGGCGCCCCGCCCAGGGTCATCCCGATGAACAGGCTGTACATGATCCAGCGGTGCTCGCCGACGAGCGCCACCGCCACCCCGGACCCCGCGAGCAGCGCCGTGGCGAGCCCGAGCGCGAGCACGGCGAGGAAGCGCATCGCCGGCGCCGACGGCCGCAGCCGCGTCACCTCGGCGACCGCCCCGATGAAGCGGTCGTACAGGCCCACGGCCAGGATCATCGTGCCGCCGCTGATGCCGGGCACGAGGTTCGCGAGGCCCATCAGGAACCCGCCGGCCGCGGTGCGGACGAGCGGGACGGGGGTCGGCGGGGGCTTCGAGGACATTCGCGGGCTCGTCTGCGGGCAGGGCGTGAGAGCATCCCGGCAGGCCGCGACGCGGGCTAGCGAATTCTCGGCTTCGCGAGGTCGCGCCGGGCGGGCCGCGGGAACGCGCCGCGCGTCGCCGCCAGGAAGAGGCGCAGGCGCTCGCGCGGCGAGAGCAGCTCGAGGAGCGCCGCGTCGCCGGCCGCGCGCTCGAAGAGCCGGCTCCAGCGCGCGAGCGGCGGGGCGTCGAAGAGCCGTCCGCCGCGCACGCTCGCGATGGCCACCTCGGGCAGCCGGCGCCAGCGCAGCGCCGCGCCGGTCCCGGCGCCGAGCCCCCCGACTTCGGCGGGCCGGTCGCACTCGGCGTGCGCCGCCGGCTCGCTCGCGTCGAGGAAGACGTGCTCGGTGGAGAGCCGCGGCAAGAAGGCGCCCGAGCGCACGACGCGCCGCAAACAGAGGCCGATCGCGCGCAGCGCGAGGCGCCGCGCGCGCGCATCCGGCTCGCCCGCGAACCAGCGCTCGGCGCGGAGCATCCCGTCGAGCTCGCGCGTCACGAGGAACGAGCGCGCGCTGAAGAGCGCGCGCCGCTCGCCGCCCACCGCCAGCGGCTCGGGCGTCGTCACCCCGGCCGCGCGCAGGTGGCAGAGGAGGTTCCACTCGCGCTCGGCGAGGCTCTCGCTGCGCGGCCGCGTGAAGCGCGCCTCCAGCCGGCGCCGCGCGCTCGCGGCGCGGTAGCGGCGCAGGTACACGAACCCGGTGCCCGCGCCGCGCGGCGCGCCCGTGAGGTGGCCCCGCGCGTCCGGCGTGCCCGGCAGCGATACGCGCAGGAGCACGCTCTCGGCGTCGCGGCGCACCTCGCGCGCGCGCTGCTCCAGGGCCGGGCGGGCGCTCGCGCCCGCGCTGCCCGCGCTCGCGCCGCCGCACGTGCCCAGCAGCTCCTCGCCCGACGCGGCGCCCAGCGCGGCGATCCCCGCGACGGACGGCGCCAGCGTCACGATGGTGCGCGACACGCGCGGAGGATAGCAGCGGCGGCCCGTATCATGGCGCGTCCGCTCGCCCGTTCCCGCGGCCGCCGCTCGCGATCCATGCAGCTCTCCCCCATCGCCCTCGCTCTCGCGCTCCTCGCCGCACCTTCCGCCCTGGCCTGGCAGGAGAACCCGCGCGCCGAGCTGCGCGAGAGGATCGCGGCGCACCCGCTGCTCATGCGCACCGAGCTGGAGGCCGGCGAGGCGTGCGAGCCGTACCTGCTCCTGATCGAGAAGCCGCGCAAGGCGGGCGTCGAGATCGCCGCGGAGGTGGACGCGTTCTACGCCCCGTGGCTCGCGCGCCTGGCGCGCGGCTTCATGGGCGACTTCGTGACGCCGCTCGCGCTCGAGCGCAAGAGCGCCGCGCCGCTCTACCCCGTCGTCGTGCTCGAGAGCGCGCGCGGATACGCCAACGCCGCGCGCCACGCGCTGCCGGGCAGCCGCGACCCGGGCCTGGCGTGCACGCTCGCGGACCCGCGGGCGCTGGTGACGTTCCACGACAGCTTCGTCGCGGGGCGCGCGCCGGAGCTGAAGCGCTTCCCGGTCCTGCGCGAGGCGGCGTGGCTCATGTTCGAGGACTTCGCCCCCGACGCGAGCCTCGAGCTGCGCGGCGACTGGTACCTCGAGAGCCTCGCCAGCTACCTCGCGGCGCACGCCGGCGACGACCCGGCGGTGCTCGAGACGCCGCGGCCGCATGCGCCGTCGCTGGAGCTCCTGCGCGAGCTCGCCGAGGCGGGCCGCGCCGACGTCCTGCTCTTCACGACGCGCGAGATCGTGACGCTCGCGACGCCGCACGAGCGCGCCTTCGCGCTGCGCGGTCGGGCGCGCGAGGCGGGGCTCGCCGCGCTCGACGAGGCCGAGGCGCAGGAGCTCTTCGACGCAGAGACGACGATCTTCCAGCACTTCCTGCAGCAGGGCGCCGGTGGGCGCTACAGGGACGGCGCGCGCGCGTGGCTGCGCGTGGCCCTGCGTGGCAAGGGCGGCGAGGCGAGCGTGCGCGAGCTCTTCGAGGTCGACGATCCCGCGCGCCTCGACGCGCCGTTCCGGCGCCACCTGAACTCGCTCCTGGGCGCGGACCTCGTCGAGGCCGCGCCGGAGGTCGACGCGCAGGGGCTCGCCATCGCGAACGAGCCCGTGCACGCCGAGCTCTTCGTCGTCCCGACGGACGCGCGCGAGCGCCTCGGCCTCGCGCTCGGCACCGCGCGCCTGGGCGACCTCGACGCCGCGCTCGCGGCGCTCGAGGAGGCGCTCGAGGCGGGGCAGGAACCGGCCGCGGCGGAGCCGGAGCTGGCGGCGCGCATCGCGCGCGAGCGGGGGCGCATGGCGGCGCTGGTCGCCGCGCGCGACGCGCTCTTCGAGGACTCGATCGAGTCGCGCCGGAAGCTGCACCTGCAGCACGGCGAGGTCGAGCTGCGGGCCTCGGTCGCGCGCGTGGCGGACGGCACGGTCTTCTTCCACGCGACGCGCGGCCCGTCGCAGATCGCCACCGCGCACGTCTCGCCGTGGGACCTCGCCGAGAACTTCGGCCCCGACCCCGCGCCCTACGGCCCGGCCTGGATCGGCGCCTATGCGCGCCTGCTCGGCGCGGCGCCGGGCTGGGACGCGGGCCTTGGCGCCGCGGGCGAGGCCGCGGAGCTGCGCGACGACGCGCGCCGCGACATGGGCGAGCTCCTGCTCTTCGGCGAGGCCGCGGCGCGGCTGAACGATCTCGCCTTCCGGCCGCTCCCCGAGGAAGCGGCGGCCGGCGCGGGCTTCGCCGAGCGCATCGGCACGCTCGTCGCGCGCTTCGGCGCCGTGCGCCCCGTGCGCCCGGTCCTGCCCACGCTGCGCCGGCTCGCCACGCGCGCCTGGGAGATCGCCTTCGAGGAGGTCGGCCTCGCCGGGCTGCTCGCGGTCGCACCGATGTCCCTGGGCGAGGGTCGCGTGCGCCTGCTCTACGAGCTCGACGACCAGCGCGAGCTGCGCGACTTCGCGCGCGTCGAGGGCTACCTCGCCGAGCGGCGCGAGGCCGGCTTCGACACCCCGCCCGAGCGCGAGGCGGAGCTCGCGGTGCGCGACGGCGACCTCGTGCTGCGCGGCAGCGTGTGCCTGGGCCACGTGCTCGCCCTGCACGCGCCGCTCGTCGTCCGCTACGAGCTCGAGTACGGCCGCCCGCGGCCGGGCAAGGAGCTCCACGCGAGCTTCCTCCTGGGCCTTTGCGACGACGGCGCGGAGAGCCTCGTCGGGGCCCGCGACGTCTTCGACCTGGAGGCGATCGACGCGGGGGCGAGCGGCGTGCAGGTCTCGCCCCGCGAGGGCGAGCTCGAGGCGGGGCGGACCTACCGCGTCGAGCTCGCGCACGACGGGCGCGAGGTCGCGCTCGCGGTCGACGGCGAGGCGAGGGCGAAGATCGCGAGCGGCCCGCGGCGGGCGGGGCGGCTCTTGCTGTGGGTGCACTCCGAGGTCGCGATCGCGGTGAAGAGGATCGAGGTCGAAGGACGGATCGACGAGGGCGAGCTGCGCGCGCGCTGGGTGGAGCAGCGCCTTGCGGAAGCGGGGTTCTGAGGACTGCTGACGAACGGCGCAACGTGCGAGGTCGGTGTGGCGTGACTCGGGGTTCGGGGCCGCCGGTCCGATCGCGGGGGATGACCGTCGACATCCCCGGTGCTAGGATCACGAGCGATGAAGCGTCTGGTGCGAGAACTGGCCTACTTCGACCAGAACCGTGGGAAATGGGTCGAGGAAGACCACCAAGGGGAGTGGGCCGTCATCCACGAAGAGGCTCTGGTCGGTTTCTTCGACTCCCTCGAAGATGCCTACAGCGAAGGGGCTCAGCGGTTCGGGCGAGAAGACTTCCTGGCAAAGGAAGTCACGCTCAGGGATCGTGTCGAGGAGATCCAGCGCGCGTTCTGGCGTAGGCCCCCTTCCCACTGAGCGCATGGCCTGAGTGGTTCCAACGCCGCCATCACTCGGCCGACCCGCGTCTCGACGGGCACAGGACCCAAGAGCCCTCACTGCCCGAGCTCCAACCCCTCGAGCCCGTCTAGGCGCAGCACCGGAAAGCCCTCCCCCGCCCCCACCTCGAAGAAGCCCCACGTCGCGAGCGAGTCCTCGCTCTCCGGCTCGAGCAGGTGCGCCGCCAGTCGCCCGAGCCGCTGCCCGGCGGGCACGACGAGCGTCCCGGCCTCGAGCGCGTGCGTGCCGCGCGCCCATTCGCCCGCGAGCGCGACCTCGCGGTGCCCCTGGAACGGCCGCTCGGCGCGCTCGACCGCGCTCACGGCGAAGCTCCACGCCTCGACGCGCGCCTCGGCGCCGAGCTCGCGCGCCTCGACGCCGTGGTGCGCGAGCGCCTCGCGCAGCGCGGCGCTCGGCGCGCGGACCGCCCAGGCGCCGGGGGCCGCGCGGCGGCTGTGCGACTCGAAGGCGACGCGCACGAGCATGCGCTCGGCGCGGAAGGCGTCGGTCGCCTCGAAGCGCCGGCCGCCGCCCTCGAGCTCGCGCTCGACGACGTCGCCGACGAGCACCTCGCCCGCGTGGCCTGCCGCCAGCGCGGTGTCGTAGGCGAGCGCGAACTCGCCCCGGGCCGCGCGCTCGTCGGCCGCCCGGCACTGCTCGAGGATCGCTTCGCGGTGCTGCACCGCCGCGCGCAGCACCTCGAGCGTGAACGCGCGCGTCGCGTCGACGCGGCCGCGGAAGTCCAGGTTGGAGTACGCCTCCGAGAGGATGCCGATGCGCCCGCGCAGGCCGTAGTAGTTCGTCCCGAAGCGCGGCCTGTGGTCGTAGGTCTCCCACCCGCGACGATCGGGTGGCTCCCCGCGCGCGAAGTTGCCGTAGTCGAAGGCGCGCACGCCGTGCTCCTCGGCGCACGCGCGGCGCACCTCTGCGAGGAGCGTCCCGCGCGCGAGGCGATCGAGCTCGGGGTCGACGCTCGTCGAGAGCGAAGGCGCGTACGTCAGGTGGTAGCCGTGGTGCGAGCCGTCGGTCGTGTGCAGGTCGACGAAGACGTGCGGGTCGAGGCGCCGGAAGAGCGCCAGGAGCGCCCGGCACTCCGCCGACTCGGCCTTGACGAAGTCGCGGTTCAGGTCGAGGCCCTGCGCGTTGGCGCGCGCTCCCACGCCCGCGTCCGGACCGTTCTGGCTGCGGCGGTTCCGCGGGTCGATGCGCTCGTTGCCGTCCACGTTGTAGATCGGCACGAAGAACACGACCGCGTGGCGCAGGAGGTCCTCGTGCCCGCCCTGGGCGATCTCGCGCAGGAGCGCCTGCACCGCCTCCTTGCCCTCGACCTCGCCGCCGTGGATGTTCGCGTTGACGAGCACGCGCAGCTTCTCCGAGGCGGAGAGCGCGGCGTCGCCGGCCAGGGGCGGCTCGGACGCCGTGACGAGGACGAGGTCGCGGCCCTCCTCGCTCGCGCCGAAGGTCCGCACGTCGATCCGGCCGGCGGCCGGCAGCTCGCGCAGCCGGTCGAGGAACGAGCGCACGTCGGCGAGCGTCGAGGTGCGCTCGAAGCCGCTGGCCTCGGGAACGGTCCGGGGTCCCTCCTGCACGAGGGCGACGGGCGGGGCCAGGGCCGCGATCCAGAGGGCGCTCTGCATGGCGGCCCAGACTACCTCCCCGGCGCCCGGCCCCGCAGGCGGCCCCAGAATGACGAAAGTTTTCGTCACTCTGACGAAGACTTTCGTGGCTCGCGCCGTAGGATGCGCGGCTGGAGGGAACCCCGATCCCGAAACCCCCGAAGAAGCGGCCCACGGAGGCCGAGCTCGAGATCCTCGACGTCCTCTGGCGCCAGGGCGAGAGCTCGGTGCGCCAGGTCTTCCGCGAGCTGCGTGACGCGCGCGGAGTCGGCTACACGACCGTGCTCAAGCAGATGCAGATCATGGCGGAGAAGGGCCTGGTCGTGCGCGACGAGTCCGTGCGCCCGCAGGTCTTCAGCGCGGCGCGCTCGCGCGGCGAGGTGCAGCGCCAGCTCCTCGGCCACCTGCTCGACCGCGCGTTCGACGGGTCGCCCGGCAAGCTCGCCCTGCAGGCCCTCGCCACCAAGCGCTCGACGCCCGAGGAGCGGCAAGCGATCCGCGAGCTGCTCGACCGCCTGGAGGCGGAGCGATGACCCTGTGGGAAGCGATCCTCGGGTCCGCGCTCGCGCGCGACGCGGGCTGGGTGCTGCTCCACTTCCTGTGGCAGGGGACGCTCGTCGCGCTCGGCGTCGCCGCCGCCTGCTCCGCCCTCGCCGGTCGCAGCCCGGCGGCGCGCTACGCCGTGGGCTGCGCGGGCCTGGCCGTCATGGCGCTGTGCCCGCTCGCGACCTACCTCTGGATCCGCGAGCCGCTCGGCGCGGCGCCGGGCCTCTCCGCGGCGCTGCGCTCCACGCTCCGCACGAGCCTCGGCTCGACGCTCGAGCCGCCGGGGCGCGTCGCCGAGCTCGCGCCGCTCCTCGCCTGCGCCTGGGCGCTCGGCGCGCTGCTCCAGCAGGCGCGGCTCGTCGCCCAGTGGGTCCTCGCCCGGCGCCTCGCGCGGCGCGGGACGCTGCCCTTGCCGGCGAGCCTAGCGGACGCGGCGCGCGACCTCGCGCGGCGCCTCGGGATCCCGCGCCCCGTGCGCGTGGTGCAGTCGAGCTTCGCGCGCGTGCCCGCCGCCGTCGGCTGGCTGCGGCCGGTCGTGCTCGTGCCGACCTACGCCCTCACGGGCCTCTCCCCGCTCGAGCTGCGCGCCGTGCTCGCGCACGAGCTCGCCCACGTCCGCCGCTGCGACGCGCTCGTCAACCTGCTGCAAGTCGTCGCGGAGTCGTTCCTCTTCTTCCACCCCGCCGTGTGGTGGCTCTCCGGCCGCGTTCGCACCGAGCGCGAGTACTGCTGCGACGACCAGGCCCTGCGCCTGGTCGGCGGTCCGTTCGAGCTCGCGCGCGCGCTCGTCGCGCTCGACGGGCTCTGCGGCGAGGAGAGCGCCCTGGCACTCGCCTCCACGGGAGGACCCCTGATGAAACGCATCCAACGCATCGTGGGAGCGCCCGGCGCTCCGAGACAGGGAGCGGCGCTGCGCCTCGTGCCGGCCGCCGCGCTGGCCCTCTTGGCCCTGACCGCCGCCTCCGCGCTCGGATCCTCGAGCGACGGACAGGAATCGCCGCCGCCGCGCGCGCAGGACGGCGAGCTCGAGCGCATGATCCGCGAGCTCGACGCGCACATCGCCGCGATCGAGGCGCGGCTCGAGCGCCTGCGCGCGCGCGCCGCGGAGCTCGAGGAGCCCGAGCCGCGGGCGCGCCCGCGCGAGCGGGCCGAGCCGCGGACCCGCTCGCGGCCGGCGCCGCGCGCGGAGGACCGGCCGAACCTCTTCTGGCAGAGGCGCGCGCCCGCGCCGGCCCCCGCGCCCGAGGCCGCCCCGCTGCCCTGGCCCGCGCCCGCGCCGCGAACCGCGCCGGCGCCGCCGGCCGCCCCGCCGGCGCCGCAACCGTGGTCGGCGCCGCGCGCCGAGCGCACCCCGCGTCCCCCGGCCTCGCCCGCGGCGCCCGAGGCGCCGCGCGCCCGGACCCACTGGCGGCGCACGCCCCCCACGGCGCCGCGTGCACGGCGCGGGCTCTTCGACCGCGAGCTCGCCCCGCCCGAGCCGCTGGAAATCCCCGAGCCCGTGGCGCCTCCGGAGCCCCTTCTTCCCCCCGCGCCGCGCTGGCGCGGACCGAGCGTCTTCGGCCAGCCCGGCCCGGAGCCCGGGGCCGAGGTCTTCTTCCACCAGGAGCCCGAGCCGCCGGAGGCCGGCGAAGAGCCCGCCGAGCCCGGCACGTTCATGCAGGCCTTCGAGTGCGAGATCTCGCCGCCCGACGTCTTCTTCCAGGACGAGCTCGCCGAGCCGCAGGTCTTCCTCCAGGGCTTCGACCTCGCAGAGCCCGAGCTCTTCGTCCCCGACCTCGAGCTCGCCCCGCCGCAGGACTTCCTCCAGGGCTTCGAGCTCGCGCAGCCGGACGCGCTCGATCCCTTGGCGCCGACCGCGCCCGCCCCGCTTCGATTCGAGGGCCGCCTGGACGTCCACGTCCACCCCTGCCACTGCAAGGATGAGCCATCGCCTGCGCCCCACGGGGCGGAAGTGGATTGAGCCCCGAGAAACCGGTGTGACCCTCCCTCGCGGGCCGGCTAGGGGGATGGACCTGGTCCCCCACCGCCTCTTGCCTGGGAGGATCCCATGAAGTGTCGGGCTGCCCTCGGCGCCTGCTTGATCGGCGCGACTGCCCTCGTCCCGCTCGTCCGGGCCCAGAACAGCGGCAACGCCATGCCGCCCCCGCCGCCGCCGCCGTGAGTCGGCATGGGAGGCGGCGCGAGTTCGCGCCCTGCCGGCCCCCCGCCCGGCACGTACTCCGGCCCGGCCGACCGCGGCCGCGCGGGCCCAGCGACGCCGGGCCCGGCGACTCCCGGCGGCGCGGCGCCGCGACCCCCGGGCGCCCCAGGCGACGGTCCCAGGACGCCGGACGGCCTGCCCGACGGGCCCTCGCCGCTGCCCTTCCCGATCACCCCGTACGAAGAGGTCGCGGACCTCGCGGCGTGGCAGATCTGGTGGGAGCACAACAAGCACCCCTACCTCGGGCTCGCGTCGATCGAGACGGCGATCGAGACCGGCAGCGACGACTTCTTCCTCGGCGAGGGCGAGCGGCGCATCGCGCTGCGCGGCCAGCGCGCGAGCGACGGCCAGCTGCGCGGCAAGGTCCTGCCGGCGCTGTACGAGGCGCTCTCGGTCGGCGGGAACGAGCGCCTGAGCGAGAACGGCATCCTCGCCGTCGCGAAGGCCTCGCGCGCGAGCCGCTTCGCCTACGCGCGGTCGATGTTCCGGAACTTCCTCTCGCTGCCGCACACGGGCGTCAACCAGGCGGCGGCGCTCGCGCTCGGGATCCCCGGCGAGGAGGCGGCCTACCCCGACCTCTCTGGCGTAGCGCTCGACACGGAGGCTGGCCGCGAGATCCTGGGCTGCGACGAGATCGACGAGCGCATCCGCGCGTACGCGGTGTACGGCCTGGGCGTGCTCGGCGAGGCGAACGCGAACCGCGAGATGCGGCGCGCAATCGTGCGCGACCTCGCCGCGCTGCTCGAGGACCCGGATTCGAGCACCGACCTCGCCGTGGCTGCGACGGTCGCGCTCGGCCTCGTCCCGATCGAGGTCGTCGAGGGCGCCCCGACCTGCTACTGCGCCGATTGCGACATCGGGCCGCCCGAGGCCTCGTTCCAGGAAGAGGTCGCCTACCTCCTGCGCGTGCTCCGCGACGATCGCGGCCGCCCGCGGCTGGTGCGCGCCCACGCAGCGACGGCGCTCGGGCGGCTGATCGAGGCCGGAGCCCGGGAAGGCGTCCCGGTCGAGCTCGAGAACGGCGTGGCCCGGGCGCTCGTCGAGGTGCTCGAGGAGGGCTCGCGCGCACCCGACGTCGTGCGCGAGAGCGCCGTGCTCGCCCTGGGCCTTCTCGGCGACGCGGACGACGACCCGGTCGACGCGTGGGTGCGCGGCGAGCTGGCGCGCGCGGCCTCGAGCGGATCGACGTTCGAGCGCCGCTTCGCGCTCGTGTCGCTCGCCCTGGTCGGAAGCCGCCCGGGAACGGGCGAGGCCCCGTTCGCCGCCGCCGCGCAAGTCCGCGACCAGCTCGTGCGCCACCTCGCGCGCGGGCGGCGCGGGACGCGCTCGTGGACCGCGGTCGCCCTGGGCGTCTTCGGCCACTGGCTGCGCGCGTACGGCGAGCCGCTCGACGGCGCCGTCGACGCCGCGCTGCGCAGCTCGCTGCGCAGCGCGCGCGACGCGGGCGACGTGGCGGCGCTGAGCCTCGCCGTGGGGCTGCGGCGCGACGGCGCCGCGGTCGAGATCCTGGTCGCGAAGCTGGCGGAGCTCGCCGACGAGTCCGCCCGCGCCTACGCGGCGCTCGGGCTGGGCCTGGTCGGCGACCGCGCCGCGATCGATGCGCTGCGCGCGGCGCTCGGCGCCGGCGACGAGCGACCGCTGCTCACGACGAACGCCGGGCTCGCGCTCGGGCTGATCGGCGACAGCCGCGTCACCCCGGTGCTGCTCGAGTCGCTCGCGCGGGCGCAGAGCGAGGTGCAGGAGGTCGCCATAGTCCGCGCGCTGGGCCTGGTCGGTTCGAGCGAGGCGCTCGACGCCCTCGCGGCGCTCGTGCTCGACGAGGACGCCGGCGACAAGGTGCGCTCGGCCTGCGCCAGCGCCCTGGGACAAGTCGCCGACCGCGCGCCGCTTCCCTGGCACTCGAGGATCTCGACCGCCATGAACTACAACGCGCTGACGGCGAGCCTCTCGAGCACCGATCGCGAAGGCGTGCTCGACTTCGACTGAGCGCGACACGGCCCGCCGGGTTCTCTAGACTCGGCGGGCCATGCCGCGGCTCTTCCTCTTCGACGGTACCGCGCTCGCGTACCGCTCGCACTTCGCGCTCGCCAAGTCGGGCCTCACGTCGGCGGAGGGCAAGCCGACGGGCGCGGTGTACGGCTTCACGATGGCGCTGCAGCGCATCCTGGAGCAGGAGGCGCCGGACCTCGTCGCGGTGGCGCTCGACGCGCGGGGCAAGACGTTCCGCCACGAGACGTACCCGGACTACAAGGCGACGCGCCAGAAGGCGCCGCTCGAGATGCTCGACCAGCTCGACGACATCCGCGACGTCGTGCGGGCGCACGGCATCCCACTGTTCGAGGTGCCCGGCTTCGAGGCGGACGACGTCATCGGCACGCTCGCCACGCAGGCCGAGGCCGCGGGCTTCGAGGTCTTCATCGTCACCGGCGACAAGGACTTCATGCAGCTCGTCTCGGACAGGGTGCGGCTGTACAACGTGTTCAAGCCGAACGAGGAGCTCGTGATCGAGGGCGTCGAGGCCGTCGAGGCGAAGTTCGGCACGAGCGCCGAGCACGTCGTCGAGGTCCTGGCCGTCATGGGCGACAGCTCGGACAACATCCCTGGCGTGAAGGGCATCGGCGAGAAGGGCGCGGCGAAGCTGATCGCCGACTTCGGCTCGGTCGCGGGGCTGCTCGAGCACCTCGACGAGGTGCCCGAGAAGACGCGCGAGAAGATCGAGGCGAGCCGCGACGACCTGCTCTTGTCGCTGGAGCTCGTGAAGATCGAGCGCGACGTGCCGCTCGACCCCGGCCTCGAGAGCCTGCGCCCTCCCGCGCCCGACCGCGCGCGGCTGCTGGCCGTGTACCGGCGGCTCGACTTCCAGAGCCTGGTCAAGAAGCTGCTGGCGCAGTCGGGGCCGGAGCGCGAGGAGCGCGACTACGTCACCGTCGAGGACGAAAAGGCCCTCGAGGCGATGATCGCGGAGCTCTGCGCCGCGGGGAGCTTCGCGCTCGACACGGAGACGACGAGCCTCTTCCCGCTCGAGGCGACGCTCGTCGGCGTCTCGTTCAGCGCGCGCCCCGGGCGCGCGTTCTACGTGCCCTTCAACCGCGAGCCGCCGGTGCTGCCCGGCGGCCGGAAGGCCTTGCTCGAGGCGCTCGCGCCGCTCTGCACGGACCCGGCCCTCGAGCGCTGCGGCCAGAACTACAAGTACGACGCCCTCGTGCTCGGGCACGCCGGCATCGACGTCCCGCCGCCGGATTTCGACACGATGGTCGCGAGCTTCTGCGTCTCGGGGACGAGCCGCGGGCACGGCCTGGACGAGCTCGCCCAGCACTACTTCGACCTGCACAAGATCCCGACCTCCGCCGTGATCGGCACCGGGAAGAAGCAGGTGTCGATGGCCGAGGTCTCGATCGAGACCGTGGCCGAGTACGCGTGCGAGGACGCGGACATCACCTTCCGCCTCAAGGAGGTGCTGGCGCGCGAGATCGAGGAGAGCGGCAACCAGGCGCTGTTCTACGACCTCGAGATGCCGCTCGTCCCCGTGCTGACGAGCATGGAGCGGCGCGGGATCCGCTTCGACGGAACCGTCCTCGCGAGCTACGCCAAGGAGCTCGAGCGCGACATCGACGCGGCCGTCGCCGACATCCACGACCTCGCCGGCGAGGTGTTCAACGTCAACAGCACGAAGACCCTGGGGGCCATCCTCTTCGAGAAGCTGCGCGTCCAGGAGCAGTCCGGCGTCAAGCGCCCGAAGAAGACCAAGACGGGCTGGGCGACCGACGCCGCGACGCTCGAGACGAACTACGCGGACGTCCCGATCGTCGCGCGCCTGCTCGAGTACCGCGAGATGGCCAAGCTCAAGAGCACGTACGTCGACGCGCTGCCCAGGTACGTGAACCCGGAGACCGGCCGGATCCACTGCTCCTTCAGCCAGGTCAGCGCGGCGACCGGACGCCTCGCCTCGAGCGACCCCAACCTGCAGAACATCCCGGTGCGCACCGAGCGCGGGCGCAAGCTGCGCGAGGCCTTCGTCGCGCGCGAGCCCGATGAGCCCGATGAGCAGGGGGAGCAGGGGGAGCGCGGCGCGTGGCTCCTGCTCGCCGCGGACTACAGCCAGGTCGAGCTGCGCATCCTGGCGCATTTGTCGGGCGACCCGAAGCTGGCCGAGGCCTTCGCGGCGGGCGCGGACATCCACACGTCCACGGCCGCCGTCGTCTTCGACGTCGCCCCCGACGCGGTCGACCGCGGGATGCGCTCGAAGGCGAAGGCCATCAACTTCGGCCTCCTGTACGGGATGGGACCGGCGCGGCTGGCGCGCGAGACCAGCCTCTCGCTGCCCGAGGCGCGCCAGTTCATCGAGCGCTACTTCGAGTCGTTCCCCCGGGTCCGCGGCTGGATCGACGGCGTCCTCGACGGCGCGCGGACGAAGGGCTACGTCGAGACGCTGCTCGGCCGCCGGCGCCCGACACCCGACATCCGCTCGACGAACAGCCGCGCGCGCGCCTTCGCGGAGAACATGGCGGTGAACACCCCCGTCCAGGGCTCCGCGGCCGACATCATCAAGCGCGCGATGATCGACCTCGAGGCGCGCCTGGAAGCCGAGGGCCTCGCGGGTCGCATCCTGCTGCAGGTGCACGACGAGCTCGTGCTCGAGGTGCCCGAGGCGGAGCTCGAGCGCACGCGGGAGGTCACGCGCGAGTGCATGGAGGGCGCGGTCGTCCTCGACGTTCCGCTGAGGGTCGACTTCGGCTGGGGACGGAACTGGCTCGACGCGCACTGAGCGCGGTTTCTCAGCGCCCGAATCGGAGATTGCCCAGCGCGTTCGCCGCCTGCATCTGCAGCGCGGGCGTCTCGGCGCTCTCGCTCGCCGTGCGCAGGAACGCCACGACCTCGTCGGTCGCCGGCCCGCGCCCCAGCGCCGAGATCGCGGCGCGCCGCACGGCCGGGTCCCAGTGGTCGCGCGCCGCGCGCAGCACGGCATCGAGGTCGGCCGCGTCCTCGAGCCCGGCGCTGGCGATGCCCCACACGGCGCGCACGCGGTCGGACGAGTCGACGCTCTCGTCGGCGAGCGCCCGGCGCAGGACGCCGCGCGCCTCGCGGCCCCAGTCCGCGAGGTCCTCGGCCCGGGCCAGGTCGGCTGCGAGGACGAGCCGCATCCCTTCGTTGCCCGGCCTCTCCAGCCTCGCGAGGAGCTCGGCCGGAAGCGGCCGCGCGAGGGAGGCGAGCGTCGCCGCGGCGCGTGCCGCGACGACGGGGTCGGAGTCGTCGAGGAGACCAATGAAGAGGTTCGTCGAGGAGTCGCGGCGCAGCGCACCCAGCGTCACGACGGCCCGCCGCCGCACCTCGGGCTCGTCCGAAGCGCGCAGGAGGTCCTCCACCGCGGCGGCGGCGAGCTGGAGCGCGCCGCTCGAGAGGCCGCCCTCGCTCTCCTCGACCGTCGCCTCGTCCCGCGCCATGCTCTCGAGCGACACGAGCAGCAGCTCGCTCGCTCGCGCATCGAGGGTTTCGCTGAGGCGCGCGACGATCGCGGTGCAGCACCCTTCGTCGGGCCCTGCGCCGAGCCCCCAGGCGGCGAGCGAGCGGTGCCCCTCGTCCTCGGCGTGGCACAGGACGTCGATGACGACGTCGACCGAGCGCGCATCGAGCGCGAGCGAGCGGCACGCGATCGTCGCGAGCCGCGGTTCGTCCGCGTAGCGCAGGAACGCGTCCTCGAGCGCGCGCAGCGCGCTCGCCGGCGCGGACTCCGGAGGCTCCAGGCCGCGCGCCAGCGCGGCGAGCGCCGCGAGCGTCCACGGCGCGCGCGCCTCGTCGAGGCGCGCGCGCAGCTCGTCGAGATCGCGCGCCCGCAGGCGGTGCGCGCAAGCCCGCGCGGCGGCCTCCCAGTCGTCGCGCGCGAAGCCCGGCGCCCGGGCGCGCGCGCACAGCTCCGCTGCGAGGTCGTCGAGGAGCGAGGGCGCGGCCGGGGCGGGCGGCGCGGCCGGCGTCGGTGGGACGACGCTCTTGCGCGCGCGTGCGGCGCCGGCCGGGAGGACCGCTCCGCGCTCGGCCGCGGCGACGAGCCCGCTCTCCGAGGAGTGCGGCCGCTCCGGCGCGGCGTCGCCGCCCGCCGCGTGGACCGTGCGGCGCACGCGGGCGAGGAACGGCGCCGCGAGCGCGCCGCCGACCAGCAGGGCGGCGAGCAGCGCGAGCGCCGCCCGCTGCCGCCCTTCTCCTGCGGTGTGGGTCAACGCATCGTCACCTCGACGACGGTGATCGCGCCGCTCTCGATCGCCTGGGCATCGACGCGCGCATCCACGTCGCCCGCGCGAGCGTAGACGTCGCACGAGCCGGCGTCCACGCCGAGCACGGCGAACGTCCCGTCGGCCTCGGTGGCCGTGGACGCCACGGCCGCCGCCAGGTCGGTCTCGCCCGGGGGCAGCACGAACACCACAGCGCCCCCGGCGGGGGAGCGGCTGCCGTCGTCCTCGGCGCGGAAGACGAAGCCGCGGATCTCGCCGCCCGCGCCGAGGTTCGCGGCGCGGATCACCGGGTGCAGCTGGTAGCGCGTGGCGGCGAGCGGATCGCTCGCCGGCACCGGCTTGAACGTCTTCTCGAGGGAGACGTCGAGCAGGAAGCGCGTCACGTTCTCCTCGACGATCTCGACCGGCGGGTCGAAGAACACCTTGAAGCCGCTCGTGTCCTGGCTCGTGAGCTTCAGGCTGCCGTCGTCGGTCGAGTAGACGTTGCCGTTGACCAGCTCGAGCGCGGCGGCGTCGACGACGAGGCGCATCTGCCGGTAGGAGCCCGCGTCGAGGCGCGCCTGCAGGAGGCGCTGCGTGATGCCGTTGCGCAACTGCAGGAGGTCGAGGGTGAGCGGCTCCCCGTCGTAGACGTCCACCCACTGCTCGCCCTCCTCGCGCTCGTCGAGGATGCGCACGTCGCTCACGCGGATCACGGCGCGCTCGACGATCGAGTGGTCGAAGGGGGCATCGGTGACCTCGAGGACGAGCTCGCCCTGGCCGCCGGCCGGTTCGACGCCGTCGTCGTCCTCGGGATTGAAGGGGTCGTCGCCGTCGGTGTTGCAGCCCGCGAGCATCGGCAATGCGAGGGCTCCTGCGAGGAAGAATCGGTGCTTTGCGTCCATCGTTGTGAAACCTCCGGTTCCATCCAGCGTAGCCGAAACGCCGCACGTCGCCACGGTCCGCGGGGCGCGCCGACGGCGCCGCGTGCGGGTCGGGAAAAGTTTTCCTGGGAGCGACCCGCTCGCAGCCGGGCCGCCGGCCCCTGCGGGTAGGATGGCGCGATCGACGACATCCCCGTCCCTCGCGGAGCCGTTCCATGAAGCCCTCGCCCCCGCGCCTCTGGGCGCCCGTTCTCGTGCTGCTCTCGAGCGCGCCCCTGGCCCAGGACTCCCCGGGCTCGCCGGGCTCACCGGGCTCAGGGGGGCCGGAGCGCTCGCTGGTCGTCACGCCCGCGTCGCTCGAGATGCAGGTCGGCGACGTCGCCCGGCTCGCGGCGAAGGTCGTCGACGGCGCGGGACGCGAGCTCGACGAGGAGGTCTTCTTCTTCTCGCGCGCGCGGCGCTCGGTGACGGTCGATTCCGAGGGCAACGTGACCGCCCTCGGGCCCGGCGAGTTCCGGATCGTCGCGCGCACGGCGCGCAAGGACGAGCTCGAGCGGCTCTCGGCCAGCGTTCCGGTCAGCGTCGCGTTCCCCCCGATCGCATCGGTCGAGTTCCTCGACCCCATGCTCGAGCTCCTCGCCGGGACGACGGTCCGCCCGCGCGTCCGCGTGCTCGACGCCCTGGGCGCCGAGCGCCCGGAGGCGGACCTGCGCCTCGTCGGCGAGCCGTCCGACGTGATCGCCGTCGACGACTTCGGGCAGGTCGCGGCGCGCGGCGAGGGCGAGTTCGTCCTGGTCGCCCACGTCAAGGACGTGCGTGCCACGGTTCGTGGCCGCGTGCGCGCCAATCCGGTCCAATCCATCGAGCTCGGGGCTCCGGCGACGCACGTGCGCACGGGTGACGTCGTGCCGTTCGAGGCGCGCGCGCTCGGTGCCGAGGGCGAAGCGCTCGAGGGCGTCCCGGTCCACTTCTCGTTCGAGGCGCGGCCCGACGACGACCTCGGCAACGGGGCGACGGGCCAGATCGAGCAGGACGGGCGCTTCGTCGCGACGAGGCCCGGCCTTTACACCGTCGTCGCCGCCTCCGGCGGGGCGAGCGCGCGTGTCACCATCCGCGCCGAGCCGCGCAACGTGGAGCGCAAGGTGACGCTCGTCGGCCACGGCGAGGTGCTCGACGTGCACACTTCGGACCTGTGGGTCTGGGAGGGCGCCGACGGCCGCGACTACGCGGTCACCGGGACGTGGGGCGCGAACGGCGACGCGATCTTCTGGAACGTGACGGACCCTTCCCAGATGAAGCGCGTCGCCACGATCACCGTCGACGCGCGCACGGTCAACGACGTCAAGGTGTCGGCCGACGGGAAGCTGTGCGTGATCAGCCGCGAGGGCGCCTCCAGCCGGCGCAACGGCATCGTCCTGATCGACGTCACGGACCCGCGGCAGCCCGAGATCGTCTCGACGTTCGACGACGAGCTCACCGGCGGCGTGCACAACCTCTTCATCTACGAGGACCACGTCTTCGCGCTGAGCGCGGGAAGGCGCTACGACATCATCGACGTCTCGGACGTGAAGAACCCCAAGCGCGTCGGCTCGTACGAGCTCGACACGCCCGGCCACTCGATCCACGACGTGTGGGTGGTGGACGGCATCGCGTACTCGTCCAACTGGAGCGACGGCGTGCACATGGTCGACGTCGGCAACGGCGTCGCCGGCGGCAGCCCCTCGAACCCGGTGCCCATCGGCCGCTACGCCTACCCGAGCGGCTGGAACCACGCCGCGTTCCCCTACCGCAGCGCAGCGACCGGGAAGTCCTACGTGGTCGCCGGGGACGAGGCCTTCCCCTACGGCCTGTTCACCAGCGAGAAGCCCACCTACCCGCGCGGCTGGCTGCACTTCATCGACTTCACGGACGTCGACGCTCCCAAGGAGGTCGCCCGCTACCAGGTGCCCGAGGCCGGCACGCACAACCTCTGGATCGAGGGCGACGTGCTGTACGCCGCCTATTACAACGGGGGCCTGCGCGTCGTCGACATCTCCGGCGACCTGATGGGCGACCTTTACGAGCAGGGCCGCGAGATCGGCTGGTTCCTCCCGACGCACCACGAAGGCGTCGTGCCCAACGCGCCGATGACCTGGGGGCCGCAGCCGCACAAGGGCGTCGTCTTCTTCTCGGACTGGAACTCGGGCCTGTGGGCGGTGAAGGTCGAGCCGCCGGCGACGGAGTAGGGAAGCGATGCTGCCCCTCGCCCCGCTCCTCGCCTCGGCCGGCCTCTGCTGCGGCTCGCCGTGCCTCGCGGCGCGCGAGTACTGGGTGTACGTCACCGCCGAGTCCGCCGACGAGGTCTACCTCGTGCGCTTCGACGGCACGGCAGCGACGGTCGACGCGCGGGTCGAGGTCGGCTACCAGCCGACCGAGATCGAGGGCCCGCACGGCCTGACGGTCGGCCCCGACGGCGAGCACTGGTTCCTGTCGATGGCCCACGGCAAGCCCTTCGGCCTCTTGTACAAGTACACGACGGCGACGAACGAGCTGGTCGGGCAGGTCGAGCTGGGGCTCTTCCCGGCGACGATGCAGATCTCGCGCGCCACCGGGCTGCTCTACTGCGTCAACTTCGACCTGCACGGCGACATGTCGCCCTCGAGCGTGTCCATCGTCGACCCCGACGAGATGGTCGAGGTCGCGCGCACGACGACCGGCCCCATGCCCCACGGCTCGCGCCTCTCGCCCGACGGGCTGCGGCACTACTCGTGCTCGATGATGGCGGGCGAGCTCTTCGAGATCGACGCGCGCACGTTCGAGGTGACGCGCGTGCTGGCCTTCGACGGTCCGATGAAGGACGGTCCGATGCAGAAGGACGGGATGAAGGAGGACCCGAAGGCGATGGGCATGGGCCCGATGTCCAAGCCCACCTGGGTCTACCCCCACCCTGCCGAGCCGCGCGTCTACGTATGCCTGAACGGCGCCGCCCAGGTCGTCGAGGTCGACACCGACGCCTGGCGCATCCGGCGCCGCTTCGAGACGGACAAGGGCCCGTACAACGTCGAGGTCACGCCCGACGGTAAGAAGATGGTCGTCAGCTACAAGAGCGCCGGCTCGGTCGGCATCTGGGACCTCGACTCCGCGCGCGAGCTCGCGCGCATCCCCTCGACGCGCAAGGTGACCCACGGCGTCGCGATCGCGAGCGACGGGCGCTACGCGTTCGTGTCGAACGAGGGGATCGGCGGGGAGAAGGGGACGCTGGACGTCTTCGACCTCGAGTCGAACGCGCGCGTCGCGACGGTCGAGCTGGGGCTACAGGCGGGAGGGATCGCGTTCTGGAAGGTGGTGGAGGGTGGGTCGTAGGGTCGAGCTTCGGGAGCCGGGCCTTGCGAAGCCGCTGATCTACTAGGTCTTGGAGTCTTCGCGTGGCGCGAGGATTCTACGCGGCTTTGGCGATTAGCTGCTTGAGGCTTGCGTCGCGGACGGCAAAGAGGGCAGCGGAGAGGAGTGCGCCTTTCTGCGTC